>JAESFH010000005.1_pt1 | contig 562293 bp, 557 predicted proteins | sample 9269381 | NCBI WGS metagenome assembly JAESFH01 (sample SAMN14504062, study PRJNA617094) | algae metagenome | isolation source: Aphanothece sp. CMT-3BRIN-NPC111 and co-occurring heterotrophs from well... | place: USA: Clark Mountains Wilderness, California | collected 2010-04-18
CACCTTGGCGACCTTGCGAAGTGCCGAGTTCGGCTTCTTCGGCGTCGTGGTGTACACGCGGGTGCACACGCCGCGGCGCTGCGGGCTGTTCTGCATCGCGGGGGACTTGGATTTGGTCTTTTCGACCTCCCGCCCCTGACGCACGAGTTGGTTGATGGTTGGCATTGAAAAAAACGTCCCTAAACGTCTGGTGTACGCGCCGCCGGTCGATTCCGGCGCGCAAAGCCTTCCCCGCCCCAGTTGCGGGAAAGCCCGCCAGTATATCCCGGGCCGGGTTTCCCCGCAATGCAGGCCCTGCGGCAGCGCGACGCAGCTGCGGCGCGGCCGCAAAGTGGGCACTCACCGAGGCCCGACGGTGCCCGGCGCCCGGCTGGCCGGGCGCGAGGTTCACTTGATCCAGAGCCGGATCGCGTCCCAGGCGCGCCCGAGCACGCCGGCCTGTTCCACCGGCTCCAGCGCCACCAGGGGCACTTCGGCGATCGGCTTGTCGCCGGCCAGCACGCGCAGCGTGCCGACCTGCTGCCCCTTGGTGAACGGTGCCACCAGCGGGTCCGGCCGGGCCACGGCGGTCTTGATCTGGGCGGCGGTGCCCGCCGGCACGGCGATCACCACCGCCTGCGGGCGGCCGAGCTTGACCGTGCGGGTGGTGCCTTTCCAGACCTCGGGCGTGACCACCGCCTGGTTCGCGTCGAAGAGCTTGATGCCTTCGTAGGCGGTGTAACCCCAGTTCAGCAGCTTCTGCGACTCGTTGGCACGCACGTTTTCGCTGCTCGCACCCAGCACCACCGAGACCAGGCGGCGCGCGGGCAGGTTGGGGAAGTCCCGCTTGGCCGTGGCGATCAGGCAGTACCCCGCCGCCTCGGTGTGGCCGGTCTTGAGCCCGTCCACCGTCGGGTCGCGGAACAGCAGCATGTTGCGGTTGGTCTCGTTCGCGGTGGGCGTGCCCTGGTAGCGGTACTTCTTGATCGCGTAGTAGCTCACGAAATCCGGGAAGTCCTGCATCAGGCGAACCGCCAGCACGCCAAGGTCGCGTGCGGTGGTGGTGTGCCCCGGCGCCGTCAGGCCCTCGGGGTTGCGGTAGCTGGTGCTGGCCATGCCCAGTGCCTTGGCCTGGTCGTTCATGAGCTGCACGAACCGCTCCACCGTGCCGCCCACGCCCTCGGCCAGCGCCACGGTGGCATCGTTGCCGGACTGCACGATCATTCCCTTGATGAGGTCCTCCACCGGCACCTGCATCTTCGGGTCGATGAACATCCGCGAGCCGGGCATCTTCCAGGCGCGCTCGCTGACGGGCAGCGTCTGCTGCAGGCTGATCTTCCTGGCCCGCAGCGCGTCGAACACCAGGTACGCCGTCATCAGCTTGGTGAGCGAGGCCGGCTCCACCGGCATGTCGATCTCGCGGCCCGCGAGCACCTGGTTCGCGCTCACGTCCATGAGGAGGTAGCTGCGGGCGGCGATCTCGGGAGGCTGCGGCACCTGCGCCGCGGCGGCCAGGCACATCAGGGCGAGCAAGGGCGCGGCAAGCGCCTTGGCAAGTCGTTTCATCGTGGAACGGTGGGAAGGAAAAGGGCTCAGGAGCGCAGGTGGCGCGCCACGAGGGATTTCAGGAGCGGCAATTGTCCGTGAAAGAAGTGGCCCACGGCCGGAACCACGGTCACCGGCAGCGACTGGGGACGGGCCCAGTCCAGCACCGCCTGCAGCGGCACCGTGTCGTCGGCCTCGCCGTGCACCACCAGGGCGCGGTCGTGGCTGTCCGCAGGCAGGACCGGCACCGCGAACCGGGAGGCCGCCGTTCCCACCAGCACGATCTTGCGCAGCTCGCGCACATGCCAGAGCTCGGGCACGACCGAAGCGGCCACGAAGGCGCCGAAGGAGAAGCCGCCCAGCGCCAGAGGCCCCTGCGGCGCGAGCTGCTGCACCACGTGAACCAGGTCCCGGGTCTCGCCCCGGCCTTCGTCGTGCGTGCCCGCACTGCCGCCCACTCCCCGGAAGTTGAAGCGCAGCGCCGTCCAGCCGGCCTGCACGAAGGCGCGGGCCACCGTCTGCACCACCTTGTTGTCCATGGTGCCGCCAAAGAGCGGATGTGGATGCGCGATCACGGCCGTGCCGCAGGCCTCGTGCATCGGGTCGTCGCGCACCACCTCGATGGGGCCGGCCAGGCCCTGCAGCTGCAGGCGCTGAGTGCGCGAGTTCACGGGCTGCCGCCCTCAGCGGCCCAGGTGCGGCGGCGTGAGCAGCCGCTCCACCACCTGGCCGTTCTTCAGGTGCGATTCGACGATCTCGTCGATGTCCTGCTGGTCCACGAAGGTGTACCAGACCGCCTCCGGATAGACCACGGCCACCGGGCCTGCCGCACAACGGTCCAGGCATCCGGCCTTGTTCACGCGAACCTTGCCGGGACCGGCCAGGCCCTGCGCCTTGACCTGCGCCTTGCACCGCTCGAAGCCCGCCCGGGCATTGTGGTCCGCGCAGCAGGCCTCGCCGTTCGCGCGCTGGTTGAGGCAGAAGAAGATGTGCCGCTCGTAGTACGAGGGCCGGTCGGGCGGCGAGCTCATGCCGGGATTCTAGGTGCCGGCTCGCGCGAGGAAATGCGCAGCAACACATACAGCAGGACCGCATAGGGCCAGAGCCAGCCCAGCCATTGCGCCAGGCCGTGGAAGCGGATGAAGCGGCCTTGCTCCCAGGCCTGCAAGGTGTGCGCGAAATAGGCGCTCTCCGGCGCCTGGTTCAGCAGCGTGAGGTACACCATCAAGCCCAGCAGCACACCGGCGGCGCAGCCGCGCCGCGGCAGGGGCAGCAGGATCAGCGCCAGCACCAGCCCGGCGGCCAGGCCCAGCTGCACCGGCAGGCTGAGCCAGGACCACGCGTGGCCCGGGCCCCAGCTCAGCGCCGCCGACAACGCGGTTGCGCCGATCCCGGACGCGAGCAAGATCGCAGCCGCCACCGCGCGGCGGCCAGGCGAGCGCATCACCGAGTACGCCAGCAGGCAGGGCACCAGCGCGCCGAGCGCAACGCACAACAGCTCCGAGCCGGGGACGAGCGGCTGCAACTCGATGTCCCGCACCGGCAGCCACTCGAGGAACGGCGTGTCGGCCAGCCAGTCCGCCAGCGCCGCCTCCAGGCGCTCGAACACCTGCCCGAGTCCGAGCGGCACCGAGGCGGGGAACATCAGTGCGAACGGCCAGAGCGCCAGCAGCACCAGCGCGCCCCGGGCCTCCTCCACGAACCACCGCACCCGGAAGCGGCTCCACCGGTCCACGGCACCCACCCGCTCCAGGCCGGCCGCCACCGCGCCGCCCAGCAAGGCCCCGGCCGCGTTGAGGCCGAAGTCCAGGTTGGATGGCACCCGCGCGGGCAGGTAGGTCTGCAACGCTTCCATCGCGAAGGACAGCACGGCGCCGGCGATCGCCGCCGTCGCGACCGCTCGGCCCTTGCCCACGACCAGGGTGCCGGCGCCGCGCCGCAGCACGCTGAGCGCGACCAGGAAACCGAGGGGCGCATAACCCAGGGTGTTGGCCACCAGGTCGAACCCGGTCCAGTACCGCGGCCACGGGCTCAGGAGGAAGGCCAGGGCCGAGATGCCCTGGTCGCGCCAATCGGCGAAAGGGTACAGGCTGGCGTAGACGATCAGCGCCGCATACGTCTGCGCCAGGGGCCAGGCCGAAGTCTTGCGCGCCGGCATGCGCGGGCTCAGAACGGCTTGACCACCACCAGCACCACGATGGCCAGGAGCAGCAGGACCGGCACTTCGTTGAACCAGCGGTACCAGCGGTGCCCATGCCGGTTGCTGCCGTCGGCGAAGCGGCGCAGCAGCCGGCCACAGGCGTGGTGGTAGCCGATGGCCAGGACCACGGCCGCCAGCTTGGCGTGCATCCAGCCGTTGCCGGGTCCGCGGCCGATGCCGTAGCCCAGCCACAGGACGAGGCCCAGGGCAAGTGCGGGCACTGCCAGCAGCGTGGTGAACCGCAGCAGCTTGCGCGCCATCAGCAGCAGCCGCTCGCGTTCGGCCAGCGAACCGGGCTCCACCATCGCGAGGTTCACGAAGATGCGGGGCAGGTAGAACAGGCCCGCAAACCAGCTGGCGACGAAGACGATGTGGAGGGCTTTGACCCAGAGCATGGCCCGAGTGTACGGAAGGGCCGCCGGCGCGCCGTCGCCAAAAAAAACCCCGGCCAAGAGCCGGGGTAGGAAGCCTTTTTGCTGTCACACATTAAGGCACCCGCTCAGGGAGGAAAAGCGGGGAGCGGCAAGCCGCCCGGGCGTAATTTAACAAAGCCCCCCCGGCAGTTCAAGCGCCGCCGGGCAGGCGCGCCGTCGCCGTTGCGTTTGCATGCAAACGGCCGCACGAGGACGCCCACATGCCGCACGCGCGGCACCGCAGCCCCGATGGGGCACAATTTTCCGCATGGTCCTCCACGCCCCCTATCCCCAAGGCCGTCCGCGGCGCCTGCGCCGGGACGCGTTCACGCGCGACCTGGTGCGCGAACACGCGCTGACCGTCCATGACCTCATCTACCCGGTGTTCGTGCTCGAGGGCGAGGGCCGCCGCGAGCCGGTGGCGTCCATGCCCGGCGTGGAGCGCGTCAGCCTCGACCTGCTGCTGCCGGTGGCACAGGAGTGCGTCGACCTGGGCATCCCGGTGATGGCCCTGTTCCCGGTGATCGACCCGGCGCGCAAGACCGAGGACGGACGCGAAGCGTTCAATCCCGATGGCCTGGTGCCCCGGGTGGTGCGCGCGTTGAAGCAGCGCTTCCCGCAACTGGGCGTGATGACCGACGTGGCGCTCGACCCGTTCACCAGCCATGGCCAGGACGGGCTGCTCGACGACACCGGCTACATCGTCAACGACCCGACGGTCGAGGTGCTGCGCCGCCAGGCGCTGGTGCAGGCCGACGCCGGCGTGGACATCGTCGCCCCCAGCGACATGATGGACGGCCGCATCGGCGCGATCCGCCAGGCGCTGGAGGGTGCCGGCCACGTGCACACGCGGATCATGGCGTACAGCGCCAAGTACGCCAGCGCCTTCTACGGCCCCTTCCGCGATGCGGTGGGCTCCGCCGCCAACCTGGGCAAGAGCAACAAGAAGGTTTACCAGATGGACCCGGGCAACACCGACGAAGCCCTGCGCGAAGTGGCCATGGACATCGCCGAAGGCGCCGACATGGTGATGGTCAAGCCCGGCATGCCCTACCTGGACGTGGTGCGCCGCGTGAAGGACACCTTCCGCATGCCGACCTTCGCCTACCAGGTGTCGGGCGAATACGCGATGCTGCAGGCGGCCGCCGGCCATGGCTGGCTGGACCGTGACGCCGTGATGTTCGAGAGCCTGCTGGCCTTCAAGCGGGCGGGCGCCGACGGCGTGCTCACCTACTTCGCGCTCGACGCCGCCCGCAAGCTCTGACGGCGTCCGCCCTCGCACCCGCGCCCCAGGCATGCAGATCGTCGAATTCACCCGCGGCACCTTGCGCTTCCTGCAGGAGGTGCCGGCCGCCGCCCCACCGGACGGCTTCGTCTGGATCTACCTCGACCGGGACGAGCTCAAGCCTTCGCTTGCGCTGGTGCAGTCGGCCGCGCAGTCGCTCGGCGGCTCGCCGCTGCTGGACCTGCACCTGCAGGACCTGGCCAACGCCACCCATCCCTCGCACTACGACTACACGTCGGTGTACGACCTCGTGGTGTTCCGCCGCCTCGCCACGGCCGACGAGGTCGACCGCGAACTGGCCGCGCAGCCCGACACCGCCATGCAGCCGCCGCCGGCGGCGCTGGCCAGCTTCTACCGCATCCGCACCCGCGCGTTGGGCTTTGCCGTGTTCGACCGCCTGCTGGTCACGGTGCACCCGATCGGGTGTTTCACCGCCAAGGCCTTCATCGCCCGCTACCTGTCCGACGCGGTCCATGCCGACGGGCTGTCCGCGGGCAACCGCAGCCGGCTGCCCACCAGCCCGTCGGACCTGATGCTGCGGATGGTGAACGTGATGGTCGACAGCTACCTTGAGCTGCGCAAGCAGCTCACCACCGAGCTGGACCAGTGGCAGCAGGAGCTGCTGCGGCCGGGGGCCGACGTGCGCAACTGGAACGGCCTGATGGTCGCGCGCCGGGAGCTGCACACGCTGGAGGACCTGTGCGAGGAGCAGAACGACGCCATGCAGGAGTGGCTGGACACCGCGCGCGAACAGCAGGCCTCGGCGCTGCCGCAGCACGAGCGCGACGGATTGATCGCGCGCGCCCGCGATGTCATCGAGCACATCCAGCGGGTGGTGCACCAGGTGCGGCGCATGGAACAGGGCGCCGAGAGCGTGGTCCAGATCCACTTCTCGGCCCAGAGCAACCGCACGAACAACATCATGCGGACGCTCACCGCGCTGACTGCCATCTTCCTGCCGCTGAACCTGATCACCGGCATCTTCGGCATGAACTTCGCCAGCATGCCGCTGCTGGCCGACCCGATCGGCTTCTGGGTCGCGGTTGCGGGCATGGCGGTGCTCGCCGTCACGCTGGTGCTGGTGTTCTGGCGCAAGCACTACCTGGCGCGCACCGGCCGCTGAGCGCATGCAGGGTTGCGCACCCGGCCCCGTCCACGTCGGCTGCGCCGGCTGGACGCTCCCGGCCGGGCTGCAGGACCGCTTCCCGCCCGGTCCAAGCCACCTGCACCGCTACGCCGGCACGTTCGACGCCACCGAGATCAACTCCTCGTTCCACCGGCCGCACCGCCCGTCGACCTACGCACGCTGGGCCGCCAGCGTGGCGCCCGGCTTCGTCTTCAGCGTGAAGCTGCCCAAGACCATCACGCACCAGGCGCGTCTGGTCGACGTGCAAGCGCCGCTCGCGGCCTTCTTCGCCGAATGCGGCGCGCTGGGCGATCGGCTGGGCTGCGTGCTGGTGCAACTGCCGCCCAGCCTCGCCTGCGACCGCCCGGCCGCCGACGCCTTTTTCGGGATGCTGCGCCGGCACCACCCCGGCGCGGTCGCGCTGGAGCCGCGCCACGCCAGCTGGTTCACGCCCGAAGTGGACGCGTGGTTGTCCGGGCACCGGGTGGCGCGGGTGCTGGCCGACCCGGTGCGCCATGCACCGGGCGCCTGGCCCGGGGGCTGGCCGGGTCTGGTGTACCTGCGGCTGCACGGCTCGCCGCGCATCTACCACTCGTCCTACGACGACGCGGTGCTGCAGGCGCTGGCCCGCCGCATGGCCGCCGCGCGGGACGGCGGCAGCACGATCTGGTGCATCTTCGACAACACCGCCAGCCAGGCGGCCGCCGGCGATGCCCTGCGCCTGCAGGCGCTGCTCGCTCAGACGTAGGGCGGCTGCAGGCCCTCGTTGGCGAGCACCCGCTGGACGGCCGGCCGCTCCAGCATGCGCTGCAGGTACGGGCCCAGGTGCGGCAGGTCGCGGGCGCGGGCGGCGTCGAAGTTGCGCGTCCATCGGCACAGGGTGAAGGCGTAGGCGTCCAGCGCGCTGTGCTCCGCCCCTTGGAACCAGGGCCCGCCGTTGCGGGCCACCTCGGCGTCGAGTTGCGCCAGCAGGCCGGCGATGCGGCGCTGCGCGTGGCGCTTGACTTGCGCCGCGCCCGCCGCGTTGCCGTCGTCCACCCAGCGCTCGGGATAGAAGTACACGATCAGACTGGCCTGCAGCGTGTTGGTCATCCACACCAGCCACTTGTAGAAGTGGCCGCGCGCGGGGGTGCCCAGCGCCGGCGCCAGCCCGGCCTGCGGGTGCGTGTCGCACAGGTGCAGCGTGACGGCCGCCGTCTCGTAGAGCACGAGGTCGCCATCCACCAGCACCGGGATCAGCCCGTTGGGGTTGAGCCGCAGGTACGCCGGCGCCTTGTGCGCGCCCGCGGCGGGGTCGACCAGCACGCGCTCGTAGGGAACGCCGAGTTCCTCCAGCACGATGTGCGGGACCATGGCGGCGGTGCTGGGATAGAAATGCAGCTGGATCAAGGGTTCACTCCGAACAGCCCGGCGGCATTGCCCCAGGCGATCTGTTTCGCCACCGGGGCCGGCAGGTCGCCCAGCCACGTGCGGTAGCCCCGCATCAGGTCGTCGTAGTACTGCCAGCGCTGGTTGACCCAGGTGTCGGAGCCGATGACGAAGCGGCTCGGATACTTCAGCAGCAGCGTGCGCCACTCCGGGCACAGCTTGCCGCCGTCACAGGTCAGGCCCGGCCGGTAGGACAGCTCGCCCACCAGCTGCGGGTAGCGCGCCATCAGCTGGTCCACCCGGGCCGGCGGCGCACCGCCGATGCCGGTGTGGGCCCAGACCAGCCGCGCCTTCTGGCCGCGCGTCGGGGTGTGGGCCATCAGCAGGTCGATCGCCACGTCGTCCACATGGGCCAGCACCACCAGGTCCTTCTCCTCGGCCAGGGCCATGAGCCTGCGGGCCACCGGCCCGTTGGCGTTGGCACTGTCGTACAGGTGGAACTCGCCGATCCCACGGAACGGGCCGGCGGCGGTGCCCCGCGCCAGTTCCGTCTGCACCATCGCGTAGATGCTCTCGTCGCGGAACCAGTTGTCGTAGTCGGCGCGGTTGCGGTACAGGCGCACGAAGGGCACGACGGTCACGCCGGCCGCCCGGGCCAACGGCGAGCCGGCCAGGGCGTGGGTGCCGTCGTTCGGCCGCGAGTTGGCCACGATGGCACGCACGCCATTGCGCTGCATCCGGGCCAGCACGTCCTGCGGCGGATGCGGACCGGCGCTGCCGTTCCACGCCTCCTCGTTGTAGTGCAGGTGCACGTCGAACAGCGGACCGGTGTAGTCCGCCGCTGCGGCAGCAGTGCCGGATGCTACAAATACGATAGCTATCCACCCGCGCAGCATGCGGGCCACGGGCCGACTTCTCACGAAAGGTGCTGGCGGAAAAATGCCACCGAACGCTCGCGCGCCTGCTGCGCGGCCGGCGCGTTCCAGGAGCCGCGCTGGTCGCAGTTGAAGCCGTGGTTGGCGGCGTACACATGCACCTCCACCTCGGGGTGACTCTTGCGGAAGGCCTCCACGCTGTCGATCGGGATCCAGTGGTCCTGGTCGCCGAAGTGCGACAGCACCGGCACCTTGGGGTGGCGGGCCGCCTCGTCGGGCGTGGTCATGCCGCCGCCGTAGTAGGTGACTGCCGCCGCCAGGCCGTCCAGCGTGCAGGCGGAGCGCCAGGACAGCAGGCCACCCCAGCAGTAGCCCACGATGCCGACCATGCCGGCAGCCGCCGCGTGGCGGATGGCCGCCTGGATGTCCTGCAGCACGCCCGGGGCGGGCAGCGCCTCGACCGCCGTCTTCAGGGCGAAGCCTGCCGACATGTCGTCCTCGCCGTAGCCCATCTCGACGCCGGCCTTGACGCGGTGGAAGGTGGACGGCGCCACCGCCAGCCAGCCTTCGGCGGCGTAGCCGTCGGCCACCGCGCGGATGTGGCTGTTCACGCCGAAGATCTCCTGCAGCACCACGACGGCGCCGCGCGGCGTGCCGGCGGGTTGCGCCACGTAGGCGGGGAAGGTGAAGCCGTCGTCGGCTTTCAGGTCCACGAATGCACCCATCTTGTCGCTCTCCTTGTTCAGTTGGCGGATTGCAGCTTGCGCTGCAGGAAGTCGAGCCGGTCCTGGCCCCAGAAGATCTCGCCCTCGACCACGTAGCTTGGGGCACCGAAGACGCCGGCGTCAATCGCGTCCTGGGTGTTGCGGTCGTAGCGCGACTGCACCGCCGCGTCGCGCGACTGTGCCAGCCGGTCGGCCGGCAACCCGGTCTCGCCCAGCAGTGCCGCCAGCTCGCCCGGGTCGGCGATGTCGCGCTCCTGTGCCCACACGGCCGCGAGCACCGCGCCGGCAAAGCGCATGGCCGCGTCGGCGCCGTCGTGCAGGTCGACCGCGACGATGGTGCGCGCCGCGTCGTCGCCCGCGACGGGGAAGAAGCGCGGCTGCAGGTTCAGCGGAATGCGCAGGTGCCTGGAGAAGCGCTCCAGTTCGACCAGGCGGTAGGCCCGGCGCTGCGCCGGCCGCTGGCCGAGCGGCAGGCCGCCGCTCACCGGGAACACCTTGCCGCCCAGGTCCATCGGCAGCACCCGCACCGTTGCGCCGGCCTCGCGCGCGATCGCGCCGAGCCGGGCGTGCCCCAGGTAGGTCCAGGGGCTCTGGGGCGCCAGGTAGTAGTCGACGGTGGCGGGCATCGGTGTCCTTCGGCTTTGGTCTAATCGGCGTTTGTAACGCAGCCGGGCACCCGGCGCAGGAGAAGGCATTTGGAACGCGTCGTCCTGGTCACCGGCGGCAGCCGCGGCATCGGCGCCGCCACGGCGCGTCTCGCGGCAGCACGCGGCTGGGCGGTCGCGGTCAACTACGCCAGCAATGCCGACGCGGCGCAGGCCGTGGTGCAGGAGATCCGTGCCGGCGGCGCGCGCGCCATGGCGGTGCAGGCCGACGTGGCCGACGAAGCCCAGGTGGTGGCGATGTTCCGGCAGGTCGACGCCGGGCTCGGGCGCCTCACCGACCTGGTGAACAACGCCGGCGTCGTGGACGTCGCCGCACGCGTCGAGGCCATGACCGGCGCGCGCCTGCAGCGGATGTTCGGCATCAACGTGATCGGCTCCATCCTCTGCGCGCGCGAAGCGGTGCGGCGCATGGGCACCCGCCACGGCGGCACCGGCGGCGCCATCGTCAACGTCTCCAGCGCCGCGGCGCGGCTGGGCGCCCCCGGGCAGTACGTCGACTACGCGGCGGCCAAGGGCGCGGTCGACGCGTTCACGATCGGCCTGGCCAAGGAGGTCGCGGCCGACGGCATCCGCGTCAATGCGGTGCGGCCCGGCCTGATCGAGACCGAGATCCACGCCTCGGGCGGCATCCCCGACCGCGTGCGCCAGCTGGCCCACCAGGTGCCGATGCAGCGTGGCGGCACCGCCGACGAAGTGGCCCAGGCCATCGTCTGGCTGCTCTCGCCGGAGGCCAGCTACACGACCATGAGCCTGGTCGAGGTGTCGGGAGGCCGCTGATGACGATCCGCTACTACTGGGAAGACCTGCAGCCGGGCAGCGTGCGCGAGCTGGGCAGCGTCACGCCGACCGCCGAGGAGATCAAGCGCTTCGCCGCGCAGTTCGACCCGCAGCCCTTCCACCTGGACGAAGAGGCGGCCCGCCAATCGGTCTTCGGCGGCCTGTGCGCCAGCGGATGGCACACCTGCGCCATGGCCATGCGGCTGACGGTCGACCACTTCCTGCGCGAGTCCAGCAGCATGGGCTCGCCCGGCCTGGAGAACCTGCGCTGGATGAAGCCGGTGTACCCAGGCGACACGCTGACCCTGCGCCACCGGATCACCGAGTCGCGCGCGCTCAACAGCCGGCCCGACCTCGGCATGGTCCGCTCGGTCTGGGAGATGTTCAACCAGAACGGCGAACAGGTGCTGCACATGGAAGGGCACGGCATGTTCCGCCGCCGGAACGCGGCGACCCCGGCGGCGGGCCCCGCCGGCGCCCAGACCTGAACCTGCACCGGATGGACTTCAAGCCCCTGGTGACCCTGCTGGCGGTGGTGAACCCGCTGGCCATCGTCCCGTTCTTCATCCACTACACCGAAGGCTTCACCCGCCAGCAGCGGCGCGACACGGTGGTCACCGCGGCGCTCACCGCCTTCGTGGTGATCGCGGTCAGTGCGCTGCTCGGGCTGCAGGTGCTGGAGTTCTTCGGCATTTCGCTGGCGAGTTTCCAGGTGGGCGGCGGCATGCTGCTGCTGGCCAGCTCGCTCAACATGCTCAACGCCCGTCCGGCCGAGGCCAAGCCCTCCACGCAGGACCTGGAGCACGGGGCCGAAAAGGCCGCCATGGGGGCCAGCATCGCCGTGGTGCCGCTCACCATCCCGCTGCTGACCGGCCCGGCGACCATCTCCACGGTGGTGATCTACGCCGAACGCGCGCAGACGGTGTTGCAGATGTCGCTGCTGGTGGGGTACGGGGTGGTGATCGCCTTCGCCACCGCGGTGTGCTTCGCGCTGGCGCAGCCGATCGCACGCGTGCTCGGCAAGACCGGCATCAGCGTGATGACACGCCTCATGGGCCTGATCCTGGCCGCCCTGGCGGTGGAGGTCATGGCGGTGGGCCTGACCAAGCTGTTCCCCGCGCTCGCCGGCTAACCACCGCGGCCGCTGGGGGGGTCAGCCCCGCTGCAGCAGGCGCAGCAGCTGGTTGCTGGTGTTGCGCAGGCGTTGCGCCAGCAGCTGCGTGATCTTGACCAGCAGCTTGGCACCCACCGCCGGGTGGTCGGTGATCAGGCCCGCGACGGCCGCGCGCGTGAGCACCGCCGCCTCGACCTCGCCAAGCGCCCAGCAGCTCGCGTAGCGCGGCTCGCCATCCAGCATGGACATCTCGCCCAGCACGGCGCCGGCCCGCAGCACGGCCAGCCGGGTGGTGTCGCCCGGCTCCTGCCGGTCGACCTCGGCGCCGACCTTGCGCTTGCCCACGTCCACCGTGCCGGAGAGCAGCAGGATCATCCAGTCGCTCGGGTCGTCCTCCGCGATCAGCACCTGCCCGGGCTGCGCACGCACCCGCAGCATGGCGCCGCCCAGCACGTCGGCCTCGGCTGCGGTGAAGTCCTGCAGGAGCGGGGATTCGCGCAACAGGCCGGGCTGCTGCGACAGGCGTTCGCAGCGCCCGACGATCTCCAGCCCTGCCGCCCGCAGCGACTCCTCCACCGGGCGCGGCGGCGCCACGTCGGTGACCAGCCGCGCGGCCGCCTCGGTGCCGCTGTCGCCGGGCTCCGGGCTCACGGCTGCCCGAGTTGCTGCAGCCACTGGCTGATGTCGGCCGCGGCGGCGTCGGTGGCCTCGCGCAAGGCCCGCACGCCACCCGACGCGTCCGGCGTGGGGGCCACCCCCTGCACCGAGATGCTGCGCTGGCCGAGCAGGCGCTCGCCGCCCGCGGTGCTGCGCAGGAGGGTGGCGCGCAGGCGGATCACGCCGCGGCTGGACGCCGGCGCATCGAACACGTGCGAGAACTCCTCCAGTTCCATGCGCAGGATGTGCAAGGGCTGGCTGCTGTCACGCACCAGCGCGGCGCTCTCGTCCAGGCTCAGCACCGGCCGCTCGCGGCCCAGTTGCTGGCGCAGGCGCTGCCGCACCAGCTGCGGCACCGGCGCGACCCAGCGCGACTGCGCGTACGAGCGCAACTGGTGGTCGTCGGTGTACGCCAGCCGGTACAGGACCGGCGTGCCGTCCAGCGCGCCGGAGGCTTCGATCTCCGGCAGCACCAGGGCAAAGCGCGGCCCGGGCCGCTCCAGTGGCGCGGTGATGGGCGGCAGCGGACCCATGTCGAAGAGCGAGGGCCGCTGCGGCCGGTCCACGATGCCGGCGCAGCCGGCCAGCAGCAACGCCGCCAGCAGCGCGGCAGGCGCCAGGATGCGCCGGTTCATCGCGCGCCTCCCGGCACGGTGAACCCGGGCTCGCCGGGGCCGGGCTCGATGCGCCCCGTGCCGAAGATCAGCGACTGCGGGTTGTCGTTGATGCCGTTGACCGTCCGGCTGAGCTGCCGCACCGCGCGCGAGGTGTCTTCGGTGACCCGGTTGATGCGCGGCAGGGTCGCGGCGTTGAACGAGTCCGCGGCGCGGGACAACGCCTCCGTGCCCTCGGCCAGCCGGTCGATCGGCCCGTCGGGCTGGTTCAGGCGCCGCGTGGTCTTGCCGATCTCCGCGATGGCGGCGCGCGCCTCCTCCGAGGTGTCGCGCAGCGAGGCCAGTGCGGTGTCGGTGCGCTTGACCAGCCCCGGGATGTCGGTGCGATCCGGCCCGAACTGCGCGGTGAGCACGGTGTTCAGGTTGTTGCTCAGCGCGCTGATGTCGGCGGCCGCCTTGGAGACGTTCTCCACGGCCCCGGCGATGCGCTTCTGGTTCGGCTCGTCGACGATGCGGTTCACCCGCGCGGTGATCTGCTCGACCTGCTCCAGGATGGCCTCGCCCCGCGTCGCGAGCTTGGACAAGAGGCCCGGCCGCAGCGGGATGCGCGGCGGCACCTCGTCGTTCGGCTCCAGCCGCGCGGCCGCCTGGCCGGTGTCGTCCAGCTGCACGAAGGCCAGCCCGGTCACACCCTGGAACGACAGGGTGGCGAAGGTGTCGCGCGTGATCGGCGTGCCGCGCTCGATGTCCAGGCGCACCAGCACCGCGCCCTGCGACTTGGGATCGAACCCGATCCGGCTGACCTTGCCCACGTCCACCCCGCGGTAGCGCACCGGCGCCTGCTCCTGCAGGCCGGTGACCGCTTCGCGGGTGGAAATCTCATAGGGGTCGCGCTCGCCGCTGTCGCGCGTGAGCCAGGCGCCGAGCACCAGCAACAGCACCGCCAGTGCGACGACGAACAGACCGGCAGCCAGGGCGTGGGCTTTGTTTTCCATCGGGAGCTCCTAGACGGCGAACGGGTACTCGCGCAACAGTTCCATCGCGCGCTGGCCGCGGGGGCCGAGAAAGAAATCTTGCACGAACGGATGCTGGAAGGCGATCACGTCCTTCGGCGGCCCGCTCACCACCACGCGGCGGTCGGCCAGCACCGCCACGCGCGTGGACAGCTCGAACAGCGTGTCCAGGTCGTGGGTGACCATGATCACCGTCAGCGCCAGGTCGCGGTGCAGGGAGCGCAGCAGCGTCACGAAGCCGTCGGAGCTCTCCGGGTCCAGCCCGGCGGTGGGTTCGTCCAGCAGCAGCAGCGGCGGATCCATGATCAGCGCCCGGGCCAGGGCCACCCGCTTGATCATGCCGCCCGACAGGTCGGCCGGCATCTTGGTCGCGTCCTCGGCCTTCAACCCGACCATCTGCAGCTTGACCATCGCGGCCTCGTGCACCAGCGCGCGCGGCAGGGTGCGCAGCTCCCGCAACGGGAAGGCGATGTTCTCCAGCACCGTGAAGGCCGAGAAGAGCGCGCCGTGCTGGAACAGCATGCCGATGCGGCTGGACGCGCCCCGCTGCTCGGCCTCGGCCACCTCGCGGCCCAGCACGCGGATCTCGCCCGCGGCGGGCCGCTCGAGGCCGAGGATCTGCCGCAGCAGCACCGTCTTGCCCGTGCCCGAGCCGCCCACCAGGGACACCACCTCGCCGCGCTGGACGGTGAAGTCCAGCCCCTCGTGCACCACGAAGCTGCGCCCGGGCAGGTCGAACACGGTGCGCAGGCCGCGGATCTCGACCATGGGCACGGCCGGTGGGTTGGCGCCCGGACGGTCCGTCATCAGAAGCCGACGTCCTGGAAGGCGATCGCGAACAGGGCATCCGCCAGGATCACCACCGTGATCGAGGTGACGACCGAGGCCGTGGTTCCCTCGCCCAGGCTCTGGGTGTTCGGCTTGACGCGCAGGCCGTAGTGGCAGCCGATGAGGGCGATCAGCAGCCCGAACACGATCGACTTGCAGGTGGCCAGCACTAGGTTGCCAACCAGCACCGCGTCGGGCAGCGCGCGCAGGAAGTAGGCGGGCGTGATGTCCAGCGCGATGTCGGATGCGAGCACGCCGCCGGCCAGCGCGCAGAACGTGGTCCAGATGCTGATGAGCGGCATGGCGATGGCCAGCGCCATGGCCCGCGGCAGCACCAGCCGGAAGCTGTGTGAGATGCCCATCACGCTCATGGCGTCCAGCTCATCCGTGACCCGCATCACCCCGATCTGTGCCGTGATGGCCGACCCCGAGCGGCCCGCCACCAGGATGGCCGCCAGCAGCGGGCCCAGTTCGCGGATGAGCGCCACGCCCAGGATGTTGACGATGAACGCATCCGCCCCGAACTGGCGCAACTGCCGTGCCGTGAGGTAGGCCAGCACCACGCCGATGAGAAAGCCCACCAGCGCGGTGATCGGCAACGCGGTCGCGCCGATGCGGTAGAGGTTGCCCGAGAGGTCGCGCCAGGGCCCCTCGTGCGGTGCGCGCACCAGGCGCAGCAGGTCCAGCGCGAGCTGTCCGGCGAGGCGCACGAACTCGCGCATCGCATACGCCGCCTCCAGCACGGCCTTGCCGATGCCGAGATAGCGGCCGCGCCAGCCGGGGCGGCTGCGGGCGGGCGGCGCGGTGGTGAACTGCTTCACGCGCTCCAGCACCGCCTGCTGCGCGGGCAGCAGCTCCAGCTGGCCGGGCCGCCGCTCGCGCCAGTGCTCCCACAGCAACTGGGCGCCCACGTGGTCCAGCTGCTCGACACCGCGCAAGTCCCAGTTCGTGCCGGCAGCGAGCGCGCGCAGCCGCTCCTGCAGCTGCGCCAGCCGCCGCGGCTGGGCGAACTGGGCCGCGGTCCACTGGCCCACGGCGCGCGCATGGCCGGGGCCACCCGCGTCGGCGGGCCCGGTCTCGAGTCGGGGGATGGCGGCGTCCTGCATGGGTGAGCCATCCATCCTAACGGTGGAGCAAGGCCCGCGGGGATGCCGTCCGCGCCGGGCGCGCCCGGCTGCACCTGGCGGCGGGCCGGGGCCCGGGCTTAGACTGGCGGACTCCCACGTCCGACCGCCTCCACCATGAACGCACCCGATTCCACCCGCAGCGCCGGCAGCGTCGCCTCCATCGACCACTGGATCGACGGCCGCGTGGCCGCGGGCCAGAGCGGCCGCAGCGCCGACGTCTTCAACCCGGCCACCGGCGCTGTGACCGGCAAGGTCGCGCTGGCCAGCAGCGCCGAGGTCGCTCGCGCGGTCGCGAGCGCGCAGGCGGCCTTCCCGGCCTGGGCCGACACGCCGCCGATCCGGCGGGCACGGGTCATGTTCCGGTTCCTGGAACTCCTGAACCGGCACCGCGACGAGCTCGCGCACGCGATCACCGCCGAGCACGGCAAGGTCTTCACCGATGCGCAGGGGGAAGTCACCCGCGGCATCGACATCGTGGAGTTCGCCTGCGGCATCCCGCAGCTGCTCAAGGGCGACTACACCGACCAGGTCTCCACCGGCATCGACAACTGGACCATGCGCCAGCCGCTGGGCGTCGTCGCCGGCATCACGCCCTTCAACTTTCCGGTGATGGTGCCCATGTGGATGTACCCCGTGGCCATCGCGGCCGGCAACAGCTTCGTGCTCAAGCCCAGCCCGCTGGACCCCACGCCCTCGGTGCTGATGGCCCGCCTGCTGCAGGAAGCCGGGCTGCCGGACGGCGTCTTCAACGTGGTGCAGGGCGACAAGGACGCGGTGGACGCGTTGCTGGAGCACCCGGACGTCAAGGCGGTCTCCTTCGTCGGCTCCACCACCATCGCGCAGAAGATCTACGAGACCGGTGCGCGGCACGGCAAGCGCGTGCAGGCGCTGGGCGGGGCGAAGAACCACATGGTGGTCATGCCCGACGCCGACATGGACCAGGCCGTCGACGCGCTGATCGGCTCGGCCTTCGGCTCGGCCGGCGAGCGCTGCATGGCGATCTCGCTGGGCGTGCTGGTGGGCTCGGCGGCCGACCAGATCATGGCCAAGCTGGCCGAGCGCACCCGGACGCTGAAGGTGAAGAACGGCGTTGAACTCGACGCCGAGATGGGCCCCATCGTGAGCCGTGCGGCGCACGAGCGCATCACCGGCTACATCGGGCTGGGCGAGCAGGAAGGCGCCAAGCTGGTGGTGGACGGCCGCAGCTTCCGCGGGGCCGCTGCCGGCGCCGGCTGCGACGCCGGGTTCTGGCTGGGCGGAACGCTGTTCGACCACGTCACGCCCGACATGAAGATCTGGCGCGAGGAGATCTTCGGGCCGGTGCTGGGCTGCGCCCGCGTGCCGGACCTGGCGGCAGCGCTGGACCTGGTGAACGGGCACGAGTATGGCAACGGCGTGTCGATCTTCACCCGCGACGGGAACGTGGCGCGCGAGTTCAGCCGCCGGGTGCAGGTGGGCATGGTGGGCGTGAACGTGCCGATCCCGGTGCCGATGGCCTGGCACGGCTTCGGCGGCTGGAAGAAGAGCCTGTTCGGCGACATGCATGCCTACGGCGAGGAAGGCGTGCGCTTCTACACCAAGCAGAAGTCGATCATGCAGCGCTGGCCCGAGAGCATCGGCAAGGGGGCCGAGTTCGTGATGCCGACCTCGAAATGACGACCTGCCTCCGCGCGGTGTTCGCGCGCCGGGCCCTGTGGCCCGCGTGCTGATGCCGCCCGCCACCGGCGCGCCAGTCGCCGCCGCATTCGACGCCGTCGACCTGGCGCACGCACGGCTGCTGCGAAGCGCCGGGCTCGGGGACACGCTGGCGTGGGACCTGGTGCGCTCGCTGGTGACCGACATCGGGCCGCGCCCGGCCGGATCGGCCGCGGACGCGCTGGCCGTCCGCTGGGCGGTGCAGCACCTGGAGGCGCTGGGCTTCGCGGACGTGCGCACCGAGCCGGTGATGCTCACGGTCTGGCGCCGCGGCGCGACGGAGGCCCTGCTGCTGTCGCCCGAACCCGTGCCGCTGGTGGTCACCGCGATCGGCAACAGCGTGGCCACCGAGCCTGCCGGACTGGAAGCCGACCTTGCGTACTACCCTGATTTCACCTCGCTGCGCCAGGACACCACAGACCGTGCACGCGGCCGCATCGTGTTCATCGACCAGCGCATGGAGGCCTCCCGCGAGGGAAGCGGCTATGGTCCGGCGGTCCTGGCGCGCGTGTCCGGCGCCGTGGAGGCCGGCCGCCGGGGCGCGGTGGCCGTCGCCATCCGCTCCATCGGCACCGACCGCGAACGCATCGCGCACACCGGCGCCCTGCGCTATGACCCTGCCGTGCGCGCCGTGCCGGCGATCGCGGTGTCGATCCCCGACGCCGAGGCCATCGCCGCGCGCGCCGCGACGGGGACGCCGCTGCGCATGCGGCTGCGGCTGCAGGCCCAGGACGGCGTGGCGGCCACCTCGCACAACGTGATTGCCGACGTCCCCGGCGGCGACTGCCGCGACGAGGTGGTCCTGCTCGGCGCCCACCTGGACACCTGGGACATCAGCCCGGGTGCGCAGGACGACGGTGCCGGCGTCGGGATCGTCATCGCGGCCGCACGGGCCCTGCTCGACGCGGGACGGACGCCCCGGCGCACCGTGCGGGTCGTGCTGTTCGCCAACGAGGAGAACGGGGTGGACGGCGCACGCGCCTATGCGCAGCGCCATGGCGAGGTTCCGCACCAGCTGGTGGGCGAGAGCGACATGGGCGCGGCGCTCCCCTGGCGACTGCGCACGCGCGTGCACGACCGCGCCCTGCCGCTGTGGACGGCCATCGCCGCCGAACTGGCCCCCCTGGGCATCGAGCACGAGGGCAACGCCGGCTCGCCCGCGCCCGACGCCGCCACCCTGATGCACCTGCGCCGCTGGCCGGCGGTGGAGGTGACGCAGGACGCCAGCCGCTACTTCGACGTCCACCACACCGTGGCCGACACCCTGGACCGGATCGACCCGGCCACCTTGCCGCGGAACGTCGCCGCCTGGGCCGTGGTGGCCTGGCTGTCGGCGCAGAGCCCCCTGCCCTTCGGCTGGGGCGCCGGAGACCGACCATGAGCGACACCACCTTCGACTACATCATCATCGGCGCGGGCACCGCCGGTTGCCTGCTGGCCAACCGCCTCTCGGCCGACCGGCGCAAGCGCGTGCTCCTGATCGAGGCCGGCCGTAAGGACGACTACCACTGGATCCACATCCCGGTGGGCTACCTGTACTGCATCGGCAATCCGCGCACCGACTGGTTGTTCAACACCGAGGCGGACGCCGGCCTGAACGGCCGCCAGCTGCGCTACCCGCGCGGCAAGACGCTCGGCGGCAGCTCCAGCATCAACGGCATGATCTACATGCGCGGCCAGGCACGGGACTACGACGGCTGGGCGCAGGCGACCGGCGATGCGCGCTGGCGTTGGGAACAGTGCCTGCCGTACTTCAAGAAGCACGAGGACTACTACAAGGGCGCGGACGAGGTGCACGGCGTGGGCGGCGAGTGGCGGGTGGAGCGCCAGCGCCTGCGCTGGGACATCCTGGATGCATTCGCGCAGGCCGCGCAGCAGGCCGGCATTCCGCACACCGAGGACTTCAACCGGGGCAGCAACGAGGGCGTCGGCTACTTCCAGGTCAACCAGAAGGACGGCTGGCGCTGGAACACGGCGAAGGCCTTCCTGCGACCGATCTGCTACGGGCGGCCGAACTTCGAGATGTGGACCGCCGCGCAGGTCAAGCGCCTGGTGATCGAGCCGGGCGGCGATGGCCAGCTCCGCTGCACCGGGGCCGAGGTGTGGACCGGCGAGGAGCTGGTGCACGCCCATGCCACCGCCCAGGTGCTGCTGTGTGCCGGCAGCATCGGCTCGCCGCACATCCTGCAGCTCTCGGGCATCGGGCCCGGCGCCTTGCTGCAGCAGCACGGGGTGCCGGTGGTGCACGAGCTGCCCGGCGTCGGCGAGAACCTGCAGGACCACCTGCAGATCCGCGCGGTCTTCAAGGTGCAGGGCGTGGAGACGTTGAACACGCTGGCCAACAGCTGGTGGGGCAAGGCCCGCATCGGCCTGCAGTACCTGCTGACGCGCAGCGGGCCGATGAGCATGGCGCCCTCGCAGCTGGGCGCCTTCACCCGCAGCACGCCGGACCAGCCGCACCCGAACGTCGAGTACCACGTGCAGCCGCTCAGCCTGGACGCGTTCGGCGAGCCGCTGCACCCGTTCAACGCCTTCACGGCCAGCGTGTGCAACCTGAACCCGACCAGCCGGGGAAGCGTGCGCATCCGCAGCCCGCGCTTCCAGGATGCTCCTGCGATCGCTCCCATGTACCTGAGCACGCCCGAGGACCGCCAGGTCGCGGCCGATTCGCTGCGGCTGACGCGGCGCATCTGCGCGCAGCCGGCGCTCGCCCCCTACCAGCCGGTCGAGTGGCGGCCCGGCCCGCAATACCAGAGCGACGAGGAACTCGCCCGCCTGGCCGGCGACATCGCCACCACCATCTTCCATCCGGTCGGCACCACCAAGATGGGGCGTGCCGACGACCCGATGGCCGTCCTGGACGCGGAGCTGCGGGTGCGTGGCGTGGCCGGGCTGCGGGTGGTCGATGCCGGCGCCATGCCCACCATCACGAGTGGCAACACCAACTCGCCGACGCTGATGATGGCCGAGAAGGCGGCCGAATGGGTGCTGGCCGAAGCGGCCGCCGAGACCCGCTAGAAGCGGCGCGTCACGCGCACGCCGACGTCGCGGATGGACAGTTCCGGCTGGTTCACCAGGAACTGCCCCCCGGCATTGGTGACGCGCACCGAGTCACTGGCCGGCTGCGACAGCCGCGACCAGTGCACGGACCATGTCCACGGCGAATTGGGAGCGCTCGCATGCAGCCGCAGGGCGAGCAGGCGCTTGTCGGCGCCCTCGAACCGGACCGCCGACGGGAAGAGCCCTTCGACGTGCAGGCGGTGGTAGATGCTGGTCTGGGCTTCGCTCTCGGCCCACACCTGCAACCCGGCGAGGGCGACCTTGGGCGTGTCCCAGCGCACGCCGACCATCCAGGCCGTGGACGTCTCGTCCAGGCCGCTGGCGGCCTGGGTGCCCTGGATGATGCGGCGGTTCACGAGCACCCCGGTCATGAGCCAGAGGTCGCCCCAACGGCTGGGGGCATGCGGGCGCAGCAGCAGGTCGCCGGAGCCCTCGATGTGGCGCGTGGTGGTGGCCAGTGGCGCGCCGCCCTGGGTGAGGCCGGCGTAGCGCAGGTCGGCGCCGGTGAGGGTGAAGCGGCCCTGGACGGCGCGATCTTCGGGCATCCGCTTCGTGACGCCCAGCTGGAGCTGCCCGACCGGCCCGGTCTCTTCGACCCGCCCGAGCCCCGGGATGTTCTCGACCAGCTTGCGGTGCAGCACGGCGGCGGAGCCATGGAGCTCGACCGCAGGTGTGTCGGTTTGAGCGGTGGCGCAGGCGGCCTGCAACAACAGGGCGGCGAGGAGGATTCTGGGCGGCATCGGGTCCTTGCGCGTCCGGCCGGTGCCGAGCGGCCCGCGACTATAGCAGCCGCTCCAGCGCGGCCGTGGGGCGGCCAAGGCCGCGTCAGCGGATGCCGCCGACGTAGCGCGGCGCAGCCGGCTCGCGCGCCGTACCTGCCCCTGGTGCATCGGCAGACGTCTCGATCGGGGGGCCATCACCAGCTTCTCGCACAGCGGGCAGCGGCGCCGCCGCCGCGTGCCGCTCCCGCAGGGACTGCAGCGCGGCCTGCGCCAGCGGCCGGGTGGGCGCCGGGGCCGCCTGCAGGGCCTGCTCGAGCTTGCCCGCCCATTCGGCCAGGTCGGGGTGGCCGTCCTCGCTGGCCTTGGCGCGGGCGTATCGGACGATCTCGGCGCCGTATTCGGCGTTCTGCGCCATCCACTCGGTGTCGGTGACACGCCCGGTCTTGCGCCGCAGCAGCACGTGCAGGTGCGCGGCGATCGCGATCTTTTCGCTGGCCAGCATCGGACCTCCTGCTGCTCAGGCGCCCAGGCGCTCGCGGTGCTGGGCGATGTCCAGCCCGCTCTGCTCGCTGGCGTCGTCCACGCGCAGGCCGACGACGAATTTGGTGAGCACGAGCAGCGCCGCGGTCATCACCAGGCTGTAGGCGAGCACCGCGGCCACGCCCAGCGCCTGGGTGGCGATGCTGCCCTCGACGCCGGAAATGCTCTTGCTGGCCAGCAGGCCGGTGAGCAGCGACCCCACGATGCCGCCAATGCCGTGCACGCCGAACACGTCGAGCGAGTCGTCCGCACCGAGCAGGCGCTTCAGGCCCGTGGCGCCCCAGTAGCACGCGACCCCGGCCACCGCGCCGATCACCAGCGCGGAGGCCGGCGTGACGAAGCCGGCGGCCGGCGTGATGGCCACCAGCCCGGCGACCACGCCGGAGCACAGCCCGAGCAGGGAGGGCCGGGCCCGGACGACCCATTCGCCGAACATCCAGGCCAGCGCACCCGCGGCGGCCGCGATGTGGGTCACTGCCATGGCCAGGCCGGCGCGTCCGTCGGCGGCGACGGCTGACCCCGCGTTGAAGCCGAACCAGCCGACCCAGAGCAGGCCGGCGCCTGCCATCGTCAGCCCCAGGCTGTACGGCTCGAAGGGCTCGCGGCCATAACCGCGGCGCGGCCCGACGAAGTAGGCGCACACGAGACCCGCGATGCCGGCGTTGATGTGCACCACGGAGCCGCCGGCGAAATCGAGTGCGCCCATGCGGGCCAGCCAGCCGCCGGGCTCCCAGACCCAGTGCGCGATCGGCGCGTAGACCACCAGGGACCACAGGGCGATGAAGAACAGCATGGCCGAGAACCGCATGCGTTCGACGAAGGCGCCCACCACCAGTGCCGCGGTGATGATCGCGAACGTGAGCTGGTACATCGCGTACACGGACTCGGGGATGTTGGGCGCAATGTGGCTCACCATCACCTTGCCGGGCTCCTTGAGGTAGTCGAGCCCCTCGAACCACAGTCGACTGCCATTGCCCAGCCAGGCGCTGCCGGGCGTGAAGGCCAGCGAGTAGCCGGCCGCAAACCACAGCAGGCTGACCAGCGCGGCGATCGCCACCACGCTGGCCATGGTGTTGAGGACCGACTTGCGGCGCACCATGCCGGCGTAGAACAGCGCGACGCCGGGCAGCGTCATCAGCAGCACCAGTGCGGTAGAGGTCATCATCCAGGCCGTGTCGGCACCGTTGAGCGTGCTGGTCCGCACCAGGCCTGGGCTGGCCAGCGCGGCGGCAGGCTCCGGCACGGTGGCCGCTGGTGCTGGAGCCGCGGGCGTGACGCTTGGCGGGATGCCTGGCGCGTCGACCGCAGGCACGGTGAGGACGGCCGGCGGCGCGGCCGGCGCCCCTGGCGCGGGCCCCTGCGCGTGCACGCCCGCCGTCCATGCGAACAGGCCGGCCAGGATCCATGTGCTTGCAAGTCGGTGCATCGTCCCGTGCTCCCAGTACAGCGATGCAAGCTGTTACGCATAAGCCATGCCACCTGCATGCGGCGCTTGTCCAGCTCTGCAGCTGCAACGTCGCTGCTGTGCAGGGCGGGAAAATCCCGATGCACTGCGCCGGTGCAGCGGGATAGAGTCCATGCACTCGCAAGCGGACTCGGTCCGTGTGAAGGCGGGGGTCCGAGGAGACAAGCAGACGACGACACCGATCGCTGCTGCGACACATCGAAGAATGCATTCCCAAGGCGCCGGTCACCCCGGCGCCTTTTGTTTTTTTGCTCATGGTCGCGCAGCGCCTTTGGCGGCTCGCACGCACCTCATCGGCAGGTGCGAGAATCGCCGGCAATGGACTTGCTGCTGATGGCGCTGGCCTCCCTGCTGGCCGGCTTCGTGGACGCCATCGTGGGGGGTGGCGGCCTCATCCTGGTGCCGGCCTTGTTCGCGATCCTTCCGAACACGCACCCGGCCACACTCTTCGGGATCAACAAGAGCGCCTCCATCTGGGGCACGGCCATCGCCACTGTGCAATACAGCCGGCGCGTGACACTGCCGTGGCGCGCCTTGCTGCCGGCAGCGGGCTTTGGACTGGCGGGTGGGTTCGGGGGCGCCTGGGCCGTCACGGTCGTGTCGCCCGATTTCCTGCGCAAGCTGCTGCCCTTCATCCTGCTCGCCGTGCTGCTCTACACGCTCGCCAAGAAGCAGCTGGGCCAGGAGCACGCACCACGCCTGTCGGGCGCTGCGGAGGTTTGGGCCGCCGCGGCCATCGGGCTGGTGATCGGCTTTTACGACGGCTTCTTCGGTCCCGGCACCGGAAGCTTCCTGGTCTTCCTCTTCGTGCGTTGGCTGGGCTACGACTTCCTGCATGCGTCCGCCTCGGCCAAGCTGGTCAACACCGCCACCAACCTGGCGGCTTTGACCCTGTTCGCCTGGAAGGGCCATGTCTGGTGGCACTACGCCCTGGCGCTGGCGGCCGCCAATGTCATCGGAAGCCTGTTCGGCACGCGGCTGGCGCTGCGGCACGGGGCCGGCTTCGTGCGGGGGATGTTCCTGGTGGTGGTGACGGCACTGATCCTCAAGACCGGGCACGACGCTTTCCTGCGCTGAGCGCGGCCGCGCGAACCGCCGCGCGCCGGATAATCCGGCGATGGATGACATCGTTCGGCAGGCCATCGCCAAGTGGCCCAACGTGCCCGACTGCTACGGCTGGCTCGGGCTCGATGCGCGCGGCCACTGGTGCATGCGGGACGACCGGGTGCAGGCCCAGGGCCCGTTCCCGCAGGTTCGTGGGTCCGTGTTGCGACATGCGAAGCTGATCGAGTTCATCCACCGCAACTACGAGTGCGATGCGCAAGGCCGTTGGTTCTTCCAGAACGGGCCACAGCGGGTGTATGTCGAACTGGAAGCGGCGCCTCTCATCCTGCGGATCGCCGCCGACGGTGGCCTGGAAACGCACACCGGACGCGCGACCGAGACGAGCGGCAAGACGCTGGTCGACGAGGCCGGTCGCCTGTACGTCGCCACCGGGCTCGGACTCGGTCTCGTGCACACCCTGGACATGCACCACGCTGCCGACCTGGTGGAGCAGGGCCGCTGGGTGCCCGAGACCGTGCGCGCCGACACCTTGCCGGAACGTTTCGGTTTCGTGCCCAGCCCGGCGGCGCGGCGCCCGGTGGTGCCGGCCTGAAGCAGCGAGGCGGCGACCCGAAGCAGGGCAGCCGTGCCGGTCGCTCGCAAAAAGAAAGCCGGTCGGGCAGACCGGCTTGCGAGGCTCAGGGCCGCGTCACTTGGCGGCGTTCACCATGTAGTCGACCGCGGCGCGCAGGTCGGCATCGGAGGCGGCACTGCCGCCGCGCGGGGGCATGGCGCCCTTGCCCTTCAGCACCGACTGCACCAGCTGCGGCGTGCCTTGGGCGATCCGCGGCGCCCATGCGGCCTTGTCGCCGAACTTGGGCGCACCGGCGACCCCCGCCACGTGGCAGGCCATGCAGGCCTGCTTGTAGACGGCTTCGCCGTTGCCTGCAGCCGCAACCGTCTGGGCGGCGGCGGGTGCGGCAGCCGGCGCGGCTGCGGTCTGGGTGGGCGCCGCAGCAGGTGCTGCTGCAGCGGCCGGGGCCGGAGCAGGGGCCGGTGTCGCGGCAGCTGCAGCTGCAGGCGCGGATGCTGCTCCAGCTTGTGCCTGGGCTTGCGGACGCTGCGGCTCGGTGAACGATGCGCCGGCCGAGTTGGCCAGGTAGGCGACGGCGCGTGCGATCTCCACGTCCTCATGGTCGCCACCGGCTTGCGCGGGCATGGCACCCTTGCCCTTCAGCGCGGACGTCACGAGCGCCTCGAATCCGGTCTTGATCCGCGCACCCCATGCCCCGGCGTCGGCGAACTTGGGCGAACCCGCGACACCTTGCGCGTGGCACGCCGCGCACTGCGCCTTGTAGACCTCTTCACCGCTCTTGAGCGGACGGTTCGCGTCGCGGATCTCGACGGTGCCCACCTTCTGGATGCGCTGGCTCACGCCGCGCTCGAGGTCCTGCGCGGTCAAACCGCCCAGCGAGAACGCATCGACCTGTGCGCTGCCGGACGGCTTGGTGTCCTGCGAGACGTAGGCCACCAGCCCCATGATGATCGCGACGGGCACCACGAACGACAGAAACACCGCCACCAGCAACTGCTTGGGCGTCTTGATCGGGCCGGTGTGGTTCTCTTCCTGCGTGCTGTCGCTCATGGCGTCCTCGAAAGTTCTCTTCGCTGGGCGTGTCAAAACAACCTTCGATTATAGCTGCCGGCCCTTCGCGGCTGAGGTGCCGAGCGGCCTGCACGGCGCCGATCGGCAGCCCTGCCGCGCGATGGGCGATAATGCCGGTCTGCACTGATGCGGCTGTAGCTCAGTGGATAGAGTATTGGCCTCCGAAGCCAAGGGTCGTGGGTTCGATCCCCGCCAGCCGCGCCACCACCTCGCTTCTCTTCTAGCTTCGATCCCGCTGCGATCGATCTGGTTGTCCAGTGTCACGCCTACCGTGCAGGCTCGGCCGGCGTGCCGGGTTCGTCGCCGTCCGCGTGCATCCGGCTTCACCTGCTTGCAGCGCCGGGCGCTTCGCGCCCTAGAATCCGGCCCACCTCGGATGTCCGAGGCAACGACACACGGATGTACATGGCAACAGCAAAGAAGTCCAAGGCGGCCGCACCCAAAAAGGCCAAGGCAGTTCCCTCGAAAGTGCAGAAGGCCGCCGCCAAGCCGGCTGCAGGCGCGACGAAGCCGATCAAGGAATCCCTGAGCAAGACCGGCCTGATGAACCACCTGGCGCAGACCTCGGGCGTCGAGCCGAAGGCGGTCAAGGCCGTGATGGCGGCGCTGGAAAGCACCATGGTGGCGTCCATCAACCGCAAAGGCGCCGGCGCTTTCGTGCTGCCCGGCATGCTGAAGATGACGGCCGTCGCGGTCCCCGCGAAGAAGGCGCGCAAAGGCATCAACCCCTTCACCAAGGAAGAGACCGTCTTCAAGGCCAAGCCGGCGACCGTGAAGCTGAAGGTCCGTCCGCTCAAGAAGCTGAAGGACGCGGCGCTGTGAGCCGCTGATCGAAGCTGCTCCAGCAACGGCCGCTCGCATGCGGCCGTTCTTCCTTGTCAGCTCGCGTGCGCGTTCGCACGCGAACCAGCTGCACCAAGCGAAACGCCCACCAGAGGTGGGCGTTCGATGTTTGGTTGCGCGGGCAAGATTTGAACTTGCGACCTTTGGGTTATGAGCCCAACGAGCTACCAGGCTGCTCCACCGCGCGTCAGAGATGACGATTATAGATTAAGAGGCGCTGCTTTCCGAGTCGGCAGCAGCAGTTTCCTCGACTTCCGGACGGTCGACGAGTTCGACCAGCGCCATCGGCGCGTTGTCGCCGACACGGAAGCCCATCTTCAGGATTCGGGTGTAGCCGCCCGGGCGCGCCTTGTAGCGCGGGCCGAGTTCGGCGAAGAGCTTGGTGACGTTCTCGCGGTCGCGCAGGCGGTCGAATGCCAGGCGCTTGTTGGCGAGCGTGGGCTCCTTGCCCAGGGTGATCATCGGCTCCACCACGCGGCGCAGCTCCTTCGCCTTCGGCACGGTGGTCTTGATCACCTCGTGCTCGATCAGCGAATTCATCATGTTGCGAAGCATGGCGAGACGGTGCTCGCTCGTGCGGTTCAGTTTGCGAAGGCCGTGTCCGTGACGCATGTGCTTTCCTTTCCTTATTTCATGCGGGCAGCCGTGTCAGGTACTGCCCGGTGCACAGTGGTTTAACGCTTGTCGAGGCCGGCGGGCGGCCAGCTCTCGAGCTTCATGCCGAGCGTGAGGCCACGCGAGGCAAGAACTTCCTTGATTTCGTTGAGCGACTTGCGACCCAGGTTCGGGGTCTTGAGCAGCTCGTTCTCGGTGCGCTGGATCAGGTCACCGATGTAGTAGATGTTCTCGGCCTTGAGGCAGTTGGCCGAACGCACCGTGAGTTCGAGCTCGTCGACCGGGCGCAGCAGGATCGGGTCGAACTGCTGCGAGCTGCGCTGCACCGGCTGGTCGAAGGCGGCGAGTTCGCTGCCCTCGAGCTGGGCGAAGACTGCCAGCTGCTCGACCAGGATCTTGGCGGAGGCACGCACGGCGTCCTCGGCGGTGATGGCGCCGTTCGTCTCGATCTCGACCACCAGCTTGTCCAGGTCGGTGCGCTGCTCGACGCGGGCGCTCTCGACGGTGTAGCTCACGCGCTTGACGGGCGAGAACGACGCGTCCAGGACGATGCGGCCGATCGACTTCGTCGGCTCGTCGGCGTAGCGGCGCATCGTGCCGGGCACGTAGCCGCGGCCCTTCTCGACCTTGATCTGCATGTCGATCTTGCCGCCCTGCGACAGGTGCGCGATGACATGGTCGGGATTGATGATCTCGACGTCGTGCGGGGTCTGGATGTCGGCGGCGGTGACGACGCCGTCCCCGTCCTTGCGCAGGCTGAGGGTGACCTCGTCGCGGTTGTGCAGCTTGAAGACCACGCCCTTGAGGTTCAGCAGGATGCTGACCACGTCTTCCTGGACGCCGTCGATCGACGAATACTCATGAAGCACACCGGCGATGGTGACTTCGGTTGCCGAGTACCCGACCATCGAGGACAGCAGGACGCGGCGCAGTGCGTTGCCCAGCGTGTGGCCGTAGCCGCGCTCGAACGGCTCCAGCGTCACCTTGGCGCGGTTCGTGCCAAGCTGTTCGACGTTGATGGCTTTGGGTTTCAGCAGGTTGGTTTGCATGCAGGACTTCCTCTCAATACCCCCGGCTCGTTACACCGGTAAGGCTGGTGAAGTCCCCGAGCCACGGTGCCCCGTGGCAGGGGAACAAGAACTCTCTCTCGATTCGCTTAGCGCGAATACAGCTCGACGATCAGCGATTCGTTGATGTCGGCGCCGAACTCGTCGCGATCCGGGACCTTCTTGAAGGTGCCTTCGGCCTTGTCGGCGTTCACTTCGACCCAGGCCGGGATGCCCACCTGCTGGGCCAGCTGCAGGGCCTCGACCACGCGGTTCTGCTTCTTGGACTTGTCGCGCACGGCCACCACGTCGCCGGTCTTGACCAGGTACGACGGAATGTTGACCGGCTGCCCGTTCACCGTGATGGCCTTGTGGCTCACCAGCTGGCGCGCTTCGGCGCGGGTCGAGCCGAAGCCCATGCGGTAGACGACGTTGTCCAGGCGGCTTTCGAGCAGGAACAGCAGGTTGGCGCCGGAGTTGCCCTTGCGGCGGGACGCTTCCTCGAAGTAGCGGCGGAACTGCTTTTCCAGCACGCCGTACATGCGCTTGACCTTCTGCTTCTCGCGCAGCTGCAGGCCAAAGTCGCTGGTGCGCTGGCCCGAGGTGCGGCCGTGCTGGCCGGGCTTGGAGTCGAACTTGGCCTTGTCCGCGATCGAGCGGCGGGCGCTCTTGAGGAACAGGTCCGTGCCTTCACGGCGGGAGAGTTTGGCCTTGGGGCCGAGGTAACGTGCCACGTGTCTTTCCTTTGATCATCTGCCGCGGCCTGTTGCCGCGGGAGCCGCCGGCCGGAGCCGGTGGCGGTGGGCTTCTCGCAACGAGAAAAATGCATCCCCGCCCATGGCGGGGACCGTCTTAGATGCGGCGGCGCTTTTGCGGGCGGCAGCCGTTGTGCGGGACCGGCGTGACGTCCGAGATCGAGTTGATCCGGATGCCCAGAGCGGCCAGTGCACGCACCGAGGACTCGCGACCCGGGCCGGGGCCCTTGATCTCGACGTCCAGGTTCTTGATGCCCTGCTCGATCGCGGCGCGGCCCGCCACTTCCGAGGCGACCTGCGCGGCGAAGGGAGTCGACTTGCGCGAGCCCTTGAAGCCCTGGCCGCCGGACGACGCCCACGACAGGGCGTTGCCCTGGCGGTCGGTGATCGTGATGATGGTGTTGTTGAAGGACGCGTGGACGTGCGCGACCCCGTCGGACACGTTCTTGCGGACCTTCTTGCGCACGCGCTGCGCGGCGTTGTTGGCGGGAGCTTTAGCCATGGGTGATCTCTACTTTCCCGATTATTTCTTGAGCGCCTGCGCAGCCTTGCGCGGACCCTTGCGGGTGCGTGCATTGGTGCGGGTGCGCTGGCCGCGCATCGGCAGGCCGCGGCGGTGGCGGAAGCCCCGGTAGCATCCGATGTCCATCAGCCGCTTGATGTTCATCGTGGTCTCGCGGCGCAGGTCGCCCTCGATCGTGAACTGGGCGATCTGGTCGCGGATCTTCTCGAGGTCGGCGTCCGAGAGGTCCTTGACCTTCTTGGAATAGGGGATGCCCGTCGCTTCGCAGATCTTGCGCGCGCGCGTGCGGCCGATGCCGAAGATGGCGGTCAGGCCGATCTCGGCGTGTTGGTGCGGCGGAATGTTGATGCCAGCAATACGTGCCATGTGCGTCTTTCCTTAATCTCTCTCAGCCCTGCCGCTGCTTGTGGCGCGGGTCGGTGCAGATCACGCGGACCACATTCTTGCGGCGGATGATCTTGCAGTTGCGGCAGATCTTCTTGACGGAAGCCGAAACTCTCATGTGTCTTTCTCCTAAATCTTGACTTGCGCTGTCCGGCTCAGCCGCCGAGGGACGTCTTGAAGTTGGCCTTCTTCAGCAGCGATTCGTACTGCTGGCTCATCAGGTAGTTTTGCACCTGGGCCATGAAGTCCATCGTGACGACCACGATGATCAGCAGCGACGTGCCGCCGAAGTAGAACGGGACGTTGTACTTGAGGATCAGGAACTCCGGCAGCAGGCAGACGAAGGTGATGTACACCGCGCCGGCCAGCGTCAGACGCACCAGGATCTTGTCGATGTAGCGCGCCGTCTGGTCGCCCGGGCGGATGCCCGGGATGAACGCGCCGCTCTTCTTCAGGTTGTCGGCGGTCTCGCGGCTGTTGAACACCAGCGCCGTGTAGAAGAAGCAGAAGAACACGATCGCCGCCGCGTACAGCATGACGTAGATGGGCTGGCCGGGCGACAGCGTCGAGGCGATGTCCTTGAGCCAGCGCATCGAGTCGCCGGTGGAGAACCAGCTCACCACCGTGGCCGGCAGCAGGATGATCGAGGACGCGAAGATCGGCGGAATCACGCCGGCCATGTTCAGCTTGAGCGGAAGGTGCGACGACTGGCCGCCATACACCTTGTTGCCCACCTGCCGCCGCGCGTAGTTCACCAAAATCTTGCGCTGGCCGCGTTCGATGAACACCACCAGGTAGGTCACGGCAGCCACCACCAGCACGATGAAGATCGCCACCAGGATGCTCATCGCCCCCGTGCGCACCAGCTCCAGCAGTCCACCGATCGCGCTCGGCAGCCCGGCGGCGATGCCCGCGAAGATCAGGATCGAGATGCCGTTGCCGAGGCCCCGCTCGGTGATCTGCTCGCCCAGCCACATGAGGAACATGGTGCCGGCCGTCAGGCTCACCACCGCCGTCATGCGAAAGCCGAAGCCGGGGTCGATGACGAGGCCGGGGGAACCCTCCAGCGCCATGGCGATGCCCAGCGACTGAAACAGCGCCAGCCCCAGCGTGCCGTAGCGGGTGTACTGCGTGATCTTGCGGCGGCCGGCTTCGCCCTCTTTCTTCAGCTGCTCGAACGTCGGCACGACGTAGGTCAGCAGCTGCATGATGATCGAGGCCGAGATGTACGGCATGATGCCCAGCGCGAACACCGTGAACCGCGACAGCGCGCCACCCGAGAACATGTTGAACAGGCTCAGGATGCCGCCCTGCTGGCCCTTGAACAGCTGCTGCAGCTGGCCAGGGTCGATGCCGGGCACGGGGATGTGCGCGCCGACGCGGTAGACCACGAGCGCGAGCAGCAGGAACACCAGCCGCCGGCGCAGGTCGCCGAACTTGCCGGTCTTCGCGAGTTGTGCGGCGTTAGTGGCCACTTCTTCCCTTCGTCACCGGTTCGATCAGGCCAGGCTGCCGCCGGCGGCCTCGATGGCAGCCTTGGCGCCGGCCGTCGCGCCGATGCCGGTCAGCTTGACGGCGCGCTTGAGCTCGCCTGACTTGATGACCTTGACGTTCTTGACCAGTTGGTCGACCAGCTTGGCCTGCTTGAGGGTCAGCAGGTCGACTTCGGCGGCGCCGAGCTTCTCCAGCGCGGCCAGGGTGACCTCGCCGTTGAACTTCAGGTTCTGCGACTTGAAGCCACGCTTGGGCAGGCGGCGCTGCAGCGGCATCTGGCCGCCTTCGAAACCGACCTTGTGGTAGCCGCCCGCGCGGGACTTCTGCCCCTTGTGGCCGCGGCCAGCGGTCTTGCCCAGGCCGGAGCCGATGCCACGGCCGACGCGGCGGCGCGGCTTGCGCGCGCCTTCGGCGGACTTGATGGTGTTGAGTTCCATGTCAGAGCACCTTCACGAGGTAGCTGATCTTGTTGATCATGCCGCGCACCGCCGGCGTGTCCTGCAGTTCGGACACGGAGTTGACCTTGCGCAGGCCGAGACCGCGCACGGTGGCGCGATGCGATTCCTTGGTGCCGATGGGGCTGCGCACCAGCTGCACCTTGACCGTTTGTTGGGTAGCCATGTCGAGTCTCCGATCAGGCGGTGAAGAGGTCTTCGACCGACTTGCCGCGCTTGGCCGCCACTTCCGAGGGCGTCGTCGAACGCTTGAGGGCGTCGAGCGTCGCGCGGACCATGTTGTAGGGGTTGGTCGAACCGTGGCTCTTGGCCACGATGTCGGTGATGCCCATCACTTCGAACACGGCGCGCATCGGGCCGCCGGCGATGATGCCGGTGCCCTTGGGGGCCGGCGCCATGATCACGTGCGCGGCACCGTGGTGACCCACCACGTTGTGGTGCAGCGTGCCGTTCTTGAGCGACACCTTGCTCATGTTGCGGCGGGCTTCTTCCATTGCCTTCTGCACGGCGGCGGGCACTTCCTTGGACTTGCCCTTGCCCATGCCGACGCGACCGTCACCGTCGCCGACCACGGTCAGTGCGGCGAAGCCCAGGATGCGGCCGCCCTTCACCACCTTGGTGACGCGGTTGACCGCGATCATCTTCTCTTTGAGGCCGTCTTCCGGACCTTCGGCATTCCGGTTCGCTTGAATCTTTGCCATGTTGGTATCCGTGTCCGTTAGAACTGCAGGCCCGCTTCACGGGCGGCATCGGCCAGCGCCTTGACGCGGCCGTGGTACGCGAAGCCCGCGCGGTCGAAGGCAACCTTCTCGACGCCGGCGGCCTTGGCACGCTCGGCGATCAGCTTGCCCACCTGCTGCGCGGCGGCGGTGTTGCCACCCTTGCCGGAGCCGCCGAGCGACTTGCGAAGGTCGGCCTGGGCGGTGGACGCCGAGGCGAGGACCTTGCTGCCGTCGCCGGAGATGACGGATGCGTAGATGTGCAGGTTGGTGCGGTTCACCGTCAGGCGCGCAACGCCTTGCGTGGCGATGCGGATGCGGGTCTGGCGGGACCGGCGAAGACGCTGTTCTTTTTTGGTCAACATCGTCCTGCTCCTTACTTCTTCTTGGTCTCTTTGATCGTGATCTTCTCGTCCGCGTAGCGGATCCCCTTGCCCTTGTAGGGCTCGGGCGGACGGATCGCACGAATCTCGGCGGCCACCTGGCCCACGCGCTGGCGGTCCGCACCCTTGATCACGATTTCCGTGGGGCCGGGGGTCGCGACGGTGATGCCCGCGGGCATGTCCTTGTTCACCGGGTGCGAGAAGCCGACCGACAGGTTCAGCTTGGCACCCTGGGCGGTGGCCTTGTAGCCCACGCCGACGAGGCTGAGCTTCTTCTCAAAGCCCTTGGTCACGCCGACCACCATGTTGTTCACCAGCTGGCGCATGGTGCCGCTCATCGCGTTGGCTTCACGCGAATCGTTGGCCGGCTCGAACGACAGCTTGCCGTCCTTGCTCACCACCTTGACCAGGGCGTTCTGGGCCAGCGACAGCGTGCCGCCGGTGCCCTTGACACTGATCTGGTCTTCCTTGACCTGCACGTCGACGCCCTGCGGGACGGCGACCGGCATTTTTCCGACTCGGGACATGTTCTTTCCTTCCCTTAGGCGACGTAGCAGAGCACTTCGCCACCGACGCCGGTGGCACGTGCCTTGCGGTCGGTCATCACGCCCTTGGGCGTCGTGACGATCGCCACGCCCAGGCCGTTCTGCACGGTCGGGATGGCGCTGGCGGCCTTGTACACGCGCAGGCCGGGGCGGCTCACGCGCTCGATGCGCTCGATGACCGGGCGGCCGGCGTAGTACTTGAGCGAGATCTCGAGTTCGCTCTTGTTGCCGTCCTTCTTGACTTCGAAGCCGTCAATGTAACCCTCGTCCTTCAGGACCTGGGCGATCGCGACCTTGAGGTTAGAGGCGGGGACGCTCACCGTCGGCTTGGCCACCATCTGCGCATTGCGGATGCGGGTCAGCAGGTCGGCGATGGGATCACTCATGCTCATGTTGTCTCTCCTCGCCTTACCAGCTGGCCTTGATCACGCCGGGGATGTCGCCCGAGAAGGCCATCTCGCGGATCTTGTTGCGGGCCAGGCCGAACTGGCGGAACGTTCCACGCGGACGCCCGGTGATTTCGCAGCGGTTGCGCTGGCGCGTGGGGTTCGCGTTGCGCGGCAGCTTCTGCAGCGCCAGGCGCGCCGCGGCACGCTCGTCGTCGCTCTTCTTGGCATCGCCGGCGATCGCCTTCAGTTCCGCATGCTTCTTTGCGTACTGGGCAACCAGTTTGTCGCGCTTGAGTTCGCGTTGGATCAAAGCTGTTTTAGCCACGATGCACCTTCAGTTCTTGAACGGGAAACGGAAACCGGCGAGCAGTGCCTTGCACTCGTCGTCGGTCTTGGCCGTCGTCGTGATGCTGATGTTCAGGCCGCGCAGGGCATCGACCTTGTCGTACTCGATCTCGGGGAAGATGATCTGTTCCTTGACGCCGATGTTGTAGTTGCCACGGCCGTCGAAGGCACGGCCCGAGATGCCGCGGAAGTCGCGCACGCGGGGCAGGGCAACCGTCACGAAACGGTCGAGGAACTCGTACATCTTCACGCCGCGCAGGGTGACCATGCAGCCGATGGCCTGGCCTTCGCGGATCTTGAAGCCGGCGATGGCCTTCTTGGCCTTGGTGACCACCGGCTTCTGGCCGGCGATCTTGGTCAGGTCGCCCACGGCGTTGTCCATGACCTTCTTGTCGGCGACCGCCTCACTCACGCCCATGTTCAGCGTGATCTTGGTCAGGCGCGGGACTTCCATCGGCGACTTGTAGCCGAACTTGGTGGTCAGCTCGGGAACCACCTTCTCGCGGTAATGCTGTTGCAGTCGTGCGGTTGCCATGTTCATGCCACCTTGATTTCTTCGCCGCTGGACTTGAACACGCGCACGCGCTTGTCGCCATCGGTCTTGATGCCCACGCGGTCGGCCTTGCCGGTCGCGGGATTGAAGATCGCCACATTCGACTGGTGGATCGGCATGGACTTCTCCACGATGCCGCCGGTCGTGCCCTTCATGGGGTTGGGCTTGGTGTGCTTCTTCACCAGGTTGATGCCCTCGACGACGAGCTTCTCGTCGTCCTTGCGCAGGATGACCTTGCCGCGCTTGCCCTTGTCCTTGCCGGCCAGGACGATGACCTCGTCGCCTTTGCGAATCTTGTTCATGGCTTCCTCTTACAGGACTTCGGGAGCCAGGGACACGATCTTCATGAACTTCTCGGTGCGCAGCTCGCGCGTCACCGGTCCGAAGATGCGGGTGCCGATCGGCTCCAGCTTGTTGTTGAGCAGCACGGCGGCGTTGCCGTCGAACTTCACCAGGGAGCCGTCGCCACGGCGGATGCCCTTGGCGGTGCGCACCACCACGGCGCTGTAGACCTCGCCCTTCTTGACGCGGCCACGCGGAGCGGCTTCCTTGATGCTCACCTTGATGATGTCGCCCACGCTGGCGTAGCGACGCTTGGAGCCACCGAGCACCTTGATGCAAAGCACGGACTTCGCGCCCGTGTTGTCGGCGACTTCGAGCCGGGATTCAGTCTGGATCATGTGTGTATTCCCAACTTGTCCCCGAGTGCCGCCGCGGCAGGCAGCCGCTGGGCAAGGCAATCAGGTCAGTCTTGGGCCCGTCGTTCCGGCGCGCAAACCGCTCGCGCGCCATCCCGGATGGGCAGAACCTCGCCCAAAAATAGGCGAGCCCGCGATCATACCTTATCCACAGGCCTTGTCAAACCCCTGCGGCGCGCGCGGGCCGATAGCCGTCCGCCAGGGCGGCGTAGGCGGCTTCCTGCGGGTCGGCGCCGGTCTCCTCGCGCAGGATCCGGGCCACCACGGGTCCCAGCCGCGCAGCCAGCTGGGCGTCGAGGAACAGGAGGCGAAAGCGCCGGGCCAGCACGTCTTCCACCGTCCGGGCGTACTCGCGCCGAGCGGCGAAGCGCACCATGGCTTCGGTCAGGCCGCCACCCAGCTCGGCGCCCGCGCCGGGCAGGGCCTGGACCTCGGCGGCTTCGCTGCCGTACTGCTGCAGCCCAGGCGCGGCCGCCAGGTTGGCCCGGCCCGCGGCATCACTCGCCCCCACCAGGCGCAAGTTGGTGGTCACACCGGCCGGAGCCCGCGCCAGAAGCTGAGCCTGGAAGCAGCGGTCGAGCACGTCTTCCGCCATGGCCCGGTAGGTGGTCCACTTGCCGCCCGTCACCGTGACCAGCCCGGATCGGCTCACCACCACCGTGTGCTCCCGGCTGATCGACTTGGTGTCGCCCGCCTCGTCTTCCGGCTTGACCAGCGGCCGCAGTCCGACCCACATGCTGCGCACATCGGCCAGCGACGGCGCGCGCACCAGGTAGCGGCCAGCCTCGCGCAGGATGAATTCGAGTTCCGCCTGGAACGGCCGCGGCTCCCGCGGCAGGTCGTTGCGGGGCGTGTCGGTGGTCCCGAGGATCACCTTGCCCAGCCAGGGCACGCCGAACAGCACCCGGCCGTCCTCCGTCTTGGGCACCATCAGCGCGTGCTCGCCGGGCAGGAACTCGCGGTCGACCACCAGGTGCACGCCCTGGCTGGGCGCCAGCATCGGCTTGACCGGTCGCCCGGTCGCCTCGCCGTCCAGCTGCCGCAGCTGGTCGACCCACACGCCGGCGGCGTTCACCACGCAGCGGGCGCGCACTTCGAACCACTGGCCGGTCTCGCGGTCCTCGCACTTCACGCCGGCGACGCGCCCGCCCTCGTGCAGCAGCCCCGTGGCCGCGCAGTGGTTGACGACCAGCGCACCGCGCGCCGCGGCCGTGCGGGCCAGCGCCAGCGCCAGGCGTGCGTCGTCGAACTGGCCGTCCCAGTACTCCACGCCGCCCTTGAGACCGTGCGGGCGCGCGGTCGGCAGCGCCCGGAGCGTCTCGGCGCGCGACAGGAAGCGGGTGGGCCCCAGGCCGGCACGGCCCGACAGCCCGTCATAGAGCTTGAGTCCGGCGCCATAGAACGGCGCCTCCCAGAACTTGTAGGCGGGCACCACGAAGCGCAGGGGCTGGGCCAGGTGCGGGGCGTTGTGCAGCAACACCTGCCGCTCGTGCAAGGCTTCGCGCACCAGCGCGATGTTGCCCTGGGCCAGGTAGCGCACGCCGCCGTGCACCAGCTTCGTGGCGCGCGACGAGGTGCCGCCGCCGAAGTCGTGCGATTCGACCAGCACCACCGAGAAGCCCCGCGCCGCCGCGTCGAGTGCCACTCCCAGGCCGGTGGCCCCTCCGCCGATCACGGCGATGTCATACGTGGCCGGGCGCCCGAGCGCGCCCAGCAAATCCTTGCGGTGCATCCCCCGATTCTCGCCGAAGGCCAACAGCAGCCGCCGCTAGACTCGTGGCATGACGCGCCCCGCATCCCACGCATCCGCCGACACCATTGCCTTCATCGGCGGCGGCAACATGGCCAGCGCGATCCTGGGCGGACTGCTCAAGCAGGGACTGCAGCCTGCGCAGGTGCAGGTGGTGGAGCCCTGGGCGGACGCCCGCGAACGGCTCGCACGCGACTTCGGCGTGCAGTCGTCCGAGGAACCTTCCGGGGCGCTGGCCGGCGCCGGGCTGGTGGTGTGGGCGGTCAAGCCGCAAACCTTCCGCGACGCGGCCCGGGCAGCGGCACCGCACGTGCAGGGCGCGCTGCACCTGAGCGTCGCGGCCGGCATCCGCTCCGGCACCATCGCCGGCTGGCTCGGCACCGACCGGGTGGTGCGCAGCATGCCCAACACGCCGGCACTGGTGGGCCGGGGCATGACGGCGCTGTTCGCCCGTGCCGGCGCGGCTCCTGCCGATCGCCAGTGGGTCGAGGCGGTCATCGCCACCACCGGCGAGCACCTGTGGGTGTCCGACGAGGCCCACCTGGACGCGGTCACGGCCCTGTCGGGATCGGGGCCGGCCTACGTCTTCTACTTCCTGGAGGCGATGCGCCAGGCCGGCGCCGAGATGGGCCTGCCGGCCGACCAGGCGCTGCGGCTGGCGATCGGCACCTTCGCCGGCGCCGCCGAACTGGCCCGTGCGTCCCACGAGCCGCCGGAGGTGCTGCGCGAGCGGGTGACCTCCAAGGGCGGCACTACTCACGCCGCGCTCACGGCAATGCAAGCGGACGAAGTGGGTGCGGCCTTCGTGCGCGCCTTGCACGCGGCCCGGCGCCGCGCCGCCGAGCTCGGGGACGAGTTCGGCGCCTGATCACTTCCAGGCCGCCGCGTGGTCCGCGGCGAACCGGGCGAAGCTGGTGGCCGGCCGACCGGTGATGCGTGCGACGTCGTCGGTGACGCCCGCGGCGTACCCCGCGCTCACGATGCGGTTGAGCGATGCCAGCCAGTCCACCACTTCCGCAGGGAGCCCCATGGCACGCAGGCTCTCGTCGCCCGCCTCGAGCGCCACCGGCTGGAAGCGCACGGTCCGCCCCAGCACCTTTCCCAGGATCTCCGCGCACTGGCTGTCCGTCAGTGCCTGCGGGCCGGTGAGCGTGTAGGCCTGGCCGGCATGGGGCGCCGGCGCCTGCAGGACGCGGGCAGCCACCGCCGCGATGTCGCGGGCATCCACCAGGCTTTGCGGCGCGTCGGCCGTGGCGCCGTGCAGAACGCCTTGCCGGACCATGCCCGCCAGCCAGCTGGCGTAGTTCTGCATGAAGGCGCTGGGCCGCAGGAAGGTGGTGGCGATGCCGGTGTCGGCCAGCAACTGGTCGATGGTGCCCTGCAGCCGCGGCAGCGAGAAGCCGGCCTGCGCATCCGCGCCGGCGCCGCTCGACCGCACGATGTGCTTCACGCCGGCGCGGCGGGCCGCGGCGGCCACGTTGCGTGCCAGGGCGACCTTCTGGGGCACGAGCGGCAGCAGGACGAACAGGGTCTCGGCGCCTTCGAAGGCACGGGCCAGTGCGTCGGCGTCTTCGTAGCGGACGCCACGCGGGAGCACGTCGAAGGGCGTGCCGGCAGTGGTGAGCTGGCGCACCAGCTGGCTGCCGATGGTGCCGGTGGAACCGGTGAGGAGGATGCGGGAGGTCATGGCAAAGGGTCCTGGTGGGTTGGTGTGGCCTGAATTCTGGGCACCGGGGGCGTGCAGTTGAAGACACAATCCCGAACATCATTCCCAACCTGGAGTTGAAGATGAAAGCCCTGCAGGCGACGCTTCCCGGCCTGGTCAGCGCGGTGCAGACGGCCGAATCGGGCAGCTTCACGGCCGCGGCCCGCGTGCTGGACCTCACGCCCGCCGCGGTGAGCAAGAACGTGGCGGCGCTGGAGGCGCGCCTCGGGTTGCGACTGTTCAACCGCACGACGCGTCAGCTCTCGCCCACCGCGGAAGGCCGCCGCTTCCTGGCCCAGGCGCGCGAAGGCCTGCAGGTTCTGGAGCAGGCCGGCGAGGCCGCCGCCGCAGACGGCGCGCCCGAGGGGCTGGTCCGGGTGTCCTGCGGCGTCGGCTTCGGCCGTGCGTTCGTGCTGCCCGCGCTGCCGGCCTTCTTCGCACGCCACACCCAGGTGAGCGTCGAGTTGAGCCTCGGCGACCAGCGGGTCGACCTGGTGCGGGACGGCTTCGACGTGGGCATCCGCGGCGGCGTGGCACCTCCGCAAGGCATGGTGGCGCGCAAGCTGTGCGACATCCCGCACGTGCTGGTGGCCGCGCCGGCGTACCTGCGGGCGCACGGCACGCCCGCGCACTGGGAGGACTTGCCCCGGCATCGGCTCGTGGCGCTGCGCTTCCAGTCCGGCCACAGGATGCCCTGGGTGTTCGCGCAGGGACGGCGCCGCTTCACGCTGGAGCCGCAGGGCGGCCTGACCCTCTCGAGCCCCGAGGCGCTGGTGGATGCCGCGCTGGCGGGGCTGGGCATCGCCGGGGTGGCGCTGCACCACGCCTACGATGCCCTGAGCGAAGCTCGCCTGGTGCCGGTGCTGCCGGGGCAATTCAAGCCGGGCAGCATCGAGATGGCGGTGTACTACCCGCACCGCCGCGGACTGGCGCCGCGCGTCAAGGTGCTGGTCGACCACCTGGTCGCTCACCTCACGGCCTTGCCGGCACTGCAGGCCCGGACACCGCCGCGGCCGGTCAGATGAGGGCGTAGCTCCCGGCAACGCCGGCGAAGACCGTGAAGCCCAGCCAGTGGTTCAGGCGGAAGGCCCGGAAGCACCCCTCGCGCTCCCGTTCGCGGATCAGCGTGTAGTGCCAGAGCGCCTGCGCCGACGCCACTGCAATCGCTACAAAAAATATAGCGCCCAGTCCGCGCGGGGCGAGGGCTAGAGCCCAGATCGCCAGGTAGATTCCGTAGCACAGCATGACCACGGGGACGTCCGCCTGGCCGAGCGTGATGGCCGAGGTCTTCATGCCGATGCGCAGGTCGTCGTCGCGGTCCACCATGGCGTATTCGGTGTCGTAGGCCAGCACCCAGAAGAGGTTGCCCAGCAGCAGCACCCACGCCAGCAGCGGCACCCGCGACTGCACCGCTGCGAAGGCCATGGGGATGCCGAAACTGAAGGCGATGCCCAGCACCGCCTGCGGCATCGAGACCACCCGCTTGGCAAAGGGATAGGCGAGCGTGACGGCCAGCGCGGCGAACGACCAGCCGATGGTCGGCCCGTTGGTCGTGAGGACGAGACCGAACGCCGCCAGCGCCAGCACGGCGCCCACAGCCAGGGCCTCCGGGACCGACACCCGCCCGGCCGTGACCGGGCGCTGCGCCGTGCGCTTCACGTGGCGGTCGAATTCCCGGTCGGCCACGTCGTTGATGCAGCAGCCGGCGCTGCGCATGAGGATGGTGCCCAGCGTGAACACCGCCAGCAGGTGCCAGCCTGGAAAGCCGTGCGAAGCCACCCACAAGGCGCCCAGCGTCGGCCAGAGCAGCAGCAGCCAGCCGGCCGGGCGGTTCCAGCGGACGAGGTCCAGGTAGAGCGCGAGCCGTTCCCGCAGCACGGCGCTACAGCCCCAGGCGGCGCAGGTCGAGCTGGCCCCCGCGCATCGGCGGGCACCAGAAGTAGGCGCCGTTGACCGGCTTGCTGATGCGGAACATCGCATCGACGATGCCGTCGTCGTGGCCCGCCATGCGCCGCATCTGCGCCTCGAACGCGTCGAACGACTTGCCGAAGGCGACGAACTGCAGGCCGGCCTGCATGCTCATCATCCACGGCATGGAGCGGCGTAGCACGAAGGCTTCGGGCTCGAAGCTCTCCTGCGCGGTGCGCTTGACGTGCGCGGACTCCGGCGCGTCTTCCAGTTCCTCGTTGGTGACCCGGTGGCGCCCGAAGTGGTGGTTGGCCGCTTCGTCGCCCAGCGCCTCGAACGCGTCGAGGTCGTGCACCCACTGCTGCACCGCCACGTGGCTGGCGCCGTCCAGGCCTTCGCCCAGCCCGTGCGCGAACGCCGCTTCGACCGCCGCGTCGCCGGTCGGGTTCTCGGTGCCGTCCTCGAAGCCGGTGAGGTCGCGCCCGTGCCCGTTCTCGCCCTGCGCGTGGCGGAAGCCGTCGACCACGTGCCGCACCGTGAACGCAGGCGCCAGCGCCTTCTGCACCTTGCGCGTGAGCATGAGCAGGTGGCCCAGGTCGTCGCCGCGGACCCAGCACCACAACGTGCCCGGCGTGGAGGGGACCTTCACGCCGTCGCGCGACAAGTCCGGGAACTCGTGCAGCCCCGGGATGTCGGCGCCCAGCGCCGTTGCGAGCGAGGGGCCGATGCCCAGCACCACGTCGTTGCCGTTGACGAGCGGCGCCAACCGGGTCAGCGCGGCGCGGATCGCGGCGGCATCGGTGCCCCGGTCCGGGATGGCGAAGGTGACGAAGCGGGCGACGGCCGGAACGCCGTCCAGGATGCCGGGCTGGTACAGCCGCGTGTCCTGCGCGGTCTCGATGGTGTTGGTGGTGTCGGTGGTCGTCATGACAGTCGTTTCACGCCCGGCAACTCGCAGGCGTAGATGGCGTTGCGCAGCGAGGCGATGGCCTCGTAGCGGGTGAAGCTGCGGCGCCACGCCAGCACCACGCGGCGCATCGGCGGGTCGCCGTCGAACGGGATGTAGCGCACGTAGCCCTGGTCGTCCTTGCGCCGCTTGGTCTTGGGGTCCAGGGCGTCCTTGGGCACGGACAGGCGCGGCACGAGGGTCACGCCCATGCCGGCGGCCACCATGTGCTTGATGGTCTCCAGCGAGGAGCCCTCGAAGCTCTTGCGGATGCCTTCCGCGTCGCTGGAGAACCGCGCGAATTCGGGGCAGACCTCCAGCACGTGGTCCCGGAAGCAGTGCCCCGTGCCGAGCAGCAGCATGGTCTCGCTCTTGAGCTCCTGTGCGGTGATCGTCTTGCGCCCGGCGAACGGATGTGCGGTGGGCACCACCGCCAGGAACGGCTCGTCGTACAGCGGCGCGAGCGCGAGCCCGGTGTCGGGGAAGGGCTCGGCCATGATCGCGCAGTCGATCTCGCCGGTGCGCAGCATCTCCAGCAGCTTGACCGTGAAGTTCTCCTGCAGCATCAGCGGCATCTGCGGCGTGCGCGCGATCGCCTGGCGCACCAGGTCCGGCAGCAGGTAGGGGCCGATGGTGTAGATCACCCCCAGCTTCAGCGCGCCGGCCAGCGGGTCCTTGCCGCGCTTGGCGATCTCCTTGATGGCGGCGGCCTGCTCCAGCACGCTCTGCGCCTGCCGCACGATCTCCTCGCCCAGCGGGGTGACGCTGACCTCGTTGGCGCTGCGCTCGAACAGCTTGATCTCCAGCTCGTCCTCGAGCTTCTTGATCGCGACCGAGAGCGTGGGCTGCGAGACGAAGCAGGCTTCGGCCGCCTTGCCGAAGTGCTTCTCCCGCGCGACGGCCACGATGTACTTGAGCTCGGTCAGGGTCATGGTGGTCAGGCCTTGAGGTACTCGGATTTTCCACCCAACCACCGCGCCGTGTGGCGCTGGGCGTATTCGGGATGCTCGTCCAGCATGCGCGGCGCCAGGGCGCGCGCGGTCTCCAGCAACGCGGCGTCGGTGGCCAGGTCCGCGAACCGGAGCAGCGGCGCACCCGACTGCCGCGCGCCCAGGAACTCACCGGGTCCGCGGATCTCCAGGTCCCGCCGGGCGATCTCGAACCCGTCCGCGGTCTCCGCCATGGCCTTCAGGCGTGCCCGTGCCGTCTCGCCCAACCGGCCGTTCTCGCCGGGGGCATAGAGCAGCACGCAGGCCGACGCCGCCGCCCCGCGGCCGACGCGGCCGCGCAACTGGTGCAGCTGGGACAGGCCGAACCGCTCCGCATGCTCGATCACCATCAGCGACGCGTTCGGCACGTCGACGCCGACCTCGATCACGGTGGTGGACACCAGAACGCCCATGCGGCCTTCGGTGAAGAGCGCCATGACCGCCTTCTTCTCGGCCGGCGGCATGCGCGAGTGCAGCAGTCCCACCAGCACGCCCGGCAGCGCCTGCGACAGCTGCGCGTGGGTCTCGGTGGCGTTGGTGAGGTCGAGCGCCTCGCTCTCCTCGATCAGGGGACAGACCCAGTACACCTGCCGCCCCTGTGCCAGCTGGCTGCGGATGCGCTCGACCACCTCCTCGCGCCGGTTGTCCGCCACCAGCTTCGTGACCACCGGCGTGCGGCCCGGCGGCAGCTCGTCGATCGTGGAGACCTCCAGGTCCGCGTAGTAGCTCATCGCGAGCGTGCGGGGGATGGGGGTGGCCGACATCATGAGCAGGTGCGGCTCCTGGGCCTGGGCCGTCATCTTGCCGCGCAGCGCCAGGCGCTGGGCGACCCCGAACCGGTGCTGCTCGTCGATGATCGCCAGCACCAGCCGCCTGAACTGCACCTGCTCCTGGATCACCGCGTGCGTGCCCACGACCAGCGCCGCCTCGCCGCTGGCGATGCGCGCGAGCATCGGCGCACGGTCCTTCTTCTTCTGGCTGCCGGTCAGCCAGGCCACGCCCAGGCCGCGCGGTGCCAGCAACGGCTCCAGCCAGCCGATGAGCTTGCGGAAGTGCTGCTCGGCGAGGATCTCGGTGGGTGCCATCAGCGCGCACTGCCAGCCGGCATCGATCGCGACCGCAGCGGCCAGCGCCGCCACCACCGTCTTGCCGGAACCCACGTCCCCCTGCAGCAGCCGGTGCATCGGCACGGGGCGGCCGAGGTCGCGCGCGATCTCCTCGCAGACCCGGTGCTGCGCGCCCGTGAGCGCGAAGGGCAGCGCCCGCAGCAGCTGCTCGTGCAGGCCGCCGCGCGCCGCGGACAAGGGGGGAGCCCGCAGGTGGTCGCGCTCGCGCTTGCTCTGCAGCTGCGACAGCTGCTGCGCCAGCAGCTCCTCCGCCTTCAGCCGCTGCCAGGCGGGATGGCTGCGCTCCTCGAGCATCGACATGGGCGTGTCGGGCCCGGGGTGGTGCAGCGCCTCCAGCGCGGCGCGCAGGGTCCAGCCGTCCTGCAGGCCCAGGCGCGCGGCAAACCCCGGCGGCAGCGTCTCGGCCAGGTCGGCCCGTGCCAGCCCCCCCAGGACGGCCTTGCGCAGGTAGGACTGCGGCAACCCGGCGACCGTGGAATACACCGGCGTGAGCGCCTCCGGCAACGCCCCGCCCGCGGCGCGAAAGCTGGGATGCGCCATCTGCCAGCCGAGCAGCCCGCCTTTGAGCTCGCCGCGAAACAGCAGGCGCTGGCCCACCGCCAGGGCCTTCTGGTGCGACGGATAGAAGCTGAAGAACCGCAGGACGCAGGTGTCGGTGCCGTCGTCGACCGTCACGACCAGCTGCCGCCGCGGCCGGAACACCACGTGGCTGTCCGTCACGGTGGCCTCGATCTGCACGGTGTCCCCGGCGCGCGCGTCGCGCAGGCGCACCACGCGTGTTTCGTCCTCGTATCGCAAGGGGATGTGCAGGGCCAGGTCGATGTCCCGCAGCAGGCCCAGCTTGTGCAGGGCCTTCTGTGGCGCGGTCAGGGCCGGTGCGGCAGGCATGGGACAATTCTGCCTTCCCGCCCCCCTTGGCACGGGCCCGTCCAGCCCTCAAGCATGCGCACCTTCACCCTCGGCGACTTCGATTTCGCCCTCCCACCCGAACTGATCGCCCAGCATCCGGCACCGGAGCGCAGCGCCTCGCGCCTGCTCGATGGACGCCGGCTGCCGCCGGCGGACCGCGTGTTCCGCGAACTGCCCGCGCTGCTCTCCCCGGGCGACCTGCTGGTGTTCAACGACACGCAGGTCGTCAAGGCCCGCCTTTTCGGCGAGAAGCCGTCCGGCGGCAAGCTCGAACTGCTGGTCGAGCGCGTGCTGGCAGGGGCCGAGGTGGTGGCGCACATGAAGGTCAGCAAGAAGCCGCCGGTCGGCACCGTGCTGGAGATGCAGGGCGGCTACACCGCGACGCTCCTGGGACGCTGGCCGGACGAGGACGGCACCTTGTTCCACCTGGCCTTCAGCGAGGATCCGCACACCGTGATGGAGCGGCACGGGCACGTTCCGCTGCCGCCGTACATCGAACACGCCGACACCGCGCACGACATCGAGCGCTACCAGACCGTCTTCGCGCGGAACCCCGGCGCGGTGGCGGCGCCGACCGCAGCGCTGCACTTCGATGCACAGGTGCTGGCGAGCCTGCAGGCCTGCGGCATCCGGCACGCCAACCTGACCCTGCACGTCGGCGCCGGGACCTTCCAGCCGGTCAAGACCGAGAACATCGCCGAGCACCGGATGCACAGCGAGTGGTACGACGTGCCCGCGGCGACCCAGGAAGCGGTGCAGCGCGCCCGCGCCACGGGCGGGCGCATCGTCGCGGTGGGCACGACCACCGTCCGGACGCTGGAGTCCTGGGCCGCCACCGGCCAGGCGCGCGGCGAGACCAGCATCTTCATCACGCCGGGCCACCAGTTCCGCCTGGTCGACCTGATGGTGACCAACTTCCACCTGCCCAAGTCGACGCTGATGATGCTGGTGAGCGCCTTCACCGGGCATGCCCACACCATGGCCCTCTACCGGCACGCCGTGGAGCAGGGCTACCGCTTCTTCAGCTACGGCGACTCGATGTTGCTGGAGCGCAAACCCTGGACCGCCTGAGATGCTGACATTCGAACTGCTGGCCACCGAAGGGCTGGCCCGCCGCGGGCGGCTGACGCTCAACCACGGCGTGGTGCAGACCCCGATCTTCATGCCGGTGGGCACCTACGGCACGGTCAAGGGCGTCACGCCCCGCTCGCTCGAGGAGATGGGCGCGCAGATCATCCTGGGCAACACCTTCCACCTCTGGATGCGGCCCGGCCTGGACGTGCTGGCGCAGTTCGGCGGGCTGCACCGCTTCGAGCGCTGGGAGCGGCCCATCCTCACGGATTCGGGCGGCTTCCAGGTCTGGAGCCTGGGCGAGATGCGCAAGATCAGCGAGGAAGGCGTGAAGTTCGCCTCGCCCGTCAACGGCGACAAGCTGTTCCTCACCCCCGAGGTGTCGATGCAGGTGCAGACCGCCCTGAACAGCGACATCGTCATGCAGTTCGACGAGTGCACCCCGTACGAGACGAAGGGGCACGTGACCACCGAGGCCGAGGCGCGCGCTTCGATGGCGCTGAGCCTGCGATGGGCTCGGCGCTGCCAGGCGGAGTTCTCGCGGCTGGAGAACCCGAACGCGCTGTTCGGCATCGTCCAGGGCGGCATGTTCGAGCACCTGCGGCAGGAGTCGCTGGACGCGCTGGTGGACCTGGACTTCCCCGGCTACGCGGTCGGCGGCGTGAGCGTCGGCGAGCCCAAGGAGGACATGCTGCGCATCATGGCGCACACGCCGCAGCGCCTTCCGGCGCACAAGCCGCGCTACCTGATGGGCGTGGGCACGCCCGAGGACCTGGTCGCGGGCGTCGCGAACGGCGTCGACCTGTTCGACTGCGTCATGCCCACGCGCAACGCCCGCAACGGCCACCTGTTCACGCGCTTCGGCGACCTGAAGATCCGCAACGCGCGGCACCGCAGCGATGAACGGCCGCTGGACGAGACCTGCACCTGCTACGCCTGCAAGGGCACGACCGCTGCGGACGGGACCGTGTCGGGTGGTTTCTCGCGGGCGTACCTGCACCACCTGGAGCGCTGCGGCGAGATGCTGGCACCGATGCTGGCCTCGGTGCACAACCTCCACTACTACCTGAATCTCATGCGCGAAGTGCGCGACGCGCTCGACGCGGGGCGCTTCGCCGCCTTCGCGCAGGCCTTCAGGCAGGACCGGGCGCGGGGGGTGTGACCGCAGGCTGCGGCCGCTGGTCGCGGGCAGCGGCGGTCCCGCAGGCGTGGCAGAAGCGGTCGAAGGCGCTCTTGCGCGTGGCACAGGCTGCGCAACGCTCGAAGAGCCCGATGCCGCAGTGCGGGCAGAAGTCCATCGCGCCGTTCTTCAGGTCCACGCTGCGTTCGCAGCCGGGGCACACGCCCTTGGCGAGCCGGGCCAGGGCGGTGTCGTACGAGAGCTCCTGCCGCCGCTGCGCGTCGGGCAACTGCTCGGCCAGGCGTTGCCGCTCCAGGTAGCGGTTGAGCGCCACGATGGCCTGCCGGCCGACCAGCACGGTGACGAGGATGCCCACCGCGTAGCGCACGTAGCCGCCATAGCTGGGCATGTAGGGCACGAGCTCGACGAAGAATGCGAACAGGGCGAAGAGGATGAAGCCCCACACGAACGGCCACCAGGTGCCGTGGCGCCGGGTCTTGAACAACCAGCCCGCCACCGCCAGCAGCGGCAGCGTGAGCGCCAGCCGGTAGAGGAACACCCGCAATTCGACCTTGCGCTGCTCGGCCTGCAGGCGCTCGCGGGCGCCGGATTCGAGCGTGGACAGGGCGTTCGCCGCTGCCTGCCGGCGCTGCTGCGCGTCCAGGGCGGCCTGCTGTTGCCGCTCGACGGCGGCACGCGCGGTGCGTTCGCGCTGCGTCAGCGTCTCCAGCTGCCGGGTGCGGGCGACGAGGTCCGGGTCCTGGTCCGGACGCTGCGTCGCCTGCCGCGTGGCGAGCCAGTCGTTGAAACTGCTGCGCGCCGACGCCGCGTCGGCGCGCGCGACCTGCAGCTGGAGCCGGGCCTGCGCCAGGGCCTGGTCCGCGGCCTCCTGCGCGGCATCGGCCGACTTGATGTCCGCTTCCAGCGTGCCGGCGGCGGTCCGGTCCAGGAAGTCGTGCAGCTCGAGCGAGCGTTCCACGCGGGGCAGGTCTTCCACCACCGCGCTGCCCAGCCCGATGAGGAAACCGGCAAACACCAGCGCCACCAGCCACAGGCCGCGGCGGTACCACTTTTCGGACAGGCGCAAGGCCTTGCTCATGGTCGTCTCCCTTTCAGTCGAGGCGGAGTGTCACGGGCGCGCCGCCCAGGCCGGCGCGCGGGAGCCAGTCCAGCACCGAGTCCACCGTCACGGTCTCGATGCGGTCGGCAAAGCGCTTGTCGCCCGGGTGGTCGTCAAAGGCCACGTTGGCGGCGGAGATGCGCCCACCCAGCCGCGTGAGCGGCCCCAGCTTCAGCGCGGTGGGCGTGTAGCCCTTGAATTGCAGCCAGGCCTGGGCGCGCTCGCGCGTGGTGGCGGTGGGCTCGACCGCGAGCGCGAGGGTTTCGATCGCCCACTGGTTCGACTGCTGGTACTTGCGGCCCCAGGCATAGCCCACCATGTTGTAGGCACGCTCGTGCAAGGTCGCCAGGCGCCGGTCGTCGGCCAGCAAGGCCAGGAGCGGCGTCTGCACCTGCGCCGGCAAGGCCACCCACACGGCCTCGTGGCGCCACAGGTCGTCCAGGAAGAACTCGCCCAGCCCTTGCCGGTAGAGCGCGGATTCGGCGGTGCCGCAGTGGTTCAGCTTGTGCACCACCCGCCAGGCACCATCGGCTTGCCGGTAGGCGAATCCCAGGTGCGAGTAGCGAACACCGTAGCGGCCCAGGTCCTGCCCGGCCCGGCCCAGCACCACCACCCGCGCGCCGCTGGCGTCCAGGGCGGCACGGGTGCGCTCGGCGAGCGCCAGCCCGCGCTCGATCGCCTGCACGCCCGGCTGCCTGGCTTCGCAGGAACGCCCGGCTTGCGCCGCGGAGGCCAGCAGCACCAGGACGGCGGCGGCGACGGTGTGGCGGATGCTCATCGCGTGTTCCTCACGGCGTCAGGCGTTCGTTGTGCAGCAGCGCGCGACCGATCGCATTGGGCACGAACGCGATCACCTCACCGGCGGCGGACAGCACGAGACCCGCGCCGATGACGCTGACGACCACGGTGCTGCCGATGCCGTGCGCGACGGCCGAAACACCGCGGCCGACCACCTCGACGCTCACCTGCGCGCCGTCCGATGCGCGCTCGAGCAGGTAGAAGGTTCCGCGCGCGGAGGCTTCCACCGCCTTCACGGTGAAGACCGCACCGGCCGCGCTGAGGATCACGGGCGCCGCGCTGACCGCCCCCGCACCGGCGGCGGCGACGGAGGTGGCGGCCACGACGGAGGCGACCGGCAGCATCGACAGCGCGGCCGAAGCTTCGCTCTGCGCTGCGGCAGCGCCGCACAGCGTGGCGGCCAGGACGAGGGTGGCGATCTGCTTGTTCATCAGGGGCTCCTGCAGGTGGATACGTGGTGGCGACATCACGCCGCATCGGCATGCGGAGCCGGAGCGCGCGCCGGCAGCCGGGCCTCGGCAAGGTCGGCTTCGTGCGCGTCGCGCAGCGTCTTGGCGAGAGTGAAGGTGCAGGTGATCAGGTACAGCCAGCTCACGCCGAGGAAGGCCTTGTAGGTGTCGTGGATCTCCATGCGCAGCAGGCCCCAACCCGTCAGGGCCATGGCCAGGAAGAAGCCGGCCCACACCACCACCTTGAACAGCGGGGTGTCGGCCGGGCGCCGCTCGGTGCGCGCCTTCTCGGTGTCACGCACGAACTTCGCCAGCACGAAGGCGGCGGACAGGCAGAAGAAGTAGCCCATCACCATGAAGGCGCGGTCCAGGTCCTTGCCCGGCAGCCACGCGAGGCCCACCCCGCAGAGGAAGACGGCGATGCCGAAGGATGCCCAGACCTGCACTTGCCAGGGTTTGGAGTCGCGGTGGACCAGCACTTGCATGAGAACTCCCGTTGGTTGAAGAGGTGCGCAGTCTGGCGCCGGCGTGTCCAAAAAGCACCAGATTTCAGTCCCAGGCGCGCAAGACTCTCCTCCAGGTATCGGATAGCGGTACCGACGACCGCGCGGCTCCTAGGTTTCCAGCAGCGCCCGCACCCGCTCCCGCAGTGCCTGCGGGCTCACGCGCTCCGGCGCCTCGGGTGCGCCGACGTGCAGGCCCACCCGGCTGAACACGCCCCGGCGGAACGGACGCACCATCGCCCCACCCTGTTCGATGCGGCTGAAGTAGGAGCCCCACAGGTTGATCAGCGCCATCGGGATCACCGGCACCGGCTGGCGTTCCAGCACCTTCATGATGCCGCCCTTGAATTCCTGCAGCGTGCCGTCCCGCGTGATCGCACCCTCCGGGAAGATCGCGAGCAGGTCACCCTCGCGCAGCACCTGCGCGGCCCGCTCGAAGGCCGCCTCGTAGGTGGCCGGATCCTCCCTCTGCGGCGCGATGGGAATGGCCTTGGCGAGCCGGAACAGCCAGCCCAGCACCGGGATGCGGAAGATCCGGTGGTCCATGACGAAGTAGATCGGGCGCGGACTCGCCGCCATCAGCAGCACGGCATCCACGAAGCTCACGTGGTTGCAGGCCAGGATCGCGGCACCCTGCACCGGGATGTGCGCATCGCCCTGTACCCGGAACCGGTACACCAGCCGTGAGGCGACCCACGCCACGAAACGCAGCAGGTACTCGGGCACCAGCATGAAGATGTAGAACGCCACGACCGCGTTGGCCAGCCCGACCAGCAGGAAGATCTGCGGGATCGTCAGGCCGGCCTTCAGCAGCACGCCGGCGATGATCGAGCTGGCGATCATGAACAGCGCGTTCAGGATGTTGTTGGCTGCGATGATGCGGGCCCGGTGCGTCGGCTGCGCGCGCAGCTGGATCAGCGCGTACATGGGCACGCTGTACAGGCCGGCAAAGAGCGACAGGAGCGCCAGGTCCGCCATCGCCCGCCAATGCCCGGGGACCGCCACGAACGCAGCGAGCGTCATGGTGGCCGAGGGCGGCAGCCCGCGCGCGGCGAAGTACAGGTCGACCGAAAACACGCTCATGCCGATGGCGCCCAGCGGCACCAGCCCGATCTCCACGTGGCGGCGGCTGAGCACCTCGCACAGCAGGGAGCCGGTCCCGATGCCGACCGAAAACACCACCAGCAGCAGCGAGGCCACCTGCGCGTTGCCGTGCAGGACGTCCTTGGCGAAGCTGGGGAACTGGCCGAGGAACACCGCGCCGAAGAACCACATCCAGCTGATGCCCAGCAGGGAACGGAACACCACCTTGTCGCCGTGTGCAAGACGCAGGTTGCGCCAGGTCTCGGTGAACGGGTTCCAGTTGATCCGCAGCCCGGGGTCGGTGGCCGGCGATGCGGGGATGGCCTGCGCCACCAGCCGTCCGGCCACCGCCACGGCGATGCAGGCGATGCCGACCACCTGCGGGCCGACGCCCGGCAGGGCCACGAGCAATCCCCCCGCGACGTTGCCCAGCAGGATGGCGACGAAGGTGCCCATCTCCACCATGCCGTTGCCGCCCGTGAGCTCCCGCTCGTCCAGGTGGTGCGGCAGGTAGGCGAACTTGACCGGGCCGAACAGGGTGGAATGCAGGCCCATGAGGAAGGTGCAGAGCAGCAGCACCGGCACGTTGGCGCTGAAGAATCCGGCCGCCGCCAGCACCATGATGCCGATCTCGAGCCACTTGACCAGCAGCATCAGTGCGCGTTTGTCGTGCTTGTCCGCCAGCTGCCCGCTGGTGGCCGAGAACAGCAGGAAGGGGAGGATGAAGAGCGCCCCGATCACCAGCCCGGCGAGCGCCGGCGGCAGCCAGGCCACCTGCAGCTGGTAGGTGACCATGACGGTGAACGCGAACTTGAAGAGGTTGTCGTTCGCGGCGCCCGAGAACTGAGTCCAGAAGAAGGGGGCGAAGCGGCGTTGCCGCAGCAAGGCGAACTGGCTGGGATGACCCGGCGTCGCCCCGTGTGCGATGGAACCGGCGGCGGCAGCGGTGACGGTCATGGTCCTCTCCTCGTTCTCGTTCATGCTGCACGCACCGGCAGCGCCGCGCGATTGTGCCGGTGGCGGGCGGATGTGCCCAGCGCGTGAACGACCGGCCAGACGGCGGCGGCCGCGACCACGTGCTTGAGTGTGTGCCCCGAGACCATCTCGCCGGTGAAGGCCCAGATCGCATGGTCCCCGAGCTCCAGCAGCTTCGCCAGCGCGTAGCCGGCCAGCACCAGCCACCAGCGCACCGGCAATGCACCGGGCGACGGCATGCTGGCAAGCGCCACCAGCACCAGCACCCCGCCACCCTGGAGCACCACCCAAGGCAGCAGGCTGCCCGTGGCCGACCACGCCTGCACGGCGGCCGGTCCGGCCAGCAGCAGGACGGCACCCAGGACCACGCCCGCGCGGTGGCTGGCACGGCAGGCCGCCAGGCCCAGGAGGCCCGCAAAGGCCACGGCCATCGCGGCGCGGTCCACCCACAGGCCGGCATCGTCCGGCTGCAGGTGGTACCAGGCCGACCCGCACGCGGTGAGCGCCAGGCCCGCGAACGCCACCGCTGCCAGCGCGGCCTCCGCACGCGAGGCGGCATCGGCGCCGACGCGCAGCCGCCACGCGCCGGCGAGCGCGACGAACAGGAAGGGAAGGTTGGACAGCACGTCGGCCGCATGCGGCAGCCCCCACCGGGCCTGCTGGTCGGCGAAGGCGTGGTAGCCGGCGGCTTGCGGCACGGCAGGCCCGAGGGCGGCGCACGCCAGCAGCGCCGCCACGGCGGACAGCAGCAGCCATTCACGCGGCTGGATGGATTTCGTCATCGGGTCTCCTCGGTTGGAAGCGGCAGTGTCGGCAGATCCCGGCGCCAAGTCTCGACTTTCGAGCTAGATTGCAGCTCCTTGCACCCCAAGTATCGGGAGGAGATACCTAAATGGCCACATCCGCCGACCTCGTGCTGGCGCTCAAGCAGGAACTGAAGTCCGCGCGCCTGACCTATGCCGACCTGGCACGGCGGCTCGGGATGGCCGAGTCCAGCGTCAAGCGGATGCTCTCGCGCGGCGAGATGTCGCTGTCCCGCCTCGACGCGATCTGCCGCGCGTTGAAGCTGGACTTCGCCGAACTTGCGCGGCGCGTGGCCGATGCCCAGCCCCTGGTCACCGAACTGACCCGCGAGCAGGAGCGCGCGGTGGTGGCCGACAAGAAGCTGCTGCTGGTGGCCATCAGCGTGCTGAGCCTGTGGACGCTGGAGCAGATCACCGCCACCTACCGCCTGAGCGAAGCCGAGTGCATCCGGTACCTGGCGCAACTGGACCGCATCGGCATCATCGAGCTGCGTCCGCTCAACCGTTACCGGCTGAAGCTGGCCAAGACCTTCCGCTGGCGGCCGCACGGACCGGTGATGGCGTACTTCCGGGAGCACGTCATGCAGGACTACTTCGCGGGCGGCTTCGACGGCGCCGGCGAGGGCGTGCTGCTGGTGCACGGCTCCGTCAGCAAGGCCCTGGCGCCCGCTTTCGTCGAACGGATGCAACGCCTGGCCCAGGACTTCGCCCAGCAGCACCAGACCGACCAGAAGCTGGCCCCCGCGGACCGCGACGGCTACACGCTGGTGCTCGCGATGCGCAGCTGGGAGTTCGAGGCGTTCACCCGGCTGCGACGCTGACGGCAGCCCGCAGGCGGGGTCAGTCCAGCGACGCCGGCCCCGTGTCCAGCGACCGCGAGGGGACGATGTCCTCGCTGTGCTGGAAGTCCTCGGGATCCCAGTCCGTGGCGTCGGCCTGGATGGTCTTGGGGCCCAGGTTCTGCGTGGCGCCGCCGCGCCGGGGCTCCGGCGACTGCCGCACCAGGTGGCGCCGGAACTGGTCCCGCAGCAGGTTGCGGGTGCGGATCCAGTAGTCGGCGCGGCGCGTCTGGCGCGCCCGCTTCTCAGGTGACAGCGCCGTGGCGGCGAGCTTCTCGTCGGAGTTGAGCGGCAGCACCAGCCAGCCGGGCGGGCCCTTCTTCACGCCGAAGTGCTCCCATAGCGCGTCGTAGCTCGCATAGATCCGTTGGGCCGACTGCCGATGGCTCGGGCGCCACTGGTAGCGCCAGCCATGCAGCTGGTGCGAGGCCGGGTTCAGGCCGACCAGGTGCAAGCCCCAGTGCCGGGCGAGTTCCTGGGCCACGCGGACCATCAGCACCGAGGGCTTCCAGCCGTGCAGCGCCTGCGCGAGTTCGTTGCTGGAGACCCGGGCGACCGGGTCGCGCTGCCCCCGCACGCCGCCGATGGCCAGGCAGGGCAGGCCGTCCACCCGGATCCTGGTGAAGGCCAGTGCCGCGATGTCCACGGCCGGCGCCGACGGCTGCACCTCGCGCGCGCGGCGCAGGGTGAGCGTGAGCAGGAGCTCGCCTTCCGGGCTGTGGCGCGCGGGCCGCTGCACCTGCAGGCGCATGAAGTCGTAGCCGCGCGGCGGCGGCAGCTCCGCCAGCACGACCGGCTTGCCCTGCGCCAGCTGCTCGAACGCGCCGGGCTGGAAGGCCGCCTCCATCCAGTCGAAGTGGCCGATCAGCTGGTCCACCCGGGTCGGCACGTCGGTGTGCCGGTGGACGAAGGGACGGATGGCCCGCAGGTATTCGCGGCGCTGGTCCTGCACCAGGCCGCGGGCGTGCAGGTCGTGCACGACGGCCATCCAGCGGCGCAGCGGCTTGCCGTGCCGCCAGGTGGCCAGCACGGCGCGCCAGCCGAGCGCCGGGCCGCCCTGGCCGCCCGAGGGCGACAGCGCCCAGGCGACGCCGCGCCAGACGCTCGGCAGCGAGTGGGTCGGGGTGGGCAGGGCGAGGGGCTTGGCAGTCATGGTGGACGTTCAGCAGAAGACCGTGAGGACACCGGTGTAACCGTAGAGATGGTGCCGCGCGATTTCACCACCGGCAAAGAAACCGACCAACGGCACGTCGCCCAGCGCGTGGCGGACGATCTGGAGTTCCGCGCTGGGGCCGCCGAAATGCGGGCCGCCGCGGCCGGCGCAGCTCACGTACACCGCGCCGGCGATGCGCCGGGCGGGGCTCGGGGCCGCATCGGCATCGGGCGAGGCGAGCGCTGCCGCCAGCGGTTGCGGCAGCTCCTCGGGCTCGAGCTCCTCGCGGATCTCGGCACAGATGCGCATCAGGTCGGCGCGCGCCGCGTGCGCGTTGCGGTTGCAGAACGCCATGCGCATGCCGGTCTCGACCTGGTTGGCGATGGCGACGCCGCGGCGGCCGGGATCGAGCCCGATGATGTGGCGCACGATCACGTCCGAGCCGAAGCTGCCGGTGCGCCCGATCACGTCGCCACCGGGCGCGGTCAGGCCCACCAGCGTGCGCCGCAGGGTCGCCATGGCCTCGTGCGGCTCGTCCAGCGAGATGCCGGCATCAGCCAGCAGCACGTCCAGCGCCGGTTCGTCGTCCAGCGTCAGCAGGAGGTTGCCCTCGGCCGCGGTCACCAGCCGCTCCCGGCCGAGCGGCTGGCAGCCCTGCGTGACCCGGGAGAACAGGCGCACCTGTTCGCCGAAGGCCACGCCCGACAGGCCGCCCCGGAACACGCCGGCGGCCTTGCCCTGGCCCTTGATGTTGCCGTTGCCGCCGATGGCGAACTGCACCGCCTGCCCGCGGCTGGCAGCCAGTCCGCCAAACAGGTAGCCGGTCGCCGTGCGCGAGGCCATCTCGGCGATCAGCTCGCCGACGTCGGGTGTCGACGCGTCCGCATGGACCAGCGCGGTGTGCGGCTCGAAGCCCATGCCTTCGCCGGTCCCCACCGGCGCGACGCCGGAGAACACCCGGTACTGGTCGGGCGGCACCGCGCACAGCATCACGGCGAGCGCCGGTTCGTCGAAATACTCCACGTTGTTCGAGGCGATGCCGACACCCACGGTGCCTGACCAGTCGGTCACCTCCGGCAGCTCGGCGCCGAGGTGGTCGAGGATGTCCTGCGCGTGGTCGGCGTAGTGGTCGGTGATGTAGAGCAGGCCCAGCGTCGGGGACGTCGCATAGCCGGGTCGGGTGAGCTGGGCCCGCAGCTGGGCGAGCACCAGGCCCGCGGCCATCGGCCACTGGGGGTGCGTCGCATGCGCGAACGGGAACAGCTGCATGGGTCGGCCCGTCCCCTCAGCGGCCGCGCGGCGCCTTGCGCGCGGCCGTCTTGCGCGCCGGCGCGGCCTTCTTCGCAGCGGTCTTCCGGGCCGTTTCGGGTGCGGCGCGGCGTGCCGCACCGCCAACCATGCCCGAGGCCGTCTTGACCGCTTCCTTGGCCATGCCGGTGGCCATGTTGCGTGCGGTGTCGACGGCGGTGTTGCGGGCCGCGTCCTTCATGGCGTCGGCTGCGATCTGCTGGAACTGCTGCGTGAGCGAGCCCCACCACTGCAGCGGGTCGACCACCGCCCCTGCGGCCTTGCCGGCGCCGGCCTTGCGCTTGCCCGCGGCACCGCGGGCCGCGGAGCCCACGGCAGCGGCCGCCTGCACCGCACCGGCCGCCGTGTCGCCGGCCTTCTGGACGGTGCTGGCCATGGTGTCGGCCGCCTTGAGCTTGAGCGCGTTGGCCACGTCGCCCATGTTGAAGTTCATGCCCTTGAGCGTCGCCAGGGTCATCTTCTGCACTTCGAGGGCCTGGATGGTGGCGGACAGGGCCTTGGAGTTCTGGTCCAGCCAGAAGTGGACCGTCTTGAGCTCGTCGATCCGCTTTTCCAGCTCCTCGACGTTCAGCGTGGGCGCAACCCAGTTGGAGAGGTTGGGCAGCTGCGGGATGGTCTGCGTCGCCCCGCGCGCGAGGTTCTGCAGGAAATCGAACCCGGGAACGAACTTGCCGAAGCCGAGATTCTGGTTGTCGCTCATGGCGTCTCCGTCCTTTGGCTCCAGCTTAGCAGGCAGGCTGGCGGGCGTCGAAAACGCCCGCCGGCCAAAGCGCAAGCAAGCGTGTCAGTGCTTGTGGCCGTGCATCGGCTGCGCGGCGGCCGCCTCCTTGGGCGGCCGGGCCGAGACCGGCACCTGCAAGGCCAGCTGGCGCTGCTCGCCCTTGGCGGTGCGGAACACCAGGGTCAGCGGGATGGTGGTGTCCGGTGCGAGCGGTGCCTTCAGCTGCATCAGCATCAGGTGGTAGCCGCCGGGCTTCAGGTGCACCGGCCGCCCTGCCGGAAGCTCCAGCTGCGGGATGGCGCGCATGCGCATGACGTCGCCGTCCATCTTCATCTCGTGCACCTCCGTCACCCCGGCCACGGGGGAGGAGGCGCCCACGAGAGTCAGCGGCTCGGATGCGGTCAGCGTGACGAAGGCGCCGGTGCCCTGCTGGCCCTGCACGCTGGCACGCGCCCACGGCGCCACGGCAGTGACGGGCGCGGCGGCCTGCGCCAGCACGGCGGCCGGCGCCGCCAGACAGGCGGACAGGAGAAGGGATCTGGTCAAGTGCATGGCAGGGTCCTCAGTGCTGGTGGCCGCCGTTGCCGGCGGGAAGGATCTCGAGTCGGGCCGCCGGATACCGCAGGTCGGCTGCTTTCTGGCCGGGTGCGGGCACCTCGGCCCAGTCGAGGCGGCCGGCCTCGCAGACCTGCTGGACGGGCCAGTGGATGGTGCCGGGCCGCTCCGGCGTGCGGGCCACCAGCACGAACTCGTCGTACTGGTCACTCGGCAGGTGGTCGCCCGGCGTCCGCGCCGTCCAGGTGACCTGCGCCACGTCCTCGGTGACGGTGCGCCCGTGTCGGGTCACCGGCTGGGGCAAGGCCTGGCGGACGACCTCGACCGACCAGCCCGGTTTGGGCATGGGCCGCGCATCCGTGACGCCCGGCGGAATCGAGACGCTGACCTGGCGGGTGGCGGCGCTGCCGCAGCCGTGCCCCACCTTGAAGGTGGCCTTGTACGGGTGGCCCGCCGGGGCGACCTGGTACTCCAGGACCACGTGGGCGGCTGCGGGGCCTGCAGCGCAGAGCGCCGCGACGGCGGCGCTGGAGAAGAAGGACAGTTTCATGGCTTGTGCCGCGACGCGCGGCCCGAAAACGAGGACGAGGGGCCGGCCACGCAGCGCGCGCCGGGACCGGTCAGGCTTCGGGGCGTGCCGGGGGACCGCGACCGGGCGGTGGCGCGTCGCGGCGCAGCGCCACCCACGCCGGCGGCGTGCCCTGCGCCGACGCACCCGGTGCTGCGGGATCCAGGTGGCGGCCACCGTCGGGCGGCGGCAGCGCCGGCGTGGCGCACAGCGGGCAGTCCGGGGTGTGGCCGGCCGGCGCCGTGGGGCCGTCGTCCGCGGACAGCAGCAGCTTCGCCGCCCCGCCGCCGGTGCAGATCCACTGCACCGCCGCGGGTTGCAGCACCGGCGCGGCCATCGCCACGCCGACCGACAGCGCGAACCAGGCCAGCACCAGGCGGGCAAGGACTCGGGCGTGCCGCAAGCGTTCCATGGCGGTCATTATCCGGTGCGGCGGCGTCCGCCGCCCGCCCCGCTGCCCGGCTGCCCGGCTGCCCGGCTGGGCCTACGCGCCGGGGAAGCGCGGCGGGCGCCGCTCCCGCAGGGAGGCCACGCCCTCGCGCACGTCCGCGCCGCCGAAGCCCATGAACTCGAGCGCGAGCGACGTGTCGAAGGCGGGCCCCGCCTGGCGCAGCCAGTTGTTGAGCGCGTACTTGGTCCATCGGATCGCGCTCTGGCTGCCCGCGGCGAGCCGGTCGGCCACCGCGTAGGCCTGGTCCAGCAACTGGTCGTCGTCGACGGCCAGGGCGACCAGCCCGATCCGCTCGGCCTCCTCGCCCGAGACCGGTTCGCACAGCAGCAGGTGGTACTTGGCCTTGGCCATCCCGCACAGCAGCGGCCAGACGATGGCCGCATGGTCGCCCGCGGCAACGCCCAGCCGGGTGTGCCCGTCCACGATGCGCGCCGTGCGCGCGGCGATCGGGATGTCGGCGAGCAGCCCGGCCACCAGGCCCGCACCCACGGCCGGACCGTGGATGGCGCTGACGATGGGCTTGTCGCAGTTGATCACGTTGTAGACGAGGTCGCGGGCCTCCTTCCAGACCCGGCTGCGGACCTCGAAGTCGGCCGCCATGTCCTCAACCAGTCCGAGGTCCCCGCCGCCAGAGAAGCCCTGGCCCTCGCCCCGCAGCACCGCGCAGCGCACGCTGTCGTCCGCGCCCACGTCGCGCCAGATCTCGGCCAGCTCCCGGTGCCCGTCGTGGCCGGCGGTCGGCAGCTTGCCATTGGCGGCGCGCATCTGGATGTCCAGCACCGCGCCGTCCTGGCCCCGGCGGGTGATGGCGAGGGTGGTGTAACGCGCGTAGTCCATGGCGGCTTGGGGTAGTCTTCGAGGGATGCGAAGCTTATTCCACCTCGCGTTCCACGTGACGGACCTGGACGCTGCGCGGCGGTTCTACGGCGGCGTGCTGGGTTGCCGCGAAGGTCGCAGCACCGACAGCTGGGTCGACTTCGACTTCTTCGACCACCAGATCTCCCTGCACCTGGGAACGCCCTTCCCCACCACACGCACCGGCCGCGTCGGCGACCAGCTGGTCCCCATGCCGCACTTCGGCCTGGTCCTGGAACTGCCGGCCTGGGAGGCGGTGGCGCAGCGGCTGCGCGAGGCCGGCACCGACTTCATCGTGGAGCCGCACCTGCGCTATCCCGGGGAGCCGGGGGAGCAATGGACCATGTTCTTCTGCGATCCCAGCGGCAACCCGCTGGAGGTCAAGGGCTTCCGCTCGCTCCAGGGCCTCTACGCCGCCTGACTTCCGAGCCGGCGCGTCCGGATGTAGGCCGCCTCCTACATGGGTCGAAGCCGGCGCGGCCTGACGCACGGCCCCTGGCGGTGTTACGTTCACGCTCCATGAGTTTCGTGGACATCCTGAGTCCGGCCTGCGCGTTGTTCCTGGACTTCGACGGCACGCTGGTGGACATCGCGCCCGAGCCGGGCGCCGTGGTCGTCCCCTCCACGCTCGTTCCCACCTTGGCCGCGCTCCAGGACTACCTGGGCGGGGCGGTGGCCGTGGTGAGCGGGCGCCGGGTCCACGAGATCGACCAGTTCCTCGCGCCCCTTCGGCTGCCGGTCGCGGGCGTGCACGGGGCCGAGCGCCGCACCTCCACCGGCCACATGGACCGCATCGCGGCGCCCGCGCTCGACGCGGTCGAGCGTGCCGCCCGCGGCCTGGCGGCGGCGCACCGCGGCCTGCTGGTGGAACACAAGACGACATCGCTCGCCCTGCACTACCGGCAGGCCCCCGAACTCGAGGCGCTGTGCCTGCAGGCCATGGGCGACGCGATCGCGCGCTCGCACGGTCTGGCCCTGCTGCGCGGCAAGATGGTGGTGGAGGCCAAGCCGGCCGGCGCCAGCAAGGGAGAGGCGATCGAAGCCTTCCTGCGCGAGGCACCGTTCACCGGGCGCACACCGCTCTTCGTGGGCGACGACGTGACCGACGAGGCCGGCTTCGCCGCCGTCCAGCGGCGCGGCGGCCTGGGCGTCAAGGTGGGCGAGGGCACCACCGTGGCGAGGCAACGCCTCGCCGATCCCGGCGCATTGCGCCATGCATTCGAAAACGCGGTGGCCACGAAGGTCACCCAGAAGGCCAGGGCATGAAAGCCAACACCTCCGTTCCCAACCTGAACCTCGGCGTCATCGGCAACTGCGCGTACAGCGCGCTGGTGGACGAGCGCGGCAGCATCGTGTGGTGCTGCCTGCCGCGGTTCGACGGGGACCCCGTCTTCAATGCGCTGCTCGACCCCAGCGAGAACGGCAGCCTGTGGGCCTTCGAACTGGAGGACTTCGCGCGCAGCGAGCACCAGTACGAGCCCAACACCGCGATCCTGCGCACCCGCCTGTACGACCGGCAGGGCCAGGGCATCGAGATCACCGATTTCGCGCCGCGCTTCTTCAACCGCGGCCGCACCTTCCGCCCGCTCACGCTGATCCGGCGGGTGCGGGTGCTGGGCGGCACGCCACGCATGCGCGTGGTGCTGCGCCCGCGCTTCGACTGGGGCCGGAACGAGCCGAACGTCACGCGGGGCAGCACGCACATCCGCTACGTGGGACCCGGCCAGACGCTGCGCGTGAACACCGACGCGCCGATCGACTACATCCTGTCCGAGACCTTCTTCGTGGTGGACCGGCCGCTCAACTTCATCCTGGGGCCGGACGAGACGCTCACCGGCGGCATCGAGGACACGGCACGCGCCTTCGAGCAGGACACCGCCGCGTACTGGCGCAACTGGTCACGCGCGCTGTCGCTCCCGCTCGAGTGGCAGGACGCGGTCATCCGCGCCGCGATCACGCTGAAGATGTCCCTGTTCGAGGACACCGGCGCCATCGTCGCCGCCATGACCACCAGCATCCCGGAAGCCGCGCACAGCGGCCGCAACTGGGACTACCGGTACTGCTGGCTGCGCGACGCGTTCTTCGTGGTGCGTGCGCTCAACAGCATCTCCGAAGTGGCCACCATGGAGGAGTACCTCCGCTGGCTCAACAACGTGGTGGTGCGCTCGCGTGGCGGCCACATCCAGCCGCTGTACGGCGTGGGGCAGGAGGAGAGCCTGCCCGAGTCGATCCTGGAGCACCTGCCCGGCTATCGCGGCATGGGTCCGGTGCGGGTGGGCAACCAGGCCGCCGAGCACTTCCAGCACGACGTCTACGGCAACATCATCCTGGGCGCCGCGCAGGCCTTCCACGACCACCGCCTGCTCAAGCGCGCCGGCCGCACCGAGTTCGCCTCGCTGGAAGCCGTGGGCGAACAGGCGTTCCGCGTCTACACCGAGCCCGATGCCGGCATGTGGGAGCTGCGCACCCGCGCCCGCATCCACACGTCGTCGGCGCTGATGAGCTGGGCAGCGTGCGACCGCTTGGGCAAGATCGCCACCACGCTGGGGCTCAAGGACCGCTCCAACTACTGGCGCGAACGCGCCGAGACCATCCGCGAGCGGATCCTGAAGGAGTCGTGGAGCGAGGAGCGGCAGGCGTTCGCCGAGAGCTTCGGCGGCCGCGACCTGGACGCCAGTGCGCTCCTGATGGCCGAGGTCAACATGATCGATCCGCGCGACCCGCGCTTCGTGGCCACGGTGGACGCCCTGGAGAAGTCGCTGTGCGACGGCCCGTACATGCGCCGCTACGAGGCGGCCGACGACTTCGGCAAGCCGGAGACCGCCTTCAACATCTGCACCTTCTGGCGCATCGACGCGCTCGCGCGCATCGGCCGCAAGCAACAGGCCCGCGAGATCTTCGAGGTGATGCTCAAGTGCCGCAACCCGTTGGGCCTGCTCTCCGAGGACACCCATGCGGAGACCGGCGAGATGTGGGGCAACTTCCCGCAGACCTACTCGATGGTCGGCCTGATCAACGCCGCGGTGCGCCTGTCGGCGCCCTGGGACACGGTGATCTGACGTGCACGCCAAGGAGTTCTTCCGGCTGCTGCGCGGTTGGCACTAGGAGCGGCACCGACGCATGTCCCGCCTCGTCGTCGTCTCCAACCGCATCGCCGACCCGCGCAAGACCGCGGCGGGCGGCCTGGCCGTGGCCCTCGGCGAGGTGCTGAACAACAGCGGTGGCCTGTGGTTCGGCTGGAGCGGCAAGCTGGTGGAAGACCCGCCGGGCGGCGATCCGCAGCTGCACGTGCACCAGGCCGGGCCGGTGAAGCTGGTGACCGTGGACCTGACGCGCCAGGACTACGAATCCTTCTACGTCGGCTATTCCAACGGCGTGCTGTGGCCGGTGTTCCACTACCGCCTCGACCTGGCCGATTTCGATGCCGGCTACATCGAAGGGTACCGGCGCGTGAACCAGATGTTCGCGCGCAAGCTGCTGCCGCTGCTGCGTCCCGACGACGTGATCTGGGTGCAGGACTACCACCTGATCCCGCTTGCCGCGGAGCTGCGGGCCCTGGGCTGCACCCAGCGCATCGGCTTCTTCCTGCACATCCCGCTGCCGCCGCCGCTGATCCTGGCGGCCATCCCCGGGCACGACTGGCTGATGAAGGGCCTGTGCTCCTACGACCTGGTCGGATTCCAGAGCCAGGCCGACCACGAGCACTTCACGCGCTACATCCAGGCCGAGGCCCATGCGCAGGACGCGGGCGGCGGGCGCTGGCGCGTGTTCGGCCGCACCATCCACGCCGGCGCGTTCCCCATCGGCATCGACGTGGGCGAGTTCAAGGCGGTGGCGGAGGCGCCGGAGGCGCGCGAGATGTACGAGCGCATGAAGCGCGAGTACTCGCGGCGCAAGCTGCTGGTGGGCGTCGACCGGCTGGACTACTCGAAGGGATTGCCGCAGCGGCTGCGCGCCTTCCGCGAACTGCTCGCCAAGTACCCCGAGACGCGCAACAGCGCCACGCTGATCCAGATCGCGTCGCCCAGCCGGGAGGACGTGAGCGCCTACACGGACATCCTGCACGAGCTGGAGAGCCTGTGCGGCTCGATCAACGGCAACTACGGCGAGCTGGACTGGATGCCGGTGCGCTACATGCACCGCACGGTGGCGCGCGCGCGCCTGCCGGGCCTGTACCGCGCCAGCCGCGTGGCCCTGGTGACGCCGCTGCGCGACGGCATGAACCTGGTGGCAAAGGAGTTCATCGCCGCGCAGGACCCGGAAGACCCCGGGGTGCTCGTGCTCTCGCGCTTTGCCGGCGCGGCGGAGCAGCTGAAGGAGGCGTTGCTGGTGAACCCGTACGACGTGGAGGGCACCGCCGGTGCCATCCACCTGGCGCTGCAGATGCCGCTGCAGGAGCGCAAGGAACGCCACGAGGCCCTGCTCTCGACCATCCGCGCGACCGACGTGCACTGGTGGTGCGATGCCTTCCTCGACCTCCTGGACAAGGCCGAGGCCGAGGAGACCGGCACGCCCTGGCTGCGGCTGTAGCGGCAGCCGCCCTCAGAGCCGCGTGTCGGGCACCAGGTTGCCGGGCGCGGTGAACGGGTCCCAGCTCGGGGGCAGCTGGTCGATCTCGGTGCGCACCTTGTGCTCGACGGCTGCCAGCGCGAGCGCGGCTTCGGGGTACACGCTGCTGCGCACGTCCGGGCGGATCCCGTTACGCCAGCCGGGCGCCGGCTCGGTCGGGAAGGCCTTGCCGTAGCCCACGTACCCGCCCTTGACCTTCACGGTGTAGACGCCGATGAAGTACCCGCGGTGGGGACCGGTGGTGCGGTGCATGGGCGGATCTTACGGTCGCGCTCCGCACGGCGAAAGCCCCCACACGGCGCTCCGGCTCGAATCCGTTGCGCAAGCGCGCCGCGTATCCCGGATGGAACGACGGCGTTTCCGCTTCGCACCCTCAACACCTCTTTTGGAGATCCGATGAACAAGCACATCCTCGTGGCGGCCTGCGCCACCGCACTGCTGGGCGCTTGCGCCGGCACCATGAACACCTCGGGCGGCAGCATGGGCAGCGGCTCCGCGACGGCGTCGGCCGACACCAAGATGGTGGGCGGTGCCGCCATGTTCCCCACCAAGGACATCGTGGACAACGCGGTCAACTCCAAGGACCACACGACGCTGGTCGCGGCCGTGAAGGCGGCCGGTCTGGTGGACACGCTCAAGTCGCCGGGGCCGTTCACCGTGTTCGCGCCGACCAACGCGGCGTTCTCCGCGCTGCCGGCCGGCACCGTGGACACCCTCCTGAAGCCGGAGAACAAGCCCGTGCTCACCAAGGTGCTCACCTACCACGTGGTGCCCGGCCGCGTGGACGCCCGTGCCCTGGCGCAGCAGATCCAGGCCGGCGGCGGCAAGGCCATGCTCAAGACGGCGAGCGGCGGCACCCTGACGGCCACCATGAGCGGCCCCAACGTGCTGATCACCGACAGCAAGGGTGGCGCGGCCACGGTGACCATCGCCGACGTCTACCAGTCCAACGGCGTGATCCACGTCGTGAACAAGGTGCTGCTGCCGGGCTGATCCGGCACCCGTTACTCCGATGAAAATCCGGCCGCAGCCCGCGCTGCGTCGGGGCCACCAGCTATCAATTCGATAGCGCAGGCGCGATCTTCTGGTCGATCGCGCCGAACAGGCTCTGCCCGTCGCGCCCCTTCATCTCGATGCGGATGGTGTCGCCGAACTTCATGAACTCGGTCGTGGGCTGGCCGTCCTGGATGGTCTCGATCGCACGCTTCTCGGCGATGCAGCTGTAGCCCTTGGGCCACTCGGTGCGCCCGTTCTGCTCGACCCCCTTGTTGCTCACCGTGCCCGAGCCGACGATGCTGCCGGCGCGCACGTTGCGCGTCTTGCAGATGTGCGCGATCAGCTGGCCGAAGTGGAAGGTCATCTCCGGCCCGGCCTCGCACATGCCCACCTTGCGCCCGTTCCAGGTGGACTGCAGCGTGAGGTGCAGGCGACCGCCCTGCCAGGCGTCGCCCAGCTCGTCCAGGGTCACGGCCACCGGGCTGAACGCGGTGGCGGGCTTGCTCTGGAAGAAGCCGAAGCCCTTGGCGAGTTCGGCGGGAATCAGGTTGCGCAGGCTCACGTCGTTGGCCAGCATCACCAGGCGCACGCCCTCGAGCGCCTGCTCCGGCGTGGCACCCATCGCGACGTCACCGGTCACCACCGCGATCTCGGCCTCGAAGTCGATGCCCCAGGCCTCCTGCGGCACCACGACGTCGTCGCACGGGCCCAGGAAGTCGTCGCTGCCGCCCTGGTACATGAGCGGGTCGGTGTAGAAGGTCTCGGGCACCTCCGACTTGCGCGCGGCGCGCACCAGCTCGACGTGATTGATGTAGGCGGAACCGTCGGCCCACTGGTAGGCCCGCGGCAGCGGCGCCATGCAGCGCTGGGGCTCGAAGGGGAACGCGTGCCGCGTCTTGCCCTGGTTCAGCGCCTCGTACAGGTCCTGCAACTGCGGGGAAATGAAGCCCCAGTCGTCCAGCGCCTGCTGCAGCTTGCCGGCGATGCCGGTCGCATAATGGGCCGTCGCCAGGTCGCGCGACACCACCACCAGCTGGCCGTCGCGGGAACCGTCCTTGTACGTCGCAAGCTTCACCGGATCTGCCTTTCGCTTCGCACATGCGCTAGAGTCGCGGCGCGACCTCCATTACGCATAGTGAAATGAATTTACCTAAACGTAATTCTACAAGAAGCGGCGTCCGATGAAGGAGCGCGCCGGAATCCAGTCGGTCGAGGTCGGTTTCGGCCTGCTCGACGCCCTGGCCCAGGCCGCCGGCCCGCTGATGCTGCGCGACCTCGCCGCGGCGGCGGGGATGAGCGCCGCCAAGGCGCACCGCTACCTCGTGAGCTTCCAGCGGCTGCAGCTGGTGGTGCAGGACGCTTCCAGCACGCGCTACGACCTCGGCCCCGCGGCGCTGAAGCTCGGTCTGGCGTCCCTGTCCCGGCTGGACGCGGTGAAGCTCGCGCGCGAGCGGGCCGGCGCGCTGATGGAACGCGTGGGACACACGCTGGCGCTCGCGGTGTGGGGCAACCACGGCCCGACCATCGTGCACTGGGAGGAGTCGCCCTCGGCCGTCACGGTGAACCTGCGCCTGGGCGACGTCATGCCGCTGCTGTCATCCGCCACCGGCCGCTGCTTCGCCGCCTACGTGTCCAAGGACGCCATCGCACCGCTGCTGCGCGAGGAGATCGCGCGCGCCCAGAAGCAGGGGCGCACCGACGTGCCGACCTCGATGGCGCAGGTGCGCGAGCTGCTGGACGAGGTGCGTGCGCGTGGCGCCGCGCGCGTGGTCGACGTGCTGCTGCCCGGCATCGTCGGCTTCTGCGCGCCGGTGTTCGATGCCGATGGCCACATCGCGCTCGGCATGGTGGCGCTCGGCCCGCGGGGGACCTTCGATCCCGAATGGGGCGGTGCGGTGCACGGGCCGTTGCGGCAGGCCGCCGCGCAGCTCTCCAGCGACCTGGGCTGGAAGGGCTGATGCGCCCGGCCGGCCCGCCCTGGCGGCCGCTGGCGCTGCTCACGGGCGCGGTCCTGCTGCTGCACGCGCTCGGCTGGCAGGCGCTGCCCGGCGCCCCCGCCTGGCGCCCGGCCCCGCCGCTGGTGCTGACGCTGCGTTCCCCACCGTCTGCGGTGGCTCCCGCGGAATCGCCTGCGGCGGCGCCAGCGGCCCCGGTGGCGAGGGCGTCGCCTGCCTTGGCACCGCATGCACGCCCCGGGTCGCCGCCGCCTCCGGCGCAGCGCCCCGCGGTCGCGATGCCGTTCCCCGCCCTGGCGGACGGCCGGCCGATCGGCGCCGGGCCGCTGCCTGCCCGTGCGGCACGCGCGGCCGCCCCCGCCGAGCCGGCCGCAGCCGAGTTGCCAGCGGCCGTGCCGCCGGGTCCGGTGCTGCACGCTGCGCAGGTGCCGGACGCCGCGCACTGGCGCTTCGAGGTGCAGGCACGCCACCGGGGCCAGCTGCTGGCGGGCCAGGGCGAGCTGGCCTGGCGGCACGACGGCGCGGCCTACGAGGCCCGGCTGCACTGGTCCCTGCCCGGACAGCCCGCACGCACGCAGCGCAGCAGCGGGCTGCTCGGCGCCGGTGGGCTGGCGCCGTCGCGCTACTCGGAGACCGCGCGGGGCGAGCAGGCCGCCCACTTCGAGCGGTCGGGCGGGCGCATCGTGTTCAGCACCAACCAGCCCGATACGGTGCTGGAGCCCGGCGCGCAGGACCGCCTGAGCGTGCTGCTGCAGCTGGCCGCGTTCGTGCGTGCCGATCCGGGGCGGTTTCCCGCGGGCACGGCGGTCACCGTGCAGACGGCCGGCGTGCGCGACGCCGGCCCCTCCACCTTCACCGCGGAAGGGATGGAAGACCTGGCGCTGCCGGGCGGGCCGGTGCGGGCGATGCGCTGGTCGCGTCCGCCACGGCATGCCTACGACAGCCGGCTGGACCTCTGGCTGGGCCCCGGACCGGACTACGGTCCGGTGCGTCTGCGTCTGACACCCCCCCATGGTGATTGGCTGGACCTGCAGTGGTCTGGCACCGACAAGGGCTGAGCCAGCCGGTCCGTACGCTGGGAACCATCGAATACACCGTTGCAGCAGCGCCATCTTGAAACCCGGCCCGGCGTTGATATCTGCGATGGCAAAGGATCCCACCATGCAAATGCTCTATGACTCCGACTCGTTCGTCGTCGTGCACATGCAGGCGAACGAGCCCGCCGACGGCGAACCGCCGCCGCGCATTGCGCGCCACGGATTCGAGATCGTGGACAAGCGCACCAACAAGGAGGTCTACCTGGACGGGTCGTGGGCCGAGGCCTTCCAGCGGCAGATCAACGCGTGGCAGCTGAACACCCCGACGCAGGAAGAGGTCGAGGAAACCCTGGACGGCTACGCCGAACTCGCCCAAAACCCCCTGGTCATGCACTGACGCGCAACGGGCGCCAGGGCGCGCTCAGCGCAACCATCCCCAGCGGTGCAGCGGCTCCACCAGGAGCAGCACCGCGACCAGCCGGCAGACCTGGAACGCGGTCACCACCGGCACTCCCAATTGCAGCACCTTGGCCGTGATCGCCATCTCGGCGATGCCGCCCGGCGACGTGCCGAGCACGAGCGTGGCCGGGTGCAGGCCCGTGCCCCACGCCAGCGCCCAGGCGAACACCGCGCAGGCCCCGATCATCACCACCGTGCCGAGCGCGACCGCCGCCAGCCAGCGCGGCGCGGTGTGCAGGAACTCGGCGCGAAAGCGCACGCCCAGGCTGATGCCGATCCACAGCTGGGCTGCGTTGGTCAGCCATGGCGGGACCGCTGACGGTTCGAACCCGGCCATGGTCAGCCCCATGGCGACCAGCAGCGCGCCGATGAACCAGGGGTTGGCCCGCCCCGCACGCGCCATCAGCAGCGCGCCGCCGCCGGTCGCGCCGGCCAGCAGCAGCAGCCCCGGCCAGTGCACCTCGCGCGCACCGGGCAGCGACGCGTCCAGCCCCTGCAGCCCACTCCAGGCCATGGCCACCGGCAGCAGGATGGTGACGATGAGCAGGCGCAGGCTGTGGGCCGCGGCCACCAGGTCGGTGCGGGCGCCGGCGCGCTCGGCCAGCAAGGTCATCTCGGAGGCGCCACCGATGGCACCGGCGAAGTAGCTCGTGGCCCGCCGCTGCGCGTCGCTGCCGGGGAGGTGCTCCTGCACCATGCGGTGCAGCCACCGGCCGAACGCCCAGCCCAGCAGCAGCGCCCAGGCGATGCCGAGCACCACCGCCCACCAGAGCTGCGCCACCAGGGCCGTCACCTGCGGCGTGAAGTAGAGCCCGAGCGCGACCCCGATGGTCCACTGGCCGGCGTTGCGCAGCGGTGCCGCGCTGTGCGTCGGCGCCCCCAGCACCGATGCCAGTGCGGTGCTGACGAGCGGCCCGAGCATCCAGGGCAGCGGTGTGCCCAGCAGGGCGCAGGCGTAGGCGGCGGCCGTGGCGAGCGCCAGCGTGGCGGCGGTGCGCGCGAGAGTGGGGGCATCCATGGCGAGGCGCCCGGCGGGCCGGGCAGCCACTTAGTATCCCTGCATGTCCCGACGACCCGTCCTGGCCGTTCGCATCGCGGTGCTCGGCAGCGCGCTGGTCCTGGCCGCTGGCTGCGCCAGCCGTGCCGCGCCGGGTGCGCAGCCGCGTGTCGACGCCGAGGTGGTGCTGGTGGGCGAACTCCACGACGATGACGCGCACCAGCGGCGCCAGCGCGAGCTGGTGCAGTTGCTCGCCGACCGCGGCCGGCTGGCGGCGGTGGCGCTCGAGATGGCCGAGCAGGGCGCCAGCACCGCCGGGCTGCCGCGCGGCGCGGATGCGTCCGCCGTGCGTGCAGCCCTGCGCTGGAACGAGGACGCCTGGCCCTGGGCGGCGTACGGCCCGGCGGTGATGGCCGCAGTGGCGGCCGGCGTGCCGGTCCTGGGCGCCAACCTTCCCCGCGGCGAGATGCGGGCCGCCATGGCGGACGCATCGCTCGATGCCACGCTGGACCGGGCGGCACTGGACGCCCAGCGGGAGGCGATCCGCGCCGGACACTGCGACCTGCTGCCGCTTCACCAGCTCACGCCCATGGTGCGGGTGCAGGTGGCGCGCGACCGGGCCATGGCCCGCACCGCCGCGGCTGCCGCGCTGCCTGGCAAGACCGTGCTGCTCATTGCCGGCGCCGGCCATGTCGACCCCGGGTTCGGCGTGCCGCGCCACCTGCCGGCCGGCATGCGGGCCCAATCCATCGTCCTGCCGCGTTCCCCCGGCGCGCCCGCCACCGACCACTGCGAGGCGCTGCGACGCCAGCTGCAGCCGGTACGCTGAGAACCGTGGGTGGAGCCGCCGGCCGCCAGGCGGGCGACCGCGCCGCCGGCGTCAGGCGTGCCTGCGGATCGCGTCGGCCAGCGTGTTGACGAGCTGGTCGATGTGGCTGCGCTCCACGATGTAGGGCGGCGCGATCACCAGCACGTCACCCGCAGCCCGCACCAGCGCACCACGCTGGAAGCAGTCGAGGAAGATGTCGTAGGCGCGCTTGCCCGGCGCACCGGGGATGGGCGCAAGCTCGACTGCTGCGGCCAGGCCCATGCTGCGGATGCCGATCACGTTGGGCAGGCCCTTGAAGGTGCCGTGGAAGGCGTCGCCGAGCACCTTGCCCATCTCCCCCGCCCGTGCGAACAGCTGCTCCTCTTCGAACAGCGCCAGCGTGGCGACCGCCGCCGCGCAGGCGACGGGATGGCCCGAATAGGTGTAGCCATGGAAGAACTCGATCACGTGCTCGGGCGCGTCGGTCTTCATCATGGTGTCGTACAGCTTGTCGCGGCAGATGACGCCGCCCAGCGGGATCACCCCGTTGGTCACCGCCTTGGCGAAGTTGAGCATGTCGGGCACCACGCCGTAGAAGTCGGCGCCGAAGTTGGTGCCCATGCGGCCGAAGCCGGTGATCACCTCGTCGAAGATCAGCAGGATGCCGTGCTTGTCGCAGATCTCGCGCAGACGCTGCAGGTAGCCCTTGGGCGGCAGGTACCAGCCGGCCGAGCCGGCGACCGGCTCCACGATGATGGCGGCGACGTTCCCGGGATCGTGCAGCGGCAGGATGCGCTGCTCGAGCTCCAGCAGCGGGTCTTCCTTCCACTCCGGTTCCTGGTGGTGCAGAAAGGCATGGTTCACCGGGTCGTGGATGAAGCGCAGGTGGTCCACTCGGGGCAGCAACGCGGTGCCGAACACCTTGCGGTTGGCCGGAATGCCGCCCACGCTCATGCCGCCGAATCCGACGCCGTGGTAGCCGCGCTCGCGGCCGATGAACACGTTGCGGTGGCCTTCGCCGCGGGCGCGGTGGTACGCCAGCGCGATCTTGAGCGAGGTGTCGGCCGCCTCCGAGCCGGAATTGCAGAACAGCACCTTGTTCAGGTCACCGGGGGCGAGCGCCGCGATCCGCTCGGCGGCTAGGAAGGCCTGGTCGTTGGAGATCTGGAAGGCGGTGGCGTAGTCGAGCGTGTCCAGCTGCTTCTTGATCGCCTCGTTGATCGGCTTGCGGTTGTGCCCGGCGCCCACGCACCACAGGCTGGAGATGCCGTCGACGACCTGCCGGCCGTCGTGCGTCGTGAAGTGCATGCCCTGCGCGCCGACGAACACGCGCGGCTCCTTGCGGAAGTGGCGGTTGGGGGTGAAGGGCAACCACTGGTTGTCCATGTTGAATTCGTGGAAGGCCATGGTGCTGCTCCTTGGAAGCGGTGGTCCATTGTGGCGCGGCGCGCGCCGGTGCAGGGGCCTAGCGCCGCATGGCGCCGAACACCTTGGACAGGATCGCGCTGCCGGTGCCCACCGGGTCGCGGCGGATCTTCTTTTCCTCCTCGCCGATCACCAGGTACAGGCCGTCCAGGGCCTTGCGGGTGACGTAGTGGTCGATGCTGGCGTCTTCCTGCTTCACCAGGCCGAACCCGGCGGCCTTGGCGGCCACGCGGTCGTACTTGGCGGCCAGGCCGACCTTGGAGGTGGCCTGCCGCACCACCGGCAGGAACGAGCCCGACAGCGGCGTGCGGGTGCGGCCGGCGAAGAAGTCCGTCACCGAGGTCTCGCCCCCCGCCAGGATGTTCTTGGCGTCGGTGACCGTCATGGTGCGCACCGCGTTCACGAGCAGGTTCCTGGCCAGCGGCACCGCGTTCTCGGCGGCCCGGTTGATGGCGACCTCGAGCTCCTCCACCTGCCGCTTCTGCCCGATCGCCTTGAGCAGCTTGGCGGCATCCTGCAGGGCGCCCGGCAGCGGGATCCGCACCTTCGAATTGGCCAGGAAGCCGTCCTGCACCCCCAGCAGCTTGACCGCCGTGCTGGCGCCGGTCTCCAGCGCCGTCTTCAGGCCGCGCGTGGCATCGACGTCGCTGATGCCGGCGAGCGACTGGGCGTGGGCCCGGGCCGCCAGCAGCAGCATCGGGAAGGTGGTCAGGGTGGCGCAGAGTTGGCGTCGTTGCATGGGGATGACGGATGGGTTGGACGGCCATGATGCCGCGCCCGGGCCCCCGGGGCAACCGGGCAGTTGCGCCTGCGACAATGGCCGCGCCATGACGCACGCGTACATCCTGACCCTTTCCTGCGCCGACCGGCCCGGCATCGTGCATGCGGTCTCCGGCTTCCTCCTCGAGCGCGGCGGCAACATCGAGGAAGCGGCGCAGTACAACGATCCGGACACGGGGTTGTTCTTCATGCGGGTGCAGTTCGCCTGCCTCCAGCACACCCACGAGGACCTGCGGGCGCGGCTGGGCGTCTTCGCGCCGGCGTTCGGCATGCAATGGAAGCTGCACGCCACGCGCGAACCCATGCGCACCGTGCTGATGGTCAGCCGCGAGGGCCACTGCCTGAACGACCTGCTGTTCCGCTGGAAGAGCGGCCTGTTGCCGGTGGAGATCGCGGCGATCATCTCCAACCACCGCGACTTCTACCAGCTGGCCGCCAGCTACAACGTGCCGTTCCACCACGTGCCGGTGTCGGCCGCCACGAAGGCGCAGGCCGAGGCCCGCCAGTACGAGATCATCGAGTCGGAGCGGGCGGAGCTGGTGGTGCTGGCCCGCTACATGCAGATCCTGTCGGACGAGATGTGCCGCAAGCTCGCGGGGCGCGCGATCAACATCCACCACAGCTTCCTGCCCAGCTTCAAGGGTGCCAAGCCCTACTACCAGGCGCACGACCGCGGCGTGAAGCTCATCGGCGCGACGGCCCACTACGTGACCGCCGACCTCGACGAGGGCCCCATCATCGAGCAGGACGTGGCGCGCGTGGACCACAGCCGCACCGTGGAAGACCTGACCGCGATGGGGCGCGACACCGAAAGCCAGGTGCTGGCGCGTGCCGTCCAGTGGCACAGCGAGCACCGCGTGCTGCTGAACGGCCACAAGACCGTGATCTTCAAGTGACCGACCGCGGCGTGCCGGCACGCATCCCGCCGATCCAGTGCCTCCTGACCTTCGAGGCCCTGGCGCGGCTGCGTTCGGTGACCCAGGCGGCCGAGGAGCTGTGCGTCACGCCCAGTGCGGTGAGCCACCGGGTCCGACAGCTCGAGCAGATCATCGGCACCAAGCTGTTCGGGCGTGCCGACTTCTCGCTCACCACCGAGGGCAGCGAGTACCTGGCCCACGTGCGGGAGGGCCTGGCCAGCCTGGAGCGCTTTCCCGGCCGCCATGCCGCGCAGGGCAAGCGCAAGCTGCGGGTGGCCGTGACGCCCACGTTCTCCCGCTCGATCCTCATGCCACGGCTGCGCGCCTTCATCGAGGCGTATCCGGAGATCGACCTCACGCTGCAGGTGTCCATCCCGCTGCTGGACGTGGTGGCCGAGGACGCCGACCTGATGATCCGGTTCGGAACCGGCCGCTACGCGGACGTGGAGCACCTGTGCCTGATGACGGACGAGGTGACGCCGCTGGCCTCGCCGGCTTTCATCCGCGACCACGGTCCGTTCGACACGATCGCCGAGCTGCAGGCCGCCAAGCTGATCAAGAGCCCCCTGGAGCCCTGGCGCACGTGGTTCCTGGCCCATGGCGTCGATGCGGTGGAGCCGGGCGAAGGGTCCTCGTTCAACGACATCGGCCTCATGTGCGACGCCGCCGCGCAGGGCCTGGGCATCGCGCTGGTGCGGCTCAAGCTGGGGCAGCCCTGGCTGGACAACGGCACCCTGGCCCGCATCTCGCCGCGCAACGTGCCCAGCCCCCATGCCCACTACCTGTGCTGGCGCACCGGGGCGCTGGACCGATGGGAATGCGCCGCCTTCGCGGAGTGGCTGAAGGGCAGCCTGACCTGAGCCCTGGCTGTTACAGTGCAGCTCATCAGGAGGTGGTCATGGCTGGGTGGAGAACGGTGGCGGCCCTGTTGCTGGCCTCGGCCCTCGTGGGTTGCGCTGCGACAGGTCCGAAGTTCACGCAAGTTGCAGCAAGCCTCCCCGCGGTGCCTGCGGAGCAGGGAAGGATCTACTTCTTGCGCACGTCCGGCGTGGGCGCCGCCGTGCAGCCGGACGTCCGGCTCAATGGGGTGGTCGTGGGCAAGTCCCGGCCCGGCAGCTTCTTCTTCGTCGACCGTCCGGCTGGCCGCTACACGGCCAGCGCACGCACCGAAGTGGAGTCACGCGCCGAGTTCGATCTCGCGGACGGCCAGACGGTGTACGTGCAAACCAGCATCGGCCTCGGCGTGTTCGTCGGGCATCCGCGGGTGGTCATTGCGGACGAGGGCTCTGCGCGCGCGGCGCTCCCGGAACTTGCGTACATCGGCGAAACGCCCCTATCGCCCGCGACTGCCGGCCGCAGCGAGGACAGGTCCGGACCGTCCGTTGGCAGCCGGGCGGCAGGACCCGTGACCATGGAAGACCTGAGCGGGCTGCTGCCGGCGAAGGGACGCTGACATGCGCATCCGCATCCGGCTTCTCGCGCCACTGCTGGGGCTCTGTGCTGCGATCGGCGCCCACGCCGCGGAGCCGCCCGTGCTCGATCCGGAACAGCTCTTCGAGCGCCTGGCACCCAGCGTCTGGCTCGTGGAAACCTTTGACGCGCGCAACCAGCCTTTGTCCCGAGGCAGCGGCGTGGTGATTGGCCCCCAAGCGGTGATCACCAATTGCCACGTGCTGGCCCGCGCGCGCCGCGTCTCCATCGCGCGGGAAAACGTCAGCTATGGCGCCACATTGGAGTTTCCAGACACGGAGCGCGACCTCTGCCAGCTGAAGGTGGCCAACCTGGCCGCCCCGAGCGTGAGCGTGGCTGCCGGCGAGCAGGCGCGGGTGGGAGCCCGGGTCTACGCCATTGGCAACCCGCGTGGCCTGGAGCAGACCTTGAGCGACGGGCTCCTCTCCGGAATCCGGCGATCTGCCGATGGAGAGTTCACCGCGCTGCAGGTCACGGTGCCGATCTCGCCGGGCTCGAGTGGCGGCGGACTGTTCGATTCGCGCGGCCGGCTGATCGGCATCACCACCTTCAGCCGACGCGACGGGCAGAACTTGAACTTCGCACTGCCGGCCGCCTGGGTATTGCAAGTCCCCGCCCGCGCGCAGGCCGCACTGGCGGCCCGCGAGCAGTCGGGCAAGCCCCTAGCACAGGCGGGCGGGGGAACCCAGTTCGTGGAGTACCAGTTGCGCGACCGCCTCACCGGCGTGAGCCGGCCCGTGGTCTACCGGCTCGACCGGCTGGATGGCGATCGCCTGCTCTACAACCAGGGCTCGCGGATCGAGAAGCGCGGCGGTGAGGTGGTGGGCTTGACAGCCGCCATTGCCGGAGACTTCGAACAGGCCATGCCGCCGGGCGGCTGGGTCAGGGAAGAGCCAGCACCAGGCGCGGTATGGAGCCTGAACTACGACACGGCTCTGGCGCAGCACAAGGTGAAGATGGAGCTCACTGCCCGGACCGTCGGGGAAACCACCTACCGGTTCAAGGAACGCGAACTCCGGGTCGTGCAGGTGCAGTTCGATGGCTACACGGGCAGGACGGTCGTCGGCGCCAGCAGCGACGTTGGCGGCCAAACCGGCCGCGGTGCGTACCTCGCCAATGCCTGGTACGCACCGGAACTCGGCCGCGTGGTGCGCTTCGACGTCCGGACACGCGGCGGCATGAGCGGCTCGTTCTTCTTCGTGGACGAGGTTCTGGAGCTGGCAGACATCCGGACGGAATGAGCGCAAGCCGCCTCCGACGCCCGCGACATTGCTGCACATGATGCGCAGCGGCGCCCCGCGTTGAAGAACTTTCAACCCGCACCGTTCCGATTGGTTTAGGGTTGCGGCCATGAACGCCCCCGTCGATCCCGCGGTCCTCTCCGAAGCCGGCCTTCTGGAACGGGTGATCCCGGCCCTGCAGCGCGTGCTGCCGCGGCATGCCCTGGTGTGGCACGCCGAGGAGACGCGCCCCTACGAGTGCGACGGGTTGACGGCCTACCGGGAGCGGCCGCTGGCCGTGGCACTGCCCGAGACCGAGGAGCAGGTGCAGGGGGTGCTGCGGACCTGCCATGCCCTGGGGGTGCCGGTGGTGGCGCGCGGCGCGGGCACGGGGCTGTCCGGCGGCGCGATGCCCCACCGGGCCGGGGTGACGCTGTCGCTGGCCAAGTTCAACCGCATCCTGGCCGTGGACGTGCGCAGCCGCACGGCACGGGTGCAGTGCGGCGTGCGCAACCTGGCGATCAGCGAGGCGGCTGCGCCGCACGGGCTGTACTACGCGCCCGATCCGTCGAGCCAGATCGCCTGCACCATTGGCGGCAACGTGGCGGAGAACTCCGGCGGCGTGCACTGCCTCAAGTACGGCCTGACGCTGCACAACGTGCTGCGGGTGCGCGGCTTCACCGCGGAAGGCGAGCCGGTGGAGTTCGGCGGCGAGGCACTCGACGCGCCCGGCTACGACCTGTTGGCCGTCCTGGTGGGCAGCGAGGGCATGCTGGCGGTCACCACCGAGGTCACCGTCAAGCTGGTGCCCAAGCCGCAGCTGGCCCGCTGCATCATGGCCAGCTTCGACGACGTGCGCAAAGCCGGCGACGCCGTGGCGGCGGTGATCGCCGCCGGCATCATTCCGGCGGGACTGGAGATGATGGACAAGCCGATGACGGCCGCCGTCGAGGATTTCGTGCGCGCCGGCTACGACCTGGCCGCCGAGGCCATCCTCCTGTGCGAGAGCGACGGCACGCCCGAGGAAGTGGAGGAGGAGATCGGCCGCATGAGCGCCGTGCTGCGCGCCGCCGGTGCGACCGCCATCGCGGTGAGCCGCGACGAGCACGAGCGCCTGCGTTTCTGGAGCGGCCGCAAGAATGCGTTCCCGGCGTCCGGCCGGATCAGCCCCGACTACATGTGCATGGATTCGACCATCCCGCGCAAGCGGCTGGCCGACATCCTGCTGGCGATCCAGGGCATGGAGAAGACGTACGGCCTGCGCTGCGCCAACGTCTTCCATGCCGGCGACGGCAACCTGCACCCCCTGATCCTGTTCGATGCCAACGACCCCGACCAGCTGCACCGCTGCGAGCTGTTCGGCGCCGATATCCTGGAAACCAGCGTCGCCATGGGCGGCACGGTGACGGGCGAGCATGGTGTCGGGGTCGAAAAGCTGAACTCGATGTGCGTGCAGTTCAGCCCCGAGGAGCGCGAGCAGATGTTCGCGGTCAAGCGCGCCTTCGATCCGAAGGGCCTGCTCAATCCGGGCAAGGTGATCCCGACGCTGTCCCGCTGCGCCGAGTACGGCAAGGTGCTGGTGCGCGGCGGCCGGCTGGCACACCCGGAACTGCCCCGATTCTGATGGCCCCCGCAGGCCTGTGCACGGGCGCGTGCTCAGGCCGGGCGGCAGGCGGTGTCGCTGACGACGATCGCGTCCTTGGCGGGCGCGGCGTCCTCGCCCGAAGGCGGCTCGTCGCTGCGGGCGTCGTTGAAGGACTCGGTGACCACGCTGACGATCTCGGAGACCGGGACACCCGGAAGCAGCTGCTGGATGGCGGCGATCAGTTGCGTGGTCGGGATCCCGGGGATCTTCTGCAGAACGCCCGCAATGTTCATCCGCAGCTGATCCACCACCTCGGTCGGGCCGGACTGCAGCGGGAAGCCCAGGCCGCTGACGCTCGCCGCCTGGAGGACCTCGAAGGTCGGGCCGTTCGTCGTGCTCGTCGTGCTCGTCGCGGTCAGCGCGGCGGCGGACACTTCCTCGAACACCGGCTCGGAGGCCGCTGCGCTCGCGACGATCGACCCGTCCATGCCGAGGTTGCCCGAGACCACCAGTCGGTCGTGCGTGTAGCCGGGGTCCGGCGCGGCAGCAGGATCGACATGGAATTGCAGGATGCCGGTCGGCGTCTGCTGCAGGTCGCCCGTGATCGTGAGTTCACCGAACGGACTGCCGCCTTCCGTGAGGAAGGCTGCGCTTCCCGGACTGATCGTGCCGGAGTTGAGGACCGAGCCTTCCACGGTGCCGTGGCCCGACAGCGTTCCTGCATTGGCAAGCGTGCCGCCGATGAACTGCTCCGACTCGTCGTAGGTGCCCACGCGCAGCACCGCCGAGTAGCCCAGGTGCAGGTTGCCGGTGTTGGTCGCCGCGCCCGTCACTCCCACCCACGACTCGCCGGACATCTCGAAGAGGCGGGCGTTGGTGGTGAGATTGCCCTCGATGTCGAGCGAGGACCCCACGTGCACGCGGCCGGGACCGTTGAAGCGCACGGTGCTGGTGGCGCCGGCCGGGGCGCCCGCCGCACCGGGCCCGCCAGCCGTGCGGATGGTCCCGCCGACGTCCACGTAGGTGTCGGCATCGCGCAGGTTGAAGGTGACCGAGCCGCCATGGCCGCCCGCGCCACCACTGGTGCCGGTGTTGCCCATGCCGCCGCCGGCATCGATGTCCAGGGCAGACAGGCTGGAATAGTCGCCCAGGTCGAGCACGACGTTGCCCCCGTTGCCGCCCCGGCCCCCAGCGCCCACGGTCGAGCCGTTCCCGCCGGTTCCACCCTGCGCGTGGAGTGCACTCGCGCCGTCCAGGTAGAGCCCGGCGCCGGCGCGGATGTGGATCAGTCCACCGTTGCCGCCGGCCGCCGCGGTGGTGCCGTTGCTGCCCCAGGTCTGGATGGAGTTGTAGACATCGACGTAGTCCGTCCCGCGCAGCCGCACGGCGCCGCCGTGCCCGCCCAAGCCAGGCGCGCCGTGCGCCAGGACGTCCGTCACGGAGACCGAGAGGGCGTCGACCGTCACGTCGCCACCCCCCGGCGCGACAGCTCCCTTGCCCGAGGTGTCGATCGTCTCGGCATAGACGTCGCCGCCGGCGGTGAGCGTCACGTTGCCGGAGCGCCCCGTGAGCCCGAAGGTCTCGAGCCGTCCACCGGGGGCGTCCGCATAGATGTCCGCACCCGCCGAGATGCCGATGTTGCGGGCGCGGATGCTGCCGTCGACCGAAACGCTTCCGCTCGCCTGGAGGTTCACGCTCCCCGTCGAGTCGAGCCACCCCCCCGCCAGCGGAAGCGCGATGTCGCCCTGAACCTTCACGCTGAAGTTCCCGCCGTTGTAGGCCAAGGTGCTTAGGCTGATTGCCTGTCCGTCCAGCGCGAAGGTCCCGCCGCCCGTGACCTGCAGGTGGTCGACCAGGAAGGAGCCCTGCGTCAGGTTCACGGTTCCGCTGTTGACGAAGGTTCCGCCGAGCGCGCCGGAATTGCCAAACACGCCGCCGAGCGCGCCGCTGGCCCCGCCGACGCCGGCAGTGTTGACGAAGGTCGTCCCGTTGTCGAGGAACAGCTTGCCGTTCAGGTTCAGGGTCAGCGAGCCGTCGTGGGTCCAGGTCCTGCCGTTCAGGAGCGACGTGGTCACGGAACTGCCCGCGTTGTCCGTCGCCATCGAGACGAAGGCGCCGCTGTCGGTGCGCACCCCACCCGTGCCGCCCAGGCCGGACCGCAGGTTGACCTGCAGGTCACGCCCGGCACCGCCCGCCGTGCGGAAGCTGGTGGTCGATCCACTGCGGAACACGATGTCGCGGTCGGCCTGCACCTCCAGCGTGGTCGATCCGCTCGCCGTGCGCACCAGGTCGATGTTCTGCGACGTCCCGTTGCCGAACACGACGTCCTGGGTGGCCTGCAGCACCACGTTGGAGCCGGCGTTCAACGCGGTGTTGATCGTGCTCGCCAGGATTGTCGAGCCGCCCACCGCGGCCGCGAAGGGACTGGCGGTGAATCCAGGGGACTGGGTGCCGGTCCCCAGGATCGTGAGGTCGTCCGGGTCCAGCAGCCAGGTGCCGGCCGCGCCGTGCGGCGCGGCGGTGACGACCCGGGCTCCGTTGGCGTCGAGGTGCCGCTTGCCCGAAGTCTCCACGAAGCCCCCGTTTCCGCCGGTGGCGCCGCCGCGCGCCTCGATCGTGCCGTAGGCGCGCGTCGTGTCGTCGGCCCACACGATCACCCGGCCGCCGTCGCCCTGCGCCGTGGCATTGGCGCGCAGCACGGCGGACCGATCCAGGTAGGTCACCTGCGCATTCGGCACGGCGGCATTGTTGCCCTGGTAGTCGCCTCCCACCCGGATGCGCCCGCCGCCGCCGGTGTTCGACGTGTCGATGGCGGCTCCCGCCATCACGCCGACGGTCTGCCCGAGCACGTCCACCCGGCCTCCTGCGCCGTCCAGGCCCTGGGCCTGGATCGTGCCCTCGGTCTGGGCATGCCCGACCGCCCTCAGCACTACCGTGCCGCCCTCCTCGGTGACGGCCCGGGCTTGCACCAGGCCGCTGTGCCGCAGCGTGCCCGCGAACACCCCCACCGCGTCGCCGCGCAACGTGCCCAGGTTCAGGGCCCGGTCGGCCGGCGCCTTGACCTCGAACACGATGCCCTCGAGCCCGCGACCCGTGACGTCCACCTTCTGGCCGGCGGCCAGGATCGTGGCGCCCTGGCTGCTCTCGATGACGGCCCGTGCACCGGTCTCCACCTGCTGCCCGATCAGCACCACGTCGCCCTCCCGGGCCAGCACCCGGCCGTCCACGCGCAACACGCCCCCGCTGCCGTCGCCGAAGCGCAGGCGGCCGGACAAGGCGTCGGCGTCGCTCATGCGCAGGGTGGAGGCGGTGAAGCCGGCGGTGTCCACCACGGCGCCGGCGCCCACGGCGATGCCCGCCGGGTTGACCAGGACCAGGCGTCCGTTGGACGACAGGGTTCCGAGGATGGCGCTGGGATCCGGTCCGATCACCCGGTTGATCGACGTGCTGGACGCCGAGGGCTGGGCGAAATGCGTGGACGTTCCGCGCGGGATGCTGAAGCTTTGCCAGTTGATGGCCGAATGGCTCGTGCCGGCGCCGTTGCCGGTCGTCACCAGCAGGTGGTTGCCTTGGCGGGTGAGCACCGCACTGCCGTGGATGGCCTGCGCGCCGCTCGGCTGGGCATGGGTCCCGCTCGCCCCGAATCCGGCGGCCAGGGCCAGTGCCAGCAAGACCGGGCGGTGGGCAGGGCGGGCGGCGCGGTGGCGGGCGCGCAAGGGCGGGCGTGAAGTCATGGCGGTCCGGTGGCTTGGCGCGCGCGGGCTGCGCAACGCGACCGTGGGACCGTAGCACAGCAGGAGGAGGGCGGCAACGGTTGGTTACAGCCGCCGGGGCCCGATCCGTGCATGCGCCACGGCGCCGCGCGAAATGCGACAGTCGGGGCCATGCGCATCTTCGTGAGCATCGCCGCCTACTGCGACCCCGTGCTCGGCTTCACCGTGGCCCAGGCGCAGGCCGCGGCCCACCACCCCGAGGCGCTCCACTTCGGGGTGGTGGACCAAAGCCCCGCGCTGCCCGACCCGCCGCTCGCGGTGGCCGACGGCGCCAGGCTGACGTACCAGCGCATCGATCCGGTGCACGCCCGCGGCCCCTGCTGGGCCCGGGCGCTGGCCATGGCCCTGTACGACGGCGAGGACTGGTTCCTGCAGATCGACTCGCACATGGATTTCGAGGACGGCTGGGACACGCGGCTGGTCGCGCAGGCGCAGGCGCTGCTCCCGGGCCGTGCGGGCGTGGTGGTCTCCGCCTACCCCAATGCCTTCGTGTTCGAAGGCGGCCGTCCGGTGCGGCGGCCGGCAACGGGCAAGGTGCTGGCGCACGTGGTCAAGCCGGGTGCGGCCTTCGATGCCGGACATCCGGTGCTGCCCTTCGAGGCGCATCCGGTCGAGTCGGATGCGCCGGTGCCGGGCTTCCACCTGGGCGCGGGCTGCCTCTTCGCTCCCGGCCGCTTTGCGCTGGAGTTCCCGTACGACCCCGCGCTGTACTTCCATGGGGAGGAACAGGCCCTCGCCGTGCGCCTGTTCACGCACGGCTGGGACATCGTCCACATGCCGGCGCTGCCGATCTACCACCTCTACAACGACAGCGCCAGCGGCGCGCCCGCGCGGCCCCTGCACTGGGACCCCGCGCACGAGGCCGCCCGGCGGGAGAGCTGGTGGCAGCTGGAGCAGCGCTCCCGGCTCCGCCTGGATGCGCTGGTGTCCGGCGCCCCGCTCGGCGTGTACGGACTCGGCTCGGCCCGCAGCCTGGCCGACTACGCCGACTGGTGCGGCATCGACTACGCGCGTCGCACCCTTTCGCCGCAGGCGTTCCGCCCGCTGGCGGTGGCCTAGGTCAGGACGGCAGGCGCCCGTCCAGGCAGTCCAGGGCCAGGCACAGGTCGGCCCAGGTCCGGGCCTTGTCCTGCGGATTGCGCAGGAGGTAGGCCGGGTGGTAGGTGACCACGACCGCCGTGCCGTGGAAATCGTGCAGGCGGCCGCGCAGCTTGCCGATGGGATCGCCCGACCCGGCCAGCGCCTGCACCGCCAGGCGACCCATGGCCAGGACGACGCGCGGCTGCACGAGCGCCACCTGCCGGCGCAGCAAGGCCAGGAATGCGGCCTGGCTGGCGTCATCCGGGGCGCCGCCGGCCGGGCGGCACTTCATCAGGTTCGACAGGTACACGGACCGCTTGCGGTCCAGGCCGGCGCCCCGCAGCATGTTGTCCAGCAACTTGGCCGCCGCGCCGGTGAAGGGCTCGTCCTGCGGGTCTTCGTGCGCATCGGGCGGATCGGCCACCACCATCCAGTCGGCACGCACCGGTCCGCTCCCCAGGACCGCGTGCGGGCCGCCCACGGACGTGCCGGGATCGCGCCCGCGCAGCGCCGCGACACGTGCGGCCAGCGCGTCCCAGTCCAGGTCGCCGACTTGCGGACCAGCGACCCCGGGATCGTCGGCCGGGCGAAGCGCAGCCGCCGACGCGGCGCCGCCGGCCGACGTGGCAGCGCCTGCACGCGGGGGTGCGGCTTCTGGCGATTGCACGACGGCGGATTCCGTCGGCTCCGCCACGGCGGGCAGCAACTGCAAGCCCATCTCGCGCAGCATCGCCATGCGGCGTGCGTCCAGCTGCAGCGTCATAGCTTGCGGCTCATCACCAGTGCGTCTTCGCGGCCGGCGGAAGCCGGGTAGTAGGCCTTGCGCTCGCCGACGCGGCGAAAGCCGTTGCGCTCGTAGAGCTGCTGCGCCCGCAGGTTGCCGACGCGGACTTCCAGCCAGAGCCACTGCGCTCCCTGGCCGCGCGACCAGGCGGCCAGCGCGTCGAGCATGGTCCGGCCCCAGCCCTGGCCTTGCCACCGCGGATCGACGGTCAGGTTCAGGAGGTGCACCTCGTCCACCCCCTTCATGGCCACGAAGTAGCCGATCAGCACCTCGCCGGCACACAGGAGTTGCGCCTGGTAGCCGGCCCGCAGCGAGTCCGCGAAGTTGCCTTCCGTCCAGGGGTGCTCGTAGGCGCTGCGCTCGATGGGCAGCACCGCGCCGAGCCGCTCGACGGTCATCGGCTCGAAACCTGCCTGCCGGGTGTCCAGGACGGCGCTCATGGCGAGATTCTGGCCCCTGCCGCAGCCGCCGTGCGGGCGGCGGCTCGCTCGGCCGTGGTCTGCGCCACCTTGTCGCGGACATACAGGGGCAGCGCCGCCTCGGCCGGGCACGCCTGCCCCGCGGCCAGCAGCGCGGGTGCCAGCCGCAGCAGTGCGAGTGCGGTGGGCGCGGCGTCGACCCGCCCGGCGCCGTGCGGCAGCCGATCGCCGTAGGCGGGAAAGGCATTGCCCGCGACGGTCCAGTCCGGGCCGGCCGGGAGGTCTTGCGGGGACCACAGCTGGATGGGGCCGTCGCGCCGCCAGCGGCCGCCGTCCCATGCGTAGGCTGCCGCGTACACCTCGTCCATGCGCGCGTCGAGCACCGCGAGCACCTGGTCGCCGGCGCCGCGGCCGCGGGCGTCTTCGGCCACCGCCATCAGCGTTTCCACCGGCAGCACCGGCAGTCCGGCACCGAGGGCCAGGCCCTGCGCCACCGAGCAGGCGGTGCGCAGGCCCGTGAACGAGCCGGGGCCGCAGCCGAACACGATCGCCTGCAGGTCCGGCAGCGCCAGCCCCGCCTGTCCCAGCAGCGCCATCGCGGCGGGGATCAGGGTCGCGGAGGCGCGCGCGCCGCCCTCGGCTTCGTGCGTGCGTGCAGGCGCGTCGCCATGCCGAACGGCGATGCGCAGCACGTCGGTGCTGGTGTCGAAAGCCAGGAGGTTCAAGGGGCAGGGAACAAGCGAGACGGCGTCGGGGACGAAATGCCCGGAGGCCAGCGCCATTATCGAGCCCGATAATGCGCGCCGATGCGCCTCCTGCTGCTGCTTGCCGTTTCGCTCTGGACCGTGGCCATCGGGGCGGAGGGCTTGCCGCCGGAGGTGGAGGCCGCGCTGGCCCGGGCCCGGGTGCCGCGCGAGGCGGTGACCGTGCTGGTGGCCGACGTCGATCCTGCGGTGCCGCCACGGCTGGCCCACCGGACCGACGTTCCGGTGAATCCGGCCTCCATCGCAAAGGTGGCCACCACCTTTGCGGCCCTCGAGCTGCTGGGCCCGGCCTTCACCTGGTCCACGCCGGCCTACGCCGACGGCCCCGTGCTGGACGGCACCCTGCAGGGCAACCTGGTCATCAAGGGGCAGGGCGATCCGAAGCTGGTGCTGGAGCGGTTGTGGTTGCTGCTGCGCCGGGTGCGGGCGCTGGGCGTGGACCGGATCGCGGGGGACATCGTGCTCGACCACTCCGCTTTCGAGGCGTCACCGGTCGATCCCGGTGCCTTCGACGGCGAGCGGCTGCGCCCCTACAACGTCGCCCCCGATGCCCTGCTGCTGAACTTCAAGTCCGTCGTCATCACCGTCACGCCGCAGGCCGGCGGCGCGGCGCTGGTCACGGCCGACCCGCCGCTGGCCGGCGTGGAGTGGCCACCGGCCGTGCCGCTGTCCGCCGGCGAGTGCGGGGACTGGCGACTGGCGATCAAGCCGGACCTGTCCGATCCGCTGCGGCCCCGGTTGCAGGGCAGCTACCCGGCCTCGTGCGGCGAGCGCAGCTGGTCGCTCGCGTTCCCGGAGCCCCGCAGCTACGCGGCCCGCTCCGTGGCCGGCCTGTGGCGGCAGATGGGCGGCCAGTTGACCGGCCAGGTGCGCGAAGGCCTTGCGCCCACGGGTGCCGCCCCGCTCACCGAGTTGGTGTCGCCACCCCTGGCCGAGGTGGTGCGCGACGTCAACAAGTTCAGCAACAACGTGATGGCCCAGCAGATCTTCCTGACCCTCGGCCTGCGGGCCCGCGGGCTCGGCACCCGCGCCGCATCGCGCGAGGTGCTGCAAGCCTGGTGGCGGGAGCGCTTCGGGCCCGACCTGCCGTTCTTCGACAACGGCTCGGGCCTCTCCCGCGACGAGCGCATCACGGCGGCGCAGCTGGGGCGCCTGCTGCAGTACGCGTGGGCGTCGCCGCTGATGCCCGACCTGGTGGCCTCGCTGCCCCTGGTGGGCACCGACGGCACGCTGCGCCGCACCCGCAGCAGCACCCAGGCCCACCTCAAGAGCGGCAGCCTGCGGGACGTGCATGGCATGGCCGGCTACGTGCACGGGCCGGGCGGGCGGCGGCAGGTGTTCGTGGCCATCGCCAACCACCCGAATGCCGCGGCCGCGCGCCCGGCCTTCGAGGCGCTGCTGACGTGGGCGGGCCGCGAGCGATGACCTGGGCGGACTGGATCGGCTATGCGGCGGCCGGGCTGACGACGGCGAGCTTCGTGCCGCAGGCCTGGCTCACCTTCCGCACCCGCGACGTGCGGGGCATTTCGCTCGGCATGTACGGCGTGTTCACCGTCGGCGTCGCCTTGTGGCTGGCCTATGGCGTGGTGCTGCGATCCTGGCCCATCGTGCTGGCCAACGGCATCACGCTGGCGTTGGCGCTCGCCATCCTGGCGATGAAGCTGCGGTACCGCTGAAAGCGGCGCTAGGAGGCTGCGGCGCGCTGCAGCCGGTCGCGCACCCCGTCCCAGGCCGCATCGGCTGGGGGCGTCTCCACCCAGATCAGCTGCGCGCCCTGGGCGTCGAAGTCACGCAGCACCGCGAACAGCTGCCGCGCCGCCTCCCGCGCGTCGTCGGGCATGCGCCGGCGGAGCACGCTGGTGGAGCGGCTGCGCAGGATGCTGCGCGAGTAGGTCGCGATGCCGGAGGCCTCGTCCCCCAGCAGGTCGAGCGCGGTCTGGAGCGAGCGGCCGTCCATCAGGCGCACCCGGGCCCGCGGCGCGTAGTGCGCCTCCAGGGTGCCCGAGGCCCGCGGCGCGGCGCCCAGGGCCTCCGGCGGCAGGAGCGGCTCGCCGCAGGCGGCCTCGATCTCCTGGGGGGTGAGCACGCCCGGGCGCAGCAGCACCGGCCGGCCGCGGCTGCAGTCGACGATGGTCGATTCGATGCCGACGTCGCACGCTCCCCCGTCCAGCACCAAGAGGGAGGGCGCGAACTCCGACGCCACGTGCGCAGCGCTGGTGGGGCTGACGCGCCCGAAGAGGTTGGCACTGGGCGCGGCCAGTCCCGGGATCGGCGGATCGGCGGCCGCACAGGCCTGCAGCAGCGACCGGGCGACGGGATGCGCCGGGCAGCGCACGCCGATGGTGTCCTGTCCGCCGGCGGCCGCCGAGGCCACACCCGGCCGGCGCGGCAGGATGAGGGTGAGCGGCCCCGGCCAGAAGGCGTCGATCAGACGGCGGGCGAACCCCGGCACCTCGCGCGCGAACACGTCGACGCCGGTGGCGTCGGCCACGTGCACGATCAGGGGATGGTCGGCCGGCCGCCCCTTGGCGGCGAAGATGCGGGCCACCGCATCGTCGCGCGCGGCATCGGCACCGAGCCCGTACACGGTCTCGGTCGGAAAGGCCACGAGCTCGCCGGCCTGGAGTGCACGCAGCGCCTCGGCCAGGGCGGCAGGATCGTGCGCATCCCGGATCACGGCCGCACCCTCAGAACGGGTCGATGCCCAACAGGCCTGCCGCCTGCAGCGCGGTCGCGCGGGCCTGGTCGAGCGTGTCGCCGGTGAGGGTCAGGTGGCCCATCTTGCGGCCCGGGCGCGCGCTCGACTTCCCGTACAGGTGCAGGTGCGCGCCGGGCAGTGCCAGGACCGCGCCCCACGGCGGCGCCTGCTCGGTGGCACCTCGGACCCAGAGGTCCCCCAGGAGGTTGAGCATGACCGCCGCGCTGTGCTGCCGGGGCGCCACGAGCGGCAGGCCGGCCAGCGTGCGCACCTGCAACTCGAACTGCGAGACGTCGGCGCCGTCGATGCTCCAGTGCCCGCTGTTGTGCGGCCGGGGGGCCATCTCGTTGACCACCAGCGCGCCATCGGACAGCACGAAGAACTCGATGCACAGGACGCCCACGTAGGCCAGGCCTTCGGCAATGGCGCGCGCCGACGCCGCGGCCTGCGCCGCCACGCCGGCCGGCACCGCGCCATCGCCGACTTCGGTCACGGCCAGGATGCCGTCGCGGTGCAGGTTGCGCTGCACGGGCAACTGCACGACCTGCCCATCCCTGCCACGCGCCACCACCACCGAGCACTCGGAGGCGAGCGGCAGCAGCTGTTCCAGCACGCAGGGCACCTGCCGCAGCGCGTCCCATGCGCGCGCCAGCCCGGCGCGGTCGGCGACCCGCACCTGCCCCTTGCCGTCGTACCCCAGCCTGGCCGTCTTCAGCACGCCAGGGAACAGGGTGGCGGGGACGGCATCGCGCTGCTGCGCGCTCTCGATCACGGCGTAGGGCGCGCACGGCACGCCACAGCGCGTGAAGTGCGCCTTCTCCCGGGCCCGGTCCTGGGCGATGGCGACGGCGTCGGCGCCGGGGGACACCGGGCGGCCTGCCGCCAGCTGGGTCAAGGCCGCGGCCGGCACGTTCTCGAACTCGGTGGTCACCGCGTCGGCCACGCCGGCCAGTCGCGCCAGCCCGTCGGCGTCGAGGTAGTCGGTGCGGATGTGGTGGTGGCTCACCAGGCCCGCGGGGCTGGCGGCATCGGCGTCGAGCACCGCCGTGGCATAGCCCAGCTGCTGCGCGGCGTGCACGAACATGCGTCCGAGCTGGCCGCCGCCCAGCACGCCCAGCGTGGACCCCGGTGGCAGGACGGCGCTCATGCCGCGGGGGGCAGCGTCATCGCACGCGCGTGCTCGGTCTGGCGTGCGCGGAAGGCCTCCAGCCGCTCGCGCAAGTCGGCGTCGCCGTTCGCGAGCATGGCCACGGCGAAGAGCGCGGCGTTGGCGGCACCGGCCGCGCCGATGGCGAAGGTGGCCACCGGCACGCCCTTGGGCATCTGCACGATGCTGTGGAGCGAGTCGACGCCCTGCAGGTGCCGGCTGGGCACCGGCACCCCGAGCACCGGCACCGGCGTCTTGGCGGCCAGCATGCCGGGCAGGTGCGCCGCTCCCCCGGCGCCGGCGATGATCGCCTGCAGCCCGCGCCCGGCCGCACCCTGCGCATAGGCGAACATGTCGTCCGGCATGCGATGGGCCGAGACGACCTTCGCCTCGTGGGCGATGCCGAATTCCTGGAGAATCTGCACTGCGTGCTGCAGGGTTTCCCAGTCGCTGCTGGACCCCATCACCACGCCGACCTGAACCGGGGGCATGCGCTGCTCCTAAAGGTCGAATTTTAAGGTTACGAGCCCCGCCCCCATGATCGACGTCACCCTCGCGAATTTCGAACAGGAAGTCATTGCAGCTTCCATGAGCCAGCCGGTGCTGGTGGACTTCTGGGCGCCCTGGTGCGGCCCGTGCAAGACCATCGGCCCCATGCTGGAGAAGCTGGAGACCGCCTATGCGGGCCGCTTCAAGCTGGTGAAGATCAATTCGGACGACGAGCAGCAGTTGGCTGCGGCCTTCGGCATCCGCAGCATCCCCACGTGCATCCTGCTGATGAACGGCCAGCCGGTGGACGGCTTCATGGGCGCCCTGCCGGAGGGCCAGCTGCGCGCCTTCCTGGACAAGCACCTGCCGCCGGCCGAGGAGGCCGCCCCGCCGGAAGTGGTGGAGGACGAGGCGCCCCTCGATGCGCAGGACCAGCTGGCGGCCTTGCAGCAGGCAGTCGCCGCCAAGCCGGAGGACGACGCGGCCCGCGCCGCGTACGTCAAGGCCCTGTTGCTGGCCGGCCAGACCGACGAGGCCCGTGCCGCGTTCGCACCGGCGGCTGCCCGGGCGCCGGCAGACCGGGCGCTCGAGTCGCTGCAGCGCCTCCTGGACGCCCTGGCCTTCGCCGACAGCCAGGGCGATCCGGGCAAGGCGCTGGCGGCGTTCGATGCCCGCATCGCCGCGGGCAAGCGCGACTTCGAGGCGCGCCATGGCCGCGCCTGCCTGCTGGCCGCCCAGCGGCGCTGGACCGACGCGATGGACGAGCTGCTCGAGATCCTGATGCGCGACAAGTCGTGGAACGAGGACGCCGCCCGCAAGACCTACATCGCGATCCTGGACGTCATCGAGCCGGCCAAGCCCAAGGTGGCGGAAGGCCAGATCCCGCCGGACGACCCGACCGTGGCCACCTACCGGCGCCGGCTGTCCAGCGTGGTGCTGTCCTGACGGCGCGTCCTCAGGCGGTCAGCCGCTCCAGCGCTTCGCGGTACTTGGCCGCGGTGCGCTCGATCACCTCCTGCGGCAGGCGCGGCGCCGGGGCGGTCTTGCCCCAGGGCTTGCCGTTGATGCGCACCTGCTCCAGCCAGTCGCGCACGAACTGCTTGTCGAAGCTGGGCGGGTTGCGGCCCTCCTGGAAGGCGGCTTCGTAGGCTTCCACCGGCCAGTAGCGGGACGAGTCGGGCGTGAGCACCTCATCCATCAGCACCAGCGTGCCGGCCTCGTCCAGGCCGAACTCGAACTTGGTGTCCGCGATGATCATGCCCTTGCGCAACGCGATCTCCGCCGCAGCCTGGTAGAGCGCGATGCTCACGTCGCGGATGCGGCCGGCCAGCTCGGCGCCCACCATCTCCACGGTGCGCTCGAAGGTGATGTTCTCGTCGTGTTCGCCCACCGCAGCCTTGGCCGCCGGCGTGTAGATCGGCGCCGGCAGCCGCCCCGCATTGCGCAAGCCCGGCGGCAGCGCCACGCCGCACACCGACTGCCCCTGCTGGTATTCGGCCCAGCCGCTGCCGGCCAGGTAGCCGCGCACCACCGCCTCCACCGGGATCGGCTTCAGGCGCTTGACCAGCATGGAGCGGCCGACCACCTGCTCGACCTCGCCGGAGTCGACCACGCTCTCCGGCAGCTCGCCGGTGAGGTGGTTGGGGCACAGGTGCGCCAGCTGGCCGAACCAGTACAGCGCCATGTGGGTGAGCAGCGCGCCCTTGCCGGGGATCGGCTCGCCCATGATCACGTCGAAGGCGGACAGGCGATCGGTCGCCACCATCAGGATCCGGTCGTTGCCGACGGCATAGTTGTCGCGCACCTTGCCCCGGGCGAGCAGCGGCAGCGAGGTCAGCGAGGAGGTATGCAGGGCGGAGGTCATGTGGCGGCCGGAAATGAAAACGGCCCGCGCAGGGGCGGGCCGGTGGATTATCGCAAGGCGGGTCAGTTCACCGTCTGCGCCAGCTCGCCCTTCTGGTACTTCTGGGCCACCACCTGGAGCGGATGGCCCTTGATCCTGGGCGCCTGGCCCTCGCAGCCGAACTCGATGTAGCGCTGCTTGCAGATCTGCTTGGCGGCTTCGCGCGCGGGCTTGAGCCATTCGCGGGCATCGAACTTCTCGGGGTTCTCGGCCATGAACTTGCGCACCGCGCCGGTCATCGCCAGGCGGATGTCGGTGTCGATGTTGATCTTGCGCACGCCGTGCTTGATGGCTTCCTGGATCTCCTCGACCGGCACGCCGTAGGTCTCCTTCATCTGGCCGCCGTACTGGCGGATGATGGCCAGCAGCTCCTGCGGGACCGACGACGAGCCGTGCATCACCAGGTGGGTGTTGGGGATGCGGCGGTGGATCTCCTTGATGCGGTCGATGGCCAGGATGTCGCCGGTGGGCTTGCGGGTGAACTTGTAGGCGCCGTGGCTGGTGCCGATGGCGATGGCCAGCGCGTCCAGCTGCGTCTTCTTCACGAAGTCGGCGGCCTGCTCCGGGTCGGTCAGCAGCTGCTCGCGGGTCATCGTGGAGTCGGTGCCGTGGCCGTCTTCCTTGTCGCCCTTCATGGTCTCCAGCGAACCCAGGCAGCCCAGCTCGCCTTCGACCGTGACGCCCAGCTTGTGGGCCATGTCGACCACCTTGCGGGTGACGTCCACGTTGTACTCGTAGCTGGCGATGGTCTTGCCGTCGGCTTCCAGCGAGCCGTCCATCATCACCGACGAAAAGCCGAGCTTGATGGCGCCGGAACACACGTCCGGGCTCTGGCCGTGGTCCTGGTGCATCACCAGCGGAATCTCCGGGTAGGCCTCCAGCGCCGCCTGGATCAGGTGCTTGATGAAGGGCTCGCCGGCGTACTTGCGGGCGCCGGCGCTGGCCTGCAGGATCACCGGCGCGCCGGTGTCCTTGGCCGCTTCCATGACGGCCTGCACCTGCTCGAGATTGTTGACGTTGAAGGCCGGGATGCCATAGCCGTTCTCGGCGGCATGGTCCAGCAGTTCGCGCATGGAAACGAGTGGCATGGGGCAGTCCTGTCGATGTGGTGAAACCGGCGGCCGCGCGCGCTGGAGCCGGCGGCGAATGCGCCAAATTTTACCGGCTGGACCCCGGCCGTGGGCTTCAGGCAGGGGGCCCGGACGAGCCGGTGACGAAGGCGACGACCTCCTCGCGCACCCCCGGCGCCATCCACGTCAATGGCCGGGCCAGCACGCCCACCAGCGTGGCGTGGTTGAGCTGGTCGAAGAGGCGCATGCGCACGGGCACGCCAGCGGCCTGCAGGCGTTGCGCCAGGCCGACGGTGCTGCGCTGCGTGCTCACCACGGTGTCGCGGGTGGCGGCCAGCAGCAGCGTGCGGGGCGCGCCGGCGGCCGCGTGCACCAGCGGCTGGCTGTCGGGCGGCGTGTTCGGCCAGCCGAAGGCCACCTGCGTGCTCCGGTCGCCGATCGGCAGGAAGTCGTAGGGACCGGCCAGCCCGATCCAGCCGGCCAGGCGCCGCGGGGACGTGCCCGCAGCCCCGAGCCAGCGCGGATCGAGGGCCAGCATCGCCGCGTTGTACGCACCCGCGCTGTGTCCCATGACGTGCACCCGGTCCGGCGCGCAGCCCAGCCGGGCGGCGTGGTCGAAGGCCCAGCGCGTTGCGGCCGCGCAGTCGGCCAGGATGTCGCGCCAGCCCACCTGGGGGCTCAGCCGGTAGTCCGCCACCACGGCGGCAAAGCCGCTGGACGCCAGCGCCTCGCCGACGAACCGGTAATCCGCACGGCTGCCGCTGCTCCAGCTGCCGCCGTAGAAGAACACCACCAGCGGCGGCGGCGACGCGGGGTCCAGCGGGAGGTAGGTGTCCAGCACCTGGCGGGGCGCGCTGCCGTACGGGATGCCGGTCTCGCCGCGGTAGCTGCCCTCGGGCACGAGTGCATCGAGCGTGCGGGTGGCCGAGCAGCCGGACAGCAATGCAAGGCCGGCGGCCAGCAGGCCGGTGCGCCGGCGCAGGGGCGAGGACGGTGCCGACGGAACTTCAGGCATGCGCAGGTTACGCGCCGGCGCGCCGCCCGGATTCAGGCGACCTGGCAGACCTTGAGCATGTTGGTGCCGCCCGGCGCGCCCATCGGCTCGCCGCAGGTGATGGCGTACACGTCGCCCGACGCCACGATGCCACGCTTCTTGAGGTGCGCCTCGGCGTCGGCCAGGGCCTGGTCGCGCTCGGCGCTCTGGTCCATCAGGAGCGGGCGCACGTTGCGGTACAGCGCCATCTTGCGCTGGGTCTCCAGCTTGGGCGTGAGGGCGTAGATCGGCACGTGGATGCGGTGCCGGCTCATCCACAGCGCCGTCGAGCCGGAATCGGTGAGCGCCACGATGGCCTTGCAGCCCAGGTGGTGCGCGGTGAACAGGGCGCCCATCGCGATGGACTGGTCGATGCGCGAGAAGCTCATGCCGGTGAAGTCGGCATCGAGCTTGACGTCCTCGGCCATCTCCGCCTCGGCGCAGATGTTGGCCATCTCGATGATGGTCTCCAGCGGGAACTTGCCGGCGGCCGTCTCGGCGCTGAGCATCACGGCATCGGTGCCGTCGAGCACGGCATTGGCGACGTCGCTGACCTCGGCGCGGGTGGGCACCGGATTGGTGATCATGGACTCCATCATCTGCGTGGCGGTGATCACCACCTTGTCGCACTGGCGGGCCAGCCGGATCATCTTCTTCTGCAGCGCGGGCACGGCGGCGTTGCCGACCTCCACGGCGAGGTCACCGCGCGCGACCATGATGCCGTCGCTGGCCTTGAGGATCGACTCCAGGTTGGGAATGGCCTCGGCGCGCTCGATCTTGGCGATCAGTCCCGGCTTGTGGCGGAAGTCGGCGGCCGCCACGTTGCACAGCTGCCGCGCCATTTCCATGTCGGTGGCGTTCTTGGGAAAGCTCACGGCCACGTAGTCGGCCTTGAAGCTCATGGCGGTGCGGATGTCCTCCATGTCCTTGGCGGTCAGCGCCGGCGCCGTGAGGCCGCCGCCCTGCTTGTTGATGCCCTTGTTGTTGGACAGCTCGCCGCCCAGCTTCACCGTGGTCTGGACCTGCTCGCCCTTGACGGCATCGACCGTGAGCACGATGAGGCCGTCGTTCAGGAGCAGCACGTCGCCGGCCTTCACGTCGCGCGGCAACTCCTTGTAGTCCAGGCCCACGCCCTCCAGGTTGCCAGGTTCCGTGCGGGAGGCGTCCAGCACGAACTTCATGCCGGGCTCCAGCATGACCTTGCCGTCCGCGAACTTGCCGACGCGGATCTTGGGTCCCTGCAGGTCGGCCATGATGGCGACCTCGCGGCCGGCACGCTGGGCCGCCTCGCGCACGAGGGTGGCGCGGTCGATGTGGTCCTGCGCCTTGCCGTGGCTGAAGTTCAGGCGCACGACGTTCACGCCGGCGCGGATCATCTGTTCGAGCAGCTTGGGGTCGCTGGACGCGGGTCCGAGGGTGGCAACGATCTTGGTGGCGCGACGGGCCATGCTGTCTCCTGGTCTTCGTGGAACGTGGGGCAAGCGGCCATTCTTGCATGCGAGGCCGGGGCCGGCAGGAGCCCCACGGCGGGGTGCGAGAGGCCTGCGGCCGAGCCAGGCACGCCGGCCCGGCCCCGCCTCCCGCGCCGAAAGTTCAGACCCGGATCATGCTCCAGCCCGCACCGAGTGCGGGGGAGCAGCTATTAAATCGATAGCGGTCAGCCCTTGGCGCGCTGCTCCAGGATTTCGAAGGCGGGCAGGGTCTTGCCTTCCAGCACCTCCAGGAAGGCGCCGCCACCGGTGGAGATGTAGCCGACGTCCTGCTCGATGCCGTACTTGGCGATGGCCGCCAGCGTGTCGCCGCCGCCGGCGATGCTGAACGCGTCGGACGCGGCGATGGCGCGTGCGATCGCCTCCGTGCCGCCGGCGAACGCGTCGAACTCGAACACGCCCACCGGCCCGTTCCAGACGATGGTGCCGGCCGAGCGCAGCTGGTCCGCCAGTCGGCGGGCGGTCTCGGGGCCGATGTCCAGGATCAGGTCGTCGCCGGCGACCTCGGTCGCCTTCTTGGTGGTGGCCGGTGCGTCGGCGGCGAAGGTCTTGGCCGTCACCACGTCGGTGGGGATCGGCACCTCCGCGCCACGGGCCTTCATGGCCTCCATCACGGCGCGGGCTTCGGCCAGGAGGTCGGGCTCCGCCAGCGACTTGCCGATCGGCAGCCCCGCGGCCAGCATGAACGTGTTGGCGATGCCGCCGCCGACGATCAGCTGGTCGACCTTGCCGGACAGGGCCTTGAGGATGGTGAGCTTGGTCGAGACCTTGGACCCGGCCACGATGGCGGCCAGCGGGCGCCTGGGGTTGGCCAGCGCCTTGCCGATGGCGTCGATCTCCGCGGCCAGCAGCGGACCGGCACAGGCCACCTTGGCGTACTGCGCGATGCCATGGGTGGACGCCTCGGCGCGGTGCGCCGTGCCGAAGGCGTCGTGCACGAAGACGTCGCACAACGCGGCCATCTTCTGCGCGAGTTCGGGACTGTTCTTCTTCTCTCCTTTGTTCAGGCGGCAGTTCTCCAGCAGCACGACCTCGCCCGGCGCCACCTGCACGCCGCTCACCCAATCGGACTTCAGCGCCACCGGACGGCCGAGCAGCTCGCCCAGGCGCTGCGCCACCGGCGCCAGCGAATCCGCCGGCTTGAACTCCCCCTCGGTGGGCCGGCCAAGGTGCGAGGTGACCATGACCGCCGCGCCCGCGTCCAGGGCCATCCGGATGCACGGGACCGAGGCGCGGATGCGGGTGTCCTCGGTGATGCGGCCGTCGTCGTCCTGCGGCACGTTGAGGTCGGCGCGGATGAACACGCGTTGGCCGGCGACCTTGCCTTGGTCGCACAGGTCGGAAAAGCGCAGGACGTTCATGGATTCGGTGCGTTGCGGGTGGGGAAGGACCGCGATTGTAGGCAGCGGCCCCCGATCCGTGGGGTCTGGCCGGGGGCCCTACCAGCCCAGGCCCAGGTGGAGCGGGAGGTACACCGCCATGCCGCCGGCGATGGTGGCCAGCACGCTGCGGCGCCAGAAGAACACCGCGGCACCGGCGGCGGCGCCGAACACCCGCGCGTCCAGGCCGCGGATGAGTTCGCCCTGCGTCATCACGACCTCCGGCAGCACGACCGCGGCCAGCGCCGCGATCGGCGCGTACTGCAGCCCCCGCTCCACCCAGGCGGGCAGGCTCCAGCTGCGGGCGGACAGGAAGAAAAAGCTTCGCGCGATCACGGTCACGGCCGCCAGGCCGACGATGATGGCCAGCGTGCGCAGGTCCGTCACGCGCGGCGCTCCTGCAGCGGCGGCACGCGCTCCGCGGCGAGGCACAGGACCACCGCCACCACGATCGCCAACACGATGTTGAGCTTGAGCGGCAGCGCATAGGCTGCCACGGCCGCGGCCCCGGCGACGGCCGCCGCGAGCACGCGCAGGCGGGTGGTGGCCAGCGAGCACAGGATGCCGACCAGGCACAGGATGCCGGCGAAGCCCAGTCCCCAGCGCGTGGGGATGAAGTTGGCCAGTGCCACGCCCACCAGGCTGGCGCCGACCCAGCTGGCCCAATTGACGGCGCAGTTGCCCGCCAGGAAGGCTTCCTGGGCGGTTCGCCCCTCCGCGTCGGCGGCGGGCTGCGGGAAGCGGCGCGTGAAGAGCACGTAGCTGAGGTCGGCGGTGAGGTAGCCGTGCGTCAGGCGCTGCCATGCCGGCAGGTGCATCAGGTAGGGCCGCAGGTGCAGGCTGAAGACCACGAAGCGCAGGTTGACGCAAAAGCCGGTGGCCAGGATCACCCAGGCTGGCGCGCCGGCCAGGATCAGCGGCAAGGAGGCGAGCTGCGAGCTGCCGGCGAACACCAGCACCGACATCAGCACCGACTCGGTGACGGACAGCCCCGCCTTGGCCATGGCGACGCCGGTCATCAGCCCCCAGGCGGCGATGCCGGGCGCCTGGGGCGCCATGGAACGCAGGCCGACCCGGAACTCGGGGTGGCGCCGCAGCGCCGCGACGAAGAACATCTCAAGCGTCCTGGGACGAGAAGCGCATGCCGGCGGCGAGCGACAGCCCGCGCAGCACCTCGGCGGCCGGCAGCCGGCGGCCGCCCGGCCGCTGCAGTTGCGTCAGGCGCAGCACGCCGTCGCCCGTGGCCACGTCCACGCCCGGCGAACTGGCGGCCACCACCGTCCCGGGTTCCGCCGGCGCGGCGCCCGCCAGCACCTCGCCGCGCCAGAGCTTCAGCCGTTCGCCTTGCAGCGCGGCGACGAGGCCCGGCGCCGGATCGAAGGCGCGCAAGCGGCGCTCGAGCACGGCCGCAGGCTGCTGCCAATCGACCAGGGCTTCGGCCTTGTCGATCTTGTGCGCGTAGGTCACGCCGTCCTGCGGTTGCGGCACCGGCGCCAGCCGGCCGTGCGCGGCGGCGTCCAGCGCTTGCACCACCAGGCCGGCGCCGAGATCCGCCAGCCGGTCGTGCAGGCTGCCGGTGCTGTCGTCGGGCGCGATCGGCAGGCGCTCGGCCAGCAGCATGTCACCGGTGTCCAGCCCGGCGTCCATCTGCATGATGGTCACGCCGGTGTGGGCGTCACCGGCCTCGATGGCCCGGTGGATCGGTGCCGCGCCGCGCCAGCGCGGCAGCAGCGAGGCATGGATGTTCAGGCAACCGAGGCGCGGGGTGTCGAGCACCCACTGCGGAAGGATCAGGCCGTAGGCGGCGACCACCATCGCATCGGCACCGACGGCCTGCAGCAGTGCCTGTGCCCCTGCGGCCTCGTCGGCGAACTTGCCGTCCAGCCGCAGGCTGCGCGGCTGGGCCACGGCCAGGCCATGGGCCTGTGCGAAGCGCTTGACGGGCGAGGGCTGCAGCTGGAGGCCGCGCCCGGCAGGGCGGTCGGGCTGCGTCAGCACCAGCGCGATGTCGTGCCCGGCGGCATGCAGCCGCTCCAGTGCGATGCGCGCGAAGTCGGGCGTGCCCGCGAACACCAGGCGCAGGCGCGCCGCGCCCGGCTCACTCCCGGTCATTCGGGGCGTTGACGTATTCCATGGCCTGGGACCAGCGCTGCACCACGCCATTGCGGTCGAGGAAGGCGTGCATGAACATGTCGGCGCGGGCGATGTCGCGCCAGCGCCAGGTCATCACCGGGCCGTCCCAGTTGCCGACGCCGGTGATCATCATGGGTGGCCCGAACTCGCGCTCGATGTCCTGCCGCGTCCACTGCCCCACCGCAATCCGGTTGAAGTCGGCCGCGTTCAGCACCTGGCGGCTGCTCACCACCCGGCCGCTGGCGTCGAGGTCCACCATCCAGGCGTAGTGGCCGTGGGGCTGCAACGAGTACTGCAGGCGTTCGCCGCCCGGGATCGGGACGATCCGCGTGGGGCGGCCCAGGCGCTCCAGCGCCTCCTGGCGCGTCGCGCCGGGCTGCAGGTCGTAGGCATGGAACGGGTTGGCACAGGCGGCCGCCAGGGCGGCCACGGCCAGGGTGGCGAGGAAGGTGCGCATCGCGGGGCTCCCGGGTCAGGCCTTCGCCGTCTCGCGGCGGCTCTTGAGCATCTTGGTCTTGATGCGGTTGCGCTTGAGCGGCGAGAGGTACTCGACGAAGACCTTCCCCGTCAGGTGGTCCATCTCGTGCTGGATGCAGACCGCGAGCAGGCCTTCGGCTTCCACCGTTCGGGACCGCCCCTGTTCGTCGAGGGCCTGCACCCGCACCGCGGAAGCGCGTTCGACCCCGTCGTAGACGCCGGGCACCGACAGGCAGCCCTCGTCGTTCACCTGTTTCTCGGGACTGGCCCAGACGATCTCCGGGTTGATCAGCACCAGCGGTCGGTTGCGCTCCTCCGAGACATCGATGACCACCACCCGTTCGTGCACGTCGACCTGGGTCGCGGCCAGGCCGATGCCTTGGGCGTCGTACATGGTGTCGAGCATGTCCGCCACGAGCTGGCGGATGCGCGCATCGACGGCCTGCACCGGCTTGGCGACGGTGTGGAGGCGGGGATCGGGGAAACAGAGGATGGGCAGGATGGCCATGGCAAGGCAAACAGGGCGTGTGTCGCTATTTTCGCCACTTTTGCGGGCCCGGGCAGGCTGCAATGGCTATAAACGTTGCCCAATCAAGGGCTTGAGCGCAGAATCGACAGTGATTTGTCAAGTCTTGTCACGAGGAGGAAGAACATGATGGCGCAACGCAAGTCCGTGGCCGCCCTCCCCCCGCACGCGCTGTGCGCGGCCTTGCTGGCGGCCTTCGTGGCCCTGCCCGCGGCTGCGCAGAACCTGCCCATCACGTCCGGCCAGCGGTCGACGGCGGAGCAGGTCGCGCAGGCCGGGGTGCCGCTGAGCGAGCTCGCGCCCAACGCGCCGGATGCCTACACCGTCAAGTCGGGCGACACGCTGTGGGCCATCTCCCGCATGTTCCTCACCAGCCCGTGGCGCTGGCCCGAGCTCTGGGGCATGAACATGGCCGAGGTGCGCAACCCGCACCGCATCTATCCCGGCCAGACGCTGGTGCTGGAGAAGGTGGACGGCCGCGCCCGCCTGCGCGTGCAGCAGGCGCAAGGCGGCATGGACAGCGCGCCCACCGAGACCATCCGGGTCTCGCCGCGCATCCGCTCCGAATCGCTGGCCGACCTGTCGGTTCCCACGCTGCAGCCGCACCTGATCGAGCCCTTCCTGGCCGAGCCGGTGATCGTGGGCGAGGGCGCGCTCAACCGGGCCCCGCGCATCGTTGCCGTTCCGGAGAACCGCGTGCTGATCGCCCGTGGCGACCGCGTCTACGCCCGCGGCAGCGACGGCACGCCGCTGGCGGTGAAGGCCGGGCCGACCGAGGAATTCCGCGTCTTCCGCAACGCCGTGCCGGTGCTCGACCCCGTCACGCGCACCGTGCTGGGCTACGAGGCGCAGTACCTGGGCAAGGCCGCGCTGGTCCGCGGCGAGAGCACCGAGATGGTGGCGACCCGCGGCGACGCCAAGTCGATGCCGGTCCCCGCCACGCTGGACATCGTGTCCGCGCGCAGCGAGATGCGCGTGGGCGACCGACTGCTGCCGGAGCCGCCCCGCCAGTTGGTGAGCTACAGCCCCCGCGCGCCCGAGCGCCCGGTGGAGGCGGTCGTCGCCTCCATGTACGGCGACGCGGTGGCGATCGCCGGCCAGAACCAGGTGGTGGTGATCAACAAGGGCACCGCAGACGGGATCGAGTCGGGCCATGTGCTCGCGATCCTGAAGGCCGGTGCGCAGGTCACCGACCGTTCCCAGCCGGGCGAGCGCACGGCCATCAAGCTGCCGAGCGAACGCAACGGCCTGCTGATGGTGTTCCGCCCCTTCGAACGCCTGTCGTACGCGCTGATCCTCGAGTCGCCCGAGGGCGTGCAGGTCGGCGACCGTCTCATCAATCCACGCTGAGCCGGCGCGCGCCGCGATGGAGCGCGAAGAGCTGGCGTCCTGGCTGCGGCTGGCCATGACGCCGGCGGTGGGCCGCGCGACGGCCCGCCGCCTGCTGGCCGCGTTCGGCCTGCCGCAGCAGGTGTTCTCCCAATCCCCACAGGCGCTCGGCGCGCTGGCGAGCGCCGCGCAGGTGCAGGCGCTGTGCGCCGAGCCGCCCGAATGGCACGCGCAGGTGGAGGCGACCTGGGCCTGGCTGCAGGAGGGCGGCCGGTCCATCGTCACCCTGGCCGATCCCGCCTACCCGGCCGCGCTGCTCGAGACCGAAGACCCGCCGCTGCTGCTGTACCTGCGCGGCCAGCCGGTCGGCACGTGGCCACGCGCAATCGCGGTGGTCGGCAGCCGCAACCCCACGCCCCAGGGCACGCAGAACGCGCGCCAGTTCGCCCGCAGCTTCGCGCAGGCGGGCCTGACCGTGGTGTCGGGCCTGGCGCTGGGCATCGATGCCGCCGCGCACGAGGGCGCGCTCGAAGGCGCCGCGCCGGGACAGCTCGCGACCATCGCCGTGGTGGGTACGGGGCTGGACCGGGTGTACCCGCGGCAGCACCTGGACCTGGCGACGCGCATCGCCGCGCACGGCGTGCTCGTCTCGGAGTACCCGCTGGGCATGGGCCCGCTGGCCGAGAACTTCCCGCGCCGCAACCGCATCATTGCCGCCCTCGGGCAGGGCACCTTGGTGGTGGAGGCGGCGGTCCAGTCCGGCTCGCTCATCACCGCCCGGCTGGCGGTGGAACAGGGCCGCGAGGTGTTCGCCATTCCCGGCTCGATCCACTCCGCCCAGTCGCGCGGCTGCCATGCCTTGCTCAAGCAGGGTGCCAAGCTGGTCGAGACGGCGCAGGACGTGCTGGAGGAGCTCGCGCCCGATGCCCGGCCCGCCAGCCTGCCGGCCGCGCCCAACGCGCGCGCCGCTGCACCCCTTCTGGAGGCGCTCGGCTTCGACCCCGTCACGCTCGACGCGCTGGTCGACCGCACCGGCATCTCCGCCGCAGTGCTGCAGGCCCAGCTGCTCGACCTGGAGCTCGACGGCCACCTGGCACGCCTGCCCGGTGGCCTGTTCCAGCGTCTGGGCCGCGGCTGACGCACGACGCGCCAGCGCAACACCTCGCTTCAAAAACCTGCCCGGCCGTCGCGGCGTTCTGGGCTATATTGGGTTCATGTTCGAAGTGCTGGTGTTCGTCTACGAAAACTACTGGCGCGGGGATGCATGCCCCGAATTGCAGCAGCTCGGACGCAAGCTCAGCGCCCACGGCTTCGAGCCCGACGAGATCCAGGAAGCGCTGGTCTGGCTCGACGGCCTCAACTTCGCCGCGCAGAGCACCCAACGGGATGCGCCAAATGCCGCAGCGGCGGCCACCACGCCCGCCCCCACCCAGTCCAGCCAGAGCCTGCGGGTCTATTCGGTCGCCGAGCAGGACCACCTGGGCGCCCAGTGCCTCGGGTTCATCTGCTTCCTCGAGTCGGCAGGCGTGCTCGCCCCCGCCCTGCGCGAGATCGTCGTCGACCGTGCGATGGCCGCGCCCGGCGACCCGGTCTCGGTGGACGACCTCAAGATCATCATCCTGATGGTGTACTGGAGCATGGGCCAGGAACCGGACGCGCTGGTGCTCGACGAGCTGTGCGACGACCGCGCCGACCGCATGGCCCACTAGGCCAGCACACCTCGCACCAACGACAACGGGCCGCACCAGCGGCCCGTTTGTCCATCGGCGCAGCCCTCAGGTGAGCAGGCGTTCCGGGTTGGCGTCCAGCTTGGCCAGCGCGTCGCGCGTGGCGCGCACGGTCAGCGCTTCTTCCTCGGCCGGCAACAGCAGGCCGGCCTGCAGGTAGGAGGCCATGCGCCGCATCTGGATCAGGAAGCTGCGGCCGTCGCCCGAGGCGAAGAGGTGCAGCTGGCGGCGGTCGCTCTGCCACACGTACTGCACCTGGTGCACCTGGCCGTTGTGGTCGAGCGTGAACCAGTTGCCCCGCTGCAGTTCGGCCGCCCACGCCATCATGGCGTCGCTGGGCCGCGAGCCGCCGTCGGTCACCACCACGATCATCGAGGCGTCGATGCCCAGCATCATCTCGATGGCCTCCTGGTCCAGCGGCAGTTCCGCCGAGGGATCGTCGGCGATGAAGTCCTCGAGGTTGGACAGGCGCTTGGTCAGGGCGTCGATCTGCACCTGCGGGATCGATTCGGTCTTGGACATGAAGGCATCGGCCAGCGTGTCGCCGATCACCTTGATGTGGTGCTCCTGGTCGGGACCCTGGAGCCCCAGCAGGGTCATGCCGGTGCGCAGGCGCTGCAGCAGGCCCGGCAGGTCCTGGATCACCTTGGCGCGCTCGGCCCGGTTCGGCTTGGCGCTGGCGGACCACACCAGGTCGGCCGCCGACTTCTTCAGGGAGATCGTCTCGGCATGCTGGGGACCGTGCTTCACGGCTGCCACGGCCAGCACTTCGGCCCAGACCTTGAAGAAGAACTCCCGGATCTCGTCGCGCACGGGGATGTCGCTGAGCATCTTGCGCAGCTCGATGGTGTACTGGATCGCCATCGTCTCCTTCTGCTCGACCTGCTGCGCCACGCTGACAAGGCGCTGCGTGTCGCCCTTCTCCGTCAGGTACTTGGCCAGGAACTTCTGGAATTCGTCGTAGACCAGCTGGAAGACGCGGCGCCCGGTCTCCGGGTACTGCTCGATCACCTGCACCACCCGCTTGATCTCGATCTCCAGCGCGCTCCCGCTGATGGCGGCGGCGTTGAAGCCCAGCACGCACGATCCCATGCGGTCGATCAGCTGGCGGGCCGGGTGCTGCAGCGTGCCGAAGAACTCGGGTTCGGCCAGGGCCACGCGCAGCACCGGCATCTGCAGCCGGGCGAACCACACCCGCACGGCCGGCGGGATGCGCTCCTCGGACAGGATGCTCTGGAACATGAGCGCCACGATCTCGATGGTGGCCTTCTCGGTGGCCGTTGAGGCTTTCTTCTTGAGTTCGCCGGTGCGTTGGCGCAGGTCGACCGCCACCCGCTCGACACTCGCGTCGTCGTACACCACGACCTCGCCGGCCGTGTGCGCGCCGTCCTGGATCTCGGTCTCGACCTGGGTGTGGATCTGGGTGGCCTGGCGGCCGATCTCCTCGACCAGGCCGGGCGTGGGCGCGGCATTCTGGTTGAGGTCGAACCCGGCCTTCTCCGTCAGCAGGCGCTTGAGTTGGCCGATCACGCCCGTGGCGCGCATCCGCGCACGGGCCAGGGGCGTGCTCGAGGTCATCAGGCGGGTTTCATCCGCCACGCCACCGCCGAGGCCGCGGGTCGCGCCGTAGCTGGACGCCTCGCCGCCGCGTGCGCCGCGGGGTGCGGGGCCGCCCGCGCTCGGGGCACCGCCACCGCCACCGCCACCGCCACCGCCACCGCCACCACTGCCGCCGCCACCCAGACGCGCCGCGTTCGAGGTGGCGGGTCCTGCCTCTGCCGCGGGCCGCGCCGGTTGCGACACGCCCCGCTTGACGCGCCCGCTCAGGTCGATGTCCGGCAGCACGCCGCGCTCCACCAGGAAAGCATTGGTGGACTGGTAGGCCGCCAGCATGCGCTCGACCATCAGCTTCTGGATGATGTCCTGCACCAACAGCCAGCTGGGGCGGGGCAAGCCGCTGGCGCCCCACTGCTCCACCATCAGCTGCGCCACGGCCTCGGCCCGCAGCACGTCGTGGCTGCCGAGGTCGTCGGTGTTCTCCAGGTGCTGCATCCGCACCTTGAGGTCGTTCAGCTGGAACGCCGCCTTCTCGCCGACCGCTAGGGCCAGCCGCGACGCCAGGATCTTGTTCTCGACAACCTCGTCGCCGATCAGTGCCAGGTTGGACGCCTCCAGCCGGACGCGACCGGTCGCGGTCGGGGGGACCAGGGCCTTTCGCCAGGCCCGCGCGGTGGATTCCTGCCAGGCGCGCCGCTGCCGCTCGAAGTCATGTGCGGCGTCGCGGCGTTCGTGCGCGTCCCGGGTGGTGGTCGCGGCGTCGATCAGCTCGGACAGCCGGGCACGGATGGCGTCCGAGAGTGGTTGCAGCACCGTCTCCAACTGGCCGACGAAATGCTCGCGCGCCTGGCGCGCCAGCGTCACCTTGGAGGGGGGCTGCGGGAGGTTCACCTGGTGTTCAGACCGTCGCCCCCGCATTGGGATCGTTCGGGTCTTCCTTGCGCGGGGCGGCCTTGACGAGGTCTTCGCGCTTGACGCCCAGCCACATGGCGATGGCGGCCGCGACGAACACCGACGAATAGATGCCGAAACAGATGCCGATGGTCAGCGCCAGCGCGAAGTAGTAGAGCGTCGGGCCGCCGAACAGCAGCATCGACAGCACCATGATCTGCGTGGAGCCGTGCGTGATGATGGTCCGGCTGATCGTGGAGGTGATCGCGTTGTCGATGATCTCCACCGTGTTCATCTTGCGGTAGCGGCGGAAGTTCTCGCGCACGCGGTCGAAGATCACCACCGACTCGTTGACCGAGTAGCCCAGCACCGCCAGCACCGCCGCCAGCACGGCCAGCGAGAACTCCCACTGGAAGTAGGCGAAGAAGCCCAGGATGATCACCACGTCGTGCAGGTTCGCGATGATGCCGGCCACCGCGAACTTCCACTCGAAGCGGAACGCCAGGTACACCACGATGCCCAGCACCACCATGGCCAGGGCCTTGAGGCCGTCGGTGACCAGCTCCTCGCCGACCTGGGGACCGACGAATTCCGTGCGCCGCAGCGTGACGGACGGATCGGTCGCCTTCAGCGCTTGGAGTACGCGCTCGCTTTGTTGCGCCGTGCTGACACCCTTCTGGGCGGGCAGCCGGATCATGACGTCGCGCGAGGTGCCGAAATTCTGGACCTGGACGTCGGTGAAGCCCAGGCCGGCGACGGTCTGGCGCACGCGCTCGACCTCGGCCGGTTGCGCGTAGCTCACCTGCATCACGGTGCCGCCGGTGAACTCCACCGACAGGTGCAGCCCGCGGGTGACCAGGAAGAAGACGGCCGCCGCGAACGTGAGGAAGGAGATCACGTTGAACAACACCGCGTTCCGCATGAACGGGATGTCGCGGCGGATCTTGAAGAATTCCATTCTTGTTCTGCCTCACTCGGCCTTGGTTATAGCGCCGTCCGGCTCCGGGCGCCAGACCGTGCCGATCGAAACCGACTTGAGCTTCTTCTGCCGGCCGTACCAGAGATTCACCAGGCCACGCGAGAAGAAGACGGCCGAGAACATCGAGGTCAGGATGCCGATGCAGTGGACGACGGCGAAGCCCCGGACCGGCCCCGAGCCGAACGCCAGCAGGGCGATGCCGGCAATCAGGGTGGTGACGTTGGAGTCCAGGATGGTCGCCCAGGCGCGGTCGTAGCCGCTGTGGATGGCCGCCTGCGGGGACGCCCCGTTGCGCAGCTCCTCCCGCACCCGCTCGTTGATCAGCACGTTGGAGTCGATCGCCATGCCCAGGGCCAGGGCCATCGCGGCCATGCCGGGCAGCGTGAGCGTGGCCTGCAGCATGGACAGGATGGCCACCAGCAGCAGCAGGTTGACCGCCAGGGCGAGGCCCGAGATCAGGCCGAACAGCATGTAGTAGATGGCCATGAAGACCACGATGGCCGCGAAGCCCCAGGCCACGCTCTGGAAGCCCTTGGCGATGTTCTCGGCGCCCAGCGTGGGGCCGATGGTCAGCTCCTCGATGATCTCCATCGGGGCCGCCAGCGAGCCGGCACGCAGCAGCAGGGCCAGGTCGGCGGCCTCGTTGACGGACATCGAGCCGGAGATCTGGAAGCGGTTGCCCAGCTCGCCCTGGATCACCGGAGCGGTCAGCACTTCGCCCTTGCCCTTCTCGAACAGCAGGATCGCCATCCGCTTCTTCAGGTTCTCGCGGCTGACGTCGCGCATGATCCGGCCGCCCTTGGCGTCCACCGTCAGGTCGACCTTGGGTTGCTGGGTCTGCTGGTCGAACCCGGGCTGCGCGTCCGTGAGGCTGTCGCCCGTGAGGATCACCTGCTTCTTGACGATGACGGCGCGGCCGTCCCGCTCCAGGTAGCGCTCGGAGCCGAACGGCACCGGCCCGCTGCCCAGCTCCGCGCTGCGCGCCTCGGCGCTCTCGTCCACCAGTCGCATCTCCAGGGTGGCGGTGCGTCCCAGGATGTCCTTGGCCTTGGCCGTGTCCTGCACGCCGGGCAGTTGCACGACGATGCGGTCCAGTCCCTGCTGCTGGATCACCGGCTCGGCCACGCCAAGCTCGTTGATCCGGTTGTGCAGCGTCACCATGTTCTGCTTGAGGGCCTGCTCCTGCACCCGCCGGGCCGCCTCGGGCTTGAGGCTGGCGGTGAGCTTGTACTCCGTGCCCTCGGCCGCCTCGGCGACCTGCACGTCGGCAAACTGGTCGGCGATCACGCGGCGGGCTGCCGCCAGCGTCTGCGCGTCGCGCAGCCGGATTTCCACCGTCTGGCCGTTGCGGCTGATGCCCCCGTGGCGGACGTTCGCTTCACGCAGCTGGCTGCGCAGGTCGCCGGCGACCGACTCGGCGCGTTTGGTCAGCGCGGCCTGCATGTCCACCTGCAGCATGAAGTGCACGCCGCCGCGCAGGTCCAGGCCCAGGTACATGGGCGCGGCGCGGATGGCCGACAACCAGGCGGGGGAGCCCGAGAGCAGGTTCAGCGCCACGATGTACGGCGCATCGTTCGGGTCCGGGGCCAGCGCCCGCTGCAGGGCGTCACGCGCGCGCAGCTGGGTGTCGGTGCTGTCCAGGCGCACCTTGACCGAACTCGCGTCGAGCGTGATGGCCTCCGGCTGGATGGCGGCCGCCGACAGCGCCTGCTCGACGCGCGTGCGCGTCGTCTCGTCGACCCGGACCGTGGACTTGCCGGCCGACACCTGCACCGCAGGCGCCTCGCCGAAGAAATTGGGCAGGGTGTACAGCGCCCCCACCACCAGCGCGATCAGCAGGATCGCGTACTTCCAGACCGGATATCGATTCATGTTCGGGTGTCGGGCGTCGGCAGGCAGGCAGGCACGTGCAAACCACGGCCTCGCCGGGCTTGGAGCCGGGTGGCTACTTGATCGTTCCCCGCGGCAGCACCTGGACGACCGCGCTGCGCTGCAGCTGGATCTCCACGCCGTTCGCGACTTCCACACCGATGTAGGTGTCGCCCAGCCGGGTGACCTTCCCGAGCAGGCCGCCGGCGGTGGCCACCTCGTCGCCCTTGGCGAGGGCTTCGATCATGGCCCGGTGCTCCTTCTGGCGCTTCATCTGGGGGCGAATCATGACGAAGTACAGCACCACGAACATCAGCACGAGCGGCAGCATGCTCATGAGGGAGGACTGCATGTCGCCGCCGGCAGCGGGCGCGGTCTGGGCGAAGGCGGAGGAGATGAACACGGCGCGGGCTCCAGGAAGGTTCGTTCTGTTCAGGACGGCGCCGGCCAGGCAGCCCGAAGGCTGCGGCCGGGCGCACAAGCGGCGGATTGTAAGGTGCGGGCCGCCCTGCCTCAGGCGCGGGAAACCCGCGGCCGTGCAAGGGCGCCCTCGCGCAGCGGCGCTCAGGCCGCCTGACGCTGCTCGGCGGGCGCGTTCCAGCGCGCCATCAGAGCATCCCAGCGCGGCCGGGCCGCCGCGAGGTTGCGTTCCTTGACGTGGCCGAACCCCTTGATCTGCTCGGGAATGGCGGCGATCTCCAGCGCCAGGGCGTGGTTGCCCGCCGCCAGCCGGTCCAGCACCTGCTCGATGCTGCGGCGGTACTCGCCGATGAGGGCGCGCTCGGTCCTGCGCTCGCCCGTGTAGCCGAACACGTCCAGGGCCGTGCCGCGCAGCCCGCGCAGGCGTGCCAGGGCCCGAAAGCCCAGCGTCATGGCGGGGCCGTACTTGCGCTTGACCAGCTCGCCCTTCTCGTTGCGCTTGGCCAGCAGCGGCGGGGCCAGGTGGTAGTGCACCTTGTAGTCACCCTCGAACATGCCGGCGATGCGCTCCTGGAACCCGGTCTCGGTGTGCAGCCGTGCCACCTCGTACTCGTCCTTGTAGGCCATCAGCTTGAAGAGGTTGCGGGCCACCGTCTCGGCCAGCGCCGTGCGGCCCAGCGGTGCCTCGGCCGCGCGCACCCGCTCCACGAATGCCCGGTACTCGCCGGCATAGGCCCCGTTCTGGTACGCCGTGAGGAACTCCACCCGGCGGGCCAGGAGGTCGTCGAGCGTCTCGCGCTTCTTGAACGCGATCACCTGCGAGGGAGCCAGCACCTGCTCGAAGCGGGCGGCGTCGTGGGCCGCCTGCCGGCCCCACTCGAATGCGGCCTTGTTGGCATCGACCTGCACGGCGTTCAGCTCGATGGCGCGCATCAGTGACTGGAGGCCGAGCGGCACCCAGCCCTTCTGCCATGCGTAACCGAGCAGCATCGGGTTGGTGTAGATGCTGTCCCCCATCAGCCGCGTGGCCGCCGTGTCGGCATCGAAGCTTCCCACCGCGTCCACGCCGACCGCCTTGGCGATCTCGGCCGTGCACGCCTGCGCCGGATTGGTCCAGCCACCGTTCTTCACGAAAGCCGCCGTGGGCGCACTGTGGGAGTTGAGCGCCACCCGGGTGCGCGACTCGCGCATCCGCAGGACCGTCTCCTTGCCGGCGGCGACGATCGGGTCGCAGCCGATCACCAGGTCGGCGGCGGCCATGCCCACGCGGGTGGTGTGGATCGCCTCCGGGGACGGGCCGATCAGCACGTGGCTCCAGGTCGCCCCGCCCTTTTGCGCCAGGCCGGCCGCATCCTGCGTGACGATGCCCTTGCCTTCGATGTGGGCGGCCATGCCCAGCAACTGGCCGATGGTGATCACGCCGGTGCCGCCGACCCCCGCCACCACGATGCCGTACGGCTGCTCCAGCACCGGCAAGGCGGGCTCGGGCAAGGGTCCCAGTGCATGCGGCGACGCCGACGCGGTCTTCGGCTTGCCCTTGAGCTTGCCGCCCTCCACGGTCACGAAGCTGGGGCAGAAGCCCTTGAGGCAGCTGGTGTCCTTGTTGCAGGTGCTCTGGTTGATGGTGCGCTTGCGGCCGAACTCCGTCTCCAGCGGCTCCACCGACAGGCAGTTGCTCGTGACGCCGCAGTCGCCGCAGCCTTCGCAGACCAGGTCGTTGATGACCACGCGGACCGCGGGATCCACCATGCTGCCGCGCTTGCGGCGGCGGCGCTTCTCGGTGGCGCAGGTCTGGTCGTAGACGATCGCCGTGCATCCGGGGAGCTCGCGGAACTCGCGCTGGATGCGGTCGAGCTCGTCCCGGTGCTCGACGCCCACGCCCGGCGGCAACTTGGCGTCGGCGTACTTCTCGGGCTCGTCGGTCACCACCACCAGCTTGCGCACGCCTTCGGCGACCAGGCTCTGCGCGATCTGCAGGACCGAGTGGCCTTCGGGCCGCTCACCGACCTGCTGACCACCGGTCATGGCCACCGCATCGTTGTAGAGAAGCTTGTAGGTGATGTTGACGCCCGCCGCGATCGACTGCCGGATCGCCAGCAGCCCGCTGTGGAAGTAGGTGCCGTCTCCCAGGTTGGCGAACACGTGCTTCTCGTCGGTGAAGGGCTGCTGCCCGACCCACGGTACGCCCTCGCCGCCCATCTGGGTGAAGCCGACGGTGGCCCGGTCCATCCAGGTCGCCATGAAGTGGCAGCCGATGCCGGCCATGGCACGCGAGCCGTCGGGCACGACGGTCGACGTGTTGTGCGGGCATCCGGAGCAGAACCAGGGCTGGCGGTCGGCCTTGACCTCCAGCACCTGCATCGCCCGCTCCTTGGCCTCCAGGATCGCCAACTGGGCATCGATGCGCGCACTGCTGTCGGCGTCCAGGCCCAGCTTCTTCAGCCGGCGCGCGATGGCACGGGCGATGATGGCCGGCGTCAGGTCCGCATTGGCGCGCAGCAGGGTGTGCGCGGTCGGATTGGGCATCGACCATTCGCCGCCGCTGTCCTCGCCATCCGAGTCGAACTTGCCCACCACGGCCGGCCGCACGTCGGCGCGCCAGTTGTACAGCTCCTCCTTGAGCTGGTATTCGATGACCTGGCGCTTTTCCTCCACCACCAGCACCTCGCGCAGGCCGGTGGCGAATTCGCGGGTGATCTGCGCCTCCAGCGGCCACACCACGGCCACCTTGTGCACGCGGATGCCCAGGCGGCGACAGGTGGATTCGTCCAGGCCCAGGTCCTGCAGCGCCTGCCGGGTGTCGTTGTAGGCCTTGCCGCTGGCGATGATGCCGAAACGGTCGTTCGGACCCTCGATCACGTTGTGGTTCAGACGGTTGGCCCGGATGTAGGCGAGCGCGGCATACCACTTGTAGTCGAAGAGGCGGGCTTCCTGCTCCAGCGCGTGGTCCGGCCAGCGGATGTGCACCCCGCCCGGCGGCATGGCGAAATCCTGCGGCAGGCGGATCTGCACCCGCTCGGGATCGATCATGGCCGTGGCGCTGGACTCCACGATCTCCTGGATGGTCTTCATGCCGGTCCACACGCCGGCGTAGCGGCTCATGGCGAACGCGTGGACGCCCAGGTCGAGGATGTCCTGCACCGTCGCCGGGAAGAACACCGGCAGGCCGCAGGCCTTGAAGATGTGGTCGCTCTGGTGGGCAGCCGTCGAACTCTTGGCGACGTGGTCGTCGCCGGCCACCGCAATCACGCCGCCCCACGGCGTGGTGCCCGCCATGTTGGCGTGCTTGAACACGTCCGAGCACCGGTCCACGCCGGGACCCTTGCCGTACCAGATGCCGAAGACGCCGTCGAACTTCTGCTGCGCCTGCGGCGCGAATCCGAGCTGCTGGGTGCCCCACAGTGCCGTCGCCGCGAGTTCCTCGTTGACCCCCGGCTGGAACACGATGTTCTGCGCCTTGAGGTACTTGCTGGCCTTCCACAAGGCCTGGTCGTAGCCCCCCAGGGGCGAGCCGCGGTAGCCGCTGATGAAGCCGGCGGTGTTCTTGCCGACCATCGCATCCCGGTGACGCTGGAGCATCGGCAGCTTCACCAGCGCCTGCACGCCGCTCATGAAGGCGCGCCCGTGGTCCAGCGAATACTTGTCGTCCAGCGTGACCGTCTCGAGGGCCTTGCGGATGTGTTCGGGCAGGGGGGCGTTCACGGTCGGTTGTCTCCAGGCTTTTGTCGGCAAAGTGTATGCCTCGCGTGGCGATAAGTCTTTGCGTTTGATGCCCGGAGAACGCTAGGATGCGAAAGACTGTTTCTCAAACCGCCCGATCATGGAAAGAATCGATAAGTTCGACCTGCGCATTCTGGAAGAGCTGCAGGCCGATGCGCGGCTGACCAACGCCGAGTTGGCCCAGCGCGTGGGCCTGTCCGCCGCCCCGTGCTGGCGGCGGGTGCGGGCCCTGGAGGAAGCCGGCTACATCCGCGGCTACCACGCGGAGATCGACCGCCACCGCATCGGGCTGGGGGTGCTGGCGTTCGTCCGGCTGGACGCCGAGCGCAACACCGGCGAGCGCACGCGCGAGATGGAGGAGGCGATCCGCAAGATCCCCGAGATCGTCTCCTGCCACTACATCAGCGGCGCCGGCACCTTCGAGTTGCAGGTGGTCTGCAGCGACCTCGACGCGTTCTCGCAGTTCGCGCGCAAGGTCCTGATCAACCTGCCCAACGTGAAAGACCTCCACACCAGCTTCTCGCTGGGGGAGGTCAAGGCCAGCAGCAGCTGGCCGTTGCGTCACCTGCAGGCCCCGGCGGGGCCGGCCGTCACGCCCGGTTGAGAAAGCGGCTGCCGGACACGCCGATCACGCCACCGTCCTCGCGGGTGATCACCACGGTGGCCGAGCGCGGCCGGGCCAGCGCGCCCCCGGGGCCATAGCCGACGTTGCCCGGCCAGTGACTGAGGAAGCTTGCCGGATTGCCGATGTTCGCCTTGGAAATGCTCTCGCCGGGGTGCTGGATATTCACGAAGATCGCCCGGCCGTCCGGCGTTTCCGTGATGCCGGTGATCTCGCAGTCGACCGGGCCCACCAGGAAGCGGCGCAGCGTGTCGGCCGTCGGCCGCGCGCCGATGCGGGTCGTCACCGTCACCTTGCTGTTGTCCGCCTTGATGTACTCGAGGGTGCGGTCGGCGCCGTCGCCCACGTGGCCGGGCATGCCCACCAGCATCATGCAGTTGGTGACGTCGGTGAACGCGCCATCGTCGGTCTGGATGAAGCACAGGCCGCTCTTCTGGCTGAACCACAGGCCGTCGGGGCTGGAGAAGTCCTGGTCCGCCGTGAGGGAGGACAGGTTCACCCGCGCGGCGTCGGCGCCGGCTTCCGCGCCGAACAGGTAGACGTCCCAGGTGAACACCGTCGCCGCGTTGTCGTCCCCGTTCTCGCGCAGCCGGATGATGTGGCCATTGATGTTCCCGGGCGCGGTCGGCGCGCCGTTGAAGGTGTCCACGTACGCCCGCGGGTTGGCTGCATCCACCGCCATCTGCGACGAACCGGAGGGTTCGACCTTGCGGTTGCTGTTGTTGGTGAGCGTGTAGTACACCTCGCCGGTCGTCGGGTGCACGGCGCACCATTCCGGCCGGTCCATCTTGGTTGCGCCCACGGCATCCGCCGCCAGCCGTGCGTTGACCAGCACGTCGGCCTGGTCGGCGAACCTGTAGGCGGCGTAGGCCGCGATGGCGGGGTGGTCGACGGACAGCTCGATCCAGCGGCCGCCGCCGTCGGCATCGAACCGGGCCACGTACAGCTTGCCGCGGTCCAGGTACTTGTCGCCGGTGCTCACCCGGTGCGCGGGGTGCGCATCCGAGGCGCGCCAGCGCTCGGCGGAGACGAACTTGTAGATGTACTCGCCGCGGGAGTCGTCGCCCATGTAGACCGCCAGCGGCGCGCCCGGCTTCGGGATGCCGAAGGCCGCGCTCTCGTGCGCGAAGCGGCCGAGCGCGGTGCGCTTGCGGATCGCCTGGTTGCGGTCGTAGGGGTCGACCTCGACCATCCAGCCGAAGGTGTTGAGCTCGTTGCGCCAGTCGCCGGTGCCATCCGCGGGTGCACCGGGCTGCACGCCGATGTTCCAGCGCGCGTACATCTCGGCGCTGCCCGCGGTCTCCCAGCCGTGGCGGCTGGCCGCCCCCTGGGCACGGCCGTAGCGGTTGAGGGACACGACGCTCTGGCCGAGGCCGGCGGCAATGCGGGCCGTGTTGTCGGCGGCGCCGCGCGTGAAGTAGCCGGCCCAGTTTTCCTCACCGGTCAGGAAGGTGCCCCAGGGCGTGGTGCCGGTGCCGCAGTTGTTGATGGTGCCGCGCGAGGCGGTGCCGTCCGGCGAGGTGCGGGTCTTCATCAGTGCGTGTCCGCGTGCCGGCCCGTGGATCTGCACCGGCGTGAGTGGGGTCACCCGGCGGTTGAACGCGGAGTCGCGCACGTAGCGGAAGCCCGTGCGGTCGCGGCGCACCTCTACGAAGGACAGGCCATGCGCCGGGATCTCCTTGTCGGCTTCGGACGCGGGACGCGGCAGGGCACTGGAGCCGCCGGCATGCAGGAAGTGGTCGGTCAGCGCCTCGTGGTTCATCGCCAGGATGCCGCGGTCGCTGCCGTCCGGATCGCGGCTGGTGCCCGCGGCGTTCAGGCCGTAGTACTCCATGCCATCGTGGTGGTCCCCGGCCCGGTTGGCGAAGTCGGTGTCGGTGCCGTCGTTCCTGTAGTCCGGCGTGTCGGCGGTGAGCGGATCGCCCAGCGCGTACAGCACGGTGGCCTTGTAGCCGGCCGGCACGGTCACGACATCGCTGCGGTTCTTGGCCACGGGCGCGAAATCGAGCGCCAGGTCCTTCGACTTGCCGCGCGCGTGCGCCGGCGGTGCGGCGCAGGCCGACTGCGAGAGGCCGAGGCCCACGGTGCCCAGCACGGCGGCGCCGGCCGAACCCATGCTCACGCGCAGCGCGTCGCGGCGCGACAGCCGGGCGTCGACGACGTCCTGGAAGCTCGGGTTGGAACTGGTGTTGAAGTCTTCGTCGTCGTGGCGAACGGCGGGCGTGGTGGCGGAGCCTTGCATGGGTTTGCCTTTCTTGTGGTGGAGCCAGGAACCCGGCGAGGCTAGGCAGCATCCGTGACGCGGCCGTGGCAGCCGTGTGACGGTGCTGTCACACGGCACGGATGGAAGGGTGGCGAGCCGGTCAGTCGCGCCGGCACTGCAGGTCCGGCGCAGGCGGCTGCAGGCGGTGCAGCGTCGCCTCGCGGCCGTCCGGCCCCAGGCCGAACTCCACCCGCAGCCGCGGGTTGGAGAACACGGTCTGCTGCGGAGTCACGCCGCCGGCATCCCGCAGCAGCAGCTCCGGCCCCTGGGGCAGGCCGTCGACCTCGACCGTGTCCTGCGCGGCCCGCACCGACAGCGCGAGGCCAGCGCCGCAACGGTAGGTCACCGCGTCCGCCGGCCGCGGCGCCGTGGCTGGCGCCTCGCCTGGCGGCGTTGGCGCGGGCTGCGTCACGGGCGGCCCGGGCGGGGCCGGGGCGCGCACGGCGCAAGCGCCGCACAGTGCGGCAGCCAGGCCCCCGGCCAGGAAACGGGTCATGCGCGTCACCGCGGCCACAGCACCCACATGCGGAGGGGCTGCTTCACCCGGCCGGCCACCTCGCCGGCCTCCGGTCCCCAGCCGGCAAAGTAATCGGCGCGCACCGCGCCCACGATCGCACTGCCAGTGTCCTGCGCGAGTACGAGGCGCTGCAGCTGCAGCTGCGGACCGCTGGAGGACAGCCAGACCGGGGTGCCGTACGGGATGCTCTCCTTGTCGACCGCGATCGAGCGACCCGGCGTCAGCGGCACGCCCTGGGCCCCGCGCGGCCCGAGCGCGGCCTCCTGCTCGCCGAGCGCTTCCTCGCGGAAGAACACCGTGCGGGGATTGCTCCACAGCATCTCCTGCAGGCGCTGCGGGTTGTCGCGCACCCAGGCCTTGATGCCCGGCCAGGAAGCGTCGCGCACCGCTCCCTGCTGGAGCAGCCAGCCGCCCACGCTGCGGTACGGATGCTCGTTGCTGGCGGCGTAGGCCAGCCGCACCAGCCGGCTGCTGCCGTCGCGCTCGGTGATCCGCACGCGCCCGGAGCCCTGGATCTGCAGCACCAGCGCGTCCAGGGGATCGGCCAGGTAGGCAATCTCACGGCCGCGCAGCGCCTCCCGGGCCTGCGGCAGCGTGTCGATCTCCTGCCGGCTGAACCAGGGCTTGCGCGTCGCCAGGTCCGCCGGCGGGCGGTGCAGCGGGACGGCGTGGCGGGCGGTGGGCACCCGGGACGCCTCCAGCAGGGGCTCGTAGTAGGCCGTCAGCAGCCCGTCGGTCCCGCCTTGCAGCGGCTCGACGCGGTGCGGCTGGAGCCGGCGCCGCATCCACTCGCGCTGCTCGCCAGCCGTGGCGATCGACAGCTGCCGGATCTCCGGGCACAAGGCGACGAAGGCCGGGTGGGGCCGCTCGCAGCTCTTGAGCCACGCGTTCCAGGCCTCGTGCAGGGCGTCGTCCTCGAAGCCCGGCAGGTCGCTCCAAGCCACCGGGACCCAGCGGCTCTTGCCCTGCACGAGGGGCGGCGCAGCCGCGCTGGCCGGCGCCGCGGGGGCGGAAGCCGACCCGGCCGGCGGCGGTGCCGACGGTGGCGCAGGGTCCAAGGGGGGCAGCGTCACGGCGGCACAGCCGGCCAGCATCCCTACAATCGCCGCCCATGCGGGGCCACCGAAACGTCTCATGCTGCTGATTCTGCTGGAAGCCTTGCTCGCGCTGGGCGTGCTGGTGCTGATCGTGTGGTGGACCATGTTCTCCGGACGGCCCAAGGGCGAACCGCCGCCGGACCCGGACGACCGCGGCGAGCCGCCGCCGCGCTAGGCACTCGGCGCCACGTCGCGCAGCACGTTGGCCAGCTCCACGGCCGACTTCACTTCCATCTTGTCGAACACCCGGGCGCGGTGAACCTCCACCGTGCGCACGCTGATGGCCAGCTGGTCCGCGATCAGCTTGTTCGGCAGCCCCCGGGCCACCAGCTGCATGACGTCGCGCTCCCGTTCGGTGAGCTCGCCGAGCCGGGCGGCGAAACGCTCCTGCTCGCGGCGCAGCGTCTGCACCCGCGCCGATTCCGCCAGCGCCTGCTCGATGCGGTCGACCAGCGCGTTGTCGGAGAACGGCTTCTCGCAGAAGTCGAAGGCCCCGCGCTTGACCATGCCGACCGCCGTCGGAACGTCCGCATGCCCCGTCAGGAAGATGACCGGCATGTCGCCGGCCAGGCCGCGCGCAGCGATGCGCTCGAACAACGCCAGCCCGCTCATGCCCGGCATGCGCACGTCCAGCAACAGGCAGCACGGCTGCCGCGGCTGGAATCCCTGCGCGAGGAACGCATCGAAGGCGTCGGCCGTGGCGAAGCGTTCGCTGTGCAGCCGGCGCGAGCGCAGCAGCCAGGCCAGCGCCTCGCGGACGCTCTCGTCGTCGTCGACGATGAAGACGGTGGCGTCGGCCGGCGGCTGCATCAGGCCACCACCCCTTCGCCGGGCGACACGGCGCGCGCGCCCGAATCCGAATGTGCGCCGCCAGCGGCGCCCGTCGGCAGGGTGAAGCGGAACACCGTGCCCTGGGGATGGTTCGGGCCGAAGGTCAGGAAGCCGCCGTGCTGCTCAACCACGGTGCGGCAGAGCGACAGGCCCAAGCCCATGCCCTCGGCCTTGGTGGTGAAGAACGGCGTGAAGAGTTGCTCGCGCACTTCCGCGGGAATCCCGGGGCCGACGTCGGCGACGGAGAACTCCAGCCAGGACTTGCCCTCGCCGGGCGGCTCGGAGCCGGCGCGGCGCACCTGCAGCAGCAGGGAGGGACCGGCCACCCGGGCCTGGTCCATGGCCTGCATCGCATTGCGGACCAGGTTCAAGAGCACCTGCTCGACCATCGTGCGGTCGCACAACACGGCGGGCAGGCCCGAGGGCACGCGGGTCTCGACCACCACGCCCAGCTTGCGCGCCTGCAAACCCACCAGCGGCATGACCGCGTCCACCAGCGCCTGCGGTGGCACCGGCTCGCGCTCCTTGTCGCGCCGGCGCACGAAGTCGTGCACGCTCTTGATCACGCGCCCGGCGCGTTCGGCCTGCTCCGCGATGCGGCGCAGCGCGAGCTGGAGGTCGGCCGGGTCGAAGCCGGCGCCGCCCGGGTGCAGCAGGTTGAGGGAGCCGGTCGCGTAGCTGGAGATGGCGGCCAGTGGCTGGTTCAGCTCGTGCGACAGCAGGGAGGCCATTTCGCCCACCGTCGCCAGGCGCGCGGTGGCCTGCAGCCGTTCCTGGCTCGCCCGCGAGAGCTCCTCCACCCTGCGCTGCTCGCTGATGTCGAGGAACGCACTCATCCAGCCGGTCTGGAGCCCCTGCGCATTGATCAGCGGCGCCTCGATGATCAGCACCGGGAAACGCGAGCCGTCCTTGCGCATGAAGACCGACTCGAAGCCCTCGCGTGGCGGTGCGTGGCGGCCGGCCAGCCGCACCTCCTGGCGCTTCTGGTACTCGCCCGCCAGCTCCGGCGGCCAGTACGGCGCCGGCGTGCCGTGGCCCAGCAGCTCCTCGGGCGCGAAGCCCACCATGGCGCAGAACGCGGGGTTGACGTAGGTGATGCGGCCGTCCAGGTCGCGCGCCCGCAGCCCGGTCACCAGCGAATCCTCCATGGCCTTGCGGAAGGCGAGCGCGTCGGCCAGGTCCTGCTCCACCTGCAACCGGCGCCGGGTGTCCTTGCCCAGCAGGAACAGCACCGCCAGCAACGCCACCGACATCGCGGTGACGAGCGCGGTGAGCACGTTCGGGAACAGGTCGGGCGCGCCGCGCCAGCTGTCCAGGCGCAGCACGATGGTGTTGCCGGGAAGGTCCAGCAGCTGCTGCGCGGAGAAGATCCGGTCTCCGCGCCTGGCGCTGCCGTGCAGCGCCAGGCGCGTGCCGTCCGCCTCGGTGAACGACACCTCCTGGCTGCGCGTGAGGTGCGGCCCCACCAGGCCGGAGAGGATCTCGGCGAGGGAATACGTGGCCACCACGTAGCCGGTGAGCTGCCCGCCCGTCACCTGCGGCAGGCACAGTTCCATGACCTCGAGCCCGAGGCCGTCGGCCTGCGGCACGAAGGTGCTCGGCGCGTAACCGGGGCTGCTGCCGCGCCGCGCGTTCTGGCACGCCAGCGACACGTCTGCCTGCGCGTTGGCGCGGCCCAGGCGCGCGAACACCGGCGGGCGGAACGGCGTGTCCACCGCCGCCGTCACCGCCAGCTGGCTGTCCCGCCACTCGATGCGCAGCAGCTCGCGCCGCTCGTGCAGCAGGCGCTGGGCCTCCGGCACCCACGCGGGCACGGTCGGGCTGCCGGCCTGGAGCGCCTGCAGCGACTGGACGTTGCGGGTGAGCGCCGAGCGGATGTCGCGCAGTGCCTCGGCGCTGTCGCGCTCCAGCGCGGCCTGCACCTGTTCGGCTTCGTAGCGGCCGGCCAGCCAGATCAGGGTGACCAGCAGTGTGGCGACCAGTGCGGCGAGCGAACCCCAGAGCGCCCAGCGCTGCAGGGCCGGGGGCCGCGGGCGGCTGCGGGCCGCGGCGTCGGGTCGCCACCTGCCGCCTGGGCTCATAGGACCCGGTGCTCCAGTGCCGGCAACTGCCGGCGGCATTGCGACAGGCGCTGCGCATCGAGCGTGGCCGTGACGAGCCCGGCACCTTCCTCGCTGCGCTGCGCCAGCACCGCGCCCCAGGGATCGACCACCATGCTGTGGCCCCAGGTCCGCCGCCCGTTCTCGTGCAGCCCGCCCTGCGCCGGCGCCGCCACGTAGGCCAGGTTCTCGATGGCGCGCGCCCGCAGGAGCGGCTCCCAGTGCGCCTGGCCCGTCACGTGGGTGAACGCGCTCGGCACGAGCAGCAGGTCGGCATGCAGCTCGCGGTACAGCTCGGGAAAGCGCAGGTCGTAGCACACGGACAGGCCCACCCGCCACGGTGTGCCGTCGCGGGAACGCAGGTCGAACGCCACCGGCGTGGCGCCGGGCACGATGGCCCGGGCCTCGTCGTACTGCTCGCGGCCGTTGTCGAAGCGGAACAGGTGGATCTTGTCGTAGCGCGCGACCGCATCGCCCGATGGCGAGAACGCGAAGCTGGTGTTGCGCACCCGCGTGCGGTCTTCGGCGGCCACGGGCAGCGTGCCGCCCACCAGCCAGAGCCCGTGGTCGCGTGCCGCTTGCGCCAGGAAGCCCTGGATCGGACCGGCGCCGGGCTGCTCGCACGCGGCCAGCTTGTCCCGGTCCTCGTGCCCCATGAGGCAGAAGTATTCCGGCAGCACCGCGAGCTCGCACCCGTCCTGGGCTGCGCGTGCCAACAGGGCGCTGGCGGCCTCGAGGTTGTCCTGCACCCGCGGTCCGGACACCATCTGGATGGCAGCGATCTTCATCGTGAAGCTCCTCGTTCGTCGGGGCCGGCGGCGCGGCCGTCCACCGCGGGCGCCGCCTGCGCGGCGGCCTGGCGTGGCAGCTTGGTGATCCGCGGATCGGCCCAGGTGCCGTCGATCTGGAACTGCTGCGTGGCGGCCCGCGCCAGCGGCTCGCGCAGGAACAGTTGCGCCAGGAAGGTGCCCAGCCCGATGGCCGGATTGATGGCGGCGGCCACCAGTGACGCCGTGCCCGCGTTGATCTCGGGCACCACCACGACCCGCAGGTCCTGCGTCTCGCGGGCGAGGTCCGCGCGGCCTTCCATCACCACCGCCGCGTTCACGCCTTTCATCTGCAGGTTGTTGGTGGCCGCGATGCCCTGCTGGATGGTGATGTCGCCACGCAGGAAGTCGAAGGCGAATCCCTGGCTGAACACGTCGCGGAAATCGAGCGCCAGCCGCCGGGGCAGCGACTGCAGGCTGAGCACGCCCAGGAGCTTGGCCAGGCCCGGATCCGCCTTGAGGAACTGCCCGCCCTCCACGTTCACGTGGAAGGCGCCGGTCATGGAGGGGTAGTCGAACCCGAGCGGCGAGCCGACCCACGCGACCTGGCCCTCCATGCGGCCCTGGCCGCGGCGCACCACGTCGCGCATGCCCAGCCGGGCCAGGAGCTGCCCGGCGTCGGCCAGGTCCAGCTTGAAGTTCATGACCGTGCGGCGGCGCTCCACCGGCACCCGCGGGGGGCGCGGCCCGCCGGGCAACGCCGCCTGGGCATCGATGGCCGCCCAGTTCCCGGTGGCGCTGAAGCTCGCCTCCGGCGTGGTCAGGCTCAGCCTGTTCAGCCGCCACTCCCGCACGCCGCCTTCGCGGACCACCGCATTGCCGCCACGGTTGACCGCGTCGATCTCGAGGCGTCCCAGCTTCTTGCCGCGCAACTCGAAATCGTCGACCACCACGTCGAGCGCAGGGATGCTGCCCGGCTGCTCGTCCAGCAACGTCTCCACGGCGCTCGCGGTCGACGCCGCGATCGACAGGCGGGCCAGGCGGCCGTACAGCCGGCCTGCGCCGCTGCCCGACGGCTGGCGGTACTCGAGGTAGCCGTTCAGTTCGTCCGCATCCACGTTGCCACGCCAGAGCAGCCCCTCGCGCGAGCCGCCGACCACGACGTTGTTCAACGTGCGTCCCTCCAGCGTGAGCGAACGGGCGCGCAGCGCGACCAGGGTCGGCAGGTAGCCGAGGCCTGCCGCGCCCGCGCCGGTCGCAGGCGCCGGCGCACCGGCGGGCGCCGCCCGCACGGGGGCCGTGCCGGCGGGCGCCGCTGCCCCGTCGAGCACCCGCTCCCAGGCGTCCAGATCGGCCGCGCCGAGCCGCAGGTTGGCCGTGACCCCGGTGTCGGGCAGGGCCGCCGTTTCCCCGGCCGCGAGCCCGATCGCGATGGCGCCGCGCAGCACCTGCGGCCTCTCACCGCTCACGTCGCGCACGTACTGCACGGACGCCACCCGTCCCAGTTCCACGAGCAACTGGTCGGTGGCGCCGGCGCTTGCCGTCCCTTCCCGCAGCAACGTGTTCTCGAAGCGCAGGGGCAGGGCGGCGTCCGCCGCCTTGGCCAGCGGTGCCGGCAAGTCGAGTGCCAGGCCTTGCAGGCTGCTGGTCATCAGCAGTTCGGGGGTCCCGCTGCGCACGGTGATGTTGGCGAGGTAGGAAGCGCTGCCGCTGGCATGCCGGGCCAGGCCGGAGATCCAGCCCAGCTCGCGCGCCTGCCGCAGGCCCTCCGCCGTCGCGGTGCCCTGTGCCCGCAGCACCACCACGCTGTCCTGGCCGGCGCTGCGGGTGCCGCCGTCCACGCGCAGGTCGCCCCCCAGGGCGCGGGCCTGCACCGACGGCACGCTGAAGCCGCGCTCGCTGAACAGCACAGTGCCGCGCGCGCGGGTGAGGGCGGGGCTGTCGGGGGTGACCTGCAGGTCGTTGCCGGCCAGCGTCACCGTGCCCTGCACCCGGCTGCGCTCCAGGTTGTCCAGCGGGAGGGCCAGCTGGAGCCGGATGTCCGCGGGCCCGGACGCGGTGGCCCGCCCCAGTGCGTCCTGCATCAACCGCGACAGCGGTGTGCGCTGCACCACGGCCAGCGCCTCCGGCATCGTGCCGCGGATCTCGCCGGTCACGCCGACGGTGCTGCGCGCCAGGTCGGGGATCTGCGCGGCCGCCTTGAAGCGCAGGCCTGCCGTCCCCGCGATGCGGCCGCTGGCGTCTTCCACGCGCATGCCGCCGCGCTCGAACACCAGCTGGCCGTCCAGCTGCGTCAGGGCCGGCCAGGGCAGGGCGGCAGTGCGCTCGGGCCGGGGAGCGTAGGCGTAGGTGGCATTGCGCACCTGCGCAGTGATGCGGAATTCTCCCGGGCGCTGGGCGAAGGGGAAGTCGCGCAGGTCGCCCTTGACCCGGAAGCGGGCGTCGCTCACCTCGCCTTGCTGCACCGCCTCGCGCACGTAGTCACGCGTCGCCGCGGGCAGGCCCAGCGGCAGGTAGCGCCAGACGCGCGCGCCGTCGGCGCGTGCCAGGCTCGCCTGCAGGTCCAGGATGCCGGGCAGGCGATGCGCCGGATCGTCGCCGGTGCGCCAGGTGACCTGGCCTTCGCCCTGCGCATCCGGGTTGCTGAAGCGGACCCCTGATGCCATCACCGACAGGCGGTCGCCGGCGCGTTGCCACTGCAGGTCCGCCGCGAGACGGTCGACCGGCACCACCGGCTCGGCGAAGACACCCGGCAGCTCCAGCGCACCGGCTTCCACCAGCAATTTCGCCTTTCCGGAGGCCTCGGTGAAGTCGAAGTCGATCGATGCATTGCGCACGCCCGGGGCGGCGCCGTCGGGCACCGCCGCCACCTGCAGGCCCGAGACGCGCCCCTTGGCCTGGTAGCGCTGCGGCGCGCTGGCGGGTCCCTGCCAGCGCGCCTGCAGGTTCTCCACGATGCCTTGCGGCGCATGCCGGGCCAGCGTGGCGTGGGTGTTGGCGCCCAGCGGCAGGCGCTCGGCCAGCTGGCCGAGCGCACCCAGGTCGAGCCGGTCGGCCCGCAACTCACCGGCTTCGGGCTTGGTGCCATCCGGACCGCTCCAGGAGACGAACAGGCTGCCGGGCGGCCAGTGCTGGCCCTGGGCGGTGGTGAACTGCAGCCCCTGCGCCTCGAACTCGAAGCCGGCCGGCAGGCGCTTGCCACCCAGCCGGCCGGAGAGGGTGGCCAACTGCAGCGGCGGCAGCGCAGGATCGAGCCGCGTGGAGACGTCGGCCACCGCGAGGTCGGCCAGCACGCCCGAGACAGAGCCTCGCGCCACGTCCACCCACGCCCGCACCGCACCGTGCCCGCTGCCCACCTCCACGGGCAGCTGCGCATGGCGGCGCAACTGCGCCAGGTCGACACGCTGGAACGCCGCGTGCACCTGCCCCTCCCACTCCTGCCACCGGCCGGCGTGCGCCGACAGCAGCGGCCGGCGGAAGATGCCCTGGAGATTGAAGCGGTCGCCCCATTCGGCGGGGGGCGTGGCGTCCAGCCGGATGGCGTGGCGGCGGCTGCCGTTGCGAACCACGAGGTCCACCTGCTGCAGGGCCAGCGTGGGCGCGGCGCGCGATTCGTCGGTCCACCGCACCGTGCCGCCGCGCAGCACCACCTCGCGCTGGCTGAAGAACCAGTCCGCGCCGCCGCCGTCCCCCTCGCGCGAGAGGTCCAGGCCCGCCACCAGGACGCGGCCCTCCGCGGTGCGGCGCACATCGAGCTGCGCGCCTTCGACGTACAGCTGCTCGAAGCCGGAGCGCCAGAGCGAACGCGGCGACACGGCGCCGACCACGCGCGGCAGGCGCAAGGCCTCGCGGCCGGCGGGGTCGTGCAGCACGACTTCGCCCAGCTCGAAGGTGGGCAGCAGGCCGTCGCTGCGCGCCGACACCGAACCGATGCGCACCGGCACGCCGAGCGCGCGGGTGGCCTGCTTTTCCAGGGTGGGGCGCAGCTCTCCGATTCGCGGCACAATCCAGCCGTGCAGGGCACCCCAGGCCAGCGCGAGGAGCAGCCACGCGGCGGCCAGGAGCCACAGGGACCACTTCGCGCAGGCGGCAAAGACCTTCAGCAGGCCCGAGGGAAGCGGCGGCGAATCGTTCATGAAGACTACGACGTGGCAGGAATTATGAGCCCGGGTGCCGGTGGCGCCGCGACGGGCGCCCTGCGGCCGCCGGAGACACGCGACCACCCGGGTGAGACCCCTGGCGCGACCGTGGGTTCCGCGCACTCCCGCTTCGTCCAGCGGATCCGGCGCCGCTACGAAGCCGAACGCACCCTCCTCGCACCCGGAATCCCCGACCGCGCCGGCCTGCGGCAGACCTACGAGGCGCTGCTGGCGCGCGGCCACGCCGTGGGCACCGCGCTGCGCATCCTGCGCCAGCTGCTGCTGGAGCGGCTGGTGGTCGCCGACTGCGAGGAGCGCGCCTCGCTGGCCGCCGTCACGGGTGCCATGACCCTGCTGGCGGAGTTCGCGCTCGACGTCGCGTGCGTCCATGCCATGGCCGAACTGGAGGCGGTCCACGGGGTGCCGACCGGCACCGACGGTCGACCGGCGCAGCTCTGGGTGATCGGCATGGGCAAGCTCGGCGCACGCGAGCTGAACGTCTCCAGCGACATCGACCTGATCTACGTCTACGACCAGGACGGCGAGACCACGGGCGTGAACGGCCGGGGGCGCATCAGCCACCAGGAGTTCTTCGCCAAGGCGGTCAAGGGCATCTTCGCGATGGTCGGCGAGACCACGGAGCACGGCTTCGTGTTCCGCGTCGACCTCGCCCTGCGGCCCAACGGCAATTCGGGGCCGCCGGTGGTGTCGCTCGATGCCCTGGAGGAATACTTCCTGGTGCAGGGGCGCGAGTGGGAGCGCTTTGCCTGGCTCAAGAGCCGGGTCGTCGCGCCGCGGGCGGCGCTCGAGCAGCGCACCGCGCACCCCCTGCGCAACGTGGTGCTGCCCTTCGTCTTTCGCCGCTACCTCGACTACAGCGTGTTCGATTCGCTGCGGGTGCTGCACCGGCAGATCCGCGAGCACGCGGCACGCCGCAGCGCCGGGCGCCCGGAGCGGGCCAACGACGTCAAGCTCTCGCGCGGGGGCATTCGCGAGATCGAGTTCATCGTGCAGCTGCTGCAGGTGGTGCGCGGCGGGCAGTTCCCGGAACTGCGCACGCGACCGACGCTGGGCGCGCTCGAGCGGATCGCGGCTGCCGGCCTGATGCCCCACGAAACGGCCCGGGCGCTGTCCCGCGCCTACGAGTTCCTGCGCTGCGTCGAGCACCGCGTGCAGTACCTGGACGACCAGCAGACGCACGTGCTGCCGATGGGGTGCGACGGGGACGACAGCGACCTGACCTGGATCGCCCGCACCATGGGCTTCGCCGATTGCTGCCCGTTCCTGCACGAGCTGGACCGGCACCGGGAGTTCGTCGCCCAGGAGTTCGACAAGCTGCTGGGGGCCGGCGACGGCGAGTGCAAGGGATGCGCCGGGCCCAGGGCCGGGCGCGCCGCGCCGCCGGACCTGGAGACCCTGTGCGAGGAGTTGCCCGAGCGGCTGCGCGAGCGCATCGGCCGCTGGTGCGGCCACCCGCGCGTGCTGGCCTTGCGCGAGGACGCCCGCCACCGGCTGTCGCGCGTGATCGCCCGCACCGGCCAGTGGCTGCTGGAGGGCCGCGTCTCCGAGGACGCCGCGCTGCGCATGGCGGACTGGCTGGAGCCGCTGCTGCGGCGCGAGAGCTACCTGGCCCTGCTGCTGGAGCGTCCCGGCGTGCACGAGCGCCTGCTGCGCCTGCTGGGCGCCGCCCGCTGGCCCGCCCGCTACCTGCTGCGGCATCCCGGCGTGATCGACGAGCTGGCCAGCGACGCCATGCTGTCCGAGCGCTTCGTCCCCGCCGATTTCGAGCAGGAGCTGGAAGACCGGCGGCAAGCCCTGCGCCGCACCGGCGAGGACGACGACGAGGCGCTCCTGAACCTGCTGCGCCGCGCCCACCACGGCGAGGTGTTCCGCACCCTGGCCCGCGACGTGGAAGGCCGCCTCACCGTGGAGCAGGTCGCCGACGACCTGAGCGCGCTGGCCGACGCCGTGCTGCGGACCACCACGCGCTGGTGCTGGGAACGGCTCAAGGGGCGCCACCGGGAGGCGCCCCGCTTCGCGATCATCGGATACGGCAAGCTGGGCGGCAAGGAACTGGGCTACGGCAGCGACCTGGACATCGTCTTCGTGTTCGAGGACGAGGACGAACGCGCCTCCGAGGTGTACGGCGCCTTCGTGCGCAAGCTGATCAACTGGCTCACCACCAAGACCGCCGAGGGCGACCTGTACGAGATCGACACCGCGCTGCGTCCCAATGGCAGCTCCGGCCTCCTGGTGACCACCTTCGCCGCGTTCGAGAAGTACCAGCAGGGGCGCGGCAGCAACACCGCATGGACCTGGGAGCACCAGGCCATGACCCGGGCCCGGTTCGTGCTCGGCGAGGCCGCGCTGGCGGCACGCTTCGACGCCGTGCGCGAGGCGGTGATCACCGCGGCGCGGGACGACGCGGCGCTGCGCGGGGAAATCGCCGCGATGCGCGCACGCGTGCGGGCGGCCCACCCGGTCAAGCCCGGCTGCTTCGACGTCAAGCACAGCGAGGGCGGCATGGTGGACGCCGAATTCGCCGTGCAGTACCTGGTGCTGTCCTGCGCCGCTCGCCACCCCGAGCTGGTGCCGAACGTCGGCAACATCGCCCTGCTCCAGCGCGCTGAGGCGGCCGGCCTGCTGCCGCCAGGGGTGGGCCGGCAGGCGGCCGCCGCCTACCGCGAGCTGCGCCGCATCCAGCACCGCGCCCGGCTGGACGAGGAGCCGACCCAGCGCGCGCCCGAGACGCTGGAGGCCGAGCGCGACGCCATCCTTGCGCTGTGGAAGGCGGTCTTCGCCGACCGCGCCTAGCGGGCGGCGCGCACGCGGGCCTTCGATCGACCGCCCGGGGTGCGGCTGCCCGGCCTGGCGGGTCCGGGCCCGTCCGCCGGCAGGACGCCGGGGGCGCGGCTCGAGCTCATCTCCGGCTCATTCAGCCCAGTCACGGCCGTGGTGTAATTTCCGCCCTCCGGGCCCGCCACCATGGGCCCGTCCGTCGGCGCGCGGCCCCACCGGCCGCACGCCCCACCAGGCGCCCGCACCCGATCGGGCCGGCCTGCAAGGGAGAGTCAGACATGATCGATCGACGTCGCGCCACGGCGCTGCTCGCGCCGCTGTTGCTCGCCGCCTGCGCCGCCGGGGGTCCCCCGGTGGCACCGGAACAGGCCACGCCACCGCCCCAGTGGCACGCACCGCTGCCGCACGGTGGCCAGGTCGCCGACCTGGCCCGCTGGTGGGAGCAGCTGGGCGATCCGCTGCTGGTCGAGCTCATCGGTGCGGCGCAGCGGGTCAGCCCGACGGTGGCGGCGGCGGCCTCCCGCATCGAACAGGCCCGTGCCACGCGGGTTGCAGCGACGTCCGCGCTCCTGCCCAGCCTGGATGCGACCGCCTCCGCGACGCGCGGCAATGCCCAGCAGCCGCTGCCGCTGTCCACCACGGTGCAGGGCGGCCTGCAGACCGCCTGGGAGATCGACCTGTTCGGCGGCAACCGCGCCGCGGCGCAGGCGGCACAGGCGCGGCTGCAGGGGGCCCAGGCCGGATGGCACGACGCCCGGGTGTCCGTGGCCGCGGAAACCGCCGCCAGCTACGTGACGCTGCGCACCTGCGAGCAGCAGCTCGCCGTGGCCGAGCGTGACGCCGCATCCCGTGCCGAGACGTCCCGCCTCACGCAGTTGAGCGCGGACGCGGGCTTCACGCCGCCCGCCACCGCGGCTCTCGCCCGTGCCAGCGCCGCCGAAGCCTCGGCGCGCCGCAGCCAGCAACAGGCGCAGTGCGAGGTGGAACTCAAGACGCTGGTCGCCTTGACCGACATCGCCGAGCCGGCCCTGCGCGGGCGGCTGCGCGCCGGCTGGTCGATGCCGCAGGGCACGCCGCTCTTCGCCGTGACGGCGGTGCCGGCCCAGGTGCTGGCACAGCGGCCCGACCTGTTCCAGGCCGAGCGCGAGGTGGTGGCAGCCAGTGCCGACGTCGGCGCGGCGCGGGCCGACCGCCTGCCGCGCATCTCCCTGTCCGGATCGATCGCCGCCGGCACGGTGCGCACGGCGGGGACCTGGACCGATGGCCAGATCTGGCAGCTCGGGCCGCTCTCGGTCTCGTTGCCGCTGTTCGACGCCGGACGGCGGGCTGCCAACGTGGACGCGGCGCGGGCACGCTACGACGAATCGGTGGCGCAGTACCGCGCCCGCATCCGCCAGGCGGTGCGCGAAGTGGAGCAGGCCCTGGTCAACCTGGACAGCGCGCGGCGCCGCGACGACGACGCCCGGGCGGCGGCGGAGGGCTACCGCGCCTCGTTCGCGGCCACCGAGGCGCGCCACCGGGCCGGCCTGGCCAGCCTGTTCGAGCTGGAGGACGCGCGCCGCTCGCTGCTGGGGGCGGAGACCGCGCTGGTGAGCCTGCAGCGCGAGCGCGCCGCCGCCTGGGTGGCGCTGTACCGCGCCAGCGGCGGCGGCTGGCAACGCGACGAGGACAAGGACGGCGCGGCCCTGCGCCGCGGACCGGAACCGATGGGAGCACAACGATGAAGACCCTGCACTGGAACCGCAAGACCGTGGCCGCCGGGGCCGCGGCCCTGGCGGCGGCTGCAACGCTGCTGCTGGTGGCGACCGGCGGCTCGCGCGCCGCCGACGACCCCAAGGCGGCCGCGCCGGCCAAGCCCGCGCTCACCGTGTCCACCGCCGCGCCGCGGCGTGTCGAACTGCCGATCACGCTGGCGGCCAACGGCAACATCGCCGCCTGGCAGGAGGCCAGCGTGGGCGCCGAGTCCGGCGGGCAGCGCCTGACCGAGGTGCGGGTGAACGTCGGCGACCGGGTGCGCAAGGGCCAGGTGCTGGCCACCTTCGCGGCCGACACGCTGCGGGCCGAGTCGGCGCAGGCCCGCGCCGGCCTGGCCGAGGCGGAAGCCGCGGCCGCGGAGGCCGCCGCGAACGCGGAGCGGGCCCGCAGCCTGCAGGCCACCGGCGCATTGAGCGCGTCGCAGATCAACCAGTACCTCACGGCCGAGAAGACCGCGCAGGCGCGGGTGCAGGCGGCGCGCGCCAGCTTCGAGGCGCAGCAGGTGCGACTGAACCAGGCGCAGGTGCTGGCGCCGGACGATGGCGTGATCTCCGCGCGCACCGCCACCGTGGGCGCCGTGATCGGCAACGGGACCGAGCTGTTCCGCCTGATCCGCCAGGGGCGGCTGGAATGGCGGGCGGAGGTGACCTCCACCGAACTCGGACGCGTGCAGGCGGGCACCCTGGCGCAGGTCACCGCGGCCAGCGGCGCGCGGCTGGAGGGCCGCGTGCGCACCATCGGCCCGACGGTCGATCCGCAGTCGCGCGCGGCGCTGGTGTACGTGGACCTCCAGCCCCTGGGCGTCTCCAGGGGCATTCCCGACTTCGGCAGCGCGCGCGCCGGCATGTTCGGCCGCGGCGAGTTCCAGCTGGGGTCCAGCACCGCCGTCACCGTGCCGCAGGCCGCCGTGGTGCTGCGCGAGGGCTTCAGCTACCTGATGCGGGTGCAGCCCGACGGCCGGGTGCAGCAGCTCAAGGTGCAGACCGGGCGGCTGGTGCAGGGGCAGGTGGAGATCACCTCGCCACTGCCGCCGGACACCCGCGTGGTGGCCTCCGGCGGCAGCTTCCTGAACGACGGCGACCTGGTGCGCGTGGTCGACACCCCGGCCCGGGATTCAGCATCGAATCCGGCCCCAGCCCGCGCGGCGTCCGGGCCGAGTGCTACGAAATAAGGAGCACTCCAGATGATGAACGTGTCCTCCTGGTCGATCCGCAACCCGATCCCGGCGGTGATGCTGTTCGTGCTGCTGACCTTCGGCGGCATGCTGGGCTTCCAGGCGATGAAGATCCAGAACTTCCCGGACATCGACCTGCCCACCGTGACGGTGAGCGCGTCGCTGCCGGGGGGCTCGCCCTCGCAGCTGGAGACCGACGTGGCCCGCAAGATCGAGAACTCGATCGCCACGGTGCAGGGCATCAAGCACATCACCACCAAGGTGCAGGACGGCGGCGTGACGATCACCGCCGAGTTCCGGCTGGAAAAGCCGGTGCAGGAGGCGGTGGACGACGTGCGCTCCGCGGTCTCGCGCGTGCGGGCCGACCTGCCGGCCGACCTGCGCGACCCGATCGTCTCCAAGCTGGACCTCGCCGGCCAGCCGGTGCTGGCCTTCACCATCCGCTCCGCCGCGATGGACGAGGAGGCGCTGTCCTGGTTCGTGGACAACGAGGTCTCGCGCAAGCTGCTGGCGGTCAAGGGCGTGGGCGCGGTCAACCGCGTCGGCGGCGTCACGCGGGAGATCCGCGTGGCCATCGACGCCCAGAAGCTGCAGGCGCTGGGGGCCACCGCGGCCGACGTGTCGCGCCAGCTGCGCCAGGTGCAGACCGAGAGCGCCGGCGGCCGCGCCGACCTGGGCGGCAGCGAGCAGCCGGTGCGCACGCTGGCCACCGTGAAGACGGCGCGCGAGATCGGCGAGATCGACATCGCGCTCACCGGCGGCCGCGCGGTCAAGCTGCGCGACGTGGCGACGGTGTCGGACACGACCGCGGAGGCCCGGTCCGCCGCGCTGCTGGACGGCAAGCCGGTGGTCGGCTTCGAGGTCTCCCGCAGCCGTGGCGAGAGCGAGGTCGACGTCGGCGCCGGCATCCGCACCGCGCTGGACGAACTGAAGGCGGCGCGTCCGGACATCGAGCTGACGCAGGCCTTCGACTTCGTCACGCCCGTCGAGGAGGAGTACGAAGGCTCGCTGCACCTGCTGTACGAAGGCGCGCTGCTGGCGGTGCTGGTGGTCTGGCTGTTCCTGCGCGACTGGCGGGCCACCTTCGTCTCGGCAGTGGCGCTGCCGATGTCGGTGATCCCGGCGTTCCTGGGCATGTACCTGCTGGGCTTCTCGATCAACGTGGTGACGCTGCTGGCCCTCTCGCTGGTGGTGGGCATCCTGGTGGACGACGCGATCGTGGAGGTCGAGAACATCGTGCGCCACCTGCGCATGGGCAAGACCCCGTTCCAGGCGGCGATGGAAGCGGCCGACGAGATCGGGCTGGCGGTGATCGCCACCACGTTCACGCTGATCGCGGTGTTCCTGCCGACCGCCTTCATGAGCGGCATCGCCGGCAAGTTCTTCAAGCAGTTCGGCTGGACGGCCGCGCTGGCGGTGTTCGCCTCGCTCGTGGTGGCGCGCGTGCTCACGCCCATGATGGCGGCCTACATGCTCAAGCCGATCCACGGCGAGCACCCCGACCCGGGCTGGATGCGGGGCTACCTGAAGGCGGTGCACTGGTGCCTGCGCCACCGCGTGCTGACGGTGCTGATGTCGGCCGCCTTCTTCGCGGGCTCGCTGGCGCTGATCCCGCTGCTGCCCACCGGCTTCATCCCGCCGGACGACAACTCCCAGACGCAGGTCTACCTCGAGCTGCCTCCGGGGGCGACGCTGGCGCAGACCCGTGATGCCGCGGAGCAGGCACGCCAGCTGGTGGCCAAGGTGGAGCACGTCAAGAACGTCTACACCACCATCGGCGGCGGCAGCGCCGGCAGCGATCCCTTCGCCAGCATGGGCACGGCGGAGGTCCGCAGGGCCACCCTCACCATCCTGCTGGCCGAGCGCGGCGAGCGGCCGCGCAAGCAGGGCATCGAGAACCAGCTGCGCGCCGCGCTGCAGCAGCTCCCGGGCGTGCGCAGCAAGGTCGGCCTGGGCGGCTCCGGCGAGAAGTACATCCTGGTGCTGACCGGCGAGGACCCGCAGGCGCTCTCGGCCGCCGCCCTGGCCGTGGAGAAGGACCTGCGCACCATCCCGGGCCTGGGGAGCGTGGCCTCCACGGCGAGCCTGGTGCGGCCGGAAATCGCGGTGCGCCCCGACTTCACGCGCGCCGCCGACCTGGGCGTGACCAGCGCGGCGATCGGTGAGACCCTGCGGATCGCGACCATGGGCGACTACGACGTGGCGCTGCCCAAGCTGAACCTGTCGCAGCGCCAGGTGCCGATCGTGGTGCGGCTGCAGGACGAGGCACGCCAGGACCTGTCGGTGCTGGAGCGCCTGGCGGTGCCGGGCGCCCGCGGTCCGGTGATGCTGGGACAGGTGGCGACCCTGGAGCTGACCGGCGGGCCGGCGGTGATCGACCGCTACGACCGCTCGCGCAACGTCAACTTCGAGGTGGAGCTTTCCGGGCTGCCGCTGGGCGATGTCGCGGCGGCCGTGCAGGAACTGCCCTCGATCCGCAACCTGCCGGCAGGCGTCAAGCAGGTCACGGTGGGCGATGCCGAGGTGATGGGCGAGCTCTTCGCGAGCTTCGGCCTGGCCATGCTGACCGGCGTACTGTGCATCTACATCGTGCTGGTGCTGCTGTTCAAGGACTTCCTGCACCCGGTGACCATCCTGGCGGCCCTGCCGCTGTCGCTGGGCGGCGCCTTCGTGGGGCTGCTGGTGGCGCAAAAGAGCTTCTCGATGCCGTCGCTGATCGGGCTGATCATGCTGATGGGGATCGCGACCAAGAACTCGATCCTGCTGGTGGAGTACGCGATCGTGGCCCGCAACGAACACGGCATGAGCCGGCTGGACGCACTGATCGACGCCTGCCACAAGCGCGCGCGTCCCATCATCATGACCACCATCGCCATGGGAGCCGGCATGCTGCCGATCGCCATCGGGTTCGGCTCCGCCGACCCGAGCTTCCGCTCGCCGATGTCGATCGCGGTGATCGGCGGCCTGATCACCTCCACCGTGCTGAGCCTGCTGGTGATCCCGGTCGTCTTCACCTACGTGGACGACGCCGAGCACCTGATCGGCCGGCTGGCGCGCCGGCTGCGCGGAGGCCGGCGCCCGCCGGCGGCGCCCGCGCAACCGGCGGTGCAGCCGCCGGGTTGAAGGCGGGCAGGGCGACCGGCGGGGTGCCGGTCGCGGCCGGTCAACCGCGGATGCGCTGCACCAGGGCGGTGGTGGAGTAGCCGCTCACGAACGGAATGGCCAGCGCCCGGCCGCCCCAGCCTTCGACAAGCCGCGTCTCCGCCAGCGTGGCCATGTCGTAGTCGCCGCCCTTGACGTACACCTGCGGGCGCAGTTCGCCGAGCAGGGCCACGGGCGTGTCCTCGTCGAACCAGGTCACCAGGTCGACCGCCTCCAGCGCGGCCAGCAGGGCAGCGCGGTCCTGCTCGGTGTTGAGCGGCCGGTCGGGACCCTTGCCCAGGCGGCGGGCCGACGCATCGGTGTTGACCGCGACCACCAGACTGCCACCGAGTGCGCGGGCCTGGGCCAGGTAGGTGGCATGGCCGCGGTGCAGGACGTCGAAGACGCCGTTGGTGAACACCACCGGACCGGGCAGCGCGCGCGCGCGCGCCGCGGCGGTTTCGCGCGCGGCGATCTTGTGCAGGAAGGCGGGCGGCGCGAAGCCGGCCATCAGGCCGCGTTGGGCGTGGGCTGGCCTTGCGCCGCCAGCGAGGCGGTCAGCTCCTTGCGGAAGCGGTTGAGCTCCTGCACGGTCTTGAAGCTGCGGTCCATCAGCAGGCTCATGTTGTGCAGGATGCGCTCGACCACCTTGGTCTCCCAGACCGCATCGAACTTGATCTGCGTGTCCAGCCAGTGCTCCAGCCACTCGGGGTCGGGCAGCCGGCTCTGGATGGTGTCGCGCGGGAACAGCGCCTTGTTCACGTGCAGGTTGGTCGGGTGCAGCGCCTGCGCGGTGCGGCGGGCGCTGGCCATCAGCACGCCAACCTTGGCGAAGGCGGCCTTGGCCTCGTCGCCGCACTTGTTGATGGCGCGCTTCATGTAGCGCAGGTAGGCGCCGCCGTGGCGGGCCTCGTCCTGGCTGAGTGTTTGGTAGATGTGCTTGATCACCGGCTCGGTGTGCCACTCGCTGGCGCGCCGGTACCAGTGGTTCAGGCGGATCTCGCCGCAGAAGTGCAGCATCAGCGTCTCCAGCGGCGGCGCCGGCTCGAACTCGAAGCGCACGTCGTGCAGCTCCTGCTCGGTGGGCACCAGGTCGGGTCGGAAGCGCTTGAGGTACTCGATCAGCACCAGCGAGTGCTTCTGCTCCTCGAAGAACCAGATCGACATGAACGCCGAGAAGTCGCTGTCGTCCTTGTTGTCGCGCAGGAACATCTCGGTGGCCGGCAGCGCCGACCACTCGGTGATCGCGTTCATCTTGATCGTCTGGGCCTGTTCGTCCGACAACTTGGCCGGATCGAACTGGGCCCAGGGGATGTCCTTGTCCATGTCCCAGCGCACGGACTCGAGTTGTTTGAACAGTTCGGGATAGAGCATAGAAGGCCTTCGGTTGCCCAGATTTTAAGCGGCCGGCATGAAACTGGTCTTACAACGCGTCGATGTCCTGCAGCATCCTGCGGGCGGTCGCCCGGACCGCCTCCCGCTCCTCGGCCGGCAGGCGGTCGAGGTTGCGCACCATCATGGACGTGCGGGGATTGGCGCGTAGCCGGGCTTCGTGGCGGTCGAGGAAGTTCCAGAACAGCACCGTCACCGGACACGCGCCCTCCCCGCTGCGCCGCTGCGGGTCGTAGGCACATCCGTCGCAGTAGTTGCTCATCCGTCGGATGTACAGGCCGGACGCGATGTACGGCTTGCTGGTGAAGCGGCCGCCGTCGGCATTCAGGGCCATGCCGGCGGTGTTGGGCAGCTCGGCCCACTCGACCGCATCCACGTACACCGCCAGGTACCAGTCGCACACCTGGCGGGGCTCGGTCCCGGCCAGCAGGGCGAATTGCCCGGTCACCATCAGCCGCTGGATGTGGTGGGCGAACCCATGGGCCAGCGTCTGGCCGATCGCCTGCCGCATGCAGTTCATCCGTGTCTGGCCCGTCCAGTACCAGGCGGGCAGGTCCCCGGTGTGCTGCCAGTGGTTGGCGGCGGCCATGCCCGGCATGTCCAGCCAGTACACGCCGCGGATGAACTCGCGCCAGCCGAGCACCTGCCGGATGAACCCCTCCACGCTGGCCAGCGGCAGGCGGTGCCGGCGCCACGCGGCCTGCGCCGCCTCCACGACTTCGGCCGGATGGATCAGGTGCAGGTTCAGGCTGGACGACAGCAGCGCATGCCAGCCCCAGGGCGTGTCGGTCCACATCGCGTCCTGGAAGGGCCCGAAGGCGGCCAGCCGGTGGTCCACGAAGTCGTGCAGAACCGCCAGCGCCTGCTCCCGCGTCACCGGCCAGCCGAACTGCGCGAGGGAGCCGGGGTGCTGCGCAAACCGCGAGGCCACGAGTGCGAGCACCTCGCGGGTGGTGGCGTCCGGCTCGAAGCGCAGGGGCGGGGGCACCAGGCCGGGACCGGCGGCGGGATAGCCGCGCCGGTTCTCCGCGTCGAAGTTCCAGCGCCCACCCGCCGGCGCGTCGCCCTCCATCAGCACGCCGTGCCGGCGGCGCATGTCGCGGTAGAAGAACTCCATGCGCAACTCGCGCTTGCGGCCGGCCCAGGCCACGAACTGCTGCCGCGAGCACATGAAGTGCGTGTCCTCCAGCACCTGGCAGGGCACGTCCGCCGCGGCGGCCGCGTCCTGCACCAGCGCCAGGATGCGCCATTCGCCCGGCTCGCACAGCCGCAGCTGCTGCGGCTGCCACCGGGCGAGTGCGCCGGCCAGCCGGCCGCCCAGGTCGCCCGGCAGGCCGGGGTCGTCCACCGCCAGGTAGGTGCAGGGCCAGCCCCGGGCCAGCACGGCGTCGCGGAAGTGCCGCATCGCCGACAGGAAGATGGCGATCCGGGCCTGGTGGCTCCAAACGTGGTGCGCCTCGCCATCGGCCTCGACCATGAGCACCCGGTCCTGCGCCGGGTCGAAGCCGGCGAGCGCCGGGTTTTCCATCCACAGCTGGTCCCCGAGCACCAGCACGAGGCGCCGGCACGGGCCTTCGCATCCGGCGGGCGCGGCGGTGCGTACTGGAGAATCCTGGGCGATGTTGCTGGAGGTTCCCATGGTTCGTGTCTTCTGCTTTCTGGTGGTGCTGACGGCGACCGCGACCGCCGCCTTCGCACAGGGTGCGCCCGCGCCCGCTGCCCCATCCGCGTCGTGTCCGGCCCTGCTCAACCAGCAGTTCCCGCGGCTGCAGGACGAGAAGCCGCAGTCTCTTTGCCAGTACGCAGGCAAGGTGCTGCTGGTTGTGAACACCGCCAGTTACTGTGGCTTCACCCCGCAGTACAAGGGCCTGGAGGCACTGCACGAGCGCTACCGCGACCGGGGCCTCGTCGTGCTGGGCTTCCCGTCCAACGACTTCTCGCAGGAGAGCGGCAGCAACAAGGACATCGCCGAGTTCTGCGAGAACACCTTCGGCGTCAAATTCCCGATGTTCGCCAAGTCCGCGGTGCGCGGTTCGGACGCCAACCCGCTCTTTCGGCAACTGGCGGCGGCGACCGGCCGCCAGCCCAGCTGGAACTTCCACAAGTACGTCGTTGCCCGCAACGGCAAGGCGGTGGCGCAGTACTCCAGCCTGACCACCCCGGACGACAAGGCCCTGGTGGCCGAGATCGAAAAGCAGCTGGCGGCCAAGCCCTGACTTGCGTTTGGATGAACTCACCGGTAATAATGCAGACTACGCAGTTCATCCGACCGACCATGCTCACAAATCTTTACCCGCGCGCAGGCGACGGCGATGGAACCCGCCGTGCGGCGGGCGTGTCCATAGGGGCACGGAGCGTGGCTCCACCAGACACTGGTTATTGCCGCGAAGCCTTCCGGGTGCCTGACACCCGGCTGCAATCCCGGGACGACTCTTCTCCTCCTCCCTCCCTCCCTCCTTCGTCCCGGGGCGCTTCGCGGCATTTTTCTTTCCGGCCCCGGCCGGGCCAGGCGGCCGCATGAAGGTCGCCATCGTCGGCTCGGGCATCGCGGGCTTGGCCTGCGCGCACCACCTGCGTGACCACGCGCAGGTCACGCTGTTCGAGGCGGGCTCCTACTTCGGCGGGCACACGCACACCGTCGACGTGACGCTGGCGGGGCCCGATGGCCGGCCCGTCACGCACGGGGTCGACACCGGGTTCCTGGTCTTCAACGAGCGCACCTACCCGCGCCTGATCCAGCTGCTGGCCGAACTCGCCGTGCCCACGGCGAAGTCGGACATGTCGTTCTCGGTCCAGGTGCCGGGCGCCGACGGCCTGGAGTGGAGCGGCAGCACGCTCGGCACCGTGTTCGCCCAACGGCGCAACCTGCTGCGGCCCCGCTTCTGGCGGATGCTGCGCGACCTGATGCGCTTCAACGCGCTGACCACGCGCATCGCCCGGCAGGGCCAGGAAGCCGAGCTGCGGCAGCCGCTGGCCGAGTTCCTGCAAGCCCACCGCTTCAGCGCGGAGTTCCGCGACTGGTACTTCCTGCCGATGATCGGCTGCATCTGGAGCTGTCCGACCGACCAGATGCTGCAGTTCCCAGTCAGCACCATGATCCGCTTTTGCCACAACCACGGGCTGCTGCAGGTGCTGAACCGGCCGCAGTGGTGGACGGTGGCGGGCGGCGCGCGCCAGTACGTCGAGCGCATCGTGGAGGGCCTGCCGGATGCCCGCGTCTCCTCGCCGGTGCGCTGGGTCCAGCGCGACGGCCATGGCGTGCGGGTCTGCAGCGACCGCGGCTGGGAGACCTTCGACAAGCTGGTGCTGGCCACGCACCCGGACCAGGCCCTGGCGCTGCTGCTGAACGCCAGCGCCGAGGAACGCCAGGTGCTGGGCGCGATCCGCTACCAGCCCAACCGCGCGGTGCTGCACACCGACACCAGCGTGCTGCCGCGCAACCGGGCGGCCTGGGCGGCCTGGAACTACGAAGGCGGTGCCGGTGGCGACGCCGCCGCGGGTCGCGTGTGCCTGCACTACCTCCTGAACCGGTTGCAGCCGCTGCCGTGGTCGCAACCGGTGGTGGTGTCGCTCAACCCGGTGCGCGAGATCGCCGCCAGCCGGGTCATCGCCGAGATGGACTACGCGCACCCCGTGTTCGACCTGGCTGCCATCGAAGCGCAGTCGCAGGTGCCGCAGCTGCAGGGCGGCTTGCACACCTACTACTGCGGCGCCTGGACCCGCTACGGCTTCCACGAGGACGGACTCGCATCCGGCATCGCGGCCGCGCACGCCCTGCGCGCCGATGCCGCCGAGCGGCGGGCGGCGGGCGCCGGTGCCGCGCCGGAGCTGGTGGCGTGAACACGCCGCTGCTGGGCACGGGCCAGGTGCGGCACACCCGGCTGCGGCCCGCGCGCAACGCGTTCGCCTACCCCACGTTCTTCCTGCTGCTGCCCATGCGCAGCATGCGCACCGGGGGCGCTGGTGCGGTGCCGCACAACCGCTTCGGCACGCTCAGCTTCTGGGACCGCGACCACGGGGAGGGCGGCGACGATGCGCTGGCCTGGCTCGATGCGCTGCTGCGCGGAGAAGGCATCGACGATGCCGACGGCGAGGCCTGGTTGCACTGCTATCCGCGGGTCCTCGGCTACGCCTTCAAGCCGGTGAGCTTCTGGTACTGCCACCGGCAGGACGGCAGCCTGCGGGCGATCGTCGTGGAGGTGAACAACACCTTCGGCGAGCGCCACTGCTACCTGCTGGACGCGCCGGCGTGGGGCCGCGAGGTCGAGGCGCGCAAGGTGTTCCACGTCTCGCCCTTCTGCGAGGTGTCGGGCCGCTACCGCTTCCGCTTCCTCTTCAGCGCCACGCGCGACCGCACCGTGGTGCGGATCGACTACGACGACACGGCCGGGCCGCTGCTGCAGACCAGCGTGAGCGGCGCGCTCGAGTCCGCCACCACGCCGGCCCTGCGCCGGGCCCTGTGGGGCCATCCCCTCATGACCCTGGCCGTCATCGCGCGGATCCACTGGCAGGCCTTGCGGCTGGCCGCCAAGCGCGTTCCCTTCTTCAGCAAGCCCGCGGCCCCGGGCGCCTTCGTCACCCGTCCATGAACACCACGACCATTTCACGCCCCCTGCTGCCGCGCGAGGCGCCTGCCGCCGCGCGCAGCGCGCTGCGCCTGATGCAGCGCCTGGTGGAGGGCACGCTGACGGTGCAGTTTCCCGATGGGCAGAGCCACCGCTTCGGCTCGGGGCACGCACCCTTCGCGTCGATCGCGCTGCGCAACTGGAACGTCTGCACGGCCGCGCTGCGCTCGGGGGACATCGGCTTCGCCGAGGCCTACATCGCGGGCGACTGGAGCACGCCCAGCCTGCCCGACCTGCTGCAGCTGTTCCTGCGCAACCGCCAGCACGTGGAGGACGTCATCTACGGCCACTGGGCCGGCCGGCTGCTGTACCGCCTGCGCCACCTGCTGCGTCGCAACACGCGGGCCGGCAGCCAGAAGAACATCCACGCGCACTACGACCTGGGCAACAGCTTCTACTCGCTGTGGCTCGACGATACGATGAACTACTCGTCGGCCTGGTTCGACGGCGACCTGCAGCGGCCCATGCGCGAGGCGCAACACGCGAAGGTCCGCCGTGCGCTGCGGATGGCCGGCGTGCAGCCCGGAGACCGGGTGCTGGAGATCGGCTGCGGCTGGGGCGCACTGGCGGAGATGGCGGCAACGGAGTTCGGAGCGTCGATCACCGGCGTGACGCTGTCCACCGAGCAGCTGGCCTTCGCCCGCGCGCGCATGGCGCGGCACGGCGTGGCCGAGGGTGCCGACCTGCGGCTGCAGGACTACCGGGACGTGGCAGACGGGCCCTACGACGCCGTGTGTTCGATCGAGATGGTCGAGGCGGTCGGCCGCGAGTACTGGCCGGGCTACTTCGGCGCCATCGCGCGGCTGCTCAAGCCGGGTGGCCGTGCCTGCATCCAGAGCATCGTGATCGACGACGCGCTGTGGGGCCGCTACATCCGCTCCACCGACTTCATCCAGCAGTACATCTTCCCCGGCGGCTGCCTGCCCTGTCCGTCGGAGTTCCGCAAGGCGGCGGCAGCGGCGGGCCTGGACGTCGTGGACGAGCTGCCCTTCGGCGCCGATTACGCGGAGACGCTGCGCCGCTGGCGGGCGGACTTCCTGGCCGCGCGCCAGCAGGTCCTGGCGCTGGGGTTCGACGAGCGCTTCATGCGCCTGTGGGAGTTCTACCTCGCGTATTGCGAGGCCGCGTTCGCCCAGCGCAGCATCGACGTGGTGCAGTACACCTTGCGCAAGCCGGGCTGAGCATGCGACTGGCCGCCGCGCTCCTGGTCCTGCTGCTGGCGACGCCCGGCATGGGTCCGGCACACGCGCAGGCCACCGGGCCCGCCCCGGCCCCGGCGGGCACGCCCGCACTGCCGCAAGCGGCCCTGGCCGGCGCGGGACGGCTGACGGTGTGGGGCTTTGCCGTGTACGACGCGCGGCTGTGGGTCGCGCCGGGCTTTCGCCGCGGGGAGTTCGCTGCGCACCTCTTCGCGCTGGAGCTGGCCTACCTGCGGGCCTTCAGCGCCGAGGACATCGCACGCCGCTCGCTGGAGGAGATGGCGCGCAGCGGACCGATCGACGCGGACCTCGCCCGCCGGTGGCAGGACGCGCTCGTGCGCCTGCTGCCCGACGTGCAGGCGGGAGACCGCATCACCGGCGTGCACCGCCCCGGCCGCGGAGCCGAGTTCTTCCACAACGGCAGGCGCCTGGGGGAAGTGGCGGATCCCGGCTTCTCGCCACGCTTCTTCGCGATCTGGCTCGGGCCGGCCACCTCGGAGCCGCGCCTGCGCGACGTGCTGCTCGCCGGGACGCCCCCATGAGCCCCGGCGGCGCGTTGCGCACCTCCGAGACCCTGCGCTACGGGCTGCTCGGGCTGCCGCTGGCTTTCGTCGCACTGCCGCTGTACGTGCTCCTCCCCAACCACTACGCGCGGGAGTTCGGCGCGCCACTGGCCGCCCTGGGCGCGGTGTTGCTGGGCGCACGCGCGCTCGACGCGCTGGCCGACCCGTTCATCGGCCGCTGGGTGGACCGGCTGCATGGGCGCTCCAGCGCGCAGGTGCTGCGCTTCGCCGCGCTCGGTGCCTTGCTGCTGGCGGGCGGTTTCGCGGCGCTGTTCTTTCCGCCGGTGCGCGGCCCGGCGCTGCTGGCCTGGGCCGCGGCCCTGCTGGTGCTGACCTACCTCGGCTACAGCATGGCCAGCGTGGCCCACCAGTCCTGGGGCGCGATGCTGGGCGGCGACGAGGTGCAGCGCAGCCGCATCACCGGCCACCGCGAAGCCCTCGCGCTGGTGGGCGTGATGCTGGCGGCCGTGGCGCCGAGCGTCCTGGGGCTCGGCGCCACGGCCCTCCTGCTGGCGGTGCTGCTGGCCGGATCGCTGTGGGCCTGGCGGGCCTCGCGCTGGCCCGTGCCGCGCACCGCGGAGACGGTGGCGGACCTCGCCGTCCCCTTGCGCAACCGGGCCTTCCGGCGCCTGCTGGGCGTGTTCCTGCTGAACGGGATCGCGAGCGCGGTCCCGGCGACCCTGGTGCTCTTCTTCGTGCAGGACCGGCTGCAGGCCCCGTCCCGGCTGGAGCCCGCGTTCCTGGGAACGTACTTCCTGGCGGCAGCGCTCTCGGTCCCGGGATGGCTGGCGCTGGTGCGCCGCGTCGGCCTGGCTGCGAGCTGGCTTGCTTCCATGGTGCTGGCGGTGGCAACCTTCGCCTTCGCGCTGGCGTTGGGCGCCGGCGACCACGTGGCCTTCCTCGCCATCTGCGCCGCATCGGGCATCGCCGTGGGCGCCGACCTTGCGCTGCCGTCGGCCCTGCTGGCCGGCCTGATCGGCGCGGCGGGGCACCAGTCGCGCCTGGAGGGCGCCTACTTCGGCTGGTGGAACCTGGCGACCAAGCTCAACCTGGCACTGGCCGCGGGCCTCGCATTGCCGCTGCTGCAACTGGCGGGCTACGTGCCCGGCCAGCGTGACGCCGCCGGCCTGGCCGCGCTCTCGTATGCCTATTGCCTGCTGCCCTGCGCGCTGAAGCTCGCGGCGGCCGTGGCGCTGTACCGCGGATTCATCCGACAGGGAGACCGACCATGAACAGGCGGTGGATCGTGCTGGCCGGCGCGGCAGCATTGGCGGGTTGCGCGGCACCGGAGCCGGCGCGGTACGCGGCCGAGCGGCCGCTGCTGGACATCCGCAGCTACTTCAACGGGCGCGTGGACGCCTGGGGTATGTTCACCGACCGCTCCGGCGCGGTGGTCAAGCGATTCACCGTCGTCCTGGATTGCCGGTGGACCGGCGACGAGGGCGTGCTGGACGAGGACTTCACCTTCTCGGACGGAACGAAGCAGCGGCGCGTGTGGCGCCTGACGCATCTCGGTGACGGCCGCTTCAGCGGACGCGCCGACGACGTGGTGGGCACCGCCACCGGCCAGCAGCGCGGCAACGCGCTCCAGTGGCAGTACACCCTGGCCTTGCCGGTGGACGGCCGCACCTGGAACGTCCAGTTCGACGACTGGATGGTGCTGATGGACGAGCGGGTGCTCCTGAACCGCGCCACCATGTCCAAGTTCGGCGTCCGGCTGGGCGAGGTCACCCTCGCCTTCCAGAAACGATGATCGACCGCAGCCTGCCCGTGCCCGCGCCGGTGCGCCGCGCCGCCACCCCGCTGCCGGGCCTGTTCGGACGTGCGAATCCCGTCATGGCGCAGTGGAGCGGCCGGCGCGTCTGGCTGGTCGGCGCCTCCACCGGCATCGGCCTGGCGCTGGCCGAGGCGCTGCACGCTGCCGGCGCCGACGTGCTGGTCTCGGCGCGCCAGGCGGCCGCGCTGGAGGCGTTCGCCGCTGCCCACCCGGGCGCAACTCCCGTGCCGCTGGACGTGACGGATCCCGCCTCCGTGCGCGATGCGGCCCGGACGCTCCTGAGCTCCGGACCGCTGGACCTGGTGGTGTACTGCGCCGGCCACTACCACGCGGTGCGTGCCACCGACTGGTCGCTCGCCGAGATGCTGCGGCACCAGCAGGTGAACTACGTCGGTGCATTGCACGTGCTCGATGCGGTGCTCCCTGCGCTGCTGACCCAGGGGCAGGGCCACGTCTCGCTGCTCGGGAGCGTGGCGGGCTACCGCGGCTTGCCAAGGAGCCTGGCCTACGGCCCCACCAAGGCCGCGCTGATCCACCTGGCCGAAGCCCTGTACCTGGACCTGCGCGAACGCGGCATCGGGGTGAGCATCGTCAATCCCGGGTTCGTGCGCACACCGCTCACGGCGCAGAACGATTTCCACATGCCGGCGCTGATGACACCGGAAGCCGCGGCAGGCGAGATCCTGGAGGGCTGGGCGCGTGGCGGCTTCGAGATCCACTTCCCGCGCCGCTTCACGCTGGCGATGAAGCTGCTGCGACTGCTGCCCTTTGCGGCCTACCAGGCCCTGGTGCGGCGGATCACCGCCGGCTGAGGAAGCTTCAGGCCGGCTGGCTGTCCTGGAAGCTGGGCCGCTGCATCAGCTTGTCGTGCAGCTTGGTCAGGTTGGGGTGCGCCGTGCGCCAGTCGATGTCCGGGAAGCGGAAGTCCAGGTAGCCCAGTGCACACCCGACCGCGATGTCGGCCAGGCTCATGTGGATGCCGGCGCAATACGGCTTGTCGCCCAGGCCCTGGCCCATGGCCTTCAGGCTCGCATGCGCCTTGCCGATCTGGCGGTCGATCCAGGCCTGGCTGCGTTGCGCCTTGGTGCGGCCGGCCCAATTGGCTTCGAGGCGGGCCAGGATCAGCGCATCCAGCACGCCGTCGGCCAGGGCCTCCCACGTCTTGACCTCGGCCCGCTCGCGGCCCACCGCCGGAATGAGCTTGCCGACGGGCGAGAGGGTGTCGAGGTATTCGACGATCACGCGCGAGTCGAACAGCGCCTCGCCGCCTTCCATCACCAGGCAGGGCACCTTGCCCAGGGGATTGGATTCCGAGATCGTGGTGTCGGCGGACCAGACGTCCTCCTGCACGAACTGATAGTCCAGCTTCTTCTCGGCCATGACGATGCGCACCTTGCGCACGTAAGGGCTGGTGACGGCTCCGATCAGTTTCATGGGACTCTTGGTGTTGTGGGCCACGGGGAGGGCGATTTTAGGCGCTCGCCATTGTGCCGCTGTGGCAGCGCGGCGACAGGCCGCCAAGGGGAAAGACCCGGGGGGTGCCGCCTACAATCGCGGTCCGATGACGATTTCGACGATCTCCGCGCTCTCGCCGCTGGACGGGCGCTACGCCGCGCGCCTGTCCGCCCTGCGCCCGCTCATGAGCGAGCAGGGTTACATGCACCGGCGGGTGCAGGTGGAGGTGAGCTGGTTCATCGCGCTGTCGGATGCCGGGTTCGCGGAGTTCAAGCCTTTGTCGCCGGGTGCGCGCACGTACCTGCTCGGGCTGGTGAAGAACTTCTCCGAAGCCGACGCCGTGGCGATCAAGGAGATCGAGAAGACCACCAACCACGACGTGAAGGCGGTGGAGTACTGGATCAAGTCGAAGTTCGAGGCCCGGCCCGAGCTGCGCGGTGCCAGCGAGTTCGTGCACTTCGCCTGCACCAGCGAGGACATCAACAACACCAGCCACGCCCTGCAGCTCAAGGGCGCGCGCGACCAGGTGCTGCTGCCGGCACTGGATGGCGTGATCTCCCGCATGCGGGACATGGCGCATGCCCATGCCGACGTGCCGATGCTCAGCCGCACGCACGGGCAGACCGCGAGCCCCACCACCGTGGGCAAGGAGATCGCCAACGTCGTCGTGCGGCTGGCGGCGGCGCGCGAACGCATCGCGTCCGTGCGGCTGCTCGGGAAGATGAACGGCGCGGTGGGCAACTACAACGCTCACCTGGCGGCCTGGCCCGACTTCGACTGGGAAGCCTTCAGCCGCAAGGTGATCGAGTCCCCGGAGCCCCTGGGCCTGGGCCTCACGTTCCAGCCCTACAGCATCCAGATCGAGCCGCACGACTACATGGCGGAGTTGTTCGACGCCGTGGCCCGGGCCAATACGATCCTGGTGGACTGGTCGCGCGACGTCTGGGGCTACGTGAGCCTGGGCTACTTCAAGCAGAAGTTGCGCGAGGGCGAGATCGGCTCGTCCACCATGCCGCACAAGGTCAACCCGATCGACTTCGAGAACGCAGAGGGCAATCTCGGCCTGTCCAACGCGCTGCTGCGGCACCTCTCCGAGAAGCTGCCCGTGTCGCGCTGGCAACGCGACCTCACCGACTCCACCGTGCTGCGCAACATGGGCGTGGCCCTCGGGTACGCGGTGCTCGCCTACCACTCGCTGGGCATTGGCCTGGGCAAGCTGGAGCTCAACACCGAAGCGCTGCAAGCCGACCTGGACGGCGCCTGGGAGGTGCTGGCGGAACCGATCCAGACGGTCATGCGGCGCTTCGGCGTGCAGGGTGCCTACGAGAAGCTGAAGGACGTGACCCGCGGCAAGACGGTGCGGCCGGAAGACCTGCACGCCCTGATCCGCAGCCTGGACATCCCGCCGGCGGAGCGCGATCGCCTGCTCGCCCTGACCCCGGCCCTCTACGTGGGCAAGGCGGCCGATCTGGCGCGCCGCGCCTGAGCCCGTGGCGCTCAAGTCCACCATCTTCAAGGCCCAGGTGGCCGTGGCCGACATCGACCGCGGCTACTACGCCGACCATGGTTTGACGCTGGCCCGCCATCCCAGCGAGACGGACGAGCGGATGATGGTCCGGCTCGCCGCACTTGCGCTGCACGCGCATGCGCTGCAGACCGAATGCGGCGGCGACGGCACCCTGGGATTCGGCGCCGGGCTGTCCGACCCGGACGATCCCGACGTCTGGCTGCGGGACTACACCGGCCGCACGCGGCTGTGGATCGAGGTGGGCCAGCCGGACGACAAGCCGCTGGTTCGCGCGTGCTCCAAGGCCGACCGGGTGTTGGTCTATGCCTTCCACCATGCGGCGGAAGTCTGGTGGCGGGGCATCGAGGGCAAGGTGTCGCGGCTGGACAAGCTGGAGGTCTGGCGCATCCCGACCGAGGCCTCCCAGGCGCTCGCCGCCCTGGCCGAGCGCAGCATGCAGTTGCAGGCCACGGTGCAGGAGCAGAGCCTGATGCTGTCCAGCGCCGCGGGCAGCGTGGACATCGAGCCGGTCCGCTGGAAGTAGCCTCAGCCGGGCATGGGCCGGCCGCACTGCCAGCAGCAGTCGAAGCCGCCTTCCACCCGTTCGCCGCAGGCGCAGTGCCAGCGGCGCTGGGGCGTGGACTGCAAGGCATCCAGCAGCGCCCGGGCACCGGCCTCCTGCGTGGCATCGCGCAGCCAGACCTCCGGCAGGCACTGGTCCGGCGGGAGCTCACCGGCAGCCGCGCCGAGGAAGTAGCGCTGCACCGAGGCGTCGAAGCCCGCCTGCCGCAGCACGTCGACCCAGAACGCAGCGATGGCGATGTTGGGGGCGCGGGCGAGCCGGAGCATCAGCCCGCCGGGTCCGGTGCGGGCTTCTCGGCCGCGCGTTCGGAGTAGCGGTTGAATCGCCAGGCATCACCTTGCAGGGTGATGCGGCGCCACGTCTGGCGCTTGTCCGCCGGGCTCATCTCCGGCCAGTGCTGCACCTCTTCGAAGGTGCGCCCGCAGCCCTTGCACACGGCGTCGCCCTGGCTGGTGGAGCAGATCGCGATGCAGGGCGTGTCCGGCGTGCTCTCGTACCAGGCCTTCCAGGCCTCGTAGGCCTTGGGCGGGAAGCTGCGCTCGTCGGCCTCGTCTTCCCGGTAGAACACCATGAGGGCATACACCTCCGCCAGGGCCCGCAGCGGCGCCGCCAAGGTCACGCCGTCGGGGGAAGGCATGCGCTCCCGCCAGTAGTTGATGGCGGCCTCGATGTCGGTGATGTGGATTCCAGCCATGCGCGCGTCCGGGGGTCGGATGATACGGTGCCGGACGGGCAGCCCGCAGGCCGGGTGTATCCTCCGCGGCCATGAAGCTGCTGGCCAAGTGGTTGCTGAGCGCGATGGCGCTGCTCTTCGTCGCCTACGTCTACCAGGGCGTTGAGGTGCGCAACTTCACGTCGGCGCTGCTGGCGGCCTTCGTGATCGGCCTGCTCAACCTGCTGGTACGGCCGGTGCTGGTGGTGCTGACGCTTCCCGTGACGGTGCTGACGCTCGGGCTGTTCCTCTTCGTCGTGAACGCCCTCATGTTCTGGGCGGCTGCCAGCCTGCTGGCGGGCTTCCAGGTGAACGGATTCCTGGGCGCCCTGGTCGGATCGCTGATCTACACCGCCATGGGCGTGGTGATCGAATCAGCGCTCGATCGCCTGCTCCCGAAGAAGTGACTCCACCTGCCGCACGCGGGTGTCGATGATCGACGCCTCGATGTGGTCGCCCCCCGCGCCGCCGCGCCGGACCAGGTCTTGCGCCGCCTTCAGGCGGTCGATCGCGGCGGGGTAGTCGAGCTGCGCCACCTGCGCTTCGGCTTCTGCGCGGATGGCGCGCAAGGTCTGTTGCTGGGCACCGTATGCCGCCGCGAGCAGCTGCCATGCGGCCGCATCGCGTGGCTGCGCCGCCACCCAGGTCTGCAGGCGCTGGGCCACGTCCCGGCCGCCACCCTCGGCCAGACGTGCGGCCGACCAGAGCATCAGCTCCGCGCGGGAGGTGGAGCCGGCCTCGACCAGCGACGATGCACGGTCGGCACGGCCGCCGGCGAGCGCCACCTCTGCGGATAGGAGCCGAGCCAGGCGTGCTGCCGTGGGATCGCCGCGCGTCTCGTCGACGAGGCGTTGTGCCCAGGTGGAAGCACCCCCGTGGTCCCGCAGGCGGGAGGCTGCGAGCGCTGCGGCGTACAGCACGGCGGCGCGGCGGGAGCTCGGACCGGCAGCGGCGAGGCCACTGGCCTCGGTGACGAAGGAGCGAAGGCTGTCCACGCCGTTGTTCGCCAGGACGCGCGCACGCGCCGTCATGAGCGCATGTTCGAGCTGCGCCGTGCTCGTGCTGGTGCCACGCTCGCCCAGCTGCTGGCGCGACTGCATGTCGGCCATGCGCTCCGTGTTCATCGGGTGGCTGCGCAGGTAGGGGAAGGAGCCGCTGTCGTTCAGGCGGGAGGCCTGCTGCAGCTTCTCGAACATGGTCACGAAGCCGCGGGGATCGAAGCCGGACTGGGTGAGCACGCCGTAGCCGATGCGGTCGGCCTCGCGTTCCATGTCCCGGGAGAAGCTCAGCTGGTTCTGCATCGCGAGCGCCTGCCCGCCGCTCATCATCGCGTTGGCAGCGTCCGAGTTCTTGCTCGCCGCGAGCGCGCCCAGGATCATGGCGCCGATCACGAGCGGCGCATTGCGCTTTTCCTGGCCGACGATGCGGGCGATGTGCCGCTGCGTGACGTGGCTCAGCTCGTGGGCGAGCACGGAGGCGAGTTCGTCGCGGGAGGCGGTCACGCTGACCAGGCCCAGATGCAGGCCGAGCCAGCCGCCGGGGAGGGCGAAGGCGTTGACGCTGCGGTCCTTGCCCAGCAGGACCTGCCAGGCGAAGCGCTCGTCGAGCTCGGCCGTCAGCTCGCCCCGCGTGCGTGCGGCCGCCAGCAGGCGCTGCCAGATGCCCTGCACGTACTCGACCAGCACCGGATCGTCGACGTAATCCGGGTCGCGGTACAGCTCGCGCGCGATCTTCTCGCCCAGCCGCCGCTCGGCGGCGACCGTCATCTCGTTGCCGTCGCCGAGGGTGGGAAGTTGCGCTTGGGCCGGGGCGGCAACCGCCAGCGCAAGCGCCAGCACAGAAGGAACGAGCCGCCGGCAGACCGGTTCGAAGGAGAAGCGAAAGGCCATTCCGGAATGATGCGCCAGATCGGTAAACGCCAGGTAACCGGGCTGTCCGTGCTGGCGGACGAAGCGGTGCCGGGCCGCGACTTATCATTGTTTTCCTTTCTCCAAATGCAAACCCATGAACGGCCTCACCCACTTCGACGCACAGGGCCAAGCCCACATGGTGGACGTGGGCGACAAGCCCAGCACGCGACGTGTGGCGGTGGCGCAAGGCCGCATCCGGATGCTGCCAGCCACGCTCGCGCGGGTGCGCGACGGCGCGGCCGCGAAGGGGGACGTGCTGGGCGTGGCCCGCATTGCGGGCATCCAGGGTGCCAAGCGCACCAGCGAACTCGTTCCGCTGTGCCATCCACTCGCGCTGAGCCATGTGGCGGTGGGGTTCGAACTGGATGAGGCTGCGAGCTCGGTGCTCTGCACCGTCACGGCGGAGACCACAGGCCCGACGGGCGTCGAGATGGAAGCGTTGACCGCAGTGCAGGTTGCCCTTCTGACGGTCTACGACATGTGCAAGGCGGTAGACCGGGGAATGACCATCACCGACGTGCGCTTGGTGCGCAAGGAAGGCGGCAAGTCGGGGTCGTGGACTGCCGTGCCCGAGGCCGGCAGCTGAGGAGCCTGCCCGGGCGTCAGCGCGGGGCGGTGGGGAGGCTCCCGGCAGGAGCCTGCGCTCGCGACGCGAACCAAGCCTGGTAGTGCTCCGGGAAAGCAGCCCGGTAACGCGGCAGGTGCTCGGCGACCACCGCATCGCGGCCGAGGACCAGCGCCGTCTCCAGCACGATCTCGATCACCTTGGGTTCCGGTGAGTAGTGGAGCAGGTCGAGCGCGAGCGCATGGAGGTCAGCGGCGGTGGCGGCGGTGACCGGAGTGGTGCTGAGCGCGGCAAATCGGACCTGGTCGGGAAACCACCGGCTGTCGCCGATGCGGGCCAGTGGATCCTGGCGGTAAGCCGCCCAGCGCTCGGAAGGCGGCAGGTAAGCCTGCGACACCCGCATGTAATCGAATCCGACCCACCCCAGCAGCGCGAGCGCGGCCGCGACCAGGGGAGTCTTGAAGCTCCATGCGCCGTCATGCGGTGGCGGGCTCTCTGGGGCTTCCGGCGCGCGACGCCACAGCAGGCCGACGCCGAACCCCAGGGCCATCTGGAAAGGTCCGTACCACAGCGGATATTCGACGAGGCTGTGCGCTGCGATGGCCGCGAGAAGCATCCACGCGAACTGCCGCTCCGGCTGGGCCTCCTGCCATGGCCGTGCACGCAGGACAGCCAGCACGCTCCCGCCGCACACGAGCACCGCGAATGGCACGCCGAGTTCGACGGCGAGATGCAGGGGGAAGCTGTGTGCGTTGTCGAGGATGTCGCAGAAGCGGGGTTGCGAGTACAGGTGCCAGTAGTGCGCGTAATCGAGCTCCCCCCAGCCCCAGCCAAGGAGCGGCCGCGCCGCAATCAGCTCCAGCACGTTGGGCCACAAGTGCGAGCGCGTCGCGCAATCAGCCTCCGTCGCGATGCGCGCGAAAACATTGAGGTCTTGCTCGTTCGCAAGATGGGACAGCAATGCAGGCAGCCCGAGCGCGGCGGCGAGGTAGGTGCCAAGGCCAGCTGCGACGAGGCCTAGTGCGGTCCTTTTGTGGGCTGTTGGCCATAAGAGTACGAATGCGAACACCATCAACCATTCGAGCAGCCCGATTCGCGAGGCAGATGCTGCATTCCCGATGGCGAGCAGAACGATGCAAGCCAGGGCGAGGCCGACACGTTCGCGCAGCAGCCACAAGGCGCTGCACAGACCGATGCTCGTCAGCGTGGCGAACTGGTTGCGTTGCCGCAAGTTTGCGAAGGCCTCCCCCACGGCCGCGTCGCTCACGAAGCCGGCCAGGTGCTGCGTCCACCCGAAGTACTGCAGAACGCCCATGGCGCTGCTGGCCAAGGCCGCCAGCAGCAGTGCGAGCGCGACCGGGCGGAGTGCCTCGTGAGGCGCTCCGTACGACGCCACGTGGGCTGCACACCCGACCGCCGCGGCGCAGGCTACGAGGGGAGCGAGTGCTTGAGGCTCCGCCAAGAGCGCAGCCGCGAGCGTGCCGAGCACCAGGAGCAGCCCGGGCCAACGTGTCGACCACCGCGCAGGGCTGATCCAGAACAGAAATGCGCTGCAGGCCCAAGCAATCAGAAGCGGCACCATGCCGGGCGTGGGGCCGGCCGCGAACGGATGCAGCCAGGGCAGCAGTGCGGCAGCGGCGACCAGCGGCGCCCGGATCTTCCCCTGCATGGCCGGATTCGCATGCGCGATGGCGGCTGTCATGCCCCGGCCAGCGCGCGACCGGGCCGGTTCAGAAGGAATCTAGCGGAACGAATCCGAGCACCTCGGTGGTGGACGCATCGAGGAGGACAGTCCAGAACGCCTTGCGCGCCGCGAGGGGCACGTAGACCGCTGCCGCCTCCGCCCGCCCCGCGCGTTGGAGCACGGCGTCCACGGCTGCTGCCTCGGCAGGAAACCGCTGCTTCAGCGCCGCCACGGGTTTGGCGGCCTTCAGCACGTCGCCTTTACCGGACGAATACGGTTGCCAGAAGTCGGGCCGGGATCCCAGCGACACGCCCTCCAAGGCAGCCATCGTGGCATCGAAATGTTCGTTGGAGCTGCGAAAAGCTCGCATCGACAGCGTCGTAGGTCCAGTCCAAGGCAATGTCTGCAGCTCCTTTGGCGCTTTCGGCAGCAGCTCATGCGGAACGTCGATTGCATGGACCACCCGAAACCGGTCGATTTCGAAGACCAGGTGCACGGGCCGCGCCACCGCAACCGTCCACAAGCCGTAGCCCAAGGCAGCGAGCTGCAAGAGGACCACAACGGCCAAGTCCCTTTTCAGGGTGCGCAGAGTCTTTCGCGGGTCGAACACGGCCAGGGTGATCATCGGACCAAGCACGACGTCCACCGCGACCAGTAGCAGGAACAGCTCGCGGCCCCCGGCGATGACGCCATACGGATAGGGATACCAGATCCCGAACACCAGCGAAGCCGCCGCCGCTGCGACGGCGACGCTGGCGGCAAGATGCAATCCGGCGGCTCGCAGGCGAGGTGCGAGGAAGAACTCTGTCAACGGAAGGCGCAGCAACATTGTCGAACTCACCTAAGGCACGGAATCAAGACGTCAGGAGGTGTCCGCTCGTCGACCGGCGTGTCGATGAAGCGGCGCAACGCGTCGAACGACGGTCCACTTACTTCGGCAAGCCCGGCCTTTAGATGTGCCGACATCTCTTTGCTGAGGCGCAGGTACAGGTACAGCATGCGTCTGGCCGCGGCGAGTTGGCCATCCATCGCCAGCGCCGTGACCAACGAACTCTGATAGAGCGGCTCGAGCATGGTGCAGGACAAGACTTGCATTTCTGCCGCATAAGCACTTGCACTCGTCGGCGTGACCTTCTGACTCATGACTTTGGCAAATCGAACGTACTTGCGAAACCAACTCACCGTCTGCGCGTGCTCGATGCGTTCTTCCACCGTTCCTTCGGCAGCTGCGCGAAAGATCGGACTGATTCTATAAAAGTCATTGTTGATCCACACGCACCCAACGACGATGGTGAGGCCTGCGGCGGCGAGGGAGGCTCGATGGATGGCAAGGCGGCGAGTGGCAATCTGCAACGACGCGCCCAAGACAGGAGAACCAGACCGCGCGGTCACGTGTGCTGCCGCCAAGCCGAGCATGAACAGGAGTATCTGGAGGAAGTACGTGTACCACAGCGGAAACTCCAGCATGGCGTGGATCAGGATACAGCCGACCATCGCGAGCGCTGCAGCGTGATCCCTCTGGCGATGGGCCTGAAGAGCGACGACGATGGTTGCCATCAGCGTGCCTGCAACCAGTAGGGCAGCAGGAACTCCGAAATCGAACGCGATCTGGAGGAAGAGGTTGTGAGCATTGGACATCATGGAGCCGATGCTCACGACGGCACCGCTCGCAAACATGGTGGGGCCGTAACGTCCCAGTCCATGACCCGTGAAGGGCTTGTCCGCGATGAGTCGAATGGTTTCAGTCCAGATCCGCGTCCGCATGCCGGCGCCTTCGGTCGCAGTCTGCGCTGCTTTCGCGACCGCGTGGAACGTCGCGATTCCCTCAACGTGCAGCCAGTAGAGCACCGCGGTTGCAGCGAGAAGCCAGATTGCAACCAGCAGAACCTGCCTTCGGATTTGAGGCTTTGGCATCGTCCAGGCCATCCAAGGAAGGGAGATCGCCAGCATCACGGCACCGGAGCGCGACCCAGTGGCAACGATGCCGAGGACAAGCAAGGCTGCGATCGCTGCAAATGTGCGACCGCGTATCTTGCTAGATGAAAGAAGCCATGCCGTGGCGTGCAATCCGATTGCCAGGAACGTGGCTTGATGGTTCGGTTGACGAATGAAGCCGAACGCGCGTCCCGGCGTATCCAGATAAGGAATCAACGCCCAGTGGCCTGGCAGCTGGAAGTATTGAACCAGACCGGCTGCCGATGCCAAGGCAGCGCAGCTGACCAACACCCAGCAGATGCTCGCCATCCAGTCCGAACGCGCTTGGTCCTGGGAGCCGACGGTCCAGCCAAGGTGAAAGGCCAGCGCTCCAAGCAAAAGATACACGACCGCGAGGATGTAGGTTTCAGGGTCTGCGGGCGCCGGCTTACCGATCGCTTGCGCCATCGTCATGGCGATCAGGACCGCCAGTGTGGCCATCACTGCCCAATATGGCCAGCCACTGCGAAGGTCACCAGGGTCACGTGCGCGCACCAGGAGCAACAAGCCCAATCCGAGGGAAGCTGCGAGCTCGTTGATGAAGTTCGGCAGTGGCAAGACGCCGTACGCCAGCACGAACGGCAGCCCAAAACAAGCACTGACAGCGAGCAGCCGCTGAATGGAATGATGCATGGGGAAGGATCTTCTTCGGCGGAACTGCAGCTGGCAAGCACCAAAAGAAAGGGGCACCTTCGGTGCCCCTTTCGACATGAGCAGAAGCTGATTAGCCGCGGCAGGATCCGGGCAGGAACTTGGCCGGCACGCCGTTCGACGAACTCGGGCCGCAGGACCATGCAGGGATCACAGATCCGGGAGCGATAGCAGTAGCAGCGGAGGGGGACAGGACGACCCACATGTTGTCGATGGTTGTATCACCAAAGTTCCGCGCTTGAACGCCGATTGAGCCCTGCGTGGTGCCAGTCACGATCGCATTGACGAACTTGCTCGGTTGCGTAGCTTCGCAGCCCCAGCTACCGGGAGTGGGCAGTGCAGTCGCCGACTGCACCACTTCCGTGATGGTCGTACGGCAGGACGAGGCGGCAAGGATCACCTCAGACATGCGAGCACGCTTGGTGTAGTCCTGGTAAGCAGGCAGCGCGACGGCGGCCAAAATGCCGATGATCGCAACGACGATCATCAGTTCGATCAGGGTGAAACCCGTTTGCAGTTGACGCTTCATGGAACCTCCGGAGTAAAGAAGCTTCCTAGCTCAGCAATCGGCGTGCCATGACGTTTGACGTTCTTCTCGTGACTTTCGGTGCTCTCAAGCTAACCAAGTGCCGGTTATTGGTGCCAAATTGTGCTACGTCGACATTTTTGTCACAAAAAAGGCGCCAAATGGCGCCTTTGTGAAGGTCAGTGGAGGTCAGCCTCGGCAAGAGCCCGGAAGGAACCGCACCGAGATCCCCATCGATGGCGCTGTTGCAGGACCGCAAGTCCATGCTGGGATGGTCGATCCAGCAACAACAGGCTGTGCGGCAGACGGGCTTAGAACAACCCAGCCATTGTCAATCAGCGCGTCGTTGAAGTTGCGCGCCTGCACGCCTATAGAGCCTTCGGGCGATCCAGTTGTCACGAGCGCAACGTAGCGGCTGGGAGTAGTGGCCTCGCAACCCCAAGACCCAGGTGTCGGCAACGCAGTTGCTGATTGCACCACCTCGGTGATGGTCGTGCGGCACGCCGACGCCGCTAAGATCACTTCGGAAACACGGGCCCGCTTCGTGTAGTCTTGGTAAGCCGGCAGCGCGACGGCCGCCAGGATGCCGATGATCGCGACCACGATCATCAGCTCGATCAACGTGAAACCTGCTTGCAAATGACGCTTCATGGAAACCTCCTGTTGAGAAGCATCCTGAATTCGCAATCGATGTGCCAAGCACACCTAAGTCATTTTCTCAAGACTTTTGAGATGTGTATTTGGTCAACAGGTCTTTGCGCCGCGGCTACTTGATGCACACAGACCGCACCTGCTTCAAGTCCGTGAGTCCCAGCATGATCTTCTCCATGCCGTCCATCTTCAGCGTCCGCATCTCGTTGGCGACGGCAGAGACGAAGATTTCGGCCACGCGCGCCCGCTCCTGGATCAACTTCTTGACCTCGTCATCGGCCACCAGGAGTTCGTGCAAGCCCACCCGGCCCTTGTAGCCGGACTTGTTGCACTTGTCGCAACCCACGGGCCGGTAGAACTTCAGGCGGCCGTTCTCGCCGTAGTGCTTGATCCACGTCTCGTACAGCTTCTTGGCTTCTCCGGCGTAGTCGGCCTTCCACGCCGCCGTGTGGCGCAAATCTTCGGCGTACTCGGCGATGAACGTCTTGATCTCGTCCTGCTCCGGCTGGTAGGCCTCCTTGCAGTCGCACAAGCGCTTGGCCAGCCGCTGCGCCAGGATGCCCAGCAAGGCATCGGCGAAGTTGAACGGGTCCATTCCCATGTCCAGCAGCCGGATGATGGACTCGGGCGCCGAGTTCGTGTGCAGCGTCGAGAACACCAGGTGGCCGGTGAGCGAGGCTTCCACGCCCATGGACACGGTCTCCTTGTCCCGTGATTCGCCGACCATGATGATGTCGGGGTCGGCCCGCAGGAACGCGCGCATCACCAGGGCGAAGTCGATGCCCGCCTTCTTGTTCACCTGGACCTGCCGCAGTCCCTTCTGGGTGATCTCGACCGGATCCTCCGCGGTCCAGATCTTGGTGTCCGGCGTGTTGAGGTACTTCAGGATCGAGTGCAACGTCGTCGTCTTGCCCGAGCCTGTCGGTCCGCAGACGTAGAACAGGCCGTACGGCTTGCTGACCGTCTTCTCCAGCCGCTCCTTGTTGTGCGGCGTGAGTCCGAGTTTCTCCAGCGGGATCGGTTCGCCCGCCGCGAGGATCCGCATGACCACGTCTTCGACCCCACCGGCCGACGGGATGGTCGCGACCCGCAGCTCGATGTCCAGGGGCCCGTACTTCTTGAACTTGATCTTGCCGTCCTGCGGCTTGCGACGCTCCGAGATGTCCAGGTCGCACATGATCTTCAGGCGCGTGACCATGGCCTGCCGGAAGTGCGCCGGCACCTCGATGTACGGCACCAGCGTGCCGTCGATTCGGAACCGGATGCCGGTCTTGGCCTTGCCGGGCAGCGGCTCGATGTGGATGTCCGAGCAGCGCTGGTTGTAGGCGTCGATGATCACCTTGTTCACGAACTTCACCAGTTCGTTGTCGGCCGCGGCGGATTCGAGCGACGTGTCCTCGCCGGAATCGTCGTCGAGCGGGGCGTTCAAGTCCGCCAGCAGTTCATCGATGGAAGCGCCCTCGCTGGCGCCATAGAGCTGCCCGAGGGTCTCCTCGAACTCGGTCTGCGTGGTGACGCGGTACGAGAACTTGGTGTGGCGCGGAAAGACCTGCGGAACGATGCGCGAGCCACGCACCGCCTCCGGGTCCATGCACATCACCACCAGGCCTTCGGGCGACTCCTCCAGCGGAAGCCAGCCCTGCTCCTCCACGAAGTCTCGCTTGAGCGGCCCCTGCAGCTGCTCGGACCGGATGCGGCCGGCGTTGAACGGCTCGTACGGCACACCGAAGAACTTGGACAGCGAGGGGCCGATCTGCGCCGGCCGGATCTGGAACTCGCTCATGAGCATGTGTTCCACCGGCTTGGCCTCTTCGCGCGCCTTCTGGATGCAACGCTGCAGCTCCTCGGCGGTCATCACGCCGGCCGACACGAGGCCGTCGTACTTGGTGGCGCGCCGCCGCTGTCCTTCCAGCTCCTTCTGCATCCGCTGGCGGATGGCCGTCGCCAGCGTCTTGCACAGCTGCGCGGCGCCTTCCACCTCCAGGTCGCCGAACGGCTGGTCGCTCTTGTTGTTGATCACCTGCAGAACGCCGTGCAGCGCGTCGCCATCCAGGATCGGCACCACCAGCATCTGCTTGGTCCGGTAGCCCGATCGCTTGTCCACTTCCTTCAGGAAGCTCAGCGTCGGGTGGATGCGCTTGAGCGCCTCGTCGTCGTACACGTCGGCGATGTTCACCATCTGCTTGCTGTACGCAACGTAGCCGGCGATGCTCTGCGCGCTGATCGGCAGCTTGAGGTCCTTGGCCGTGTTCAGGCCGGTCTTGACCTTCGAGATGATCGCGGTGCGGTCATCGTTGATCGCATACAGCGTCAGCCGGTCCGCGTTGAACAGCTTGCAGATGTCCTGGCTGGCCTCCAGCATGATCTGGTCGATGTTCTCGGTCTCGTGGATCTTCGTGGTCACCACCTGGAGCTGCCGGTAGAACAGCGCCTCGAAGCTGACGCCGCGCTTCTCGGGCGGCAGCATCTGGGAATCGAAGAAGGCCTGCGAATCGCGTTCCGGCTTGAGGACGGCGCTCATGGGAAGAACTCCTGGGCTGGCGCGGATGCCGCCCGGTTACAGCTCGAATTCCTGACCGGCGCGCAGCCAGCGGATGTCGTGCGAAACGTTGGGGCCGAAGGGCTGCGTCTGATCAAAACGCTGGATTTCCGTCATGATCAGGTCGGTCTCGGCCGGCTTGGTGTGCGTGATGAAGATGGGGAAGGACTTGCCCTTGTCGATGCAGTCCAGCTCCTCGGCCAGTGCCAGGGGCGACAAGTGCAGGCTGCGGCGGGCGAGGTCCTTCTCGCGGTTGCTGAAGGCCGTCTCGATCACCAGTGCGGCCACCTGCATGTCGTTGATGCGGCGCCAGAACGCCGGATTGCGCTCGGTGTCACCGGTGAAGATCCAGTGTCCCTTCGGCGTCGCGACCGCGTAGCCGACGGCGGGCACGGTGTGCACGGCCGGCAACACCTCGACGCGGTGCCCGCCCACCTCCAGGATCTGCCCCACGCGGATCTCCTGAAACGTGATGAATGGCTTGTCCGGCGTCGGGATCCGGCTGAAGTCGGGCCAGATCACGTTGTTGAAGACGTGGGCCTTGAGCGCTTGGATGGTGCCGGGCAGCGCATGCACGCACACCGGCCGGGTGAGCTGCGACGCGATCGAATCGATCATGAGCGGCAGGGCCGCGATGTGGTCCAGGTGCGAGTGGGTGATGAGGACATGCTCGATCGCCGCCATCTCCTCGAGCGTGAGGTCACCGACGCCCGTGCCGGCGTCCACCAGCACGTTGCGGTCGACCAGGAACGACGTCGTGCGGCAGCCTTGCGCGATCGCGCCCGAGCATCCGAGCACCCGCACCCTCACGACGCGGCTCCACAGGCTGGACGCGTCTTTGGTGCGCGGCGCGGACGCCCCGACGGCAAGCGAGCGTGGCAGCCCATGGCTCTCCTCATTTGGTCTCGAAGTTGGTGGCGCCGTCCCAGGCAGGATCGAACGGCAACTGCCTCATCGAGGCTACACGCTCGGAATACAGCTCGTAAAGGTATTTTTTCGGGTTCATCCGCTGCAAATTGAGCAGCATCACGTCGCACTGGTCCCAGTCCTGCGCGCGGTAGCCCTTGAGGAACGCGTTCCAGGTCTTGAGCTCCTCGGCCGCGGCCTTGTCGAGGCGGTCTGCCGGCGCCACCGGCCAGAAGATCCCGACCGCCTGTTCCTTGCCCTTGACCCGCACCCGGTCCAGCTCTTGCCAGGCGAACTGGCCCACCATCTTGCGCGTGGACTCGCTCACCACGATGTCGACGCCGTAGGCCTTGGACAGGCCCTCCAGCCGGGAGCCCAGGTTCACCGCGTCGCCGATCACCGTGTAGCTGCGGCGCACCTGGGAGCCCATGTCCCCCACGCACATCATCCCGGTGTTCAGCCCGATGCCCACGCCGATCTCCGGCAACCCCTGCTGGCGGTGCTCCTCGTTGATGCGACGCACGGCCTGGGACATCTCCAACGCACTCTTGACCGCCAGGTGCGCATGCTCGGACGTCTCCACCGGCGCGCCCCAGAAGGCCATGACGCAATCGCCCATGTACTTGTCGATCGTGCCGCGGTTGGCGCGGATGATGTCGGTCAGGCGGTTGAAGACGGCATTCAGGAGCTCCTGCAGCTTCACCGGCTCCATCTGCTCGGACATCTTGGTGAAGCCGCGCATGTCGCAGAACATCACCGTCAATTCCTTGTTGGTGGCCTGCATGCTGTAGCTGTCCGGGTCCTTCACCATCTCGTCGACGAGCTCCGGCGGGACATAGGTGCCGAACAGGTTGGCCAGCTCGCGCTTGGACCGGCTCTCGATGAAGTACCCGTAGCTCATGTTGAGCGCGAAGGCGGTGAGCGTCATGACCAGGCCGGCTGCCAGCGGCATCACCAGGCCGCCCCCGAGGTACAGCCAGAGGTTCAGTCCCACCAGCGCTGCGAGCACCGCCACGCTGGTGGCGACGGCGGTCGTCGCCGAGACGAGCGGAAGAACGAAGGCGAGCACCAGCCCCGCCAGCACCAGGACCACGACGTCGTAGCCGATGGCGTAGTCGGGCCGCACCGCCAGCTTGCCGTCCAGGAGCCCGGCGATCATGTTCGCGTGCGTCTCCACGCCAGGATAGGTCTCGCCCACCGGTGTCACGCGCAGGTCCTGGAGCCCTGGCGCGGTGGTGCCCACCAGCACGATCTTGCCCTTGAGCGTGCCGGGCGGTGTGCGCTTGGACAGCAGGTCGGCCGCGGACACGTAGCGGAACGAGCCTCCGCTGACGCCGCCCGCACCGCGGAACGGCACGAGCGCCGCGACCCGGTCGTCCACCGGGATGCCCATGCTCTTCTGGCCCAGCCGCAGCTGCAGGCTCTCCAGTCCCTGGTAGTTGCGCGACAGGAAGCGGTCGCGCGGGAAGCCGGGCTCCACGGTCGGCTGCCCGGTCAGCATGCGGAACATGGCCAGCGATAGCGACTCGTAGAACTGGTCCTGGTACTCGGCCACCAGCGGCACCGAGCGCACCACGCCGTCGCCGTCGATGATCGGGTTGAAGAACCCGCCCGTGGGCGCCGCCTGCGCGATCTGCTCGATGTTGGAGCCGAACCCGTTCCAGCTGGTGAAGCGGATCGGCCGGCCCTGCAGGTGCTGGCGCTGCATCACCGGTGGCGGCAGCACGCCCGAGGTGCGGCCTTCCCGGTCGCTGGTGAAGTAGTAGCCGAGGACGACCGGGCGCTTCTGGATCGAGCGGGCAAAGAGCGCGTCGTAGTCCAGCGATGGGCCGAGCTGCCCGATGCGCTCGGCGAAGCCCGGCTGGTCTTTCAGCTCCGACTGCGCCAGCTGCCGCAGCCGTTTCAGCCCCGAGCTGTCGTCGGGCTCGGCGAAGACCACGTCGAAGCCCACCAGGGCGACCTGCTGGCGATCCAGCAGCTCCTCGCTCAGTTCGGCCAGGCGGTTGCGGCCCCAGGGCCAGCGACCGACCTCCGCCAGGCTTTTCTCGTCGATGTCCACGATGACGATGCGCTCGTCCAGCGTGCGCGGCATCGTCGCGCGAAGGCGGGCGTCGTAGAGCACGTCGTCCAGCCGCTGCAGCATGCCCAGGGGCAGGATGCCGCTGGCATGCAGGAGGGCAAACACCAGCGGCACCAGCGTGACCGCGATCCGGCTCCAGTGTCGGGCGAGCGCGCGCATCCGGTCCGGACTCTCCTGGCGACGCGCGGGGTGCGGGGCGTCAGCCCTGCACGAACTGCATCTGCGTGCCGGCGAGCTCCAGCAGGTCGCCGTTCTTCAGCGTGACCGGCTCGGCGCCGATCGCGGCTCCGTTCAGGGACGGCTTGTTGCCGCCCTCCACGTGGGCCACGACGAAGCCGTGCGGGCGCTTGGTGATCGCAGCCACGGCCACGCCCGGCTTGCCGATCGTGGTGACCACCTTGACCAGTGGCACTTCGCGGCCGGCGGCCGCGCCCGACAGGACCTTGATGGCCCCCTTGACCCCGCTGAGGTCCGCACCGGCAGGGGCGTCCGCGGGAGCGGCGGCCTGCGCAGCCGCCGGCGGGACCGAGCCCGCCTTCATGATCATGGTCTTCTCGAAGGACGGGCCGGCCGCCTCGTTGATGTACTTGATCTTGTACTTGCCGATCTCGACGGTGTCGCTGTTTTGCAACAATTGCTTCTTCACCGCCTTGCCGTTGATGTACGTGCCGTTGGTGCTATTGAGGTCCTCGAGGTAGACCTCGTTCCCGGTCAGCTGCAGAACGGCATGCTCCCCGCTCACGGCGAGGTTGTCGATCACGATGTCGTTGTACGGACGGCGGCCCAACGTCGTGCGATCTTTCGTCAGCTGCACTTCCTTGATGACGACACCGTCGATCGAGACGATCATTTTCGGCATGGCCCACTCCTGTCTGAGATCTTTTGAATTTTCAATACCGAAGACCGAAGGCTATTTTCCCAGCAATCTGGAGATCAATCCCTTTTTTTTGGTCCCGTCCCCGGCCTGGGCCAGGAGCACGGAGATGTTGTCCCGGCCTCCGTTGGCGTTGGCCGCGTCCACCAGCTGGACCACTTTCTCCTCCAGGGGCCCTTCGGCCTGCAGGATCCGGGCGATCCCCTCGTCGTCCACCATGTCGGACAGGCCGTCGGAGCACATGAGATAGATGTCCCCCGGCTCCACGCGGTGTTCGTTCACTTCCAGCAACACCGCGTCTTCGACGCCCAGGGCGCGGGTGACGAGGTTCTTGTTGGTGGACACCGCCGCCTGCTCCGGCGTGATCAGGCCGGCGTCCATCTGCTCCTGCAGCAGCGAATGGTCCTTGGTGATCTGGGCCAGCTCGGTGCCGCGCAGCCGGTAGCAGCGTGAATCGCCGATGTGCCCGAGCATGAGCCGTCCGTCCTGGAACACGCCCACCACGAGGGTGGTGCCCATCCCCGAGTACTGGGGGTTGGAATTGGCCGCGTTGAAGATGGAACGGTTGGCGTTGTCGACGCAGATCTCCATCGCACGGCGCACCTCGCGCGCGTTCGCGTGGCGGCCGGCCTGGGACAGCCAGCGTCCGAGCTCCGACTTGATGAAGGTGGTGGCCATGCCGCTGGCGATCTCGCCGGCGTTGTAGCCGCCCATGCCGTCGGCCAGGATGCCCAGCCGGGTGGGCTCCTCGAAGGTCACGGAATCTTCGTTGTTCTCGCGAGCGAGGCCCGGGTCGGTGCGGATGCAGAACTCGTAATTCATGGCTGGCCGGCTCAGGCTTGCGGGTCCGACCCGGGTGCGGGGGGCGTCGGGGCGTCGGATCCCTCGGATCTCGAGAACACGGCCGTCTTGGCGAAGGCGCCGGGGTCACCGGCCGTGTCGTGGGGCGCATCATAGCCGGGCTGTCCGGCGGCTCCGGGTGCGGCGCCAGCGCCGGCAGGCGCTGGCATCACCATGGTCTTGTCGCCGGCGTCGGGCTCGCCGCGTGCAGGTGCGGCGAACACCAGCGTCTTGTCCGGGTCGACCGGGGCGGCGGGCGCCGGTGCACGCGCGGGCGCCCCGCCGGCGAGTTCGGCCGCGATCGCGCGCAGGTCCGCTGCGAACTGGTCGCCGTCCTGGTAGCGCATCTCGGGCCGCTTGGCCATGGACAGCGCCACCACGCCCGCGAGCTTCTCGCCCAGTTCCTTGCGGATCAGGCGCACATCGGGCGCCTCCTCGTTCGCGATCTTGTACATCAGCTCGGCCATCGAGTCGCCCCGGAAGGGCAGCACGCCGGTCAGCATCTGGAACAGCATCACGCCCAGCGAGTACAGGTCCGAGCGGCCGTCCACCTTCTTGCCCGCGATCTGCTCGGGTGACATGAAGCTGGGGGTGCCCAGCACCAGGCCGGTCTTGGTCTTGCTCGAATCCGTGATGCGCGCGATGCCGAAGTCGGTGACCTTCACCGTGTCGGAATCGAACTCGTACATGATGTTGGCCGGCTTGATGTCACGGTGCACCACGTTCTGGCGGTGCGCATAGGCCAGCGCCTCCGCCACGCGCGCCACGATGGTCAGCACGCGCGGCACCGGCAGCAGCTGGCCGTCCTTGCAGAAGTCGGCCAGGTCCTTGCCCTTGAGGAACTCCATGGCGATGTACGCCAGGTCGTGCTCCTCGCCGGCGTCGAAGATCGTCACGATGTTCTGGTGCTGCAGGCGACCGGCGGTCTCGGCTTCGCGGAAGAAGCGCTCGCGGGCGTCGGCCAGTTCCTCGCCCTCGAACTCCTGCGACAGCGCCATCGTCTTGATCGCGACGACGCGCCCGATCTTCGGGTCCTTGCCGAGGTACACCACGCCCATGGCGCCCTTGCCCAGTTCCTTTTCCACCTGGTAGCGGCCCAGCATCGGCTTTTCGACCGCGCCGCCGTCCAGCAGCATGGTGCCGCCGGGGTGCGCGCCGCCACCGCCCAGGATCACCGTCTCCGACAGGTTCTTGGCGCGATTGAGCTTGGACTGCAGGTCCTTGAAGTCCTTGTTCCAGGCGGCCATGTGCACGTACACCGCCTCCGCCTTGTTGAACTGGCGCTTGCGCTCGAAGTCGAGTGCCAGGTTGTACAGGTTCTCCATCACCGCGTCGGACATCGGCACGCGGCGGAACCGGTCGAACGCCATGTCCAGCTGGCCCTGGCCTTGGAGCGCCAGGCCCATCATGCGGTTGGTCTCGGCAGACTCTTCGTCGGACTTGACCTTGCCGGCCTCGGTGACCAGGAAGCGCTTGGTGGTGAGCGCGGCATGCCCGATCACCAGCAGCGCGGCCGGCAGCACCAGGCGCAGCCAGACCGAGGCGCCCGACAGCAGGAAGTACTCGGTGGCGAGCAACGCGACCAGCAGGATGCCGGTGGCCGCGGCGCCCATCCCAGCGCTGAGGCGAGGCAGGGCGGCAATCAGGTAGGCCGCCACCAGCAGGAAGGCGCCGAACGCGGCCAGCCCGCCCCAGGACGGCTCCACGATGAAGTGCTCGGCCAAGATGCTCGAGGTCACGTGCGCCATCATCTCGGCCGGGCTCAGCGCCGCATGCCCCGGCACCGGGAAGCTGGTGCCCACCCCCTGCGCCGTGGCGCCGACCAGCACGATCTTGTCGGCGTACTTGCTGGCCGGGATCTTGCCGCTCAGGACGTCGTAGAAGGAATCCACCGCGAAGGCGGGCTTGCCGTCGCGGCCGGGATAGAACTGCGGCAGGATGCGCGCCGCTTCGTCGGTGCGGATCTTCAGGCGCCCCAGCTGCACGCCTTCGGCCGGCAGCACCTTGATGTCGGCCGCGCCCAGGTTCAGGCTCTTGGCCGCCGCCAGCAGCGCCATGGAGGGCACGCCGCGGCCGTAGTGGTTGACCAGCAGCGGATCGGCACGCACGGCGCCGTCGGGATCGTTGGTCTGGTTCAGGTGCCCGATGCCGGCGGCGGCATTGCCGATCGCCTCCAGCGGGTGCTGGCCGCGCAGCACCGGCAAGGAGAACGACTCGCGCTCGTCCACCGTGTTCTTGGCGACGGCGGCCGGCAAGTCCTTGTCCGGACGCCCCACCGGCTCGCCCAGCACGTAGACCGAGGGCACCAGCACGTTTCCGGCCTTGGCCATGCTCGCGACGAGCTTGCCATCGGTGTCCAGCGTCTGCTCGGCCTCCGCCATCAGCTTCGTGAACGCCTCGTTCTGCTCGCCCGCGCCGCCCAGGGCGTCCTTGATCCTGCGAATGAAGACCAGGCCGCGGTCGGTCTGGGGCTCGAAGAAGAAGGTGGTGTAGACGACCGTCTTGGTCTTGGCCGCCGCCAGCTTGTCGATCAGGTCGGCGTGCACGTCGCGCGGCCACGGCCAGCGGCCGATGTTGCCGATGCTCTGGTCGTCGATGGCGATGACCGCGATGCGGTCGGAGGGCTGGCGCGAGGTCTGGGTGCTGGCGATGTCGTAGAAGCGGCGCTCGAGGGACTCGAACACGTCGGTGGACTTCCACAGGACGAACACGGCGGCCACGATGGCGGCGCCGATGAACCAGTCCGCCCGCCAGAACTGGCGGCGTTTCGCCGATGAAGATGTACTCACGTTGCCCCTTGCCCGATGGCCTTGACTGCCTCCACGGACAGCACCCCCGCCCGCGCCGACATGGGCTGCGGGCCTCCTGAACTCGACGTTAACAGAGCCCCCCAGGGCGAACAAGGCACTTTGTCGCGCCTTGTACACATTTTGTTGCAAGTCGCCGGCTGTCGCGGACGGGCGGGGGCCGGGCACAAAAAAGCCGACGGCGGTGCGTCGGCTCGGGGATCGCGTCGGCCGGGCAGGCGCCGGCGTCAGCGCGTCAGAGCATGGCCTTGAGCAGCTTGCCCATCTCGGACGGATTGCGCGTGACCTTGAAGCCACACTCTTCCATGATCGCGAGCTTGGCATCGGCGGTGTCGGCGCCGCCGGAGATCAGCGCGCCGGCATGGCCCATGCGCTTGCCGGGGGGCGCGGTCACGCCGGCGATGAAGCCGACGATCGGCTTCTTCATGTTGGCCTTGCACCAGCGGGCGGCGTCCGCCTCGTCGGGGCCGCCGATCTCGCCGATCATGATCACGGCGTCCGTGTCGGGGTCGTCGTTGAAGGCCTGCATCACGTCGATGTGCTTGAGGCCGTTGATCGGGTCGCCGCCGATGCCCACCGCGCTCGACTGCCCGATGCCCAGCTCGGTGAGCTGCGCCACCGCTTCATAGGTCAGCGTGCCGGAACGCGAGACCACGCCGACGCGGCCCTTCTTGTGGATGTGGCCCGGCATGATGCCGATCTTGATCTCGTCGGGCGTGATCAGGCCCGGGCAATTGGGCCCCAGCAGCAGCGTCTTCTTGCCCCCCTTGGCTTCCTTGGCCTTCATGCGGTTGCGCACCTCGAGCATGTCCCGCACCGGGATGCCTTCGGTGATGCAGATGGCCAGGTCCAGGTCGGCCTCCACCGCTTCCCAGATGGCGGCCGCGGCGCCGGCCGGCGGCACGTAGATCACGGAGACGGTCGCGCCGGTCTGCTGCTTGGCTTCATGGACCGAGGCGTAGATCGGGATGTCAAAGATCTTCTCGCCGGCCTTCTTGGGATTCACGCCGGCCACGAAGCAGTTCTTGCCGTTGGCATACTCCTGGCACTTCTCGGTGTGGAACTGGCCGGTCTTGCCGGTGATGCCCTGGGTGATGACCCGGGTGTCCTTGTTGATGTAGATCGACATGTCTCGGGTTCCTCGGCTCAGGCCTTGACGGCGGCCACGACTTTTTGCGCAGCTTCGGCCATGGTGTCCGCGCTGATGATCGGAAGGCCGGACTCGGCCAGCATCTTCTTGCCCAGTTCCTCGTTGGTGCCTTTCATGCGCACCACCAGCGGCACCTGCAGGTTCACCGCCTTGCACGCGGTGATGATGCCGGTGGCGATCGTGTCGCACTTCATGATGCCGCCGAAGATGTTGACCAGGATGGCCTTGACCTTCTTGTTCTTCAGCATGATCTTGAAGGCCTCGGTCACCTTCTCGGGGGTGGCACCGCCGCCCACGTCCAGGAAGTTGGCCGGCTCGGCGCCAAAGAGCTTGATGGTGTCCATCGTCGCCATGGCCAGGCCGGCACCGTTGACCAGGCAGCCGATGTTGCCGTCCAGGCTGATGTAGGCCAGGTCGAACTTGCTGGCCTCGATCTCGGCCGCGTCTTCCTCGTCCAGGTCGCGCAGGGCGACGATGTCCGGATGGCGGAAGAGGGCGTTGGCGTCGAAGTTGAACTTGGCGTCCAGGGCGACCACGTTGCCCTTGCTGTCGCGGTTGAGCGGATTGATCTCCACCAGCGACGCGTCGGTGTCCATGTAGCACTTGTACAGCTTGCGGCAGATGTCCACGAACTGCGCCTGCGAGTCCGCCGGCATGCCGACGCCGCGCGCCAGTTCCTGGCCCTGCGCGTCCGTCACCCCGGCCAGCGGGTCGACGAACACCTTCACGATCTTCTCGGGCGTGGCATGCGCCACTTCCTCGATGTCCATGCCGCCTTCGCTGGAGGCGATGAAGGCCACCTTCTGCGTGGCGCGGTCGGTGACCACGGACACGTAATATTCCTTCTGGATGTCCGCGCCTTCCTCGATGTACAGGCGCCGCACCTTCTGGCCCTCCGGGCCGGTCTGGTGGGTCTTGAGCTGCATGCCCAGGATGTCGCCGGCCAGGTGCTTGACGTCGTCGACCGACTTGGCCACCTTCACGCCGCCGCCCTTGCCGCGGCCGCCGGCATGGATCTGCGCCTTGACCACCCAGACCGAGCCACCGAGCTTCTGTGCGGCCTCGACGGCCTCCTGCACGGTGAATGCCGGGATGCCGCGCGGCACGGGCACGCCGAAGCTGCGCAAGATCTCCTTGCCTTGGTACTCGTGGATCTTCATGGGGTGTCTCTCGAGGAACGTGACGGACGGCGCGCCGCTCGCGCCAGCGCGGCCGCAGCCGCACCTGCAGGGTGCAGCCGCGAACTGTATCATGGTGCATTGCACAAACTGGCCCGCCCGGCACCCCGGCGGCCCATCCACAGGACCCACCCCGATGCCCAAGGTCTTCATCGACGGCGAAGCCGGCACCACCGGCCTGCAGATCCGCGAACGGCTGGAGACCCTGGCCGGCATCGAGCTCGTCAGCATCGCGCCCGAGCGGCGCAAGGACCCGGCGGCCAAGCGCGCCCTGATGGCCGGCGTGGACCTGGTGATCCTGTGCCTGCACGACGACGCGGCCCGCGAGTCGGCCGCGATGGTGGACGCGATCGAGCGCGAGCAGGGCCACGGTCCGCGCATCATCGACGCCTCCACCGCGCACCGCGTGGCGGACGGCTGGGTGTTCGGCTTCCCGGAGCTGGCTGCCGGCCAGCGCGAGGCGGTTGCGACGGCGCGCCGCGTGAGCAACCCGGGCTGCTACTCGACCGGCGCGATCGCCCTGGTGCGCCCGCTGGTCGACGCCGGCCTGGTGCCCAAGGATTTCCCCCTCGTGCTGCCCGCCGTCAGCGGCTACACCGGCGGCGGCCGCACGATGATCGAATCGTTCGAGAACGGCACGGCCGGCCCGTTCGAGCTGTACGGCCTGGGCCTGCAGCACAAGCACGTGCCCGAGATCCTGAAGTACACCGGACTCACCCGCCGGCCGATCTTCCTGCCCGCGGTGGGCAACTTCAAGCAGGGCATGCTGGTGCAGTTGCCGCTGTTCCTGGACGACCTGCCCGGCCGCCCCGCGTCCGCCGAGTTGCACGCGGTGCTGGCGAGCCACTACGCCGGCAGCGAATGGGTGCGCGTGGTCGCCCCGACCGAAGGCGGCCGCATTGAGCCCACGGCCCTGAACGACACCAACGCGATGGAGCTGCGCGTCTACGCCAACGACGCCACCCGCCAGGCGGTGCTGGTGGCGCGTCTGGACAACCTGGGCAAGGGCGCCAGCGGCGCGGCGGTGCAGAACCTGCGCCTGATGTTCGGGCTCTGAGCGCCGTCCGGCCCCACCCAGCGGCACGTCGCAGCTCACTTTTCGATAGCAAACCGCGCGCAGCCAGTGCGGGCTGCGCGCGGTTTCAGTCGTCGTCTCCCGCCCCGCCCAGCGCCTTGCGGATCGCCTCGCCGCCGAAGCCCCTGGCCGCCAGGAAGCGCGTCTGCCGCGCGCGTTCATGGGCGTCGGCGGGCGGCTGGCCGAACTTGCGCTGCCAGACCTCGCGGGCGCGGTCGGCCTCGGTGGCGCGCAGCCCGGCCACCGCCTGCGCCACCCGCTCGGCGTCCAGGCCCTTGGCCTGCAGTTCCTGGCGGATGCGACCGGCGCCCAGCTTGGCGGCACGGCGGTTGAGCACCGACTCGACCACCCGGTCGTCGCTGATGAATCCCTTGGCCTGCAGCTCGTCCAGCACCACGCGCAGCTGGCCGGGCGCGTCCTCGTGGCCGGCCAGCTTGCGCTCCAGCTCGGCGCGCGAGTGCTCCCGGCCGCCCAGCAGCCGCAGGGCGCGGCCCTTGAGCGAGAGCTGCCCGGGCGGCATGCAGCGCCCTTACGCGGCGTCGCCCGCGTCCGCAGGCAGGAGCGGGATGCCCAGTGACTCGCGCACCTTGTTCTCGATCTCGCGGGCCAGGTCGGGGTTCTCGCGCAGGAACTCGCGGGCGTTGTCGCGGCCCTGGCCGATCTTCTCGCCGTTGTAGGCGTACCAGGCGCCGGACTTCTCCAGGATGCGCGCCTCCACGCCCATGTCGATCACCTCGCCCTCGCGGCTGATGCCCTCGCCGAACAGGATGTCGAACTCGGCGGTCTTGAACGGGGGCGAGACCTTGTTCTTGACCACCTTCACCTTGGTCTCGTTGCCGATCGCCTCCTCGCCCTTCTTGATCGTGCCGGTGCGGCGGATGTCCAGGCGGACCGAGGCGTAGAACTTCAGCGCGTTGCCGCCGGTGGTGGTCTCGGGGCTGCCGAACATCACGCCGATCTTCATGCGGATCTGATTGATGAAGATGACGGTGCAGTTGGTCTTCTTGATGGTGGCGGTCAGCTTGCGCAGCGCCTGGCTCATCAGGCGGGCCTGCAGGCCGGGCAGGGAGTCGCCCATCTCGCCCTCGATCTCGGCCTTGGGCACCAGGGCGGCGACCGAGTCGATGACGATCAGGTCCACCGCGCCCGAGCGCACCAGGCTGTCGACGATCTCCAGGGCCTGCTCGCCGGTGTCGGGCTGGCTGATCAGCAGCTCCTGCAGGTTCACGCCCAGCTTCTGCGCGTACTGGGTGTCCAGTGCATGCTCGGCGTCGACGAAGGCGCAGGTGCCGGCCAGGCGCTGCATCTCGGCGATGACCTGGAGCGTCAGCGTGGTCTTGCCGGACGATTCCGGGCCGTAGATCTCGATCACCCGGCCGCGCGGCAGGCCGCCGACGCCCAGGGCGATGTCCAGGCCGAGGGAGCCGGTGGAAACCACCTGGATGTCTTCGATCTTCTCGCCTTCGCCCAGGCGCATGATCGTGCCCTTGCCGAACTGCTTCTCGATCTGGGCCAGTGCGGCCTGCAGGGCCTTGGACTTCTCGCTGTCCGCTGCTGCGATCTTCGTGCCCTTGACTTGCGCATCCATGGAAATCTCCTTGTGAATCAATGGGTTGGCTGTTGCCACATCCAGTGTTCTTATCCACAGGCTGGATGCATGGCCAGTACTCTAACGCGGCGGGCGGCCGGAAGTAAACGTGGTTTTTGGTCAGTTTGCCTTACCATCTGCCGATGCTCCCCCAACCCGACGACGGCTGGCGGCAGACCCACCTGGGGCGCCTGCTCGGCCACGCGATGCGCCGCTTCGACGAGCGCGTGCTGCACCTGATGGCGCACAACGTCGAGGTGCCGCTGGCCCTGTCCAACCTGGCCGCGCGGGCGCAGGTCGGGGCCGCCCACGTGCACATCACCCGCCACCTGGACCTGCAGGGCTCGCGCCTGACGGACCTGGCGGCCCGCGCCGGCATGACCAAGCAGGCCATGGGCGACCTGGTCGCGCAGTGCGAGGCCTGGGGCCTGGTCGTGCGCGAGCCCGACCCGCTGGACGCCCGGGCCCGCCAGGTGCGCTTCACCGAGACCGGGCTGGCCTGGCTCAAGGCCTTCCGCGACGCGGTGGCGCAGGCGGAAGCCGAGTTCCGCGCCGAGGTCGGGCCCGAGGTGGCCACCGTGGTGGCGCTCGGACTCGAGGCGTATGCAGGGCCGGCTGCCTGAGCGCCGGGCGCGCGGCGCGCCGCAGCCTAAAATTTGAGCAGCAGCGTCCACCCGGCGCGACGAACACCAGGAGACACCGATGCGCATCCTCATCGCCGAAGACGACCAGGTCCTCGCGGACGGCCTGCTGCGCACGCTGCGCGCCTCGGGCGCCGCGGTCGACCACGTGGCCAGCGGCACCGAGGCCGACGCGGCGCTCCTGACCAACAACGAGTTCGACCTCCTGATCCTCGACCTCGGCCTGCCCAAGATGCACGGGCTGGAGGTGCTGCGCAAGCTGCGCGGGCGCGGCTCCTCGATGCCGGTGCTGATCCTCACCGCAGCCGACAGCGTGGAGGAGCGCGTCAAGGGCCTGGACCACGGCGCCGACGACTACATGGCCAAGCCGTTCTCGCTGCAGGAGCTCGAGGCGCGGGTGCGCGCGCTCACCCGCCGCGGCATGGGCGGCACCAGCAGCACCATCAAGCACGGCCCGCTGGTGTACGACCAGGCCGGCCGCGTCGCCACCATCGACGGCCGCATGGTCGAACTCTCGGCGCGCGAGCTCGGCCTGCTCGAGGTGCTGCTGCAGCGCGCCGGCCGGCTGGTCAGCAAGGACCAGCTGGTCGAGCGGCTGTGCGAGTGGGGCGAGGAGGTGAGCAACAACGCCATCGAGGTCTACATCCACCGGCTGCGCAAGAAGATCGAGAAGGGGCCGATCCGCATCGCCACGGTGCGCGGGCTGGGCTACTGCCTGGAGAAGATTCCCGGGTGACGCGCTTTGCTCCTGATTTCATAGCTGCTTCTCCGCTCCCCGTGCGGGCTGCAGGCACTTTTTGCTTCAGACCCAGGGCGGGCGCGCGGCCATGAAGATCTTCCAGCGCGAGCAGCGCTCGCTCTTCGGCGAGATCCTGGACTGGATGCTCACCCCCTTGCTGCTGCTGTGGCCGGTGAGCCTGGCGCTCACCTGGCTGGTGGCCCAGAGCATCGCCGGCAAGCCGTTCGACCGCGCGCTCGAATACAACGTGCAGGCCCTGGCGCAGCTGGTGACGGTGCAGAACCAGCGCGCGGTGTTCTACCTGCCGCAGCCGGCGCGCGAGCTGCTGCGCGCCGACGACTCCGACCACGTGTACTACCAGGTGCGCGGACCCGCGGCCGAGGTGCTGAGCGGCGAGCGCGACTTTCCCGAGCCGCCCGAGGACGAACGCCCGGTGGTCGGCGAGGTCCGCCTGCGCGACGCCGAGATGCGCGGCCTGGACGTGCGCATCGCCTACACCTGGGTGCAGGTGGACGTGCCGGGCGCCGCGCCGGCGCTGGTGCAGGTGGCCGAGACGCGCGAGAAGCGCTCGGTGCTGGCCACCGAGATCATCAAGGGCGTGATGCTGCCGCAGTTCGTCATCCTGCCGCTCGCGGTGCTGCTGGTCTGGCTGGCGCTGGTGCGCGGCATCAAGCCGCTGTCGCAGCTGGAGGAGCGCATCCGCGCCCGCAAGCCGGACGACCTCTCGCCGCTGGACGACAAGGCCGTGCCGCTGGAGGTGGCGCCGCTGGTCTCGTCGGTCAACGACCTGCTCACGCGGCTGAAGGACTCCATCGCCACGCAAAAGCGCTTCCTGGCCGACGCCGCGCACCAGCTCAAGACACCGCTGGCGGGCCTGCGCATGCAGGCCGACCTGGCGCAGCGCGAAGGCGCCAACGCCGACGAGCTGAAGCAGTCGCTCAAGCAGATCGGCCGCTCCAGCATGCGCGCCACCCACACGGTGAACCAGCTGCTGGCGCTGGCCCGCGCCGAGAGCAGCGGCAAGACCCTGCCGCGGCACGCCTGCGACCTGGCGCAGATCACCCGCGAGGTGGTGCAGGACCTGCTGCCGCGTGCCATGGACCGCCGCATCGACCTCGGCTACGAGGGCGCGCAGCCGGGCGCGGCGGGCACCGGCATCGTGGGCAACCACACGCTGCTCAAGGAGATGATCCGCAACCTCCTGGACAACGCGATCGCCTACACGCCCTCGACGCCGGCGCATCCCGGGGTGATCACCGCGCGGGTGCTGGCCGACCCGATCGGCCGGGTGGCGCTGCTGCAGGTGGAGGATTCGGGGCCGGGCATCCCGGAAGGCGAGCGCGAGCTGGTGTTCCAGCCCTTCTACCGCTCGCTCGACACCAACGTGGACGGCTCCGGCCTGGGCTTGCCGATCGTCGTGGAGATCGCGCGCCAGCACGGCGCCGAGGTGCGGCTGGAAGACGCCCACCCCGGCCAGACGCCGCCCGGCACCCGGGCCGTGGTGCGCTTCGTGGGCACCGTGCCCGAGCCGGAGCCCGCGAGCGCCGACCCGGCCGTGGCCTGAACGCGCCCCGGCCGCCGGCGTTTCAGGCGCCGGCCGGCTGGTACACGTTGAGTTGCAGCCGCTCGCGCGCGATGGCGCGGGCCACCGGCGGCAGCGCGGCTACCCGCTGCACGTGCGCCCACAGCGCCGGGAAGCCGGCGGGGTCGATCCCGGCAAAGCCGCCCCAGCGCAGGAGGGTGAGGGCGTAGGCGTCCAGCGGCCCGAAGTCGGCGCCCGCCAGGAAGGGCTGGCCCGCGGCCTGGGCCGCCTGCGCCATCGCCTCGATCTCGGCCAGCAGCGGCTGGTACTGCCGGGCGTTGAAGGCCTTGAGTTCGGCCTGCACCCGCGGCTTGTCGCTGAACTTGTGCGGCATGAACACGTGGGTGAAGGTGGGATGCACCGTGTTGTTCATCCAGGCCAGCGTCTCCATCACGCGGGCACGCGCCAACGGCTCGCGCGGCAGCAGGTTCAGCTGCGGGAACTTCGCGTCGAGGTACCCCACGATGGCGACGATCTGCGTGATGACTGCGTCGCCGTCCACCAGCACCGGCACCTGGCCGCGCGGGTTGAGCGCGCGGTACGCGGGCGTGTCCTGCTCGCCCTTGTGCAGCTTGACCATCTCGGCCTCGAAGGGCGCGCCGCTGGCTTCCAGCAGCGTGTGCGGCACGAACGAGCAGGCGCCGGGGGCGAAGTAGAGCTTGACGGGCATGGGAACTCCTGGGGTGGTGGGGTCAGCGGCAGGGCCGCAGGGGGCGGCCGGCCAGCGCCGGGCGCAGTTCGTCCAGCCGCACGCGCAGGCCGTCGTCCAGTGCCGGCAGCACGAGGCGCTGGCCGCGCAGCTCGGGGCGCTCGCGCACCACGCGCGCGGTGCGCACGCCACGCACCGCCACGCGTTCCAGCTGCTGGTTGGCGGCCGCCTCGGTCGTGGCGCCGCCGAGCGACAGGCCCGGCTCCAGCTCGGGGTTGGCCGGGGCGTCGAAGGCCACGCCGATGCCGCGCAGCTCGGACTTCTTGCGGTTGAGCGTCTCGGCGTCCGGGTACTTGCCCATGTAGACGATCCAGCGGGCCGGCTCGACCACCGGCTCCAGCGTCCAGCTGGCCGCCGGCCAGCCGGCCAGCACCTGGCGCAGCGGCTCGAGCGCGCCGTCCTCGAACACGCCGGCCTGCAGGCACTCCGGTGGCCGGCTGACAGCCGCCGCGGCCTCCAGCCGGCGGGCCTCGTCCGGGGCCAGCACCCGCACGGATTCGGGCCACACCTGCTGGGCCACCCGGTGCGGCTCGCTCTGCTGTGGGGGCCCCAGGTTCCAGGGCTGCAGCAGCCCCTGCGCCCAGGCGTAGTAGGCGCCGTTGGCCAGGAGCAGCACGAGGACGACGAGACGCAGCATGGTGGTGGAGGGCCGGGGTCAGGCGGGCCGCACGCTCACTTCGGCACTGGTGACGGCCACGACGCCGGCGGCAGTATGCACGAGGAGGGCGCCGGCTTCGCTCACGCCGCGGGCGGTGCCGGCCGTCCCGTCGCTCAGCTGCACCGCGCGGCCGGCCAGGGCGTCGCGCGCCCCGAAGCGCGGCTGGACCGGTGCGAAGCCGGCGCCCGCGAACGCCTGCACCGCCTGCACCAGCCCGGGCGCGATCCGCAGCAGCACCTCGCCGGCGTCCAGCCCGGGCAGCAGCTCGCCGAGGGCCGCCGGTGGCGTCGACAGCCCGCCGGCCGGGGGCGGCGCCAGGTTGATGCCGATGCCGACGACCGCGAAGCGCGCAGGGCCGCCGCCGGCCAGCGCCACGGTCTCGATCAGGATGCCGCCGAGCTTGCGGTCGGCCAGCCAGAGGTCGTTCGGCCACTTGAGGCGGACGTCCGGGTGCAGCGCGTCGGCCACGGCCACGCCGACGGCCAGCGAGAGCCCGGACCAGTCCGCCGGCGCCAGCGGCACGCCGAGCGAGAAGGTGAGCGAGGCCCCCGCCTGCGCCTGCCAGCTGCGGCCGAGCCGCCCGCGGCCGGCCGTCTGGCGCTCGGCCACCAGCAGCACGGGATCGGCCTGGCCGGCGCGCGCCCGGCGCACCAGTTCGGAGCTGGTGGAGTCGACCTCCGGCAGCACCTCGACGGTGAAGCCCGGCAGGAGGGGCGCCAGCTGCTCCCAGACCGCCTCGGCCGGCCACCGCATCTCAGCCGTGCTCCCTGCCGGTCATGTCCTGCTCTTCTTTTTCTTCGGCTTGGGCGCCAGCAGCGTGCCGCGGCACGACTTGGCGCCGCACCAGCACGGGTACTCGGCCTTGAGCTTCTTGGTGTACGGCTCGTCGATGATGAGGCCGTAGTCGTAGTTGAGCTCCTCGCCGGCGCGGATGTTGCGCAGGGCCTTGATGAAGACCCGGCCATCCTCCTCGTCCGCCTCGCAGTTCGGCGCGCAGGAGTGGTTGATCCAGCGCGAGGAATTGCCGCCGTACAGCGCGTCGATGACGCGCTTTTCGTCCACGTGGAAGTAGAAGGTGTGGTTGGGGTCCTGGGGATCGTGGGGGTGGCGGCGCTGCGCTTCCTTCCAGGTGATGATCTCGCCCACGTACTCGATGATGGTCTCGCCCTCGGCGATGTCCTGCACGGCGAAGACGCCCTTGCCGTGGATGCCCGACTTGCGCGTCTGGATCTTCTTCCCGCCCGACATCTGGGGCTGGGCTTTTGCCGCCCCCGGGACCGCTTTTTCTGGCATTGCGGAAAACTCTGCTAAGTTGAATATGCACACGTACGCGTGCGCGTGCGCGCGCGTGAAGAGCCGAGATTGTAGGAACAACGAAGGGCGCTCCCTCTAGAAGGGCGCGTGGACACCGTGACAAAGACACTGGTCATTGCCGAGAAGCCATCCGTCGCGCAGGACATCGTCCGTGCGCTGACGCCGGTCGCGGGCAAGTTCGACAAGCACGAAGACCACTTCGAGAACGAGCGCTACGTCGTCACCAGCGCCGTGGGCCACCTGGTGGAGATCCAGGCGCCGGAGGAGTTCGACGTCAAGCGGGGCAAGTGGAGCTTTGCGCACCTGCCGGTCATCCCGCCGTACTTCGAACTGAAGCCGGTGGACAAGACCAAGAGCCGCCTGAACGCCGTGGTCAAGCTGGCGCGCCGCAAGGACGTGACCGAGCTGGTGAACGCCTGCGACGCGGGCCGCGAGGGCGAGCTCATCTTCCGCCTGATCGAGCAGTACGCGTTCGGCAACGACGACGCGCCGGCCGCGGGCAAGAAGGCGGCCGCGGCCAGGAAGCCGGTGCGCCGGCTGTGGCTGCAGTCGATGACGCCCCAGGCCATCCGCGACGGCTTCGAAGCGCTGCGCAGCGACCGGCAGATGGAAGGCCTGGCCAGCGCCGCGCGCTCGCGCTCCGAGGCCGACTGGCTGGTGGGCATCAACGGCACCCGCGCCATGACCGCGTTCAACTCGCGCGACGGCGGCTTCTTCCTCACCACCGTGGGCCGGGTGCAGACCCCCACGCTGGCGGTGGTGGTCGAGCGCGAGGAACAGATCCGCAAGTTCGTGAGCCGCGACTACTGGGAGATCCATGCCTCTTTCCTGGCGCAGGCCGGCGAGTACCCGGCCAAGTGGTTCGACCCCAAGTGGAGGAAGAACCCCGAGGACGCCGAGCAGAAGGCCGACCGGGTCTGGTCCGAGGCCGAGGCCCGGGCCATCGCCGACGCGGTGCGCGGCAAATCCGCCACGGTCACCGAGGAGTCCAAGCCGACCACGCAAGCCTCGCCCCTGCTGTTCGACCTGACGTCCCTGCAGCGCGAGGCCAACGGCCGCTTCGGCTACTCGGCCAAAACCACGCTGGCCCTGGCGCAGAGCCTGTACGAGCGGCACAAGGCGCTGACCTACCCCCGGACGGATTCGCGCGCGCTGCCCGAGGACTACCTCGCCACCGTGAAGGACACCATGGGCATGCTGGCCGCCAGCGGCATGAAGCACCTGGCGCCCTTCGCGCGCCAGGCCATCGACAACGGCTACGTCAAGCCGAGCAAGCGGATCTTCGACAACAGCAAGGTGTCGGACCACTTCGCGATCATCCCGACGCTGCAGGCGCCCAGCGGGCTGTCGGATGCCGAGCAGAAGCTGTACGACCTGGTCGTGCGGCGCTTCCTGTCGGTGTTCTTCCCGAGCGCCGAGTACCTGGTCACCACCCGCATCAGCCAGGTGGTGGGCCACAGCTTCCGCACCGACGGCAAGGTGCTGGTCAAGCCGGGCTGGCTGGCGATCTGGGGCAAGGAAGCCGACACGGGCGACGCCGCCGACGAGAGCAGCAAGACGCTCGTGGCGGTGCAGCCGGGCGAGATGGTGCGCACCGAAGTCGTCGAGGCCAAGGGGCTCAAGACCCGGCCGCCGGCGCGCTACTCCGAGGCCACGCTGCTGGGCGCCATGGAAGGCGCCGGCAAGTTCGTCGAGGACGACGAGCTGCGCGAGGCCATGCAGGAGAAGGGCCTGGGCACGCCGGCCACCCGCGCCGCGATCATCGAGGGCCTGATCAACGAAAAGTACATGTTCCGCGAGGGCCGCGAGCTGATCCCCACGGCCAAGGCGTTCCAGCTCATGACGCTGCTGCGCGGCCTGGGCGTGGAGGAGCTGTCCAAGCCCGAGCTCACCGGCGAGTGGGAGCACAAGCTGGCGCAGATGGAGCACGGCAAGCTGTCGCGCGACGCCTTCATGCGCGAGATCGCGCAGATGACCGAGCGCATCGTCAAGAAGGCCAAGGAGTACGACCGCGACACCGTGCCCGGCGACTACGCGACGCTCTCCACGCCCTGCCCCAACTGCGGCGGGGAGGTCAAGGAGAACTACCGCCGCTACACCTGCGTGGGCAAGCCGCCGGGCCAGCCCTGCGGCTTCTCGTTCACCAAGATCCCGGCCGGGCGCGCCTTCGAGCTGCACGAGGTGGAGCAGTTCCTGCGCGACAAGAAGATCGGCCCGCTGGAAGGCTTCCGCTCCAAGGCGGGCTGGCCCTTCACCGCCGAGATCGCGCTGAAATTCAGCGAGGAAGAGAAGAACTGGAAGCTGGAGTTCGACTTCGGGGACGACCAAGACCCGGCCGAGACCGGCGAGCTGATCGACTTCTCGGCGCAGGAGCCGCTGGGCCCCTGCCCGAAGTGCCAGGCGCGGGTGTTCGAGTTCGGCAAGAACTACGTGTGCGAGCGCTCGGTGCCTACGGCGGCCCAGCCCGCGCCCAGCTGCGACTTCAAGACCGGCCAGATCATCCTGCAGCAGCCGGTGGAGCGCGAGCAGATGCAAAAGCTCCTGGCCAACGGCAAGACCGACCTCTTGGACAAGTTCGTCTCGATGCGCACGCGCCGCCCGTTCAAGGCCTTCCTGGCCTGGGACGCGGAGGCCGGCAAGGTGAACTTCGCCTTCGAGCCGCGCGAGGGCAAGTTCCCGCCGCGCAAGACCGCCGCCCGTGGCCCGGCCGGCAAGACCACGGCGGTGGCCAAGGCAGCCAAGACGGTGGCCAAGAGCGCGCCGGCGAAGAAGGCGCCGGCCGCCAAGAAGGCCGCGGCACCGAAGGCGCCGCGCAAGGTCGGCGCCGGCCTGCAGCCCAGCCCGCAGCTGGCGGCCGTCATCGGCAGCGAGCCGGTGGCCCGCACCGAGGTGATCAAGAAGCTGTGGGACTACATCAAGGCACGGGGTCTGCAGGACGCGACCAACAAGCGGGCCATCAACGCCGACGACAAGCTGCTGCCCGTCTTCGGCAAGCCGCAGGTCACGATGTTCGAGCTGGCCGGCATCGTGGGCAAGCACCTGGGGTGAGTGCGTGGCGACGCCGCTGCGCGCGCTGAAGAACCTGGGCCCCCGGTCCGAGGCCATGCTCGCGGCCGCGGGCATCGGCTCGGCCGAGGCGCTGCGCCGCAGCGACCCGTTCGAGGTCTACCTGCGCGTGCGGGCCGGGGTGCCGGGCGCCAGCCTCAACCTCCTGTACGCCATGATCGGCGCGCTGGAGGACCGCCACTGGCACGACGTGCGCCGCGACCGCTGCACCGAGATCCAGATGCGCCTGGACGATCGGCAGAGGCACCGCTCCTGATTTCATAGCGGCTCGTCCGCACCCTGAGCGGGCCAGGGGCCAGCTTGCTCGCCATCGGCGGTGGTAGGCCGCAGTGACCAGGCGACCAGGCGCCGCACGTGCTGCGGGGGCCGCATCGGCCGGAAGGCCGACACCGTGCTGCGTCCGACGTTCCCGGCCGGCAAGCGGCGCAGGGTGTGGCCGAGCGGAACGAGCGCGAGCCGCAGCAGTTGCCCGGCCGCCTCGCGGGCGTCGGCCTGCGCCCAGGCCTGGCGCAGCATGCGCCAGTGGCTGTCGAGGTGCAGCCGGAACACCGGCTGGCCGACGACGTGCGCCGCCATCAGCCACGTCCAGCGCACCTCGGCCGGCGCCGTGGGCGCCAGCGCGGCGTGGCCGGACACGAGGCGGGCGTAGGCCCGGCGGCGGGCGTCCCGCAAGGACGAGGAAGGCGCGGCGGTGGACATGCGCGCATTGAAAACCCTGCCCCAGTGGCAAGGTCAAGCCCCCGCCCGCGCGCCCGCTTGATCCCGGGTCGGTGCGGCGTTCCAATCGGCGGATGCCCACCGCCGCCACCCTGGAGCGCTTCATCGCGCGCGTCGAATCCAACGCCCACGCCGAGGCGATCGCCGAGTTCTACACCGAGGACGCGTCGATGCAGGAGAACCAGCAGCCGCCCCGCACCGGGCGCGACCGGCTGGTGGCGCACGAACGTGCCGTGCTAGCACGCACCGCCGCCGTCCGCTCGCGCTGCGTGCGGCCGGTGCTGGTGGAAGGCGACCACGTCGTGGTGCGCTGGGTCTTCGAGTTCGACTGGGCCGATGGCAGCCACAGCCGCATCGAGGAACTGGCCTGGCAGCGCTGGGAAGGCGAGCGCATCGCGCAGGAACAGTTCTTCTACGACCCGCGGCAGATGGTGCCGCGGGCTGCCGGCGGGTGACGCCCGCGTTCGGGCCCGCCGTTCGTCAGTAGGTCTGCAGGCCGGCGCCGCCGCGCGTGCTGTTGCCCTGCCCGCTATTGCGCATGGCCATGGCGTCGGCGGAGGACATGCCGCTGCTGCCGGCGCCCATCGTGGTCGTGCTCGACATGCCTGCGGGGGCACTCGACATGCGGCTGTCGGACATGCTGGAACAGGCCGTCATGAAGACGGCACAGGCGCACAGGAGGAAGGTCTTGGTCATGGAGGTTTCTTTCGTGTCGGCCGCGCTGCATCCGGCGGAATGGAACAGGCGCCGGGACGGCGCCTGCACAAGGGATACGGAGCGGGGGCCCGCCCGGTTTGTCGGACGACGTGCCGTGCGGACGTGAGGCAGATGAGGTGCGGGTCTGCCGTGGGGGCTTTGCGCGTTGCGCTGGCCGGGCGGTGATCAGGCTGACGTTGCGCAGGCGGCAACCCGGATGGGCGTCGACGGAGGTCCGGGGTGCGCTGCAGGAGGTGCCCGGCCGCTCCTCGCGCGTGCCGAAATCGTCGGGCCCGGCGCCTCCTGCAGCGTGGAACGCGCAGCTGCCGGACTGAACCCGTCCTGCTGAAGCGGAAACCGGGCATCGCCCCGAAACCCCCCAGCGCGTCATGCCGGGCTCGACCCGGCATCCACGTCCACGCGCCGAACCACATCCTCCCCACCCCCGAACGCAATCCTCACGGCCGCTGCAGCCCCGCCGCACCCCGCCCACCCGACGCGCGAAGCAGCGGCCGGACTACAGGGCCCCGGGGGCCGCCTGCACAAGATGGGCAGCATGCGCACCCTGCCCACCGACTGCCCGGCCTTCCTGCAGGACCTGCTGGAGCGCTTTCGCGACCTGCGCGACGGCGAGGCCATCACGAGCCTGCCCGGCATGGAGCGCACCGACCCGGACACCTTCGCCATCGCGGTGGCCACCGTCGACGGGCAGGTGGTCTCGGCGGGCGATGCGACGCATCCGTTCTCGCTGCAGTCGATCTCCAAGCCCTTCCTCTACGGCATGGCGCTGGACCGGCTGGGCCGGGAGGCGGTGCACCGGAAGGTGGCGGTGGAGCCGACCGGGGAGGCCTTCAACTCGCTGACCGAGCTGGAGCAGGACCACCTGCCGTACAACCCGATGATCAACTCGGGGGCGATCGCCATTTCGGCCATGCTGCACCACGAGGATCCGCAGCAGTCGCACGCCCGGATGATGGAGATGTTCGGCCGCTACCTGGCCCGGGCGCCGGAGGTGCACCCGGCGGTGATCGGACACGAGCACGAGGGCGCCCATCGCAACCGTGCCATCGCGCACCTGCTGCGCCACTTCGACGTGATCGGGGACGACATCGAGGGCGCCATGCGCATGTACGCCCGCCAGTGCGCGGTGATGCTCGACACCCGCGAACTCGCCCTGATGGGCGCGACGCTGGCCAACGGCGGCGTGCATCCGGTCACCGGCACCCGGGCGATCGAGCGGCAGCACCTGCGCGACGTGCTCACGCTGATGTTCACCTGCGGCCTGTACGACACCTCCGGCAGCTGGGCCTACCACGTGGGCCTGCCGGCCAAGAGCGGCGTGAGCGGCGGCATCGTGGCGGTGGCGCCCGGCCGGATGGGCCTGGCCGTCTTCTCGCCGCGGCTGAACGCACACGGCCACAGCGTGCGCGGCGTGGCCCTCTTCCACGAGTGGGCCAAGGGCTGGGGCCTGGGGGTGCTCGATGGCGGCGTGGGCGCGGCGGAGCCGCCGAAAGAGGCCGGTCTGTCGGTCAAGTCGCTGTGGGCGCCGGTCGAGGGCCTGCTGCAGCGCCTGAAGGGTTGAGGGGGGGCGGTTCGGCGCCCTCAACCGGCACGGTCGTCGCCGGTCGGGTTGGACCGCGTGCCCTCGCGTGCATCCGTGTGGTGGTCCCGCGCCGGGCCGGCCGGCTCGGCCGCCACGGGCCAGGTGCGCGCGGGGCGCGTGGGCCGCGGCCGCCCGGGCACGGGCGCGAGGGGTGCGCGCTGGGCACGGCGGCGGGTGGGCGACATGCCACCCACCTTAGGCGCACACGGCCGGCCGTCTGTAGGACGCGTGCCCGAGGGCCGGCGCCTCAAGCCGGCCGCAGCTGGTCGATGCGCAAGCGGTCGACCGGCAGCGCCGGCAGCCGATCCATCCGGATGCGCAGATCCTGCGGCGGCACCCGGTACCGGACGCGCCCGGTGAGCTGGCGCAGCGCCAGCTTCATCAGGGCGACGGCGATGCCCTCGGCCGGGCAGCGGTCGTGATCCTCGGCACGCCCGCCGCCATGGGGCACGAAGCCGAACAGGCCGGGGATCGCGCCGAAGAAGCGCTCGGGGCGGAACGCATCGGGCTCGGGCCAGGCCCGCGCGTCGTGGTTGGTGCCGTAGACGTCGAGCATGGCGCGCGTGCCGGGGCGGAAGTGCCAGCCTTCCCAGACGAACTCGCGGCGAACCTTGGCCGCCACGGCCGGGAAGATCGGGTAGAAGCGTCGCACCTCCTGGACGAAGGCCTGGAGGTCGCCGGCACGCCCGCCGCGCAGCGTCTCGGCCCAGCCGGGATGCAGGTGCAAGGCATGTGCGGCGAACACCACGAAGACCGGGACCGCCTCGACCGGCTGCAGCACGTCGAGGAGCTCGGCGGCTGCCAGGCGCGGCGCGAGCAGCGTGCCGTCGGCATCGCGCAGCGCTGCGGCGGCGGCGGCTGGGGAGTCCGGCGGAAAGACGTCCGCGCCGGCGCGGTGCGCCCGCACCAGCCCGGCCAGCCAAGCCTGCGCGCCCCAGCGGGCGCGCTGCGCGTGCAGGTGCGTGCCGATGCCGCTGGCCGCGCCGTCGAACAGCGCCGCCAGCTGCGCCGTGCGTTGTGCGGCATCGCACTCGGGCAGGGGCACGCCGGCCCAGCGGCAGACGGTGCGCGCCAGCCAGGCGTGCGACGCGGTGTACAGCGAGATGCTGCCGCCCGCCTGCCACCCCGGCAGCAGGGCGTCCCACTGGTGCTGCGCCTGGTCCAGCAGGGCCGCGGTGCGGCCGGGCCCGCAGACGGACAGGAAGAACTGCTTGCGCGCCCGGTGCGCGGCGCCGTCCGGGTTCTGGACCGGCCCCGTGGCGGACCGCGGGGCGCGCACCGGCCCGGGGGCGGCGCCGCCGCGGCAAAAGCGGGTCTCGTCGTGGAACAGCCTGGCCGCCCGCGGACCGCTGAGGCACAGCGTCGGCTGCAGCACCAGGCGGGCCTGCACCACGTCGCTGCCCAACCGCCGGCACTGGCGCGAGATGAACCGGTACGGGTCGGCCAGGAACTGCAGCGAGTGGTCCCACCCGGGCACCGCCGGCACATGGCGAATCAGGGCGGCGGCGACCAGCTCGGGAGACATGCCCGTACCGCGGCAACCCGCGTACCTGCGGCGGCCAGGCCTGCCGCCAGCGTGCAATCGTCCACCCGCCGGCCGGCTAGGCGGCCAGCGGCGTCTGCGCTGCCAGCGCCGGGTGCGCAGCCTGCGACAGCCACCAGGTGAGCACCGGGCCGCGGCCGGCCAGCTCCACCAGCCCGCGCGCGCTGAAGCCGAAGGCTGCCCCGGCCTGCCGCACCACGGGCTCGCTGACCTGGATGCAGCCGGCGCGGCCGCTGGACTCGAGCCGGCTGGCGACGTTCACCGTGTCGCCCCACACGTCGTAGACGTAGCGCTGCACCCCCAGCACGCCGGCCACCGCGGGTCCGGCATGCAGGCCGATGCGCATGGCCAGCGCGGTCCCGTTGGCGCGGTTGTAGCGGTCCAGCGCCGCGCGCATGTCCAGCGCGAGCGCGCACAGCGCCGGGATGCGCCGGTCGCCGACCACCATGTAGGCGTCGCCGATGGTCTTGATCTTCTCCAGGCCGTGGCGCTGCACCAGCGCGTCGAACCCGGAGAAGATCTCGTCGAGCACCAGCACCAGGGCCTCGGGCGGCAGCTGGCGCGAGAAGGTGGTGAAGCCGGCGATGTCGGCGAACAGCACGCCCAGGTTGTCGAACTTGCGCGCCTGCACCCGCCCCGTGCGCTTGAGTTCCTCGGCCACCGCGGGCGGCAGCACGTGGGCCAGGACGGTGTCGGCACGGGCCCGTTCCGCTTCGGCCCGCCGCTGCTCTCGGAAGAGCTGCAGTGCCTGCGCCAGCTGGTGGCGGTCCAGCACCAGGCACAGCACGACGACGCAGAAGAGGTTAGCCAGCGAAACCACGGTGGCCGCGGCATCCCCGGTGCGCACCCACGCCGCGGCGCCCAGCACGGCCAGGCCCAGCACGTACATCGGTCGACGCACCGGCTGCGCGGTGCAGATCGCGGCCGCCAGGAAGGTCGAGCCGGCGGCGTAGATCACGATCCCGGTGCCGCCCACGAGCAGCGACGCGGCGCCGACCCAGGTGACCACCACCATGAACACGGCGCAGTAGAAGTGCAGCACCGGCTCGCGCGCACCCCAGCGAGGCAGGAACCGGTCGGTGGCGATCACGGCCAGCGAGGACAGCGCCACGGCGGCCTGCCACGCCACCAGCCACGGCAGGCGCGCCTGCTGGCCGGGATCGTTCGACAGGAGCAGCGGCAGGTCCACGGCCAGGGCCGCGAGCGGCAACAGCCACACCACCACCTTGCAGTAGCGTACGCACAGCTGCCAGCTGCGCCGCGTGAGCCACTGCCGGAACTCGGGATCCTCCATCTGCCGTCCTTGCGCCACCGGGCGGACGGCCACGATAGGGGCGGCTTTGGAGCAGCGCAACGCACGCGCCATGAAAAACGCGCCCGGCGGGCGCGTTGTTCGTGCGATTGGCGGAGGGCGCCGCGCCGGCGGGCGATCAGCGGGCGCTGACCACCCGGCACATCTCCAGCACCTTGTTGGAGTAGCCCCACTCGTTGTCGTACCAGCTCACCAGCTTGACGAAGGTGCCGTCCAGCGCGATGCCGGCGTCGGCGTCGAAGATCGAGGTGCGCGGGTCGCCGCGGAAGTCGGTGGCGACCACCTTGTCTTCGGTGTAGCCCAGCACGCCCTTGAGCGCGCCTTCGGACTGGGCCTTGAACTCGGCGCAGATGTCCTTGTAGCTGGCTTCCTTGTTCAGCTCCACCGTCAGGTCGACCACCGACACGTCGGAGGTCGGCACGCGGAAGGCCATGCCGGTCAGCTTCTTGTTCAGCTCCGGGATCACCACGCCGACGGCCTTGGCGGCGCCGGTGGACGACGGGATGATGTTCTCCAGGATGCCGCGGCCACCGCGCCAGTCCTTGTTGCTGGGGCCGTCCACGGTCTTCTGCGTGGCGGTGGCCGCGTGCACCGTGGTCATGAGGCCGCGCTTGATGCCCCACTTGTCGTTCAGCACCTTGGCCAGCGGCGCCAGGCAGTTGGTGGTGCAGGACGCGTTGGAGATGACGTCCTCGCCCTTGTAGGTCTTGTCGTTGACGCCGAAGACGAACATGGGCGTGTCGTCCTTGGACGGGGCCGACAGGATCACCTTCTTGGCGCCGGCGGCGATGTGCTTCTGGCCGCCTTCCTTCGTCAGGAAGATGCCGGTGGACTCGACCACCACCTCGGCGCCGACCTCGTTCCACTTGAGCTCGGCGGGATCCTTCACCGCGGTCAGGCGGATCTTCCTGCCGTTGACCACGAGGGTGCTGCCCTCGACGCTCACCTCGCCCTCGAAGCGGCCGTGCACGCTGTCGTGGCGCAGCATGTACGCCAGGTAGTCGGGCTCCAGCAGGTCGTTGATGCCGACGACCTCGATGTCCTTGAAGTTCTGCACCGCAGCGCGGAACACCATGCGGCCGATGCGGCCGAATCCGTTGATGCCGATCTTGATGGTCATGTGCCTGGATCTCCCGATGGTTGAAATGAATGAGGCGGCGGGCGCGGTCAGCGACCCCGCGCGAGCACGGCGCGCACGGTGTCGGCCACGTTCTCCGGCGTGAAGCCGAAATGCTTGAAGAGCACGCTGGCCGGGGCCGACTCGCCGTAGCTGTCGATGCCCACGACCGCGGCGCAGCCGTACTTCCACCAGAAGTCGGTCACGCCCATCTCGACGGCGATGCGCGGCACCCCGGCCGGCAGCACGTCCTGCTTGTAGGCCGCGCTCTGGCGGTCGAAGGCGGTGGTGCTGGGCATCGAGACCACGCGCACCGCGATGCCCTCCGTGCCCAGCATCTCCTGGGCCTTGAGCGCCAGCTGCACCTCGGAGCCGGTGGCCAGGATCACCGCCTGCGCGGCCCGCTGCAGCCCGACTTCCCCGGGCTCGGCCAGCACGTAGCCGCCCTTGCTGATGTCCTCCAGGCCGGCCTTCGGTGCGTAGGGCAGGTTCTGCCGGGACAGCAGCAGTGCGGTCGGGCGCTGCATGTTCTGCAGGGCAACCGCCCAGGCCACGGTGGTCTCGGCGGTGTCGCAGGGACGCCAGACGTCGAGGTTCGGGATCAGGCGCAGGCTGGCCGCGTGCTCGATCGACTGGTGGGTCGGGCCGTCCTCGCCCAGGCCGATGGAGTCGTGGGTGAACACGTGGATCACGCGCTGCTTCATCAGCGCCGCCATGCGGATCGCGTTGCGGCTGTAGTCGCTGAAGGTCAGGAAGGTGCCGCCATACGGGATGTAGCCGCCGTGCAGCGCGACGCCGTTCATGATGGCCGCCATGCCGAACTCGCGCACGCCGTAGTTGATGTGGCGGCCGATGCGCCCGCCCTCGTCGCGCCGCACGTCGCCGGCGAGGTCGAAGCGCAGGGGCGGCGTGCTCCTGGTGTTGGTGAGGTTGGATCCGGTCAGGTCGGCGCTGCCGCCCAAGAGCTCCGGCAGTGCGGCGGTGAAGGCCTCCAGCGCGAGCTGCGAGGCCTTGCGCGAGGCCACCGTCTCGGCCTTGGCGTGGGCCGACACGGCCGCGTCGACCGCGACCTGCGCGAAATTGCGCGGCAGCTCGCCCTTCATGCGGCGGGCGAACTCCGCGGCCAGCTCCGGATGCGCGGCCTGGTAGGCGGCGAAGCGCTCGTTCCACTGGGCCTGCGCGCCGCGCCCGCGGGCCTTGGCGTCCCAGGCGTCGTACACCGGCTTGGGCACCACGAAGGCCTCGTGCGGCCAGCCCAGCGCCTCGCGGGTCAGCTTCACTTCCTCGGGGCCGAGCGCCTCGCCATGGGCCTTGGCGGTGTTGCAGCGGTTCGGGCTGCCCTTGCCGATCTGCGTCTTGGCGACGATCAGCGTGGGCTTGTCGGGGCTGCGCCGGGCGTCGGCGATGGCGCGGTCCACGGCGTCGATGTCGTGGCCGTCGATGGGGCCGATCACGTTCCAGCCGTAGGCCTTGAAGCGTGCCGGCGTGTCGTCGACGAACCAGGGCGTGACCTGGCCGTCGATGGAGATGCCGTTGTCGTCGTACACCGCGATCAGCTTGTTGAGCTTCCAGGCGCCGGCGAGGGCGCAGGCCTCGTGGCTGATGCCTTCCATCAGGCATCCGTCGCCCAGGAAGACGTAGGTGCAGTGGTCGACCACCGCATGGCCGTCGCGGTTGAATTCGGCCGCCAGCAGCTTCTCGGCCAGCGCCATGCCCACCGCGTTGGTGATGCCCTGGCCGAGCGGCCCGGTGGTGGTTTCCACGCCCGGCGTGATGCCCACTTCCGGATGGCCGGCGGTCTTGCTGTGCAGCTGGCGGAAGTTCTTCAGCTCCTGCAGCGGCAGGTCGTACCCCGTCAGGTGCAGCAGCGAATAGATGAGCATGGAGCCGTGGCCGTTCGACAGCACGAAGCGGTCGCGGTCGAACCAGGAGGGGTCGGCGGGGTTGTGCTTGAGGTGGCGGCCCCACAACGCGACCGCGATGTCGGCCATGCCCATCGGCGCGCCGGGATGGCCGGAGTTCGCCTGTTGCACCGCATCCATGGACAAGGCCCGGATGGCGTTGGCCATCTGGACGGCATCGGCTGTTGCCGCAGGGGAGGAATCGGCCATGGAGGATCCAGAGAGGGAGGGGGGCATGTGCGGCGGGGGAAAACCCGCGATTTTAGCGGCTGGGCCTGCGCCGACGCCCTGCGCGCAGCCCGAAGGTGCCATCGTCTACAGTCGATGCGATGCGAGGCCTCCACCTCACCGCCGACCTCTACCAGTGCCGCTGCGATGCCGCGTGGATGCACGATGCGCAGCAACTGGGCGACTGGGCCGCGCAGGCGGCCGATGCCGTGGGCCTGGAAATCGAGTCGACCCTGTTCCACGCCGCCGGTGCGGGAACCGGCGCCAGCGCCACCCTCCTGCTGGACCACTCGCACGTGTGCGTGCACACCTGGCCTGGCGAGCGCGGCGCCACCGTCGATGTGTTCGTCGCCCAGGACGGCACCGACCGGTCGGCCCAGGCGCGCGGGCTGATGGAGGCGCTGGTCCTGCGCTTTGCGCCCGAGTGGACCGAGCAGCGTTCGCTCGACCGCGGGGACGGCCCGTGAGCGGCGCTGCCCGCGCAATCGTGCTGGCGGCCGGCCGCGGCGAGCGCATGCGCCCGCTGACCGACACCTGCCCCAAGCCGCTGCTGGAGGTGCGCGGCCGCCCCTTGATCGCCTGGCACCTGGACGCGCTGGCCGCTGCCGGCTGCCCGGCGGCCGTGGTCAACACCGCCTGGCTCGGCGAGCAGATCGAGGCGCGCTGCGGGCCGGCGGCCGGGGCCATGCGGCTCTTGTATTCGCACGAGGGCCGCGACTTCGGCGGCGCCCTGGAGACGGCCGGCGGCATCGCCCGCGCGCTGCCGCTGCTGGACGACGTGTTCTGGGTCGTCGCGGGCGACGTGCACGTGCCGGGCTTCCGCTTCGACCCCGCGGCGCTGGCCGCCTTCGCCCGCAGCCCGCACCTGGCGCACCTGTGGCTGGTGCGCAATCCCGAGCACAACCCGCGCGGCGACTTCGCCCTGCGCCCGGACGGGCTGGCCGCCAACACCGGCGAGGAGCGCTGGACCTATTCCACCATCGGCCTGTACCGCAAGGCCTTCTTCGCGGCGCTTCCCGCCGGCAACCCGCAGGGCATCAAAGCCCCGCTCGCGCCGATGCTGCGCAGCGCGATGGACAATGGCCAGGTCTCCGCCGAGATCCACACCGGCGACTGGACCGACGTCGGCACACCGCAGCGGCTGGCGCAACTGAACGCACCATGAACCACACCCTGTACGCCGAACGCCGCGCCCGCGTCGCCGCCCAGATCGGCGCCAACGGCATCGCCCTCGTCCCCACCGCGCCGGAGCGTCCGCGCAACCGTGACAGCGACTTCCTGTACCGCCACGACAGCTACTTCTACTACCTAACCGGCTTCACCGAGCCCAACGCCTTCCTGGTGATCACCGGCGACGGCGCGAGCACGCTGTTCTGTGCACCCAAGGACCTGGAGCGCGAGATCTGGGACGGCTACCGGCTGGGACCCGAGGCCGCCCCCGACGCGTTGGGCGTGCAGGCGGCGCACGCGATCGACGCCGTCGACGCCCAGCTGCCGCGGCTGCTGGAGAACCGCGACGCGGTCTGGTTCCCGTTCGCGATCCACGAAGGCCTGGAAGGGCGCGTCGGCGACTGGCTGCAACGCGTGCGGGCGCGGGTGCGCTACGGCGCGCTGTGCCCGCAGGAGCAGCGCGACCTGTGCACGGTGCTCGACGAGATGCGCCTGGTCAAGGACGCGCACGAGCAGGACGTCATGCGCCGGGCCGCACGCATCAGCGCCCGCGCGCACGTGCGGGCCATGCAGCTGTCGGCGCGCCTGCTGCGGGAAGGGCGCGACGTGCGCGAGTACCACCTGGACGCCGAGCTGCTGCACGAGTTCCGCATGGGCGGCTCGCAGTACCCGGCGTACAGCTCCATCGTGGCCGCGGGCGCCAATGCCTGCGTGCTGCACTACCGCGCCGCCGACACCCCGGTGCGGCGGGGCGAGCTGGTGCTGATCGACGCCGGCTGCGAGCTGGACGGCTACGCCAGCGACATCACGCGCACCTTCCCGGCCGACGGCAAGTTCACGGGCCCGCAGCGCACGCTCTACGACCTGGTGCTGGCCTCGCAGGAGGCAGCCGTCGCCGCGACGCGGGCCGGCGCCCGCTTCAACGACCCGCACGACGCGACGGTGAAGGTGCTGGCGCAGGGCATGCTGGACGTCGGCCTGCTGGACCGCAACAAGGTGGGTGGCGTGGACGACGTGATCGAGCAGCGCGCCTACTTCCAGTTCTACATGCACCGCACCGGCCACTGGCTGGGCATGGACGTGCACGACTGCGGCAGCTACGTGGAACCGTCGCAGGTGGGCGAGGCGTCGCAGCGCAAGGACCCGCTGTCCGGCGAGGTCATCCTCAACCGGCCGAGCCGGGTGCTGCGGCCCGGCATGGTGCTCACCATCGAGCCCGGCCTGTACGTCCGGCCGGCCGAGGGCGTGCCGGAGGCCTTCCACCACATCGGCATCCGGATCGAGGACGACGCCATCGTGACCGCCGAGGGCTGCGAGCTCATCACCCGCGACGTGCCGGTGCAGGCCGATGCGATCGAGGCGCTCATGCGGGGCTGATCCTGCACACGCTATCGATGCATTTGGCAAATCGAATTGGTCCAAGCGATTGCGAATGACTATCATTTGGCCATCGAAAGAGTCGTTCCATGGCCAACATTGCACGCGCCAACCTGCCCACGCTGAAGAAGACCGCCAGCTACTACGTGCTGCACGTGCTGGTGGCGTCGCTGGTGGCCTATGCCGTCACCGGCAACCTGGCCGTCTCGCTCACGCTCAGCCTGCTGGAGCCGACCGTGCAGGCGGTCGCCTTCTTCTTCCACGAGAAGGTGTGGGAGCGGATCGGGCGCAAGCCGGACCGCCGGCAGGCGCCCCAACCGGCGTGAGCCGATGGGCGCTGGCATCGGCCCGAGGCAAGGGTTTACCCTGAGGACGGCCGACTAGAATCGCGCGACACCAACCGCCGCCCGTGGCCCCGGGGCAGGCGCCAGAGGAGACAAGACATGCCCCCCACCGAATCGCTGAACTCGGCCGACAAGCGCGCCGAGCTGCGGCAGGCTGCGCTCGAGTACCACGAGTTCCCCACGCCCGGCAAGGTGGCCATCGCCGCCACCAAGCAGCTGATCAACCAGCACGACCTGGCGCTCGCCTACTCGCCCGGCGTGGCCGCGCCCTGCGAGGAGATCGTCAAGGACCCGACCGCCGCCTTCCGCTACACGGCGCGCGGCAACCTCGTGGCGGTGATCACCAACGGCACCGCGGTGCTGGGCCTGGGCGACATCGGCCCGCTCGCGTCCAAGCCGGTGATGGAAGGCAAGGGCGTCCTGTTCAAGAAGTTCGCCGGCATCGACGTCTTCGACATCGAGATCAACGAGAAGCACGACCTGGACAAGCTGGTCGACATCATCGCGGCGCTGGAGCCCACCTTCGGCGGGATCAACCTCGAGGACATCAAGGCACCCGACTGCTTCTACGTGGAGCGCAAGCTGCGCGACCGCATGAAGATCCCGGTGTTCCACGACGACCAGCACGGCACCGCCATCTGCGTGGGCGCGGCGATCATCAACGGCCTGAAGGTGGTGGGCAAGGACATCGGCCAGGTCAAGCTGGTCACCTCCGGCGCCGGCGCCGCGGCCCTGGCCTGCCTGAACCTCTTGGTCAAGCTGGGCCTGCCGCGCGAGAACATCTTCGCGACCGACCTGGCCGGCGTGGTCTACGAGGGCCGCAAGGAGCTGATGGACGAGGACAAGATCCCGTTCGCGCAGAAGACCTCGGCCCGCACGCTGTCGGAGGTGATCGAGGGCGCCGACATCTTCCTGGGCCTGTCCGCCAGCGGCGTGCTCAAGCCCGAGATGGTCAAGAAGATGGCCAAGAACCCGCTGATCCTGGCACTGGCCAACCCCAATCCGGAAATCATGCCCGAGGAGGCCAAGGCGGTGCGGCCCGACGCCATCCTCGCCACCGGCCGCACGGACTACCCGAACCAGGTCAACAACGTCCTGTGCTTCCCGTACATCTTCCGCGGCGCGCTCGACTCGGGCGCGACCACCATCACCGTGGAGATGGAGATCGCGGCGGTGCACGCCATCGCGCAGCTGGCGCAGGCCGAGCAGAGCGAGGTGGTGGCGGCCGCGTACGCCGGCCAGAAGCTCGCCTTCGGGCCCGAGTACCTGATCCCCAAGCCGTTCGATCCGCGGCTGATGATGAAGATCGCGCCGGCCGTGGCGCAGGCCGCCGCCGACAGCGGCGTGGCGCTGCGCCCGATCAAGGACATGGACGCCTACCGCGAGAAGCTGCAGAGCTTCGTGTACGCGTCGGGCACGACCATGAAGCCGATCTTCACGATGGCCAAGTCGGCGGCCAGGAAGCGCGTGGCCTACTGCGAAGGCGAGGAAGAGCGCGTGCTGCGCGCGGCGCAGATCGTCGTGGACGAGGGCCTGGCGCGGCCCACGATCATCGGACGGCCGGCCGTGATCGCGCAGCGCATCGAGAAGTTCGGGCTGCGGCTGGCGCAGGGGCGCGACTACGACATCGTGAACGTCGAGCAGGACGACCGCTACCGCGACTTCTGGCAGACCTACCACCGGATGACGGATCGCAAGGGCGTGACCGCGCAGATGGCCAAGATCGAGATGCGCCGGCGCCTCACGTTGATCGGGGCGATGCTGCTGCACAAGGAGCAGGTCGACGGCATGATCTGCGGCACCTGGGGCACGACCAACATCCACCTCCAGTACATCGATCAGGTGATCGGCAAGCGCGAGGGCGTCTGCACCTATGCCTGCATGAACGGCCTAGTGCTGCCGTCCCGGCAGGTGTTCCTGGTGGACACCCACGTCAACTACGACCCCACGGCCACCCAGCTGGCCGAGATCACCGTCATGGCCGCCGAGGAGATGATGCGTTTCGGCATCAAGCCGAAGGCCGCGCTGCTGTCGCACTCGAACTTCGGCTCGAGCAACCAGCCCTCGGCGGTGAAGATGCGCGACACCCTGGACCTGCTGCGCGACCGCGCCCCCTGGCTGGAGGTGGATGGCGAGATGCACGGGGACGTGGCGCTGGACGGCCTCGGCCGTGCCCAGCTCATGCCACACAGCACGCTGTCGGGCGATGCCAACCTCCTGGTGCTGCCCAACATCGACGCCGCCAACATTTCCTACAACCTCCTGAAGACCGCGGCCGGCGGCAACATCGCCATCGGGCCGGTGCTGCTGGGGGCCGCCAAACCGGTGCACATCCTGACGGCCAGCACGACCGTCCGCCGGATCGTCAACATGACGGCCCTGACAGTGGCGGACGCGAACGCGGCGCGCTAACGCAGAGCCTGACAGCTGGCACTAACTTAGCGAAGCGTCAACCGGGCCCGCAATGGCCTTGTCCCCTGCCCAAAAATTGGGCAGGCGCTTGCCTTTTGTGACCGGATGGTTCACACTAGCGCGCTGATTTTTCCGGGTTTACCCGAGGGCCTCACGGCCCCCGAACGGACCCGGAAAGGCGTCCCGAAGTCCTTCCAGCAGGTCCCTGTTTTTCATGGCGCGCGTCGCTGCCTTCAAGTTTGCGCTTACTAGCTTCTTGTTCGCAGCGGCCTTCACCGGCCCCGCGCCGGTGCACGCCAAGGGCTGGCTGGAACGCCCTGCCGAAAGCGGCGCGGCCACCACGATTGCGGTGTCCGAGCTGCCGCGGCAGGGCCGGGAAACCTTCGAACTGATCCGCCAGGGCGGACCGTTTCCGTACGAGAAGGACGGCTCGGTGTTCTTCAACCGCGAGCGATTGCTCCCGGCTGAGAAGCGCGGCTATTGGCGCGAGTACACCGTGAAGACGCCAGGATCACGCGACCGGGGTGCCCGGCGCATCGTGTGCGGCGGGCCGCCCCGGACGCCGCACGCCTGTTATTACACCGCTGACCACTACGCCAGTTTTCGCAAGATCGTGGAGTGAACCGAACATGAAGCGGGACTCGTTTTTGACATCCTTGGAAAGAGACGCGGAGATGGACAAATCCCTTCGCCCTGACATCAGCGAGACGCCCATCAAGGGCGTGCGCAGCAACATCGTGCAGTCGATCCGCGCGTTCCGCGTTCAGGACCTGCAGGACAGCGCGCGGGCCCTGGGCCAGCACTTCCTGTACGCCAACCTGTCCGCCGCGCAGAGCAAGCAGGACGTGCTGGACCTGATCGCCCAGCAGTTCATGCTGCCGAACCACTTCGGCAAGAACTTCGACGCGCTGTACGACTGCATGACCGATCCGGTGCACAAGTCGGGCCCGCAGCCGGGCTTCATCGTGGTGCTGGAGCAGATTCCCGCCACCGCGAAGTTCGACAAGGAAGCTCGCGAGCAGCTGCTGGACATCTTCCGCGACACCGCCGACTACTGGGGGGAACGAAAAATACCCTTCCGGTGCTTCTATTCTTTTCTGTAGCCCGTTCTGCACAAGCTGGCCAAGCAGAACGGGCGACCGAGGCCCTGGGCACCGAACAAGCCCAACCCGCCGCACCCGCGGTGACCGAGACCGGGGAGAAGATGCCCACCGACAAGCTGGTGGACGTGTCGCCCCTGGCGCTGCGCATGAGCAGCCCGTTCAACGCCGGGTACTGGCTCGCCGCCGCCTGATCGCGACGACCGAAAGAGAAAAGCCGGGCTTGCCCGGCTTTTTTTCGTCTTGGCTGGTGCGTGACGCGGGTGCCGGGTCGCGCCCGACATGAGAGGTTCTGGAGATGTCGGCCACCGCGGTCTCTACGCAGCAGGAGAGGCCCGACCCGACGATTTCGGGCACGCATGAGGAGCGGTCGGGCCTCTCCTGCTGCGCGCCCCGGACGCAAGGGGCAAAACGTGCCCCACACCGCACCCGACCCGGGCATGACGCTATGAATTCAGGAGCAACTCAGCTCCCCAGCACCAGGGCCAGTTGCAGGTACTCGTCCACCGGCACCTCCTCCGCCCGCCGCTGCAGGTCGAAGCTTCCGGTGAAGCCGCGGCGCTCCAGCCAGGCGCCCAGGCTGTGGCGCAACAGCTTGCGCCGTTGGCTGAACGCCACCTGCACCAGTTCGGAGAGCAGGGCGGGATCGACCGTCGCCGGATGGGCCCGGGGCACCATGCGCACGACCGCGCTGTCCACCCGCGGTGGTGGATCGAACGCGCCGGGCGGCACGAACAGCAAGTCTTCCATGGCGTAGCGCCACTGCAGCATGACCGACAGGCGGCCATAGTCCGACGTCGCCGGCGCAGCCACCATGCGGTCGATGACTTCCTTTTGCAGCATGAAGTGCTGGTCTTCCACCACGGCCACGTGCTCCAGCAGGTGGAAGAGGATGGGAGTCGAGATGTTGTAGGGCAGGTTGCCGACGATGCGCAGCCGCGTCGCACCGAGGGACGCCGCCAGCGCCGTCACGTCGACCTTCAGCACGTCCTGCTCCACCACCGTCAGCTGCGGGTGCGCGCGCAGCCGGGCGGCCAGGTCGCGGTCGAGCTCGATCACGGTGAGACGGCCCAGGCGCTCGACCAGCGGCTGCGTCAGGGCCGCCAGCCCCGGGCCGATCTCCACCATGGGCTGCCCCGCGCGGGGCGCGATCTCGCGCACGATCGCATCGATGACCGACAGGTCGGCCAGGAAGTGCTGGCCGAAGCGCTTGCGGGGCTGGTGCTTCAACTAGAGCGGCGGCTCGCGGAACTCGACGAAGGCGCGGCTGCGCACGTCCTGCGCCCACTTCAGGTAGGCCTCGTCGATCATCTTCTCGCGCACGGCGCCGCGCACCATGTCGCGCTGCTCGCGCGGGCTGAGTGTCGCGACGCGGCGCTCCTGCAGCTGGATCAGGTGCACGCCGAAGCGCGAGGTGACCGGATCGGACACCTGCCCGGGCGCCAGGGCGACCAGCACCTCCTCGAACTCGGGCACGAACATGCCGGGATTGGCCCAGCCCAGCTCGCCACCGCGCGGAGCGCTGGCGTCCTGGGAGTGCTCGGCCGCCAGCTTGGCGAAGTCGGCCTGGCCGGCCTGGATGCGCTGCTTGAACTCGGCCAGCCGCGCGCGGGCGGTGGCCTCGGTCAGCTGCGGCGACGGCCGCAGCAGGATGTGGCGGGCGCGGTGCTGCGTCACCGAGGCACCGGGCATGCCGCCCTGCTTCTTCTCGACCACCTTCAGCACGTGGAAGCCCGCGCCGGAACGCAGCACGTTGCTCACGCCGCCCACCGGCACCGACTGCACGGCATCGACGAAGAGCGGTGGGTAGCGGTCCGCGCTGCGCAAGCCGATCACGCCGCCGGTGGCCGCCGCGCCGGGCGCGTCGGACAACTCGCGCGCCAGGCGGGCGAAGTCCTCGCCGGCGCGTGCCCGCTCCAGCACCCGCTGCGCCTTCGCCTGCGCTTCACGCACCTGCTGCTCGTTGGGGTTGTCCGGCAGCGCCACCAGGATGTGCGCCAGGTTGAGGTCGGATGGCGCGCCCGCCGCGGCCTGCTGCTGCTCCTGCAGGAACTGGTCGATGTCCTGCTCGGTGACCTTCACGCGCTGGTCGACCTCGCGCTCGCGGAGGCGCGACAGCAGCAGCTGGTTGCGCAGGTCCTCGCGGAAGCTGGCGCTGGCCACGCCTTCCTGCGTGAGGCGCCGCCGCAGCTCGGCCACGCTCATCTGGTTCTGGCGCGCGAAGTTCTGCTCGGCCGCGTCGACCATGCCTTCATCGACCTTGATGCCGCCTTCCCGGGCCAGCTGCAGCTGCGCCTTCTCGCCGATCAGCTGCTCCAGCACGGCGCGCGTGAGCTCGCCGCGCGACGGCGGCCGGCCGCCCTGCTGCGCCAGCTGCTGCTCGAAACGGACCAGGCGCGCACGCACCTCGTTGTTGGTGACCGGCTCCGAATTCACCACGGCGACGATGTAGTCGGCCGGACGGGGACGCGTGTCGGCCGCGCGCGGACGGGCGTCGGCGGCCGGTGCGGCGGGAGCTCCCGCCGGCGGCGAGGGACGCAGCTGCGCGCCGGCCGGCAGGGCGGCGGCGCAGGCGAGCACGAGGGCGAGGGCGCGAGGGGTCATGGGGGTCTCAGTCGTAATTGCTGAAGCGGCTCGGCTGCGGGGCCAGCGCAGGGTCGCGCAGGTACTGGTAGCGGGGGATATTCTGGCGCAGCGACCCGAGTGCGTTCGAACCCAGCCGGCTGAAGCCCAGGAACTCCAGCTGGAACAGGATGCGCTTGTTCGAGTCTTTGGGCGTGGCCTGCTGGCGCTCGATGACGATGCGGCCGATCCAGCAGCAGCCGTCGTACTCCAGGCCCAGGATGGTGTCGACCAGCCGCCGGTCCTTCAGGCTGAAGTTCATGCGGCCCACGCTGTACCAGCGGCCCCCGCCTTCGCCGCGGCCCGGCCCCAGGTTGGCGCCGCGGTCGCCCCAGAGGTCGTTCAGCGGCCACTGCCAGCCCACGTCCAGCTGCTCGCTCAACGTGCGCTGCAGCCGGTAGGCGGCGCTCACCACCCGGTAGTTGCCGGGGTGGTAGCGGGCGCCCAGCGTCACGCGCTCGGAGCGGTTGGTCTTGGGGTTGTACTGCACCGTGGTGTCGGCGGCCCAGCGCGGGTCCCAGTTCAGGCTGGCGCCCAGCAGCAGGTCGGACAGCCGCTCCGCCGCCGGCTGCGTGCCGGGCAGGGTCACGCGCTGGTCCTTGAAGCGCAGGCGCTGCGCGATGCCGAAGCGGGCGGCCTCGGCGCCGGTGGCCGGGTCGACGAAGCGGCTCGTGGCGCCCAGCGTCAGCAGGTTGTTGTCGGCGATGCGGTCGTGCCCGCCGAACGAGTTCTCGGTGAAGATGGTCGCGAAGTTGAAGTCGTTGAAGCCCGAGTCGTAGTTGGGCAGGCGCGACTGTTCGCGGAACGGGGCATACACGTAGAAGGCGCGCGGCTCCAGCGTCTGCACCCAGGACTTGCCGAAGTAGCTGGTGGGCCGCTCGAACACCAGGCCGGTGTCCAGGCTGTAGATCGGCAGCGTGCGGTCGGCGCTGCGCTCGCCCGTGGCCAGCGGCCGGTCGAAGTCGTAGCGGGTGCTGTGCAGCTGCACCCGCGGGATGAAGAACCCGGCCGATGACTGCCAGGGCCGCTGCAGCCGGGCCAGCACGAAGCCGCGCTTGGCATTCGGCTGCCCGGTCAGCCGGCTGTCGGACCGGAAACGGGTGTGGTCGAAATCCACCGAGCCTTCGAATCCACCGGCCAGATCGGTGCGGTCGTAGCGGGTCGTCAGCTGCGGCAGCCGGTCGTAGGGCGGCACGATCGGCGAGGCCGGGTCCTGCAGCGTCTGCCACTTCAGGGCACGGGCACGTGCCGACCACGCCCCCTGGGACCAGCTGAGCAGGCCGTCGCTGGCCAGGAGGCGCTGGGTGAGCGAGCCGGTGCTGCGCGAGAAATCGCGCCAGTAGTTGTCGTCGCTCACCCGGTTGAGGTTGAGCGCGAGCGCCGCGTTGCCGTAAGCCGGGCTGGCGAGCAGGTCGCCGTCGTGCCGGAGGTTGTAGCCCCAGCGGTTGCGCTCGCGCAGCCGGTCGTCCGGCATGAAGTCGAGCCGGGCCTCGCCCCGGTAGTCGCGCTCCAGGTAGCGGAACTCGGTGCCCAGGTCCACGCCGCGCTTGGTCATCAGCGTGGGATAGAAGGTGGCGTCGCGGTTGGGCGCGATGTTCCAGTAGTAGGGCTCGGTGAACTCGAAGCCGTTCAGGTTGTCGATGCCGATGGTCGGCGGCAGGAAGCCCGACTTGCGGCGGTCCGACAGCGGGAAGGTCAGCGCGGGGACCGGCAGGATCGGCACGCCCTTGAAGGTGAGCAGTGCGCCACTGGCCTGGCCGGTCTCCTCCTCGTTGTCCAGCCGGATGGTGTTGGCGCGCAGGATCCACGCCGGCATCCAGCCCGGATAGTCCTCGCGCTGGCAGGTGGTGTAGGTGGCATTGCGGATCACCGCGCGCTGGTCGTCGATGAAGTCGACGCGGTCGGCCTGGCCGTAGGCATCGGTACGCAGGAAGCGGTAGCGCGGCTCGTTGAAGAAGCCCTCGAAGGCGTCGACCTTCAACTCGAGCAGCGGACCTTCGAAGATGTTGCCGGCGCGGTTGATGCGCACGTTGCCGCGTGCCTTGGCCAGGTCGTCCGGGTGGTAGTACTCCAGCCGGTCGGCCCGGATCACCGTGTCGCCGCGCCGCAGCTCGGCCTCGCCCTCGACCACCGTGTCCAGGTCGGTCCGCCCGAACACCCGCTCGCCGCGCACGATGGTGGGCAGCTGCCGGCGCACGACCGACGGGATGGCCTCGCGCAGCTGCGGCGCGGTCTGCAGGTTCAGCGGCGCATCGCCGGCGGGCGCGGGCGCGGCCGGCTGGGCCAGCGCGGTCCCGTGCAGCACGGCGCAGGCGGCACACGCGGCGAGCGCCAGCGGGCTGGGCCGGAAGGGTCTGCGCGGGATCCGGATCGTGGTCAAGGGGTCGGACGGTGAAACCGCGCAGCCATCCACAGGGCCGGGCGCAGGGTGCATTTGTAGAATGGATTATCCATGAGCGATACCCTCCACCCCGCGGCGCCGGGCGCCGGCGCGGCACCGGCCGTGCACTGGGACGACCCCCGCCGCGAACAGGCCTTCCAGCAGTGGATCGGCGGCATCGCCGGCGCGCACGGCCTCGATCCTTCCACCCTGCGGCCCGCATCGGCGGATGCCAGCTTCCGGCGCTACCTGCGCGTCGACGCGGCGGCCGGCAGCCGCATCGTGATGGATGCGCCGCCCGACAAGGAGGACTGCCGTCCCTTCGTGCACGTGGCGCGCCTGATGGCGGACGCCGGTCTGAACGTGCCGCGCGTGCTGGCCTGGGACGAGGCGCAGGGCTTCATGCTGCTGGACGACCTGGGCCGCCAGACCATGATCGAGGTGGTCGACGCGCAGCAGCCGCAGGCCAACCAGGCGCTGTACCTGAAGGCGGTGGACGCGCTCGTCGCCTGGCAGGCGGCTTCGCGCCCCGGCGTCCTGCCGCCCTACGACGAAGCGCTGCTGACGCGCGAGCTCTCGCTCTTTGCCGACTGGTACCTGGCGCGGCACCGCGGGGTGGCGGTCGAAGGCAAGCTGCGCGAGACGCTCGATGCCGCCTTCCGCCTGATCGTGCAGCGCAACCTCGCATCGCCGGCGGTCTACGTGCACCGCGACTTCATGCCGCGCAACCTGATGATCCCCGCCACGCCCGGCGAGGAGCGCCTGGGCGTGCTGGACTTCCAGGACGCGGTCCACGGCCCGATCACCTACGACATCGCCAGCCTGATGCGCGACGCGTTCCTGAGCTGGGACGAGGAGTTCGTCCTGGACATCACGGTGCGCTACTGGCAGAAGGCCCAGAAGGCCGGGCTGCCGGTGGACCCGGACTTCGGCGAGTTCTACCGCGCCGTCGAGTGGATGGGCCTGCAGCGGCACCTCAAGGTGGCCGGCATCTTCGCCCGGCTGACGCTGCGCGACGGCAAGCCCAAGTACCTGGCGGATGCGCCGCGCTTCATCGGCTACATCCGCGCCACGGCCAGCCGCTACCGCGAACTGGCGCCGCTCTTGCAGCTGGTCGACGCCGTCGAGGGCACGCAGGCGGCCACCGGCTACGCCTTCGGCCGGCTGTAGGCCGCCGCGCATGCCCCGCATCCACTGCCCGACCGCGCTGCAGGCCGGCCTCGAGCTCGAGCTGCCGGACACCGCGGCGCGCCACGTCCAGGTGCTGCGCATGCAGCCGGGCGAAGCGCTCACGCTGTTCGACGGCCGCGGGGGCGAGTGGGACGCGCGCATCCTGCGCATGGGGCGCACCAGCGTGGCGGTCCGGGCCGAGTCGCACCGCGCGGTCGAGCGCGAGCCGCGCGCCGCGGTGCACCTGGCCGTGGGCGTGCCGGCCAACGAGCGCATGGACTGGCTGGTGGAAAAGGCCACCGAGCTCGGCGTGGCGAGCCTGCAGCCCCTGGCCACCGAGCGCAGCGTGCTGCGGCTGTCCGGCGAGCGTGCCCAGCGCAAGCAGCAGCACTGGCAGGCGATCGCCGTGGCGGCCTGCGAGCAGTGCGGCGGCAACCGGGTGCCCGAGGTCCATCCGCTGCTGGCGCTGTCGGACTGGGTGCCGCCGGCAGGCACCGACCGCCGCATGCTGTCGCTGGCCGCCGACGCGCAAGCCTGGTCCGCGGCGGCACCGGGCGGCCCCTTGCTGCTGCTGTCGGGACCGGAAGGGGGCCTGAGCCCGCGCGAGGAGGCGCACGCCCGCGCGCAGGACTTCCGGCCCGTGACCCTGGGCCCGCGCGTGCTGCGCGCCGAGACCGCGCCGCTGGCCGCGCTGGCCTGGCTGGCGCTCGCGGCGCCCGCCGGAGGCGCGTCGTGACCGCCGCACCGCGCGCCGCCTCGCGCCGCGGCCTGTGGCTGCTGGCGGCCTGCCAGGGCCTATTCCTCACCAACAACGTCACCTTCATCGCCATCAATGGCCTGGTCGGCCTGGCACTCGCCCCGCTGGGCTGGATGGCCACGCTGCCGGTGATGGGCTACGTGGTGGGCGGCGCGCTGTCCACCGGCCTGGTGGCGCGCACGCAGCGGCTGTGGGGCCGCCAGCGGTCGTTCCAGGCGGGGCTGGTGGTGGCTGCGCTGGCGGCGCTGCTGTGCGCCTGGGCCGCCTTCAGCCGCAACTTCTGGCTGCTGTGCGCCGCCACGGTGATCGCCGGCTACTACAACGCCAACGCCGGGCTGTACCGCTTCGCCGCAGCCGACCTGGTGCCTGCCGCCGGGCGCGAGCGCGCCGTGTCGCTGGTGATGGCGGGGGGCCTGATCGGCGCCGTCCTGGGCCCCAACCTGGCGGCGCGCACGCGCGACGTGCTGCCGGTGCCGTTCGCCGGCGCCTACATCGCTTTGGCGGTGGTGGCGGTGCTGGCGATGGTGCTGATGGCCTTCCTGCGCTTTCCGCCGCCACCGGCGCCGGCCAGCCTGCCTCCCGGCCGGCCGCTCACGGCCATCATGGCGCAGCCGACGTTCATCGTCGCCGCGGCGTCCGGCGCGCTGGGCTTCGGGGTGATGAACCTGCTGATGGCGTCCACGCCGATCGCCATGCAGCAGTGCGGCCTGCCGTTTTCCGATGCGGCGCTGGTGCTCGAATGGCATGTGATCGGCATGTTCGCGCCCGGCTTCTTCACCGGCCGGCTGATCCAGCGTTTCGGCGCCCTGCCGGTCATGGGCGCCGGCGTGCTCCTCAACGCCGCATGCATCGCGGTGGCGCTCTCGGGCGTCGACCTGCACCAGTTCCTGGTGGCCCTGTTCCTGCTGGGCGTGGGCTGGAACTTCCTCTTCACCGGAAGCACCACGCTGTCGCTCTCCACCTACCGGCCCGAAGAGCGTGACAAGGCGCAGGGCGCGCTCAACTTCTTCGTGATGGCCACGCTGGCCCTGAGCTCGCTGGCCTCGGGCGTGCTGGTCACCACCCAGGGCTGGGCGCTGCTGAACTGGGGTTCGCTGGTGCCGGTGGCGGCCACTGCCGCGGCGCTGCTCTGGCTGGCGCGGCGGCGGCGCCGCGACGCCCTGCGCGCGGCCGCCTAGGCCGGCACGGCCTGCGCTGCGGCCCCGGCGGGCGCCGGCGCGCGCACGTCCAGCCACTGCTGCAGCGCGTCAACCACCGGCTGGGGATCCTGCTCGTTGAAGATCTCGTGGTACAGCGCGTCGAAGCAGACGCTGCGCACGACCTCGGGCGGCGCGGTCCGGGCGAACGCGCGGCTGCCCTGCGGGTCGACCAGGCGGTCGTCGCCCGCGTAGAGCAGCAGCGTCGGCACGCTCCAGTGGCGGGCCCGCGCCACTACCTGCGGGCCGGTGTCGGCGATGAACTTCGCCAGCCGCGGCGTGATGCGGTCGTGCACCAGCGGATCGGCGCGGTAGGCCCGCTCGACGGCGGGATCGTGCGAGAGCCAGCGCGTGTCCAGTCCGTTGCCCACCGGCAGGTTGGGCACCACCGCGGGCAGCGTGCGCAGCAAGAGGCGCTGGAAGGCGTTCAGGCGGGTGCCCAGTGCCGGCGAGGACAGCACCAGGGCATCGACTTGCGTGGGATGCCGGGCCACGTACTGCGCGGCCACCAGTCCGCCCATGCTGTGGCCCAGGAGGACCAGCGGCAGGCCGTCGGGCGTGCGGGTGCGTGCGGCGTCCACCATCTCGCCCAGGTCTTCCACCAGGCGGTTCGTGCTGGGCAGGCCGCCCCGCGCCCCGCCCGACTCGCCATGGCCGTAGTGGTCGTAGGCGCGGACGGCAAAGCCCCAGCCGTTGAGGCGTCGCGCCAGCTGTTCGTAGCGCCCCGCGTGCTCGCCCAGGCCGTGCACCAGCAGCACCACGCCGCGCAGGGCGATGCCGTCGGGCAGGGGCCAGTCCTGCACCGCGAGGTTGTCGCCGTCGCTTGCGGTGAAGGTGGAGAGGGTGGACGTGCTCGAGCTCATCGGCGGCGCATCTTCCTCCGCTGCACTGCCGGTGGCATCCGCAGTCACCCTAGGACTGCCGATGTGGGCGCTCACGGCATCCGGGCGATCACCTCGGCCACCGCCGCGGTGAGGCGCTTGGCATACGGCACGTGCAGGAACTCGTTGGGCCCATGGGCGTTGCTGCGCGGTCCCAGCACGCCGCACACCATCATCTGCGCGGTCGGGAAGCCCTGGCTGAGCATGTTCATGAGCGGGATGGTCCCACCCTGACCGATGTAGCCGCACGGCGCACCGAAGTGGGATTGCGATGCCGCGTTCAGGGCCTGCTCGAACCAGGGCGCGGTGTCCGGTGCGTTCCAGCCGGTGGCCGCGCTGCCGGGCTCGAACGTCACCCTGGCCTGGTAGGGCGCGTTGTCTTCCAGCAGGGCTTTGAGTTCCTGCACCGCCGCGGCCGCGTCCACCATGGGGGGCAGGCGCAGCGACAGCTTGAAGGCGGTGTAGGGGCGCAGCACGTTGCCGGCATCCTGCAGCGAGGGAAAGCCTTCCGCACCGGTCACCGACAGGGTGGGCGTCCAGGTGCGGTTGATCAGGGCCTGCACCGGGTCGGTGGTGGTCGGCAGGGCGGTCTGCACCGCTCCGCCGCAGTCGGCATGCGCCCACGGGAAGCGCTTGTAGACCTCCTCGCCCAGGATGGCCGCCGTGGCGCGGGCCTGCTCCAGCCGCGCGGCGGGCACCTCGCAGTGGAAGCTGGCGGGCAGCAGGCGCCCGGTGGCGCTGTCCTCCAGCCGGTCGAGCACCTGCCGCATGATGCGGAAGCTCGAGGGCACCAGGCCCGAGGCGTCGCCCGAGTGCACGCCCTCGGTGAGGATCTGCACCTTGAGCGTGCCGGCGGCCATGCCGCGCAGCGAGGTGGTGAGCCACAGCTGGTCGTAGTTGCCGGCGCCCGAATCGAGGCAGATCACCAGGCCCACGTCGCCCAGGCGCGGGCGCAGCGCGTCCACGTAGGGCAGCAGGTCGTACGAGCCGGATTCCTCGCAGGTCTCGATCAGGCCCACGATGCGCGGGTGCGGCACCTTCTGCGCCTTGAGCGCCTGCACCGCCGCGATGCTGGCGTACGTGGCATAGCCGTCGTCGGCGCCGCCCCGGCCGAACAGCTTGCCGTCCTCGTACTTGGGCGTCCAGGGGCCCAGGTCGCTGCGCCAGCCATTGAACTCGGGCTGCTTGTCCAGGTGCCCGTACATCAGCACCGTCTGGGTGGTGCCGGCGCGGGTGGCCGGGATGTCGAAGAAGAGCACCGGCGTGCGGCCGGGCAGGCGCACGATCTCCAGCTGCAGGCCCTCGACCTTCTGGGCCTCGACCCAGGCCGCGGCGTTGCGCAGCACGGTCTCGATGTGCCCGTGGCGGGCCCAGTCGGCATCGAAGCTGGGGGACTTGGCGGGAATGGCGATGTAGTCGCTGATCTGGCGGACGATGTCGTCGTCCCACTGGCGGCTGGCATGGGCCAGGGCCTGCGCCGCGTCGAGGACGGCGCCCGGCATCTCGCGGTGCAGGGGTGCATTCATGGGGTGGCTTCCGTGGCGTCTCTTGGAGCCCGCCACTGTACGATGCCCTCCCCGGGGACGCCAGTGTTCCTTCGACCGCAGGGAGAGACATTGCCGATGAGCACGCAAGCCCGCATCCGCGTCGGCGTCGGCGGCTGGACGTTCGAGCCGTGGCGCGACAACTTCTTCCCCGCGGGCCTGCCGCACAGCCAGGAGCTGCACTTCGCCAGCCGGCGGCTCACCGCCATCGAGGTCAACGGCACCTTCTACAGCACCTTCCGGCCGCCCACCTTCGCCCGCTGGCGCGACGAAACGCCGGACGGGTTCGTCTTCACCCTCAAGGCGCACCGCTCCACCACCAACCGGCGCGATCTGGCCACCGCGCGGGAGGCGGTCGACCGCTTCCTGGGCTCGGGCATCGACGAGCTGGGCGACAAGCTCGGCCCGATCCTGTGGCAGCTGATGCCCACCAAGGCCTTCGTTGCCGACGAGCTGGAAGCCTTCCTGGCGCTGCTGCCCGAGCGCATCGGCAGCCGGCCCTTGCGCCACGTGCTCGAGGTGCGGCATGCCAGCTTCGAGGCGCCCGAGTACCTGGCGCTGGCACGCCGCCACCGCTGCGTGACGGTGCACACCGACTCGCCCAAGTACCCCAACATCGCGGACGGCCAGGCGCCGTTCGCCTACGTGCGCCTGATGCGCAGCGACCCGGCGCCGCCCACCGGGTACCCGCCGGCCGCGCTGGACGCGTGGGCCGCCGGTGCCCGCGCCTGGAGCGCCGGGCCGGCCGGGCGCGACGCGTTCGTCTTCTTCATCAACGGCGCCAAGGAGCGCGCTCCCGGCGCCGCTGTCGCGCTGATCGAAAAGCTGGGCCAGCCCGGACCGAACCTGGCCACGCAGCTATCAAAACGATAGCGCGAGAGTAGGAGCCGGACGACACCTGCTTCCGCCGCCTGCGGGCAAGCGCAGCATTGAATCTTGTGCCCAATGGAGCCTGTCTAAAAAATGCATCGGGAGCACAGGCCATGGCCTTCGTATTCGACACCGTGCCCGCCAACCGGGGGCTGATCGACATGAACAATCCGCGCGAAGTCAGCTGGTGGACCAAGCGGTTCGCCTGCAACGAGACGCAGTTGCGCGAAGCGGTGGAACAGGTCGGGCCGAATGCCGCCCAGGTCGAGCAGCTGCTCGACGGGCAGGAATACATCCTCACGGTGTGAGCCGGCCGCAGCGCGCCTGCGGTGATGGGATGGGGCGCCCGGCGGCGGGCGCCCGCGGCTCGCCCGGGCTGCACGAACGCTGGGGGGAGGCGCCATGTTCGAGCTGAACCTGCCGTGGTGGGAGTTCGTCCTGCGGGGCGCGCTGATCTACATCGTGCTGCTGGCGCTGGTCCGCCTGTCCGGCAAGCGCACGGTCGGGCAGTTCACGCCCTTCGACCTCATCGTCGTGCTGCTGCTGAGCGAAGCGGTGTCGAACGCGCTCACCGGGGGTGACGATTCGGTCAGCGGCGGCCTCATCTCGGCCGCCACCCTGGTTGCGCTCAACTACGGCATGTCCCTGGCCACCTCGCACAGCCGGCGGGTGGAGGAACTGCTGGAGGGCAAGGAAGTCCTGCTCGGCCGCAACGGCGTGCTCTACGGCGACGTGCTGCGCCGCCAGCGGGTGAGCGAGGCGGACGTGCAGAAGGTGCTGCGCGAGAACGACTGCCTGCTCAAGGAGATGCGCTGCGCCTTCCTGGAGGCCGACGGGAGCATCAGCATCATCAAGCGCTGAAGCGATCCGGGTCCTGGAGGGTCCGGACGGCGCCGTGCGCAGCAGGAGACGCCCGGCCGCTCCTCAGGCGTACCCGAAATCGTCGGGCCGGGCGCCTCCTGCCGCGTGGACCCTGGGGCGGGGAACTCCTCCCCCCTGTCATGCCGGGCTTGACCCGGCATCGACGTCAACGCGCAATGGCAGCCTTGGCCCCTCAGCTCCCGGCCGCCCGCAACCACCCCAGCCCATCGCTCGTCCCATTCGGCACGGCGCCGCGCGCCGGCCGGTACTCGCACCCCACCCACCCCTCCCAGCCGCAGGCCTGGGCGACCTCGTCGATGACGGCGAACAGGTACGGATGGTGCAGCTCGCCGACGTCGGGCTCGTGCCGCTGCGGCACGCCGGCGATCTGGAAGTGGCCGACCCGTCCGGTGGGCAGGTACTGGCGGATCTTGGCCGCGACGTCGCCCTCGACAATCTGGCAGTGGTACAGGTCCATCTGCACCTGGACGTTGGGGGCGCCGATCTCGTCCAGCAGGGCATGCGCATCGTCCTGGCGGTTGAGGAAGAAGCCGGGGATGTCGCGCGTGTTGATCGGCTCCAGCAGCAGGCGCACGCCGGCGTCGGCCGCACGCGCGGCGGCGCGCCGCAGGTTGGCCACGTAGGTCGGGCGCAGCTGCGCGCGCGTGGTGCCCGCGGGCACCAGCCCGGCCATGACGTGCACCCGCGGGCAGTCGAGCGTCCGGGCGTACGCGAGCGCACGGACGATGCCGGCATCGAACTCGCTCTCGCGGCCGGGCAGGCAGGCCAGCCCGCGCTCGCCGGCCTCCCATTGGCCCGGCGGCGCATTGAACAGCACCTGCTGCAGGCCGTGGGCATCCAGCAGCGCCCGTAGCTGCGCCGCGGGATGCTCGTACGGAAAGAGGTACTCCACCGCCCGGAAGCCGTCGCGCGCCGCGGCGGCGAAGCGGTCCAGGAAGGGCAGCTCCGGATAGAGCATCGACAGGTTGGCGGCGAATCGGGGCATGGTCGGGTCCAGTCACCAGGTGGCGCCGAAGCTGCGGCGCAGGTCGTCCAGTTGCGGCGCGTCCAGCGGGTCCACCGGACCCGCCAGCACCGCGAGCCGCGCGGTCTCTTCCAGTTCCTCCAGCACCGCCATCGCCTGCGCCGGCGTGTCGTGCCACACGTTGGGTCCGAGGCGCGCGAGCATCACCGCGCGCAGCGGCGTGCCGCGTGCCGCGTGGGAGGCGATGGCGGCCGCCACCGCCTCCACCACCTCGGGCGCGCCCGGCCGGTGGTAGGGCAGCAGCGGCACGTGGCCCACCTTCATGACGAAGTAGGGCGTGATCGGCGCCAGCAGCTCCGGCCCGGTCTGCCGCAGCGAGAGCGCTACGCAGTGGGTGCTGTGGGTGTGGATCACGCAGCCGGTGCGCGGCTGCACGGCGCGCGCCGCGCGGTAGATGCCGGCGTGCAGCGCCAGCGTCTTGCTGGCCGGCAGGCCCGCCACCTGCACGCCCTGGGCATCGATGCGGGCGAGCGCCGCCGGATCGAGGAAGCCCAGGCACGCATCGGTGGGCGTGATGAGGAAGCCGTCGTCCAGCCGCACGCTGATGTTGCCGGCCGTGGCGTGGACGTAGCCGCGCTCGAAGAGGCTGCGGCCGACCCGGCAGATCTCCTCGCGTGCCTGGGATTCCGTCATGCGAGCTGGCCGAAGGCCTTGGTGAAGAAGTCGTCGGTGCCGAAGTTGCCCGACTTGAGGGCCAGGTGCAGCCCGGCGCCGCCCGCCGCAGGACTGCGGGCATGGCACCACGGCACGCCCGGATCGATCTGCGGTCCGATCTGCAGCTGGCCGATGCCCAGCGCCTGCACGCAGGCGCCGGAGGTTTCGCCGCCGGCCACGACGAGCTGCCGCACGCCGGCCTCGACCAGGCCGCGGGCGATGGCGGCGAGCGTCCGCTCCACCAGGGCGCCGGCCTGCGCGGCGCCCAGGAGGCCCTGCGCCTCCTGCACCGCGGCCGCGTCGGCGGTCGAGTAGGCCAGCACCGGACCGGCGCCGAGCCGGTTGCGGGCCCAGTCCAGCGCCTCCCCCGCCACGTCCGCACCGGCGGCGATGCGGGCCGGATCGACGGCGAAGGCGGCGCCGCCGCGCTGCACGAAGTGCTGCACCTGGCGGTTGGTGGCCAGCGAGCAGCTGCCCGAGACCACCGCCCGCAGGCCTTGCGCCGGCGGCAGCGCCGCGGCGGCGGCCGAAGGCGCGATGCCGAAGTTGGGCGCCAGGCCGATTGCCACGCCGGAGCCCGCGGTGAGCAGCGGCAGGTCGGCCAGCGCCGGGCCCAGCCGCACCAGGTCGTCGTTGGAGACGGCGTCGACGACCGCCAGGCCCACGCCGTCGCCGCGCAGCGCCGCGATCCGGCGCCGCACCGCGTCGGCCCCGGCCGCGACGGTGCGGTGGTCGATGAGCCCGACGCGCCGCCGGCACTGCGCCTGGAGCACCCGCACCAGGTTGGCGTCCGTCATCGGGGTCAAGGGGTGGTGCTGCATGCCGCTCTCGTGCAGCAGCACGTCGCCCACGAAGAGGTGGCCCTTGAAGACGGTGCGTCCGTTGTCGGGGAAGGCGGGCGTGGCGATGGTGAAGTCGGTGCCCAGCGCGTCCATCAGCGCCTCGGCCACCGGACCGATGTTGCCGGCGGGAGTGCTGTCGAAGGTGGAGCAGTACTTGAAGTAGATCTGGCGCGCGCCGTGCGCCTGCAGCCAGCGCAGCGCCTCGAGCGACTGCGCGACCGCCTCCGCCGGCGGGATGGTGCGCGATTTCAGGGCGACGACCACCGCGTCGACCTCGGTGCCGAGCGGCTCGCGGGGCACGCCGATCGCCTGCACCACCCGCAAGCCGGACCGCACCAGGTTGTTGGCGAGGTCGGTCGCGCCGGTGAAGTCATCGGCGATGCAGCCGAGTTTCAGGGCCCCCACGCTCCCCGCTGCGCGTGGTTCGCTGCCCCCCGAGGGGGCTGTCCCGCCTTGGGGCGGCCCGGCGGCGGGACGGACGACGCTCACGCTGGTCCCCGTCACCGCACCGCGGCCTTCACCGCCTGCGGGTTCTCGGCGATGTAGTCGCGCACCACCGCCTCGAAGCTCGCGTCCGCCGTGAGGCCCAGGCCGCGGGCGCGGTCCCAGGCCACGTCGCCCGGCCAGGTGCTCACCAGGCGCTGCACCGCGGCGTCGGGCGTCCAGTCGAGCAGGGCGGTGGCCTGCGGGCCGGCCACGGTCTCCAGCGCCGCCGCCATCTCCCCCACGCTGGTGCGCAGCGACGGCAGGTTGAGGGCGGTGAGCGGGCCCCAGTCGGCATCGGACGCTTCGGCGGCACGCACCAGGCCCTCGACGGTGCGACCCGGAGACGCCAGGGCCACCGGCGTGTCCGCCGGCACGGGCACGACCGCGCGCACGCCCGCCAGAGGCTCGCGGACCATCCCCGAGAGGAAGCCCGAGGCCGCGCCGTTCGGGCGGCCCGGCCGCACGCTCACCGTCATCAGCCGCACGCTGCGGCCCTGCACGAAGCCCTTGCGGGCGTAGTCGGCCACCAGCTGCTCGCCAATGAATTTCTGGATGCCGTAGCTGCTCTGCGGCGTGGGCAGCGTGTCGTCGGTGATCGGCACCGGCAGCGGCCGGCCCGGCTGCTTGCCGAACACCGCCAGCGAGCTGGCGAAGACCACCAGCGGCCGGCTGCCGAGCGCGCGCGCGGCCTCGAGCAGCGCGTGCGTGGCGGCGAAGTTGCTGCGCATGCCGAGGTCGAAGTCGGCCTCGCACTCGCCGCTGACCGCGGCCGCCAGGTGGAACACGGCATCGGTGCCGGCGGCCGGCAGCGTGCGCGCGGTGAGCAGCTCCAGCAGGTCGCCGCCGACGTGCTGCACGCGCGGATCGCGCCGCAGGTCGTCCGGCGGCTCGGCCCGGTCGGTCAGGGTGATGCTTTCGATGGCGCGGGCCGGCCGGCCGCCCAGCGACAGGCTGCCGCGCTGCAACAGGGTGCGGGCGAGGCGGGCGCCCAGGAAGCCGCTGCCGCCGGTGATCAGGATGTTCATGCGGCAAGGATAGCCGTCAGGCCAGGCCTGCCAGCCTCAGCACCAACCCTGCCACGGCGCAGCCGGCGATGACCGGGATGACGCCCACCTTCCAGCGGAACAGCGCGACCGCGGCCAGCGCCGCCAGGGCCAGCGCGGCGACGTCGATTCCATGCACCAGCAGGCCTCGAGCCCGCTCGGGGCGCGAGATGTGCGCTATGAAAAACAGAGCAAGCGAGGCGATCACGCCGACCACGGCGGCGGTGATCCCGGTGAGCGGCGCGGTGAACCGCATCTGCCCGTGGGTCGATTCCACCAGCGGCCCGCCGGCCAGGATGAAGAGGAAGGAGGGCAGGAAGGTGAACCAGGTGACCACGCAGGCGGCCAGCGCGGCGCCCAGGAACAGCGCGTCCGGCCCCAGCACCTGGCGCGCCCAGCCGCCCAGGAAGCCGACGAAGGCCACCACCATGATCAGCGGCCCCGGCGTGGTCTCGCCCAGGGCCAGCCCGTCGATCATCTGCGGGCCGGTGAGCCACTGGTGGTGCTCCACAGCCCCCTGGTACACGTACGGCAGCACGGCATAGGCGCCACCGAAGGTCATCAGCGCGGCCTTGGTGAAAAACCAGCCCATCTGCGCCAGCGTCCCGCTCCAGCCCTGCCACGCCACCAGTGCGGCCATCGGCACCAGCCAGAGCACGGCCCCGGCCGCGGCCACCAGCGCCAGCCGTGAACGACTGAACTGCGCATGCGGCGGGGTCGGCGTGTGGTCGTCGATGAGCGCCGGGCCGTGGGTGGTGGCAGCGGCGGCGTGCCCGCCGCTGCCGCCGAACTGCGCCGGCTGCCAGCGTCCGCCGGCCAGGCCCGCCAGCGCCGCGGCCAGCACCACCCAGGGGAAGGGCACCTTCAGCACCGCGATGGCGATGAAGCTCGCGATGGCGATCGCCCACAGCAGCGGCGCCTGCGACGGCCGCTTCAAGGTGCGGCTGCCGATGCGCCAGACCGCGTGCAGCACGATCGCGGCCACCGCCGGCTTGATGCCGTAGAAGAGCCCCGCCACCCAGCCCACCTGGCCGAACGCCACGTAGACCCAGCTGAGCCCGATGAGCAGCAGCAGGGACGGCAGCACGAACAGGGCGCCGGCCGCGATGCCGCCCACGGTGCGGTGCATCAGCCAGCCGATGTAGGTGGCCAGCTGCTGCGCCTCGGGGCCGGGCAGCAGCATGCAGTAGTTGAGCGCGTGCAGGAAGCGGCGCTCGGAGATCCAGCGCCGCCCTTCCACCAGCTCGCGGTGCATCACGGCGATCTGGCCCGCCGGCCCGCCGAAGCTGATGAAGCCCAGCTTGAGCCAGAAGCGCAGCGCGTCGGCGAAGGCCACGGGCCCTGCGGGCGCCGGGGCGGCGGTGTCGGCCGGCACGGCGCTCATGCGGCCACCGGGGTGTGGGCCTGCCAGGCGTGCGTCTCGCCCTGCCCGTCGCGGCACCAGGCGTAGAGCGCGTCGTACAGCGGCACCGCGGCCTCGAGCATGGCGTGGTCGTCCGCATGCAGGCGCGACAGGCCGAGCGACAGCGCCAGCAGTCCGGCGCTCTGCGGCGCGATCTCCGGCCGGGACGTGTCGGCGCCGCGCACGATGGTGGCCAGTCGGTCGAGCGCCGCGTCGTGCAGGTCGAACGCCAGAACCAGCGCGTCGAAGCTGCAGCGCTCCCAGTGGTGCGTGATCGGCGCGCCTTCGATGTCGTAGGGCACCGCGCGCAGCCGGGCGGCTTCGCGGAACACCTCGGCCTCGGGGACGTAGAAGAACTCGGCCCGCGGATCGACGAAGCGGCGGATCAGCCAGGGGCAGGCGACGCGGTCGACCTTGGGGTGGGCCCGCGTGATCCAGCGCGACGGCGCTTCGCCCGTCACGCCCAGCTCGGGGCGCTTGCGGATGGACGGCGGCGCCTCCGCGCGCCAGCGCGCGATGTCAGTGGCCGCGTCCACACCGGGCTCGCCGCCCTCGATGCCGCCGGCCAGCGAACGGGCCGGCCAGCCGGCCGCGCGCAGCTGCGCCGCCGCGGCCTCGCCGACACCGTGGCCCCAGACGCAGTACACGACGGTCTCGCGCGGGGCTTCGGCCGCGGCGAAGGCAGCGACGTCCTCCGGCGCGCAGTGGCGGGCGCCGGCCAGCACCCGGTCGCTGGCGGCGAAGGCCGGCGGCCGCCGGACGTCGAGCAGCAGGGGCGCGCCGGGACGGCCGAGGCGTTCGCGCAGCGCGGCGGGGTCGACGGGCGAGCCATCGGAAGGAGGAAGGGAATGGGGGGCAGCAGCGGTGTCCATGGGGAACGCACTCCAGGAGTGAAGTTGCCAGCGCTTGGACGGGACACCGTCTGTCTGCAAGAGATCCGGGAGGCTGTGTTCCCGATGGCGCGATCTTAGATCAGACGCGCTCGAACTTGAACACGGCCGTGGAGGCGCGCGCGTTCGGCAGGAAGCGCACCTCGCGCCCGTCCTGCAGCCCGAAGGCGTCGAGGATCGACAGCTGGTTCTTGGTGGCCAGCACCTCGAAGTCCTTGAAGGTGCCCACGCGGATGTTGGGCGTGTCGTACCACTGGTAGGGCAACCGCTTGGTCACCGGCATGCGGCCGCGCGCGATCGAGAGGCGGTTGGGCCAGTGCGCGAAGTTGGGGAAGGCCACGATGCCCAGCTTGCCCACGCGCGCCGTCTCGCGCAGCATCACCTCGGCATTGCGCAGGTGCTGCAGCGTGTCGATCTGCAGCACCACGTCGAAGCTGTTGTCGTCGAACAGCGAGAGCCCCTCGTCGAGGTTGAGCTGGATCACGTCGACGCCGCGCTTGACGCAGGCCAGCACGTTGAGATCGGCGATCTCGATCCCGTAGCCGGAGCAGCCGCGCGTGCGCTGCAGGTGGTCGAGCAGGGCGCCGTCGCCGCAGCCCAGGTCGAGCACCCGCGCGCCGGCGGGCACCAGCCGGGCGATGACGTCCATCGTGGCGCGGTCGCTCATGCGCGGGCCTCCGCGCCGGTGGCGATGCGCTCGAAGAAGGAGCGCACCACGCCCAGGTAGCGCGGGTCCTCCAGCAGGAAGGCGTCGTGCCCGTGCGGCGCGTCGATCTCGGCGTAGGTCACGCTGCGCCGGTTGTCCAGCAGCGCCCGCACCAGCTCCCGGCTGCGCTGCGGCGAGAAGCGCCAGTCGGTGGTGAAGCTCACCAGCAGGAAGCGGGCGGTGGCCGCCGCCAGGGCCTTGGACAGGTTGCCGCCGTGGCCGCCGGCCGGATCGAAGTAGTCGAGCGCACGGGTGATCAGGAGGTAGGTGTTGGCGTCGAAGTACTCGGCGAACTTGTCGCCCTGGTGGCGCAGGTAGCTCTCGATCTGGAATTCGATGTCCTGGGTGGAGTACTTCAGCTCCAGCCCTTCCCGCAGCTGCCGCCCGAACTTCTCGTTCATCACGTCGTCGGACAGGTAGGTGATGTGCCCCACCATCCGCGCGATGCGCAGGCCGCGCTTGGGCAGCACGCCGTGCGCGTAGTAGTGGCCGCCGTGGAAGTCCGGGTCGGTCACGATCGCGCGCCGCGCCACCTCGTTGAAGGCGATGTTCTCGGCGGTGAGGTTCGGTGCGCTGGCGATCACCGCGGCATGGCGCACCCGCTGCGGGTACTGCAGCGTCCACGACAGCGCCTGCATGCCCCCCAGGCTGCCGCCCATCACCGCGGCCAGTTGCGCGATGCCCAGTGCATCGAGCAGGCGGGCCTGGGCGTTGACCCAGTCCTCCACCGTCACCACGGGAAAGTCGGCGCCATAGATGCGCCCGGTGTCGGGGTTGACGTGCATCGGACCGGTGGAGCCGAAGCAGGAGCCCAGGTTGTTCACGCCGATGACGAAGAAGCGGTCGGTGTCCACCGGTTTGCCCGGGCCGATCATGGTGTCCCACCAGCCCTCGGAGCGCTCCTGGCCCGGGTAGACACCCGCCACGTGGTGCGAGGCGTTCAGGGCGTGGCAGATCAGCACGGCGTTGGAGCGCTCGGCGTCGAGCGTGCCGTAGGTCTCGTAGGCGAGGTCGTAGCCGCGCACCGACGCCCCGCTGCGCAGGGGCAGGGGCGCTTCGAAGCGCATCGACTTCGGCTCGGCGATCAGCGTCATGGCAAGAAAAAACCCGGCGTCGCTAAACACGAGGCCGGGCTGTCCGAGGCTTCGTCTTTAGCTGTATTTGTTGAAGCGCCCGCAAGCGGAAGCAAATCGGCGCTGGCGCAAGTATATCAACCGGCCCCCAGCAGCGCGGCCACCCCGAGGGCAGCGAACAGGGCCGCCGAGAGGCGGTGCACCAGCGTGATCGGCACGCGGCGCGTGATGCGATCCCCGAACCAGACCACCGGGGCATTGGCCAGCAGCATGCCCAGCGTCGTGCCCGCGACCACCGCGGCCCAGGCGTCGAAGCGGGCTGCCAGCACCACGGTGGCCACCTGGGTCTTGTCGCCCATCTCGGCCAGGAAGAAGGCCACCAGCGTGGTGGCGAAGACGCCGAACCGAGGGCGGGTGGTGACCGCGTCCTCGTCGAGGCGGTCGGGCACCAGCATCCAGGCGGCCATCGCGAGGAAGGAGCCGCCCACGATCCAGCGCAGCAGGTCGGGGCCGAGCTGGGACGTCACCCAGGCCCCGAGCGCGCCGGCCAGTGCGTGGTTGGCCAGCGTAGCGATTGCGATCCCCGCGACGATCGGCCAGGGCTTGCGGAACCGGGCCGCCAGCACCAGCGAGAGCAGCTGGGTCTTGTCGCCCATCTCGGCGAGGGCCACCAGGCCGGTGGACAAGAGAAAGGCTTCCATGGCGGGCCGCGAGTCTAAGGCCTCCCACCGCCCGCACCCTTGTGGCGCACTTATTGCTTAGCTTTGGTGCGCCGCGTCCAGAAGCGGGCGGCGCGCACCACAACAACGCACATTCATCCAAGAGGGTCACATGGAAGCACTCAAACAGGGCACGGATGCCTTGTTCATCCTCCTCGGCGGCATCATGGTGCTGGCCATGCACGCCGGCTTCGCGTTCCTGGAGCTGGGCACCGTCCGCAAGAAGAACCAGGTGAACGCGCTGGTCAAGATCCTGGTGGACTTCTCGGTGTCGACCGTCGCCTATTTCGCGATCGGCTACACGGTGGCCTACGGCACCAGCTTCTTCGTGGGCGCCGAGCAGCTGGCCGCCAGGAACGGCTACGACCTGGTGAAGTTCTTCTTCCTGCTCACGTTCGCGGCGGCCATCCCGGCCATCATCTCCGGCGGCATCGCGGAGCGGGCGCGCTTCGGCCCGCAGCTGATCGCCACCGCCGTGGTCGTGGGCGTGGTGTATCCGCTGTTCGAGGGCGTGGCCTGGAACCGGGCCTTCGGCATCCAGGACTGGATCAAGGCCGCGACCGGCGAGGACTTCCACGACTTCGCCGGCTCGGTGGTGGTGCACGCGGTGGGCGGCTGGCTGGCGCTGCCCGCGGTCATCCTGCTGGGCGCGCGCAGCAATCGCTACCGCAAGGACGGCGCGGTGTCGGCCCACCCGCCGTCGAACATCCCGTTCCTGGCGCTGGGTGCCTGGATCCTCACCGTCGGCTGGTTCGGCTTCAACGTGATGAGCGCCCAGACCATCGACAAGATCTCCGGCCTGGTGGCGGTCAACTCGCTGATGGCCATGGTGGGCGGCACGCTGGCCGCGCTGGCGCTGGGCCGCAACGACCCCGGCTTCGTGCACAACGGGCCGCTGGCCGGCCTGGTGGCGGTGTGCGCCGGCTCCGACCTGATGCACCCGCTGGGCGCGCTGGTGGTGGGCGCGGTGGCCGGCGCCATCTTCGTGGCCATGTTCACCATCGCCCAGAACCGCTGGAAGATCGATGACGTGCTGGGCGTGTGGCCGCTGCACGGCCTGTGCGGGCTGTGGGGCGGCGTGGCGGCCGGCATCTTCGGCGCCAAGGCGCTGGGCGGGCTGGGGGGCGTGAGCCTGGGCGCGCAGCTGCTGGGCACCGCCATCGGCGTGCTGTGGGCGCTGCTGGCCGGGGTGCTGGTGTACGGGGTGCTCAAGGCCACGCTGGGCTTGCGGCTGACCCAGGAAGAGGAGCACGAGGGCGCCGACCTGGCGATCCACCGCATCGGCTCCACCCCCGAGCGCGAGGTCAACTGGTAGCCCGCAAGCCCCTCTTTGGGGCCCTGGGTGGCGCCGGGCGCGGAATCAGGGATAATCGCGGGGTGCCCTCGGGCACACACTGCGGTGATTGGTCTGCTTCGCCTTGTCGATTTGCTTTCGGGTTTTGTTGATTGCGTGTCCGGCTCCATCGCTTTTCTTCCAGCGTTTTTTCAGGAGTCCCGACATGGGCAACAAACTTTACGTGGGCAACCTGCCCTATTCCTACCGTGACAGCGACATGGAGCAGGCATTCAGCCAGTACGGCTCCGTCTCCAGCGCCAAGGTCATGATGGAGCGCGACACCGGCCGCTCCAAGGGCTTCGGTTTCGTCGAGATGGGCAGCGACGCGGAAGCGCAGGCCGCCATCGAAGGCATGAACGGCCAGCAGGTCGGCGGCCGTGGCCTCGTGGTCAACGAAGCTCGTCCGATGGAGCCGCGTGCCCCGCGCAGCGGCGGCTTCGGCGGCAACCGCGGCTATTGATCAGTCGCATCCGCACCAAAAGGGCCTTCGGGCCCTTTTTTCATGGCGGCACGGGACAAAGCCGCTTGCATGGGTGCCGGATATCTGCTCCATAATGATCCGACGTGGATAAGCAGTGCCACGCGGTTTGCGGTGATCAGGTCACTTTCGCTTCGCTCTCGGTTGATGCGTTTTCGGGACTCCATCGCTCTGGTCAATGTGTTCTTGTAGGAGTCCCAATTCATGGGCAACAAACTTTACGTGGGCAACCTGCCCTACTCGGTGCGCGACAGCGATCTCGAACAAGCCTTCAGCCAATTCGGCGCGGTTTCCAGTGCCAAGGTCATGATGGAGCGCGACACCGGCCGCTCCAAGGGCTTCGGCTTCGTCGAAATGGGCAGCGATGCCGAGGCGCAGGCCGCCATCAGCGGCATGAACGGTCAGCCCCTGGGCGGCCGCAGCGTCGTGGTCAATGAAGCGCGCCCGATGGAGTCGCGCCCGCGCACCGGCGGCTACGGCGGCGGTGGCGGCGGCTACGGCGGTGGCGGCGGTGGTGGCTACGGCGGCGGTGGTGGTGGCGGCTATGGCGGTGGTGGCGGCGGCGGTGACCGCGGCGGCCGCAGCGGTGGCGGCGGCTACGGCGGCGGTGGTGACCGCGGTGGCCGCAGCGGCGGCGGCGGTGGTGGCGACGGCGGTTTCCGCAGCCCCTACGGCTCCGGCCCGCGCGGCGGTGGCAACCGCGGCGGCTACTGATCCCCGCGCCTTGATCCCGGCGCCCGCGAGGGCGCCACGCCAAAGCCCGTCAGCGTGTCTGGACGGGCTTTTTCGCGTCCGCCGGCGGTGTGTCGCCCTGCCGGTGCTTGCGGGGCCGGCCGGCCAGCAGGCGGTCGAACACCGGGTTGGGCAGCAGCCGCAGCAGCTTGGCCACCACACCCATCTGCCACGGGATCACCCGGTAGCTGCGGCCCCTGGCGATGGTGCGGAAGGCCTGCTCGGCGAAGTCGTCCACCTGCATCAGGAACGGCATGCCGTAGCGGTTCTGCCGCGTCAGCGGCGTGTCGATGTAGCCGGGGCTGATCGTCACCACCTTCACCCCGGACGCGCGCAGCTCGCCGCGCAGGCTTTCGCAGTAGCTGATGACGGCCGCCTTGCTCGCGCAATAGGCGCCATGGCCGGGCAGGCCGCGGATGCCCGCCACGCTGGCGATGCCGACCAGCGCGCCCGAGCCGCGCTGGACCATCGCCTCGATGAACGGATGGAAGGTGGCGGCCAGCCCGACGTTGTTGGTGGCATAGGTGCGGGCGATGACCTCGAGGTCGCCGCGGATCGCGCTGTCCACCCCGATGCTGATGCCTGCATTGGCGATCACCACGTCGGGCACGCCCTGCGTGGCCAGGCAGCGCGCCCCGGCCGCCACGATGCTGTCGGGCTCCGCCACGTCGGCCGCGTAGACCGCGTGCCGGCCCGCGTCGATGCCCTGCTGCGCCGCCCAGGCCTCGATCTCGCCGGTGCGGCGGGCCGCCAGCGCCAGGTTCCAGCCGGCCTGGTGGTAGCGCCAGGCCAGGGCCTGCCCGATGCCGCTGGACGCGCCGGTGATGAAGACGAGCGGTCGGTCCATGGCGTGCGCTTCCTGGTGTTCAGCGGGAGGTCTGCCCGGGCTGCATCACGCCGCGGACACGGCCGCGCAGCTCCATCACCCGGTCGAGGTTGTCGTAGTCGAGCGTCTCGGCGGTGAACTGGTCGCCGCCGCGGATCAGGGTCACCGGCTTGTGGGACTTCACCCGCTCGGTGTTCATGAAGGCATGGAGGAACTCGCCGCGGAACTCCATCTTCGGCGTGTCGGCGCCGGGCGCCGGTTCGCGCACCACCACCGCGTCGCCGATCAGCTGCACCTCGGAACCGTCGCCGTTGCTGATGCCGCGCTGCGCGGTGGCGGTGGTCAGCGCGCCGCGCTCGTCGAAGGAGCGGATGCGCGGCTGGTCGATCTCCAGCGTGTCGGTGTCGGGGTAATGCCGGGCTTCGGTGCCGACCACTTCGCTCTTGAGGCGGCCCGCCGGCCCGAACGTCTTGACCGTGAAGCCGCGCATGAAGTAGTCGGGCTCGTGCGTCAGCGGTCGCTGGGCGCTGGAGCCGGTGACGAAGCTGGGGGTGTTGCGGGCCAGCCAGTAGGTGCCCAGCGCCAGCACGCCCATGATGATCACGGGCAGGTAGATCGCCAGCCGATCCCAGGTGCCGCGCAGCCAGCCGGCCGCCGCGCGCACGCTCACCGGTAGCTCTCCAGCAGTTGCGCGTAGCGGCCGCTGGCCACCAGCAGCAGGTCGCAGAATTCGCGCGCCGCGCCGTGGCCGCCCTGCGCCTGCGTCACGTACGCGGCGGCGGCGCGCACCTCCGCGTGGGCGTTGGCGGGCGCGGCCGCGAAGGCGCAGCGACGCAGCACCGGCAGGTCGGGCCAGTCGTCGCCGATGGCGGCCGCCTGCGACCAGGCCAGGCCCAGCCCGTCCAGCACCTGCTGCGCCGCGGGCGCCTTGTCCTCGGTGCCGTAGTGCACGTGCGTGATGCCCAGCGCGGCCAGCCGGATGCGCAGCGGGGGCGAATCCCGGCCGGTGATCACGGCGGGGGTGATGCCGGCGCGCTGCAGCAGCTTGAGCCCCAGGCCGTCGAGGATGTGGAAGCGCTTGAGCGTTTCGCCCTCGCCCGAGAGGTACAGGCCGCCATCGGTCAGCACGCCGTCCACGTCGAAGAAGGCCACGCGCACGCCCTGCGCGGCCAGCAGCACCTCGGGCGGGAAGTTCAGGGCCGGTGCGCTCACGTCGGCGGGATCAGATGACCTTGGCACGCATGAGGTCGTTGCTGTTGACCGCGCCGCAGAGCCGGCCGGCGTCGTCGACGACCAGCACGCTGGTGATGCGGTGCTTTTCCATCAGCTCGGCCGCCTCGGCAGCGAGCGCACCGGCATGGATCGTCCGCGGCCCCGGATGCATCACGTCGCGCGCCCGCACCTCGCGCAGGTCCACGCCCTTCTCGACCAGGCGGCGCAGGTCGCCGTCGGTGAAGATGCCCAGCACGCGGCCGTCGTCGCCGACGATGGCCGAGGCGCCCAGCCCCTTGGCGCTCATCTCGCGCATGAGCTGGGGGAAGGCGGTGTCGGGTCCCACGCGCGGCACCGCGTCGCCGCTGCGCATCACGTCCGACAGGTGGGTCAGCAGCTTGCGGCCGAGCGCGCCGCCCGGGTGCGAGCGCGCGAAATCCTCGGTGCGGAAGCCGCGGGCGTCCAGCAGCGCCACCGCGAGCGCGTCGCCCAGCGCCAGCTGCGCCGTGGTGCTGGCGGTGGGCGCCAGGTTCAGCGGGCAGGCTTCCTTCTCCACCCCGCTGTCCAGCACGATGTCGGCGTGGCGCGCCAGGCTGGACTGCAGGTTGCCCGTCATCGCCACCAGCGGCACGCCCTGGCGCTTGAGCACCGGCAGGATGGAGGTGATCTCCTCGCTCTCGCCGCCGTTGGAGATGGCGAGGACGAGGTCGACCGACTTGATCATGCCCAGGTCGCCGTGGCTGGCCTCGGCCGGGTGCACGAACATCGCCGGGGTGCCGGTGGACGCGAGCGTGGCGGCGACCTTGCGGCCGATGTGGCCGCTCTTGCCCATGCCCATCACCACCACGCGGCCGCGCACGTCCAGCATCGCGTGCACCGCGCGCCCGAACGAATCGCCCAGGCGCGCCTTGAGGCCGAGCACCGCGGCGGCCTCGATGTCGAAGGTCTCCTGCGCCAGGCGCAGCGCCTGGGCGGGATCGAAGGCCGGAGCGGCTGCGGTCGAAGTGGACATCAGGGCGGATTCTAGGTCGCCGGCTGCGCGGCCCGCCGCCCTGCCGAAGGGTGCCCGGCGCGTGAGACTGGCCTTCACGGCCGGCCGCACGCGCGGGTCATCGTCGTCCTGTCGGGCCAGCCAGTTAGCATCCGGACCATGACGATGCTCGAACTCACGCTGGTGTACCTGCTGGCCGCGGTGATCGGTGTCGTGGTGTGCCGCAGCCTGCGCCTGCCGCCGATGCTGGGCTACCTGGTGGTCGGCGTGCTGATCGGACCCAACGCGCTGGCCCTGGGCGAGAACTCCGACGGCGTGCGCCACCTGGGCGAGTTCGGCGTGGTCTTCCTCATGTTCGTGATCGGGCTGGAGTTCAACCTGCCCAAGCTGCGCGCGATGCGGGCCCACGTGTTCGGCCTCGGGCTGTTCCAGGTGGTGCTCACCATCCTGGCCGGCACCGTCGGCAGCCTGGCGCTGGCCGCGCTCTTTCCCAGCGTGTGGCGCATGAACTGGCAGACCGCGCTGGCCCTGTCGGGTGCGCTCACCATGAGCAGCACGGCCATCGTCATCAAGCTGATCGCCGACCGGCTGGAGCTCGAATCCGAGCACGGCAAGCGGGTGGTGGGCGTGCTCCTGTTCCAGGACCTGGCCGTGGTTCCGCTGCTGGTGCTGATCCCGGCCCTGGGCAGCAAGCCGGAGGTGCTGTTCACCGCGCTGGCGGTGGGTGCGCTCAAGGCCGCGGTGCTGATCGGGCTGCTGCTGGTGGGCGGCCAGAAGGTCATGCGCTGGTGGCTCACGCTGGTGGCGCGCCGCAAGAGCGAAGAGCTCTTCGTGCTCAATCTGCTGCTGATCACGCTGGGGCTGGCCTGGCTGACCGAGCTGGCGGGACTGTCGCTCGCGCTGGGCGCCTTCATCGCCGGCATGCTGATCTCGGAGACCGAATACAAGCACCAGGTGGAGACGGACATCCGGCCCTTCCACGACGTGCTGCTGGGGCTCTTCTTCATCAGCATCGGCATGCTGCTGGACTGGCGGCCGGTGTTCGAGCGCTGGGGCCTGGTGCTGGTGCTGCTGACCCTGCCGGTGCTGTTCAAGCTCGTCCTGGTCGCGGTGCTGGCGCGCCAGCTCGGCGCCACGCCGGGGGTGTCGCTGCGCACCGGCCTCTACCTCGCGCAGGCCGGCGAGTTCGGCTTCGTGCTGCTCACCCTGGCCAACCAGAACGCGCTGGTGCCTCCCCAGCTGCTCAACCCCATCCTGGCCAGCATGGTGCTGTCGATGCTGGCCACGCCCTTCATCATCCAGTACAGCAACCGGCTTGTGATGAAGCTGGTGGCCAGCGAGTGGCTGCAGCAGTCGGTGCAGATGACCACCATCGCGCGCAAGTCGATCAACGCGAACCGCCACGTGATCATCTGCGGCTACGGCCGCTGCGGGCAGAACCTGGCGCGCATGCTGGAGCGCGAGGACATCCCCTACATGGCGCTCGACCTCGATCCGGACCGGGTGCGGCAGGCTGCCGCTGCCGGCGACTCCGTGGTCTTCGGTGACGCCGCGCGCCTGCAGGCCCTGATGGCCGCCGGCCTGGCGCGTGCCAGCGCGGTGGTGGTGACCTACCTGGACGTGCCGGGCGCGCTCAAGGTGCTGGCCAACACGCGGGCGCACGCGCCGCAGGTGCCGGTGATCGTGCGCACGCAGGACGACCACGACCTGGACAAGCTGCAGGCGGCCGGCGCCACCGAAGTCGTCCCCGAAGCGCTGGAAGGCTCGCTGATGCTGGCCAGCCATGCGCTCGCCCTGGTGGGCGTGCCGATGCGGCGCGTGATCCGCATCGTGCAGGACCAGCGCGATGCCCGCTACAACCTGCTGCGCGGCTTCTTCCACGGCGCCGACGACGACACCGTGGACGAGCTCGAGCACGAGCGGCTGCGCACCGTGACGCTGCCGCCCGGCGCGCGCGCGGTCGGACGAACCGTCGCGCATTTCGCGCTGCATGCCATCGGCGTGCGGGTGGTCAGCCTGCGCCGCGCCGACGGCAAGACGCTGGCGGTGGACGACCAGGTGCGCCTGGAAGGTGGCGACACGCTGGTGCTGTCCGGGCGGGCGGAGACGCTGGCCCGGGCGGAAGAGAAACTGCTGCGCGGCTGAAACACCGCGGGCCGTGGTGCGCCGCCCGCGCCCCGCTCAGCGCAGGTCGCCGTACTGCGAGGTGCTCAGCACCGGCAGGATGCGCTCGTCCTTCATCTCGGTGTCCTCGAAGCCGGTGAGCAGCGTGTAGCTGCGCGGGCCCTTGACGGGCGGCACGGGCTTGGCGGCCTTGGCCGCGACCGGCACGGCCGGCGCTGCGGCCACCGGCTGCGGCGCGAGGGGCGCCGGCACCGAGTCGCGGATCGCGTTCTGCAGCGCGCTCTTGAACGCGGCGACCTCGTCCGCGTCGATCGGGTCGAAGCCGGGCCGTGCCACGGGTGCCACCGGCGACGCGGAGCGCGGCTTCACCGCGATGGGCGCCGCGGCGGGTGCCGCAGCCGCGGGCCGCACCGCTGCCACCGGCCTGGCGGCTGGCGCAGCGGGCACGGGCCCCGGCGCCTCCGGATGCGAGGGCGTGCGCGCATGCAGCCCCAGCGCCACGTGCTCGTTCTGCCGCCAGTACACCGCCTTGACCACGATGTCGCCGCGGGCCTTGGCCGACTGCGCGATCATGGCTTCGATCTCGGCCAGCTGCGCCGTGCTGGCGCGGGCGCCGGCCAGGTCGACCATCACCAGGAACTGGCGTGCGCGTGCGTCGAGCGACAACACCTTGAACTTGTAGCTGGAGGTCAGCACGCCGGCACGCACCATGCATTCGCGCACCACGGTGTAGAGCACCTCGCGGCGTGCCATCCGCTCGCCCTTGCGGTTGACGGCGGTGTGCTGCGGCGGGTCGCGACGCGATCCCAGCGGGCGGGTGGAATCTCCCATGTGCAGCCCCGACTCCGGCGGCGCGGCAGGCGCGGCGGCAGGAGACTTGCGGGTGAACCAGCGCAGCAGGGACATGGCGGCCTTTCATGGAGCCGCGCACGGCCACACCGTGCGCATTCGTCCTCAGTTTAGCTGGGGCCCTGCGGCGAAGTCGCGCAAAAATACACGCTGAAACGGTTGAGCCAGCCGCTCACGACAACATTTCGTGACAACCGTGGCAGGCGTCACGGTCGGCAGCGCTACTTGCCGATGCAGAAGCTGGAGAAGATCACCCCCAGCAGATCGTCGGCACTGAAGGCCCCGGTGATTTCGTTCAGCGCGTTCTGCGCCAGGCGCAGCTCCTCGGCCAGCAGGTCGAGCGACAGCGCACCGGTGGCCAGCAGCGCGCCGGCTTCCATCAGGTGCGCGTCCACGCTGCGCAGCGCGCGCAGGTGCCGCTCGCGCGCGATGTACACGCCCTCGGGCGCGGCCTGCCAGCCGGCGATCGCGAGCAGCCGCGTGCGCAGCGCCTGCAGGCCCTCGCCGGTGACCGCCGACAGGCGCAGCCCGTCGGACGGGACAGCAGTCTCCGTTGCCGGGGGCTGGACGTCGCACTTGTTCCAGACGTCCAGCACCGGCACGGTTTCGGGCACTTTTCGGGCCAGAGCCCGCGCCAACACCTGCTCTGCCGCTACAAATTCAGGAGCATTCGCGCGGGTGAGGTCGTGCAGGAACAGCACCGCATCCGCCTCGCCGATCTGCGCCCACGCGCGTTCGATGCCGATCTTCTCGACCGGATCGTCGCTCTCGCGCAGGCCGGCGGTGTCGACCACGTGCACCGGCACGCCTTCGATCTGGATGGTCTGGCGCACCACGTCGCGCGTGGTGCCGGCGATCGGCGTGACGATGGCCAGCTCGGCGCCGGCCAGCGCGTTGAGCAGCGAGCTCTTACCGGCGTTCGGCTGGCCGGCGATCACCACCTGGATGCCTTCGCGCAGCAGCGCGCCCTGGCGTGCCCGGCCCATCACCTGCGCCAGCCGCGCCTGCAGGCGTTTGAGCTGGCCTTGCGCATCCGACTGCCGCAGGAAGTCGATCTCCTCTTCCGGGAAGTCGAGCGTCGCTTCGACCAGCATGCGCAGGTGGACCAGTGCGTCGCGCAGGCCATGGATCTCGCGCGAGAACTCGCCGGCCAGCGAGCGGCTGGCGCTGCGGGCCGCCGCCTCGGTGCTGGCGTCGATCAGGTCGGCCACCGCCTCGGCCTGGGCGAGGTCGAGCTTGTCGTTCAGGAAGGCGCGCTGGGTGAACTCGCCGGGCTCGGCCAAGCGCAGGCCGATGCCCGCGCCGGCTTCCAGGCAGCGTGCCAGCAGCAGTTGCAGCACCACCGGCCCGCCGTGCGCCTGCAGCTCCAGCACGTCTTCGCCGGTGTAGGAGTGCGGCGCCGGGAAGTGCAACGCAAGACCGTGGTCGATCGGGCTGCCGTCGGCGGCGCGGAAGGGCAGGTAGGTGGCTTCGCGCGGCTTCAGGGGCTTGCCGCAGACGGCGTTGGCGACGGGCTGCACGTTGCGCCCGGAGACCCGCACGATGCCCACTGCGCCACGGCCGGGGGCGGTGGCGATGGCGGCGATGGGGTCACGGTCGCGGGGGAGCATCTTGGGGTGGATTGTCGCCGGGGGTGCGGGAGGGTGCGGATGTTGGCTGCGGGGGTGCGCAGCAGGAGACGCCTGGCCGCTCCTCATGCGTGCCCGAAATCGTCGGGCCAGGCGCCTCCTGCTGCGTGGCGAGCGCGGTGTTGAATGAAGCACCCTCGTGTTGTCATTGCGGGCTCGCCCGCAATCCACGTCCGGTGCCGACGGGTGGATGCCGGGTCAAGCCCGGCATGACAAGCTCGGGGGCAAGACGGCCAGGGGCGTGCGCGCTTCATCGACCGGCCCCGATGAACAAGGGCCGCGTCGCGGCCCTTGGTGCTTCAGGTCTTGCCGAACTTCGGCAGGTTGAACTCCGGTGGCACGCCCATCCGGGTGTTGATCAGCCACTGCTGCGCGATCGACAGCACGTTGTTCGTGATCCAGTACAGCACCAGGCCGGCCGGGAAGAAGAAGAACATGACCGAGAAGGCCAGCGGCATGAACCACATCAGCTTGGCCTGCATCGGGTCGGGCGGCTGCGGGTTCAGCGCGGTCTGCAGCAGCGTGGTGAGCGTCATCACCAGCGGCAGGATGAAGTACGGGTCGGGCGTGGACAGGTCGCGGATCCAGCCGATCCACGGCGCGTTGCGCATCTCCACGCTGGACAAGAGCACCCAGTACAGCGCGATGAACACCGGGATCTGCACCATGATCGGCAAGCACCCGCCCATCGGGTTGACCTTCTCCTCGCGGTAGATGCGCATCATCTCCTGCTGCATCTGCTGCGGGTTGTCCTTGTGGCGGTCGCGGATGGCCATCACCTTGGGGTTGATGGCCTTCATCTTGGCCATGCTCTCGTAGCCCTTGGCCTGCAGCCAGTAGAAGGCGATCTTGATCACCAGCACCAGCGCCATGATCGACCAGCCCCAGTTGCCGATGATGTTGTGCAGCTGGTCCAAGAGCCAGTAGAGCGGCTTGGCCAGGATCGTGAAGATGCCGTAGTCCTTGACCAGGTCGAGGCCCGGGGCCACCTGCTCCAGCAGCTTCTCGGCCTGCGGGCCGGCGAACAGCGTGGCCGGCACCGCCTGCGTGGCGCCGGGCGCCACCGCCGGCAGCGGGGTGATCATGCCCACCGCGTACAGGCCGTTGTTGGGGAGCTTGCGCACGAAGTTCTCGCGCTGGGTGCCCTGCGGCAGGATCCAGGCGCTGGCGAAGTAGTGCTGCACCATCGCCACCCAGCCGGTGGTGGCGGTCTTCTGGATCTCCACCTTGTTCTTGTCGATGTCGGCGAACTCCACCTTCTGGTACTTCTGCTCGTCGGTGTAGACCGCCGGGCCGGTGAACGTGCCGGTGGGGTTGGTGATGAACGAGCCGCCCGAGGTGGTGGCCCCGCGCACCAGCTGTACGTACAGCTGCGGCGTCACCGGCGCGCTGCCGGTGTTGACCACCGCGTGCTGCACGTCGATGGCGTAGGAGCCGCGCTTGACGGTGTAGGTCTTGACCAGCTTCACGCCGCCGCGTTCGGGCGACTCGAAGCGCACCTGCAGCTGGTTCTGTCCGGCCTGCAGGTCACGCTCGCCGCTGAAGGTCATGGCGGTGGTGTGGTTCGGGAAGTCGCCGCCGATCAGGCCGGATTCGGCCACGTACTTGCCGCCGGCGCCTTCGTCCAGCAGCACGAAGGTGCTGGTGGACTTGTCCGCGGCGGTGTCGGCCGCGTGCTTGAGCAGTTCGGTGCGCACCAGGGTGCCGCCTTCGCTGTCGAAGGTGAGCTTGAGCACGTCGGTGGTGACGGTGATGCGCTCGCGCGGTGCGGCTGCCGGTGCTGCGCCCGCACCCGGGGCGGCGCCGGGCACCGAGGCGGCCGAAGCCGCCGTGGTGCCGCCCGTCGTGGCGCTCGGCACCGGGGTGGCGCCGTTCGGTGCGGCGGCCGGCGCGGTGGCGCTGGCCTTGGGCGGCTGCGGGAAGAAGGTGGCCTGCTTGCCGTTGTGGACCTGCCACTGGTCCCACAGCAGCACCATGGAGAAACCGAAGACCACCCAGAGGATGGTGCGGCGAATGTCGTTCATGAAGTCTTCTTCTCGGTGTGCGATGCGATGAGGCGGGAGAACAGGGCGGGCGGGGCGTCGGGAACCAGGTCGATGCCGCCCTGGCACCACGGGTGGCAGCGGGCCAGCCGCGCCACGGTGAGGTAGCTGCCCGTGGCGGCGCCGTGGCGCTCCAGCGCCTCCAGGGCGTAGGCCGAGCAGGTGGGGGAAAAGCGGCAGGCCGAGCCGAGCCAGGGCGACAGCAGCAGCCGGTAGCCCTTGACGAGGCCGACCAGGAGGCCGCGGATCACCGGCGCACCCCGGCAAAGAGCTGCTGCAGCTCGGTGCGCACGGCGCGCTTGAGTGCCTCGGAGGTGGCGCTTGGGAACTGCGACTTGTCGAAGCCGGCGCGCAGCCGCACCACGTGCACGGCGGCGGTCAGCTGGGCTTCGAAGTCCTGGCTCACGGTGTAGATCTGGCGCTTGATGGCGTTGCGGGTCACGGCGCGGCGGGCCCAGCGCTTGGGAACGATCGCGCCCATCCAGGGTTCCGCCTGGACAGCAAAAAGGGGCGCAGAACTCCTGGTTCGTCGCCCCTTCGGCTGTGCATCGGTGGGGTCCGAGGGTGCCGGCGCGGCGGCCGGCGGCGTGTCGGGTGCCGGGCTGGGCGGAAAGGCCGCCCGGTGCAGCGCGAAGTGCGGGGTGCGGGAGACGGTGCTGCCGCCCGCCATGACGGCTTCGAACTGCGCCCGGGTCTTCAGCCGCTGCACGCGGTGCGCGAGCCGACGGCCGCCTGGGCCCGGCTCAGACGGCCAGGCGCTTGCGGCCCTTGGCGCGGCGGGCGTTGATCACGGCACGGCCGCCGCGGGTCTTCATGCGGACCAGGAAGCCATGGGTGCGGGCGCGGCGCACTTTGGAGGGTTGGTAGGTGCGTTTCATGTTGTGCTCTTTCCGAGGAACCCGCGATTATCGGCGATTTCCCCGGGCCGGGCAACCAAAGGGCTTGCGCCGGCGCCGGGCGCAGTGGCTGCGCAATAGCGAAAACCCGGTGTGGATAAGGCTTTGATAATCTAGAATCAGCCGTTTGCTCGAATGACAACTATCCACAAGGCGGCAGACCGGAATGAGTGAGGGGTACAGCAACAGCCTGGCGGCTGGCGGGGCGCTGGGCGCGGGCGACAGCCTGTGGCAGGCGTGCATCGAGCAGCTGGCGCAGGAGATGCCGGAGCAGCAGTTCAACACCTGGATCAAGCCGCTGGCGGCGCGGGTGTCCGACGACTTCACCAAGGTCACGCTGTTCGTCGCCAACCGCTTCAAGCTCGACTGGGTGCGCGCCCAGTACGCCGGCCGGATCTCCGCCACGCTCGAGAAGCTCTATGGCCAGCCCGTGCAGCTGGAGTTAGCGCTCGCTCAGCGCGAAGCCCCCGCCAAGCCTTATGTTGCCGCTTCGTCGCCCGAAATGCCGGCGCCGGCCGAGCCGGCTGACCTGGCCGAAGACAGCGCGCCGGGCGCCTTCAAGAACCGCCTGAACACCGCGCTCACCTTCGACACGCTGGTGGAGGGCACGGCCAACCGCATGGCGCGCGCCGCGGCCATGCACGTGTCGGGCACGCCCGGCCAGCTCTACAACCCGCTCTTCATCTACGGTGGCGTGGGCCTGGGCAAGACGCACCTGGTGCACGCGGTGGGCAACAAGCTGCTGGCCGACAAACCCGGCAGCAAAGTTCTCTACATCCACGCGGAACAGTTCGTCTCCGATGTGGTTAAGGCCTACCAGCGCAAGACCTTCGACGAGTTCAAGGACAAGTACCACTCGCTGGACCTTCTGCTCATCGACGACGTGCAGTTCTTCGCGAACAAGGACCGCACCCAGGAGGAGTTCTTCAACGCCTTCGAGGCGCTCCTGGCCAAGAAGAGCCACATCGTGATGACGTCGGACACCTATCCCAAGGGCCTGACCGACATCCACGAGCGCCTGGTCTCGCGCTTCGACTCCGGCCTCACGGTGGCCATCGAGCCGCCCGAGCTGGAGATGCGGGTGGCCATCCTGATCAACAAGGCCAAGGCCGAGAGCGCCGAGATGCCCGAGGAAGTGGCCTTCTTCGTCGCCAAGAACGTGCGCTCCAACGTGCGCGAGCTGGAAGGCGCGCTGCGCAAGATCCTGGCGTACAGCCGCTTCAACCAGAAGGAGATCTCGATCCAGCTGGCGCGCGAGGCGCTGCGCGACCTGCTGTCCATCCAGAACCGGCAGATCAGCGTGGAGAACATCCAGAAGACGGTGGCCGACTACTACAAGATCAAGGTCGCCGACATGTACAGCAAGAAGCGGCCGGCCTCCATCGCCCGCCCGCGCCAGATCGCGATGTACCTGGCCAAGGAGCTCACCCAGAAGAGCCTGCCCGAGATCGGCGAGCTCTTTGGCGGCCGCGACCACACCACGGTGCTGCACGCGGTGCGCAAGATCGGCGCCGAGCGCCAGACCGTGACCGAGTTGAACCAGCAGCTGCACGTGCTGGAACAGACGCTCAAGGGGTGATGGGGATGCCTTGGACGCCCCCGTACGCCGTCATTGCGGGCCCGACCCGCAATCCACCGCGGTGGCCGCTCGGGCACCGGGGTGGATGCCGGATCGAGTCCGGCATGACAGCGTTGCTTGGCACCATCTCCCCGTCCAGGAACAACCCTGTGGAGCGTTCCGGCACAACCCGGGCCTTGTCCACAGGCGCGGGCTGCGGCCCCGAGTTGTCCCTGCCGCGGGTACACCACGGAAGCAGGGGCGCCCACAGGCTTGCAGGTGGCGCAAGTGCCTGATGAAAAAGGGGAAAATGCGCCTTGTCCACAGCGGTGGCGGTCCCTTATCTAGCTACTACTACCTTTCAATAAAGAATTCATAAGAGGAACAGAGGAAGACCATGATCGTCCTGAAGGCCACCCAAGACAAAGTGCTCGCGGTCCTGCAGTCGGTTGCCGGTATCGTGGAGCGGCGGCACACCCTGCCGATCCTGGCCAACGTGCTGATTCGCAAGACGGGCGGCCAGGTGCAGCTGACCACCAGCGACCTGGAGATCCAGATCCGCACCACGGCCGACATGGACGGGGATGCCGGCAACTTCACCACCACGGTGGGCGCCCGCAAGCTGATCGACATCCTGCGCACCATGCCGTCGGACCAGACGGTGAGCATCGAATCCAGCCAGAACAAGCTGTTGCTCAAGGGCGGCAAGAGCCGCTTCACGCTGCAGACGCTGCCGGCCGAAGACTTCCCGCTGGTGCAGGAAGCCGCCAGTTTCGGACCCAAGTTCAGCGTGCCGCAAAAGACGCTCAAGGCGCTCCTGGCCCAGGTGTCCTTCGCGATGGCGGTGCACGACATCCGCTACTACCTCAACGGCATTTTGTTCGTGGCCGAGGGCAAGCAGCTGTCGCTGGTGGCCACCGACGGGCACCGCCTGGCGTTTGCCAGCGCCACGCTCGACGTGGAAGTGCCGCGGCAAGAGGTGATCCTGCCGCGCAAGACGGTGCTGGAGATGCAGCGCCTCCTGTCCGACGCCGAAGGCGCGATCGAGATGCAGTTCGCCAGCAACCAGGCGAAGTTCTCGTTCGGTGGCATGGAGTTCGTCACCAAGCTGGTCGAGGGCAAGTTCCCCGACTACAACCGCGTGATCCCCAAGAACCACAAGAACTCGGTCACGCTGGGCCGCCAGCCGCTTTTGGCCAGCCTGCAGCGCACCGCCATCCTGACCAGCGAGAAGTTCAAGGGCGTGCGCCTGAACGTCGAGCCCGGCACCCTGCGCGTGGCGTCGAACAACGCCGAGCAGGAAGAGGCGGTGGACGAGCTCGACATCGACTACGGCGGCGACGCCATCGAGATCGGCTTCAACGTCACCTACCTCATCGACGCGCTGGCCAACATGGACCAGGAGATGGTGAAGCTGGAACTCGCCGACAGCAACAGCTCGGCCCTGATCACCAACCCCGAAGACGCGAACTTCAAGTACGTGGTGATGCCCATGCGGATTTGACAGGGCGCGGCGCGCCACCACCCCTAGATGTCATGCCGGGCCCCGACCCGGCATCCACAGCGGTGGTGATGCAGGCGCCGCAGTGGATTGCGGGTCGAGCCCGCAATGACAGCCAAGGACCAAAACACCAAGAAGCGGCCCCATCCGCCCTGACCGCCAAGCAGTGACCCGACCCGCCACCCCCGGCGGGTTGCGTCCTTCCAGAGATCGAGAGAAGTGCGTGTATGTCTGACCAGAACCAAGTGAACACCGGCCCCGCAGGCGAGGAAAGCTCCAACTTCCAGCCGACGATCGACACCAACCAGGCCGGCGCCAGCGCCGCCTACGGCGAATCGTCCATCCAGATCCTGGAAGGCCTGGAAGCCGTGCGCAAGCGCCCCGGCATGTACATCGGCGACACGTCCGACGGCACCGGCCTGCACCACCTGGTGTTCGAGGTGGTGGACAACTCCATCGACGAGGCGCTGGCCGGCCACTGCGACGACATCGTGGTGACCATCCACACCGACAACTCCATCAGCGTGGTGGACAACGGCCGCGGCATCCCCACCGGCATCAAGATGGACGACAAGCACGAGCCCAAGCGCTCGGCCGCCGAGATCGCCCTGACCGAGCTGCACGCCGGCGGCAAGTTCAACCAGAACAGCTACAAGGTCTCGGGCGGCCTGCACGGCGTGGGCGTCTCGTGCGTGAACGCGCTGTCGAAGATGCTGCGCCTGACGGTGCGGCGCGACGGCAAGGTGCACGTGCTGGAGTTCAGCAAGGGGTTCGTGCAGAACCCGCAGAGCGAGATGCGCGACGGCGTGGAAGTGCGGCCCATGCAGATCCTGGGCGACACCGACAAGCGGGGCACCGAAGTGCACTTCCTGCCGGACACCGAGATCTTCAAGGAGAACAACGACTTCCACTACGAGATCCTGTCCAAGCGGCTGCGCGAGCTCTCGTTCCTGAACAACGGCGTGAACATCAAGCTGGTGGACGAGCGCAGCGGCAAGAGCGACGACTTCTCCGGTGCCGGCGGCGTGAAGGGCTTCGTCGACTACATCAACAAGGGCAAGAGCGTTCTGCACCCCAACGCCTTCGTGGCGATGGGCGACCGCCAGTCAGACCAGGGCACCAACATCGGGGTCGAGGTCGCGATGCAGTGGAACAGCGGCTACAACGAGCAGGTGCTCTGCTTCACCAACAACATCCCGCAGCGCGACGGCGGCACCCACCTCACCGGCCTGCGCGCCGCCATGACGCGGGTGATCAACAAGTACATCGAAGAGAGCGAGTTGGCCAAGAAGGCCAAGGTGGAAGTCACCGGCGACGACATGCGCGAGGGCCTGACCTGCGTGCTGAGCGTGAAGGTGCCCGAGCCCAAGTTCTCGTCGCAGACCAAGGACAAGCTGGTCTCCAGCGAGGTGCGCGGCCCGGTCGAAGATGTCATCGCGCGCATGCTCGGCGACTACCTGCAGGAGCGGCCCAACGACGCCAAGATCATCGTGGGCAAGATCATCGAGGCCGCCCGCGCCCGCGAGGCCGCCCGCAAGGCCCGCGAGATGACGCGCCGCAAGGGCGTGCTGGACGGCATGGGTCTGCCCGGCAAGCTGGCCGACTGCCAGGAAAAAGACCCGGCGATGTGCGAGATCTACATCGTGGAGGGCGACTCCGCCGGCGGCAGTGCCAAGCAGGGACGCGACCGGAAGTTCCAGGCCATCCTGCCGCTGCGCGGCAAGATCCTGAACGTGGAGAAGGCGCGCTACGAGAAGCTGCTGACGTCCAACGAGATCCTGACGCTCATCACGGCCCTGGGCACAGGCATCGGCAAGGCCGGCACCGCCAACAGCAACGGCAAGGGCGACACCGACGACTTTAACGTCGCCAAGCTGCGCTACCACCGCATCATCATCATGACCGACGCCGACGTGGACGGCGCGCACATCCGCACGCTGCTGCTCACCTTCTTCTACCGGCAGATGCCCGAGCTGGTGGAGCGTGGACACATCTACATCGCGCAGCCGCCGCTCTACAAGGTGAAGGCCGGCAAGGAGGAGCTGTACCTCCAGGGCCAGAGCGACCTGGACACCTTCTTGCTGCGCATCGCGCTCAACGGCGCGAGCGTCAGCACCGGCGGCGACAACCCCACCGTGATCAGCGGCGACACGCTGGGCGAGCTGGCACGCAAGCACCAGGTGGCCGAGGGCGTGATCGCGCGGCTGGCCAACTTCATGGACCGCGAGGCGCTGCGCGCCATTGCCGACGGCGTGCAGCTGAACCTGGACACCGTGCCCGACGCCGAAGCCAGCGCCATCGCGCTGCAGGCCAAGCTGCAGGAGCTGGACCGCGCAAGCAACGCCGCCCCCGCCGAAGTGGCCGGCGAGTTCGACACCCGCACCGACAAGCCCATCCTGCGCATCAGCCGCCGCCACCACGGCAACGTGAAGTCGAGCGTGATCACCCAAGACTTCGTGCACGGCGCCGACTACAAGGCCCTGGCCGAAGCCGCCGACACCTTCCGCGGCCTGCTGCACGAAGGTGCGCGCGTGATGCGCGGCGAGGGCGAGCGTCAGAAGGAAGAAAAGGTGAACGACTTCCGCCAGGCGATGCGCTGGCTGATCTCCGAAGCCGAACGCGCCACCGCGCGCCAGCGCTACAAGGGCCTGGGCGAGATGAACCCCGAGCAGCTGTGGGAAACCACCATGGACCCGAACGTGCGGCGCCTGTTGAAGGTGCAGATCGAAGACGCGATCGAGGCCGACAAGGTGTTCACGATGCTGATGGGGGACGAGGTGGAGCCGCGGAGGGACTTCATCGAGTCGAATGCGCTGAGGGCGGCGAATATCGATGTTTAGGATAGGCGGCGGCTAGGCGTGGCGTCCCGCGATCCCATCGATTGGTCGCGTGTAGAGGTGGAGGCCATCGTCGCGTCCTACCTGCAGATGTTGACGATGGAACTTGCGGGCCAGGCGTATAGCAAGGCTCAGCAACGCCGCCAACTTGCAGCCAAACTGAACAACCGGTCATCCGGATCGATCGAGTTCAAACACTGCAATCTCAGCGCAGTGATGATCGACCTGGGTTTTCCATACGTCCGAGGCTACCAACCGCGGAGCAACTATCAAAGTTTGCTGTTGGAAATTGCTGCGGAGCAGATTGCGCTCAATCCGCTCTTGGACGAGGTTGCGCTTGCTTCAGTGCAAAAGCCGGCAGCGCCAACTCCACAGCTAGATTTCACAGCCTTGAAGGTGGAGCCGCCCCCTCGCCAAGAGACAGCGGCGACGCCATTGGCGCCCACGTTCCGCGCATCAAAGCGCGACTATCTGGAGCGAGAGGCCCAGAATCGTTCATTGGGAGCTGCAGGCGAGGGCTTTGCGCTTCAATATGAGCAGTGGCGGTTGGCGGCGAGCGGCCGTCAGTACTTGGCAGAACGCGTGCAGCACGTGTCCAAGACGCAAGGTGACGGGCTGGGGTTCGACATTCTGTCGTTCAACTTGGATGGAACAGAGCGCTTCATCGAGGTGAAGACGACTGCATTTGGTCGGGACACGCCGTTCTTCGTCACGGCGACAGAGCTTTCGAGGTCGAAGGTCGAGCGCGACAATTACCACTTGTACCGCCTTTACGAATTTCGGCAGCAGCCGCGCTTCTTTGGTCTGACTGGTGCGCTTGACGCAAAGTGCTTCTTGGAGCCGCAGACGTACAAGGCTCGATTCAGCTAGCTGATGCCATTGAGTGCGTTCGCTGGAATTGGGAGACGCTGCGACTCTCGGCGATGCGCCAGCGAACGGCCTTCACGCGAGCGTTGCGTCGACACCGCTGTGCAACTTTCGTCGGCTTCTGCGCTGCATTGGTGACCGCACGGTTTGCAGCCCCTAAGGCGCCCTCGGCACGGCCGAGCCACCGCTATGCTCGCGCCATGCCGCTCACCGCCGTCATCGACTTCGAAACCACCGGCCTGTCTCCCACCATGGGCGACCGCGCCACCGAAGTCGCCATCGTGCTGGTGGACGGCGACCGCGTGGTCGACCGCTTCCAGTCGCTGATGAACGCCGGCGTGCGCATCCCGCCCTTCATCGAGGCGTACACCGGGATCAGCAACGCGATGATTGCCGATGCGCCACCGGCGGAGACGGTGATGGCCGACGCGGCGCGCTTCGTGGGCGATGCGCCGATGGTGGCGCACAACGCCTCGTTCGACCGCCGCTTCTGGGAGGCCGAGCTCGCGCAGGCGGGCTGCGCGGCGCCGCACCCGTTCGCGTGCACGCTGCTGCTCTCGCGCCGGCTGTACCCGGAGGCCCCGAGCCACAAGCTCGGCTCGCTGGCCGCCTTCCATGCGCTGCCCACCTCGGGCCGGGCGCACCGGGCCATGGCGGACGCGGAGGTGGCGGCGGCGCTGCTCGGGCAGATCCGGCGCGACCTCGGCCGGCGCTTCGGCGCGCACGAGCCGGGGCATGCGCTGCTGGTGAAGGTGCAGAAGGCGCAGCGCCACGCGGTGCCGAAGGTGGTGGAGACCTTCCTGGCCAAGGCGCAGGCGGCGCTGGAGGCGGGCTGATCTGCAATCGGGAAACGGGATCGGGAGCGGGATCGGGAGCGGGAGCGGACGGCCGGACGCAGAGGGCGCAAAGGTTTCGCAGAGGGCGCAGAGGGAAAGAGAAGGTGGTCGGTTGGCGGCGCCGGTTTCTTCGAGGCGAATCGGGCTGCAGCCCGCAAGGGGCGCGGGCGAGCACTCCTGAATACATAGCAGGCGAGGCCGGCGCCGTCAGCTGCCACCCGCCTCTTCGACCAGCGCCAGGATGTTCCCCTCGCTGTCCTTGAACCACGCCGCCTTGGCGCCGCCGGCGGTGATGGCGCCTTCGGCACTGCGCTCGCCGGGCATGTCGTCGTAGGTCTCGAACTGCGCGCCCCGCGCCTTCAGCGCGCGGATCAGCGCATCGACGTCGGGCACCGACCAGAACGCCTGGCTGGCCTGGGAGGTGCCGGCGTTGGGCGAGGGGTACAGGAAGGCCGCCGTGCCGTTGGCAAAGGCGTAGACCACGCCGCCGTTGGTGTCCTGCTGGGGCTTCAAGCCCACGGTCTCTTCGTAGAACCGTCGCGCCCGGTCGAGGTCGCGGGCGGGAAGGTAGGCGTAGAGGGGAAAGTCCTGCAGCATCGTGCGCTCCTGGTGCGGGCGGGGCCGCACGGTGCGGCCCGCTCCCATGCCCGACGATCGACGGTGCGGGGTTTCGACGCCGCCGCCTGTCAGCAGATGTGGCGGATCAGCCGCCGCCCATCTTGCCCTGCAGCACCGCCACCAGGTGCTTCTTGGCCTCCGCGAGCTGGGCCTTGTCGGTGTCGTGCACCTTGCGGAAGAAGGCCGCGCACTCGGGCGAATTGGCCGCTTCGGCGTCGCGGATGTACTGGTCGTAGGCGATGAGGGCCTGCGCCTTGTTCTGCATGAGCGTGATCCAGTCGTAGGCCAGGTCGCTCAGCGGATGGGGATCGGACGGCTTTTCCTGCATGTGTGCCTTTCGTGATCGGACGCATGGACGATACGGCGACCCCGGCGCCGGTGGGCCGCTGCGGCACGAATGGACGCGACTGTTGATTTCTGCCTTCTGCTGGGCTCGTTGCGGCCGCAGGCATGGTCGGCATGGCGATGGAACAATGGCAGGCATGGATGGCCCAACTTCCCTGGCCGGCAAGCGGGTGCTGGTGACCCAGTGCCGCGACTTCATGGGTCCGGTGCTGTGCGAGGTGTTCGCACAGTGCGGCGCCGACGTCGTCGCCTCGGCCGAGCCGCTGGACGCGCCCGATGCCGCCGCCCGCGTGGTCGAGCAGGCCGGGCGTGTCGACGTGCTGGTGGCGCACTTGGCGGTGCCGGCGCCGTCCACGCGGCTGGAGGCGGTGGACGACGCGGAGTGGCGGCACCTGTTCGCCCACATGGTCGATCCGCTGCCGCGGCTGGCCCGAGCCGTGCTGCCGCAGATGGTGGCGCGGCGGGCGGGCAAGCTGCTGGTGATGGGCAGCGCCTCGGCGCTGCGCGGCATGAAGCGCACCTCGTCCTACAGTGCCGCGCGCGGCGCGCAGCTGGCCTGGGTGCGCGCCGCCGGGGTGGAGGCGGCCGCGCACGGCGTGCAGATCAACGCCATCGCGCAGAACTTCGTGGACAACCCCACCTACTTCCCGCCCGAGGTGCAGGCCGACCCGCGCTTCCAGGAGCGCCTGCGGCGCGAGGTGCCGCTGGGCCGGCTGGTCGGCGCGCGGGAAGACGCGCTGTTCGCCGCCTACCTGTGCAGCGACGCGGCCAACTGCTTCGTGGGCCAGGCGTTCCCCGTCAGTGGCGGCTGGGTTGCCTGAGCACGACGTGCGCGGCGGTGCCGCGTCGCCGCCGGTGGCGGGGGCGTCGCTCTTCTCCGCCTTCGTGCCGCTGCTGCCGCTGATGGCGGTGGTGTTCCTCGGCTACTTCGCCATGGGCATGGCGCTGCCGGTGGTGCCGCGCCACGTGCACGACACGCTGGCCCAGGGCACGGTGATGGTGGGGCTGGTGATGGGGGCGCAGTACGTCTCGGCCATCCTGCTGGGGCGGCAGTGGTCGGGCAGCGTGGCCGATGCGCGCGGGCCCAAGGTTGCCCTGCCGGCGGGGCTGCTGGGCGCGTGCTGCGTGGGCGGCGTGTACTTCGCCTCGCTGCCCTTCGTGGCCGACCGGCCCGAGCTGTCGCTGGCGGTGCTCATCACCGGGCGGCTGCTCACCGGCGTGGCCGAGGCCTTCATCATCACCGCGGCGCTGGCGTGGGGCATCGCGCGGCTGGGGCCGGCGCACACCGGCAAGGTGATCGGCTGGGTGGGCATGGCGCTGTTCGCGGCGTACGGCGCGGGCGCGCCGGTGGGGGCGTGGGTGCACGGCCGCTTCGGCTTCGCGGGGATCGCGGCGGCCACGGTGGGGGTGCCGCTGCTGGCGCTGACGCTGGTGCTGCGCATCCGGGGGGTGGCGCCCAGCGGGCAGCTGCGGCCCGCGTTCTACAAGGTGCTGGGCAAGGTCAAGCTGCCGGGGCTGGCGCTCACGCTGTCGTCGTTCGGCTACGCCGCTATCCACGCCTTCGTGGCGCTGCTCTTCGTCGAGCGCGGCTGGGGCAGTGCGGCGCTGGCCTTCACCAGCCTGGGCGCGGGCTTCATCGTGGCGCGCCTGCTGGTGGGGCACCTGCCCGACCAGCTGGGCGGCGCACGCGTGGCCGCCTGGTGCGTGGCAGCCGAAGCGGCGGGGCAGCTCTTGATTTGGGGCGCGCCCACGGTGTGGCTGGCCTGCGCCGGCGCTGCGCTCACCGGGGCCGGCTACGCGCTGGCGTTCCAGGGCTTCGGCGTGGAGGCGGTGCGGCGCGCGCCGCCGGAGAGCCGGGGCGCGGCCATGGGTGGGTACGTGGTGTTCCAGGACCTGTCGATGGGGCTGGCCGGGCCGCTGGGCGGTTGGCTGGCGCTGCACGCCGGTGTGGGGGCGGTGTACCTGGCGGGGGCGGTGGGGGCGCTGGCCTCGGTCGTGCTGGCGGTGGGGATGGTGCGGCGGCCGGTGTGAGGGGTGGGCGGGGGGGCTGGTGCGATGACGTGGATCCCGGCTTGCGCCGGGATGACAGGCGCTTGGGGTCAGGCTCTTGGGAACAGGCGTTTTGGGGCGCTGGCCCGCATGGAGTGCGGGCGGGGCGCTATGAAACTCATAGCATTGCGTGACGCTGCCGGCGGCAGGCGCGGCAGCGGAGTGGATGGCGGGGCGAGCCCGCCCCGATGGACCTGGCGGCGCGCTAGGCGAACAGTCCCAGGTTCCGCTGCGTGAAGTTCGCCACGTGCGGCATCACCGCCAGCTGGTCGGTCGGCGAGACGCCGAACCAGCCGGCCAGCGTGGCCCCCAGCTGCTCCACCGACGTGGTGGGCAACAGGCGCCCCTGGCCCACGTCGTCCGGGCCGTTGTCGGCGATCACCGGGGCGCGGCCCACGAAGGAGCGCCCGCGCACTGCGCCGCCCATCACGAACTGCATGCTGCCCCAGCCGTGGTCGGAGCCGTTGTCGTTGCTCACCAGCGTGCGGCCGAAGTCCGAGGCGGTGAAGGTGGTCACCTGCTGCGCCACGCCCAGCTCGGTCAGCGACGCCTGGAAGGCCGCCAGCGAGCGGCCCAGCGCCGACAGCAGGTTGGGGTGCGTGGTGTTGAGCGAGTCGTGGTTGTCGTAGCCGCCGGCCGAGACGAAGAACACCTGGCGGCGTGCACCCAGCGTGCTGCGCGCGGCGATCAGGCGGGCCACCAGGCGCAGCTGGTCCGACAGGCCGCCGCCCGGGAACACCGTGGCCGGCGGGGTGGCGGCCAGCGCGCTGGTGACCGCATCGTTGGCGGCCAGCGAGCGGTTGGCCACGCGCGTGTACTCGGACTCGAACACGTGCGCGCGCGGCGCGGTGATCAGCTGCTGCAGCGCCTGCGAGCACGCCGCCGAGCCGAAGAGGGGCTGGCGGATGCCGCGCACCGCGATCGCGCCGCCGGTGGTCACCTGGTACTGCACCGCCGATTCGCCCGACAGGAACACCGTGTTGCCGGTGGTGCTGATGCAGGTGAAGGTGGAGTTGCCGTTGCCCGAGGCGAACAGGTCGCCGATGCGGCCGCCCCAGCCCGCCGGCGCGCCCTCGGCCGAACACGCCTGCCAGAACGACTGCTGGTCGTTGTGCGAGAAGAGCTTGGGCGGCAGCGGCACCGAGCGGGCCTGGTACTGCGCCTTGGTGACCGGCGCCACCAGCGTGCCCACGTTCAGCAGCACCGACAGCTGGCCCGCATCGAACACCGGCAGCAGCGGCGCCAGGCTGGGCGCCAGCGCGAACTGGCGGCCACCCTCCAGCGGCACGGTGGGGTTGAGCGCGGTGGCGGCCAGCGTGGCGCGGTCGATGGCCACGTTGCTGCGAAAGCCCCGGTACAGGTCGTGGCTGGCGGTGTCGTACGGCACCACGGTGTTGGCCCAGTCGTTGCCGCCGTAGAGGAAGACGCAGACCAGCGCCTTGTAGTCGCCGGCCGATTGCGCGGCGGCTTCGCCCATGGCGGCGAGGTTGAGGGCCCAGGGCGCGGCGATGCCGGCGAGGGAGAGGGCCGAGCTGCGCTTCAGGAACTCGCGGCGCGAGGCCTGGCCGCTGGAGACGTAGGGAGCGTTCTGCATGGCGGGGCCTTTCATTTCTGCACCAGGTACTCGGGCGCGGCCAGCACCAGCAGCAGCGCGGCCAGCACGCGGTTGCGGCGGCCGGCGTCGGTGCTGGCGTTGATGGTCGCCAGGGCGGTCCGCAGGGCGTCCACCGTGGCGTCGGACAGCTGGTTGGCGGCCAGCACGAGGTTCAGCTCGTCGAGCAGGCGGCCGGGATCGTTGGCCATCGCCATCAGGCCGGCGTAGTTGGCCCGCACGTCGCCCACGCTGTTGCCCTGGATCGCCGACTGCATGAAGTTGAGGTACCCGGCCACCGTCGATTCGTTGGTGAGCTGGAACTCCGGCCCCACCAGGCCGGCGGCGGCCGCGGCGCTGGTGGGCGGCACGTAGCCCGGGCGGAAGAAGTTGAAGACCGAGGGCGAGCGCATCGGGCTCTGGCCCAGGCGGCTGGCCGCGTCGGACAGGTCGCCGATGGCCCACAGGCCGCTGGGCGAGGCGGCGTCGAAGGCGCGTGCCCAGTTCAGGAAGCGCACCACCGGCTCGCGCAGCTTGCCGTAGGTGGGCACGCTGGCCATGGCGCCGTCGCGCGCCTCGGGGTCGAGCAGGATGGCGCGCACCACCGCGCGCAGGTCGCCGCGCACGCCGCCGCCGTTGTTGCGGAAGACGGCCGCCACGCGGGCCACGTAGCCGGGGCTGGGGTTGCTGGTCACCAGCCGCTGGATCAACTGCTTGCCCACGAAGGGCGGCAGGTTGGGGTGGCGGAACAGCGTGTCCAGCGCGGTGTTGAGCGCGGCCAGCGCCGGCGTGCCGGCGGCGATGGTGGTGCCCAGGAAGGTCTTGGCGCCGGTCTCGTAGCGGGTGCCCACCTGCACCATGGGGCGGCGGTGCACCTCGGGCGGGAAGGGGGAGGTGAGGCCGCTGGTGTCCAGGTCCCAGCCGGTGAACACGCGGGCCAGGCCCGCCACGTCGGCCTGGTCGTAGGTCTCGGGCGCGCCGGGCTGCACCGTGCCGTCGTCGTTCAGCTGCACCAGGCCGATGGTGAACAGCTGCATCAGCTCGCGGGCGTAGTTCTCGTCGGGCTGGCTGCCGCGGCCGTTGGCCTTGGCGTTGCCGCGGTAGGTGAGGTAGTAGCCCATCGCGGTCGACAGCGTCACCTGCTGCAGCAGCTGGCGGTAGTTGCCGAAGGCGTTGGCCTCCAGGATGTCCAGGTAGCGCGCCACCGCGAACTGGCGGAAGTTGGTCTCCACGCCGGTGACCGACACCACCAGCAGCTCGGACAGGGCCAGCGTCACGCGCTGGCGCAGCGGGTCGCCGCTGGTGATCAGCTTGCGCCAGATCGAGTTGTCCAGGCCGGCGGTGTTGTCGCGGTTGGCGTCCACCCCGAAGCCGTTGGCCATCATCCAGTCGAAGTGCCCGGTGCTGCGCGGCTTGTCGAACTGTTCGTCGATCCAGCCGGCGTAGCCGAGGAACATCACCTCGTCGATGGCCTCGCGCGGGGCGCCGGGCGTGGCCTGCGCCAGCAGCCGGGCGGCGCCCGCCTGTGTGGCCGGGGCGCCCACCACCTGGGTGCCCAGGGCGCTGTCGCCGCCACCGCCGCCGCCACCGCAGGCGGCCAGCAGGGCGGCTGCCGACGCTGCGGCCACCGCGCCGGACCAACGTTCGCCGGGTGCGGTGTCGTGCGCCGCGTGCGGTGCCGGGGTTGCGGTCGATGCACTGGTGGCAGTCGCTGCTGCCGCCGTCTCGAGGGTGTCGTCCATGCCTCGCCTCCTTGGTGTGGAGGCGATTCCAGCTCAGCGGTCGTTCAAATGGCTGAGCCAGGCGGTGACAAGTGGGTAAGGAGTGCAGCCGGGCGCAACAAGCCTGCGTGATCCGGCCACAAAGTTTTGCCAGATGTGTCTGGCGCTACAGAAAAAGCGGAACTATTTGTTGGTGTGGTGCTTCTGGCGCTGGGCATCCTGCTTCTGGCCGCTGGGGCCGGGCGCTTGGTCGCGCGCTGGGCGCTCGGTGCGCCGGCCCAGCGGCGTGGTGCGTCCGGCGCCCGGGTTCTTCACCGGCGGCGCGGGTTCGCGCGTGTTGGCCGCGCCCGGATGCTCGCGGGGGTTGCGCACGCCTGCGTGGTCGCGGGCGGGGAACCGGAAGAAGGAGTCGGCGAGGATCGCGGACATGGCGGAGTCCTTGGGTGCAGGTGGCGGGGCGCCGGCGCCTGGCGGGTCCAAGCGGGGCGGTGTATGCCATTGGATGCAGGCTGGGCCGTTGGCGTTTGTAGGCCACGGTCGCGTTCGGCATGCGGTGGTGGCTGGCGCGGCTGTGTGGGCGGGCAGCCGCGGTGCGCTGAGCGGGGGTACGACAAGACGCCTGTCATGCCGGACTCGATTCGCATCCACGTCTTGGCACCGAGCTGGATTGCGGGTCGAGCCCGCAATGACGGGCTTGGGGCTTGCCGCCCGCCGGCTGTCCTGCCGGGCTCGATGCGGCATCCACGTCTTCGCACCGCAGTGGATTGCGGGTCGAGCCCGCAATGACGGGCTTGGGGCTTGCCGCTCGCCGGCTGTCATGCCGGACTCGATCCGGCATCCACGTCGTCGCAGCGCAGTGGATTGCGGGTCAAGCCCGCAATGACGGGCTTGGGGCTTGCCGCCCAAACCGGCTGTCATGCCGGACTCGATCCGGCATCAACGTCTTCGCGCCGCAGTGGATTGCGGGTCGAGCCCGCAATGACGGGCTTGGGGCTTGCCCCCCGCCGGCTGTCATGCCGGACTCGATCCGGCATCCACGTCTTCGCACCGCAGTAGATTGCGGGTCAAGCCCGCTTATGACGGGTTTGGGGATTGCCGCGGGCCGGCTGTCATGCCGGACCCGATCCGGCATCCACGTCTTCGCACCGCAGCGGTGGATTGCGGGTCGAGCCCGCAATGACGGGTTTCCGGCTCGACGCGCGACGCGTGCGTCCGTCGGCGACCCCTTCTCCGCCTCACGCCTCCGAATGCGCCCGCACCTGCGCCGCGCGCGCCTCGCGGCGCTGTCCCACGGCCGCGAGTGCCTGCTCCAGCGCGCCGATGTCGGGCGGCTTGGCCAGGTGGGCGTCGAAGCCGGCTTCGGCGCAGCGCGTGCGGGCGGCGGCGTCGGCGTAGCCCGACAGCGCGATCAGGTGGGTGTGCTCCAGCTGCGGGTCGCTGCGCACGGCGCGGCCCACGTCGTAGCCGGAGAGCTCGCCGGGCAGGCCGATGTCGGAGATCACCACGTCCGGGCCCATGCGGCGGGCCAAGTCGATGCCGCTGGCGGCATCGAAGGCCAGTTCCACCTGGTGGCCGCCCAGCTGCAGCAGCTCGCCCAGGGTGGCGGCGGCATCGTGGTTGTCCTCGATCACCAGGATGCGCAGCGCGTCGCCTTCGTCGCGGTCCTCGTCGCGCACCGGGCGCTCGGGCCGCGCGGTGCGCGCCAGCGGCAGCCACAGCGTGAAGCGCGAGCCGCGGCCCAGGCCCTCGCTGTCGGCGGTGACGTTGCCGCCGTGCAGCTCCGCCAGGCCGCGGGTGAGCGCCAGGCCCAGGCCCAGCCCGCCCTTGCTGCGGGCGATGTCCTGCGTGGCCTGCGCGAAGGGATCGAACAGGCGGCCCAGCAGCTCCTCGTCCATGCCGATGCCGGTGTCGGTGACCACCACCCGCACCCGCGGCGGCACGGGGCCGGAGGCGGCCTCGTCGACCAGCACCTCCACCCGCACCGTGCCGCGCTCGGTGTTGAAGCGGGCGGCGTTGGTCAGCAGGTTGCCCAGCATCTGCGCCAGGCGCACCGGATCGCCCTCCACCCACGCCGGCACCCCGCAGCCGTCCAGCACCAGCTGCTGGCCGGCGGCCTCAAGGCTGGCACGGTAGTCCTCGGCGGTCTGGCAGGTGATGGCGGCCAGGTTGCAGGGCTCCTTGCGCAGCGTGAGCTTGCCGCGGGCGATGCGGCTCACGTCCAGCAGGTCGTCGATCAGGCGCGCCATGTGCGTCACCTGCCGGTCGATGATCTCGCGCGTGCGCGCCAGGCGCGGCTCCTCGCCGCCGATGCGCTTCTGGATCTCCACCGCGTTGCGCACCGGCGCCAGTGGGTTGCGCAGCTCGTGCGCCAGCACGGCGATGAACTCGTCCTTGCGCCGGTCGGCATCGCGCAGCGCCTCTTCGGCCTGGCGCTGCGCGTTCACGTCGGTGTTGGTGCCGAACCAGCTGACGATGCGGCCGGCGTCGTCCTTCAGCGGGAAGGCGCGGCTGAGGAACCAGCGGTACTGGCCGTCCTGGCCGCGCAGCGGGAAGGTGTCCTCCCAGGGCTCGCCGCTGGCGACGTGGCGGCGGAACTTGCTCAGCACCCGGGCCACGTGGTCGGGGTGGTGCACCCACTGCCAGCCCCAGCCGCGCATCTGCTCCAGCGTGGTGCCGGTGTACTCGTACCAGCGGCGGTTGTACCAGGTGAGCAGGCCGTTGGCGTCGGTCATCCAGGCCAGCTGCGCGATGTTGTCGGCCAGCCCCTGGAACATGGCGGCGTTCTCGCGCAGCGCCGCCTCGGCCTGCTTGCGGTCGCTGATGTCCAGCACGAACGACACGCCGGTGTGCTCGTCGGTCATCGCCGAGCCCACCAGCACCCACACGCGGCTGCCGTCGGGCCGCAGGTACTCCTTTTCCACCGGGGTGAGGCGGCCGGTCTGGCGCAGCGCGTCCAGCGCAGCGCGGTCCTGCGCGTGGTGCTCGGGTGGCGTGATGTCGGCCAGCGACAGCCGGTGCGGGCCGTGCAGGTCGTCGCGGCTGCGGCCCCAGATGCGCAGCAGCTCGTCGTTGGCGTCGAGCACCTCGCGCTCCAGCGTCCAGTACATGATGCCCAGCAGGTTGGTCTCGAACAGGCGCTGCTGCTGCGCCTCGCTGCGGCGCAGCGCGGCCTCGGCGCGGCGCTGGCTGCTGACGTCCAGCACCGAGGCCAGCACCAGGCCGGCCGATTCGCCCTGCAGCGGGTTCAGGCCCACCTGCACCGGGAACACCGAGCCGTCCTTGCGCCGGCCGTTGAGCTCGCGGTCGGGGCCCATCACGCGGTGCGAGGGCTCGCCGTGGTACTGGAGGCGGTTGCGTGCGTGGCCGGGGCGCGCCTCGTCGGGCACCAGGGCGTCGATGGACATGCCGACCATCTCCTCGCGGGTGTAGCCGAACTGCCGCTCCGCCTCGCGGTTCACCAGCTCGATGCGGCCCTGCGCATCGACCACGATCATCCCGGAGGGCGAGGCCTCCAGCGTCTCGCGCACGCGCTGCTCGCGCCCGGCCAGCTGCTCGCGCGTGTCCAGCAGGCTGTCGTGCTCGCTGTTCTTGTCGCGCAGCGCGCGGCGCCGGGTGTCGATCAGCCAGCTGAAGAACATGCCGTAGGCCACGAAGATGGCCAGCCGGGTCCAGCCGGCGGGCTCGTGCGGCAGCAGGCGGGCGCCGCCCAGGCCGAACAACAGCGTGCCGGCAGCGGCGCACAGCAGGGTGGCGAGCACGCCTGCCCGCAAACCGGCGAACCAGCAGGCCAGCACCGGCGCAGCCAGCAGCACCAGCATGGTGGCTTGGCCCTGCAGCACCGGCTCGAGCACGAGGCGCAGCACCACGAAGGCGGCGCTGAGGGCGAAGGCGATGAGCGGGCCGCGCACGGCGGCCGGAAGGCGGGTCGTGTTGGGAGGCATGCCTGCGGCCAATCTACCGTCGGTCGGCGCAGGCGTGGGTGGCCGGTCGGTAACTTCTGCCCGGCAGGGCAACAAACGGTTGGGCTGGCGATAATCCGCGCCACAACCGAGGAGAGGCGAACATGGGAGTCTTGCTGCTGGGACTGGTGCTCTTTCTGGGCGTGCACTCCACGCGCATCGTGGCCGACGGGTGGCGCACGCGCACCGTCGCCCGCATCGGCGAGAACGGCTGGAAGGGCGCGTACACGCTGGTGTCCATCGCCGGCCTGGCGCTGATCGTCTGGGGTTACGGACTCGCCCGGCAGCAGCCGGTGGTGCTGTGGAACCCGCCGCGCGGCATGAACCACCTGGTGGCGGTGCTCATGCTGTTCGCGATGGTCTTCCTGGTGGCGCCCTACGTGCCGCGCAACGGCATCCAGGGCGCGCTGAAGCACCCGATGGTGCTGGGCGTGAAGGTCTGGGCCCTGGCGCACCTGCTGGCCAACGGCACCCTGGCCGACGTGCTGCTGTTCGGCAGCTTCCTGGTGTGGGCGGTGTTCAGCTTCCGCGCGGCGCGCCGGCGTGACCGCGCCAACCGCATCACGTACGCGCCGGGGCTCGCGTCACGCACGGTGCTGACGGTGGTGCTGGGCCTGGTGGCGTACGCGGTGTTCGCGTTCTGGGCGCACGGCTGGCTGATCGGGGTGCGGCCGTTCGGGTGAGGTGACCTCGTCGTGCCGGGCTTGAGCCGGCATCCATGCCTGGAAATGTTCGGCGTGGGTCCCGGGGCGGCCGGAGGTGGATTGCGGGTCGAGCCCGCAATGACAGGCTGGGGTCGGGTGCCTTGGCTTCAGTACCCTGGCTGTTATGCCGGACTCGATCCGGCATCCGTGACTGGAACGCGAACTCAAGTTGTCGTGCCGGGATTGAACCGGCATCCGTCGCTGGAACGCAAACCCGAGTTGTCATGCCGGGCTTGACCCGGCATCCATGCCTGGAATGTTCGACGTGCGTCGTGGGTGGGCCGGAGGTGGATTGCGGGTCGAGCCCGCAATGACAGGCTGGGGTCGCGTGCCCTGGCTTCAGCACCCTGGCTGTCATGCCGCACTCGATCCGACATCCAGTGGCTTAGAACGCGAACCCAAGCTGTCGTGCCGGGCTTGACCCGGCATCCGTCGCTGGAGCGCAAACCCAAGTCGTCATGCCGGGCTTGACCCGGCATCCATGCCTGGAACGTTCGGCGTGCGTCGTGGGTGGGCCGCAGGTGGATTGCGGGTCGAGCCCGCAATGACCAACCTTGGGCCGGGCGCCACTGGCCGGTCCCTCAGCGCGAGACCACCGTCTCCACCCCCGCCGTGGCGCGGGCGTTCTCCACGTCCGCATCGGCCGGCTGCTCCTGGCCGTGCTTGCCGCGGCCGGTGAGCGCCTGCAGTTCGTCGATGCGGCGCGAGGCGTCGGCCTTGCTCAGGTGCTCTTCGAAGGGCTGCTTGGCCTCTTCGCTCAGCGTCTTGAGGTAGGACCGCTGGGCGCCGGTCATTGGCTCGTCGCCGGTGACCCAATCCTTCGGGTCCTTCTCCATGTTGCTCTGCTCGGCCATGGACTGGGTTTGCTTGTCCGTCATGGGGTTTGCTCCTGGACTGTCGATAAGCACAGTATCGGAACGGAACGCATCGGTGGATGTAGGCGGGCACCCAATCCGCGCGGTGTTGCGCCCGCTTGCAGCACGACACAAGGCATGACGCGGCCCCGGCATCGTCCGACAGCCTCCGCGTGCACGCGGCTCCCAGAATGGCCCGCAGCATCACGAGATTCGAAGGAGAGCATCCATGGACGAGATCAAGGCGCCGCGGCCGATCGCGGTGGTGACCGGCGCCTCGTCGGGCATCGGCTACCACCTCGCGCGCATCGCAGCGGAGCACGGCTACGACCTGGTGGTCGCCGCCGACACCCCGCTCGACGATGCAGTGCGCGACTTCAAGCAGTGCGGCGCGCAGCGCGTGGACGTGGTGCAGGCGGACCTGGCCACGCGCCAGGGCGTGGACGACCTGATCGACCGGCTGCAGGGTCGCGAGGTCGATGCGCTGATGGCCAACGCGGGCCACGGCCTCGGCGGCTCCTTCCTCGAGCAGGACTTCGAGGCGATCCAGCACGTGATCGACACCAACGTCACCGGCACCATCTACCTCTTGCAGCAGGTGGCGCGGGGCATGGTGGCACGCGGCAAGGGGCGGATCCTGGTCACCGGCTCGATCGCCGGCTTCCAGCCCGGCACCTTCCACGCGGTCTACAACGGCAGCAAGGCCTTCATCGATTCCTTCGCCCAGGCCCTGCGCAACGAGATGAAGACCACCGGCGTCACCGTCAGCCTGCTGATGCCGGGACCGACGGACACCGAGTTCTTCGAGCGCGCCGACCTGCTGGACACCAAGGTGGGCGCCGACATGCAGAAGGACGACCCGGCCATGGTCGCGCGCGTGGGCTTCGACGCCATGCGCAAGGGCGAAGCCGACGTCGTGGCCGGCTGGAAGAGCAAGGCACAGGTCATCGCGTCCAAGGTGATGCCGGCGCAAGCCGTCGCCGAGGCGCACCGCAAGCTGGCCGAGCCCGGCTCGGCCAAGCACAACCATCCCGAACGGGAAGCAGTCCACCCCACCGGACCGGAGCACAAGACATCATGAGCAAGAAGCAGGATTTCCTTCGCAGCGAACAGAACCGCGACAAGCACCCCGAGAAGATGATGAAGGGCAGCGCCGCGGAGCAGTCGGCGTCGCGCGCGCAGGCCAAGGGCAACCCGGCCGACCACCAGGTGCCGGGCACCGGCAAGGTGGCCAACGACCACAACAAGCAGGGCGAGCAGACGCCGACGCAGAAGAACGAGGCCCAGCGCACGCCGGAGAGCCGGCACGACCGGCAGAGCATGGGCAGTGGTCCGCAGAACCAGGTGTCGGCCCGCAAGGGCGGCGGCGGCGCGGGCCGCACGCCCCGCGGCGCCGGCTGACGCTCCTGATTTGATAGCTGCTGGCCCCCGTCCGGTGCGGGCTGGCCCGAACGCTTCGCAACCGGGGACGGTGCGCGCAGGCGTGGATGGGCACGCGCAAGTCAAGGCGTGGCGACTCGGCTAATCTGCGGGCCGGTTCCACTCGCACGAAAGCGCGCCATGCCCGACCTGCCCGATAGCGTGATGTCCCATGTGTCGCTCGGCACGAACGACTACCCGCGTGCCAGGCGCTTCTACGACGCGGTGCTCGCCACGCTGCAGATCGGCTGCCTGATGTCGCATGGGGAGTCGGCCGGCTACGGGCGCAAGTTCCCCGAGTTCTGGATCGGCCGCCCGCACGATGGCCGCCCTGCGAGCGTGGGCAACGGGACGCACATCTCCTTCCTGGCCAATTCGGTCGAGGAGGTGCAGGCCTTCCACGCCACCGCCCTGGCGCTGGGCGCCACCTGCGACGGCCCGCCCGGGCCGCGCCCGGAGTACACGCCGGGCTACTACGCCGCCTTCGTGCGCGACCCCGACGGCCACAAGCTGGAGGCCATGCTGATCGCCGGCGGCGGGGCCGGCGCTTGAGCCGCGCCCTGGCCGCGTACGGTGCGGCGCTGGTGGCCATCGGCCTGCTGGACTACCTCTGGCTGCGCGTGATCGCCACGTCCTGGTACGAGGGCGGCATGGGCGACCTGCTCGCACCGAAGCCCAACCTGGTGGCGGCGGCGGCTTTCTACTTCCTGTACCCCGTGGGCGTGGTGGTGTTCGCCGGCCTGCCCGCCGGCGGCGACTGGGTGCGGGCGCTGCTGGTGGGCGCGCTCTTCGGCGCCTTCTGCTACGGCACTTACGACCTGACCGCGCTGGCCGTGCTGCGCGGCTACCCGGCCTGGCTGGCCGCGCTGGACATCGCCTGGGGCACCTTCGTCAGCGCCGCGGGCGCGGTGGCGGCGGCACTGGCGGTGCGGGCGGTGGCGGGGTAGGGACGGGAGCAGAGCCGGAAGCGGACTTCCGGACGCAGAGGACGCGAAGGTTCCGCGGAAGGCGAAAAAGGGGAGAGGTCGCAGGTCTGGTGGGCTGTCATTGCGGACTCGACCCGCAATCCACTCCGCGCGTGATCTGGCACTGCCGTGGATGCCGGGTCAAGCCCGGCATGACACCTTCGTCTTCTTCCTTCCACTTCTTTCGCGTCCTCTGCGAAACCTTTGCGTCCTCTGCGTCCGGCTGCCCGCTCCCGCTTCCACTCCCGCTCCGCTCCCGACTTCACCCCCGCTTGAGCGCGGTCACCAGGTTCTCCAGGATGGTGGTCCAGCCCTGTTCGGTGCGCTCCAGCATCTCCGCCGCGTCGTCCTCGTCGGCCGGGCCGAGGTCGTGGCGCAGGGTCAGCTCGCAGCCGTCGCCCTGGGGCTCGATGTCGACGATGACGGTGGTCTCGTGCGCCTGGAATTGGGGCAGCGTGAACCCGAAGGCGATGCGGCGCGGGCGGTCCAGCTGCAGGAAGCGTCCGCAGTGCTCCATCTCCATCGCGGTGCCGCTGCCCTCGACCGGCCGCCGGTCCACGATGGTGAAGCGCCCGTTCACGCCGGGTTCGATCTCGCAGCGCACCACCTCGCCGGTGGGCGGCGTGGCAAAGAGGAAGTGCCGCGCCACCTGCGGATCGAGCCAGGCGTCGTAGATGGTCTCGGCGGTGCAGGCATAGGCGCGCTGCACCCGGACGATGGTGGAGATGGCCATGGCCCGTTATCGCCCGGGGGCGGGTGGGGCGTCAAGCTGAGCGGTTGGAAAGCGGGAGCGGGCAGCCGGACGCAGAGGACGCAGAGGACGCCAAGGATTCGCAGAGGACGCGAAAGAAGAGGAAGGAAGAAGATGAGGGTGTCATGCCGGGCTTGACCCGGCATCCACGGCGGTGCCAGATCACGCGCGGAGTGGATTGCGGGTCAAGCCCGCAATGACAGCCCACCAGACCTGCAACCTCTCTCCCCTTCCGCGACCTCTGCGGAACCTTTGCGTCCTCTGCGTCCGGAAGTCCGCTTGCGTATGGCTCAGCCGACCCCTCAGCGCACGTCCGGCAGCTCGATCTTCACCTCCAGCACCTCCAGGTTGTCCTGGCGGTCGAGCTGGACCTTGATGTCGTTGGGATTGATCTTGATGTACTTGCCGATCACCGCCACCAGATCGCGCTGCAGCGCGGGCAGGTAGTCGGGCTCTCCAGCGTTGCGGCCGCTGCGCTCGTGCGCCAGGATGATCTGCAGGCGCTCCTTGGCGACGCTGGCGGTCTTCTTCTTTTCGCCCAGCAGGAACGAGAGGAGGGACGCCATGGTCAGCGGGCTCCGAACAGGCGCTTGAGGAAGCCCTGCTTCTGCGCGTCGACGAAGCGCATCGGCTTCTCGTGGCCCATGAAGCGGTCGATCACGTCCTTGTAGGCCTCGGACACGTCGCTGCCCTTCATGTGCACCGCGGGCGTGCCCTGGTTGCTGGCCTGCAGCACGCTCTCGCTCTCGGGGATCACGCCGATCAGCGGAATGCGCAGGATGTCCTGGATGTCCTCCAGCGACAGCATCTGGCCCTGGTCCACGCGGTTGGGGTTGTAGCGCGTGATGAGCAGGTGCTCCTTGACCGGCTCCTTGCCGTCGATGGCGCGCTTGGTCTTGGACGACAGCATGCCCAGGATGCGGTCGGAGTCGCGCACCGAGCTCACCTCGGGGTTGGTCACCACCAGCGCGTCGTCGGCGAAGTGCATCGCCATCAGCGCGCCGGTCTCGATGCCGGCGGGCGAGTCGCACACGATGTACTCGAAGCCCATGCCCGCCAGGTCGGCCAGCACCTTCTCCACGCCGTCCTTGGTGAGCGCGTCCTTGTCGCGGGTCTGCGAGGCGGCCAGCACGAACAGGTTGTCGCAGTGCTTGTCCTTGATCAGCGCCTGGTTGAGCGTGGCCTCACCGTGGATCACGTTGATGAAGTCGTAGACCACGCGGCGCTCGCAACCCATGATGAGGTCGAGGTTGCGCAGTCCCACGTCGAAGTCGATGACGGCGGTCTTGTGGCCGGCCAGCGCGAGGCCCGAGGCGAAGCTGGCGCTGGTGGTGGTCTTGCCGACCCCGCCCTTGCCGGATGTGACGACGATGATTCTTGCCATGGGAGATGCTCCTCAGCGGATGTGCAGGGGGTCCATCACCAGCTTGCCTTCGGTGCCGCCCGCCAGGCGCACCTGGGTCGGCTTGCCGGCCACGTCGGGCGGCAGGGGCACGTCGCTGGTGCGGTACACCCCGGCGATGGACATGAGTTCGGGTTCGAGGCACAGCGTGACGATGCGCGCCTCGGTGTTGCCGCGCGCGCCGGCGATGGCCTTGCCGCGCAGCGGTGCATAGACGTGGATGCTGCCGTCGGCGATGACCTCGGCACCCGGGTTGACCATGGCCATGACGACCAGGTCGCGGCCGCGCGCATAGACCTGCTGGCCCGAGCGCAGCGGCTTGTCGACCACCAACGCGGTGCTCGACTCCGGGGTGGGCACGGCCACCACCTCGACCGGCCGCAGCGGCTCGGGCAACTGCGCGCGGGCCGGCTCGCGCGGGCTTGCACGGGGCGCCGCGGGTGCGGCCTCGTCGGCACGCGCCAGCCCCACGCTCCAGGCGGCCGCCATCTGCGCCTCGCTGCCGCCGCGCACCGCGACCGGCATCACGCGCAGCCCGCGCAGCAGCTTGAGAAGGGCCGGGAAGTCGATGGCGGCGTCCTGCGCCTGGAGCGGCGACAGGTCGATGACGAGGGCGTCCTCGTCGAAGAAATCGGGGATGTCGCCGAAGCGGGCCTGCAGGTCGTCGGCCAGCGCGCGCAGGTCGGCCGACTTCAGCAGCAGCGAGACCAGGGGCAGGCTCGCGCTCTTGATCTCGAACGTGGCAGGGGCGCGCCCTGCGAGGGTGACGGACATCGATGGGTACTGCAACTTCTGCCCTGGCTGAGCCAAAGGCGGGCGCAGTGTAGCAGCGGCCTGCGGCGAAGTCCTACACATTGTGTTGCTGCCGTCGGGTGCCCTGGTGCACGGGCCGGAACACACTCTTTTCAACGCCCGTCGCGGCGCAGGAGTTCGCCATGAAGACACAGCATCCGTCCTGGCATTGGGTCGTGGTGGCCGCCGTCGCCGCGGTGGCCGTGTTCACGCTGTCCAACGTGTGGGGAGGCCAGGGCACCGCGAATGGCAGTCCCTTCGAGGGCCGCCCGGCGCTCTCCGGCGCGCAGGCCGGCACCGGCGCGATGGCCGGTCCGCCGCAGGGTGGCCTGGGCCCGCAGGGGGTCGCCGAGCCCGGGGGTGGGCTGGTGCTGCGCGGACCGGCGAATGTGCAACGGGATGTTCCGATCGACGTGCCGCGCGAGGTGCCGGGCAACACGCAGGGCGGCCCCGTGGCGCCGCGCGACCCCGGTATGGAGCGGCCCAGCGGCGGCGACGCCGGCCTCGCGCCGCGCCGGGACCGCGGCTCCGGCGACGTGGTCAAGCGCGAGCGCGGCTCGGGCAACGCGATCGGCGACGAGGGCCGCGCGGCGAAGAAGGCCAAGCGCGCGGGCAAGCGCAGCGTGGAACGCGCGCGCCGTGGCGTCGGTGGGGTGGACAGCTAGGCGGCGGCTGGGCGGTTGGCCTGGTGTGGATGCCGGGTCAAGCCCGGCATGACAGGCTTCTTCGGCTGCACGACAAGCCGGGCATGAGGGAGCCGGATAACGCCGGCCTGCAAAGACACCAACACACTGTCAGGGCGGGCCTGACCCGCCATCAACGTCAGCCACCGGCGCCCTGCACCGCTGCGTGCACCGTCAGAGCACCGCCTTCGCCTTGCGCAGGTCCTCCACGAACGCCGCGAACGCCGCATCGCGTTCCTCCGGCTGCATGCGCAGCAGCGCCGACGGGTGCAGCGTGACCAGCACGCGCAGGCCGTCCTGGCGCGTGAGCCACCGGCCCCGCTCGGCGGTGACCGCCACGGCACGTCCCATCAGCGAGCGCGCGGCGGTGGCGCCCAGGGCCACCAGGGCCTTCGGCTTGACGAGCGCGATCTCGTCTTCCAGCCAGTGCAGGCAGGCCGCGGCCTCGCGCTGCGTCGGGCTCTTGTGGATGCGGCGCTTGCCGCGCAGCTCGAACTTGAAGTGCTTGACCGCGTTGGAGACGAACACCACGTCGCGCGGGATGCCCAGCGCCTCCAGCGCGCGGTCGAGCATCTTGCCGGCCGGGCCCACGAAGGGATGGCCCTGCAGGTCCTCCTGGTCGCCGGGCTGCTCGCCCACGAACATCAGCGGCGCGTGCAGGCGGCCCTCGCCGTTGACCGATTGCGTCGCGAACTCGCCGATCGGGCATTCGCGGCAGCGCATGGTGGCGGCCTTGAGCGCTTCGAGCGAGGTGATGCCGTCCTGCCGCAGCGTGTCGGCCGGGCGTTCGGCCACGGGGCGCGGGATGCGGCGCTGCGGCGGCTGCGCCGGGTGCTCGATCATCGTGGTGCTCCTTTCGTGCGCCTGGGCGGAGAGCTCGTCGATCAGTTGCGCCTCGGGGAGGTTGTGCCAGTACTTGCGCGGCATTTCCTTTTGCATCTGCTGCAGCTTGAGCCGCGCCGGGTTGAAGATGCTCCGGTAGTAGGTGAGCCACAGCGCCTCGCCGGCGTCGGCCGGCGGGGCGTCCTCGCGCCGGCCGCCGGGGCCGAACAGCAGTTGCTGGCCGTCCCAGCGCACGCTGCGCTCGGGCGTGAAGATGGCCCAGCGCATGTTGGTGAAGCGCTGCGCGAACCACGGCGACACCGCTTCGACGATGTGGTGCGCCGGCTCGAACCAGGCCACGTGCAGCACCTCGCCCGGGTGCTCGTCGTCGGGCACCTGCCGGAAGCGCAGGAAGGCCTTCATCTTGTGCATGTCCCGGCGCACCGACTGCGCCATCTGCTGCGCCAGCAGCATGTCGGCATCGATCGGGTCGTGCCGCAGCGCGGGCTCGTGCACCAGGCGCCACAGCAGCCGGTAGAGCAGGGCGAAGCGGCGCGCGTCGTGGTGCAGCACCACCACCTCGCACAGGCGCAGGAAGGAGGCGGGCACCAGCGCCATGGCCGCCTTGGGGATGCTGCCGGTGCGCGCATCGGACACGGCCGGCTGCGCGAACAGGTCCTGCTCGCGGGCATGCGCGGTGTCCCACTGCACCTCCTCGGGCGGGACCTGGTGCGCGAGCAGCTCGCGCGCCTCGTTGCGGAAGCCCGCCAGGTCGATCTCGCTGGACAGGTGGGCTTGCATGGTCAGAACAGCTCGCCCTGTTCGGCAGGGCGTTTGGGTGCGGCGGCCGGCAAGGGGCCGCGCGGGGTGTGGTCGGCCAGTTCCACGAAGGGCAGCACCTTGCGCGTGGGCACGTGCAGGCGCTGGAGGTCGTCGCTGCGCAGGCGCCGCACGCGGCGCGCGGCGAGCAGCCGGTCCACCGCTTTGACGCCCAGGCCCGGCACGCGCAGCAGCAGCTCGCGGGGGGCACGGTTCACGTCGACGGGAAAGCGTTCCTGGTGGGCCAGCGCCCAGGCCAGCTTGGGGTCGACCTCGAGCGACAGCATGCCGCCGGCGGTGGGCGTGATCTCGGCGGCCTCGAAGCCGTAGAAGCGCATCAGCCAGTCGGCCTGGTAGAGCCGGTGTTCGCGCACCAGCGGCGGTGCCTGCAACGGCAGGCCCGGGGCGGCGTGCGGGATCGGACTGAAGGCCGAGTAGTAGACGCGCTTGAGCCGGTAGGCGCCATAGAGCTGCGCGCTGGTCGACAGGATGGCCGCGTCGCTGGTGGCGTCGGCGCCCACGATCATTTGCGTGCTCTGGCCGGCGGCGGCGAACTGCGGCGGCGGGGCGCGGCGCGGGCGGGTGTTGGGCACCAGCACGATCGGCCTGGCCTCCACCTCGCGGCGGGCTTCCTTGGCATCGTCGATGTGCACGCGCAGCCGGGCCATGGAGCGCTTGATGGCGGCGACGTCCTTCTCGGGCGCCAGCGCGGCCAGGCTGGTCTCGGTGGGCAGCTCGATGTTGATGGACAGCCGGTCGGCGTAGCGGCCGGCCTTGGCCAGCAGCTCGGGCGAGGCTTCCGGGATGGTCTTGAGGTGGATGTAGCCGCGGAAGTCGTGGTCCTCGCGCAACCGGCGCGCGACCTCGACCACCTGCTCCATGGTGTAGTCGGCGCTGCGGATGATGCCGCTGGAGAGGAACAGCCCCTCGATGCAGTTGCGGCGGTAGAAGTCGAGCGTGAGGTGCACCACCTCGTCGACGGAAAACCGCGCGCGTTCCACGTTGCTGCTCACCCGGTTGACGCAGTAGAGGCAGTCGTACAGGCAGAAGTTGGTCAGCAGGATCTTGAGCAGCGAGATGCAGCGCCCGTCCGGCGCGTAGCTGTGGCAGATGCCGGCGCCGTCGTTCGATCCCACACCGCCGCCGTCGGTCGAGTCGCGCGGGCGCCCGCCGCTGGATGCGCAGGACGCGTCGTATTTCGCGGCGTCCGCGAGGATGGCGAGCTTGGCTTGGAGTTCCACTGGATGACTGTACAGTGGTCAGCCGCGGACCGCACGCTTGCTGGCTGTTACACGTGTGAGCCGTCGGGCATTGGCGGTGGCGGCGCGGTGCACCGGTGCCAGCGCCGCACTGCCCAGGCGCGCGGCGTGCGCGCTGCCGGCGGTCCAGCCGCCCCAGGCACCCAGCCACGGGCGCCAGGCCTGCGCCAGCCACTGCAGCTGCATCGCCTGCAGCCGCAGCGCGACGGCGAAGAGCGACTGGGTGCCCGCCTGCAGCTTCTCCGGCCCCATGCGCGCGAACTCGCGCCGGTCGCGGGCCGAGGGCGCGTGGCCGGCCGCCGCCATGCGGGCCAGCCGGATCGGGATCACCTGGCCGCTGGCGGCCAGCATCTCGCCGGTGCGCAGCGCCAGCGTGAACCAGGGCAGGACAGGAACGGAGGGCGTGCGGCGGCGGGGCATGGCATGGCTTTCAGCCGGCGGCCGGCGGGGGGTTCTGGCGGCGGGCGCGGGCCTCGACCACCAGGTACAGGGCGGCGGCCAGCAGCAGCGGGCCGATGTAGTAGAGGGCGCGGTAGGTCAGCAGGGCAGCCAGCAGCTGGCCTTCCGGCACGCGGTGCGACAGCAGCGCGATGAACACCGCCTCCAGCACCCCGAGGCCGGCAGGCACGTGGGTGATCACCCCCGCAACGGCCGCCACCAGGAGCACGCTGAGCACCGCGGGATAGCCGACCTTGCCCTGCAGCAGCGTGAAGACGATCGCGCCCATCAGCATCCAGTTGGTGACCGACATCGCCACCTGCAGGAGCGCCATGCGGGGCGGCGGCAGCAGCAGCTCGTGGCCGCGGATGGTGACGTCGCGCTTCTTCGAGAAGAAGCACGCCGCCAGGTAGGCCAGGCCCACGCCCAGCAGTGCGATGCCCAGCCAGCGCAGGCCGCCGCTGTCGAGCTTCCAGTCGGGCGGCAGCTCCAGCGGCGCGATGGCGAACACCGCGCCGCCCAGCAGCAGGTAGCCGAGCCAGTTGGTCAGGATGCTCAGCGACATCACGCGGGTGATGGTCGGCACGTCCAGGCCGAGCCGGCCGTACAGGCGGTAGCGGAACGCCACGCTGCCGACCAGCGAACCCATGTTGAGGTTGAAGGCGTAGCTGATGAAGTTGACCTGCCACACCTGGGCCTTGGGCAGCCCGTGCCGCGTGTAGTGCCGGCCCAGCAGGTCGAAGCTGCAGTAGATGGCGAAACTGCACGCCACCAGCCCCACGGCGGTGAGCAGCACGTTGCGCGGCGTGTCCAGCATGGTGCGCCAGACCTCGCCCCAGTCCACGTTGCGGGCGTAGCGGATGCTGTAGTAGGCGACCAGTGCGAAGAAGCCGAAGGTGAGGATCCGCTTGGTCCAGGGCCACCAGGGCTTGGAGGTGATGCCCCCCGGCTTGCGGGCGCCGGCCGGTGCAGGCGCGGCGTCCGCCGTGGCGGCGTGCGCGTGCGGGATCGAGCGCGCGGTCATCGGTCCTCCCGCGTGGGCACCGCGCAGGCGGGCGTGAGCTGGTCGGCCGGGGCCAGCTTGGGCCGGTGCCGCGGCAGCCACGAGGGCAGCAGCGGCCACAGCCGCACCAGGTGGAAGGCGATGAAGCTGCGCAGCACGTGCATGAAGCCGCCGGCGTGCTCCAGCTCCTGGTAGTTCACCTGCTTGCAGCTGTGCTGCATGAGGTGCTCCATGCGGCCGAGCAGCTGCGCGTTGAAGCCGCGGTCGCGCACGACCACGTTGGCCTCGAGGTTGAGCGACAGGCTCAGCGGGTCGAGGTTGCTCGAGCCGATGGTGGACCACTCGTCGTCGACGATCGCGATCTTGCCGTGCAGCGGCCGGTCACAGTATTCGAAGATGCGCACGCCGGCCTTGGCCAGGTGGCTGTAGAGCGCGCTGGCGCCCACCTTCACGATCGCCATGTCGGGCGTGCCCTGCAGGATGAGCCGCACGTCCACGCCGCGGCGGGCCGCGCGGCGCAGGTCGCGGATGAGCCGGTAGCCCGGGAAGAAGTAGGCGTTGGCGATCACGATGCGCCGCTTGGCCGAGCGGATGGCGATGCGGTACTGGCGCTCGATGTCGGTGGTGTGCACGCCGTTGTCGCGCGTCACGAGCATGGCGCGGGCGGTGCCGGCGCGCAGCATCTGCTCGGGCGCCGAGCGCACCTGGCGGCGCCAGCGCCACCAGCGCCGGTTGGCGGGGTCGTGCCGCGAGCCGGTGGCCAGCGCCGCATGGGCGAATCGGTGGATCTCGGCCACCAGCGGGCCGTGCACCTGGACCGACCAGTCCTGCTTGGCTTCGGGCCCGAAGTCGGCCAGGTGGTCGGCCGAGTAGTTGATGCCGCCGATGAAGGCGACCTCGCCGTCGACCACCACGATCTTGCGGTGCAAGCGGCGCAGCACCTTGGGACGCCAGCCGAACGGGCGCGGGCCCGGGTCGAACACGTGCAGCCGCACGCCGGCCTCGCACAGCGTGCGCACGAAGTGGGACGACAGGTCGGGCGAGCCCCAGCCGTCGATGGTCACGTCCACCTGGACGCCGCGGCGCGCGGCGGTGACCAGCGCCTCATGCAGCTGCAGCCCGACCTTGTCCTCGAACAGGATGAAGGTCTCGAGCACGACCTCCTTGCGCGCGTTCGCGATCGCCGAGAAGACGCAGGGGAAGAACTCCTCCCCGTTCTCGAGCAGCCTGAATTCGTTTCCGTCGTACCAGCGGGCAGCCATGGCGTTGGGGGTTCACAGGTGGATCTCGGCCACCAGCGGAGCGTGGTCGGAGAGGTGGGACCAGGGCTTGCGCGGCAGCACGACCGGAAGGTGCACCGACGCGTTGCGCACGTAGATGCGGTCCAGGCACAGGAGCGGAAAGCGCGCCGGGAAGGTCTTGGCCGGCTCGCCGTAGGCGTTGACGAAGACTTCCCGCAGCCCGATCTCGCGCTCCAGGAAGGCGTTGGCGCGGCGCCGCCAGTCGTTGAAGTCGCCGGCGACGATGAGCGGCGCGTTGTCGGGCACCTCGCTGCGCACCATCTCGCACAGGAGGTCGAGCTGCTGCACCCGGTGCGCCTCCGACAGCCCCAGGTGCACGCAGATCGCGTGCACCTCGACCGCCTGGCCGGGCACCAGCAGCACGCAGTGCAGCAGCCCCCGCTTCTCCGGCCCGGGCAGCGACACGTCGTGGTTCTGGAAGTGCACGATCGGGAACTTGGACATCAGCGCATTGCCGTGGTCGCCCTTGGGGTAGACCACGTTCTTGCCGTAGGCGTACTGCGGCCAGAGGCTGTCGGCGAGGAACTCGTAGTGCGGCGCGTCGGGCCAGTCGGCGATCTTCTTGCCGTGGCCCTCGTGCGTGCCGTGCACCTCCTGCAGGAACACCACGTCCGCACCCACCTTGCGCACGGCGTCGCGCAGTTCCGGCAGGATGAACTTCCGGTTGAAGGTGGTGAAGCCCTTGTGGATGTTGACCGTCATGACGGTGAGGGGCGCGGCAGTGGACGGGGTCGCTGTCATCCGCAGTCGGGTGGGTCGGGGAAGCCATCGTTGTACCGACGGGCTGCCGCGCGGCCTGTAGGACGCAAGGCTGGAAAGGCCGTCGAGGGAGGAGCGACTCCGCGTGCGGGCCGCGCCGGGACTGGGCCGGCGACCCGTTCGGGCCCCCCCGGCCGCGGCGCGCGCGGGCGCGATGGATGAGAATGGCGGCCTGTCTCCTCCATCCTTCGCACCCGAACAGACATGAACCGCTCCGCCCCCCTCCTGCGTGCCCTCGGCCTGGCGCTGGCCGTGACCACCCTCTCCACCGCCGCGGCGGCACAGGGCCTGCGCCCGGCGACGGTGTTCGTGCAGGGCGGCGGAGGCGAGGACGACGTGGGGGTGGCCAGCATCGGCGCGACCTGGCCGTTCGCCTGGCGCGCCAGTGCCCTGGGCGGCGAGTTCACCAGCCATGGCGAGGTGTTCCTGAGCCAGTGGAGCGCCGACGCGCGCACCGGCGGCGGCCGCGACACCTACCTGCAGCTGGGGCTGGTGCCGATGCTGCGCTGGCGGCCCGCGGCCGGCCAGTCGCCGTGGTTCGTCGAGGCCGGCATCGGCGTGTCGGTGCTGGACCAGCGCTTCGCCACGCCGGAGAAGACCTTCAGCACCCGCCTGAACTTCAGCGACAACTTGGCGGTCGGGCGCATCTTCGGCGACCGGGGCCAGCACGAGCTGAGCCTGCGCTGGCAGCACACCTCCAACGCCGGCATCAAGAAGCCCAACCCGGGCCTGGACCTGGTGCTGGTGCGCTACGGCATGCGCTTCTGAGCGGGGGCGTGCCCCGCGCGTTGCCCGATGGGGCACGCGACGCGGGGCCGCGCTTGGGACCAGCTGGGGGGTCGTGCGTCGATTGCGGGTCAAGCCCGCAATGACAGTGCAGCGGTCCGAGCACGCCGTCGCAAGGCCGGCATCCGACGACCCAGCAGCCCCCGCTGCCGCGCCGCTCAGCCGTGCTGACGGTGGTGCTTGCCGCCGCGGTGGAACAGGCGGACGGTTTCCGCGTCGAAGGTCTTCTTCTGCTCGGCGCTGAGCTGCGCATAGAAGGCCTTGGCCGCGTCGCCACGGCGGTCCATCTCGGCGTTGCGGCGCTCGCGCAGGGCACGCATGTGGTCGATGCGGTCCGGCGTGCTCATCCGCGCGATGGCCTCGCGGTCCGGGCGCGTGGTGCGGGCGCCGGGCTGCATGGCGTTGGAGAAGCTGGTCCAGGCGGGCTCCTGGCTGGCGGACAGCTGCAGCTTCTGCTTGAGCTCGGCCAGGTGGCGGTTGACCCGCTCGGCCATCCGGGCCGGATCGAAGCGGCCGTGCGGCGCGTTGCCGGATGCGGAGGCGGACGCGGCCGGTGCGGCCGGTGCCGCGACCTGGGCGGTGGCGGCAGCGCCGAGCCCGGCGAGGAGGGCGGCCGCGACGAGGTGGCGGCGCAGGGGTTGCGTGGTCATGGTGGTCCTTTCCGTTGGGTCCTGGGATCGGGTCCAGGGTGAGGAGGCAGTCTGGCCCGGCCGTGTCAAGGGTCCGTGGCCCGTCCGTCACCCCCTTGTAAAGGCGTGCGGCACGCCTGTCACATCCGCGCACGATGCGGCGCGTGGGGACGCTCCTACAGGCGAACGCGTCCGCGGCCGCGCGCGGCCGCATGCCCTGCCCACCATCATCCGGGCATCGACAACGTACCGGGAGACTGCCATGAAGGTGCTTTCCGCGCGGCCCTGGGCCGTGCTGTTCCTCACCGCCGCCGGCGTGGCCGCCACGGCCCAGACCCTGCCCTCGGATGCCGAGGCGCCGCAGGAGGTTCCGGGGCTGGTGCTGAGCGATGCGCAGCCGCTGCCGGCGGAGGACCGCGAGAGCGCCGGCGCCGTGGTGCTGCACGAATCGCGCGTGCGCGCGCACCGCAGTGCGTTCAGCGCATCGTCCGAGCGCACCGGCATCCCGTCGGCGATCGGCCGCAACGTCTCGCGCGTGCTCGACCGCGCCCGCAACGGCCCGGACGCGGTGCGCGAAGCCGACGCCACCCGGTACCCGAGCCAGTGACGCTCGGGGCGCCGGCCCCGGCGTGCGTGCGCGCCGTCCTGCGCCCCGCACGCGCCGTGGCGGCGCGCCGCATGCGCCGCCTTCCTACCCCGCCGGCGCATTCCCTGCCTAGCATGGTCGCCACCGGCCATCGACGGCCGCAGGAGTCCCCATGAACACCACCTTGCAGAAGATCAAGCAGTACGACGAGCAACGCCCGAGCTTTCCCGGCGAGCACCTCCTGGTGCTGGCGGCGGGCCTGGGCGTCTGGATGCTGTCGCGCCGCAGCCCCTCGTTCCTGATGCGGGCCGCCGGCCTGGCGGCCGGCACCGCGCTGGTCGGCCGCGCCGCCAGCGGCCGCGACGGCCTGCGCAAGGTGCTGGGCGTGCTGCCGATCGGCCGCGGCCTGCGCTACTAACCGCCGGGGCGGCTTCAGGCCGGCACCGCGCCGCCCAGCGCCGGATAGTCGGTGTAGCCCTTCTCGCCGCCGCCGTAGAACGTGGCCTTGTCGGCCGGCGCCAGCGGTGCGCCGGTGCGCAGGCGCTCGACCAGGTCGGGGTTGGAGATGTACGGGCGGCCGAAGGCGACGAGGTCCGCGCCCTGGTCCAGCGCCTGCTGCGCCAGTGCGGCGTCGTAGCCGTTGTTCACCATCCAGGCGCCGGTGCCGCCGGCGTCGCGGTAGGCGCGGCGCAGGGCCGCGTAGTCGATGGGGCGCTCGGGCAGTTCGCGCGCGCCGCCGGTCGCGCCCTCGATCACGTGCACGTACGCCAGGCCCAGCGGCGCCAGCTGGCGCAGCACGTACTCGAAGAGCGGTTGCGGCTCGGGGTCGTGGATGTCGTTGGCCGTCGTGACCGGCGACAGGCGGATGCCCGTGACCCCGCCCCCCACCTCCTCGACGACCGCGCGGGTGGCCTCCAGCAGCAGCCGCGCGCGGTTCTCGATCGAGCCGCCGTACGCGTCGGTGCGCTGGTTGGCGCCGCGCTTGAGAAACTGGTCCAGCAGGTAGCCGTTGGCCGCGTGCAGCTCCACGCCGTCGAAGCCGGCGCTGGTGACCGCGTGGCGCGCCGCGTGGCGGAAGTCCTGCACGATGCCGGGCAGTTCCTGCGCGTCGAGCGCGCGCGGCTCGGAGGTGTCGACGAAGCTGCCCGCGCCGTCCCGGATCAGGTAGGTCTTGGTGCGCGCGGCGATGGCCGAGGGCGCCACCGGCTTGGCGTTGCCCGGCTGCAGCGCCACGTGGGAGACGCGGCCCACGTGCCACAGCTGGGTGACGATGCGGCCGCCGCGCGCATGCACCGCGTCGGTCACGCGCTTCCAGCCATCGAGCTGCTCGGTCCCGTACAGCCCCGGCACGTCGGCATAGCCCTGGCCCTGGTGGCTGACCGCGGTGGCCTCGGTGATCAGCAGTCCCGCGCTGGCGCGCTGCGCGTAGTAGCGGGCCATGAGCGGCGTGGGCACGGCACCGGGCGCGCGGTTGCGGGTGAGTGGCGCCATGACGATGCGGTTGGGCAGCTGCAGGCTGCCGGCCTGGACGGGATCGAAGAGCGTGGACATGGGCGGCAAGGTTAGTGCCGGGGCGATGGCCTTGCGGGCGGCGGAGAATCGCGGCCTGAGGTACATGCTCCATGGACTTTTCACCGGCCTTCTTCGAGTTGCAGCTGCGCCTGGCGCGGCGCGCGGCCGAACTAGTGCCGATGCCGCTGGAGCAGGCGCTTCTGGCGTACACCCACCTGTTCATCCGCATGGGCTGCGGCCGCCATCCCGATCCCGGTCACGTGCGCTGGAAGGAGTTCCTGGCCGGCCTGCGGCAGCACGCCGATGCCGTGCAGTGGACCTGCGCGTTCCGCGCCCGCGCGCGGGCCTGGGACACGGGGCCGCCGCTGGAGCGCGCCAGCGGCTGCTTCTCGTACAGCCGCCTCGGGCCGGCGCAGGTGCGCCTGCACTTCCATGCCGACCCGGGGTCGGCCGAATCGCCCCTGTGCGTGGGCCAGGCCGCGGCGCGGCGGCGCGAACTGGCGACGCTGCTCGCGCCGCTGGCCCGGACCGAACCGGACACCCGGGTCGTGGGCCAGTCCTGGCTGTATCGCGTGGAGGCCTACCGGCGCCTGTTTCCCGCGCCGTGGCTGGCCACGGCCCGCACCGTGCCGCCGCCCTGGCAACGCCTGCCGCTGTGGGGCCAGCTGGTGGACCGACGCGGCGAGGTGCGGCCGGCCCTGCGCGACCGGTTCGTCCGGGGGCTTGCGGCGGCCACGTCGGTCGGCCAGCTGGCCCAGTGCTTCGCCTTTCCCGTGCTCGCGGTGGAAGGCCCCGCACGCGTCTTCGCCGCATGACGCAAACCGCGGCGCTGCCCCACCTGCGCCTGGCGCTCGCGTTGTCACTGGGCGCCGCGGTGTCCCTGGGCGTCACGCGCTTCGCCTATGCGCTGCTGCTGCCCCCGATGCGCGAGGACCTGCAGTGGTCCTACACGCTGGCCGGCGGCATGAACACCGCCAACGCGTTGGGCTACCTGCTCGGTGCGCTGGCCACGCCGTGGGCGATGCGGCGGTGGGGCGCGGCCCGGCTGCTGCTCGGGGGCGCGGCCTGCGCCAGCGTCTTCATGGGACTCTCGGGCTTCTTCACCGACGCCGCGCCGCTGTTGCAGCAACGCGTGCTGGCCGGCTCCGCCAGCGCCGTCCTGTTCATCGCGGGCGGGCTCCTGGCGGCGCGCCTGGGCGCCCTGCAGCCCCACCGCAGCGGGCTGCTGCTCGGCATGTACTACGGCGGCACGGGGCTGGGGATCGTGCTGTCGGCGCTGATCGTGCCCGCAGTGCTGCACGCGGCGCGGGAACAGCCGCATGGCTGGGCGTGGGCCTGGTGGGCACTGGCCGCCGCCTGCGGCGCCGCCACCGTCCTGCTCGCCTGGCCGGCGCGGGTGCTCGGCGCATCCGGAACGCCGGCCGCCGGTGCCTCGGCGCCGGCAGCGTCGCGGCCCTTCGCCTGGCGCGACTTCGCGCCCGGCCTGGCCGGGTACACGATGTTCGGCGTCGGCTACATCGGCTACATGACGTTCGTGATCGCGCTGCTGCGCGAGCAGGGCGTGGGTGCGGCGCGCATCACGCTGTTCTACGCGCTGCTCGGGGCGGCGGTGGTCGCCTCGTCACGCATCTGGGCCGGGCTGCTGGACCGGCACCGCGGCGGCCAGCCGCTGGCGGTCCTGAATGCGCTGCTGGGCGTGGCGACCCTGGTGCCGGCGCTGACCGGCGCATGGCCGCTGGTGCTGGCCTCGGGGCTGCTGTTCGGCGGCGTGTTCCTGTCGGTGGTGGCGTCGACCACCGCGCTGGTGCGGCACAACCTCGCGCCCTCGCAGTGGGCGACGGGCATCAGCGCCTTCACCACGGTGTTCGCGGCCGGGCAGATCGTCGGGCCGACGGTGGTCGGCTGGATCGCCGACGGCCCTGGCGGGCTGGCGCGCGGGCTGGTGTTCTCGGCCTGTGCGCTGTGGGTGGGTGCGGCGCTGGCGTGGCGCCAGCGGCCGCTGCCCGCAGCCTGATCCGCGTTACTTGGCCAGGCCTTCGGCCCTGAGCGCTTCCTGCACCGCCGGGCGGGCTTCCACACGGGCCTGGTAGGCCACCAGGTTGGCGAAGCCGGACAGGTCGATGTTCATCGGCTTGGCCCAGCGCGAGACGGTGTACAGGTAGGCGTCGGCCACGCTGAAGTGCTCGCCCAGCAGGTACGGCTTGTCCGCCAGCTGGCCGTCGATCCAGGCGAAGCGCGAGGCCAGCTTGTCGCGCGAGATCTTCTTGCCTTCTTCCGGCATGGCGGGGTTGAACAGCGGCGAGAAGGTCTTGTGGACCTCGGTGCCGATGAAGGTGAGCCACTCCTGCAGGCGGTAGCGCGGCAGCGTGCCGTTGGCCGGCGCCAGGTTCTTCAGGGGCGCCTGGTCCGCGATGTACTGCACGATGGCCGGACCCTCGCGCAGCCGCGTGCCGTCGTCCAGCTCCAGCAGCGGCACGTAGCCCAGGGGGTTGATGCCGTAGTAGTCGGTGCCGTCGGCGAGCTGGTGGGTCTTGGTGCTGGCCAGCACCGGCTGGAATGCGAGACCGGCTTCCCGCAGGACTATGTGCGGCGACAGGGAGCAGGCGCCGGGGGAGTAGTAGAGCTTCATGTGCAGAAAGTCGCGTCTCGGTGGATGGGAGGCGGATGCTAGCGTCCCGGCGGAATCCCTGCCGGCGACAAACGACCGAGAATGTGCTCATGCTTTCAGGCTTTCGATGGGCGTTGGTGGGCGTCGGCGCGTCGGTGGTGCTGCTGGGTGGCGCCGTGTTCGGGCTGTCCCAGTGGGCCGGGAGCGAGGATTTCCGGGCACGGGCGCAACAGGAGGCGAGCCGGGCGCTGGGCGTGCCGGTGCAGCTGGGGCGGATCGAGGTGGCGCTGTGGCCGGCCCTGGGCGTGGGGGTGCGCGACGTGCGCATCCAGACCCAGCCGCCGCTGACGCTGGAGCGGATCGAGGCCACCCCGGTGTGGACCTCGCTGGTGTCGGGCACGCCGGTGCTCGACGCGCTGGTGGTGCGCAAGGCGGTGCTGCCGCAGCAGGCGCTGGCGGCGATCGCCGCCGCGATGGAGAAGAAGGACAAGGCCGCCGGTGCGCCGAAGCCGGCGCAACCCGCGCGCGACGTCACCGCGCTGCTGCCGCGCCGCATCGTGCTGGACCGGGTGACCTGGGTGGACGCCAAGGCGCAGAAGCTCACCGTGGACGCGGAGGTCGCCTTCGCCGGCGAGCCCTTGCCCCAGTCCGCCCGCATCGACGTGGTGGAAGGCCGCTACGCCGGCGCCAAGGCGCGCCTCGACCGGGGAGGCGACGCGTGGAACCTGCGCGCCGACGTCGGTGGGGGCAGCATCACCGGCCCGCTGCGCCTGTCGTCCCAGCGCAGCGGCGGCTGGCGCCTGACCGGCGACCTGGCCACCGACAAGGTCGAGGTGGCGGCGCTGACCGCGCCCAGCCGCACGATGACCGGCAAGCTGGAGGCGCGCACCAGCCTGCAGGCGGACTTCAAGGACCCGGCGGCGCTGGCGGACGCCCTGCGCAGCCAGACCCGCTTCACCGTGCGGCAGGCGGTGGTGCACGGCATCGACCTGGCCCAGGCGGTGACCTCGCTGGGCACCAGCCGCGGCGGCAAGACCGCGCTGGACACGCTCACCGGCAACGTGGCCACGCAGGGCAGGGTGGTGCAGCTGAGCAACCTGGTGGCCAGCTCGGGCCTGCTCTCGGCCACGGGCAACGTGAACCTCTCGGCAGAGCGGGCGCTGAACGGCCGGGTGACCGTGGTGGTGGGCTCGGTGGCCGGGGTGCCGCTGCAGGTGGGCGGCACGCTGGACGCGCCGAGCGCCACGCCGGTGGGCGTCGCGCTGCCGGCGGCCGGCAGCGTGGGCGAGTCGATCGGCAAGGGACTGCGCGGGCTGTTCGGCAAGTAGCGCCGCGCCGCGCCCGCCCGCCGCACCCGCAGCCCGACCGTGCGGGCGGCGGCCTACACGCCGCCGCGCCGTGCACTGGCCGGCACCGGCTGGCCCCCGCCGTAGCATGGATGAGCCTGCACAGCCGCAGGAGTCCCCATGCACCTGTCCACCGTCGAAACCCTCCTGGAGTACCAGGTTCGCGCCCCGTCGCACTTCTGCTTCAACCTGGAGGCGGCGCACTGGCCGACCCAGCGCATCGTGAGCGAGCACCTGGAGGTGTTCCCCGAGGTCGACCTGCATGCCTTCGAGGACAAGGGCAGCGGCAACCGCTTCTTGCGCTTCGACGCGCCGCCCGGCCCTTTGTCGGTGGCCTACAAGGCGGAGGTCGAGGTGCACTGCGAGCCGACCGACGCGGCGCTGCGCGAGGTGCCGGTGAACCAGGTGCCCGACGCGATCCTGCACTACCTCATGCCCACCCGCTACTGCGAGTCGGACCTGGTGGCGCCGTTCGCGCGGCAGCAGTTCGGCCAGCTGGCGCCCGGCATCGCGCGGGTGCGGCAGGTGGTCGACTGGATCCACGCCAACATCGCGTACCGGCCGGGCAGCACGCGCTCGACCACCACGGCGCAGGAGGTGCTGGAGCAGCGCGCCGGGGTCTGCCGCGACTTCGCCCACGTGGGCATCACGCTGTGCCGGGCGCTCAACATCCCCGCGCGGCTGGTGGCGGGCTACGTCTGGTTCGACGAGCCGCCGCAGGACTTCCACGCGGTGTTCGAGGCCTGGCTGGACGGCCGCTGGGTGCTGTTCGACCCCACCGGCATGGCGCCGGTGGACCGGGTGGTGCGCATCGGCACGGGGCGCGACGCCAAGGACGTGGCCTTCAGCACCATCTTCGGCGACGTGGCGATGGTGCGCAAGAACGTGGCCGTGCTGGAGCACGACCCGCGCCTGCCGACCCCGCAGGTGCCTAGCGCGGGACCGCCGGCGCCGGCCGTGGCGTCGCCGCTCGCCGCCTGAGCACCAGCAGGCCGAAGGCCGTGGCGGTGAGGTACATCGCGACCGAGTAGATCGCCGAGGGCAGGGCCAGCTGGAAGTTGCCCAGCACCGACAGCGCGATGTAGAGCGACAGCGTGGAGTTGTGGATGCCGATCTCGAAGGCGATGGCGCTGGCCAGCGGCTGGTCGAGGCCGGCGCCGCGGCTCACGTAGTAGCCGGCCAGCAGGCTCACCAGGTTGAACAGCACCACGGCCGGCCCGATGCTGGCGAAGGACTCGCGCAGCGCCTGCCATTCCTTGCCGATCGCGATCAGCGCGAAGGCCGCGAGCACCAGCGCCGAGAAGATCTTGAACGGCCGCTCCATGCGGGCGGAGAACGCCGGCCGGCGTGCCGCCACCGCCATGCCCAGCACCACCGGCACCAGCACCACCGCGATCACCTCGGCCACCTTGCCCAGCTGCAGCGGCACCACCTGCCCGGTCCTGGCGAAGTGCTGGATCGACCAGTTCGCGATGAGCGGCAGCGTGGCGATCGACAGCACGGTGTTGATGGCGGTGAGCGAGATGTTCATCGCCACGTTGCCGCCGAAGAGGTGCGAGAAGAGGTTGGCCGAGACGCCGCCGGGCGACGCAGCCAGCAGCATCAGGCCGACCGCGTACACCGGCGACAGGCCCAGGCCGACGATGATCCCGTAGCACGCCGCCGGCAGCAGCACCACCTGCAGCACCAGTGCGACCGCGACGGCCTTGGGGTGCTGCAGCAGGCGCCGGAAGTCGGCGACCGTGAGCGACAGGCCCAGGCCGAACATCACCAGGGCCAGCGCCACCAGCAGCAGCGTGGGAAGGAGGCGGAGGAAGTCCATGGCGTCCTGCCGTTCAGTCGCGGAAGGACGGGTCGACGCGGTCGAGCTTGCGGATCAGCGCCGGCCACGCGATGTTGGCCCCCTGGCCGGCGGTGACCGTCTTCATCACCTGCGCCAGGCCCTGCAGGACGGCCGGGTCGATCGTCACCAGCTCGCTGCCGCCGGCCATCGCGTCGATCTGGATGCGGCAGGTGTTCTCGAAGGTGTACATCGAGAGGAAGGCATCGGGCACGCTCTTGCCCACGGTGAGCAGGCCGTGGTTGCGCAGCAGGAGGAAGTTTTTGTCGCCCAGGTCGGCGGCCAGGCGCGGCTTCTCGTCGTCGCGCAGCGCCACGCCCTCGTAGTCGTGCGTCGCGAGCGAGGCCAGCACGAAGGTGCTCTGCTGGCTGATGGGCAGCACGCCGTGCTTCTGCGCGCTCACCGCCACGCCGGCGCGGCTGTGGGTGTGCAGCACGCAGCCGACGTCGGGGCGGGCGTCGTGGATGCAGCTGTGGATGGTGAAGCCGGCCGGGTTCACGGGGAAGGGCGAGTCGATCACCTTGCGGCAGTCCTGGTCGACCTTCACCAGCGAGGAGGCGGTGATCTCGTCGAACATGAGGCCGTACGGATTGATCAGGAAGTGGTGCTCCGGCCCGGGGATGCGGGCGCTGATGTGGGTGAAGACCAGGTCGCTCCAGCCGTAGAGCGCCACGAGGCGGTAGCAGGCGGCGAGGTCCACGCGCAGCTGCCACTCGGCTTCGCTGACGACTTCCTTGAGGGATGCGATGTTCATGGTGTCGGTCTCCTGGGCTGGGCCCGGCCTGGGGTGCGGGCGGTGGAGCCATTGTGTCCCGCGCTTGACCGGCAACTGTCAAGGAATTGACAATCCTCGGGACCACCCTGTCACCCGCGCGCCATGCGATCGACCGACGAGCTCGTCGCCACCCTGTCCGCCAACCCGTGGTTCGGGTCGATGCCGGCGGCGTTGCGCCGCGCAGTCGTCGCCGCGTCCGAGCCGGTGCAGCTGCGGGCCGGCGCCATGCTGTTCCGGCAGGGCGACGCGGTGGCGCCGGGGCAGGGCGGCTTCTACGGCCTGGTGCAGGGCCGGCTGAAGGTCTCCAGCCTGCGCGAAGACGGCCGCGAGGCGATCCTCGCGGTGCTGGAGCCGGGCAATTGGTTCGGCGAGATCTCGCTCATCGACGGCCGCGCGCGCACCCACGACGCCACCGCACTCGGTCCGGCGCAGGTGCTGGTGCTGCCGCACGCCGCGTTCGACGCGCTGATGGGGCGCCCTGCGTTCGCCGTGGCCGTCAGCCGCCTGCTCGCTGCCCGCACGCGCTCGCTCTACGGGATGGTGGAGGACGCCACGCTGCGCGCGACCCGCGCGCGCGTCGCGCGGCGCCTGTTGCTGCTGGCCCGCGGCGACGCCACGCTGGCCCCGCGGGCGCGTCCGGTGGTGCCGGTGTCGCAGGAGGCGTTGGCCATGATGCTGGGCATCACGCGCCAGACCCTCAGCAAGGAGCTGAAACTGCTGGTGCACGCCGGCGCCATCGCGCTCGGCTACCGGCGCATTGAGATCCAGTCGTTGGCGGCGCTGGAGCGGGAGGCAGCGGGAGGGTAAGGCGCGGGGGTGCGCGGGTCGGGCTCAGGCGGCCAAGGCTGGGTCCGGTGCTGGATGCCGGGTCGAGCCCGGCATGACGCACTGTGGGGTGTGGTGGGTACGCTGCGGCCCGGCGAAGTTCGTGTGGTGCGTTGCCGAGAGGCACAGAGGCACAGAGGCACAGAGGCACAGAGGCAGAGAGGCAGAGAGGCAGAGAGGCAGAGAGGCAGAGAGGCAGCACAGAGCCGCACCTCAGCCTGTCATTGCGGGCTTGACCCGCAATCCACGCGGTGCGCGGTTCATCGACGGTGCTGGATGCCGGGTCGAGCCCGGCATGACGGGCTGGGGGGCGCGTGGCACGCTGCGGCCCCAGGCGGACCCGCTGGTGCGTCCCCGGTCGCAGAGGCAGAGCCTGCCGGCACGCAGCAGGAGGCGCCCGGCCCGACGATTTCGGAAGGCATGAGGAGCGGTCGGGCGTCTCCTGCTGCGCGCCCCGGACGCCTCCACCCCCCGGATCCCAGCCTCCCACCCTCGATTGCACCGATTGCAGCCTCAAGCCCCCGTCAACCGTTCCAGCCGCAGCAGGTACCCCAGCGCATGCGCCGCATCCGCCCCGCACATCTCCGCCTGCGGCTTCAGCCCACCGCAGACCGCCGGGCGCTCGGGCCGTCCAAAGATCCGGCAACGGTTGGCGGCATCGAGCTGGACGCAGCGCACGCCCGCCGGCTTGCCTTGCGGCATGCCCGGGATCGGCGAGGAGATGGAGGGCGCGATGCAGCAGGCGCCGCAGCCTGGTCGACAGTCCATGCTATGAATCTCGTAGCATCTCAGCTTTGCTGCAAGCGGGCTGCAGCCCAAATGACCTGATCGATCACGCCCTGCACCGCCTTGCGGGCAGACTCCGCCGCCAGTGCACCGTCGGCATCGAAGGCATCGGCCGCGCGGCCGAGCGCGAAGCTGCGCGGCGCCACCCAGCACTGCAGGTTGAGCAGCAGCGGCGCCAGATGGCTCTGCGAGCGCAGGCCGCCCAGCGCACCCGGCGACGCGCTGAGCATGCCCACCACCTTGCCGCGGCTGGACTTGAAGCCGTCGGTCCAGTCGGGGTCCGCCTTCACCGGGCTGGAGATCCAGTCCAGCGTGTTCTTCAGGAGGGCCGGGTAGCTGGCGTTGTACTCGGGGGCGCAGACGATCCAGGCCGGGTGCTCCCAGAAGATGCGCTTGAGCCGAAGCACGTCGGGTGGCGTGCCCTCGGCCTCGAGGTCGGCGTTGTACATCGGCACGTCGAAGTCGCCGAGTTCCAGGTGCGTGACCTCGGCACCCGCGTCGCGGGCCAGCGCGGTGGCGGCCGCCGCCAGCCGGCGGTTGAAGGACAGGCGGCGCGTGCTGCCGGCGAACACCAGGAGTTTCATGCGCGCATTGCACCACAGCGCGTGGCGCGGCCGGCCGGCGGTGCACGGCGGCCGGCACGGTCATGAGCGCGTCGGTAAAATCGACGCCCTTCCTCCCATCGCCCGCGCCCGGCCCTCGGCGCCCACCATGCTCTACCCGGAAACTTTCGACGTGATCGTCGTCGGCGGCGGCCATGCCGGCACCGAAGCCGCGCTGGCGGCGGCCCGCATGGGCGCGCGCACGCTGCTCTTGACCCACAACATCGAGACGCTGGGCCAGATGAGCTGCAACCCGTCGATCGGCGGCATCGGCAAGGGCCACCTGGTCAAGGAAGTCGACGCGCTGGGCGGGGCGATGGCCATCGCGACGGACGAGGCGGGCATCCAGTTCCGCATCCTCAACGGTTCCAAGGGACCGGCGGTGCGCGCCACCCGGGCCCAGGCCGACCGCATCCTCTACAAGGCGGCGATCCGGCGCCGGCTGGAGAACCAGCCGAACCTCGCGCTGTTCCAGCAGGCGGTGGACGACCTGATGGTCGAAGGCGACCGGGTGGTGGGGGCGGTCACGCAGGTCGGCATCCGCTTCCGGGCACGCACGGTGGTGCTGACCGCCGGGACCTTCCTGGACGGCAAGATCCACGTCGGGCTGAACAACTATGCCGCCGGACGCGCCGGCGACCCGCCGGCGGTGTCGCTGTCGGCGCGGCTCAAGGAACTGCAGCTGCCGCAGGGGCGCCTGAAGACCGGCACCCCGCCGCGCATCGACGGCCGGACCATCGACTTTTCCAGGTGCGAGGAGCAGCCGGGCGACGGCATGCCCGGCAGCGACGCGCCGATGCCGGTGTTCAGCTTCGTGGGCGATGCGGCCATGCACCCGCGCCAGCTGCCGTGCTGGATCACCCACACCAACGAACGGACGCACGCGGTGATCCGCTCCGGCTTCGACCGCAGCCCGATGTTCACCGGGAAGATCGAAGGCGTGGGGCCCCGCTACTGCCCGAGCGTCGAGGACAAGATCAACCGCTTCGCCGACAAGGACAGCCACCAGGTCTTCCTGGAGCCGGAAGGGCTGACGACCCACGAGGTGTACCCCAACGGCATCTCCACCAGCTTGCCGTTCGACGTGCAGTACGCGCTGGTGCGCACGCTGCCCGGCCTGGAGAACGCTCACATCCTGCGGCCGGGCTACGCCATCGAGTACGACTACTTCGACCCCCGGTCCCTGAAGTCCAGCTTCGAGACCCGGCAGATCGAGGGCCTGTTCTTCGCCGGCCAGATCAACGGCACGACAGGCTACGAGGAGGCGGCGGCCCAGGGCCTGTTCGCCGGCATCAACGCGGCGCTTCAATGCCGGGGCGAGGCGCCGTGGCTGCCGCGCCGCGATGAGGCGTACCTGGGCGTGCTGGTCGACGACCTGATCACCAAGGGCGTGACCGAGCCGTACCGCATGTTCACCAGCCGTGCCGAGTTCCGATTGCAGCTGCGCGAAGACAACGCCGACATGCGCCTGACCGAGGCCGGACGCCGGCTGGGCCTCGTGCCGGACGACCGCTGGGACCTGTTCAACCGCAAGCGCGACGCGGTTTCACGTGAAACACAGCGGCTGAAGTCGACCTGGGTGAACCCCCGCAACCTGCCGGCGGCCGAGTCGGAGCGAGTGCTGGGCAAGTCCATCGAGCACGAGCACAACCTGGCCGACCTGCTGCGGCGGCCGAACGTCCGCTACGCCGAGCTGATGTCGCTCGATGGCGGTCGGCTGGCCTCTCCCGATGTTTCACGTGAAACCTTGGGCGCACTGTTCGAGCCGGTGGTGGAGCAACTGGAGATCGGCGCCAAGTACGCCGGCTACATCGAGCGCCAGAAGGACGAGGTGGAGCGCGCCGCGCACTACGAGCACCTGCGGCTGCCGGCCGAGCTGGACTACCTGCAAGTTCCGGCCCTGTCCATCGAGGTGCGGCAGAAGCTGGCCAAGCACCGGCCCGAAACCCTGGGCATGGCTTCGCGCATCTCGGGCGTGACGCCTGCCGCCATCTCCCTGCTGCTGGTGCACCTGAAGAAGAGTCGTTTCCAAGGCTTTGCCGACGCGGCCGACCGGACGACGCCCGACCGCCAGGCCGCATGAGCCTGGGGCAGCAACTGGAGGAGGGTGCCTCGGCGCTCGGCCTGGCGCTCGACGCCGCCCAGCAGCAACAGCTGCTCGACTACCTTGCATTGCTCGGCAAGTGGAACCGGGTCTACAACCTGACGGCGGTGCGCGACCCGGCAGAGATGCTGACGCACCACCTGCTCGACAGCCTGGCGGTGGTGGCGCCGCTGGCGCGGATGGCGCCGGGCGCGACCCGGCTGCTGGACGTGGGCTCCGGTGGCGGGCTGCCCGGCGTGGTGGTCGCCATCTGCCGGCCGGACCTGCGGGTCGACTGCGTTGACACGGTGGGCAAGAAGGCGGCGTTCATCCAGCAGGTGGCTGCGAGCCTGCGCCTTCCCGGCCTGCGCGGGGTGCATGCCCGGGTGGAGCAGGTGGGCGAGCACTACGACGTGGTGAGTTCCCGCGCATTCGCTTCCCTGGCGGACTTCACGGCCTGGTCGCGCCAGGCGCTGGGCACGGGCGGAATCTGGATGGCGATGAAGGGCCGGCACCCGGCCGACGAAGTGGCCGCATTGCCGCCGGACGTCGACATGTTTCACGTGGAACCACTGGCCGTCCCGGGGCTGGACGCCGAGCGCTGCATCGTCTGGATGCGTCCGCGCAGCAGCGCGGCCGGCGGCTGACCGGATGCGCTGACTTACACTCGTCCGCTCAGCGCAGCACACTTCCCGGGGGATTCATGTTCGGAGTCGCGGACTACGGCGCATTCGTCGTCGCCATCATCATCTTCCTGGCCATCCCCGGGCCCGGCAACCTGGCTCTGATCACCTCCACCGGCAAGGGCGGCATCCCGGCCGGGCTGGCGGCCACGTTCGGCATCATCGCCGGCGACCAGGTGCTGATGTGGGCCGCGGTCGCCGGCGTCGCCGCCCTGCTGGTCGCGTACCCGGCCGCGTTCCAGGCGGTGCAGTGGCTGGGCGCCGCCTACCTGGCCTGGCTGGGACTGCGCATGCTGCTGGCCAAGCCCGGCAGCGCGCCGGTGCTGGACATCCAGCCGCGCCACTACTTCCGCCAGGCGGCCCTGATCACCCTGCTCAACCCCAAGGCCATCGTGTTCTACATGGCCTTCTTCCCGCTCTTCGTCGACCCGCAGCGCCACGAGGGCCTGCTGACCTTCGGCGTCATGGCGGCGACCATTGCCGCGCTCACCTTCGCCTACGGCTTGGGCGCGGTGCTGCTGACCCACTTCCTGGCCGAGCGCATGCGCGCCAACCCGCGCATCGGTCGCATCCTGGAGAAGGTGGCGGGTCTCTTCCTGATCGGTTTCGGCGTGAAGCTGGCGGTGTCCAAGTGACGGCGCGCATCTTCTGCGTCGCCAACCAGAAGGGCGGCGTGGGCAAGACGACCACCACCGTCAACCTGGCGGCTGGCCTCGCCAAGGTCGGGCAGCGCGTGCTGATGGTCGACCTGGACCCCCAGGGCAACGCCACGATGGGGTCGGGGGTGGACAAGCGCAAGCTGGAGCACACGGTGTACGACGTGCTGCTGGAGTCCGCCACGGTGGCCGAGGCGCGGGTGCACAGCCCGCGGCTGGTCGAAGCCGGCTGCGCCTACGACGTGCTGGGCGCCAACCGCGAGTTGGCCGGCGCCGAGGTGGAACTGGTGGACGTCGAGCGCCGCGAGCGCCGCCTGCGCGAGGCGCTGGCCGTGGTGGCCGGCGAGTACGACTTCGTGCTGGTCGACTGCCCCCCGTCGCTGTCGATGCTGACCCTCAACGGCCTGTGCGCCGCGCACGGCGTGATCGTGCCGATGCAGTGCGAGTACTTCGCGCTGGAGGGCCTGACGGACCTGGTCAACACCATCAAGCAGGTGCACGCCAACCTCAACCCCGACCTGGAGATCATCGGCCTGCTGCGGGTCATGTTCGACCCGCGCATCACGCTGCAGCAGCAGGTGAGCGACCAGCTCAAGGCCCACTTCAAGGAGAAGGTGTTCGACACCGTGATCCCGCGCAACGTGCGGCTGGCCGAGGCGCCCAGCTACGGCGTGCCGGGCGTCGTGTTCGATCCCTCGGCCCGCGGCAGCCAGGCCTTCGTGGAGTTTGCGCGCGAGATGGTGGAGCGGCTGGGACAGGCCGCGGCCAAGGCCAAATCGGCCGCCAGCCCGCGCGCAGCCTGATTCATTTGCTATCAAAAACAGAGCATGAAACCGTCGAACGTCCTGCTGCTCCCCGGCTGGCAGAACAGCGGTCCGCAGCACTGGCAGTCGCTCTGGGAGGCGCGCCACGGCTATGTGCGCGTGGAGCAGCACGACTGGATGCGGCCGCTGCGCGGCGACTGGATCACCCGGCTGGAGGAGGTGCTGCTCGAGCGCGACGAGTCGGCGGTGCTGGTGGCGCACAGCCTGGGCTGTGTCCTCACCGCGGCCTGGGCCTCGGTCTCGCGCAACACCACGCGCGTGAAGGCGGCGCTGCTGGTGGCGCCTGGCGACGTGGAGCGCACCGACATCCGCGAGCAGCTGCCCGGCTGGTCGCCCATCGCGCTGCAGGCGCTGCCTTTTCCCAGCGTGCTGATCGGCAGCCGCGACGACCCCTACTGCACCCTGGAGCGGGCGCGCCTGTTCGCGCACGCCTGGGGCAGCCAGTTCATCGACCACGGCGACAGCGGCCACATCAACGCCGATTCGGGCCTGGGCAGCTGGCCGGAAGGCCACGTGCTGCTGCAGGACCTGATGGCCCGCTGACCCCGACACGACCACACACGAGAGACCCACGACATGGTGACCAAACGACCCAAGGGCCTGGGCCGCGGCCTGGAAGCGCTGCTCGGCCCCACCGCCTCGGGCGAGGCCGCCGCCGATGCGCCGGCCGCCAACCCGGGGCTGCCCGCCTCGCTGCGGCTGGCCGACATGGTGCCCGGCATGTACCAGCCGCGCACCCGCATGGACGAAGGCGCGCTCTACGAGTTGGCCGAGAGCATCAAGGCGCAGGGGATCATGCAGCCGATCCTGGTGCGCAAGCTCGGCGACGGCGCCAACGCCGGCAAGTACGAGATCATCGCGGGCGAGCGGCGCTTCCGCGCGGCGCGGCTGGCCGGCCTGGACAGCGTGCCGGTGCTGGTGCGCGACGTGCCCAACGAGGCGGCCGCCGCGATGGCGCTGATCGAGAACATCCAGCGCGAGGACCTCAATCCGCTGGAAGAGGCGCAGGGGCTCTCGCGCCTGATCCGCGACTTCGGCCTCACGCACGAGCAGGCCGCGCAGGCGGTGGGGCGCTCGCGCAGCGCGGCCTCCAACCTGCTGCGCCTGTTGAACCTGGCCGACCCGGTGCAGACCATGCTGATGGCCGGGGACCTGGACATGGGCCACGCCCGCGCCCTGCTGGCGCTGGAGCGCGCGGCGCAGATCACCGCCGCCAACCAGATCGCGGCCAAGAAGCTGTCGGTGCGCGAGGCCGAGTCGCTGGTCAAGAAGATCGGCGCCGACTTCAGCCTGACCTCGCCCAAGCCGAAGAAGGAGAAGTCGCGCGACCTGCGGCGGGTGGAGGAGGAGCTGTCGGACCTGCTGACCGCCGAGGTCGAGGTGCGCGTCAAAAAGCGCGTCAAGCGCAACGGCCGCACCGAGGAGATGGGCGAGCTGGCGATCCAGTTCGGCTCGCTGGACGAACTGAATGGCCTGATCGACCGCCTGCGCGGCTGATCCGGCGCGCCGAGGGGCCCGGCGCGCGCCTGGCGGCCGGGTGCGAAGAACGAAGCAAGAGGAAGGAGAACCCGATGACCCGAACCCCCCCACGCCTGCTGCCCCTGGTGGCGCTGTGTGCCCTGGCGCTCGCGCCGGCCGTGCAGGCGCAGACGAAAGCGCCGAAGGTGCAGCTCTGGATGGACCTGTCCACCGGCGGCATGGCGGGCCTGCCCGAGATGCCGGGTGCCGGTGGACTGGGCGGCCTGTTCGGCGGTGGTGCGGCCGCGGCCATGGGTGGTGGCGCGCAGGCCTACGGCGCCGCGCGCGGCATGAACGTGATGCCGCCGCGCGTGCTCGACATCGCGCTGCACAACAGCCTGAAGCCCGGGGTGGAGGCGCAGCAGTTCGTGCCCGCCGGGCTGCGGCTGGGCGAGTCGCTGCCGCTGGTGCCGCCCGCGGCGCAGCCGGCGGCGGACCGGGAGCCCGGCGAGCTGTCGCCCGAGATGCAGCGCGAGGCGCCCAAGGGCCGCGTGCTCGTCTACTGGGGCTGCGGCGACACGGTGCGGCGCGGCCAGCCGCGCGTGATCGACCTGGCGCGGGGCAATCCTGCCGAACTGGGGCGGGCCTTCTCCGGCCGCTACGCCGCCGACCGCGGCGCGCGGGTGGGGCCGCAGCACGCGCTGTACCCGAACGAGCGCGTGCGCCAGCAGGTGCCCGCCGGCGCGTCGCTGGTGGGCGAACACCGGGTGCAGGGCGAGGGTGTGCCGGCCTCGATGAAGTTCGCGCTGGGCGATGCGCAGAACCTGATGCCGCCGATCCAGCTGGCCACGCGAGGGCAGGCCAGCGAGAGCATCGGCCTGTCGTGGCCGGCCGTGCCGCACGCGCGGGCCTACTACCTGCACGCGATGGCCCAGGTCGGGAACGACACCGTGATGTGGTCCAGCGCCGAGACCGGCGACACCGGCATGGGCCTGTTCGACTACCTGCCCAATGCCACCATCGACCGCTGGGTGAAGGAGCAGGTGCTGCTCAAGCCCGAGACCACCAGCTGCGCCGTGCCCAGGGGCATCTTCGCGGGCGAGGGCGCCGGGCGCGAGGGCAGCAGCCCGATGGTGCGCATGGTCGCCTACGGCAGCGAGACGAACCTGGTGCACCCGCCGCGGCCCGCTGACGCGCGCGCCCCATGGGAGCCCGAGTGGGCGGTGCGGGTGCGCGTGAAGGCCAACACCATGGCCATGCTGGGCGGCGAGCAGCAGGCGCGCGGCGGCTTGGCGGTGCCGTCGGGCGAGGCGTCCACGGTGCCGCCGGCGGCTGCCGCCAACCCGGTGCAAGGCGTGCTCGATGCGGTGGTGCCGGGGGCGGCCGGCAGCGTGCTGCGGGGCCTGTTCGGCCGCTGAGCATGGGACGGGGGGCAGCGCTGGCGCTGGGCTGCGCGGCCGCGTGCGCGGGCGGCGCGCTCGCGCAGCCGGCTATCAATGCGTTCAACGACCCGTTCGAGCAGGTCACCTCGGCCATCGCGGCGTGTCCCGTGCCCGCGGGCCCGCTCTACACGGCGCAGGAGGCGCGTGACGCCGCGCACGTGCGGTCGCACCACGGCACCAGCTGCTTCCGGTCGGGCCGCTGCCGCCTGCCCAATTCCTACCTGTACGACGCCGAGATCATCCCGCGGGTGGTGCAGTACCTGCGCGCCGACGGCCGCTTCGGCGACACCAGCGTGTGGGTCATCGGCGAGCGCCGCCTGGTGCACCTCGTCGGTTGCGTGAAGACGCGCGAGCAGGCCCGGGCGATGGAGCAGGCGGTGCTGCTGGTGGACGACGTGGCCGGCGTGATCAACCTCCTGGCCGTGCCGGGGGAGAAGCCGCGGTACGCGGTGAAGCCCTGAGGGGGAGCTCCCCTGGGCTTTGCGGGAGGTGCGTGGATGCCGGATCGCGTCCGGCATGACAAGCTTCAGGGGGCTCAGGGCTCAGGGCTCAGGGCTCAGGGCTCAGGGCTCAGGGCTCAGGGCTCAGGGCTCAGGGCTCAGCGCTCAGGGCTCAGGGCTCAGGGCTCAGCGCTCAGCGCTTAGGGCTCAGGACTCAGGCTCCGGGCTCCGGGCTCCGGCCTCCGGGCGCTCGCCCGGATGGCCCTGTCGGCGCTGCTCGCACCCATCCGACTGCCCGTCATCCCGGGCTCGACCCGGGATCCACGCCGGCCGCGACGCCTCGCCTCAGAGCGAGAAGATCTTCCCCGGGTTCAGGATGTTCTTCGGGTCGAGCGCGCGCTTGACCGTGCGCATCATGTCCACCGCACCGGCGCCGGCTTCGGTGACCAGGAAGCCCATCTTGTGCAGCCCCACGCCGTGCTCGCCGGTGCAGGTGCCTTCCAGCCGGAGGGCGCGCGACACCAGCTTGTGGTTGAGGTCCTCCGCGACCTCGCGCTCCTTCGGGTCGTTGGGGTCGAGCAGGTAGCCGAAGTGGAAGTTGCCGTCGCCGACGTGGCCGACCAGGAAGTACGGGATGCCGCTGGCGTCGGCCTCGGCCACCGAGTCGAGCAGGCAGTCGGCCAGCCGCGAGATCGGCACGCAGGTGTCGGTGGAGATCACCTTGCAGCCCGGGCGTGACTGGACGGCGGCGAAGTAGGAGTTGTGGCGCGCGGTCCAGAGGCGCGTGCGTTCCTCGGGCGTCGCGGCCCACTCGAAGGCATTGCCGCCGTGGTCGCTGGCGATCTCCTGCACGGTCTCGGCCTGCTCCTTCACGCCCGAGGGCGAGCCGTGGAACTCCATCAGCAGCATCGGCTCCTCGCGCAATCCGAGCTTGCTGTGCGCGTTGACCATGCGCACCGTGTTGTGGTCGATGAGCTCGACGCGCGCGATCGGCACGCCCAGCTGGATGACCTGGATCACCGTGCGCACCGCCGCCTCGATGCTCGGGAACGAGCAGATGGCGGCGGAGATCGCCTCGGGGATCGGGTACAGGCGCAGCGTGACCTCGGTGATCACCCCCAGCGTGCCCTCGCTGCCCACCATCAGGCGGGTGAGGTCGTAGCCCGCGGACGACTTCTTGGCGCGGGTGCCGGTGCGGATCACCTCGCCGCTGGCGGTGACGACCTCCAGGCCCAGCACGTTCTCGCGCATGGTGCCGTAGCGCACCGCGTTCGTGCCCGAGGCGCGGGTGGCGCTCATGCCGCCGATGGACGCATCCGCGCCCGGGTCGATCGGGAAGAAGAGGCCGGTGCTCTTGATCTCGTCGTTCAGCTGCTTGCGGGTGACGCCGGCCTGCACCGTGACCGTGAGGTCCTCGGGGTTGACCGACACGATGCGGTTCATGCGGCCCAGGTCGATGCTGATGCCGCCCTGCACGGCCAGGAGGTGCCCCTCGAGCGAGGAGCCGACACCGAACGGGATGACCGGCACCTCGTGCTGCGCGGCCAGCGCCACGGCGTCGGCGACGTCCTGGGTCTTCTCGGCGAACACCACCGCCGCGGGCGGCGGCACGTCGAACGAGGACTCGTCGCGGCCATGCTGCTCGCGCACGGCCATGGCGGTGGAGCACTGCGCGCCGAAGCGGGCCGCCAGCGCGTCGAGCAGCGCCTGCGGCACGGCCCGTGGATGGAACTCGGGCACGAGGTGGGACAGGGCGGTCGGTGCGTTCATGGGGCGTCTCCTGGGGCTCCCCAGTTTAGCGGCTGACCTCCGGCAACGCCCCCGGGAACACGCGGGTCCGGCGCCGTGCCGGCCCGGCCTCGCGTCAGCGCAGGCTGTCCTCGTACTCGGCCCGCGAGATCACGCCGTCGCGGTTCACGTCCATGTCCTCGAAGGTCATGGTCACCAGCGGCAGCCGCAGCGCCTCGGCGCGGCTGAGCAGGCCGTCCGGCGTGCTGTCCGCACGGGCGAAGAATTGCGCCACCTGCAGCGGCGTGAGCGGGCCGAGGCCGGCGACGTTCGTGGTCGGGCTGACGGAGGGCACGCCGTTGGTGACGCCGCCCGCGCCGGCCACGCCGCCGCCGGTGAAGCCACCCGTCGCCAGGCCGGCATTGCCGAGGTTGACCGAGGCGCCGAAGGGCACGGTGCCGGCCGTGCCCGCGTTGAGGCCGGTGGCGGTGTCCGCGGTCGTCGAGCCCGGCAGCATCGTGCCCGCACCGGTCGTGTTGACCGTGGCGCCGGGCAGCACGGTGGCGGTGTTGGTCGGCGGCAGGATCACCACCCCCCGGGTGCTGCCCACGTTGGCCGCCGCGCCCACGCCCGAGGCGGTGGACGGCACCACGGTCGGGTTGACGCCAGTCGGGGCCGTGCCGGCGGCGCTGGTGCCCGGTGCGGCGATCAGGGTCGACGGGGTGCCGGCAGGGAAGGGGACGGGCGACGCGAGCCCGGCCGGGAAGGTGGTGGTGGGCGCCAGGCCGGACGGCGATGGCGCGCCGGGCGGCAGGGCCGAGGTGCCGCCGCCGGGCGTGCCGATCGGTGCCTGGCGCATGCCGCCGGCGGCGTTGCCGATGGTGGTGGTCCCCGTGCCGGCGGTCCGTGCGGTGGTGCCGCTGCCGCCGCCGCGGAAGGCCGCCTGGCCGAAGGCTTCGTTCGCCACCAGCACCATCACCAGGGCCGCGAGCACGGCGAGGGCGCGGGGACGCAGTTGGATGGGTCGGCGGATCATGGTGCGGTCTCCTGCAGGGTCTGCCCCATCCTCGCGCGGCCGTGACGGCCGGGCCATGGCGTGAAACGCGGCACCGCGCGTAGGACGGCCGCGCGGCGCCACGGCCGACGGCGGCAGTTGGCGGGTGGGACAATGGCGGCCCAACGAAGGAGCGACCAACGCATGGGCAAGCGCCTGACCCAGATCGCCACCCGCACCGGCGACGACGGCACCACCGGACTCGGCGACAACCGCCGGGTGTCCAAGAACAGCCTGCGGGTGCAGGCCATGGGCGACGTGGACGAGCTCAATTCCCACATCGGCCTGCTGCTGTGCGAGCCGATGCCCGACGGCGTGCGCAGCCTCCTGGTGGAGGTGCAGCACGAGCTCTTCAACCTCGGCGGCGAGTTGTCGATCCCCGGCTACGAACTGATCAAGGAGCCGGCGCTGGCGGCGCTCGACGCGGCCCTGGCCGAGCACAACGCACGGCTGCCGAAGCTCGAGGAGTTCATCCTGCCGGCGGGCACGCGCGCGGCGGCCCAGGCTCATGTCTGCCGCACGGTGGCACGTCGCGCGGAGCGTGCAGTGGTGGCGCTGGGGCGCGACGAGGCGGTGAACGACACGCCGCGCCGCTACCTCAACCGGCTGTCGGACCTGATGTTCGTGCTGGCCCGCGTGCTCAACCGGCTGGACGGTGGCGACGACGTGTACTGGAAGAGCGAACGGATGCGGCAGCAGGCCGGGGATGACGCGGCGGGGGAGTGAGTCCGCGGGTTTTGATGGGGGATGCAGGGCTGGGTGGCCGGTGACCAGCGGCCCGGGAAGCGGCAGGCGTTGCCAAGCCGCTGGCGCGGCTTCCTGTGATCAGGACGGAGTTTCCCGGCTGTGAGCGCATCGCCGCGGTCAGAGGGCCACGTGTCCGCCATTGCGCGGGCGGAACCGAGGCCCGCTGCGCGCGACTGCACGGGCGTCTGGCTCCTGATTGGCAGGCGCCTGCGCAGCAGGCGGTTGGGCGATGGACCGCCCTGGGCCGCCCCTTCCGGGCCGTGATGCCGGCCAGCGCGCGTCAGCCCTTGGTCGCCAGCATCGCCATCGTGATGCGCGATACGCAGGTGAGCTCGCCGGCGTCGTTCACCAGGTCGATCTGCCACACCTGCGTGCTGCGGCCCAGGTGCACCGGCCGGGTGGTGCCGGTGACCCAGCCGCTGGTGGCGCCGCGGATGTGGTTGGCGTTGATGTCCAGGCCCACCGCGCGCTGTCCCTCCGGGCTCGCGTACATCGCGCCGCAGGAGCCCAGTGTCTCGGCCAGCACCGCCGACACGCCGCCGTGCAGCAGGCCGTAGGGCTGGCGGGTGCGGGTGTCCACCGGCACCCGCGCCCGGATGAAGTCGTCGCCGACCTCCAGGAACTCGATGCCCAGGTGGGCCACGGCGGTGCCGACGTGCACGGCCGCCAGGTGGGCGACCGAGACGGGTTTCTGCCAGATGCGCATGCGCCGGATGCTAGCGTGCGTCGCCGGCCGGTGCGGACGCCGTGCTGCCGGCCGGAACCGCCGGACGGCTGCCGCCGCGGCTGAGCAATGCGTACAGCAGGATCGCGCCGAAGGTCGCGGTGCCGATGCCGCCCAATGCGAAGCCGCCGAACTTGAGCGTGAAGTCGCCGGTGCCCAGCACCAGCGTGATCGCGGCCACCAGCAGGTTGCGGTTGTCTGAGAAGTCCACCCGGTTGTCGACCCAGATCTTGGCGCCCGCGGCGGCGATGAGGCCGAAGACCACGATGGACACGCCGCCCATCACCGGCAGCGGGATGGCCTGGATCACGGCGCCGAACTTGGGCGAGAAGCCCAGCACGATGGCCAGCACCGCGGCCACGACGAAGATGGCGGTGGAGTAGATCTTGGTCGCGGCCATCACCCCGATGTTCTCGGCGTAGGTGGTCACGCCGGTGCCGCCCGAGGCGCCGCTGACGATGGTGGCGACGCCGTCGCCGATGAAGGCCCGGCCCATGTACGGGTCGAGGTTGCGGCCGGTCATCGCGGTCACCGCCTTGATGTGGCCCAGGTTCTCGGCCACCAGGATGATCGCCACCGGTGCGATGAGCAGCATGGCCGGGCCGCTGAAGACCGGCGCCGCGAAGGCCGGCGCGCCGAACCAGGCGGCGTTGGCGATGCCGGAGAAGTCCATCGGCTTGCCCAGGCCCAGGCCGTTGGTGAGGAGGGCGTACACGACGCTGGCGACGATCAGGCCGACCAGGATCAGCAGGCGCTGCACCATGCCGCGGGTGAACACCGCCACCAGGGCGACGCTCACGAAGGTGACCGCCTGCATCCAGGAGTCGAAGTTGCTGGCGGCCATGTTCTTGACCGGGATGCCCGCGAGGTTCAGTCCGATCACCGCCACCACCGCGCCGGTGACCACCGGCGGCATGAAGCGCTCGATCCAGCCGGTGCCGACGGCCTGCACGATCGCGCCGATCACCGTGTAGAGGACGCCGCAGGCGATGATGCCGCCGAGTGCCACGCCGATGTTGCCGTTGGGCCCCTTGCCCGCGTACGCGGTGGCCGCGATCACCACGCCGATGAAGGCGAAGCTGGAGCCCAGGTAGCTGGGCACCTTGCCGCCGGTGACGAAGAAGAAGATGAGGGTGCCGATGCCGCTCATGAGGATGGCGACGTTCGGATCGAACCCCATGAGGATGGGCGCCAGCACCGTGGCCCCGAACATGGCGATCACGTGCTGCACGCCCATGGCGGCCGTCTGCGGCCAGGGCAGGCGCTCGTCGGGGCCGATCACGCCACCCTGGTGCAACACCTGCGCGGGCCGCTCGGCCCAGCTGAACATTCCCATCGCTCCGCTCCTTGTGGTTGAGGCTCCGATGCTACGCGGCACCGGTGCCGTGCCACAAGCACGGCGCAGGCCAGGCGGGGCTAGCGCAGGAAGTCCGCCACCTCGCGCAGCACGGCCGGGTCCTTCAGCAGCTTGCGGTGCCCCAGCTCCTGCGTGGGCAGCAGGCGCGCACCGGCGATGGCGGCGGTGAAGGCCTCGCCGTCGGCGAAGCGGTTGATGCTGTCGCCGCGGTCGTGCACCACCAGCGTGCGGGCGGCGATGCGCGGCCCCACGGCCTCGGGCTCGAAGTGCGCCATGAGCACGCCTTCGCGCGCCTCGATCCGGCCCTGCATGCGCGCCCGGTTGGCCTCGGACAGGCCGAACACCTGCGCGAAGAGGCGCGTGTACTCGCGCGGCGAGGCGGGCGGCGCCAGCAGCACCAGGCGCTCGGCCGCCACGCCGCGGCTGGCGGCACGCGCCGCGGCATTGGCGCCCAGCGAGTGGCCCACGATGGCCCGCAGCACGTGCCCCTCGTGCAGCAGGCGCGCGGCGACGTAGTCGATCGCCCGGGCGAACTGGGGCAGGTTGCTGGTGCTGCCGGCGCTGCGGCCGTGGGCCGGCATGTCCACCAGCACCGGACGCAGGCCCTGGCGCGCGACGGCGTCGGCCAGCGCCAGCATCTGCCGCGCGTGGCCGCCCCAGCCGTGCACCAGCAGCACCACCGGCCCGTGCGGCGCCACCGGCCACGTGTACACGGTGATGCTGGCCGCCTCGAACGGCCAGGAGTCCACGCGCCAGTCGGCGCCCCAGTGGCCGCGGCCCTGCAGCCAGCGCGGCGGCAGCGGCGTGGCGAAGAGGCGGGTGGCGGCGCGCACGGCCAGCGCGGGCCACAGGCGCTGCGAGGCGCCCAGCGCCAGGCGGAACAGGCGCAGCCCGGGGCTGGCCTGGTAGAAGGCCGACGTGGCCTGCAGGGCGGTGCGGGTCATCGCAGCCTCCTTCAATAGAAGACCATGTCCTCGTTGCGCCGCGGCAGGCTGCGCAACGAACGGTGGGCGGCGCGGCCGGCGCGCCAGCCGCCGAAGGCGGCGGCAAGGGTCAGGAGGATCAGCATGGCATTTCCTTTCTTCGCACATGCGTGCGAAATGTGGTCGGACGGAGGGTCAACTGCATGTCTCCTTTGTGGTTTGCCGCGGCTAGGTGCGGTAGGTCGCCAGCAGGCGCTTCCAGGTCGCCTGGGCGCGCTCGGCTGCCCGCGCGTCGCGCAGGAAGCGGGCGTCGTGGACCATGCCGAGCGCCAGCGAATAGATCTCGCTGACCAGCTGCTCGGCATCGGTGTCGGGTTGGAGGTGGCCGGCCTCGACGGCCTGCAGCACGGTGCGGCGAAGGGCCGAGCGCCAGCGCAGGATCTCGCTGTGCAGCAGGTCGCGCAGCGGCCCCTCGCGGTCGTCCAGCTCGAACGCACCGGCGGAGAAGATGCAGCCGGTCCGCGCCTCCACGTCCCGGGTGCGCACGATCCAGCGCTGCACCACGGTCTCCAGCCGCGGCAGGCCCTTGGGCTGCTGCATGGCCGGCACGAACACGTCGTCGATGAAGCGCCGGCCGAACTCCTCGACCACCGCCTTCTGCAGCGTCTCGCGCGATCCCACGCGCGAGAACACGCCGCTCTTGGACAGGCCGATGCGGTCGGCCACCGCCTGCAGCGTGATCGACTCCAGGCCCTCGGCCGCGGCCAGGTCCAGCGCCGCGCCGACGATGGCGGCGCGGGTCAGCTCGGCTTTCTGGGTCTTGGCGTCCATGCGGCAACTTTAGCACGGTCGTCCGAAATTGCAAACGACCGGCCCGCCGGCCGTCGAATGGTGGCCGGGCCGGCCCCTAGCGCCACGCGCGCGGCCCGGCGGCAGGCCTGCGAGCAGTACTTCACCGCGTCCCAGACCTTCTCCCAGCGCTTGCGCCAGGTCATCGGGCGCCCGCAGTGGGCGCAGGGCTTGCTGGGCAGGCTGGACTTGTTGCCCCTGAACGCGGACGACGGCATGCCGCCAGCTTAGCGGCCGGTCGCGCTTGGCTACGATGGCAGCCCGACCAGGAGACGCCGTGCCCGACAACCCCATTCCCCAGATCCGGCTGTACCAGCAGTGGCTGCGCGAGCACCGGGGCCTGGTGTTCGAGGACTACGACGCCCTCTGGCGCTGGTCCATCGATGACCTCGACGACTTCTGGCAGAGCATCTGGGATTGCTTCGGCATCCAGTCGCCGACGCCGCACTCGGCGGTGCTGGCCCGCGACGCGATGCCCGGCGCGGTGTGGTTCCCGGGCGCGCAGGTCAACTACGCGCAGCAGGTGCTGCGGCACGTGGAGGCTGCGGGCGCCGCCGGCCTGCCCGCCATCGTGAGCCGCAACGAGCAGGGCCACCATCGCGAACTCGGCTGGGGCGAGCTGGCGCGCCAGGTGGCCTCGGTCGCCCTGCACCTGCAGGCGCAGGGCCTGCGGCCCGGCGACCGGGTGGCCGCCTACCTGCCCAACGTGCCGGAAGCCATCGTCGCCTTCCTGGCGGTCGCCAGCCTGGGCGGGGTCTGGAGCATCTGCGCACCCGACATGGGCGCGAACGCGGTGCTCGACCGGTTCCGCCAGATCACGCCCAAGATCCTGATCGCCTGCGACGGCGTGCGCTACGGCGGACGCGACCACGACCGCAGCGCGGTGGTGGCCGAGCTGCGCGCCGCGCTGCCGGGCGTGACGCACGTGCTGGGGCTGGAGGTCCTGGGCGGCACGGCACTGCGGGCCGACGCCTGGTTCGACGCCGCCGCCGGCCGGGACGATGCCGCCACGCGCGCCTTCGCGCCGAGGCCGCTGCCCTTCGACCACCCGCTGTGGATCGTCTACTCGAGCGGCACCACCGGCCTGCCCAAGCCGATCGTGCACGGGCATGGCGGGATCGTGCTGGTGATGCTGGCGCACCTGGTGCTGCACAGCGACATCGGCTGCAGCTACCACCCCAACACGTGGGGCGAGCGCTTCCACTGGTACAGCTCGACCGGCTGGGTGATGTGGAACGCGCAGATGGCCGGCCTGCTGGGCGGCACCACCTGCTGCATCTTCGACGGCAACCCGGCCGGTCCGAAGGACGCGCCCGACTGGACGACCCTGTGGCGCTTCGGCGCGGACGTCGGCGTCACCTTCTTCGGGGCGGGGGCGGCCTTCTTCGGCAACTGCATGAAGGCCGGCGTGGACCTGACCGGCCTGCCGGGCTTGCGCCGGGTCCGGGCGCTGGGCACCACCGGCTCGCCGCTCTCGGAAGACGTGCAGCGCTGGGTCGGCGCGCAGTTCGAGCGGCTCGGCACGCCGGACATCTGGTGGTCGAACATCTCCGGCGGCACCGATTTCGCGGGCGCCTTCATCGGCGGCAACCGCGAGCTGCCGCTGGTGCCCGGCGAGATGCAGTGCCGCCTGCTCGGCTGCGCGGTGGAGGCCTGGGACGCGGAAGGACGCAGCGTCGTCGGCGAGGTCGGCGAGCTGGTCTGCACCCGGCCGATCCCGTCGATGCCGCTGTACTTCTGGAACGACGAAGGCCACCAGCGCTACCTCTCGTCCTACTTCGACACGTACCCCGGCGTCTGGCGGCACGGGGACTGGCTGAAGGTCACGCCGCAGGGCGGCTGCATCATCTACGGCCGCAGCGACGCGACCATCAACCGGCACGGCCTGCGCATGGGCACCAGCGAGCTGTACAGCGCGGTGGAGGCGCTGCCCGAGGTGCTCGACTCCATGGTGGTCGACCTGGAGTACCTGGGCCGCGACAGCTGGATGCCGCTGTTCGTGGTGCTGCGCCCCGGGCTCGTGCTGGACGACGCCATGCGCGCGCGCATCGCGGCCGCCGTGCGCACCGCGCTCAGCCCGCGCTTCGTGCCGGACGCGGTGTTCCAGGTGCCGGAGATCCCGCGCACGCTCTCGGGCAAGAAGCAGGAGTTGCCGGTCAAGAAGCTGCTGCTCGGCCAGCCCCTCGAGAAGGTGGTGAACCGGGACGCCATGGCCAACCCGGGCTGCCTGGACTGGTTCGTGCAGCTGGCACAAGAGCGCGCCGCCGCGCGCGGCTGAGGCGGCGCGGGCTCAAGCCTTCCTGCGGTTGACCAGCACGATGCCGGCCGCCACGCCCGCCAGCGCCAGCACCAGCTGCAGCGTGAGCGGCTCGCCCAGCAGCGCCACGCCGAAGACCAGCGCGAACACCGGCGTGAGGAAGGTGAACGAGGACATCTGCGTGGCCGGGTAGTGCCGCAGCAGCCACATCCACGCCAGGTAGCTCGCGAACGCCCCGATCACGGTCTGCGCGGCCAGCGAGGACCACGCGTATGCGCCGTACCGCAGGGACCACGTCTCGCCCAGGGCGAGGGAGAGCAGGGGGGCCACCGCCGCGGTCACGGCCACCTGGTAGAACAGGGTCTTCTCCGCCGAGGCCGTCGCCAGGCGGGAGCCGCGCAGCACGAGGGTGGTGAGTCCCCACAGCGTGCCGGCGGCGAGCGCCAGCGCATCGCCGCGCAGCTGGCGCGCGGTGGTCGCGCCGGTGAAGCCCTCGCTGAACGCCACGGCCACCGCGGCGAAGGCGATCACCAGGCCCGTCCACTGCACCGGGCGCAGCCGCTCGGTGGGCACGATCCGCGGCAGCAGCAGGGCCACCACGAAGGGCGAGGTGTAGAGGAACACGGTGAGACGCGACGCCGTGGTGTCGCGCAGGCCCAGGTAGATGCAGCTGAACTCGCCGGCGAACAGCGCGCCCGCCAGCAGGCCGGCGCGCAGCGTGCCGTCCCGGGCGAAGAGTGGCACCCGCCGCGCGGCGCACCAGGCCCAGAGCAGGGCGGTGGCACCGGCAAAGCGCAGTGCCGCCTGCCAGAGCGGCGGCACCTCGTCGACGGTGGTCTTGATCAGGATCTGCTGCAGGCCCCAGAACAGGCAGCAGGCCAGGAGCAGGGAGACGGCCAGGCCGTCCAGGTGGTGCTTGCGTTCGGTCACGCCGGCATCGTAGCCGCCGCAGCCGGCACGCTCAGGGGGCGACCAGCTTCTCGAGCAGGTGGCGCAGCGCCTTCTTCTCGGTGGCACCCAGCGCACGCAGCAGCCGCGCCTCGTGCTCCTTGGCCTTCTCCACCAGCGGCTTGACCAGACGGCGGCCGGCCGCCGTGGCGGCGACGAGCGTGCGGCGCTGGTCGCCGGGGTCGGCCTGCAGCGCCACCCAGCCCTGGTCGGCCATGCGCTGCACGAGCTTGGTGACGGTGGGCTGCTTGGACAGAACCTCCTGCGCCAGCTGGCTCACCGTGAGCGGCGCGCTGTCGTGCAGCGTGGCCAGCACCCGCCACTCGATCGAGCTCAAGCCGCGCGCGCGCACCTCGCCGTCGAAATCCTTGTAGAGGGCGTGGTTGGCCTGGCCGAGCAGGTAGCCCAGGTACCCGTCGACGAAACGTTCGCCGGGCATGTCAGAGCGGCAGTTCGGTGTAGAAGCGGCCGCCGTGGAAGAGCAGCGGCGCCGCGCCTGGACGCCAGGTGCAGCGCTCGACCTCGCCGACGAAGATGACGTGGTCGCCTTCCTCGTAGCGGCTGCGATTGAAGCATTCGAACGTGGCGGCCGCGCCGCTGATGAGTGGTGCGTCGCCGCTGCCTCGGGTGTACTCCACGCTGCTCCAGCGGTCCGCACCCTTGAGCGCGAACCGCTCGGCCAGCGTCTTCTGGTCGGCCGAGAGGATGTTGATGGCGTAGTGGGACCCGGTGCTGAACGCCGGCAGCGACGCCGCCGCGCGCGCCAGGCTCCAGAGCACCAGCGGCGGATCGAGCGAGACCGAGTTGAACGAGCTGGCGGTCAGGCCGATCGGCCGCCCCTCCGCCGTCGTCGCCGTCACGATGGTGACGCCGGTGGCGAACATGCCCAGCGCCGAGCGGAACTCCCGTGAGGAGAAGGCGGGCGGTTGGGCCTGGCGTGGCGGGCTCATCAGCAAGGTTTGCATGAATTTTCATGTAGTATGGACCAAACCGGGATGACCATGTTGCAGGAACACCTCGAGCCGGCCTGGCTGGACGCCTTCGAAACCGTGTTGCTGCGCTGCGGCATCGCACCGGACGACACCGTCGCGGTGCTGGCGGAGAGCCAGAGCCGGCCGGTGCTGGTGCAACTCGCGCAGGCCGCCGCGGCCCGCCTGAAGGCGCGCAGCTTCACCCTCGTCCTGCCCACGCCTTTCGAGCCAAATGGGCCTCCCGCCCGCTCCACGGGGGCCTCTGTTGCTATACAAAACATAGCGCCTGTGGTCGCCGCGCTGGCCTCGAGCACGCTGGTGGTCGACTGCACGGTGGAGGGCCTGATGCACGCACCGGAGCTGCCCGCCATCCTGCGGGGCGGGGCGCGCGTGGTCTACGTGAGCAACGAACACCCCGAAGCGCTGGCGCGGCTGGCCCCATCGGACGATGGCTCCTTGGAGCTACGCGTGAAGGATCACGTCAAGCGCCTGCGGGCCGCGCGCGAGATGCGCGTGACCTCGGCGGCCGGCACCGATTTGCGCATCGCACTCCAAGGCGCGGTGGCCGGCGGCAACTGGGGCTACACCACGCGGCCCGGCACCATGACGCACTGGCCCGGCGGCCTGGCACTGGCCTTCCCGGCGGCGGGCAGCGTCAACGGACGACTGGTGCTGGCCGAGGGCGACGTCAATCTCACCTTCAAGCGCTACCTGGAGCGCCCCGTCGACCTGGCGATCGAGGACGACCACATCGTGCGCATCGGCGGCAGCGGGCTCGATGCCGAGCTGATGCGCAGCCACATCGCGGCATGGGGCGAACGCGCCGCCTACGCGGTCAGCCACGTGGGTTGGGGACTGAACCCGCAGGCGCGCTGGGACAGCATGGCGCTGTACGACAAGCGCGACTTCAACGGCACCGAGCTGCGCGCCTTCGAAGGCAACTTCCTCTACAGCACGGGCGCGAACGAGGTGGCCGGGCGCCACACGCGGGGCCACTTCGACCTGCCGATGCGCGGCTGCACCATCACGCTGGACGGCGTGCCGGTGGTGGAAGAGGGGCGGGTGCGCGCGTGAGCCGCATGCCGACCTTCAGCACGCTCGGCTCGGGCCCCACCGTGCTGATGCTGCACGGCGTGGGCGGCGGCCACCTGGCCTTCGCGCCGCAGGTGGAGACGCTGGCGTCCTACGGCTTCCGGGCGGTCGCCTGGGACATGCCCGGCTACGGCCGCAGTCCGCCGATCGAGCCGTACAACTTCAAGGGCCTGGCCGAGAGCTGCATCGCGCTGATCGAGGGGCTGGGCTGCGCGCACGTCGTGCTGCTCGGGCACAGCATGGGCGGCATGGTGGCCCAGGAGGTGGTGGCGCGCCGGCCCGACCTGGTCAGCCGGCTGGTGCTGTGCGGCACCTCCCCGGCGTTCGGCAAGCCGGACGGGGAGTGGCAGCGCGCCTTCCTGGCCGAACGCACCGCGCCGCTGGACGCCGGGCAGAGCATGGCCGAGCTGGCCGAGCTGCTGGTGCCGCGCATGATCGGCCCCGGCTCGCTGCCCGAGGGCGTGCGCCTGGCCACCCACTGCATGGCCGGCGTGAACCCGTCCACCTACCGGCGGGCGCTGGAAGCGATGCTCGGCTTCGACCGGCGGGCCAACCTGCAGCACATCCACGTGCCCACCCTGCTGATCGCCGGCGAGCACGACCGCAACGCGCCGCCGGCCATGATGAAGAAGATGGGGCAGGCCATCGCCGGCAGCACCTTCCTGGAGATGGCGGGCATCGGCCACCTGCAGAACCTGGAGGCGCCCGAGGCCTTCGACGCGGCGGTGCTGAACTTCCTGGCCCTGCCCCGCCACCTGCTGCACTGACGAAGGGGGACACCATGCGCACCGTTCGCAACCCGGAGGCGCCGTGGACGCGCTGACCGCCCTGGGCTTCACGCCCGCCGTCGGCGACGCCGACTTCACGCCGCGCCAGCGCGAACTGCTCGCGCAGGTGCACGCGCTCGGCGCCGCGCGGTTCGCGCCGCGCGCATCGCAGTGGGACGAGACCGCGAGCTTTCCGTTCGCCAACTACGACGACCTTCGCACCGCGGGGCTGCTGGGGCTGTGCGTGCCCGCCGCCGAGGGCGGCGGCGGGGCCGACTACGCCACCTACATGATGGTGGCGGCGGAGATGGGCCGCTTCTGCGGTGCCACCGCGCTCACCTGGAACATGCACGTGAGCTCCACCTTGTGGACCGGCGTGCTGGCCGACGGCATTCCGATGACTCCCGCCGAGCGCGAGGAACACCTGCAGCGGCGCGGCCTGCATTTCCGTCGCGTGGTGGACGAGGGCGCGGTCTACGCGCAGCCGTTCTCGGAAGGCAGCGCCGCCGCCGCGGGCCGCGCGCCCTTCGGCACCACGGCGCGCAAGGTCGACGGGGGCTGGGTCGTGAACGGCCGCAAGATCTTCGCCTCGCTCTCGGGTGCGGCCGACTACTACGGCATCCTGTGCACCGAGGAGCGCGAAGGGGTCGATCCCGATCCGCGCGACACGCTGTACCTGGCGGTGCCCGCGACGAGCGATGGCGTCGCCGTCAGCGGCGAGTGGAACCCGCTGGGCATGCGCGGCACCGTCAGCCGCAACCTGACCTTCCGGAACGTCTTCGTGCCCGATGCCGAGCAGCTCATGCCGCGCGGCGTGTACTTCAAGGGCGCGCAGGCCTGGCCCGCCATGTTCTTCACGCTCGCGCCCACCTACCTCGGGCTCGCGAACGCGGCCTACGACTTCACGGTGCGCTACCTGCGCGGCGAGGTCGAGGGTGAGCCGCCGGTCAAGCGCCGCATGTACCCGACCAAGCAGATCGCGGTGGCGCAGATGCGCATCCAGCTGGAGAACCTCAAGAGCATCTTCCTGCGTGCCATCCACGAGGCACGACCGAGCCCGTCAAAGGACGAGCGGATGCGGCTCTATGCCGCGCAGTACACGGTGATGGAGGGTGCGAACGACCTGGCCCGGCTGGCGATCCGCACCTGCGGGGGCCAGAGCATGATGAAGCACCTGCCCCTGGAGCGGGTCTACCGCGACAGCCGCTGCGGCTCGCTCATGCTGCCCTGGACCGCCGAGCTGGTGCTGGACCGCATGGGACGCGAGACGCTGTACGAGCCGGGCGAGCGGGATGCGTGAGGGCGGGCGCCGCCGCACCGGCGCCGCGCTGCTGGTGGCGCTGGCCGCATCCGCACCCGCAAGCGCATCCGGACCCGCGAGCGGCTCCGCCTCCATGCCTGCCGCGGCACGGCCCGCGGCGAAGGCCGTGGCCGCGCCGGCCTGCGACACCTTCGTGCCTGCGCTGCCGAACGTCAGCCGCAGCCAGTGCGTGGCGGCGCAACTCGCGGACAGCGGCGCGCGCTCGGTGCGCGGCGTGCCGCTCTACCTGCGCGACCTGCCGGATGCCGGCGCCCGCCTGCGGGTGCTGGTGACCGGCGCCATCCACGGCGACGAACTGTCGGCCGCGTCGGTGGCGCTGCACTGGATCGGGCTGGCGCAGCACGGCCCCGCGCTGCCGCAGCCGGTGCACTGGCGCTTCGTGCCCATGCTGAACCCGGACGGGCTGCTGGCCCGACCGCCGCGGCGCACCAATGCCAACGGGGTCGACCTCAACCGCAACTTCCCGACGCCGCGCTGGGAGCGCGACGCGCGCACCTACTGGGAGCAGCGCACCCGGAAGGACCCGCGGCGCTGGCCGGGGCGCAAGCCGCTGTCGGAGCCGGAGAGCCGCTTCCTGCACGAGCAGATGGAGCAGTTCCGGCCGCAGCTCATCGTGGCGATCCACGCGCCCTACGGCGTGCTCGACTTCGACGGTCCGTCGGTGCCGCCGTCGCGGCTGGGCCGGCTCTACCTGGACCAGGTGGGCATCTTCCCCGGCTCGCTGGGCAACTACGGCGGCGTCCACAAGGGCGTGCCCGTGGTGACGATCGAGTTGCCGAACGCGATGCGGACCCCGCTCGACGCCGAGATGCGGCAGATGTGGGTCGACCTGTTGCGCTGGATGGGCGAGCGCATCCTGCCGGCCGCCAGCGGCGCGCGCTGAGGCGGGCCACAATGGCCGGCCCACGCGAGGAGCCCATGCCAGACACCAGCACTGCAGAGATCGCCGCCCGGTTCGGCAGCGGACGCGAGGTCCGCCGCATCGAGGACGAGGGCCTGCTCAAGGGGGCGGGCCGCTTCACCGACGACGAGGCCCCCGCGGGCGGGCTGCGCGCGGTGTTCGTGCGCTCGCCGCACCCGCATGCCCGCATCCTGTCTGTCGACGCGCAGCCCGCACGCGCACTGCCGGGCGTGGCCCTGGTGCTGACCGGCGCCGAGCTGCTGGCCGCCGGTGCCAAGGCGCTGCCCGTCAACGCCAGCTTCAAGCGCCCGGGCGGCGCCAAGGGGGCGTCTCCGGCGCGGCCGATCCTGGCCCACGACCGCGTGCGCTTCGTCGGCGAACCCGTCGCCGTGGTGGTGGCGCAGACCCTGCAACAGGCCCGCGACGCGGCCGAGGCGGTGTGGGTGGACTACGAGCCGCTGCCCGCCGTGGTGGACGTGCCGGGCGCGGTGGCCGGTGGCGTGGCGCTGTGCGACGAGGCACCGGACAACATCGCGGCCGAGGCGCGCTACGGGGACGAGGCCACCACCGCATCCGCGTTCGCCGGCGCGGCGCACGTGGTGCGGCTGCAGCTGGAGAACCAGCGCGTGGCGGCCCTGTCGCTGGAGCCGCGCAGCGTGCTGGCCTGGACCGCCGAGGACGGACGGCTCACCGTGCGCATGAGCACGCAGATGCCCTCGGGCGTGCGCAACGCGATCTGCGACGCGCTGGGGCTGGCGCGCGAGCAGGTGCGGGTGACGGTTGGCGACGTCGGCGGCGGCTTCGGCATGAAGACGGGCGCCTACCCGGAGGACCTGGCACTGGCCTGGTGCGCCTGGACGCTGCGCCAGCCGGTGCGCTGGGCGGCCGATCGCGGGGAGGAGTTCGTCTCCTCCCACCATGGCCGCGACGTGCGCACCAAGGCCGAGCTCGCGCTGGCAGCGGACGGCCGGATCCTGGCGTTGCGCCTGCGCTCGCTCGCCAACGTGGGGGCCTACGCCACCGGCACCGGCGTGGCGATCCAGCTGCTGATCGGCCCCTGGGTGCAGACCAGCGTGTACGACATCCCGCTGGTGGATTTCCAGTTCCGCGCGGTGCTCACCAACACCGCGCCGACCGGCGCGTACCGCGGCGCGGGTCGCCCCGAGGCGATCTACACGATCGAGCGCCTGATGGACGAAGCGGCCCGGCAGAGCGGCATCGACCGCATCGCGCTGCGCCGCCGGAACTTCATCCGCCCCGAGCAGATGCCCTACCGCAATCCGATGGGCCAGACCTACGACGTGGGCCGCTTCGAGCACGTGATGGACCAGGCGCTGGTGCGGTGCGACTGGGACGGCTTCGAGGCGCGGCGGCAGGCCAGTGCCGCGCGCGGCCTCCTGCGCGGACTGGGCATCGCCACCTTCCTCGAATGGACCGGCGGCAATGCGCTCGAAGAGCGCGTCACGGTCAGCGTGCTGGGCGACGGCACCATCGAGGTGTTCTCCGCGGTGAACGCGATGGGACAGGGGATTGCCACCACGCTGGCGCAACTGGTCGTCGACGTGTTCGGCGTGCCAATGGACCGCGTGCGGGTGGTGCTGGGCGACACCGACCGCGGGGACGGGTTCGGCAGTGCCGGATCGCGCTCGCTCTTCACCGGCGGGTCGTCGCTGCGCGTGGGTGCGGAGCGCACGCTGGAGGAAGCCCGCCGGCTGGCCGCGCGTGCGCTCGAGGCCGGCGCGGAAGACCTGGAGTACGCGGCCGGCGCGTTCCGTGTCCGCGGCACCGACCTGGCGCTGGACCTCTTCGCGCTGGCCGGCCAGCAGCCGCAAGGCCGCATCCACCTGGAGAACACCACCGCCGTCGCCGGCCCGAGCTGGCCCAACGGCTGCCACGTCAGCGAGGTCGAGCTGGATCCGCAGACCGGCGTGGTGCAGGTGGTGCGCTACGGCAGCGTCAACGACGTGGGACGCGTGGTCAACCCGATGATCGTGCGCGGCCAGCTGGATGGCGGCGCGGTCCAGGGGCTCGGCCAGGCCCTGATGGAACAGATGGTCTACGACGCCGACAGCGGCCAGCCGATCACCGGCAGCCTGATGGACTACGCCGCGCCGCGAGCCGATGTCGTGGCGTGCGACTTCGACACGCACATGGACGAGTCCACGCCCTGCCGCAACAACCCGCTGGGCGTGAAGGGCGTCGGCGAGCTCGGCACGATCGGCGCCACGCCCTGCGTGGTGAACGCCGTGGCCGATGCGCTGGCGCGGGGCGGCCGTCCCGAACTGGCGCCGCGGCTGCAGATGCCGCTCACGCCAGGCCGGCTGTGGGACCTGTTGGCGGCCACGGCCACGGCCCCGGGTCAGGGCGTGATGCGCAGGTAGAACGGCCGGTAGAGCGCCCGGTCGCTGAACGGCGCGGGCACGGCGGCCGTGGGCGGATTCAGGCCGCCCGACAGCTTGATCCACACGAGGTTGGCGACGTCGTCGTGGAAGTAGGCGTCGGGCGCTCCATCCAGAAGCTCTTGACGCGTGCCGCGCCACTGGAACCGCCGCGTTTGTCCGGTGGCACCCACCGTGAGGTCACTGAGCTGGCCGACGATGGGCTCGTTGGCCAGGCTGTTCAGCGTGGTCGAGAACACGTTGGCGGTCGCCCCATGGAACTCCACGGCGAGAACGACCGTGTCGGCTGCCGTGTGCATGTTGCCGATGGTCATGCGCACGTCGGCCAGGGGGCCCTGCGCGTTCGGAACCGGCGCACCTGCGCTGTGGTAGCCGGGAAAGGTCATCACGAACACACCGCCCTGGCGCATCGCGAAGTGCCGCATGTTCGGCAGCAGCGTGTTGGCCGCCGCGGCGGGCGCGACGCCTGCCACCGCCCAGGTGCCCAGCGGGTTGTCCGGTGCGGCGGGGTCGCGGCGTTCGACCGACAGCGCCATGTGGGCGGAGTGGTCCGCGTTGTTGCGGTCCAGCACGAAGTACTCGGCCCCGTAGTACTGGCCGGGGCAGGACCGCCCGTTCAGGCCCGCGGGCTGGACGTCGACGCAGTCGTTGCCGGTCAGGAACGGGGTGTCGTACACCCAGTTCCAGCCGGGTGTGCCGACGATGCCCTCGTGGTCGACGATCGCCCCGGCGAAGGCGAAGTGCGCCTGCGAAGGCGTGGAGCGCCGCCCTCCGGCCGCGTTGATCCGCACGTTGCCCTGGTTCATCTGCAGCGAGCGCTCCACCGGCCGCAGGTAGTAGTCGTCGTTGGCGAAGGCGCCGCTGGGCATCGAGCCGGATGCGGTGAACTGCGGTCCATTGAGCAGCGTCAACTCCGCCGCGGTGACGAACGGGAAATTGATGATCGTGTTGTGGTGCATGGCCACCCCGCCGTGGTAGCTGGCGAATGCCGAGGGCGGCTCCACCGCGCGGACGCCGCGGAAGGCGGCATGCGCGTTGCTGTTCGAGATAAGCAGCGTCTGCCAGGTGTTGGCGTTGTTCAGGCTCGTGCCCACGATCAGCGAACGCCGGATGTGGCTGAGCGCGGTGGATCCGATGAAGAACTTGCTGGTGTTGTCCGCCGAGACCCATTCCTCGTAGCTCGCGCCGTTCACCCGGTTCCAGATGCCTTCCCGGTTCTTGTAGGTAGTAATGCGGCGCAGGGCGAAGGGCTGCACGGGATTGCCTTCGCCGGCCGGCTGCTGGTTGGCCGTGGGCTGGTACAGCAGGCCCTGCACGGCGCCGTGGGGGGCGGTCGTGACCGGCGGGTCGTCGAACATCACGCCGGCCAGGTTCACCGAGTGCGCAACGTTGTCGTCGAAGGTGCCGAAGGGCGTGTGCTGCGGCCGGATCGTGACCTGGGGGGCCGGCTTGCGGCTGTCCGGGTGCCCGATGGCGGCCGCGGGAAAGGCCAGCCAGTAGCCGTTGCCCTCGATGTCGGCGACCGCGTTGTGCCGCACCACGTTGTCGGGGTGCGTGATCCACATGCCACTGGGGCCGCCGCGGCCGGTGGCGTTCGGTGCATCGTGGGCCAGGAAGACGTTGCCTGCGCCCGGGCCCCGCACGTGCAGCACGAGATTGCCTTCGATGAGGTTGCGCCGCTCCACTGCGTCTTCCAGGAAGATCGCGTGGCCGCGGATGTCGTGGCAGATGTTGTTGGCGACCTGCACGCCGTTGGTGCCGTGGATGGTCACGCAGCGGTTCATCGACTGGCTGATCACCGAGTTGCGCAGCACGTGGCCGGTCGCATCGCCGATCGGGTCGCCGCCGACGTAGCTCAGCATGTGCCAGTGGAACGGGTAGCGGCCGGAGATGCCCCGCTGTCCCACCCGGCGCAGGTGCACGCCGTCCACCACCACTTGCGAGGACAGCCCCATCACCATGACGTGGGCGCCGAAACCCTGCAATTGCCAAGGGCCATCGTCCGCGCCCTGGATCACGATTCCGCGGGTGAGGTTGCCGACCTCGGCGCGCTGGTCGATCGCAGTGGGCGCCGGCGCGGCCGGCGGCACGTGGCCGGCGGGTGTCTCGGCGAGGCCGGCGGCGGAGGGGTATTGCAAGCGGCCCCAGCGCGCGGCCGACAGCCCGGCGGTCAACTGGAGCGTCGTGCCGCCGTTGGCGGTGCCGGCCAGCGTGCGCAGGTCGGTCTGCACGATGCCATAGAAGTCGGTCGGTGCCACGACGATCTCGTCGTTGGCGCTCCAGTCCGGCACCGGCTGCAGCACGGTCAACGCCGTCGCCCCGTTGGCGGCATGCTGGTTCAGCTTGGTCCACGGCGTGGCCGGGCGGCGCCCGTGCAGCGACAGGCGGCCGTTCGTCACCAGCAGCGCGCGGGTGCCCATGTTGGGCATCACCTGGTGGGTGGTCACGTCGTGGGTGAGCGTGATCACGGCGTCGTTCTGGAAGGGCTGGTCGGCCTCGCCGATCTCCAGGGCGCCGCCCAGCACGTGGATCCAGTCGGCGCTGAGTGCGCGGGGGCCGGTGTCGGCGAAGCGCAGGGTGCCCCGCACGGTCAGCCCGCCCAGCGCTGGTGGATCGGTGTCCAGCAGGATGCAGGTGCCCGGCGGGATGTCGACTGCGGCGTCGAGCCCGGGCGGCGTTCCGCCCCAGGTGGCCGCGTCGGACCAGGCCAGGCAGGAGGCGGCGGACGCCGGTGGCGGAGGACCGCCGGGCGCCGCCGCCGGTGCGGCCGCCACCGGCCCGCTGCTGCCCCCGCCGCCGCCGCAGGCGTACAGCGCGGCCGACGTGGCGAGGACGACCGAGAGGCCGAGTGCAGAGGTGATGCGGCGTTGGGCCATGGTGTCCGTCTCCTGGGTGGAGTGCCGAACGTAGGGGTCCAGGCCCGGAAAAGCATCTGTCGAAAGTCATGCGCGCCCGGTGGCGGCGCGCGGCCCGCACCGGGTGCTCAGGCGCCCAGGAAGCCGAAGGCGAGCTCGGGGCGTTGGCCCGAGATCAGTTCGGCGATGGCCTTGCCGGATCCGGCGCCATGGGTCCAGCCGAGCGTTCCGTGTCCCGCATTGACCCAGAGCCCCGCGATGCGGGTGCGGCCGATGAAGGGGATGTTGGTGGGCGTCGCGGGGCGCAGTCCGGTCCAGTAGCGCGGCTGGCCGCCCTCGGCTTCGGACCGGGTGTCGCACACGCCCGGCAGGACCTCCTGGACGCGGCGCGCGAGCATGCGGCAGCGGGCCTGCGCGATCGGGGTGTCCAGGCGCGTGTCGAACCCGGCCAGCTCGATCGTGCCGGCGACGCGCAGCACGTCGCCCAGCCGGGAGAAGGCGCACTTCACCTCGTCGTCGATGGTGCTCACGCTCGGAGCACGGGCGGCATCCAGGATGCGGAAGGTCGCGCTGTAGCCCTTGCCGGGATAGATGGGCAGGTCCACGCCCACCTGCCGCAGCAGCGGCGCGCTGTACGAGCCGCAGGCGACCACGGCCGCGTCGGCGCGCAGGTCCTCGGCCGCGCCGCCATGGCGCGGTCGCACCCGCACCGAAGACAGCACGCCGCCGCGCACCTCCAGCTGCGTGACGTCATGCTCGAAAAGCATGCGGGCGCCTTGCGCCGCGCAGCGGGCGGCCAGCTGCTCGGTGAAGAGCCGCGCATCGCCGCTCTCGTCGCTGGCCGTGTACGTGCCGCCGACGATGCGGTGGGAGAACGAGGCGAACGCCGGCTCGATCGCCAGCAGCTCCTCGCGCGTGACGACCCGGCGCTCCACCCCGAACCGCTGCATCAACCGCGCCGCTTCGGCCGCACCGTCCAGCGAGGCCTGGTCCGTGAAGAAGTGGGCGATGCCGCGTTCCAGCCGGTGGTACTCCAGCCCCGTGCTGCGGACGATGTCCTTCAGCGCGGCGTGGCTGTAGGCGCCCAGCGCCACCAGTTGCCGCACGTTGCGCTCGAACGCGGTGTCGTTGCACTCGGCCAGGAAGCGCAACCCCCACCGCCACTGCTGCCAGTCCAGCCGCGGGCGGAACAGCAGCGGGGCGTCGCGCCGGAACATCCACTGCAGGAGCTTGGCGGGCGCGTGGCGGTTGGCCCACGGCTCGCAGTAGCTCACCGAGATCTGCGCCGCGTTGGCGAAGCTGGTCTCCAGCGCGGCACCGGGCTGGCGGTCCACCAGGGTCACCGTGTGCCCGCGCTCGAGCAGGTGCCAGGCGGTGCTCACGCCGATGATCCCGGCGCCGAGGACGAGTACGTGCATGCCCCGAGTGTGCGCGAAGCGCGCCCGCGGCACCGCGCCCGCCGCCCGGATTGGCACAGCATTAGAATTTGGGCATGAGCACCGTCGCCCTCCGGCCGTCCTTCAAGGAACAGATGTTGGCCGCACGCGAGGAGGCGATCATCCAGAACGTCAATCGCCTGCTGGCCGAGAAGGGCTTCGACGCCATGACGGTCGACGAGGTGGCCGGCGCGGTGGGCATCGCCAAGGCCAGCCTCTACAAGCACTTCCCCAGCAAGGAAGACCTGGCGGCCGCCGCGATGGTGCGGGTGATGCGCCGGGCGCACGACTTCCTGCGCGGCATCGACCCGGCGCTCGCCGAAGTCGACAAGCTCAAGACGGTGGTGCGCTGGATGCTGCAGGAGCAGCTGGCGGGCCAGATGCCGTCGCTGCCGAGCCAGAACTCCAGCCTGCGTGCCGCCCTGATGGGCAGCCGCGACTACCTGGACGTGCTCATGCAGATCAGCGACCAGCTCGGCGAATGGATCGAGGCCGCCCAGCGTCGCGGCAGCATCAATCCCCAGCTGCCGCCGCTGGCCGTGCTCTACACGCTCTACGCGCGCGCCTGCGATCCCGTCGTCGGCTTCCTGAAGGCGGCCGGCCAGCACGACGACGAGACCATCGTCGCGCTGGTGCTGAGCACCTGCTTCGACGGCCTCAGCGCCCGCTAGGGCGCCGCCGCGCCGGCCGCCGCCACCTCGACCAACAGCTGCGGCAGGAAACCCGCCTGCTCGCCCTTGCGCGCGTAGCCCAGCGGGTTGGCGACCACCCGGCAGCCTCCCACCCGGTAGTCCTGGGGGCAGTGCAGGTGTCCGTGCACCCACAGCGCCGCCTGCGGCAGGAGCTCGTCCAGTGCGTTGCAGAAGCCGGCGGTGCCCGGCGTGAGGCCGTAGCGCGGGTCGGCGCTGCGCAGGGACGGGGCGAAGTGGGTCACCACCACGGTCGGGCCATCGAACGGCCGCGCCAGCGCCGCGCGCAACCAGGCCTGGCATTCCAGCCCGAGCGCGCGCCAGCCCTGGGCCAGCAACGGTTCGCCGTGCCGCGTCGCGGCCGTCTTGGGCAGGTAGAAGTCGGCGGCACGGAAGGCCTTCTCGCGCTGCTTCAATGCCCGGGTGGTGTCGGCCGCCTCGGCCGCCAGGGCATCGAAGTCGGTCCAGAGCGTGGTGCCGAGGAAGCGCACGCCGTCCAGCACGACCGTTTCGCGCTCCAGCCACGTGATGCCGAGCCGTTCGCAGGTCTGGCGCAGCCGCAGGTGCGCCGCGTCGAAGTCGAGGTTGTCGTACTCGTGGTTGCCCGGCACGAACAGCACCGGCGTGGGCCAGCCGTGCCGCGGCGAGAAGCGTTCCAAGCCGAAATCGTCCCCGGCCAGCCGGCTGCCGGGCTGGTAGGAACCGATGTCGCCCGCCAGCACCAGCAGCCGGGCGCCGGGCGCCGGGGCGACGGTGACGTCGGGCTGGGTTTCGAGGTGCAGGTCGGACAGCAGCTGGAACTTCACCCACCGATTGTCAGGCGGCCAGCGCGCCCCGGGTGGCCCAGCGGCCTTCCAGGGCCATCCACAGCTGCTGCCATGCGCGGCCGCGGGCCGGGCGGCGCACCTGCACCGGCATCCAGTCCAGGCAGGCCAGGCCCCGGCGTGCGTCGACCGCGCTGACCCAGATGGCCGTGTTGGGGGCGACGCGCAGAGCCTCGCCCGGCTCGATGATGTGGTCGGCCGGGCTCCACTCGCCGTCGACGGTGGCCCAGAGGCTGCCCTGGCGGCCGTGCAGCACGGCGCCGTGCGGGCCGGCCACGAGGCGGACCACCTTCCCGGGGAACAGCATGCGGCCGGCGGTGGCGGGGGAGGGGGTGCTGGTGCGTGCCATGGTTCAGCCCATCACCGTCACGCGGCCGTCGGGCTGCGCGTCGAGCGCGCCCAGCTGCATCACCTCGGCCAGCAGCTCGTACGCGGCGGCCCAGGCTTCCCGCACCTCGGGCGTGAACCTGTCGCCCAGGCCGCGCTCCAGGGTCCACAGCAGCGCGCCGCCCACGGTCTGATAGTGCTGCGGCTGCACGCCATAGCCCACGTGCCGCGCGCCGAGCTGGCGGACCACCGGGGCCAGCGTCTCCAGGTTGCGCAGGCCGGCGACGGCGGCGCCGATCATGCTCATGAGCATCTGGCCCTGGCGCGGCATGTCGCCCTTGAACAGCGCACGCAGGCTGGGGTCCATGGCGAACAGGCGCTGGTAGAACAGTTCCGCCGCGGTGGCGGCGATCGGCTTGACTTCGGCAAAGCTGGCCTGGACGAGGTCGATCTGGGAGGGGCTCATGGGGTCTTCCTTGGTGTGGGGCAGGGGTCCTGCACGCCATGCATGGATCAAGGTCCGTGCCAAGCGCGATGTCCAATGAAATCAACAACTTGGAGGAGGACCCGCCCCCGTGCACTGTCGGGATCGGCCGACAGGCGCTGCCCCCGAACACAAGGGTTTTCCCCCGACCAGCGGCGTGGCGGCACCTGTCGGCCAATCCCGACAGGTGCGGGGCCCTCAGTCCTTGAACGCCGACGGATCGATCTGGTGGCGCCCGAGCAGGGCGTAGAAGTCGGTGCGGTTCCGGTGCGCGAGCCGCGCCGCCTGGCTCACGTTGCCCGCGGTGAGCTTGAGCAGCTGCGTGAGGTACTCCCGCTCGAACTGCCGGCGGGCCTCGTCGAAGGGCAGCAGGTCGCCCCCGGGCGTGCCCTGGTGGGCCAGCGCACGTTCGACCAGCGTGCGCGGCACCAGAGCGCCGGGCGAGAGCACGACGCACTTTTCCACCAGGTTCTGCAGCTGGCGCACGTTGCCCGGCCAGGGCGCCGCCGCCAGCAATTCGAGGCCGCCCGGTGCGAAGCCGTTCACCGGCTTGCCGTAGCGCTGCGCCAGGCTGGCGCGGAAGTGCTGGGCCAGCAGCACGATGTCTTCCCGCCGCTGGCCCAGCGGCGGCAGGGTCAGCTGCACCACGTGCAGCCGGTAGTACAGGTCCTCCCGGAAGCGGCCGGCGACCACCTCCTGCGACAGCGTGCGGTGCGAGGCGGAGATGATCCGCACATCGACCTTGACGGTGCGCTCGGCACCCACCGGCCGCACCTCGCCTTCCTGCAGCGCACGCAGGAGCTTGACTTGCAGCGGCAGCGGAAGGTCGCCGATCTCGTCCAGGAACAGCGTGCCGCGGTGTGCCTCCTGGAACAGCCCCGGCCGGTCGCGGACCGCCCCGGTGAAGGCACCCTTGACGTGGCCGAACAGCTCGGACTCGATCAGGTTCTCGGCCACCGCGCCGCAGTTCACCGCCACCAGCTTCTGCGCGTTGCGCGGGCTGGCCGCGTGGATCGCGCGGGCCAGCAGTTCCTTGCCCGTGCCGCTCTCGCCCTGCACCAGCACCGGCGCGTCGGTCTGCGCGACCATGCGTGCCTCGGCCAGCAGCTCCTGCATGCGCGGGCTGCGGGTCAGGATGGCTTCGCGCCAGGTGTCCTCGTCGGCCGCATCTGCGTCGCCGCCGCCGGGCATGTTGGCGCCCAGCGCCTGCGAGGCGGCCAGTGCCCGATCGACCTCGACCATGAGGTCGCGGGCTTCGAAGGGCTTGGCGATGTAGCCGAACACGCCCCGGCGCAGCGCCTTGACCGCGTCGGCGATGGTGCCGTGCGCGGTGAGCATCAGCACCGGCAGCAGCGGGTGGCGCCGGTGCACCGCCTCGAACAGCTGCAGGCCGTCCATGCCGCCCATGCGCATGTCGGTGATCAGCAGCTGCGGCAACTCGCGGTCCAGCACGCCGAGCGCGGCTTCGCCACTGGCGGCCTCGACCACCTGGTGGCCTTCGCCACGCAGCCGCAGCGACAGCAGGCGCAGCAGCGCCGCGTCGTCGTCGACGATGAGGATGCGCGCCATCAGCCGGCCGCCGGGGCGTGCAGCCGCACGCGGAAGGTGGTGCCGGCGCCAGGCGGGCTGTCCACCGTGATGGTGCCGCCGTGCAGCTGGACGCATTCGCGCACCACGTGCAGCCCGATGCCGGTGCCCTGCACGTTGCCCACGTTGGTGCCGCGGTGGAAGCGCTCGAAGAGGCGCGGCAGGTCCTGCGGCGGGATCCCGATGCCCCGGTCGACGATCGACAGGCACAGCGTGTCCCCGTCGGCAGTCGCGGTGCAGCGGACGGGAGCATCGGCCGGCGAGTACTTCAGGGCGTTGCCGAGCAGGTTGACCAGGATGTGCCGCAGCAGGCGCGCGTCGATGCGGCGCACCTCTGCACCCGTGCCGCCGGCGTCCCAGCGCAGCGCGATCCGCGACGACTGCGCATGGGCCTGGTCGAGCTCCGTCACCAGCTGCACGAGCAGCGGGCCCACCGCCAGCGGCTGCGGCTCGAACACGAACTGCCCCGCCTCGAGGCGGCTGGTGAGCAGCACCTGTTCGACCATGCCGTTCATGCGGGCCACCGCTCCCTTGATCAGGCCCACCACTTCCTTGCGCTCGGCCTCGGGCAGCCGGGTGCCGTAGTCGTCCAGCAGCTCGATCGACGACAGGATGGCCGCCAGCGGCGTGCGGAACTCGTGCGACGCCACCGCCACGAAACGCGACTTCATCTCGGACAGTTCCCGCTCGCGTGCCAGTGCGAAGCGGATCTCGTCCTCCGCCTGCCGCCGCTGCGTGATGTCGGTCAGGAAGTTGAGCGTGGCCGGTGCGTTCTGCCACTCCAGCACCACGCCCGAGATCTCGAGCCAGCGCACCTCGCCGCCGGTGGTGACGACGCGGAACTGGTAGCGGTTGTCCACCGCTTCGCCGCGCAGCCGCCGCACGTGGTTCTCCAGCACCCGCGCACGGTCGTCGGGATGGATGAACTCGATGAAGGGCTTGCGCAGCGCGGTCTCCTCGTCCTGGCCGGTGAGGGCCAGCGCGCTCGGGTTGGCGTAGAGGATGCGCCCGGCCGAGGTGACGAGGATGCCTTCGCTGACGTTCTCGACGACCTTGCGGTACTTGGCCTCCGATTCCGCCAGCGCGCGCTCGGCGGCCTTGCGCTGGGAGATGTCCCGGATGAACGAGCTGAAGGTGTGGTGCGCGCCGGTGCGCACCGGCCAGACCGACAGCTCGATGTCGAATTCCTCGCCTGAGCGCCGCACGGCGGTGGTCTCCACCCGGCGCCCGAAGATCCGCGCCGACCCCTCGCGCAGGTAGTGCGCGATGCCGCCGTGGTGTGCTGCGTGGTGGGCGCGCGGCACGATCAGGTCGGTGAGCACGCGTCCCTGCGTCTCGTGCTGGCGCCAGCCGAAGATGCGCTCGGCCGCCTGGTTCCAGTCGATGACCCGGCTCTCCTCGTCGATCGTGATCACCGCGTCGTTGGCGGTCGCGATCAACGTGGACAGCCGCCGGGTGGCTTGGTCGAGATCCCGCTCGGCATCGGTGCGGCGGCTGATCTCGGCACGCAGGCGCGCGGCGTCGTCCTGTTGGGACGAGAGTTCCCGGGCCACGTGCGTGACCCGCAGTGCGCCCGACGGCGTGCGCATCGGGATCGCCTGCTCCGCCAGGCGCGCGGTGCGCGCCTCGGTGCCGGCGCGGGCCGCAAGGAGTACGCGGTACTCGGCCTGGAAGCCCTGCTCCGGCAGGCGTGCGTGCAGCGCCGCAAGCCGGCCGAGGTCGTCCGGGTGCACCGGCTCGAGCGGCCGCAGGTGCGGACCGTCGTGGTCCGCCGCGGTCACGCCCCAGAAGCGCAGGAACGCGGCATTGGCGAAGGTGATGCGGTTCGTGCCCGGCTCCCGGACCCACACCAGCTCGTCGACCGCCTGCGCCACGGGGGCGATCCAGGATTCTGCGGACGGCGCGGCGAGGACCGGGTTCATGTGGCCGCCAGCATAGCGGCCACGGATGGGCGCCGCCCGAACCGATGTGCGCCCTTCATGCCCGGCAACTGCCGTGCGCATGCGGATCCGGCATGGCACCGAGCTGGGATTGGGCTTGCAACCCTAGGGAAAACCCTTACTCTTGGGTTCTGATCCCCACTGCACTCCGGTGCTCGATTGCCATGAACTCGTTTTTCGCCCTGATCGTCCGCCTCGCCACGCCCGCCGAGGAGGACGCGCGCGGCGGCCATCCGGCCCAGCAGCTGCTGGAGCGCGCGGGCGCCCGGGCGGGCCAGAACCCCCGCCAGGCCCGCGAGCTGCGCCAGGCCGCCCTGGCCTGGATGCGCGTGGTCCGCTGACCCAGGCCGCCGCGCCCCAGGCTGCCCGGCGCGTCAGCGCGGCGCTTCGAAGGCCTTGCGCGCCGCTGCCACCACCGCCAGCCGCAGCCAGGCGTGCTCGCTGCGCTGGGCCTGCCGGTGGTGCCACAACGCATCCACGTGGACCGGCGGCACCTCGAAGGGCAGTTCGCGCAGGACCAGGTCCTGCGCCATGCCGGTGACCCCGATGAAGTGGCGCGGCAGCACGGTCAGGAGGTCGGAGGCCGACACCACGCGGCCCGCCGTGAAGAACTGGTTGACCGTGAGGACGATGCGGCGCTTCTGGCCCAGGGAGGCCAGGGCTTCGTCGATGAAGCCGTAGGGCCGTCCGGAAAAGCTCACCAGCAGGTGGTGCGCAGCGCAGAACCGCTTGATGGTCATGGGCCCAGACGCAAGCGGGTGCTCACGTCGCATGACGCAGACATACTCCCCGTCGTACAGCCGCTGGTGCGCGAAGCTGGCCACCGTGCCGGCTTGCGACTGCGCGGTGAGGTCGGCCAGCACCGCCGGGAAGAAGCCCACCGCCAGGTCGATCGCCCCCTCGTCCAGCAGGTTCCGGGGGTCGCGGGTGGTGAGGGGGAGCACCCGCATCGAGATCCCTGGAGCGTCGCGCTCGATGATCTCCACCAAGCCCGGCATCAGCTCGGCTGCGGTCGCGTCGGCCATGGCGAGCACGAAGGTATTGTTGGCTTCCGACGCCACGAACTGTCCCGGCGACAGCGCGCCCTCCAGCTGCCGCAGGGCATCGCTGACCGAGGGCCACAGCGCCAGCGCCCGGGGGGTCGGCTCCACCCCGTAGCCGCTGCGCACCACCAGCTTGTCGCCCATGGTCTCGCGCAGCCGGTTGAGCGCGTTGCTCACGGCCGGCTGGGTCATCGCGAGGTTGCGGGCGGCGCGCGTCAGGTTGCGTTCGGCCATGACCTGGTCGAAGACGCGCAACAAGTTCAGGTCCAGCGTGCGGAAGTTGGGCATACCATCAATGGCGTGAATGATAGCTATCACGAACCACAATTTGCAAAATATCAGGGTCAACCCTAATCTTCGCATCGTGGTGCCGAAGGTGCCACCAAGGAGAACCTCATGACCAGCTTTGTCCACATCGACTATTCCACCGAACATGCCGGCGTCGTCCGCGCCGAGCGCGCCGTGGCCGCCGTGCGGCACGCGGCCCGCGCCTTCGAAGGCGGACGTGGCGCCGCCACCGTGCTGCTCGCGGCACTGGTCGCCGCACTGCTGGTGGTCGCCAACCAGGTCATCGAGACCTGGACCGAGGGCCACCTGCTCGCCGCCTGGATCGCACTCTGGACCGTCGCGTTCGCCGGCCTGGCACTGCTGGCGGTGCCCGCCCGCCGGATGGGCCGCCGCCTGCAAGCGGCCTGGGCTTCCGGGGCGGCTGCGCGCCGGCAGGCGAGCGAAGACCGCAAGCTCTGGGACGTCGCGCTCTCCGATGCCCGCGTGATGGCGGACCTGAGCCGCGCGATGAGCAACGACGCGGCGCGCGACCTGCGCCACTACTACTGAAGCGCGCGATGGTCCTGGCGGCCCTCCTGCGCCACGCCTGGCGGGCGGTGCTGGCCTGCACGCCCAGGCCGGTGCTGCTTCGGCTGGATGCCTGGTCGCAGGGGCGCGCGCAGCGGCGTGCCGAATCGCGGCGGCGCCGCCTCCTGCTGCGTCAGGCCCGCAGGACCTGAGCCACGCCAGCCCGCACAAAAAAGCCGCCCCAGGGGCGGCTTTTTTGCTTGCGGGCCACCGTCAGGCCGCCAGGCGCTTCTCGATCTGCGCCTTGGTGTCGCCCAGCTCCCGCGGCAGGTGGTAGGACAGCTGCTGGAACAGCTCCGCGTGCAGCTGGAGCTCCTTTTCCCAGGCGGCCTTGTCGATGCTGGTCACCGAGGTGAACTGGTCGCGCGAGAAATCGAGCCCGGTCCAGTTCAGCTCCTCGTATGCGGGGCTGACGCCGAAGACGTGCTCGGTGCCGCTGGCCCGGCCTTCGATGCGGTCGATCATCCACTTGAGCACGCGCATGTTCTCGCCGTAGCCGGGCCACACGAACTTGCCGTCGGCGCCCTTGCGGAACCAGTTGGTCGTGTAGATCTTCGGCGCCTTGGCACCGGTGGCCTCCAGCTTGCGGCCCAGGTCCAGCCAGTGCTGGAAGTAGTCGCTCATGTTGTAGCCGGCGAAGGGCAGCATCGCGAACGGGTCGCGGCGGACTACCCCCTGCTGGCCGAACGCGGCGGCGGTGGTCTCCGAGCCCATGGTGGCGGCCATGTACACGCCCTCCACCCAGTTGCGCGCCTCGGTCACCAGCGGCACGGTGGTGGAGCGGCGGCCGCCGAAGATGAAGGCGTCGATCTTCACGCCCTTCGGGTCGTCCCAGGCCGGGTCGAGCGCGGGGTTGTTGGTCGCGGCCACGGTGAACCGGGCGTTGGGGTGCGCGGCCTTGGCGCCGGTCTCCTTGGCGATCTGCGGCGTCCAGTCCTTGCCCTGCCAGTCGATGGCGTGGGCCGGCGGCTCCCCGTCCATGCCCTCCCACCACACGTCGCCGTCATCGGTCAGCGCCACGTTGGTGAAGATCACGTTCGCCTTCAAGGACTCCATGCAGTTGGGGTTGGTCTTGAAGTTGGTGCCCGGCGCCACGCCGAAGTAGCCGGCCTCCGGGTTGATCGCCCGCAGGCTGCCGTCGGCCTGGGGCTTGATCCAGGCGATGTCGTCGCCGATGGTCGTGACCTTCCAGCCCTCGAAGCCGGCCGGCGGGATCAGCATGGCGAAATTGGTCTTGCCGCAGGCCGAGGGGAACGCCGCGGCCACGTGGTGTTTCTTGCCCTCGGGCGAGGTGACGCCCAGGATGAGCATGTGCTCGGCCAGCCAGCCCTCGTCCCGCCCCATGGTGGAGGCGATCCGCAGCGCGAAGCACTTCTTGCCCAGCAGCGCGTTGCCGCCGTAGCCGGAGCCGTACGACCAGATCTCGCGCGTCTCGGGGTAGTGGACGATGTACTTGGTCTTGCTGCAGGGCCAGGAGACGTCCTGCTGGCCCGGCTCCAGCGGCGCGCCGACGGTGTGCACGCAGGGCACGAACTCGCCCTCGACGCCCAGCACGTCGTACACCGCGCGGCCCATGCGGGTCATGATCTTCATGTTCACCGCGACGTACGGGCTGTCGGACAGCTCGATGCCGACGTGCGCGATGGGCGAGCCGAGCGGGCCCATGGAGAACGGCACCACGTACATGGTGCGCCCCTTCATGCAGCCGTCGAACAGCGGCTGCAGGGTCTGGCGCATCTCGGCCGGGTCCATCCAGTTGTTGGTGGGGCCGGCGTCTTCCTTCTTCTGCGAGCAGATGTAGGTGCGGTCTTCCACGCGCGCCACGTCGCTCGGGTCCGACCACGCCAGGTAGGAGTTGGGGCGCTTGACGGGGTCCAGGCGCTTGAACGTGCCGGCGGCGACCAGTTGCGCGCAGAAGCGGTCGTACTCCTCCTGGCTGCCGTCGCACCAGTGGATGGCGTCGGGCTTGCACAGCGCCACCATGTCCGCCACCCAGGCGATCAGCCTGGCGTTGCGCACGTAGGCGGGGGTGTTGAGGTTCAGCCCCTGCATCACGGGTGAATTCATCGTCGAACGCTCCTAAGTTTGAAACCGGGTTTCAAAAAAACGGAGCTCCGTGGGGCACCCGAGCGCGCCTTTTTGAAACCGGGCTTGGCTCAGTCGGCGTGCGGCGCTGATGGGCTGGCAGGATCGCTGCGTCGCCCGGCCGCGGGTCGGCTGGAGTGACGATTCTATGAACCGGAAGCTGATCTGGCGTCGGCGCACAGCCCGAATCCATGCAAAACCTGCATGACGTTATGCAACCACTTTGCGGCTCCGCTGCGGCCGGGCGCCGGACGTGAAACAGCCCGGCGTGCACGCTGGCACGCCGGGCTGTGGAAGGGGTGTGGACCGGGTGGCGTCAGGCCATGTAGATGGCGATGAAGGCCAGCAGGAACATCAGCACGCCGCCGACGACCGGCAGCACGATGGGCATGGAGGGCACGATGGCTTCGACACCATCCTGGGGCTCTTGGTCGGTGCCGTGGCTGTGGCGCGGTTCTGGGCTGGACATGGCGTGCTCGGTGTGTGTTCGTCGAAAGGCGGGATTTTACGGCCTACAGCAGTGCGTAGGTCGTCGTCGCCCGGCAGGCGCTCTTGCCGTCCTGGGCACCCCGGATGTCGATCTCCCCGAACGCCAGGGCCTTGCCGGCACGCACCACCCGGGCCTGCACCAGCGCGTCCTGCTGGCTCAGCGGGCGCAGGAAGCTGCTGTTCATCTGCACCGTGGTGCAGGGGCGGAATTCGCCGAACTGCCGGATCAGGGCCAGGACCATGGCCGTGTCGGCTGCCGCCATCATGGCCTGCCCGCACAGCATGCCACCGGTGCGCGCCAGCTGGTCGCTCTGCGGCAGGCGCAGGGTGACGCTGTCGGCGTCGAAGCCTTCGACGCGCAGGCCCAACGCCTGCACCCAAGGGGCGAAGTAGGCGTGCAGGGCTTCCTGCAGCTGGTCGGTCGTCATGCGCGGATTATGCGATCCGGCGGGTGGCGCTTCATTGCCGCTCCGCCTCGAAGCCTGCGGCGCGCAGCGCCTGCAGCACCGCGTCGATGTGCTGCGGCCCGCGCGTCTGGATCACCAGCTCGATCTCCACGTTCTGCGCGGCGAGCATGGTGAAGGCCCGCTGGTGGTGCACCTCGTTCACGTTGGCGCCCGCCTGCGCCACCGTCGCGGTGATGCTGGCGAGCGAGCCGGGCACGTCGCGGGCGCTGACCCGCACCCGGGCCAGCCGTCCGCCGCGCACCATGCCGCGCTCGATGATCGCCGCCAGCAGCAGCGGATCGATGTTGCCGCCGCCCAGCACCAGGCCGACCGTGCGGCCCTGGAAGCGCTCCGGATGCTTGAGCATCGCGGCCAGCCCGGCGGCGCCGGCGCCCTCGACCAGCGTCTTCTCGATCTCCAGCAGCATCACGATCGACTGCTCGATGTCCCCTTCGTCGACCAGCACGATGTCGTCGACCAGGCGCTGGATGATCTCGCGCGGCACGCGCCCGGGTGTGCCCACCGCGATGCCCTCGGCGATGGTCGAGAGTCCCTGCGGCAGCGTGGTGTTCTTCACCGCGTTGTACATGTTGGGAAAGCGCATCGTCTGCACGCCGACCATCTGGATGTCCGGGCGCAGCGCCTTGGCCGCCACGGCCATGCCGGCCATGAGCCCGCCGCCGCCCACCGAGACCACCAGCGTGTCCAGCGCGGGCACGTCGGCCAGCATCTCCAGGGCGGCCGTGCCCTGGCCGGCGACGATGGCGGCGTCGTCGTAGGGATGCACGAACACCAGCTCGTCCCGTTCCGCGCGCTCCAGGGCATGGGCACGCGCCTCGTCCAGCGTGTCCCCGTGCAGCACCACCTCGGCCCCGAAGCCGCGCGTGCGCTCCACCTTCACGCCCGGCGTGAAGCGGGGCATGACGATCACCGCCCGCACGCCCAGCCGCTGGGCGTGGTAGGCCACGCCCTGCGCGTGGTTGCCGGCGCTCATCGCGATCACGCCGCGGGACTGCTCGGCCGCCGTCAGCTGCGCCAGCTTGTTGCAGGCGCCGCGTTCCTTGAAGGTGGCGGTGAACTGCAGGTTCTCGAACTTCAGGTAGACCCGCGCCCCGGTGATCTCGGAGAGCGTGCGCGATTCGACGCAGGGCGTGCGCAGCACGTGTCCCTGCAGGCGCTGCGCGGCGGCTTGGATGTCGGCCAGTTGGAGCATGGCCGCCATTGTCGGCCCGCCGGCGGCCCAGCCGTGGCACGGTCACCCGTGTCCCGTCTTCCCACGCGGCATGAAGCCGAGTTATCGTGTGAGGCACGCGCCCCCCGCGGGTGCCCCCAGCCGGAGCCACGTCCATGGTCAAGCGTTCGGTCGATGCGCAACTGCTTCCCTCGCCGGGGCTCCGGGGCGCGCCCGTGCTCGACCTGATGTGTTCGCACTTCGTGCTGACGCTGGCCGCCAAGCAGGGCGGCAAGTTCAACGTGCGGCGCGACCTCAACGGCCTGCTGTCCCTGGCCGGCCGGCACCTGGTGTGGCCGGCGCCGGCGCTCGCGCGGCTGCGCGAGTTCCTCGGCCGGCGCTGCAAGGACAACGAGTTCTGGCGCGGCCACGAGCAGCTGACCACCGCCGAGTTCCTCGACCGCCATGGCGTCTGGCGCGGGCCCTACGAGGAGGGCACGCTCTTCTTCTACCTGGACGAGTACGCCAAGGACCAGCCCAAGGACCTGCTGTCGGTGCTCACCGTCACTGGCGACTGGCTGACCCAGGCCCTGAAGAAGCAGTCCACCCTGGTCGAGAAGAACATCGACGCGCTGTCGGGCCTGTTGCAGCTGAACAAGGCCGAGCGCGCACTGCTGCTCTACGGCACCCTGGCGCGCTACCAGCGCGACCTGCGCAGCATCCTGGTGGAGTTCAAGGTCAACAACGCGCCGGAGGCCTACGCCGCCATTGCGGAGATCGCCGGCGTGAACGCCACCGACGTCGGCGAGGCCCTGCGCGCCGGCTCCCGGCTGGAGCGCATCGGCCTGGTGGAGAACCTGATCTCCGAGCACAACATCACCGACCTGGCCGATCTGATGAAGGTCAGCGAGAAGCTGCCGCCCGTGCTGATGCGCGAGTACCGCGACCAGCAGGAGCTGATGGCGGTCTTCACCCGCCCCAGTGCCAAGAGCGGCCTGGCCCTGTCGGATTTCGCCTTCGTGCAGGAGGATGCGCAGGTGCTCTGCGCGCTGCTGCGCAATGCAGTTGCGCGCAAGGAGGCCGGCGTGAACGTGCTGCTGTACGGACCACCCGGCACCGGCAAGACCGAACTGGCCAAGGTGGTCGCCCAGGCCGCCGGCCTGGAGCTGTTCGAGGTGGAGTACGCCGACCGCGACGGCAACTCGCTGTCCGGCCGCGACCGCTACCGCAGCCTGCAGATCGCGCAGGTCTTCCTCAAGGGCAGCGCGCAGGCGGCGCTGCTGTTCGACGAGGTCGAGGACGTGTTTCCCCCGATCAGCTCGGAGGCCGCGCAGCTCATGGCCCGTGCCGAGCAGGTGGCGGCGCCCGCCAGCGGCAGCGTGAGCGGCAAGGCCTGGGTCAACCAGATCCTGGAGTCGAACCCGGTGCCCACGCTGTGGGTGACCAACCGCATCGAGCAGATCGATCCGGCGTTCCGCCGCCGCTTCGCCTACCACCTGGAGCTGAAGTCACCCCCGCCCGGCGCGCGCGAAGGGCTGGTGCGCAGGACGCTGGAGGGGGTGGCCGTCTCGGATGCCTTCGTCGCCAAGCTGACCGAGCGCAAGGGCCTCACCCCTGCGCAGATCCGCACCGCGGTGCGCTTCGCCGGCCTGGCCGGCACCGACGCGTCGGGCGTGGAGCACCTGATCGAGCGCCAGCTGCGCAACGCCGACCAGGCGCTGGGCAACCGTGCCGCCGCCGCCCAGCGGCCCTGCGTCACCACCTACGACCTCGGCATGCTGAACGTGGAGAGCCGTTTCGAGCTGCCGCGCATCGTCGAGGCGCTCCAGGCGCGCGGCCACGGCACGCTGTGCTTCTACGGCGCCCCGGGCACCGGCAAGACCGCGCTGGCCGAACACATCGCACGCAGCCTCGACAAGCCGCTGCTGGTCAAGCAGGCCAGCGACCTGATGAGCAAGTTCGTCGGCGAGACCGAGCAGAACATGGCCGCCATGTTCCGCGAGGCCGAGGGCGAGAAGGCGGTGCTGCTGCTGGACGAGGCCGACAGCTTCCTGCAGGACCGCCGCGGCGCCCAGCGCACCTACGAGGTCACCGAGGTCAACGAGATGCTGCAGGGCATGGAGCGCTTTGCCGGCATCTTCGTGTGCACCACCAACCTCCTGGACCGCATCGACCAGGCCGCCTTGCGGCGCTTCACCTTCAAGATCCGCTTCAAGCCCCTCACGGGCGCCCAGCGGGAGGCAATGTTCGTGACCGAGGCGCTGGGCGGCGATGCGGCGGCGCTCACCGACGCGATGCGCGCCCGGCTGGCCCGGCTGGACCAGCTGTGCCCCGGGGACTTCGCGGCCGTCAAGCGCCAGGTCGAGATCCTGGCGGTGTCCTTCGACCCGCTGGAGTTCCTGGAGCAGCTGGAGTCGGAGCACCGCATCAAGCCGGAGGTGCGCGAGGCGCGCTCCATCGGCTTCACCGCCTGAGGCCGCTGCATCGGGCTTCTGGGCCAAATCGGTCTCTAGCCCGCATGGGGTGCGGGCACTCTGCTATCAAACCGATAGCGAAACCCGGACCACTTCGTCGCCGTAGGCTTCCAGCTTCTTGGCGCCGATCCCGCTGACCCCCTGCAGGTCCTCGACCGATTGCGGCCCCAGCGCCGCGATGGCGGCGAGGGTGGCGTCGTGGAAGATCACGTAGGCCGGCAGGTTGTGCGCCCGGGCGACTTCGCCCCGCCAAGCCTTCAGCGCCGCGAAACGGGCCTGCCCGTCCTCGGTGAGGCCGGCGGCCGCCGCCGGTGCCGCGGTTCCCCGGCTGCCCGTGCGCCGGCGCGAAGCCGGCTGCGAGACCGATTCGCGCAGCTGCACCTGCCGCTCGCCCTTGAGCACGGCGCGCGAGCCCTCGGTCAGCTGGAGGGTGTTGAAGGATTGCGCGTCCACGCCCACCGCCCCGATCGCGATCAGCTGTCGCAGCACGCCGCGCAGCTGCACCTCGCTGTAGTCGGCGCCCAGGCCGAAGGTCGACAGCCGGTCGTGCCCGAACTGCGCCACCTTCTCGGTCTTCTTGCCGCGCAGGATGTCCATCACGTGCCCGGCGCCGAAGCGGATGCCGCTGGCCTGCTCGACCCGGTAGATGGTGGACAGGAGCTTGCGCGCCGCATCCGTGCCGTCCCAGACCTCCGGCGGACTCAGGCAGTTGTCGCAGTTGCCGCAGGTGGACGTCTTCCCGGGCGGTGGCGGCTCCCCGGAAGACGTGGGCCGGTACTGCTCGCCGAAGTAACCCAGCAGACGCACCCGTCGGCAGTCGGTGGCCTCGGCCAGTGCCAGGAGGGCGTCGAGCTTGCCGCGCATGGCCTGCTTGAACTCCTCGCCGGCGGGGCTCTCGTCGATCATGCGGCGCTGGTTCACCACGTCCTGCAGGCCATAGGCCATCCAGGCCTGGGCCGGCAGGCCGTCCCGGCCGGCGCGCCCGGTCTCCTGGTAGTAGCCCTCGATGTTCTTGGGCATGTCCAGGTGCGCGACGAATCGGACGTCCGGCTTGTCGATGCCCATGCCGAAGGCGATGGTGGCCACCATCACGACGCCCTCGTCGCGCAGGAAGCGGTCCTGGTGGCGCTGCCGCACCTCCGGCTCCAGGCCGGCGTGGTAGGGCAGGGCGTCCAGGCCGTGGCTGCACAGCATCTGCGCCGTCTCCTCGACGCGCTTGCGCGACTGGCAGTACACGATGCCCGCCTCGCCCGCGTGCTCCTGCTCGATGAAGCGCAGCAGCTGTGCGCCCGGGTCCCTCTTCTCCACGATCCGGTAGCGGATGTTCGGCCGGTCGAAGCTGCTCACGAACTGGCGGGCGCCTTCCAGCCGCAACCGCTCGACGATGTCGGCGCGGGTGAGGTCGTCGGCGGTGGCGGTCAGCGCGATGCGCGGGACACCCGGGTAGCGCTCGTGCAGCACCGAGAGCCCGCGGTACTCGGGGCGGAAGTCGTGCCCCCACTGGCTCACGCAGTGCGCCTCGTCGATGGCGAAGAGCGAGAGCGCGCCGCGGTCGCGCAGCCGGTCCAGCAGCGAGAGAAAGCGCGGCGTGGTCAAGCGTTCCGGCGCCGCGTACAGCAGCGTGATCTCGCCGCGCGCCAGCCGCTGTTCCACCGCCTGGGCGTCCTCGAAGCCGAGCGAGGAGTTGAGGAAGGCGGCTTCGACGCCGGCCTCGTGCAGCGCGCCCACCTGGTCGTGCATCAGCGCGATGAGGGGCGACACGACGATCGCGATGCCATGGCCCGCCCGCTGCCGGGCGATCGCCGGGATCTGATAGCACAGCGACTTGCCGCCGCCGGTGGGCATGAGCACCAGCGCATCGCCCCCGGCGATGACGTGCTCGACGATCTCGGCCTGCGGACCGCGGAACCGCTCGTAACCGAAGACCTGCTGGAGGATGGAAGTGGCTGCGCTCAAGATGCCCCGATTCTCCCTGCCCGCCGCCTTGCGCCGGCCTTCTTCCTACAATGACCGGACCATGCCACCCATCGCCTACACCCGCGGCCAGGCCCTGCCGGCCCTGCTCGAGAAGCGCATCCTCATCCTGGACGGTGCGATGGGCACCATGATCCAGCGCTTCCGCCTCGGCGAGGCCGACGTGCGCGGGGAGCGCTTTCGCGACCATGCCAAGGACGTGCGCAACAACGGCGAGCTGCTCTGCCTGACGCGGCCGGACGTGATCGCCGACATCCACGAGGCGTTCCTGGCCGCCGGGGCCGACATCATCGAGACCAACAGCTTCGGCTCCACGCGGATCGCCCAGGACGACTACGCGTTGGGCGCCATCGCCCGCGAACTGAACGTCGCGGCGGCGCGCATCGCACGCCAGGCGGCCGACAAGTTCAGCACGCCGGACAAGCCACGCTTCGTCGCCGGCGCCCTGGGCCCCACGCCCCGCACCGCCAGCATCAGCCCGGACGTGAACGATCCGGGCGCGCGCAACGTCGACTTCGAGGAGCTGCGGGCGGCCTACTACGAACAGGTCGAGGGCCTGGTCGAAGGCGGCGCCGACCTGCTGCTGGTGGAGACGATCTTCGACACGCTGAACGCCAAGGCGGCTCTCTTCGCGATCGACGAATTCTTCGAGGCCAGCGGCCAGCGGCTGCCGATCGTGATCAGCGGCACCGTGACCGATGCGTCCGGCCGCGTGCTGAGCGGACAGACGGTCACCGCCTTCTGGTACAGCGTGCGCCATGCCCAGCCGCTGGCCGTGGGCCTGAACTGCGCCCTGGGCGCGGCCCTCATGCGGCCGTACATCCAGGAGCTGGCCAAGGCCGCGCCGGACACCTTCATCAGCTGCTACCCGAACGCCGGGCTCCCCAACCCGATGGCGGAGACCGGCTTCGACGAGACGCCCGAGGTCACGTCCCGGCTGCTGCGCGAGTTCGCCGCGGAGGGGCTGGTCAACATCGTGGGCGGCTGCTGCGGCACCACGCCGGACCACATCGGCGCCATCCACCAGGCCGTGGCGCCGCTGCCGGCGCGCGAGCGCCAGCGCGCGTTCTTCTACAAGGAAGCGGCCTAGCGCATCGGCGCTCCGGACGGAGCCCGGGGCTCCAGGCTTTTGCGCGCGGCGTCGCCGCCGCACGACACCGCCGCGGACCAGTTCTCGGGGCCGCAAAGGCGTGTCAGCCCAGCCGTGGCGCGGGGCGTTCACGGATGAGTTGACGCCGGACCATCGTCCGGCGCGCATGCCACCCATCCGCCCATGCTTGCTCCCGATGCTCCGGTCCCCGGCCGGTCCGTTCCGCTCCTGCCGGTCCTGCCGCAGGTCGACCCGGGGCTGCCCGCCGCGGCGGCACGGGCCCTGCGTTGGATCGCCGGCTTCGAGCGGCCGGTCGGCAAGGTGCTGGCGCTGGCGCTGCTGCTGGCCGGGGTGTCCGCACTTGCGCCGCTGACCGTGATGCACCTGGTCGACACGCTCGGCCGGGTGGCCGGCTGGCGCGGCGCGCTGCCGGCCGACGCCGGTCGCACGATCCTGCTGGCCCTGCTGTGCGTGGCCGCCGCCGAACTCTCCCAGGTCTGGCTCTCCCGGCTGGTGGAGGTGCGCAGCTGGCGGGTGCGGCTGGACCTGGACTTCGCGTTGCGCCGCCGCGTGACGGCGCGGCTGCACCAGCTGCCGCTCGCCTGGCACCAGCAGCGCACGGTGGGCGCCACGGTGACGCAGGTGAACACCTCCATCCACGGCTTCGTCGGCGCCGTCGCGGAACTGGCGTTCAAGGCCTTGCCGGCGGCGTGCTACCTGGCCCTGGCGCTGGCCGCGCTGCTGCAGCTGGATTGGCGGCTGGCGCTCGCCGTCTGCGTGTTCGCACCCTTGCCGGCCCTGATCGGCATGCGGGCCGCGCCGGAACAGACCCGCCGCGACCGGACGCTGCTGGCGCACTGGTCGGCCACCTTCGGCCGCTGGGGCGAGGTGCTGGGTGGCCTGCGCACCGTGAAGGGCTTTGCCATGGAGCAGGCGGAGGAGCGCCGCTTCCTCGATGCCGTGGCGCAGGGCAACGCCCTGCAAAAGCGCGGCGCCGGCCGCGATGCCCAGACCACCGCGCTGCAGGGCCTGTGCGCCGCCGCGGCGCGGCTGTGCGTGGCCGGCATCGGCGCCTGGCTGGTGCTGCGCGGGCACGGCACGGTGGGCACGCTGGTGGCCGGCCTGCAGTACGTGGGCGGCCTGTTCGGCCCGATTCAGGGCCTCACCAGCGTGTACGCGACGGTGCGCCGCGGCCGCGTGTCGCTCGACGCCGTGGCCGGCATCCTGGAGGCGGCGGACCCCGTGCAGGACCTCCCGGAGGCCCCCGACCTGGTGGTCACTGCGGGGCGCGTGCGCTTCGACGGCGTGTCGTTCGACTACGGCGACGGGCGCAGCGTGCTGAACGGCCTCTCGCTCGAGGTGGCGCCGGGCGAGACCGTGGCGCTGGTGGGCCCGAGCGGCTGCGGCAAGACCACGCTCGTGTCGCTGCTGGAGCGGCTGCACGCACCGACGGCGGGCCGCATCCTGGTGGACGGCGTCGACATCCGCACCTGCACCGCGCACTCGCTGCGCAGCCAGGTGGGCGCCGTGATGCAGGACGTGCACCTGTTCCACGACACCATCCTGGCCAACATCACCTACGGCAGCCCCGGCGCCACCCGCGAGCAGGCCGAGGCCGCCGCCCGCGCGGCGAACGCGCACGAGTTCATCCAGCGCATGGCCGGCGGGTACGACGCGGTGGTCGGCGAGCGCGGCGCCGGCCTGTCGGGCGGGCAGAAGCAGCGCATCGCGATCGCCCGCGCCCTGCTCAAGAACCCGCCGATCCTGGTGCTGGACGAAGCCACCAGCGCGCTCGACAGCGAGAGCGAGGCGCTGGTGCAGGGCGCGATCCGCCGCCTGGCCCAGGGCCGAACCACGCTGGTGGTGGCCCACCGCCTGTCCACGGTGGTCGACGCGGACCGCGTGGTGGTGCTGGGTGCCGGGCGCATTGAGGCGATCGGCTCGCATGCGCAGTTGCTCGCCCAAGGCGGAACGTACGCGCGGATGTTCGCGCTGGGTGCGGGCCGGGATGCCGGCACCCCGGAGGCGGGACGGCCGCTGCGCTGAGCAGCGCGGCCCTCCCGAAGGTGGCGGCCGTGGCGGCCGCGGCCGGGATCAACCCATCTGGATCTGCTTTTTCAGGCTGGAGAGCTCGTCATGGGCGCGCTGGACCGCCTGCTGGGTCTGCGGATCGATCTGGCTGCCGCCGTTGCGGCACGCCTGCATCGCGCGGTCTCCGGTCTGCTCCATCTGCAGCACCGCCTGCTTGAGGCCTTCCTCGCCGGCCTGCTGGCCGCTGTTGGCTTGCTGCTTGGCCTGGCGGGCCTGCTGGTGCAGCTGGTCGACCTGCTGCACCAGTTCCTGCGGGACCTGGCCCATCTGCACCGCGCGCTTGGCTTCGTCGGCGCATTCCTCGATCTTGTTGATCCGTTCCTTCAATTGTTCTGCCTGCATGTGCGTGACTCCTGTATGACGGCCCGACGCGGGCGTGGAATGCCATTACAGGCAAGCCGTGGCGGCGCGGCTGCCGGACAGTCGCACCGCCTTGCTGTCGGCGAGATGCGACTGGGCAGTTCGCGATGCGACCGACGGGTAAGCCCGGGTTACAGGGTCTCGCTGGGATCGAAGTCGAGCTCGACCTTCGCCCCGCTCGGATCGTGGCAGAACAGCTGCCAGGTGCCCGAGCCCTTCTGCTGGCGCAGGTCGTACTTCAAGCCGCGCGCATCGAACCGGCCCCTGACCTCGCGCAGGTTGCGTGCCGAGAACGCCATGTGGTCGATGACGCCGGCCACGCCCGCAGGCACCGGCCGGTCGGCGTAGACGTGCAGGATCGGCTTGCCGTCGGCGTACAGCCAGGCGCCGTCGAAGCCCAGGTCCGGGCGCGGGCCACGGGCCAGCCCCAGCACACCGACGTAGAAGTCCAGCGTGCGCGGCAGGTCTTCGGTGATGACGGTGAAGTGGTTCATGCCGTGGATCATGGACAGGGGCTCCGGTGAACGGGTTTCAGGGAATGAGCACCAGGGCGCCGGCGCTGGCGCGCGACTCGAGGTGGGCATGGGCGCGCGCGGCGGCGTCCAGCGCGAAGTGCTCGATGGGCGGCGCCCGCAGCACGCGCTGGTCCAGTGCGTCCCAGACCCGCTGCGCCCGCTCCGCCAGTTGGCCCGGCCGGGCGACGTAGTCGAACACCACGGGACGCGAGAAGGTGGCGGACTTGGCCACCAGGGCGTCCGGATCGACCGGCCGCAGCGGCCCGGTGGCCTGGCCCAGGCTGATCCAGTGGCCGCAGGGCGCCAGCGCGGCCAGGTTCTCGTCGCGCGCGGCGTCGCCCAGGCCGTCGACGATCACGTCGGCACCCCCGGCAAGGCGGCGGACGGCGTCGGCGAAGCGGTGGTCGCGCGTGACCACCACGTGCTCGCAGCCGTGCTCGCGCGCGAGCCGCGCCTTGGCGTCGGTGGACACGGTGCCCAGCACCGTCGCGCCCAGCCGCCGCGCCCAGGCGCACACCAGCAGCCCGACGCCGCCGGCCGCTGCGTGCACCAGCACCCGCGTGCCCGGCCCGACGCGGCCGAGGTCGCGCACCAGCAGGTCGGCCGTCACGCCCTTGAGCAGCACGGCGGCCGCGAGCGCCTCGTCGACGTGCACCGGCAGCCGCACCACGCGCGTTGCGGGCACGTTGCGCACGCTGCAGTAGCTGCCGGCTTCCGGATGCAGGTAGGCCACGCGGTCACCCGGCGCGAGCCCCTGGACGTCGGCGCCGGTGTCGACCACCACGCCGGCCGCCTCCATGCCCGGCACGCCCGGCAGCGGCAACATGGCGGGAATCCAGCCGCGCCGCAGGTAGATGTCGATGAAGTTGACGCCGACGGCGCGCTGCCGGATGCGGACCTCGCCGGGGCCCGGGGGCTGCACCTCGGCCGCCTGCGGCTCCAGCACGTCCGCCGCGCCGTACCGCGACAAGCGCACCTGGCGGCCGGGCAGGACCCCGCCCACGGCACCGCGGGCAGCGGCGGGCCGGTCGGCGTGCCGGCCGCCCTGCGCGTGCAGGTGCCGGCGCAGGTTCTCGAACCCCGCCTCGTAGACGCCGCTGGCAACCATGTCGCGCAGCTCACGCTCCATGCCCGGCGGCGTGGCGAAGCTGGACTCCCAGTGCCAGAAGGTGCGGTTGCCGTCGGTCACGGGCTTCAGGCGCACCGTGGCGACGTAGCGCTGCAGCGGCACGGTGGCGTGCACGATGCAGTAGGTGGACACGTGCTCGCGGTCCGACAACGCGATCAGCTGCTCGCGGATGTGGTTGCCGTCCTTGAGCGTGAAGTTGCGCACGCACCCGACCTGGCTGGAGGACTCGCCGCCCTCGATGCGGCTGGCCTCCACCACGTCGTGCCACTGGTCGTGGCTGTTGAAGTCGCGCAGCACCGCCCAGACGCGCTCGATCGGCGCGTCGATGATGGTGGAGCGGACGACCTTCTGCAGCACCGGCGCGCTCAGCGGGTCATCGGGGAGAAGTGGCGCTTGAGCGCATCGAAGCCGCTCTGGAACACGCCTTGGCCGATCAGCTCCGACAGTTCGCGTTCCCGCTCCTCGTCGCAATCGAACTCGGCGCTCCATTCGGCGAACGAGCGCGCGCCGTCCGTGACCGGCGTGAGCTGCAGGGTGGCGGTGTAGTTGGAGACCCCCATCGGGCTCTCCAGGATGGCGTAGGTGCAGCTGTACTCGTAGTCGGACAGCGCCAGCAGCCGCTCGCGGATCAGGCCGCCATCGCGCGTGTGGAAGTGCCGGATGCAGCCCACCTTGTCGGCAGGCTCACCATTCTCGATCCGGCTGTCCGCGATGCCGGGGTGCCACTGGGGCAGGCCGTTGAAGTCGCGGATGCGCGCCCACACCGCATCGGCCGGCGCGTCGATGACGCTGGAGACGTAGATCCGGACCATCGTCAGTTCTTCGGTGCCGGCTCGTCGCTGGCGAGCGCCGCGGGCGTGCCCGTCGCGCCGCCCACCAGGCGGTGGATGTCGGTGCCGTCCAGCCCGATCTCGCGCAGCAGGTGGTCCACCAGCGGCGCCTGCGCACGGAAGCGCAGCGCCGAGTTCACCACCCCGTCGGCGAAGCCGCCGCTGCCGCCGTGCGCGTGGCCGTTCACGCCGCCATTGCCGCCACCCATGCCGTCGACCTGCAGGATCTTGATGCCCTCGATGCGCTCCATGGGCCGCACCGATTCCCGGATGATGGCTTCGGCCTTTTCCACCAGCTTCAGGCGCAGGGCCGAGGCCCGGGCCTCCGGCGACAGCACGTTGTGGGCCTCGTTCATCATGCGGGCGGCTTCCGCCTCGATCTCGGCGCGCACCTTGACCGCCAGGGCCTTGATGCGGTCGGCGTCGGCGTCGGCCTCCGCCTGGGCGCGCACGGCGGCACCGCGGTCGGCGCTGGCCTCCTTCTCGGCGCGGGCGGCCCGGGTCAGGCGCAGGGCCTCGCGGTCGGCGGCCTGTGCCGCGCCGATCAGCTCGATCGCCTTGCGCCGCTCGGCGATCTCGACCTCGCGGGCGGTGAAGACCTTCTCCTCCGCGGCCACGGCAGCCGCGCGTGCGGCGTCGGCAGCGGCCTGGGCCTCGCTCTGGTTCTTGCTCTCCATCGCGACGGCGATGGCGCGCTGCTGGTCTGCCAGCTCCAGCGCCTGGCGCCGCTCGATCTCGGCCGCCTGCAGGGCGCGCTCCTTGGCGATGCGCTCCTGCTCGATCGACTGCTCGGAGCGGATGCGGGCGGCGTCGATCGCCAGCCGCGCCGCGATCTGCACGCTCTCGGAGTCCTGCTCGCGCTGCGCGCGCTCGCTCACCAGCTCGGCGCGCTGGCGCGCGCGCGCGATCTCCACCTCGCGCTGCTGCTGCAGCCGGGCGTACTCGCTCTCGCGGTCGATCTCCAGGGACAGCTTCTCGGCCTCGAGATTCTTGTTGCGGATCGCGATCAGGGTGTCCTGCTCGACGTCGTTGCGCTGCTTCTTGCGGTGCTCGATCTGCTCGGTCAGCCGGGTCAGGCCTTCCGCGTCAAAGGCGTTGCTGGGGTTGAAGAACTCCATTGCCGTCTGGTCCAGCTGCGTGAGCGATGCGGCTTCGAGCTCCAGGCCGTTGGTGGTCAGGTCGTTCGCCACCGCCTCGCGCACCCGGCGGATGAAGCTGCCGCGCTTTTCGTGCAGTTCCTCCATCGTCATCTCGGCGGCCGAAGTGCGCAGCGCGTCCACGAACTTGCCCTCCACCAGTTCCTTGAGCTGCTCGGGCGCCAGCGTGCGCTGGCCCAGCGTCTGCGCGGCCGCGGCCACCGCGTCGGCCTGGGCCGCCACGCGCACGTAGAACTCGGCGATGACGTCCACGCGCATGCGGTCCTTGGTGATCAGGGCCTTGTCGCGGCCGCGCGCCACCTCCAGCCGCAGCGTGTTCATGTTCACCGGAATCACGTCGTGCACGATGGGCAGCACGAAGGCCCCGCCGTCCAGCACCACCTTCTGGCCGCCCAGGCCGGTGCGCACGAAGGCGCGCTCCTTGCTGCTGCGCAGGTACAGCCAGTGGAGCAGCCACACCACGATGGCCACCACGAGGGCGACCACGATCAGTCCGAGGATGAAGGTGCCGAATTGGGCGCCGGTCATAGCAATCTCCTTGGGGGTCTTCTCTGGGGTCAGGCCGTCGCCGACGGCTGGATCTGGACGAACTTGCGGGTGGCCTCGGTCAGCGCGACCTCGGTCGGCAGCCGCTCCATCGAGCTGGCGCCGTAGAAGCCGTGGACGCCCGGGCAGCGCCCGAGGATGAACGCGGCGTCCTCCGGCTGCGCGATCGGTCCGCCGTGGCAGAGCACCAGCACGTCCGGGTTGGCGGCCTTGGCGGCGGCGGTCCAGGCCCGGATCGGCTCGACGCAGTCGGGCAGCCGCAGGGCGGTGGACGCGCCGATCGAGCCGCCGGTGGTGAGGCCCAGGTGGCACACGACGATGTCGGCGCCGGCCCGGGCCATCGCGGTGGCGTCGGCCTCGCTGAAGACGTAGGGCGTGGTGAGCAGGTCCAGGGCGCGGGCGCGGCCGACCAGTTCGACCTCGAGGCCGTAGCCCATGCCGGTCTCCTCGAGGTTGGCACGGAAGGTGCCGTCGATCAGGCCGACCGTGGGGAAGTTCTGGATGCCCGAGAAGCCCAGGCGGATGAGGCGCTGCAGGAACTCCTCGGCGATCATGAACGGGTCGGTGCCGTTCACGCCCGCCAGCACCGGGGTGTGGCGCACCACCGGCAGCACCTCGCGTGCCATCTCGCAGACGATCTCGTTGGCATTGCCGTAGGCCAGCAGGCCGGCCAGCGAGCCGCGTCCGGCCATCCGGTAGCGCCCCGAGTTGTAGATGACGATCAGGTCGATGCCGCCGGCCTCCTCGCACTTGGCGGACAGGCCGGTGCCGGCGCCGCCGCCGACGATGGGCCGGCCTTCGGCCACCTTGCGGCGCAGCTTGTCGAGGATGGCCTGGCGTGGAATGCGGGGCATGGGTGGGCCTTTCTCGCGGTTCAGGTGCGCACGGCACGGGTGGCGGGCTGCGGCACGGCCACCGCATCCCAGGCAGCAACCAGTGCATCGGCGAACGCCTCGTCGTTCACGTGCAGCGGCAGGCGCAGCAACTGCCGCTGCGGCCCGGCGCGGAAGTTCTGCTCGATGGCGGCGAACAGCGCGCGGTCCGCCTCCGGGTCGTGGAAGGGCTGGCCGGGCTTGTCGATGGCCGAGACGCCGGCCTCCGGCAGCAGGAAGCGCACCGGTCCGCGCATGGCGTTGAGCTTGGCGGCGATGAACTCGCCGATGGCGCGGCACTCGTCGGCCGTCGTGCGCATCAGGGTCACCGAGGGGTTGTGCCGGTAGAGCCGGCGGCTGCGGAAGCGCTCGGGCACGCTGTCCCATGCGCCGAAGTTCACCATGTCCAGCGCGCCGCAGGAGCCCACGTACGGCAGCGCGTGGCGCGCGAAGGCGTCCAGCCGCCCGGGACCGGCCGAGAGCACGCCACCGACGATCTCGTCCGCGATCTCGGTGGTCGAGACGTCGATCACGCCGGCGAGCAGGCCTGAGTCGGCCAGCTTCTCCATGGACTGGCCGCCGGTGCCGGTGGCGTGGAACACCAGGCAGTCGTAACGCTCGGCCAGCCGGCGCGTGACCGCCTGCACGCAGGGCGTGGTGACGCCGAACATGGTCAGGCCCAGCGCCGGCTTGGTGTCGGTCTGCGCCACCGGGTGCGCCATCATCCCGGCCAGCGCATGCGCCGCATTGGCCAGCACCTGCTGGCTGATGCGGTTGATGCCCTGCACGTCGGTGACCGAGTACATCATGCAGATGTCGCTGGGGCCCACGTAGGCGCGCGTGTCCCCGGATGCCATGGTGGAGACCATCACCTTCGGCCGTCCGATGGGCAGGGCGCGCATGGCGGGCGTCGCGAGCGCCGTGCCCCCCGAGCCGCCGGCGGAGATGATGCCGCCGACGTCCGGGCGGGTCGCGATGTAGCGCTCGAACGCGAGCGCCATCGCGGTGACGGCCGCGCCCCGGTCGCCGGTGAACACGGCCGCCTCGCCGCCGGGATGGTGGCGTGCGACCTCGCGTGGATGCACGCTGGCAGGCGACGGCTTGCCCGAGGTGGACAGGTCCACCGTCACGACCCGCAAGCCCAGCTTCTCCAGGCACTGGCGCAGGTAGAACAGCTCGCGGCCCTTGGTGTCGAAGGTGCCGGCGACGAACGCCGCCCGGCCCGTGGTGGCGGCCACCGGGAAGTCGAAGATCTGGGCCGGCGTTGCAGCGGCGGCGCCCGGCGCCGGGGCGCGGGCGGCCGCGAGCGGCACCACCGCCGGCTCGCGGCCGCGGGGGATGTCCGCCGCCGGCGCTGCGGTGCCGCCGGCGTTCCAGCGGTTGTAGCCCCGCACGGTCTGCGGCGCCAGTCCCTGCGCACCGGGAAGACCGGGTTCGGCGTGGGCACGGCGGACCGTGAACACCTGGGCCGGGGCGCCGTCGTCCGGCACCGGGGCCGCAGCGGCCGATTGCTCGTCCTCGTCGTCGTCGCCACTCGAGCGCACGCCCAGCAGCCGTTCCTGCAGCGCGGTGTCGGCCGCCAGTTGCTGTGCCGGCATCTCGTGCGCGATGCGGCCGTTGACCATGATCCCGATGCGGTCGGCGACGGTCACCGCCACGCCGAGGTTCTGCTCGATCAGGAGCACCGAGATGCCGCTCTCGCCGCCCAGGGTGCGCAGCGCCGCAGCCACCTGCTCGACGATCACCGGCGCCAGGCCCTCGGTGGGCTCGTCCATGACCAGCACCTTCGGCTGCAGCAGCAGGGCCCGGCCGATGGCCAGCATCTGCTGCTCGCCGCCGGACAGCTGCGCGCCGCCGTTGGACTTGCGCTCGGCCAGCCGCGGGAACATGGCGTACACGCGGTCCACCTCGCGGCGGTGGCTGGCCACCAGCCGCAGCGTCTCGTCGACGCTGAGCGAGGGCCAGACGCGTCGCCCCTGCGGCACGTAGGCGATGCCGCGGCGGGTGATCTCGTGCGGCGCAAGACCCAGGATCTCGGCGCCCGCCAGCCGGACGCTGCCGCCCGCCTTGACCAGGCCGGTGATGGCATTGCACAGCGTGGTCTTGCCCATGCCGTTGCGCCCGACGATGCCGTACACCCCGCCGTCGAGCGTGAAGCTCACGCCCTGCAGCGCATGGGCCCGGCCGTAGTAGACGTCCAGGTCGGCGACCTGCAGGGCCGCGCCGGTCGGCGCCGGCGTTCCCGGGCCGCTGGGGGAGGACCAGAGCGCCATCAGTGCTTGCCTCCCATGTAGATGGCCTGCACCTGCGCGTCGTTCTCGATCTCGCTGGGCGTGCCGTGCCGCAGCACGCGGCCGTTGTGCATCACGGTGACGCGGTCGACCACGCGCAGCGCAATGTCGAGGTCGTGCTCGATCAGCACGAAGCTCATGTGCGCGGGCAGGGAGGTGAGCAGGGCCACGAGTTCGCGGCGCTCGGCGGGCGACAGGCCCGCGGCCGGCTCGTCGAAGAGGATCAGGCGCGGTGCGCCGGCCAGCGCCATGCCGATCTCCAGCTGGCGCTGCTGCCCGTGGGCGAGGCTCGACACCGGCTCGTCGGCGATGTGCGCAAGGCGCACGCGCTCCAGCAGGTCCTGCGTGGCCGCGCGCGACGCGTGGCGCGCCGACGGCCGCAGGAAGCTGTAGCGATTGTTGGAGACCCCCCGCACCGCCAGGAACAGGTTGTCCCGGATGGAGAGGTCGCGAAAGAGGAGCGAGGACTGGTAGGTGCGCCGCAGCCCCTTGCGGATGCGCTCGTAGGGCGGCAGCTCGGTCACGTCCTCGCCGAAGAACCGGATGCGTCCCGCGGTGGGCGGAAAGTCGCCGGTGATGGCGTTGAACAGCGTGGTCTTGCCCGCGCCGTTGGCGCCCAGGATGGCGCGCTTCTCGCCGGCGGCGACCACCAGCGACACGTCGTCCACCGCCCGCAGGGCGCCGAACGCCCGCGTGACGCCGTCCAGGACGAGCGCGTCGCTGGAGGCCAGCGGCAGCGGCTTGCCCCGCACGGGTGCCGGTGCCGGGGCACGCGGCGGACGGAGTGTGCTGATGGAAGCCACGGCGTTCGGACCGGCTACGGGCAGTTCGGCACGTCGCGCGAGCCGATCTTGAAGTCGGCCTTGCTCATGCCCAGCAGCTGGTTGACGTTGTCGACCTTGCGGGTGACCTTGGTCGTCAGGTTGCCCTGCGCGTCCTTCACCACTTCCGTGACGAAGGTGGTGCCGATCGCCTGGCGGTTCTCGTCCAGCTTCACGTCGCCGGTCGGCGTCTTGAGCGTCATCTTGGTCAGCGCTTCACGGAACTTGGCCTGGTTGTTGGACAGGTCGCCGTTCACCGCCTGCAGGCCGTCGAGTGCCGCCTTCATGTTCACGTAGTAGACGAACGCGAACAGCGACGGGCTCGGGTAGCCGCCGGCCGACACCGGGTAGTTCTTGCGGTAGTCCTCGACGAATGCCTTCCATTCGGCGCCGTCGAAGGTGTCGGCGTACGGCCCGGCCGACAGCGTGCCCACCAGCGAATCACGTCGCTTGCCGCGGTAGTTCAGCACGTCCTGCGACACGGTGATGGAGCCGCCCAGCAGCGGCTTGTCGCCGCCCGCCGACTCGTACTGGTTCAGGAAGTTCACCGCGTCGGCGCCGCCCAGCACCAGCAGCAGCGCATCGACGTCCTTCGGGATGCGCGCGATCACCGAGGAGTAGTCCTTGCCGCCCAGCGGCACCCAGGCCTTGACCGGCACCTTGCCGCCACCCTTGCAGTACTCGGTCATGAAGCCCTGCACCTGCGAGTAGGGGAAGGCGTAGTCCTCGGCGATGACCATCACCCGCTTGTAGCCCTTCTGCAGTGCCGCCTGCCCGAGGCCCACCATCCACTGGGCGCCCTCGGTGTTGAAGCGGAAGAAGTTCGGGCTGGGGTTGTCCAGCGTGGTCGCCTGCGCGCCCGAGCCGCCGTTGATGAACGTGACCTGGGGCTGGGTCTTGGAGTAGTCCTTGACCGCGATGCCCTCGCCGCCCGACAGCGGTCCGACCATGATGTCGACCTTGTCCTGCTCCACCAGCTTGCGCGTGGCGTTGACCGCCACGTCCGGCTTGGCGTCCGAGGAGGCCTTGATGATCTGGATCGGACGGCCGGCGACCGTGCCCCCGCGCTGCTTGACCGCCAGCTCGGCGCCGCGCATGCCGTCCGCGCCGCCCGCGGCGAACGGGCCTTCGAGGGTGGCCAGCAGGCCGATCTTGACCGGCTGGCCCGACTGGGCCCAGGCCCCCGTCGCCAGGGTGGCCGCCATCGCGGCTCCCGCCAGGGAACGCAACACGAATCGCTTGTCCATTTTCACGCTTGTCTCCTTGGTTGAAGTGATGCGCTAGCGCACCGTTGACGAGACGCCCTGCGCGCGCTGCAGGCGGCCACGCAGGCGCGCCCACAGCCCCAGCAGGCCGTCGGGGGAAAACAGCACGATGGCCAGGAAAGCGCCGCCGATGACGAGGTTGAAGCGTTCGCGGTCGACGAGGTCGATGGCGAAGGTCTGGAGCAGCACGAAGACGAGTGCGCCGAGGAAGGGTCCGACCGGGTGCTTGACGCCGCCCAGCACGGCGATCACCAGGATGTTGATCAGCCAGTATGTGCCGATCGAGCCGGGAGTGATGAGGCCGTTGTACCAGACCAGCAGCACGCCACCCACCGCCGCCAGGAGGCCGGCCGCGGCATAGGCGGCCACGCGGTGCGCGGTCACGTTGAAGCCCAGGGCGTTCATGCGGCGCGGGTTGTCGCGGATGCCCTGCAGCGCCACGCCGAACGGTGCCCGCACCAGGTACTGGATGCCGAAGTAGCCGGCCAGCGCCAGCACCAGCGACAGGAAGTAGAAGGGCAGCGGCTGACGCCAGTCGACGTCGAACACCGTCGGCGGGTAGACCTTCTGGAACCCCTGGAACCCGTTGAACACGGAGTAGTTCTGGAGCGCGAGGTAGTAGAACGCCACGCCCATGGCCAGCGTGATCATGATGGTGTAGATCCCCTCCGTGCGCACCGACAGCCAGCCGATCAGCACCGAGCTGGCGGTGCCGATGGCCAGCGCGAACGCCAGCACCACGGCCCAGTGCCAGCCCAGGCTCAGCTCGGTGCCGCTGGTGCCCAGGATCGCCACCGTGTAGCCGGCGATGCCGGCCACGGTCATCTGCGCCAGAGAGACCATGCCCCCGTAGCCCGCGAGGAAGGTGAGGGACAGCGCCACCAGGCCCAGGATCAGGGTCTGCGCGCCCACCTGGAACGTGATGAACGGCGTGGCCACGAAGGGAAACAGCACCAGCGCGAGCAAGGTGAGCACGTGGCGGGTGGAGACGTGCCGCCACAGGAACTTGAGCCAGCGCGGGGCGTCACTGTCGGCGTACGGGTCGGGTTCGGCCGCGACCGCGGGCGCCGCCGGCGCGCCCGCGCGCGGGGCCGGGGCCGCGCCCGGCAGCGGCGCCACCGTCTGGGCGGCCGCCGTGTTCATGGCCTTGCGCCAGTGGGCTGCACTCATGCCGTGTGCTCCAGGTGCGTGGGCAGGCGCTTCATGCGGCTTTCCCCAGGATGCCGCGCGGGCGGAAGGCCAGCACGACGATCAGGATGAGGAAGGTGAAGACCACGCTGTAGGTCGGCGCGTAGGCCAGCCCGTAGGTCTCGGCCAGCCCCAGGATGGCGGCGCCGACCGCCGCGCCCACCACGCTGCCCATGCCGCCGACGATGACGACGATGAGGGATGCGAGCAGCAGGCGCGTGTCCTCGCCCGGCACCATGGACAGCTCGACCGCGCCGATCACGCCGCCCAGGCCCGCGAGCCCGGCGCCGAGCGCGAAGGTGATGGCGAACACCAGGTTCACGTTCACACCCGCCGCGGACAGCATGGCGCGGTCGTCCACGCCGGCCCGGATCATCATGCCGACGCGCGTCTTGTTCAGCAGCCACCACAGCCCGATGCCGATGGCGATGCCCATGCCCAGCAGGCTGAGGCGGTAGGCCGAGTAGGCGTTGATGATGGGGATGCCGCGGATCGGCCCCTGCAGCAGGGACGGCGCTTCCATCTGGTGCACCTGCCCGGTGAAGATCCAGATCAGCAGGTCCGCCACGACGATCGACACGCCGATCGTCACCATGGTCTGCCGCAGGTCCTGGTTCTGCATGTGCCGCAGCACCAGCAGTTGCAGCAGCAGGCCGCCCAGGGCGGCGACGGCGAAGCCCGCGGCCACCGCCAGGATCCACCAGCCGGTGCGCTCGGCCACCACGAAGCCCACGTAGCCGCCCAGCAGGTACAGCGAGCCGTGTGCCAGGTTCACGTTGCGCATGAGGCCGAAGACGAGCGTGAAGCCGCTGGCCACGATGAAGTAGAGCGAGCCCAGCGTCAGGCCGTTCAGCAGGGTGACCAGGAACAGGCGGGTGTTGTCGACCAGCCCCCAGACGGACAGGATGGCCAGCGGCCCGCCGACCAGGGCCCACGTGAGCCATTTGCGCCGCTGTTGCGTCATGCCGCGCGCCGGAAGGGTTGGGCCGCCATCTCGGGCTGCTTGGCGAACACGCCGTCCTTCATGACGGCCAGGATGCGCTTGGGGTCGCGCAGGATGGCGATGTTGGCCAGCGGGTCGCCGTCCACCAGCAGCAGGTCGGCCAGGAAGCCGTCCTTGATCTGGCCCAGCTCGTGGCCCTTCATCATGATCTGGCCGCCGTACTGTGTGGCGCAGCGGATCGCCTCCATCGGCGTGAAGCCGAGGTAGCGCACGAAGAACTCGAGGTCGCGTGCGTTCTGGCCGTGCGGCGTGAACGCGAAGCCGTAGTCGCCGCCGAAGAGGATGCGCACGCCGCGGCGGTGCATCGCGCGCAGCGATTCGATGGCCGCCTCCCATTCCGCCTGGTAGCCCATCTCCGTGGCCTTGGCCCGCGTGATGCCGTAGGGCTCCGCCTCGTTGAGCATGGCGTAGAGGATGCCGATGCCCGGGGCGATGAAGACGCGGTCGCGCGCCGCCTCCAGCATGTCCAGCGTCTCCTCGTCGGTGAAGCTCGCGTGGTAGATCACGTCGATGCCGTGGCGCAGCGCCTGCTTGACCGACGCGGCCGATCGGGCGTGTGCCGAGCCGCGCTTGCCGCGCAGCCGCACTTCCTCCATCGCCGCGGCCACTTCGGCGTCGGTCATCCAGCTGGTCTCGGCCGGCGAGTCGGGGGTGAAGTTGTCGCCCGACAGGTTGAGCTTGATGGAGTCCACGCCGTACTTGAGGAACATGCGCACGGCCTTGCGCATCTCCTCGGCACCGTTCACGTTGACGCCGAAGCTGAACTCCGGGAAGGGCAGGTGGGGCAGCGTCTCGTCGCCGAGTCCGCCCGGCACGGTGATCTCCTGGCTGGCCGCGAGGTAGCGCGGGCCGGGGATCTGGCCCGAGTTGATCGCGTTGCGGATCACCACGTCGAGTCTCGGCTTGGCGCAGGCCGCGCCGACGCAGGAGGTGAAACCCGCTTCCAGGTAGCGCTTGGCCACCTTCGCGCACCAGAGCACGTGCTCCTCCAGCGGCATGGTCTGGATGCCCGACAGCGTCGCCGCGTCGTTCCAGGAGAAGTGCGTGTGCGCCTCGCACATGCCCGGCATCAGGGTCGCGCCCGCGCCGTCGATGACCGTGGCGCCGGCCGGTCCCACGGAGGCCGCCGAGCGGCCGACCTGGCGGATGCGGTTGCCCTCGACCAGCACGCTGCCCATCCAGGGCTGCGCGCCACTGCCGTCGAGGACGCGGACGTTGGTGAAAAGGGTGGTGGCCATGGTGTCGACCTCCTGTTCAGGCTGCCCAGCGGGTGGCGGTGCGGGCGTTCGCGCGCATCGGCGGCTCGCGGTGGAATTCCCCGTCCTTCATCACGGCCAGAATGCGTTTCCTGTCCTGCAGCACCGTGATGTCGGCCAGGGGGTCGCCGTCGACCAGCAGCAGATCGGCCAGGTAACCGTCCTGGATCTTGCCGAGCTGGTCGCGCAGCTTCATCATCGGCGCGCCCCACGCGGTGGCCGACAGCAGTGCTTCCATGGTGGACATGCCGACGTACTTGACGAAGTACTCCAGGTCCTTGGCGTTGGTCCCGTGCGGCGTCCACGCGAAGCCGTAGTCGCCCCCGGGCAGGATGCGCACGTCGCGACGGCGCAGTGCCCTCATCGTCTCGATGGCGGCTTCGAGCTCCTCGACATAGCCCATCTTGCGGGCCACCTCGGGCGTGATGCCCCACTCGCTGGCGTGATGGCAGGTGTTGATCAGCCAGGCCAGGCCAGGCGCGACGAAGTGCTCTCGCTTGTGCTGCTCCAGCAGGTCCAGCGCTTCCTCGTCCGCGAAGCTCGCGTGGTAGATGTGGTCGACGCCCAGCCGCACGCACTGCTTGATCGAGTGCGTCGACCGGGCGTGCGCGGCCACCCGCTTGCCCCAGGTCTTGGCCTCCTCGATGCAGGTGCGGACCTCTTCCTCGGTGAACTGCGACATGCTGCTGGGCATGCCGGTGATCGATTCGCCCGAGAGGTTGATCTTGACGGTGTCCACCCCGTACTTGGCGAACATGCGCACGCAGCGGCGCATCTCCTCGGCGCCGCTGACCACCGCGCCGAAGGCGAACTCGGGCTGCGGCAGGTGCGGCTGCGTGGTGTCGCCGAGGCCGCCCGGCACCGTGATCTCCTGGCTGGCGGCCAGGTAGCGCGGCCCGATGATCGTGCCGTCGTTGATCGCGTTGCGGATCACCACGTCCAGCCTTGGCTTGGCGGTGGCGGCCCCGACGCAGGACGTCCATCCCATGTCGAGGTAGGTCTTCGCGACCCCCGCGCACCAGAGGATGTGCTCCTCCGGCGGCATGCGTTGGATGGAGTCCAGGTTGGGCTGGTCGTTCCACGAGAAATGCGTGTGCGCCTCCACCATGCCTGGCATGAGGAAGGCGCCGGCGGCGTCCACGGTCGCCACGCCAATGGTCGGCACGGACCGCGCTCCCCATCCGGAACGCTGCACGCGCGCGATGCGATTCCCCTGCACCAGCACGTCGCCGGTGAAAGGCTGCTCGCCGGAGCCGTCGAAGACCCGCGCGTTGGTGATGAGGACGTCGGCCATGGGAACCTCGGGCTAGCGTTGGGAGGGCAGGAAGGCGTTGAGTTCGCGCGCGCACTCCTGCGGGCGCTCGATGGGGGTCCAGTGGCCGCAGCGGTTGAGCACGACCACGCGCGCGCCGCCGCGTGCGCCGCTGAACTTCTCGGCCATGGAGCGCACCGCCTGCGGGGGTGCGACCACGTCCTCGTCGCCGGTCACCAGCAGGGTCGCGCACTCGATGCGCGCGACGTCGGCCGGCTTGGCGTCCGCCAGCGCCTCGCAGCTGCGTGCATAGCCCTGCGGGTCCTGACGCATGAGGCTTTCGCGCACGAAGGCGGCGGCTGCGGGCGAACGCTCGCGCGAGTCTGCCGAGGTGGATGCCTGGACCAGCGCCTGGGCGATCTCCTGCATGGCGGCGACGCCGCTGCGGGCCTTGTCGGCACGCGCGCGGATGTTGGCGCGGGCGGGCTCGGGCGGGGCCAGCAGGGGCCCGAACAGCGCCAGGCTGCGCACCAGCCCCGGGTGGGCTGCCGCCAGGTGCTGGCAGACGATCGTGCCCATGGAATGGCCGAGGAAGTGCGCTCGACCCACGCCCAGCCGCTGGCAGGCCTCGCGCACGGACGCGGCCATGCTCTCGATGGTCAGCGTGGCCGGTGCAGGCGAGCGGCCGCTGCCTGGCAGGTCCATGCGCACGACGCGGTAGCGCGACAGGGCGGGCAGGAGCGCCGTCCAGGTGTTGGAGGTGCCGCCCAGGCCGTGGATGCAGACGACGGCATCGCCTTCGCCTTCGTCTTCGACGGCCATGCGTTCGATGAGGTGGTAGGCCATGGCGTGCTCAGGCGGCCTCGAAGCGGTTCTCGATCGCGCCGATGCCCTCGATCTCCACGCGGAACACGTCGCCCGCCCCCAGCCACCGGGGCGGCTGGAAGCCCATGCCGACGCCCGAAGGCGTGCCCGTCGCGATCACGTCGCCCGGCTGCAGCGTGATGCCGCGCGAGCAGGTCTCGATCAGCGTCGGGATGTCGAAGATCATGTCCTTCGTGCGGCCGTCCTGGCGCAGCTCGGGTTCGCCGCCGCGCTGTCGGACCCAGCCGCGGATGCGGACGTCTCGGCCGTCGAGGTCGTCGGCCGTCACGATCCAGGGACCCATGGGGCAGAAGGTGTCGAAGCTCTTGCCCAGCACCCACTGCTGGTGGCGCACCTGGACGTCGCGTGCACTGACGTCGTTGACCACGGTGTAGCCCAGCACGTGGTCCATGGCGCGGGCCCGCGGGATGTCGCGTCCGCCCCGGCCGATGACGACGGCGAGTTCGGACTCGTAGTCGACCTGGGTGGTCACCGACGGCGGCGGCAGGCGCACGGCGTCGTGGGGGCCGACCACCGTCTCGGGAAACTTGGTGAAGACGATCGGCCATGCGTCCTTCTCGGGCAGGCTCTCCCGGAAGACGGTGGTGGCCAGTTCGGCGGCATGGGCGCGGTAGTTGCGGCCGATGCAGAACAGGTTGCGGCGCGGGCGCGGAAGCGGCGCGCGCAAGGCCACCGCGGAGACCGGCAGTCGCGGGCCGGCTTCGCGGGGGAGCCCCTCGCCGGCGGCGAGCCGCTCGACGATCTCCAGCACCCCGCGGGAGGGGTTGGAGACCGACAAGGGCGTGGCCTCGGCGCCATCGGCCGAGACGACGCCCGCGTGCGGGCGCCCGCCCCAGCTCCAGCTGGCTAGACGCATCCTGTCTCCTTGTGTGGCGTCCCGGGTGATGCGCTGACGAAACCCGTGAGACACCTGCTTGAAAATGAGACTCGCGTCTCAAAATCTTTGGACCATCATACGCAGAACCCCGGACGCGGCAAAGGCCGAGACGTGGCCACAATCCCCCGGACATACCCTATGCCGCGCGCCAAGCCCCAACCCAGCGAACCCGCCGTGCCGCCCGCGCGCGGCGTGAAAGCTGCGACTTTCAAACTACTTGTCGACACCGCGATGGCGCTGATCCAGCAGACGGGACACATCCCGTCCGTGGCTGAGCTGGCGGTCCGCTCCAACGTCTCGCGTGCCACGGCCTACCGGTACTTCCCGAGCCGCAGCGCCCTGATCACCACGGTGATCGATGCCTCGCTGGGGCCGGTGCGGCAGCTGGCGGCGGACAGCCGCGGCGGCCGGGAGCGCGTGCACGAGCTCTTCCGTTCCACCTTCCCGCGGTTCAAGGAGTTCGAGCCGCAGCTGCGCGCCGCCGCGCAACTTGCCCTGGAGCAGTGGGCGCTCGAGCGCGCCGGGCTGCTGGAGGAGGAGCCGTACCGGCGCGGCCACCGCATCCGCATCCTGGAACACGCCATCGCGCCGCTGGCGCCGGGCATGGACAAGTCGGTGCGCGATCGGCTGCACAAGTCCCTGTCGGTGATCTACGGCATCGAGGCGTACGTGATCCTGCGGGACATCTGGGGTTGCGGCGACCGGGAGCTCGAGCGCACGGTGCTGTGGATGGCCGACGCGATGATCGACGCGGCCGTCCGCGAGGGCGGCGGCGAGCGGCCCGCGGCCGCTGGCAAGCCGCCTGCCGGGAGGGCAGCCCGGCCGGTGCCCGCCGTGCGCCGCGTTTAGAATCGGCAGCTCTCAAGGAGCGTTGCAGCGCCCACTCCGGGCGTCAGGCTTGAGATGCATCAACGGCGCTCACCTTGCACCGGCCCTGCCGGCACATCCAAGAGGTGAGTTCATGCCCGAAGCCCCCGTCGTCCCGCCCCTGAAGCTGTCCGGCCTGGAGCCGGTGTCCATCGGCCCCGGCAGCCTGTTCGTCAACGTCGGCGAGCGCACCAACGTCACCGGATCCAAGGCCTTCGCCCGCATGGTGCTGGCCGGGCAGTTCGAGGACGCGCTGGCCGTCGCGCGCCAGCAGGTGGAGAACGGCGCGCAGATCATCGACGTGAACATGGACGAGGCCATGCTGGACAGCAAGGCCTCCATGGTGCGCTTCCTCAACCTCATCGCCAGCGAGCCCGACATCGCCCGCGTGCCGGTGATGGTGGACAGCTCCAAGTGGGAGGTGATCGAGGCCGGCCTGCGCTGTCTGCAGGGCAAGGGCATCGTCAACTCGATCTCGCTCAAGGAAGGCGAGGCGGAATTCAAGCGGCAGGCACGCCTGGTGCGCCGCTACGGCGCGGCGGCGGTGGTGATGGCCTTCGACGAGCAGGGACAGGCCGACAGCTTCGAGCGCAAGACCGAGATCTGCGCGCGCGCCTACCGGGTGCTGGTGGAGGAGGTCGGCTTCCCGCCCGAGGACATCATCTTCGACCCCAACATCTTCGCCATCGCCACCGGCATCGAGGAACACAACAACTACGCGGTGGACTTCATCAACGCCGTGCGGTGGATCAAGCAGAACCTGCCCGGTGCCAAGGTCTCGGGCGGCGTCTCCAACGTGAGCTTCTCCTTCCGCGGCAACGATCCGGTGCGCGAGGCGATCCACACCGTGTTCCTCTACCACGCCATCCAGGCGGGCATGGACATGGGCATCGTCAACGCCGGCATGGTGGGCGTGTACGACGAGCTCGACGCGCAACTGCGCGAGCGCGTCGAGGACGTGGTGCTCAACCGCCGCCCGGATGCCGGCGAGCGGCTGGTGGAGATCGCGGAGCAGGCCAAGGGTGCCTCGCGCGACGAAGGCAAGCGAAACGAGTGGCGCCAGCTGCCGGTGGAACAGCGCCTGGCGCACGCCCTGGTGCATGGCATCACCGACCACATCGTGACCGACACCGAGGAGGCCTACCAGGCCGTGCTGGCCAAGGGCGGCCGCCCGCTGCACGTGATCGAGGGTCCGCTGATGGACGGCATGAACGTCGTGGGCGACCTGTTCGGCCAGGGCAAGATGTTCCTGCCACAGGTGGTCAAGTCGGCGCGGGTGATGAAGCAGGCGGTGGCCCACCTCATCCCGTACATCGAGGAAGAAAAGCGTCGCCACGAAGCGCAGGGGCAGGACGTCAAGGCACGCGGCAAGATCATCATCGCCACGGTCAAGGGCGACGTGCACGACATCGGCAAGAACATCGTCACGGTGGTCCTGCAGTGCAACAACTTCGAGGTCGTGAACATGGGCGTGATGGTGCCGTGCCACGAGATCCTGGCGCGCGCCAAGGTCGAGGGTGCGGACATCGTGGGCCTGTCGGGCCTGATCACGCCATCGCTGGAGGAGATGCAGTACGTCGCGGGCGAGATGCAGAAGGACGACCACTTCCGGCTGCGCAAGATCCCGTTGCTGATCGGCGGCGCCACGACCAGCCGCGTCCACACCGCCGTGAAGATCGCGCCGCACTACGAAGGACCCGTCGTGTACGTGCCCGACGCTTCGCGCAGCGTGAGCGTCGCGCAGGGCCTGCTGTCCGACCAGGCGGCGCGCTACATCGCCGAGGTCGAGGCCGACTACGAGAAGGTGCGGCAACTGCACGCAAACAAGAAGCAGGTGCCGCTGTGGCCGCTGGCCAAGGCGCGCGCCAACAAGACGCCGGTGGACTGGGGCGGTTACGTGCCACCCGTCCCGAAGTTCATCGGCCGCCGCGTGTTCAGGAACTTCGACCTCGCCGAACTGGCCCGGTACATCGACTGGGGGCCGTTCTTCCAGACCTGGGACCTGGCCGGTCCGTTCCCGGCGATCCTGAAGGACGAGGTGGTCGGCAGCGAGGCGGTGCGGGTCTTCTCCGACGGCCAGCGCATGCTCAAGCGCCTGGTCGAGGGGCGCTGGCTCACCGCAAACGCCGTGCTCGGGTTCTGGCCCGCCAACAGCGTGAACGACGACGACATCCAGCTCTACACCGACGCCTCCCGCAGCGAGGTGGCGCTCACCTGGTGGGGCCTGCGGCAGCAGACCGAAAAGCCGGTGGTGGACGGCGTCCCCCGGCCCAGCCGGGCGCTGGCCGATTTCGTGGCGCCGCGCGGCGCCGCCGAGGACTACGTGGGCATGTTCGCGGTGACGGCCGGGCTGGGCGTCGAGGCCAAGGAGCAGTACTTCCTGAAGGACCACGACGACTACTCGGCCATCATGCTCAAGGCGCTGGCCGACCGGCTGGCCGAGGCACTGGCCGAATGCCTGCACGAGCGGGTGCGCAAGGACCTCTGGGGCTACGCGCCCGACGAAGCGCTCCCCGTCACGGACCTGGTCGCCGAGAAGTACCGCGGCATCCGGCCGGCGCCCGGCTACCCGGCCTGCCCGGACCACAGCGTGAAGGCCGACATGTTCCGGCTGCTGCAGGCCCACGAGGTGGAGATGGGGTTGACCGAGAGCCTGGCCATGACGCCCGCGGCGAGCGTCAGCGGTTTCTACCTCAGCCATCCACAGGCCACGTACTTCAACGTCGGCCGCATCGGCACGGACCAGCTCGAGGACCAGGCCCGCCGCCGCGGCGCCGAGCGCAGCCAGCTGGAGATGCTGCTCGCGCCCAACCTCTGAACCGCCGGCCGGCGGCGGGTCCGTCGGCGTGGTCCGACCCGCGCTGGACCTGCGCGCCGATAGCGCGGCAGGCCGTCCGTGCGCAAGCTCGCTGCATGGATTGGAAGGCGTTCACCCCGGCCTGGCTGCTGCGCGCCGCCCGCCCGGCGGCGCCGCTGTGGCATGCAGCCCAGCTGTGGAGCGATGCCGGCGGCATGCGCATGAGCGCCGCCATGTCCTTCTACGGCATCCTCAGCCTCGCGCCCTTGCTCCTGGTGATGGTGGCCCTCCTGGGCTGGTGGATGGACCGGCAGATGCTGCAGCACACGCTCGTGGCTCAGGTGGCGGCGCTGGTGGGTCCGCAGGGTGCCGCGGCCGTGCAGCATGCGCTGGCCAGCGCCCAGGAGCCTTCGGAGGGGTTGTTCGCCACCGGACTGGGCTTCGGCGTCCTGCTGTTCGGTGCCACGGGCGTCTTCGGGGAGCTGCAGGAGGCCTTCGCCCGCGTCTGGACGGAAGGCGGTCCGGCGCCCAAGCCGAACTGGTGGCACAGCGCCTCGCTGCGCCTGCGTGGCGTGGCCTACATCCTCGCGTTCGGCTTCCTGCTGCTGGTGTCGCTGGTGGTCTCCACACTGCTGACCGTGTTCTCCGGCTGGCTGGGGCAGTACTTCGCACTGGAGGCGCTGCTGCGCGTGCTCAACGAGGCGGTCGCGTTCGGCCTCTGCACCGCCCTGTTCGTCGCCCTCATGCGGCTGTCCGCAGGACGCAAGCCGGGCTTGCGCTTCCTCGTGGCCGGCGCGGTCATCGGCGCCGTCCTGTTCAGCCTGGGCAGGCAGGTGCTGGCCTGGTACCTGTCGACCGCCGCCGTGGTGTCGGCCTACGGCGCGGCAGGCTCGCTGGTGGTGCTTCTGATGTGGATCTACTTCTCTTCTGCCGTGCTGCTCTTCTCGGCGAGCTGCGCCAAGGCGGCCCAGGAGGCCCGGCGGTCGGCCGGCACCGCGCCGGTCCAGACGCCGCCGCGGCCAGGCGCCGGCGCCGGGCACTGGCGCGGCGCAGCGTTCCGCCGCGAGCGCTGAGCCGGTGTCAGCCCACCAGGGTGCGGCGGTACTGCACCGCCTCCGCGATGTGCGCCACCTGGATCCGCGCGTCGCCCGCCAGGTCGGCGATCGTGCGGGCGACCTTCAGCACTCGGTGCGTGGCGCGGCCACTCCAGGCCAGGCGCGCCGCGGCGTGGTCCAGGAAGGCGGCGGCATCGGCGGCCAGCGCCACGTGGGTGTCCAGCGCCAGACCTTCCAGTCCCTGATTGGCGACCCCCTGCCGGGCCACGGCCCGTTGCCGGGCGGTGGTGGCGCGCGCCCGCACCGCCTCGGACGCCTCCCCCGGCGCCGTCGCCAGCAGTTCGTGTGGCAGCAGGGCCGGCACGTCCACCACCAGGTCGATCCGGTCCAGGAGGGGACCGGACAGGCGTCCCTGGTAGCGGCGCACCTGCTCCGGGCCGCACCGGCAGCGCTGGTGCGCCGCGCCGAGCCAGCCGCAGGGGCACGGGTTCATGGCGGCCACGAAATGGAAGCGGGCGGGAAACTCGGCCCGGTGGCCGGCGCGTGCGATGGTGATGTGGCCGGTCTCCAGCGGCTCGCGCAGCGCCTCCAGCGCGGCGCGGGGGAACTCGGGCAATTCGTCCAGGAACAGCACGCCGCGGTGCGCCAGCGAGATCTCCCCCGGCCGTGGCGGTGAGCCACCGCCGACCAGTGCCACGGCGCTGGCCGAGTGGTGCGGGCTGCAGGTGGGCCGGTGGGCCCAGTCCTCCAGCCGGAAGCGGCCGGCCAGGCTGGCGACCGCCGCGCTCTCCAGGGCCTCCTGCACCGCCATCGGCGGCAGCAGGCCGGCAAAGCGCTGGGCCAGCATCGACTTGCCGGAGCCGGGCGGACCCACCAGCAGGAGGCTGTGGCCCCCCGCGGCAGCCACTTCCAGGGCGCGGCGCGCGGCGCTCTGCCCCTTCACGTCGGCCAGGTCGGGGTGAGGGGCCGCACGAACGGCCGCCTGTGGGGCCACCCGTTCCCAGATGCCCTCGGCCGGACCACCCGGCTGGAAGCGCGCAACCACGTCCATGAGGTGTGCGGCCCGCCAGACCCGGGCGCCCGGCACCAGCGCCGCCTCCTCGGCGCTTCCGGGCGGCAGCACCAGCTGCGCGCCTTCGCCGGCCGCCTGCAAGGCCAGGCTCATGGCCAATGCGCCGCGCACCGGCCGCAGGGCCCCCGACAGCGACAGCTCGCCCGCAAACTCATAGTCGTCGAGAGCGGCCGGATCCAGCTGGCCGCTGGCCGCCAGGATGCCCAGCGCGATGGGCAGGTCGAAGCGACCCGAGTCCTTCGGCAGATCGGCGGGCGCCAGGTGCACGGTGATCCTCTTGTTGTGGGGGAACTCGAGCCCGCAGGTCTGGAGCGCCGCGCGCACGCGCTCGCGCGATTCCTTGACCTCGACATCGGCCAGGCCGACCAGCGTGAAGTTGGGCAACCCGTTGGCCAGGTGGACTTCGACGGTGACGCGTGGCGCCTCCAGGCCCAGCAGGGCGCGGCTGCGCACCAAAGACAGGCTCATGCCTCGGTTCCTCCCCTTCCGGGTGCATGGCTGCCCCTGGTGCGCCCCCGTGAACCGATGGCGCACCCGCATGGTGCGGAAATCGCCCGTGCAGCCGTTGAAGCCCCACAACGGACGGCCCCACCGCAGAGCCGACGGGGCGCCTGACACCCCGTCACAGATGGCACGCCTCCTGCTTAGAGGCTTCACCAACTCTTTTTTATATGACGGAGCGAACCCCATGAACGTGAAGGCAAAAGTCCTGTTGTCCACCCTGGTGCTGTCCGGCGCCGCATTCGCCCAGACCAAGGCACCCGAGCCGGACTACACGCTGACCGGCAACGTCACGCTGGCCACCGACTACCGTTTCCGGGGCATCTCGCAGACCAACCGCAATCCCGCACTGCAGGGCGGCTTCGACTTCGCGCACAAGTCCGGCTTCTACCTGGGCAACTGGAACTCCAACGTCAACAGCCAGTTCTACAACGGCGCCAACCTGGAGATGGACTTCTACGGCGGCTACAAGGGCACGGCCGGCGCCGTCGGCTACGACATCGGGGTGATCTATTACTACTACCCGGGCTCCGGCGACGCCGCGGGCACGTCCAAGATCGACAACACCGAGATCTACTTCGGCGCCAGCTACGGCCCCTTCTCGGCCAAGTACTTCCACGCGGTGTCCGACTTCTTCTCGGTGCCGGACACCAAGAACAGCTACTACCTGGACCTGGGCTACACGATGGACCTGGGCAACGGCTGGGGCGCCAATGCACACGTGGGCTACCAGAAGGTCAAGAACATCGCGGGCGATGCCGGCAAGGTCACCGACTACAAGCTGGGCCTCACGAAGGACCTGAGCGGCTGGCTGGTCGGCGCGTCGTACATCAGCACCAACCGCAAGAACACGTTCTTCGACCCGACCTCCGGCAAGGACATCGGCAAGGGCACCGTGGTCCTGTCGCTGGGCAAGACGTTCTGAGTTCCGAGGACCGGATGCAGGAGCAAGCATGAAACTCGTCACCGCCATCATCAAGCCGTTCAAGCTGGACGAGGTGCGCGAAGCCCTCTCGGGCATCGGCGTCCAGGGCATCACCGTCACCGAAGTCAAGGGCTTCGGCCGGCAGAAGGGCCACACCGAGCTGTACCGCGGCGCCGAGTACGTCGTGGACTTCCTGCCCAAGGTGAAGATCGAAGCCGCGGTCGCCGACGACCTGGTCGAGCGCGTCATCGAAGCCGTCGAGGGTGCCGCCCGCACCGGGAAGATCGGCGACGGAAAGATCTTCGTCTACGACCTCGAGCAGGTCGTCCGCATCCGCACCGGCGAGACCGGCAAGGAAGCCCTGTAGTCCCCCGCACCCTGAAAGAGACAACCATGAGAAAGCTCCTCGCCTCCCTGGCGCTCGGCCTGGGCCTGCTGGCCGGCAGTGCGGCCGCACTGGCGCAAGCCCCGGCCGCGCCCGCAGCCGCCGCGGCGCCAGCGGCCTCGGCCGAGGCCGCACCGGCTGCGGCTGCGGCTGCTGCCCCTGCCGCCGCCACTCCCGCGGCTGCCCCCGCCGCTGCGACCGCCGCGCCGGCCCCCACCCCGAACAAGGGTGACACCGCCTTCCTCACCATGAGCACGCTCCTGGTGCTGCTGATGATCCTGCCGGGCCTGGCCCTGTTCTACGGCGGCCTGGTCCGCAGCAAGAACATGCTGTCGGTGCTGATGCAGGTGTTCGTCGTCAGCTGCCTGATCTTCATCCTGTGGGCCGCCTACGGCTACAGCCTGGCCTTCACGGGCGGCAGTGCCTTCATCGGTGGCTTCGGCAAGCTGTTCCTCGGGGGCATCACGCCCGAGTCGGTGGCCGCCACCTTCAGCAAGGGCGTGGTGGTGTACGAGCTGTCGTTCGTCGCCTTCCAGGCTACCTTCGCCGCCATCACCTGCGCCCTGATCGTCGGCTCGTTCGCCGAGCGCATCAAGTTCTCGGCCGTGCTGATGTTCGTGGTGCTCTGGTTCACGTTCGCCTACCTGCCGATCGCCCACATGGTCTGGTACTGGGACGGCCCGGACGCGATCAGCGACGCCGCCAGCCTGGAGACCGTGACCGCGGCTGCCGGCTGGCTGTGGGCCAAGGGCGCGCTGGACTTCGCGGGCGGCACCGTGGTGCACATCAACGCGGGCATCGCCGGCCTGGTGGGTGCCTACGTGATCGGCAAGCGTGTCGGCTACGGCAAGGAAGCCCTGGCACCGCACAGCCTGACCCTCACCATGGTCGGCGCCGCACTGCTGTGGGTGGGCTGGTTCGGATTCAACGCCGGCTCCAACCTGGAAGCCACCGGCACCGCCGCCCTGGCCTTCGCCAACACGCTGTTCGCCACCGCCGCCGCCACACTCTCGTGGATCGCCGGCGAGGCGCTGTCCAAGGGCAAGGCCTCCATGCTGGGCGCCGCGTCCGGTGCCGTGGCCGGCCTCGTGGCCATCACCCCGGCCGCCGGCTTCGTCGGCCCGATGGGCTCGATCGTGATCGGCCTGCTGGCCGGCCTGGTCTGCCTCTGGGGCGTCAACGGCCTCAAGCGCATGCTGGGTGCCGACGACTCGCTGGACGTCTTCGGCGTCCACGGCGTGGGCGGCATCCTGGGCGCCCTGCTGACCGGCGTGTTCGCCTCGCCCTCCCTGGGCGGCACCGGCGTGTACGACTACGTGGCCAACAAGGTGAACCCCGACTACTCGATCGGCGGCCAGGTCTGGATCCAGCTGCAGGGCGTGCTGACCACCGTCGTCTGGTCCGCGGTCGTGGCCTTCATCGCCTACAAGCTGGTCGACCTGGTGATCGGACTGCGCGTGACGGAAGAGGAAGAGCGCGAAGGCCTCGACATTTCCTCGCACGGCGAGACCGCCTACAACCGTTGAACTCGGACGGCTGCGGGCACCCGCCCGCGGCCGGCCTGCCAAGCAAGTCTCCTTTGGATGTTGGGCCCGCTTCGGCGGGCCCCTTTTTTTTGGCGTGCTCGACGCCGGCTCAGGCGCTCAGTCGAGCACCGGGAAGGTGAGGCGGCCGCCCTCGGCCGTGCGCAGCAGGTCGACGTCCTCGGAGCGCGCCATCGCTTCCACCTCGTGCCAGCCGAGCGGCCGGTAGGGCAGTTCGCCCGCCAGCGAGGCATCGCCTTCGCCCGGGCCCACGCGGATGTCCAGGTGCACCACGTCCTCGCCGCGGCTGGCCGACAGCACCAGGTCGGCCGGTGCCGGGGTGGTGTCCGCCAGGGCGAGCAGCGCGCCGGGCACCAGCATGCGCACGGCGGCATGGCCGACCGGCTGGGGCATTGCCTCGACCTCGCTGCGCAGGTTGAAGCCGCGGAAGCTGAAGTTGCTGCGCAGCAGGGCCATGATCTCCTGCACGCCCGCATCGAGTGCGATGGTGCCGCCGGGCTCCGGCGACATCCAGGCGATCACCGACAGGCAGTCCTGCACCGCGGCCTTCGAGAGGTGGCTGATCTTGCCGACGCCGTCCTGCACCTGGCCGAGGTCCGGCGTGGCGGCGCGCAGGCGGCGCTCGAGCAGCTCGGTCACCATGCCGATCGGCTGCAGGTGCACCACCATCTGGTGGCGCATGGCATGGGCCAGCCGTCGCAGGAGCGCGTACCGCGCCGACTCCACGAGCATGAGGCTGTTCTGGGCGGAGGATGCGGTGGTCATGGCGAACCGATGGTAGCGGGTTGGCACGCCACCGTGGGGTGCCCGGCGGCACAATGAACCGATGGCATCCCCCGACCCCCTGCACCCGGGCCACGGCTGGGAGGCCGTCGTCACGCAGCGCGACCAGCTCGGCGAATCGCCGTTCTGGCACCCGGACGAACGCCGCCTCTACTGGGTCGACATTCCCGGGCGGCAGCTGCGCCGCGCCGACCCCGCCAGCGGCGCCGTCGACGGCTGGGCCATGCCGCAGGAGCCCGGCTGCATCGCGCCGGCCCGCGGCGGCGGCCTCGTCGTCGCGCTGCGCGATGGCGTGTACCGCGCCGCCACATGGGGGGGCGCCCTCGCGCTGCTCCACCGCTTTCCCCACGACCCTGCCACCACCCGCTTCAACGACGGCAAGGCCGACCCGGTGGGCCGCTTCTGGGCGGGCACTCTGTACGAACCCAAGGACCGCGCCGCGGCCGAACTCTACAGCTTGGATGCGCGAGCGGCGGCGGCATCCGCTCCGCGCGTCGAGCGCAAGGCGGGCGGCGCGACCACGGCCAACGGCCTGGCCTGGTCGCCAACGGGTGACACGGTCTACTGGACCGACACCCAGGCCCACCTCATCCGTGCATGGGACTGGAATGCCGCCACCGGCGCCATGTGCAACGAGCGCGTCTTCCACCGCTTCGCGCCGAAGCCGCCGGGCTGGCAGCCGGGCGACGCCGGCTATGGCGGCCGGCCCGACGGCGCGGCGGTGGACGCCGAGGGCCACTACTGGTGCGCCATGTACGAAGGCGCCCGCCTCGTGCGGCTGGCACCGGACGGCACTCTGGTGGACGAGTTGCCCACGCCGATGCTGTGCCCCACGATGCCCTGCTTCGGTGGCGACGACCTGCGCACGCTCTACCTCACCAGTGCCGGCAACCGGCCGCAGGCCGAGCTGGCGCGGCACCCCGCCTCGGGCATCGTGCTGCGCCGGCGGATGGCGGTGGCGGGGCTGCCGGTCAATTTCTTCATCGACTGAGCGCAAAAACATCAGGCGCCGGGCGCCCGCCGGTGGCCGCGTACCCGCTTACCATCCCAGCCCATGCAGGCGGCGCTCTCCCAGACCCTCGAACGCATCCGCGCCGCCGCGGCGGACGGCACGCCCTTGCGCATCCGCGGCGGCGGCAGCAAGGACTTCTACGGCGAACGGCTGGAAGGTGAGCTGCTGGAGACCACCGACCTGGCCGGCATCCGCAGCTACGAGCCCACCGAGCTGGTGGTCACCGTCGGTGCCGGCACGCGGCTGTCCGCCCTGGAGGCGGTGCTGGCGGAACGCGGCCAGTGCCTGCCGTTCGACCCGCCCACCTTCGGCGGGCCTGCGACGGTGGGCGGCGTGGTGGCCGCAGGCCTCTCGGGCCCGGCGCGCGCGAGCGTCGGCTCGGTGCGCGACTACGTGCTCGGGCTGTCGATGGTCAACGGCCGCGGCGAGCTGCTCACCTTCGGCGGGCAGGTGATGAAGAACGTGGCCGGCTACGACGTTTCGCGCCTGATGGTGGGTGCGCTCGGCACGCTCGGCCTCATCGTGGAGGTCAGCCTCAAGGTGCTCGCCCGCCCCACGGCCGAGGCCACGCTGCGCTTCGACCTGCCCCAGGACCGGGCCCTGGCGCAGTTGCACGCGTGGGGCGCGCAACCGCTGCCGCTGGATGCCAGCTGCTGGGTGCAGGACGGTGACGCGCAGGCGCTCTACCTGCGGCTGCGCGGGGCCCGGGCCGCGGTGGATGCCGCCTGCGCCCGCCTGGGCGGCGAGCGCATGGACGACGCTGCCGTCGCGGCCGACTGGGACGCGTGCCGCGACCAGCAACTGCCCTGGTTCACGGCCCGCAGCGGGCGCGACCTGTGGCGCCTTTCCGTGCCGCAGACCGCGCCGGTGCTGGAACTTCCCGAGCCGCCGCTGGTCGAGTGGCATGGCGGGCAGCGCTGGGTGGCGGCCGACCGCGGCGACGCGGCGCGCCTGCGCGCCGTGGCCGCGGCCGCAGGCGGACACGCCACCCTGTTCCGGGCGGCGGACGCACCGGAGTCTGCGCGGCGCTTCCACCCGCTGGCGCCGCCGCTGGACCGGATCCAGCGCGAGCTCAAGCGCCAGTTCGATCCGGCCGGCATCTTCAATCGCGGCCGCCTGTTCCCCGACTTCTGAGTTCCCGTGCAAACCCACCTCTCTCCCGAATTCGCCGGCACCGCCGACGGCCAGGAAGCCGAAGCCATCCTGCGCAAGTGCGTGCACTGCGGCTTCTGCACGGCGACCTGCCCGACCTACCAGCTGCTGGGCGACGAACTCGACGGGCCGCGCGGCCGCATCTACCTGATCAAGCAGGTGCTCGAAGGCGAGCAGCCGACGCAGAAGACCCAGCTCCACCTGGACCGTTGCCTCACCTGCCGCAACTGCGAGAGCACCTGCCCGAGTGGCGTGCAGTACGGCCACCTGGTCGACATCGGCCGGCGCATCGTGGAGGAGAAGGTCCCGCGGGGCGCCGCCTCGCGCGCGCTGCGCTGGTCGCTCAAGGAGGGGCTCACCTCGCCGGCCTTCGGCCCGGCGATGAAGCTGGGGCAGGCGGTGCGGGGCGTGCTGCCGCGCCGCTTGCGCGAGAAGGTGCCGGCCGCGCAGCCGGCCGGGCGCGCGCCCGCCGGCACACACGCGCGCAAGGTGCTGGTGCTGCAAGGCTGCGTGCAGCCGTCGATGGCGCCGAACATCGACGCCGCCACGGCGCGGGTGCTCGACGCCGCCGGCATCCAGGCGGTGGCCGATCCGCGCGCCGGCTGCTGCGGCGCGGTGAAGTTCCACCTGAACGACCAGGCCGGCGGGCTGGACCAGATGCGCCGCAACGTCGATGCCTGGTGGCCGCACATCGACTCGGGCGCGGTCGAGGCGCTGGTGATGAATGCCTCGGGCTGCGGGGTCACGGTGCGCGAGTACGGGCACCACCTGCGGCACGACCCCGCCTACGCGGACAAGGCGGCGCGCTTGAGCGCGCTGACCCGCGACCTGAGCGAGCTGCTGCCCGAGCTCGTGCCCGCGTTGCAGTCCCGGGTGAAGCCGCCGGCCGGCGTGCTGGCCTACCACCCGCCATGCACGCTGCAGCACGGGCAGAAGCTGCGCGGCGGGGTCGAGGCGCACCTGCAGCAGCTCGGGTTCCAGGTGCAGGTGGCGCTCAACGAGGCGCACCTGTGCTGCGGCTCGGCCGGCACCTACTCGGTTCTGCACCCGGACATCGCACACCAGCTGCGCGACCGCAAGCTCGGCCACCTGGGCGCCCTGCAGCCGGTGGCCGTGATCTCGGCCAACATCGGCTGCATCACCCACCTGCAGGGCGGGACCGCGACGCCGGTGCGCCACTGGGTCGAGGTGCTCGACGAGGCCCTGCAGCCGGCCTGATGGCCCGGGGGCGCGCCGCCCAAGTGCAACAGTTCATTGCCCAGCTCGCACCGGCCGACCATGGGCATAGATTGCGTCGCACACCATCCTTCAGGAGACGACCATGGCAACCCAGTCCAGGCGAGCGACGCAGGGCGCATCGAGCGATGCCGACGAATCCGGCGCGGCACTGCCGGCCGCCACGACGCTGGCCGAGATGAGCCGCCAGCAGATGGCGGCTGCCGCCGAGGCGATGAGCGTCATGTTCAGCGCGGCGCAGGCGCTGCAACAGGCTCAGATGCACATGGGCGAGCGTGCCGCCCTGCTGCACCGGCAGGCCGCCGAGAACATCCGCAAGGCCACCACGCCGGTGGAGCTGATGTCGATCCAGTCGACGCTCCTGGTGTACGAGTTCCAGGAGGCGATGCGCTACTGGCAGGAACTGATGGCGGCATCCGCCAAGGCCGGCGGCCAGATGATGCGGCCGGGCCAGGCCGGCGAAGCGGACGGTGCCGGCGCCACGTCCTCCGCCGCGACCATGATGGGCGCCGCCATGAACGCGGCCGCTCCGATGGCCGACGCCTTCCAGCAGATGTTCACCGCGCCGCTCAAGGCGGCTGCGGCGCAGCAGCCGCACTGAAGCGCAGGCGGCCGGCTTCGGCGCTCAGGCGGCCAGCGCGGCCTCGATGTCGCGCTGCAGCGCCGCCGGCGCTTCCTGCGGCGGGTAGCGCTTGATGACCTGGCCGTCCTTGCCGACCAGAAACTTGGTGAAGTTCCACTTGATCGCCTTGCTGCCCAGGAGGCCTGGCGCTTCCGCGGTGAGCCACTTGAACAGCGGGTCGGCCTTGGCGCCATTGACGTCGACCTTGGCCATCATCGGGAAGTCCACGCCGTAGTTGCGCGTGCAGAACTGCGCGATCTCCTCGTTGCTGCCGGGGTCCTGCGAGCCGAACTGGTTGCACGGGAAGCCGACCACCGCAAGGCCGCGGCTGCCGTACTGCGCATGCAGTTGCTGCAGCCCGGCGAACTGCGGCGTGAAGCCGCAGGCACTGGCGGTGTTGACGATCAGCAGCACCTGGCCGCGGAAGCGGTCCAGGGGGACGGGCTGTCCGTCGATGCCGGTGGCTTCGAAGTCGTAGGCGGTGGTCATGGGCGCGATTGTGCGCCGCTGCCGGGCTCGGCCGGCGGGGAGGCCCAGGCCGACCATGCCGCCGCCGCGACAATCAGCGCGCCGCCGGCCCAGGTCCGCACCGAGAGCTCGGCCGCACCGGCCAGCACCGACGAGGCACTCGCGAACAGCACCTCCGACAGCATCACCAGCGCGGTGGTGTGCGCCGCCAGGCGCGACGCGCCGAACTGCAGCGCGGCGTTGCCGAGCAGGAACCCCAGGCTCAGCACCAGGCCAAGGGCGATGGCCGGGCCCGGCAGGGCCACGGGCGGACCCACCAGGCCCTGGGTCATGCCCGCCAGTGCTGCGCCCAGCGCGGCCAGGCTGCCGCCGAGGAACATGGCGCCCACCCGCGTGACCGCCGGCACGGCGTGCAACCGCCGCAGCAGGATGTTGGTCAATGCAAAGCTGAAGCCGCCTGCCAGGGCGAGCAGGTCGGGCAGGCCCTGCGGCACCGGCCAGGGTGCGCCCGGTGCCTGCAGCACGACCCCCACGCCGGCCAGTGCCAGCGCCAGCCGCAGCAAGGCCGCGCCACCCGGCCGCTCCCCGAGCAGCGGCCAGGCCAGCAGCACGCTCCAGGCTGGCATCAGGTAGAACAGCAGCACCACCCGGACCACGTCGCCCACCGTCACCGCCCAGTTGAAGCCGACGTTGGTGAGGCCGGCCGCGGCCATCAGCAGCCACAGCTGGGGCTCGGCGGCGAGTCCGCGCAGCGCGCGCGGGAACAGGGCGAGCAGGACGCCCATGGAGACCAGGTACACCGCGGCGGTGGCCCACAGCGGGTGCAGCCCGTGCGATTGCAGCTCGCGGAAGGGCCACCAGGAGACGCCCCAGACGAAGGCGTTGAACGCCAGGGCCAGGGCCGGCGCCGCCCGCCCGCCCTCAGCCACCGTGCGTGGTGTCCTGGCGGGCGATGCGCAGGAGGTGGTCGACCTCGTCCTTGTGCCGCACCAGGTTGCTGGCATGCCAGCGCTGGATCAGCCACATCGCGCCGGCCACGATGATGCCGAAGCCGGTGATGGCGCCGAAGGCCGACATGCCCAGACCGGCCGACAGGCTGTAGAGCGCGCCCAGACCCAGGATGCAGGCCTGCTCGTTGAAGTTCTGCACGGCGATGGAGCGGCCCGCGCCCATGAGGTTGTGGCCGCGGTGCTGCAGCAGCGCGTTCATCGGCACCACCAGGAAGCCGCCCAGGCCGCCCAGCAGGATGAGGAAGGGCGCGGCGACCCAGACGTTGTCGATGAAGTTCATCAGGATCACCAGCACGCCCATCGCGATGCCCAGCGGCATGACGCTGGTGGCCGAGTCCAGCCGCATCCGCATCGACGCGACGATCGCGCCCACCGCCGTGCCCAGCGCCACCACGCCGCTGAGCGAGGACGCCTGCGTCGTGCTGTAGCCCAGCGCCGCGGCGCTCCAGGCCAGGATGATGTAGCGCAGGTTGCCCGACACTCCCCAGAACAGCGTGGTGGTGGCCAGCGAGATCTGGCCGAGCTTGTCGCGCCACAGCCGCGAGTTGCAGGTCCAGAAGTCCGGCACCAGCTCGAGGGCGTTCTTGGGGATCGGGCGCATCTCCACGCCGGTGTGCGGGATGCGCGTGTTGAACCAGGCGGCGATGGCGTAGACGAAGATCAGCAGGAAGATCGCGGCCTCGGGCGCCGTGTCGACCCCGGTGTCCATCAGCGGCAGGTCGAAGGACAGCAGCCGCGACGCCACGGCAAACCCGACGAGCTGGCCGCCCAGCAGGATGCCCAGGATGATCGAGGCGATGGTCAGGCCCTCGATCCAGCCGTTGGCCTTGACCAGCTGCGAGGCCGGCAGCAGCTCGGTGAGGATGCCGTACTTGGCCGGCGAGTAGGCCGCCGCGCCCAGGCCGACGATGGCGTAGGCCAGCAGCGGATGCAGCCCGAACAGCATGGCCAGGCAACCGACCACCTTGATCGCGTTGCTGATGAACATCACGTTGCCCTTGGGCCGGGCGTCGGCGAAGGCGCCGACGAAGGGCGCGAGCACCACGTAGAACAGCGCGAACATCGGCACCAGTGCGGCGCGCTGCCATTCGGCGGCGCCGGAGGTCCTGAGCAGTTCCACGGCCGCCACGAACAGCGCGTTGTCCGCGAGCGACGAGAAGAACTGCGCCGCCATGATCGTGTAGAAGCCGCGCTTCATCGTCTGCGCTGGTGGTGCGGCCCGGCTTGCGGTGCCTCTGTGATGACTGCTGTCTCCAAGCGACGGTGGTTATATCACGCGGGGTAATGACAAAATCCTCATTCCCCCGCCCGACAGTCCGCTTCCGATGCCCCGTCCGATCCAGGCCACGATCCACACCGCCGCCCTGCGGCACAACCTGGACCGCATGCGCCGGGCCGCCCCCGACGCGCGGGTCTGGGCGGTGGTCAAGGCCAACGCGTACGGCCACGGCATCGAGCGCGCCTTCGAGGGGCTGCGCGGCGCCGACGGCTTCGCGCTGCTGGACCTGGCCGAAGCCGAGCGGGTCCGGGCCCTGGGCTGGCGCGGACCCATCCTGCTGCTGGAAGGCGTGTTCGAGCCGCGCGACCTCGAGCTGTGCTCGCGCCTGTCGCTGTGGCACGTGGTGCACTGCGAAGCGCAGATCGACATGCTGGCCGCGCACAAGACCAACGTGCCGCACCGCGTGTTCCTCAAGATGAACTCCGGCATGAACCGGCTGGGTTTCCCGCCGGGCTCCTACCGCGCCGCCTGGACCCGGCTGAACGCCCTGCCGCAGGTGGACGAGATCTCGCTGGTCACGCACTTCAGCGACGCCGACGGCCCGCGTGGCATCGCGCACCAGGTGCAGGTGTTCGCCGAGGCCAGCGCCGAGCTGCCCGGCGAGCGTTCGCTGGCCAACAGCGCCGCCAGCCTGCGCCATGCCCAGCAGCCCGCGGTGCGGGCCGACTGGATCCGGCCGGGGATTGCGGTGTACGGCAGCGCGCCCGACTTCCCCGAGCACGACGCCGCGCACTGGAACCTTCGGCCGACGATGACCCTGGCCAGCCGCCTCATCGCCGTGCAGCAGCTGCAGCCGGGCGACACCGTGGGCTACGGCTCCAGCTTCGTGGCCGATGCGCCGCTGCGCATCGGCGTGGTGGCCTGCGGCTATGCCGACGGCTACCCGCGCCACTGCACGACCGGCACGCCGGTGCTGGTGGACGGGGTGCGCACGCGGCTGGTCGGCCGGGTGAGCATGGACATGGTCACGGTGGACCTCACGCCGGTGCCGCAGGCGGGCATCGGCAGCGAGGTCACGTTGTGGGGGCGGGGTGGCGGCGGCGCCGTGCTGCCCGTCGACGAGGTGGCCCGCGCGGGCGCGACCGTCGCCTACGAGCTGATGTGCGCGCTGGCGCCGCGCGTGCCGGTGGTGGTGGCGGACTAGCGCGCCGGCGCGCGGCCGCCGGCGCTGCGCTGCGGCGCGATGTCGAAGTGCAGCACCTCCTCGCGCGTCCCCAGCGCGGTGTACAGCGCGATGGCCGGGTCGTCGCCGTGGTCGGCCTGCACGAAGATCACCCAGATCCCGCGCTCGGCGGCCATGCGCTGCGCCGCGGCGATGAGGCCGGTGGCCACCCCGCGGCGGCGGTGCGCCTCGTCCACCGCCAGGTCGTAGATGTAGAACTCCGAGCGTGCCTGCTCGAACTTGGGCAGCACGTAGCCGGCCAGACCGCCCACGACCCGGCCGCCGGCCTCGGCCGCGATCGCGACGAAGGTCGGGCTGGCGAGCAGCGACTGCAGGTACGCGTCGTCCGGTTGCTGCGCGGTGTAGGTCGGCAGGTCCTCGAAGGCCCGGCCGAACATGGCGAGCATGCCGCGCAGGGCCGGCACGTCGCCGGCGCCGAGGATGCGGATGGTGAAGGGTTCAGCGTTCATGGTCGTTGGTGGGCTCGAGTGGGGCCGGGTGTTCGCAAGCCACCGGGGCCCCGGCCGCGGGACAGGACCTTAGCGCTTGCGCGTGCCGAGCACCATCACCGCCCCCACCACCACGAGGGCACCGGCGACCTGCACCGGCGCGATGGCCTGGCCCAGGATCAGCCAGCCGAGCACCAGCGCGAACACCGGCTCGACGTTCATGATGGCCGAGTTGCCGACCACGCCCAGCCGGGGCAGCACGGTGAACATGATCGTGAAGGCCGTGCCGTACAGGAAGGTGAGCGCGGCCAGGCCGGCCCAGCCCGCAGCGGCGGTGGGCAGGTGGAAGCCGCCCTGCACGCCCACCGTGGCCAGCGCGACCAGCGCCGCGATGGCCATGGTGGTCGCCGTGCGCACGCGGCCGTCGACGTCGCCGGCCTCGTGCTGGATGAGCACCAGCGCCAGGCCGAAGGTGGCGGCGGCCGCCAGCGCGAAGCCCACGCCGGCACCGATGCGGCTCCACTGGCCGGCGGCGCCCAGGCCCGAGGCCGCGCCCAGCACGTCGAGGGCGAGCGCCAGCCCCACCAGGATGACCGGCATGGCCACCAGCATCGCCTTCTCGGGCGGCCGCCGGTAGAGGAGGGCGGACCACAGCGCGGTCCAGATCGGATAGGTGTTGAACGCCAGCAGCGCCAGCGCCACCGGCAGGCGCGCCACCGACGAATAGAGGCACAGGCTCTGCACGCCGATCAGCAGGCCGATGGCCGGCAGGAACCTGCGCTGGCGCGGGGTGAACCGCACCCGCACCTGCTGCGCCGCGAGGATGGCGACGATCACCAGGGCCGTCACCGTGCTGCGGAACACGACGGCGGTGGCGACGTCGGCGCCGTGGTTGAAGGCGATGCGCGCGGCCACGTGGTTGGCGCCCATCATCAGCGCGATGAGCAGCAGCGTGGCGAAGGCGGCACCGGAGAGCGCGCGCGCGGGTGCCGCCATCAGTACAGCCCGCGCACGCGGGCGTGCAGCCGCGACAGGCCGAGCAGCACGTCGGTGCACGGGGTCGGGACGCCCGTCAGTGCACCGAGTTCCCGCACCACCGTCACCAGCGCATCCAGCTCCACCGGCTTGCCGGCTTCCACGTCCTGCAGCATCGAGGTCTTGAAGGCGCCGAGCTTGCGCGTGACCTGGTGCCGGTCGTCCGGCGTCTGCGCGATGGGGATGCCGATGCGCGCGCCGATCTCGCGGGCCTCGAGCATCACGTCGGAGATGAACTTGCGCACCAGCTCGTCGTCCAGGATACGGTCGGTGGTCGCCCCGGTGAAGGCGCTGATCGGGTTGACCGTCATGTTGCCCCAGAGCTTGTACCAGGCGTCCCGCTGGATCTGCTCGGCCACCGCGCAGTCGAGGCCGGCGCGCGCCAGCAGGTCGGCCAGGGCCTGCACGCGCGGCGTCTTCTCGCCCGAAGGTTCCCCCACGATCAGCCGGTTGCCGAAGTGGTGCCGCACGAAGCCCGGCGAGCGCACCGAGCAGCTGGCATGGACGACGCAGCCCACGATCCGGTGGCCGGGGATGGCGCGTGCGATGGCGCCGTCCGGGTCGACCGCCTGCAGCCGCGTGCCTGCCAGCGGTCCGCCGAACCCCTCGAAGAACCACCAGGGCACGCCGTTCATTGCGGTGAGCACCACGGTCTTGGGCCCGAGCAGCGGCCCGATGGCGGCGGCCACGTCGGCCATGGCCGGAGCCTTGACCGCGACGACCACGAGGTCCTGCTCGCCGAGCTCGGCCGGATGGGCGCCGGAGCGCACCGGTGCCGGCGTGGTCGTGCCGGCTTCCTCGAGGCGCAGGCCATGCGCCTGCAGCGCATCCAGCGTGGCGCCGCGCGCGACCACGCTCACCTGGCAGCCGGCGTGCGCCAGCTTCACGCCGATCCAGCCGCCGATCGCGCCGGCGCCGTAGATGCAAACCTTCATGCTCGAATCCTGCTCCAGCCCGCATGGGGAGCGGGCACGTTGCTCTACTTTTTATAGCTGTCGTCGATCCGGTCGACGCGCCGCACGAGCGCGTCGAAGACGTCCTGGCCGGCCCCGAAGCGCTGGTCGAACTGCAGAGCGTCCTGCGTGGTGCGCGCAGCAACCGCCTCCGGCACCGGCAGCGCCGGACCCAGCGCCGCCTGCGCCACCTGGATCTCGCAGGCGCGCTGCAGCGTCCAGAGCCGCACGAACGCCATCGGCAGCGTGGCGCCCCAGGCCAGGAGGCCGTGGTTGCGCAGGATCACGGCCGGCCGTCCCGCCATGTTGCGCAGGAGGCGCGGCGCCTCGTCGGCGTGGATCGTGATGCCTTCGAAGTCGTGGTAGGCCACCAGGTCGTGCAGCTGGGCCGAATAGAAGTTGTTCTGCGCCAGCCCGGCCGCGCTGCAGGCGACCGCCAGCCCGGCGGTGGTGTGCGTGTGCATCACGCAGTGCGCCTCGGGCAGGCCTTCATGGATGGCGGCATGGACGGTGAAGCCGGCGGGATTCACCGGCCACGGGTTGTCGTCCAGCTTGCGGCCCTGCACGTCGATCTTCAGCAGGTTGCGGGCGGTGACCTCGGCGTAGTTCAGGCCGAACGGGTTGATGAGGAACTGCCGCTCGCCGCCGCTCACCGAGGCCGGCAGGCGCACGGTGATGTGGTTGTAGATCATCTCGGTCCAGCCGAGCAGGTCGAACACCCGGTAGCAGGCGGCGAGCTGGACCCGTGCCTGCCACTCGTCCGGGTGCATGGCCGCGGGGGCCGGCTGCAGCATCGCGTTCATGGCCCGCACCTCAGTAGGGGTTGCCGCCGGCGGCGGACGGTGCCGGGGCGGCGCCCTTGAACTTGGCCGCGAGCGCCGAGGTGGCGCGCGCCAGGAGGTTGTTGTCGAGGCCGACCGCCACGAACAGCGCCCCGAGCTCCAGGTAGCGGCGCGCCTGGGTCTCGTCGGTGGTCAGGATGCCGGCCGCCTTGCCGGCGCGGTTGATGCGCGCGATCGCGTCCTCGATGGCGGCCTGCACCTGGGGATGGCCCGCGTTGCCCACGTGGCCCATCGACGCGGAGAGGTCCGACGGCCCGATGAACACGCCGTCCACCCCGTCGATGGCGGCGATGGCGTCCAGGTGGTCCAGCGCCTGCTGGGTTTCGGCCTGCACCAGCAGGCACACCTGCGCGTTGGCTTCCTTCGGGTAGTTCGGGTAGCGGCCCCAGCGCGAGGCGCGCGCCCCGCCCATGCCGCGCACGCCGTCCGGCGGGTAGCGCATGCTGCGCACGATCTCGCGCGCCTGCTCGGGCGTGTCGACCATCGGCACCAGGAGCGTCTGGATGCCCAGGTCGAGGTACTGCTTGATCAGCATCTGGCCCACGTGCCCGTGCCCCATGGGGATGCGCGCGATGGCGTGCGTGGCCGGATACGCCGCGATCGCCTGGGCCTGCTGCAGGATGCTGTCCAGGCCGTTGGGCGAATGCTCGCCGTCGATGAGCAGCCAGTCGAAGCCCGCGCCGGCGCAGATCTCCGCGGTGTAGGCGCTGGCCAGGCCTTGCCAGAGGCCGATCTGCGCGCGGCGCTGGGCCAGCGCGGACTTGAACGGGTTGGTGGGCGTCTGCATGGGCGAGGGTCCTCAGGTGAACTGGAATTCGAATCGGCCGAGCGGACCATAGTCTGCGTCGAAACGGTCGCCCGTGCGCGCGGCGACCGGGCGGGTGAAGGAGCCGGCCAGCACCACCTCACCGGCGGCCAGTCCCTCGCCCCAGGCGGCCAGCTTGCGCACCAGCCAGGCGACGCCGACCGCCGGGTGGCCCTGCACGCCGGCGGCCAGGCCGGTTTCCTCGACCACGCCGTTCAGGCGCAGCACCGCGCCGCACCACGGCAGGTCGACCGCGCGCGGCGACACCGCGTGGCCGCCGAGCACGATGCCGGCATTGGCCGCGTTGTCGCTGATGGTGTCCTGCACCTTGCGCATCGCCTTGGTGTGCCGGTCGAACTGCTCGATGCGCGCGTCGATGATCTCGATGGCGGGCTGCACGTGTTCCGTCGCGTCGAGCACCGCGTCGATGTCCACGTCGCTGCCGTGCAGCGCCTTCTTCAGCACGAAAGCCAGTTCGACCTCGACCCGCGGCGCGATGAACCGGCTGGTGGGGATCTCCCCGGGCGCGAAGAACATGTCGTCCAGCAGGGTGCCGAAGTCGGGTTCGTCGATCTGGCTCGCCTGCTGCATGGCGCGGGAGGTCAGGCCGATCTTGTGGCCGCGCACGGTGCGGCCCTCCGCCAGCTTGCGCCGCACCCACGCCCGCGAGACGGCGTAGCCGTCCGCCACCGTCATGCCGGGAAAGCGCCTGGAGAACTGCTCCACCTGCACGCGGCTGCGCTCGCTCTCGTGCAGCTCGGCCGCCAGGCGCTCGATCAGGGGTGTGTCGAACATGACGCCCTCAGCGGTTGAACAGCGGGTGCAGCGAGCTGTGCTTGCCGTCGAAGACCTCGTGGCCCTCGTCCACCTGCACCGTGATGCCGAGCAGCCCGCCCGCCTCGAAGATCGAGGAAAAGTGGGCCTTGGCCCCCGCCAGGATTGCCTCACCCGCTCTCTTTTTGGTAGCGTCCGAGCGTCCCTGCGCCATCCGCAGGTTCAGGTACACGAAGCCGTAGTCCGCCTTGCCGTCGGCCACCGCATGGTGGGCGGCCGGGTAGGCCAGCACCCGGGTGCCGCCGGTGGGGAAGACCTGGCGGTCCTCGTCGTCGCGCACCTGCAGCATCGCGTCGCAGAGGCTGCGGCACAGCACCGACATGTCGGTCTGGCGGTCGAGGTTGGAGGTGTAGAGGATGACGAGGTGCGGCATGGTTCAGGCCCCGGAGGGCAGCGGGGTGACGGGGAAGATGGCGTTGATCTGCCCGGTGCCGGAGCTGCCAAAGTAGGGCGTGACCACCTCCACCGGCGCGGCGTACCGGTCCCAGCCGAGCAGGCCCAGCAGCATGGCGGTGTCGTGCATGTCGCCTTCGCCCCAGCACTTCTCCGCATAGAGGGGCAGCATGCCGACAAAGGTCTTCCAGTCCCCCGCCTGCCAGAGCTCGACCACGCGACGGTCCACCTGCTCCAGGAAGGGGTCGTAGACCTTGTGCATGAACTCGGGCGCGCGCCCGTTGTCCGCGAAGTGGTGCGACAGCGAGCCGCTGGCGAACACCGCCACGGTGCCGTCGTACTGGTCCTCGATGGCGCGGCGCACCGCCAGGCCGAAGCGCGCGGACTCGTGCAGGTCGTGCCAGTCGCACCAGCCGCTCACGCTGACCACCCGGTAGTGCTGGTCGGCGTTCATGTAGCGCATCGGCACCAGCGTTCCGTACTCCAGCTCCAGCGTGGTGGCCGAGTGCGCCCGGCTCTTGACGCCCATCGCGTTGGCCGTGTCGGCGATGCGCTGGCCCAGCGCCGGGTTGCCGGGGTAGGCGTAGGGCAGGTTCTGGATGAAGTGCGGCAGCTCGTTGCTGGTGTAGACACCCTCGAACTTCGGCGCGCAGTTGATGTGGTACTCGCTGTTAACCTGCCAGTGCACGTCGAACACCACGATGGTGTCGACGCCCAGCGCCCGGCACCGCCGGTCGATCTCGCGGTGCCCGTCGATGGCGGCCTGCCGGCAGCCGAAGTGCGGGCCCGGCTGCTCGGACAGGTACATCGAGGGGACGTGGGTGATCTTGGCGGCCAGTGCTAGCGTTCCCATGAGAGCTCCTTCAAGGCGGACTGCCGGACGCAGAAGACGCAAAGATTTCGCAGAGGGCGCAAAAGACTTCCAGATTTCTTCTTTTCTGCGTCCTCTGCGCTTGCTCTGCGCCCTCTGCGTCCGGTTGTCCGCATTCACACCCCCCAATGCGGAATGTGGTGCGCGCCCAGCGACACCGCCACGTTCTTGGGCTCCAGGAAGACCTCGTAGCTCCAGGTGCCGCCCTCGCGGCCGGTGCCGGAGGCCTTGGTGCCGCCGAAGGGCTGGCGCAGGTCGCGCACGTTCTGGCTGTTGACGAAGCACATGCCGGCCTCCACCGCCGCGGCGACGCGGTGTGCGCGGCCGACGTTCTCGGTCCAGACGTAGCTGGACAGGCCGTAGGCGATGTTGTTGGCGATGCGCACGGCGTCGGCTTCGTCGTCGAACGGGATCAGGCAGGCGACCGGGCCGAAGATCTCCTCCTGGGCGATGCGCATGCGGTTGTCGACGTCGGCGAAGACGGTGGGCAGCACGTAGTTGCCCGCCCGCACCCGCTCGGGCAGGTCGGGCGCCTCCAGGCCGCCGCACAGCAGCGTCGCGCCCTCCTGCGGGCCCAGCGCGATGTAGCTGCGCACCTTGGCCAGGTGGGCCGGCGAAATCATGGGTCCGAGGATGGTGGCGTCGGACAACGGGTCGCCCACCGCGATGCGGCGCGCGCGCTGGGCGAACTTGTCCGCGAAGTCGGCGTAGATGGAGCGCTGCACCAGGATGCGGCTGCCGGCGGTGCAGCGCTCGCCGTTGTTGGAGAAGATCATGAACACCGCGGCGTCCAGCGCGCGCGGCAGGTCGGCGTCGGCGAACACGACGAAGGGCGACTTGCCGCCCAGCTCCATGCTGAACTTCTTGAGGCCGGCTTCCTTCACGATGCGGTTGCCGGTGGCGGTGGAGCCGGTGAAGGAGATGGCGCGCACGTCCGGGTGCCGCACCAGGGGCTCGCCGGCGTCGCGGCCGAAGCCGTGCACGACGTTCAGCACGCCAGGCGGGATGCCCGCTTCCAGCGCCAGCTGGCCGAGCCGTGCGGCCGTGAGCGGGGACAGCTCGCTCATCTTCAGCACCGCCGTGTTGCCGAACGCCAGGCAGGGCGCGACCTTCCAGGTCGCCGTCATGAAGGGCACGTTCCAGGGCGAGATCAGCGCGCACACGCCGACCGGGTGAAACAGGGTGTAGTTGAGGTGGGTGTCGGTCGGGTAGGTGTGGCCGTCCACGCGCACGCACATCTCGGCGAAGTAGTGGAAGTTGTCGGCCGCCCGCGGCACCAGCTGCTTGCCGGTCTGGGCGATCACCTGGCCGGTGTCGTCGGTTTCCATCCGGGCGATCTCGGGCACGTGGGCCGCGATCAGCTCGCCCAGCCGGCGCACCGCCCTGGCCCGCTGCGGCGCCGGCAGGCCGGCCCACGCGGGGAACGCCGCCTTGGCGGCCGCGACGGCGGCGTGCACCTCGGCCGGGCCGCCGGCAGCGACCTCGGCCAGCACCTCCTGGGTGGCGGGGTTGACGGTCTGGAAGTAGTCGCGGCCCGGGACCGGCCGGCCGTCGATCAGGTGTTCGATGCGCATCGGGTCCTCATTCGATGGTGTTCTCGAGGGCGCCCAGGCCCTCGATCGCGGTCACGACCACGTCGCCGGGCCGGCAGTCCACCACGCCGTCTGGCGTGCCGGTCAGGATCAGGTCGCCCGGCTGCAGCGTCATGAAGCTGGAGAAGTACTCCACCAGGAAGGGCACGTCGAACACCATGTCGCGGGTGTTGCCCTCCTGCGTCGTGCGGCCGTTCACCGTGGTGTGCAGCGCCAGGGCCATGGGGTCGGGCACGTCGGCGCGGTCGACCAGCCAGGGGCCGATGGGCGTCGCGCCGTCGCGGTTCTTCACCCGCAGGTTGGGCCGGTACCAGTTCTCCAGGTGGTCGCGCACGGCGTAGTCGTTGGCCACCGTGTAGCCGGCCACGAAGTCGTACGCGTCGGCGGCCGCGACGCGGCGCGCGGTGCGGCCGATCACGACCGCCAGCTCGCACTCGTAGTGCATGCACTGCACGCCCGGCGGCCGCCGCGTGCGCTGGCGGTGGCCCGTGAGGGCGCGCTCGCCCTTGAGGAAGGCCAGCGGCTCGGTGGGCGGCTGGAAGGCGAGCTCCCGCGCGTGGTCGGCATAGTTCAGCCCGAGGGCCAGGATGGTGCGCGGCTGCGGCACCGGCTCCAGCGGCGGCAGCCAGGTCACGGCGTGGACCTCCACCAGCGCGCCGGAGTCCAGCTGCAGCTGCCCGTCGCGCTCGACGGCGCGGTGGGTGGTGCCCTGGTGGATGACGCGGGCGTGCTTCATGCGGGCGCCGCCACCAGGGTGTTGGTCAACGTGCCGAGCGCGCCGCCGTCCAGCGCGATGCGGTCGCCCGCGCGCGCCAGCGGCCGCGGCGCGTCGCAGCCGAGCAGCAGCACGTCGCCTTCGTCCAGCGTCATGAATTCGGCCACGTCGGCCACGAGCTGCGCCGGCGGCCGCACCAGGGCGTCGAAGCGCACCTCCTGCACCACGATGCCGTTCACCCGGACGGCGATCGAAACGCCGGCCGGATCCATCCCCTGGCTCAGGAGGCCGACACCGAGGAAGCCGTCCCGGCAGCGGAAGCGCACGGGGGGCCGGAAGTAGCTGTCGTGCGGCACGGCCAGGTCGTTCGCGAGCACGCAGCCGTGCACGTGGCCCCCAGCGCCGATGACGAGCCCGAGCGTCGCGCCGATCTCCACCGCAGGCACGTCCGCCGGCACCGGGATGTCGGCCCCGTCCGGGCGGAAGGTGTTGGCGGTCTTCACGTACAGCACGGGCGCCTGGGGCGGCGCACGGTACGGGGGCGCGTGCATGCGCGGCGCCCAGGCGTCCCACTCGCTGCGGAAGTTGAGCAGGGTGCCGTACACGGTGCCGCGCGGCAAGGCGCTCATCGGGCCGCCTCCGCTGGCGCCGTGCAGGCCGGTGCATCGCGGCCCGGTTGCTCCAGGTCGATGAGTTCGTCCAGCAGGCGGTAGAGCTGCTGCAGCTTCTGCCGGCCCAGCGCCTGCTCCATCCACTGGTAGTGGGCCTCCACCGCGTGGGACAGCGTTTCCACCAGCGCCAGCCCGCGGGCGGTGGCCTCGACCACGGTGCGCCGCTGGTCGGCGGGATCGCGGGCCCGGCGCACCAGGCCGTCGCGCTCCATGCGCGCCAGCACCCCGGTCAGGCTGGGGCCGAGGATGTAGGCCTCGCGCGCCACCCGGCCGGTCTCCACCGTGCCGTGCTCGCCGAGCACGCGCAGCACGCGCCACTGCTGGTCCGACAAGCCGTGCTCGCGCAGCCGTGGCCGGTTGTGCGCCATCACGGCTTCGCGCGCCTGCAGCAGCAGGCGGGGCAGGTTGCGGTGCGCGAAGGAGGTCGCCATGGCTCGATGTTTAACATGTTAAATGATCGGACCGGGCGGGGCAAGGGTGGGTGCGCCGGTCCGTGCAGGCGGGGGAACGCGCACCGGGGCGCGCGGCAGCGCTCGCCTACACTGCCGCGTGGCCAAGGACAAGACCAACTACAGCTGCACCGAGTGCGGCGGCAGCACGCCGAAGTGGCAGGGCAAATGCCCGAGCTGCGGCGCCTGGAACACGCTCGTGGAGACGGTGGCCGAAGCCCCCGGGGCGCAGCGGCACCGCTTCGCCTCGCTCGCGCCGACCGCCGCCATCGCGGTGCTGTCGGACATCGAGGCGACGGACGTGGCGCGCACTCCGACCGCCATCGACGAGCTGGACCGCGTGCTCGGCGGCGGCATCGTTGAGGGCGGCGTGGTGCTGATCGGCGGCGACCCGGGCATCGGCAAGTCGACCCTGCTGCTGCAGGCGCTGGACGGGCTGCAGCGCGCCGGCGTCGGGACGCTCTACGTCACCGGCGAGGAGTCCGGCGCACAGGTGGCGCTGCGCTCGCGCCGTCTCGGGCTGGACCATTCCCAGGTGCAGGTGCTGGCCGAGATCCAGCTGGAGAAGATCCTCGGCGCGCTGCAGACCGTGCAGCCGGCCGTGGCCGTGATCGATTCGATCCAGACCGTGTACTCGGACCAGCTGACGTCCGCCCCGGGATCGGTGGCGCAGGTGCGCGAGTGCGCCGCGCACCTCACCCGTGCGGCCAAGTCCAGCGGCACCACCATCGTGCTGGTGGGGCACGTGACCAAGGAAGGCGCGCTGGCCGGGCCGCGCGTGCTGGAGCACATGGTCGACACCGTCCTGTACTTCGAAGGCGACACGCACTCGAGCTTCCGGCTGGTGCGCGCGATCAAGAACCGCTTCGGCGCGGTGAACGAGATCGGCGTCTTCGCGATGACCGAGAAGGGGCTCAAGGGCGTGGCCAACCCGAGCGCCATCTTCCTGTCGCAGCACGCCGAGCCGGTTCCCGGCAGCTGCGTGCTGGTGACGCTGGAAGGCACGCGGCCGATGCTGGTGGAGATCCAGGCGCTGGTCGACTCCGGCGGCCCCAGCCCGCGCCGCCTGTCCGTGGGCCTGGAGCGGGACCGGCTGGCCATGCTGCTGGCGGTGCTGCACCGGCACGCCGGCGTGGCCTGCATGGACCAGGACGTCTTCGTCAACGCGGTGGGCGGCGTGCGCATCAGCGAGCCGGCGGCCGACCTGGCCGTCATGCTGGCGATCACCTCGTCGCTGCGCGGCAAGCCCTTGCCCAAGGGCTTCATCGCCTTCGGCGAAGTGGGCCTGGCCGGCGAGGTGCGTCCCGCGCCGCGCGGCCAGGAGCGCCTGCGCGAGGCGGCCAAGCTCGGCTTCTCGGTGGCGGTCGTGCCCAAGGCCAATGCGCCCAAGAAGGGCAGCCGCGACCTCGAGGGCCTGGCGATCCACCCGGTCGACCGCATCGAGGAAGCGATGGAGGTGGTGCGCGGCCTCGGCTGAGCGCCCCGGGCGCGCGGCCCCTCGCCGGGTGCCCGCCTGCTCAGCCGTGCTGGAGCCCGGTGCCGCTGCGCCAGCCCGGCGCCGTGGCGCCGCCGGGCCGCTGTGATGCGGACGGCCGCCCGCCGGCCGTGCCGCCCGCCAGCTCGCGCCCGATGGCGCGCCCCTGGCGGATCGCGTAGTTGGTGCCACGGTCCTCCGGATAGATCTGGGCCATGGTGGCCAGGTGCACGCCGGGCACGCCGGTGTGCGTGGGCGGGATGAGGCGCGAGTAGCCGCGCTCGACGATGGGCTGCGAGTGCCGTGCGCGCCAGACGTGCGCCTGCAGCACGTGCGCCGGCGCCAGCGCGGGGAACATGCGTTGCAGGTGCGAGAGCGTGAACGCCACCACGTCGGCGTCCGCCATCCGGTAGAGCGCATCCGTCTCCGGCAGGTACTTCGACAGGTAGACAACGTGGCGTCCCGCATAGGTCGAGGCCGGCTCGAAGTTGGTGTGCTCGATCACCCCCACGAACGGGAAGCCGGGATCGTTGACGTTGAGCCAGTAGGTCTCGGACAGGCTGCGGTCCAGCTCCAGCACCACGCAGACGTTGGCCAGGTAGCGGATGCGTCGCAGCCGCGCCTGCTCCTCGGCCGACACGTGGGGCGCGAGCAGGTCGGCCGCCGTCGGCAGCGGCGTGGTGAGCAGCACCGCATCGGCGGGCACCGGCCCACCGACGGTGTGCACGCCGGCGACGCGGCCGCCCTGCACGTCCAGCGCGGTGACCGCGCAGCCGGTGCGGACCTCGCCGCCCTGCGCCGCGATCGCCTGGGCCATGGACTCGGCCAGCGATGCGAACCCGCCGCGGTAGTACGCGAGCTGCTCCTGCCCGCCCTTGCCGCGGCTGCCGCCGCGCAGCTTGAGCTTGTTCCAGAACCAGACGGCCGAGACCTCGTCCGCCACCTCGCCGAACTTGCCGCGCATCAGCGGCTCCCACACCACCCGGTAGACCTCGTCGCCGCCCAGCGTCCGCAGCCATTCCGCAGCGGTGCGGTCCTCCAGCGACATCCAGTCCTGCACCCGGCGCGCCCGCAGCGCCAGCAGGCCCAGCCGGATGCGGTCCGGCAGACGCAGCGGGGTGAAGCGCAGCACGTCCGCCGGGGTGGACAGCTTGAGGAACCGGTTGGCGAAGTACATCCCGGTGCGGGTCGGACGCGCCACGATGCGCTCGGACGTGCCCAGGTCGCGCGCCAGTTCGATCACGTGGCGGTCGTTGGTGAACCAGTGGTGGTAGAACTTCTCCAGCCGCTCGCCGCCCACCGGGAAGCTGCCCGCCAGCCCCCCGACCGCCTCGTCCGCCTCCAGCACGACCGCGCGGACGCCGCGGCGGCCGAGTTCGAACGCGGCGGACAGGCCGCAGAAGCCGCCGCCGACCACGGCCACGGTGCGCGGCACGTTCACGTCAGGGCTCCTTCGTCGGCACGGGCCCGCAGTGCACCGCGGCCGCCGTGCAGGGCCAGCAGCCCGAGCCCGGCCGCGGTCACGGGCGCCCACAGGATCGCGTGCACGGAGAGTGCGAAGGCTGTGGCCAGCGTGCGGTCGGCGCCGAAGGCCGCCAGGCCCAGCATGGCGAAGTAGTCGAAGGTGCCGACGTGGCCGGGCGTGCCTGGCAGCAGCGTGGCCAGCGTGCCCGTGGCCATCGCGAACCAGCCGGCGGCCAGCGGCGTGCCCCGCGCCAGCTCGGCCGCGACGACTGCGAACACCGCGCCTTCCAGCAGCCAGATCAGCACGGTCAGCGGCAGCAGCACGGCCAGCCCGCGGCCAGACCGCAACGTGGCGAAGCTGGCGAGCAGCTGGCCGCCCAGGTGCGCGGCACGCGCGCGCCAGCCGGCGCCGTCGCTCCCCGCGAGTCGCCGCACCAGCCGCGGCGCGAGCAGCGGCAACAGCACCAGCCCGGCCAGGGCGCCGGCCGCCAGGGCCTGCGCCGCGGCGGCCAGCCCCGGGGGCAGCGCGTCGCGCGGGACCAGCGCCGTGCCAATGAAGAACAGCACCAGCAGCATGGCCAGGTCGAGCAGCCGCTCCAGCAGCACCGAGCCGAGCAGCACGGAGGAGGGCAGCCGCAGGCTGCGGCGAAAGCCGAAGGCACGGACGGCGTCGCCGGCGCGCAGGGGCAGCACGTTGTTGAGCGCGATGCCCGCGAGGAAGGGGGTGGCGCAGTCGCGCCAGCGCAGCCCGGGCGCGAGTCCGGCGAGCATCCACCACCAGCGCAGCACGCGCAGGGCGTAGCCGGCGGCCAGCAGCAGCAGGCCCAGCAGCACCCCGGCCCCGGTCATCCGTCCCCAGGCCGCCAGCAGCGCGCTGAAGTCCACGCCCGACAGCAGCAGGTGCAGCGCCAGCAGCGCGACCAGCGCGGCGGCGACCAGCTTGAGCCGGCTGGCGGTCACGTCAGCTCCCGCCCGGCGGGCAAGGCGCTGCCGGCGGGCCGCCGCACCGGGTGGGTGATCGCCTCGGGGGTGCGGATCAAGCGCGTGAGCGCGGAACTTGCGGTGGGCTCGAAGCCCAGCTGCTCCTTCACCAGGTACAGCGGGCGGCGCTTGACCTCGCCGTAGATGCGGCCGAGGTACTCCCCGAGCACGCCCATGAACATGAGCTGCACGCCACCCATGAACAGCACGGCGATGAACAGCAGCGTCCAGCCTTCGACCCAGTTGCGCGTGGCCAGCCGCATGGCCAGGGCGTAGGCCACGCCGACCATCGACAGCAGCGCAGCGCAGAAGCCCACGTAGATCGCCAGCCGCAGCGGCGCGGTGGAGAAGGACAGGATGCCGTCGGCGGCGAAGCGCAACATCTTCTTCATCGGGTACTTGGTGCTGCCCGCGAAGCGCGCGGCCCGCCGGTAGGGCACCGCCTCCTGGTGGAAGCCGGCCCAGGCCACCATGCCGCGCACGAAGCGGTCGCGCTCCGGCATGGCCTGGAAGGCCTCGACGGCGGCGCGGTCCATCAGCCGGAAGTCGCCCGTGTCCAGCGGGATCGGCGTGTCCGACATGCGGTTGATGGTCCGGTAGAACATCTTGGCGGTCCACAGCTTCAGGGCCGATTCGCCCTCGCGCTCGGTGCGCACGCCGTAGGCCACGTCGACGCCGCGGCGCCAGCGCTCCAGCATCTGCAGGATGACCTCCGGTGGATCCTGGAGGTCGGCATCGATCACGCAGACGGCGTCGCCGGCGGCGTGGTCCAGCCCGGCGGTGACGGCGAACTGGTGGCCGAAGTTGCGCGAGAAGGACACCACCCGCACCCGGCGGTCGGTGCGCTGCAGCTCCCGCAGGATCGCCATCGTGGCATCGCGGCTGCCGTCGTCCACGTAGATCAGCTCCAGCTGCACCGAGGGCTCGTGCTCGAAGGTCTCGGTCAGCCGCCGGTGGGTCTCGTGCAGCACCTCCTGCTCGTTGAAGCAGGGCACGACCACGGACAGCAGCATCCGGTGGGCGCGCGGCAGCGGGGCGGTGGCGTCGGGCAGTGTGGCGGATGGCGTCGGCATGGCGTGGTCGACGGCGGTCGATGCCGGCAGATCATTCGGTGCCCGCTCCCCGGCTGGAGTGTCCGCCTGTAAGGCCCGATGCCGGTGCATCCGGGCCCCGCCGCGACGGACGGCACCGGCGGCGCGGCGCCCACGGCCGGGGTGAACCGTTACACGCCGCCCGGCATCCAGGCACGCGGCATGCGTGGATCGACGGCGGCCAGCGCGCCCAGCGCCGCCGCCGGTGCGCGGGCCACGCGCGACAATGCGCGCCATGAACGTGCAGAGGATCCTGATCCCGGTGGCCGGTGCGGCCCTGGTCGCTTTTGCCTGGCGGGCCTACGGCTGGGCCGGCGTCGCGATGGTCGTGGGAGGCATGGTGATGTGGCTGCTGCTGCATTTCACCCGCCTCACGCAGGTGCTGCGACGTGCCGCCGACCAGCCGATCGGGCACGTGCCGAGCGCCGTCATGCTCAACGCGCGGCTGAAGCCGGGGCTCACGCTGCTGCACGTGATCGGGCTGGCGCGGGCGCTGGGCGAGCAGCTCTCGCCCAAGGACGCGCAGCCGGAGGTCTTCCGCTGGAGCGACAACGGCGCCTCGCACGTCACGTGCGAGTTCAGGGGCGGCAAGCTCGCGAGCTGGTCGCTGCACCGGCCGTCGGCCGACGCCGCGGGCACGGCTGACCCCGCCGGTAAAATGCCGGGTTCCCTACCCGAAGGACGAGAGACATGAGCGTAGTACCTTCCATGGCCGACCGCGACGGCAAGATCTGGATGGACGGCGAGATGGTGGACTGGCGCGACGCCAAGATCCACGTGCTGACCCACACGCTGCACTACGGCTGCGGCGCCTTCGAGGGCGTGCGGGCGTACAACACCGTCAACGGCACGGCGATCTTCCGGCTGCAGGAACACACCGACCGCCTGTTCAACAGCGCCAAGATCCTGCGCATGCAGCTGCCCTTCAGCAAGGAGCAGGTCAACGAGGCGCAGAAGGCCGTGGTCAAGGCCAACAAGCTCGAGAGCTGCTACCTGCGCCCGCTCACCTGGATCGGCTCGCAGAAGCTGGGCGTGAGCCCCAAGGGCAACACGATCCACCTGATGGTCGCGGCCTGGGCCTGGGGTGCCTACCTCGGCGAGGAGGGCCTCAAGAAGGGCATCCGCGTCAAGACCTCCAGCTACACCCGCCACCACGTGAACATCACGATGACGCAGGCCAAGGCGGTCAGCAACTACAGCAACTCGATCCTGGCCAACATGGAAGCCACCGACGACGGCTACGACGAGGCGCTGCTGCTGGACAGCACCGGCTTCGTGAGCGAGGGTGCGGGCGAGAACGTGTTCGTCATCAAGGACGGCGTGGTCTACACCCCCGACCTGTCGGCCGGCGCGCTCAACGGCATCACCCGCAACACGGTGCTGCACATCTGCAAGGACCTGGGGATCGAGCTGGTGCAAAAGCGCATCACGCGCGACGAGATCTACATCTCGGACGAGGCCTTCTTCACCGGCACCGCGGCCGAGGTCACCCCGATCCGCGAGCTGGACCGGGTGCAGATCGGCGCCGGATCCCGCGGACCGATCACCGAGAAGATCCAGAGCGCGTTCTTCGACATCGTGAACGGCCGCAATCCCAAGTACGCGCACTGGCTGACCAAGGTATGAGCACCGCAGCAAGGAAGGACGTCGTGGTCGAACTCTCGGCGCGCGACCTGAACGGCAACGGCGGCGTGTTCTGCCCCAGCCCGGTGGCCGGCATGAAGCTGTGGAACACCCACCCGCGCATCTTCCTGGACATCGCGCGCACCGGCGAGGCCAAGTGTGCCTACTGCGGCACGGTCTACAAGCTCAAGGCCGGCGAGCACTTCGGCGGCGGGCATTGATCCTGCGGGCGCCGTGACGGCCAGCCTCGTCGTCGCGCCGCAGTGGATCGGCGACGCGGTCATGACGGAGCCGTTGCTGCGGCGGCTGCATGCCCGCGGCGAGCGGCTCACGGTGGGTGCGGTCCCGTGGGTGGCGCCGGTCTACCGCGCGATGCCCCAGGTGGCCGAGGTCATCGAGTTTCCCTTCCAGCACGGCGGCCTGCAGTTCGCGGCCCGGCGCCGCATCGCGCGCGAACTGCGCGGCCGCTTCGACGCGGCGTACGTCCTGCCCAACTCCCTCAAGAGCGCCTTGCTGCCCCTCCTGGCCGGGATCCCCCGGCGGATCGGCTACCTGGGCGAAACCCGGGTCGGGCTCCTGACGCACCGCCTGCCCAACCCCAAGGGCAAGCCGCCCATGGTGGCGTTCTACTCCGCCCTCAGCGGCGACCGCGACGGGCTCGACGCCGACCGGCCGGTGCTGCACCTGGCGGCGCAGCAGGTCCAGGAGGCCCTGCGGGCGCATGGCCTGGCCGCCGGGGCGTACCTGGTGTTCGCCCCCGGCGCCGAGTTCGGTCCGTCCAAGCGCTGGCCGGTCGAGCACTACGCCGCGCTGGCGGGCCAGGTCGGCCACCCCGTGGTGCTGCTCGGTTCCGCCAAGGACGCGCCGGTGTGCGACGCGATCGTCGCCGCCTCCACCGGCCACTGCCTCAACCTCGCCGGCAGCACCTCGCTGGCGCAGGCCTTCGCCCTGATCGCCGCGGCCGGCGCGGTGGTCAGCAACGACTCCGGGCTGATGCACGTGGCCGCGGCGTTCGGCCGGCCGCAGGTGGCGCTCTTCGGCTCGTCGAGTCCGCTCCACACGCCTCCGCTCAACCCGCAGGCCCGGGTGCTGTGGCTCAAGCAGGACGCGGGCTACGTGCCCCCGCTCGACTGCGCACCCTGCTTCGCGCGGGAGTGCCCGCTGGGCCACCACCGGTGCCTGCGCGACGTGGCGCCCGGGCGGGTGGCGGCCCTGTTGCCGTCCCTGCCGGCCGCGTGACCGGGCGATGACGCGCCCGGCTGCCCCCGCCACGCCGCCGGCGGCCTGGGCCGTGGGCGCGGCCGGGCTGCTCTCGCTGGCGGTGGCGATGGGGATCGGCCGCTTCGCGTTCACACCGGTGCTGCCGCTCCTGCTGCAGGCGGGCCAGCTGGACGTGGCCGCCGGGGGCTGGCTGGCCGCGGCCAACTACGCCGGCTACCTGGCGGGCGCGCTGAGCGCCTCGCGCACCGGCCTGGCCGCGCCGCGGCTGGCGGTACTCGCCCTGCTCGGCACGGCGGCGCTCACCGCCGCCATGGCCATCCCCGGCCCCGCCGCCTGGTGGGCCGGCTTGCGCTTCCTGGCCGGCGTGGCCAGCGCCTGGGCCTTCGTCGCGACCAGCGTCTGGTGCCTCGCGGCGCTGGCCCGGCGCCCGCCCGGCAGCTGGAACTCCGCCCTGTATGCCGGCGTCGGCGTCGGCATCACCGCCGCCGGCCTGCACTGCCTGGCCGGCGCAGCGCTCGGTGCGACGCCGGCGGCCCTGTGGCTGCAGCTGGGAGGCGTGGCGCTGCTGCTGCTGGCGCCCGTGCTGGTGGTGATCGCCCGGCTGGAGCCCGCTCCCGCGGCCGCCCCCGGCCCGGTGCGGTCCGGCGCCATGCCGGCGGGCAGCCGGGGCCTGGTCGCGTGCTACGCCCTGCTGGGCTTCGGCTACATCCTGCCCGCCACCTTCCGGCCGGTGCTGGCGCGGACCGTCGTCGAGGATGCGCGGCTGTTCGGCCTGGCCTGGCCGGTGTTCGGCGCCACGGCCGCCCTGTCGACGCTGGTCGCCGCCCGCCTGCTGCGCCGGGCCTCGCGGCTGCGGGTGTGGGCGGTGTCGCACGTGCTGATGGGCGCGGGCGTGCTGCTGCCCAGCCTCTGGCTTTCGGGCTGGACCATCGGCCTGTCCGCCCTGCTGGTGGGCGGCACCTTCATGGTGGTCACGCTGGCCGGGGTGCAGGAGATCCGGGCCCGCGCCACCGGGGACCCGACCGGGCCGGTCGGTCGGATGACCGCGGCCTTCGCGCTCGGGCAGATCGCCGGCCCGGTGCTCTCCGCCGTGCTGCTGCGGGTGTCGCCCGCACACGGCCTCGACCTCGCGCTGCAGGCGGGTGCCGCCGCCCTGCTGGCCAGCGGCGCCTGGCTCTGGCGCGCCGCCTCCCGTCCTTCATCGACCCTCCAGGAGACATCCCATGCCCGATGACACCCCGGCCACCGTGCCCGATCACTTGCAGCAGGGCTCGGCCGAACCGTGGCGCGAGCGCATGCCGCTGCCCGCGCGCGACGCCATGACGCCCGAGCAGCAGGCGGCGGCGCAGGCCCTCGTCGACGGGCCGCGCAAAGGGGTCTACGGCCCCTTCCTGCCGCTGCTGCGCAGCCCCGCGCTGCTGGACCGCATCGCCCGCGTCGGCGAGTACCTGCGCTTCGACAGCACGCTGGATGCCCGCATCCGCGAGCTCGCCACCTGCGCGGTGGCGCGGCACGTGGGCAACCAGTTCGAGTGGCACATGCACGCACCGCTGGCGGTCAAGGCCGGCGTCGACGCGGCCGCGCTGGACGCCATCCGCCAGGGGGCACGGCCGCTCGCCGGCCTGGGCGACGACGAGGTCCTCGCGCTGGACTTCTGCCTGGAGCTGCTGCGCACCAACGGCAGCAGCGAGACCACCTACGGCCGCTGCGTCGAGCGCTTCGGCGAGCAGGGGCTGGTGGAGCTCACCACGCTGGTGGGCTACTTCGCGATGGTGTCCTGGGTCATGAACGTGGCCCACACCCCGGCGCAGTCCGAGGCCGGCCCGGCGCTGCGTCCGTTCCCGCTCTGAGAAGCGGCGCTCAGCCGGCGTCGGGCGCGGCGTGGCAGGCCACGGCCAGCTTGTTGCCGTCCGGGTCGCGGAAGTAGGCGCCGTAGTAGTGGGCGTGGTAGTGCGGGCGCAGCCCCGGCGCGCCCTCCGGGGTGCCGCCGTGCGCCAGGGCCGCGGCGAACGCCTCGTCCACCAGCCGGCGGTGCGCGGCCAGGAAGGCGACCATCTGCCCGTTGCCCGGCTGGTGCGCCTGCCCGTCGTGCGGCCGCCCGACCACGAACAGCGGGCGCGGGCCGGGCTCGGACTGCCAGCCGGCCCAGGGACGCGAGCGGTCGCAAAAGCGTGGCGCGACACCGAGCGCCGCCATCACGGGTTCGTAGAACGCCATGGCGCGATCGAAGTCCGTCACGCCGACGAAGACATGCGAGAACACGGCTGGAGCTCCTCCTGCTGGGTGCGGTGCGCCCGGCGAAGGCTCAGGCCGGCAGCCGCATCACGAAGCACGCGCCGCCGCCCTCGCGGCCCTCGCAGTGCACGCTGCCATGGTGCCGCAGCGCGATGGAGCGCACCAGCGCCAGCCCCAGCCCCACGCCGCCCTCGCGCTCGCTGGCGCCGGGCAGCCGGTAGAACGGCTCGAAGATGCGCTCGCGCTGCTCGGGCGGCACGCCGGGGCCGCGGTCGCAGACCCGCAGCACTGCATGGCTGCCGTCGCGCCGGATCTCCACCTCCACCGGGCCATCGGTGTAGCGGCGGGCGTTCTCCAGCAGGTTCCGGATGGCACGGCGCAGCAGCTTGGCCACGCCCTGCACCGCCAGCGGCCCGCCTGCCGCATCGGCCGCCAGCTCGGCGCCGGCGCGGGCGCACTCCTCGGCCGCCAGGCCCGTGAGGTCGACCGCCTCCACGGTGCCCACGTCCGACTCGCGCGCGTCGAGCCGGCTGGCCAGCAGGATCTCGTCGATCAGCTGGTCGAGCTCGCCGATGTTGCGCAGGATCTCGTGCCGCTGCGCGGGTGTCGGGGCGCCGTCCATCAGCTCCATGCCCATGCGGATGCGCGCCAGCGGCGAGCGCAGCTCGTGGGAGGCGTTCGCCAGCAGCGACTTGTGGCTGCGGATCAGGGTTTCGATGCGCTGCGCCGCATGGTTGAAGCGGCTCGCAAGGAAGGCGACCTCGTCCGAGCCGGTCTCCTCCACGCGCGCGCTGAGGTCGCCCGCGCCCCAGCGCTCGACGCCGCGGCGCAGCTGCTCCAGCTGCTTGGTGAGGCGGCGGATGATCGGATAGGTCGCGATCGCCACCGCCAGTGCCACGATGCCCAGCGTCCAGAGCAGGCCGGTGGTGCCGCGGGCCCAGGGCCGGGGCGGCGGCCCCTCGCCCGGGCTGCGCGTGCGCGGCGGCAGGTGGACGATGATGGAGCTGCCGTCCTTCATCGTCACCGGGAACTCCACGCCCTGGCCCGGCGAGCGGATGCCGCGCGTGCGGGCCTGGCCCAGCACCTCGCCGTCGTCGCTGCGGATGATCACGTCGCGCGGCGGGCCCTGGTCGTTGGTCAGGCGCACCAGCCAGCCGAAGGCGAAGGTGAGGACCATCACGCCGGCCACCACGGCCAGCCAGATGCGCAGGTAGAGCGGGAGGCGGATCGTCACGGAGGGGCGTCAGTCCTGCTGCTTGGCGAACACGTAGCCCACGCCGCGCACCGTCACGATGCGCTTGGGGTTCTTCACGTCGGCTTCGATCGCCGCGCGGATGCGGCCCATGTGCACGTCGATCGAACGGTCGAACGCCTCCAGCTCGCGTCCGCGCACCGCCTCCATGATCTGGTCGCGCGTGAGCACGCGGCCGGCGCGCTCGGCCAGCGCGACCAGCAGGTCGAACTGGTAGGAGGTGAGCTCGCAGGGCGTGCCGCCGACCGTCACGGTGCGGGCGTCGCGATCGATCTCCAGCGAGCCGAAGCGCATGTGCTTGGCGACCGGCGGCGCGCCCTCGCCGCGGCGGCGCAGCACGGCGCGGATGCGCGCCAGCAGCTCGCGCGGCTCGAACGGCTTGGGCAGGTAGTCGTCGGCGCCGATCTCCAGGCCGACGATGCGGTCCATCGGGTCGCCCTTGGCGGTCAGCATCAGGACCGGGACGCGCGCCGCCTCGCCCGGCATCGCGCGGATGCGGCGGCAGACCTCCAGCCCGTCCAGGTCGGGCAGCATGAGGTCCAGGATCACCAGGTCGGGCAGCTGCCCGGCCGGCGGTTCGTGCAACAGCGCGAGTCCGGCCTTGGCATCCGCGGCCTGGGTCACGCCGAAGCCGGAACGCTCGAGGTACTCGCCCACCATCTGGGCCAGCCGTGCGTCGTCTTCGATCATCAGGAGTTGCTGCATGGGGCAATGGTAGTCAGCCCCGGGGGCGACGTGGTGGTTCGCAGGATGGCGGCCACGCCGCACGGCGGCTTGTCCCGGCAGTAAAGTTAGGTAAATGGCCGTGCCACCGCAAGCCTCCGCAACCCTGGCAGACCTGCTCGCCCGCCAGCTGGCGCTGCGGCCACGGGCGCGCGCGCTGCACTTCGAGGGCGAGGACTGGAGCTACGCGGAACTCGCGCAGCGCGTCGACACGGCCGCCGGCGCCTTGTGGCATGCCTGGGGCGTGCGCCCGGGAGACCGCGTCGCCTGGCTCGGCCTCAACCATCCCGGCCAGCTGGTGCTGCTGTTCGCCCTGGCGCGCATCGGCGCCGCGCTGCTGCCGCTCAACATCCGCCTGGCCCCGGCCGAGTGGCTGCCGCTGATGGCCGGCTGCACGCCCGTGGCGCTGGTGCACGACGCGGCCTTTGCGGACGCTGCCCGCGACCTGGGCCGCGCGGCCGGGTTGCCGGTGCAGGCGGTGGACACGCTGCAGTCGCCGGCGCCGCAGGTGGGCGACTCGGGCCGCTCGGAAGATGTGGCCCTGCTGGTCTACACCTCCGGCACCACCGCGGCGCCGCGCGCCGCGGTCCACACGCAGGCCAACCTGCTGGCCAACATGGCCATCGCCGCTGCCGTGCAGGGGATCGCGCCCGGCGACGTGGTGCTCACCGTGCTGCCGATGTTCCACGTCGGGGGGCTGTGCATCCAGACCTTGCCGGCCCTGTTCGCCGGGGCCGCCGTGGTGCTGCACCCGCGCTTCGCGCCCCAAGCCACGCTGGCTGCGCTGGAAGAGCACCGGCCGACGCTCACGCTGCAGGTGCCCGCGACCATGAAGGCCTGCATCGAGCATCCGGGCTGGGCCGCGGCGCCCCTGGAGATGCTGCGCGCGGTCTGGGCCGGCTCCAGTCTGCTGCCGGCGCCGCTGGTGGCCGCCTTCCATGCGCGCGGCGTGCCGGTGTGCAACGTGTACGGCGCGACCGAGACCGGGCCGTTCTCCATCGCGCTCGGCCCGCCGCAGGCCTTCACCCACGCCGGCGCCTGCGGATGGCCCGCGCCCGGCGTGGAGGTGCGGCTGGCACCGGTCGAGGGGCGTGCGGCGACCGAGGGCGAGCTGTGGGTGCGGGGCCCGAACGTGGTGGCGCGCTACTGGCCCGACCAGCCGGCCTGCGATGCGGACGGCTGGTTCCACACCGGCGACCTGGCGGCGCGCGCGGCCGACGGCAGCTACACCGTGGTGGGCCGGGCCAAGGACCTGATCATCTCGGGCGGCGAGAACATCCACCCGGCGGAGATCGAGTCGCCGCTGGCGGAGCACCCGGACGTGCTGGAGTGCGCCGCCTTCGGCGTGCCCGATGCCGACTGGGGCGAGGCCGTGGCGGTGGCGGTGGTGCTGCGGCCCGGTGCGGCGGTGGCCGAGGCCGGCATGCGCGAGCACCTGGCCGGCCGGCTGGCGCGCTACAAGCAGCCGCGGCGCTGGTTGTGGCTGGAGGCGCTGCCGAAGACGGCGCTGGGCAAGGTCCAGCGGCCGGTGCTGGCCGAACTGCTGCGCCGGCAGACCTAGGCGGGTGCCTGCGCCTGCGACCGCGCCGCGGCGGCCGTGGGCGTCCGGGCCGCGACGATGAAGGTCAGCACGATGGCTGCCACGCCGATCAGGGCCGAGTAGAGGAAGAAGGCGATGTAGCCGGCCCCCAGCGCGGCCGGTGCCAGCTTGGCCGTGGCCGCGCTGGCCACGTAGGCGTTGGGCGTGGCGTTGGCCAGCAGGGGGTTCAGCGCGGCGAAGAGCCCGCCGGCGTTGGCCGAGGCCGCCGCGCCTTCGATGATGCGGCCGGACTGCGAGGCCACCAGCTTGCCCGGCAGGGCGTAGAGCGAGGAGAACAGCGCGTACTGGGTGGCCGTGAAGCCGCTGGAGGTCAGGCTGGACATGTAGGCGATCAGGCAGGTGCCGGCGAAGCCGCTCGCCACGTTGTCGATGCCGATGGCGAGGAAGAGCGCCGGCATCGAGTGGCCCGCCATCGCCAGCGCGATGAACACCAGGTTGGAGATCGAGCCGGCGAAGGCGCCGACGATCAGTGCCTTCATGAGGCCCAGCCGCACCACCGCCCAGCCCCCGATGAACACGCCCAGCACGGAGGCCGCCACGCCAAACACCTTGCGCACCTCGGCGATCTCGATCTTCGAGAAGCCCAGGTCCAGGTAGAACGGGTTCATCACGTTGAGCACGAAGTCCGACACCCGGTACAGGCAAATCAGCGCCAGGATCAGGCCCGCCACGCCGGCGTAGCGGTGGAAGAAATCCCGCAGCGGCGCCCCGAAGCTCATGCCCAGGTACAGCCCCGGCCGCGTCTGCATGCCCGGCACCGGCGCGCAGGCCAGCGCGAGGATGCCCAGGCCGAGCGCCACCGCACCCACCTGCAGGAACACGCTCCAGGGCGTGCCGCGCCACAGCGGTGCCAGCCCGAGCACGTCCGCGCCGAGCACCAGGGCCAGCGGCGCCGGGTTGCCGGCCAGGCCCGCGCCGGCCACCAGGCCGCCCAGGACCAGCAGCGCTCCCCGCAGGGTCCATTCCAGTGCTTCGCGGGCCGGGCGGGCGGGCACGCCGTCGGCGTGGATCGGGCGGATGGCGTGGGCCTGCTCGCGGGGCGCGCCGAGCACGGCGGCAATGCCCACCACCATCAGGCCGGCCATCGCGGCGTACGAGAAGCTCCAGTCGTAGATCTCCGCCAGCGCCAGCGGCGCGGCGCCGGCGACGATCATCGCGATGCGGTAGCCCCACTGGTAGGCGGCGGCCATGATCCCCTGCTGGCTCGGGTCCGCCGCCTCGATGCGCCAGGCGTCGATCACGATGTCCTGCGTGGCGCCGGCGAACCCCACGAGGACCGCGAAGGCGGCCACGACGCCCAGGTTCCGGGCGGGGTCCTGCCCGGAGATCAGCCACAAGCCCAGGATGACGGCCAGCTGCGAGGCGAGCATCCAGGAACGCCGGTGGCCCAGCCAGGCCGACAGCAGCGGAATGCGCGAGCGGTCCACCAGCGGCGCCCACAGGAACTTGGCCGAGTAGGCCAGGGTGGCCAGGCTGAAGAAGCCGATCACCGCCAGCGACACGCCGGCATCGCGCAGCCAGGCCGACAGCGTGTCGAAGATGAGGAGGTTGGGCAGGCCGGCGGAGAACCCCAGCGCCAGCATCACCAGCACCCGGCCGCGCAGGAAGTCCCGCAGGCCGCCTTGGCGTTCGCCGGCCGCCTCAGGCATTCGCAGCCCGTGCACCGGTGCGCATGGCGCCGGGGGAGCGGGCGCTTGGACCCGTGACCACCGGCGGCCGGTAGGCGACCCCGCGGGGCGGGGCCGCGCGGGCGGACCGGTGACGGGAGCCGGGCGGGGCCGTCCGAGGCTGCGTGGGGGTGTTGTCTGACATCTGCTCTGCCGATCCCTTTTATTATTGCCCCATGTGCCAGCTCTGCTACGCCAAGACCTCGTCCTGGATGCCCCGCCGCGGCTTCCTGGCACTCACCGGTGCGGCCGCCGCCACGCCGGTGCTGGCGCAGGTCGACGTGGGCGCGCCCTCGCGCATGCGGGGCATGGTGCCGGCCGACGAGATCGAGGCGGCCTCGGCGCAGCAGTACTCGCAGATGATGGCCCAGGCCCGCCAGCAGGGCGCCCTGGCACCGGAGAACCACCCCCAGCTGCAGCGGCTGCGCGCCATCGCCTCGCGCCTCATCCCGCAGAGCCTGCGCTGGAACGACCGCGCCAAGGCCTGGCGCTGGGAGGTCAACCTGATCGGCAGCAAGCAGATCAACGCCTTCTGCATGCCCGGCGGCAAGATCGCGGTGTACACCGGCCTGCTGGACCAGCTGAAGCTGACGGACGACGAGGCCGCCATGGTGGTGGGCCACGAGATGGCCCATGCGCTGCGCGAGCATGCCCGCGCGCGCATCGCCAAGACCCAGGGTACCGGTGCACTGCTGTCCATCGGCGCGCAGCTGTTCGGGCTGGGCCAGCTCGGTGACGTGGCCGCGAGCATCGGCACGCAGCTGATCACCCTGCGCTTTTCCCGCGAGGACGAGATCGAGGCCGACCTGGTCGGCCTGGAGCTGGGTGCCCGGGCCGCCTACGTGCCCGAGGCCTCAATGTCGCTGTGGCAGAAGATGGGCCAGGCCTCCGGTGGTGGTGGCGGGCCCGGCTTCCTGTCCACCCACCCGACCGGTCCCGACCGGCTGGCGCGGCTGCGGGACAACGTGCCCAAGGTCAAGGGCCTGTACCAGCAGGCCGTCGCCAAGGGCTGAGCGCGGCCTAGGCGCGCGCCGGGCGCGAAGGCCACAGCACCGAGGCGATCGCCACCACCATCAGGGCCACGGCGGCCCAGTCCTGCCAGTGCACCGCCTCGCGCAGCCAGACGGCGCCCGAGAACACGCCCAGCACCGGGATGAACATCACGCTCAGGGTCGACGCCACCGGCGGCAGGCCGCGCGCCAGGTAGAACCAGGCGGCGTGGGCGAAGCCGAAGATCAGCACCGCGTTGTAGCCGATCGCCCACCACGCGGTGGCGTCCGGCGCCGTCCACTGACTGCGCTCGAACAGCAGCGACAGCACCGTCATCACGACGCCGGTGAGCGCCGTCATCCAGAACGAGATGGCGAGCGTCGGGCGGTCGATGGTCGTGCGGCGCAGCAGCTGCGTGCCCAGCGCCCAGGTGGCGGCGGCCACCAGCGCCAGGGCGACGCCGGCCGGCCGCCCGGCCAGCTGCGTGAACTCGTGCCAGAGCAGGAGGGCCACGCCGAGCGCCGCGGCACTCACGCCCAGCCAGCCGCGCCGGTTGAGCGCACCGGCGAAGAACACGGCGCCGAGCACCGCCGAGAAGATCGGCATGGTGTAGCCCAGGATCGCCGCGCGTCCGCTGGAGAGCGTGCGCACCGCCAGGATGATGCAGGCGTGCCAGACGAACATGTTCGTCGCGGCCAGCCAGAGCAGTTGCGGCCAGTGGTGGCGCGGGATAGTGAAGGGCACCTTCAGCACCAGCAACCCGGCAGCCAGCACCGGCAGGCCCAGCCAGATCGACAGCGCGCGGAACGACAGCGGCGGGTAGGCCTCGACACCTAGCTTCATCACCGGCCAGTTGAAGCCCCACACGAGCGTGAGCAGCACGAGCATCACGAGCTGCTGCCGACTGAGTTTCTGCATGGGCGGCATTGTGGGTGATCCGTACAATCCGCGGCCATGACGTTCCTCGAGATGCTGCAGGACGCCCAGCAGCGCAACGGCTCCATGCTGTGCGTGGGCCTCGACCCCGAACCGAAGCGGCTGCCGGGGTCGATGCGCGGCGATCCCTCCCGCATCCATGAGTTCTGCGCCCGCATCGTCGATGCCACGGCCGACCTGGTCATCGCCTTCAAGCCGCAGATCGCCTACTTCGCGGCGCACCGCGCCGAGGCCCAGCTGGAGCGGCTGGTGGCGCACATCCGCCAGGTGGCGCCGCACGTGCCGGTGATCCTGGACGCCAAGCGCGGCGACATCGGCTCGACCGCCGAGCAGTACGCGATCGAGGCGTTCGAGCGCTATGGCGCGGACGCGGTGACGCTGTCGCCGTTCATGGGCTTCGATTCGGTGCAGCCCTACCTGCAGCATGCGGGCAAGGGCGCCTTCCTCCTGTGCCGCACGTCCAATCCCGGCGGCGACGACCTGCAGGGCCAGCGGCTCGCCTCCGTGGACGGCACGCCGCTGCTGTACGAGCACGTCGCGCGGCTGGCGCAGGGCCCCTGGAACCTGAACGGCCAGCTGGGGCTGGTGGTGGGGGCCACCTACCCCAACGAGATCGAGCGGGTGCGCGCGCTGGCGCCCACGCTGCCGCTGCTGATCCCGGGCGTGGGGGCGCAGGGCGGGGATGCGGTGGCGACGGTGCGTGCCGGCTGGCGGCCCGATGCGCCGATCGTCGTGAACTCCTCGCGCGCCATCCTCTACGCCTCGAGCGGCGAGGATTTCGCGCAGGCCGCCCGGGCCGAGGCGCAGAAGACCCGCGCGGTGCTCGCGGCAGCGCGCCCCTAGGGGTTCAGGCGCCGCCCAGCTCGCGCACGCGGTCCGAGTTGGTGGTGCTGCGCGCGCCCTTGAGGTGCATCTCGACGTCGGCGGCCTTGTCGCCGACGGCCTGCACCGCTTCGCGCAGCTGCTCCTCCGTGCAGTCGAGCTTGCGTGACCAGTGGGCGCAAGCCCCCGAGTCGTCGACGTCGATGCGGTCCGGCTCCACGCCGGGCTGCTGTCCCTGGCTCTGGCCTTGGCTCTGGTTCATGGCTGGATCTCCTGGATGCGGTGCCTGGCTGCACCGTACCGCGCGGGCCTGCGGCGCGCTGTAGGCCTGCGCCGCAGGGCGCGGCCGGGCCAGGGGCCTCAATCGCCGCGGCCGGGCCCCGCCGCCCTGGCCACCGCCCGCGCCCAGCCCGGCGCCCACTGCAGCAGCGGCTCGAAGGCCAACAGCAGCGCGCGCCCGTGGGCGGTGAGCCGGTAGCCCTCCAGCACGTCGTGCTCCACCAGCAGCGCCTCGCGCAGCTCCGCCAGGCGCTGGCTCAGCACCGACGCGGACAGGTCGCCGCACGCCGACTGCAGGCCGCGGAAATTGAGGGACCGTTCCCGCAGCTCCCAGAGGATGCGCAGGGTCCAGCGCCGGTTGAACAGCTCCAGGGCCGCGTTGATCGCGTCCTTGGCCGCCGTGCGGGACTGTCGCGAAGGTGAAGTGGCCATGCTTTCATTTTAGAAGCATCCGGCCTAGACTCCCTTGCTTCTGAAACCGAAGCAAAGGATCGCCGATGTCCACCTCGATGCCCACCTCGATGTCCCCGGCACCCCGGATCGCACCCGCCGCGCAGCCGCTGGCGCCGGACCTCGCCCGCGCCATGGCGCGGCTGGTGCCCGCCGGCATGGCGCCGCCGCGGATCTTCCTGACCGTCGCGCGCCATGCGGGCCTCTTCACCTTCCTGGTCGACAGCGGCCTGCTCGGGCCCACCGGCCTGCTGGACCGCCGGACGCTGCCGGCCGCGCTGCGGGAGACCGTGATCCTGCGCACCTGCGTGGCCACGCGCTGCGACTACGAGTTCAACCTGCACGTGCAGACGATCTCGCAGCGCATGGGACTGCAGCCGGCGCAGATCGCCGACGTGCGCTCGGCCCGGCCCGACCCGGCCCTGTGGACGCCGCAGCAACGCGCCGCCATGGACCTGGTCGATGCGCTGGTGCCCGGGCTGGACCTGGACGACGCCGTGTTCGACGCCTGCCGTGCCCACCTGGACGAGGCCACCATGATCGAGGTCACGCAACTGGCCGGCCTGTATGTGGGGGTCGCGATGCAGGTCGCCCTGGCGCGGCCCGAGATGGACCGCTACCGCGACGGCCCGCCGATGCGCGCAAGCGCCTGACGCTACGATATCGATAGCGAAATGTCCGCACCAGCAGCGGGCTGGCGGCCGGTTTGCTCCGAGAATCTGACCGCCGACGCGCCGATCAGAGCAAGCGCCGGAGGTACTTGCCCGTGTGGCTCGCCGGGTTGGCCGCGATCTCTTCCGGCGTGCCCGCGCCCACCACCGTGCCGCCACCGGAGCCGCCCTCCGGCCCCATGTCGATCACCCAGTCGGCCGTCTTGATGACGTCCAGGTTGTGCTCGATGACCACGATGGTGTTGCCCGCGTCGCGCAGCTGGTGCAGCACCTTGAGCAAGAGGTCGATGTCGGCGAAGTGCAGGCCCGTGGTGGGCTCGTCCAGGATGTAGAGCGTGCGGCCGGTGTCCCGCTTGGACAGCTCCAGCGCCAGCTTCACCCGCTGCGCCTCGCCGCCCGACAGCGTGGTGGCCGCCTGGCCCAGCTTGATGTACGACAGGCCGACGTCCAGGAGGGTCTGCAGCTTGCGCGCAATGGTGGGCACCGGCTTGAGGAACTCGTGTGCGTCTTCCACGGTGAGGTCCAGCAGCTGGGCGATGTTCCTGCCCTTCCACTGCACCTCCAGCGTCTCGCGGTTGTAGCGCTGGCCCCGGCACACGTCGCACGGCACGTACACGTCGGGCAGGAAGTGCATCTCCACCTTGACCACGCCGTCGCCCTGGCAGGCCTCGCACCGGCCGCCGGCCACGTTGAAGGAGAAGCGGCCGGGCCCGTAGCCGCGCTCCTTGGCGGTGGCGGTCTCGGCCATCAGCTCGCGGATCGGCGTGAACAGGCCCGTGTAGGTGGCCGGGTTGCTGCGCGGCGTGCGGCCGATCGGCGACTGGTCCACGCTGATCACCTTGTCGAAGTGCTCGATGCCCTCGATCTCGTCGTGCGCCGCCGGCTCCTCGTGCGCCCGGTACAGCGTGCGGGCCACGGCGGCATAGAGCGTGTCGTTCACCAGGGTCGACTTGCCCGAGCCCGACACCCCGGTCACGCAGGTGAGCAGCCCGACCGGGAAGTCGACCGTCACGCCCTTCAGGTTGTTGCCACGCGCGCCCGCGATGCGCAGGCGCTGCACCTCGCCCGGCTTGCCACCCTCCAGCGGCAGCCAGGGATTGCGGCGCTTGGGCACCGCGATCTCCAGCGCGCCCGACATGTAGCGCCCGGTGAGCGACTGGGGACTCGCCAGCACCTCGGCCGGCGTGCCCTGCGCCATCACCCGGCCGCCGTGGATGCCAGCGCCCGGGCCCATGTCCACCACGTGGTCGGCGGCGCGGATCATGTCCTCGTCGTGCTCCACCACCAGCACGCTGTTGCCCAGGTCGCGCAGGTGCTTCAGGGTGCCGATCAGGCGGTCGTTGTCGCGCTGGTGCAGGCCGATGCTGGGCTCGTCCAGCACGTACATCACGCCGGTCAGGCCCGAGCCGATCTGGCTGGCCAGCCGGATGCGCTGCGCCTCGCCGCCCGAGAGCGTCTCGGCGCTCCGCTCCAGGCTCAGGTAGTTGAGGCCCACGTCGTTCAGGAAGCGCAGCCGCGCGGCGATCTCCCGCACCACCTTGGCCGCGATCTCGGCCTTGGCGCCGGTCAGCTGCAGCGACTCGAAGTGCGCCAGCGCCTCGCGCAGCGTGACGCGGCCGATCTCGTGGATGGTGCGGGCCTGCCCGCCCTCGCCCAGCTTCACGTGCCGCGCCTCGGTGCGCAGCCGCGCGCCGGCGCACTCGGGGCAGGGCTGCAGGCTGCGGTAGCGGGCCAGTTCCTCGCGCACCGCGGGCGAGTCGGTCTCGCGGAAGCGGCGCACCATGTTCGGGATCACGCCCTCGAACGGATGCTTCTTGCTGACCTTCTTGCCCGCGAAGTTGCCCGACTCCATGACGTAGTGGAACTTGATCTCCTCGTCGCCGGAGCCGTGCAGGATGGCGCTCTGCACCGGCAGGTCGAGCGTCTCGAAGGGCGCGTCGACGCTGAACCGGTAGTGCTTGGCCAGGCTCTCGATCAGGCTGAAGTAGTAGCCGTTGCGGCGGTCCCAGCCCTTGATCGCGCCGGAGGCCAGCGACAGCGACGGGAAGGCCACCACCCGCTGCGGGTCGAAGTACTCCATGTGGCCCAGCCCGTCGCAGGTGGGGCAGGCACCCACCGGCGAGTTGAACGAGAAGAGGCGCGGCTCCAGCTCGCTGATGGACCAGTGGCAGACCGGGCAGGAGAACTTGGCGTTGAACAGGTGCTCGGTGCCGCCGTCCATCTCCAGCGCGATGGCGCGGCCCTCGGCCAGGCGCAGCGCGGCCTCGAAGCTCTCGGCCAGGCGCTGCTGCATGTCCGGTCGCACCTTCAGCCGGTCGATCACCACGTCGATGTCGTGCTTCTCGTTCTTCTTGAGCTTGGGCAGCGCCTCCGCCTCGTAGGCCTGGCCGTTGATGCGGAAGCGGATGTAGCCCTGGGCCTGCATCTGGGCGAAGACCTCCTCGAACTCGCCCTTGCGTTCGCGCGCGACCGGCGCCAGCACCATCAGCTTGGTGTCGGCCGGCAGCGCCAGCACGGTGTCCACCATCTGCGAGACGGTCTGTGCCGACAGCGGGATGCCGTGGTTGGGGCAGTGGGGCGTGCCCACGCGGGCGAACAGCAGGCGCAGGTAGTCGTGGATCTCGGTGACGGTGCCCACGGTCGAGCGCGGGTTGTGGCTGGTGGCCTTCTGCTCGATCGAGATGGCCGGCGACAGGCCCTCGATGAGGTCGACGTCCGGCTTGTCCATGAGCTGCAGGAACTGCCGCGCATAGGTGGACAGGCTCTCGACGTAGCGGCGCTGGCCTTCGGCATAGAGCGTGTCGAAGGCGAGCGAGGACTTGCCCGAGCCCGACAAGCCGGTGATCACCACCAGCTGGTTGCGCGGCAGGTCCAGGTCGATGTTCTTGAGGTTGTGCGTGCGCGCGCCGCGGATCGAGATCCGCTGCTCCTGCAGAGAGCGGGCGAGGTACTTGCCTTCAGCGGACGTGTTCAACGGTCGGGCACCACGAGGGAAACCCGCCATGATAGACCGGCACCCGTCGGCGGCGGGGCAGGGCGCCGGCCCATCCCCGACAATGCAGGGTTGGCCCCTTCGCGGGCCTGCACCCTGCCGTTCCCCGCCCGATTCCGTGACGTCCCATTCCCCTCCCGCCGACTCCCCACGCATGACGCCGCTGGAGCGGCGCGCCAGCTTCTCGCTCGCCACGGTCTTCGCCTCCCGCATGCTGGGCCTGTTCCTGGTGCTGCCGGTGTTCGCGCTGGAGGCGGCGCGCTACCCCGGCGGCGCGGACGCGGCGCTGGTGGGGCTGGCCATGGGCATCTACGGGCTGACGCAGGGCGTGCTGCAGATCCCGTTCGGCCTGGCGTCCGACCGGCTCGGCCGCAAGCGGGTGATCCTGGCCGGGCTGGTGGTGTTCGCCGGGGGCAGCTTCGTCGCGGCGGCGGCGGACAGCCTGGCCTGGCTGGTCATCGGGCGCGCCCTGCAGGGCGCCGGTGCCGTGTCGGCGGCGGTCACGGCGCTGCTGGCCGACCAGACCCGCGACGTGGTGCGCACCAAGGCGATGGCGCTGGTGGGCGCCAGCATCGGCCTCATGTTCGCGCTGTCCCTGGTGGCGGCACCGGCGCTGGCGGCGCACATCGGCCTGCCGGGCCTCTTCGGCATCACCGGCGGCCTGGCGCTGGCCTGCATGGCGGTGGTGGCCTGGTGGACGCCGCCCGAGCCGGCCGCCCACAGCCTGGCGCCGCGGGGCCGCCTGCGCGACGTGCTGGTCCATGCGCCGCTGATGCGGCTGAACCTCGGAGTCTTCGTGCTGCACGCGGTGCAGCTGGCGATGTGGGTGGCGGTGCCGGCGCTGCTGGTGCAGGCCGGGCTGGACAAGGAGCGCCACTGGACGGTGTACCTGCCGGTGGTGCTCGGATCCTTCGTGGTGATGTGCGCCACGCTCTTCCCCCTGGAGCGGCGCGGCTACCTGCGCGCGGTCTTCCTGGCCTCCATCGGCCTCATCGGCCTGGTGCAGGTGGCGTTGGCCGTGGTCGCCGCCGCGCCGTCGGTCACCGTGCTCGCGGCTGTGCTGCTGGTGTTCTTCTGCGGCTTCAACGTGCTGGAGGCCACCCAGCCCAGCATGGCCTCGCGCATCGCGCCCTCGCACGCCCGCGGCGCGGCCCTGGGCGTCTACAACACCCTCCAGTCGCTGGGCTTCTTCGCCGGAGGGCTGGTCGGCGGATGGCTGGTGCAGCACGTTGGACCGGGCGGGCTGTTCGCCGGCTGCGCCGCGCTCATGCTGCTGTGGCTGGTGGTGGCCTGGCCGATGCGGGCGCCCGGCCGCCATCCCACCCCCGAGTCGGTGCTGGCCGACGAGGCCCAGGCGACATAATTCGTGCATCTCTGGAGGAATCCCTCATGGCATCGGTCAACAAAGTCATCCTCGTCGGCAACCTCGGCAAAGACCCCGAGATGCGCACCTTCCCGAGCGGCGGCCGGGTTTGCAACGTCACCATCGCCACCTCCGAGCGCTGGAAGGACAAGCAGAGCGGGGAGATGAAGGAAGCCACCGAGTGGCACCGGGTGGTCTTCAACGACCGCTTGGCCGAGATCGCGGGCGAGTACCTGCGCAAGGGCTCGCAGGTCTACATCGAAGGGAGCCTGCGCACCCGCAAGTGGACCGACCAGCAGGGCGTGGAGAAGTACACCACCGAGATTCGTGCCGACGAGATGAAGATGCTCGGCAAGCGGGAGGGCATGGGCGGCGGTGGTGGCGGCGACGGCGGCTACGAGGGCGGCGGTGGCGGCTACGACGGCGGTGGCGAGCAGCGCCGGGCGCCCGCGCCGCGCGCGGCCGCGCCGGCCGGTGGCGGCCAGCGCGCGCCGGCGGCGAGCAAGCCGTCGTCCGGTTTCGACGACATGGACGACGACATCCCGTTCTGAGGCAAATCGGGTCCCCGCCCGCACGGGACGCGGGCAGTTTGCTCACATTTCGATAGCAGCCGGGCGACCGGCCGGCGGCGGATCAGGCGGGCAGCGCGCGGCGATCACGCCGCCGCCCAGGCACACCTCGCCGTCGTACAGCACGGCCGACTGCCCTGGCGTGACGGCCCACTGCGCATCCGGAAAGGCCAGGTGGAAGGCCCCGTTCGCACCGGGGGCCAGCCGGCAGGCAGCGTCCGCCTGCCGGTAGCGGGTCTTGGAGCCGTAGGCGCCCTCGGGCGGCGGCACGCCGGCGGTCCAGCTCGCGTCGGCAGCGTCCAGCGCACGCGACTGCAGCCAGGGATGGTCATGGCCCTGCACCACCCACAGGGTGTTGCGCTCCACGTCCTTGCGCGCCACGAACCACGGCGCGTGCTCGCCGCCACCGCGCTGCGCCCCCTTGGCCTTCACGCCGCCGATGCCCAGGCCCTGCCGCTGGCCCAGCGTGTAGAACGACAGCCCCTGGTGCTCCCCGACCTGCCGGCCGCGCTCGTCGCGGATGGGGCCGGGGGCCTTCTGGATGTAGCGGTTGAGGAACTCGCGGAACGGGCGCTCGCCGATGAAGCAGATGCCGGTGGAGTCCTTCTTCTTGGCATTCGGCAGGCCGATCTCGGCGGCGATGCGTCGCACCTCGGTCTTGCGCAGCTCGCCCACCGGGAACACCGTGCGGGACAACTGCGCCTGCGTCAGGCGGTGCAGGAAGTAGCTCTGGTCCTTGGTCTCGTCCAGGCCCTTGAGCAGCTGGAAGCGGCCGTCCGCCTCCCGCACCCGGGCGTAGTGGCCGGTGGCGATGTGCTCGGCGCCCAGCCGCATGGCGTGGTCCAGGAACGCCTTGAACTTGATCTCGGCGTTGCACAGCACGTCGGGATTGGGCGTGCGCCCGGCCTGGTACTCGCGCAGGAACTCGGCGAAGACCCGGTCCTTGTATTCGGCGGCGAAATTGACGTGCTCGATCTCGATGCCCAGCACGTCGGCGACGCTGGCGGCATCGATGAAGTCCTGCTTGGTCGAGCAGTACTTGTCGTCATCGTCGTCTTCCCAGTTCTTCATGAAGATGCCGATGACCTCGTGGCCCTGCCGCGCGAGCAGCCAGGCGCTGACGGCGGAATCCACGCCGCCGCTCAAGCCGACGACCACCCGCTTTCTGCTGCCCATCCCCCGATTATCCCGCGCCGGCGCGGGCCGGACAGCCGTCGGGTTACCCCGGCAGGTCGCCGGGACGTGCGAACACGCTGGCGTCGGTGGTCACCACCGACAGCGGGTGCCGCACGCCGGCCAGGTAGTCGTCCATGCAGCGCACCAGCAGCGGGCTGCGGTGCCGTGCCTGGCTGGCGCGGATCTCGGCGGGCGTCATCCAGACCGCCCGCACGATGCCGGTGTCCAGCGCGCGCCCGGGCTCGCGCTCGCCGACCTGCCCGCAGAAGGCGAAGCGCAGGTAGGTGAAGTCCTCGCCGGTGCTGGCCTTGCGCGCGCGGGAGAGGTAGATGCCCACCAGCGCGGTGGGCTCGAAGCGGTAGGCGGTCTCCTCCAGCGTCTCGCGGGCACAGCCTTGCGCGGGGGTCTCCCCGGGATCGAGGTGCCCGGCCGGGTTGTTGAGCTTGAGGCCTTCGCTGGTCTCTTCCTCCACGAGCAGGAAGCGGCCGTCCCGCTCCACGACGGCGGCGACGGTGACGCTCGGCTTCCAGCGGGTGTCCATGGCCGGGGATTATGGTGAAGCTCGGCGCGTCGTGGGGCCCACGCCGGCGCCCGCTGCGACACAATGGCCGCCCCATGGCCGAACCCGCCCGCCTGCTGCTCGTCTACGTGCTCATCCCGCTGTGGATGCTGGCGGGCCTGGCGGACTGGGCCTGCCACCGCGCGACCGGGATCGCGCGCACCAGCGGCCTGCGCGAGAACCTGCTGCACGTGCTGATGTGCGCCGAGATCGCGGTCGCGCTGCTCGCCATCGCGCTGCTCGAGCCCACCGCCGGCGTGCTGGTGCTGGTGGCGGCGGTGTTCCTGGTGCACGAGCTCACCGTCTGGGTCGACCTGCGCTACACCGTGCCGCGGCGCACCGTCGGGCCGGTGGAGCAGATGGTCCACAGTTTCCTGGAGGTGTTCCCGCTGGTGGCCCTGGCCCTGCTCGCGGTGCTGGCCTGGGACGACGTGCTGGCCCTGGCCGGGCGCGCCGGCGCACCGGACTGGTCGCTGCGCTGGAAGGATCGGCCGCTGCCGCCGCTGGTGCTGGCCGCCGGCGCGGTGGCCGGCCTGCTCTTCAACGCACTGCCGCTGGCCCAGGAGACCTGGTCATGCCTGCGCGCCCGCCGCGACGCGGCGCGCGCCGCGTGAAGGCGCGGTCAGGCGTCGTACTCGTCGGAACCCTGCACCCAGATGAAGGACTGCACGTCGATCATGTCGCGGGCACGGAAGCCCGGCCGGCGGTCGAGGTCGCGCCGGATGATCGCGCCGAAGGTCTGCAGCCCCTGGTAGACCGCCCACGAGGGCTCCGGCTTGTAGCCGAAGTCGAAGCCATAGGCCTTGGCCGCCTTGCGCGTCACCCGCGGCTTGAGGAACAGGTGGCGGTCGGGACGCGCGATGAAACCGAACACGGTGACCACCGGCCAGGTGAGCACGCGTGCCTGCCGCTGCGGCAGGTCGGCCACCGCCTGCACCCAGTCCTCGAACTTGCGCTGGGGCGAACCGCGGCCGTGCAGGAAGGCGTACAGCTCGTGCGCGAACAGGCGGGCGCCGGCGGCGGACCGGAGCGCGTCGCGCAGCGCCATCTTCTCGAACGAGAACAGCAGGTTGGTGCGCGACTCGACGCGGACCGCGATGTCGGCGATCTGCCGGAACTCGCCGCGCGCGAGCAGCTTGCGGAAGGCGGCCGGCCCGAGCTCGGCCTGCCACTCGAGGTGGGCGCGCTCCTTGTACGCGCGCTCGGCGATCAGGTAGGTCTCGTCCTGGAAGCCGTCGGGGTAGTACAGCTCGAACTTGCGGCGCGCGCGCGCGGCGCCGAGGTAGCAGACGCCATTGGCGCGGGCGCCGGTGAGGGGCGAGGTGAGAAATGCTGGGCGTGGCATTGGGGCAGTTTTTGGCCCCGGCCCAGCTCATCCGCGTGGGACGCCAACTTGCGTCCTTGTAGGACCGTGGCGACCCGAGCTCAGCCGCGCACCAGGCGCAGCCGGGTGATCTCGGACGGCGCACCGATGCGCTTGGGCGGACCCCAGTAACCTGTTCCGCGGCTGACGTAGACCCAGAGCCGCCCCAGCCGGTGCAGCCCGGCCGTGAAGGGCTGCTGGAATCGCACGAAGAAGGTCCACGGGAGGAACTGCCCGCCGTGGGTGTGGCCGGAGATCTGCAGGTCGAAGCCCGCCCGCTCGGCTGCCGTCGCGCTGCGCGGCTGGTGGGCCAGCAGCACCCGGGCGCCGGCCTCGCGCGGCGCGCCGCGCAGGGCCGCGGCCGGATCGCTCTGGTGCGACGGGTCGAAGTGGTGCGCCATGTAGTCGGCCACGCCGGCGAGCACCAGCGACTCGCCGCCCTGGCGCAGCACCACGTGCTGGTTGATCAGCACCTGGATCCCCAGGCGCCGCACTTCGGCGATCCACGGTCCCGCACCGGCGTAGTACTCGTGGTTGCCGGTGACGAAGAAGCTGCCGTGGCGGGACCGCAGCGCCGCCAGCGGCGCCACGTGGGCCCCGAGCTCGGCCACCGAGCCATCCACGATGTCGCCGGTGATCGCCACGGCGTCAGCCTGCAGCGCATTGACGCGGTCGACGATGCGCCGGATGTAGTCGGCCCGGATGGTCGGGCCCACGTGCAGGTCGGTGATCTGCGCGATGGTGAAGCCCTCCAGCCCGGCTGGCAGGCCGGCGATCGGCACGTCCACCGACTTGACCCGCGCGGTGCGGCGGGTGTTGAGCAGGCCCAGGGCCGTGAGGAGGAGCGCCAGCAGCACCACGGCCGCCGCCGTCCCGTCGGCCCACCCCGGGCCGGAGGCGCCGGCCAGCCGGGACGCGAGCAGCACCACCTCGCGCAGCAGGGTCAGCACGAACAGCGAGGAGAACAGTCCGAGCGCGGTGAGGCCGCCTGCCGCCAACCGGTCGGCCCGGGGCGGGCGGGCGTACCGGCGCGCCATCAGTCCCATCGGCACGAGCACGGCCGACGCCACCAGCCACAGCACGAAGGCGGCATTCCAGCCGGCGGGCAGGTGGGGCACGAGGCGCAGGCCGATGAAAGCGTGCAGGACGGCCGAGAGGGAAAAGAGGACGGGAGGTGACATGCGCAGTGCGGTGAAGCTCCCATGTTGGGGTGCCCCGTCGCGATTCCAGAGCGCAGGGGCTTTGGGGTAAGCTCCGTGACGCATTTCTTACAACTAACGCGCGAGGAGACCGCCCATGCAGATCGGCGTGCCCGCCGAGACCTCGGCGGGAGAAACCCGTGTCGCCGTCACGCCCGAGACGGCCAAGAAGCTGACGGCCCAGGGCCACGCCGTGCGCGTGGCTTCGGCCGCCGGGCTGGCCGCCAGCGCGACCGACGAGGCCTACCGCGCCGCCGGCGCGGAGATCACCGACCAGGCCGGCGCCCTCGGCTGTGAACTGGTGCTGAAGGTGCGTCCGCCCCAGGAGAACGAACTGGCCGCCCTGAAGCCGGGCGCGGCCCTGGTCGGCATGCTCAACCCCTTCGACGCCGGCGGGCTGCAGCGGCTCGCGGCCGCCCGCGTGACCGCGTTCGCGCTGGAGGCGGCGCCGCGCACGACCCGCGCCCAGAGCATGGACGTGCTCTCCTCGCAGGCCAACATCGCCGGCTACAAGGCCGTGATGATCGCGGCCGACCGCTACCAGCGCTTCTTCCCCATGCTGATGACCGCGGCCGGCACGGTGAAGGCCGCCCGCGTCGTGATCCTGGGCGTCGGCGTGGCCGGCCTGCAGGCGATCGCCACCGCCAAGCGGCTGGGTGCGGTGATCGAGGCATCGGACGTGCGTCCCAGCGTCAAGGAGCAGGTGGAGTCGCTCGGGGCGAAGTTCATCGACGTGCCCTACGAGACGCAGGAAGAAAAGGACGCGGCTGAAGGCGTGGGCGGCTATGCCCGGCCGATGCCGCCGAGCTGGCTGGAGCGCCAGAAGGCCGAGGTCGCCAAGCGGGTGGCGCAGGCCGACATCGTGATCACCACCGCACTCATTCCCGGGCGAGCGGCGCCGGTGCTCGTGACCGAGGACATGGTCCGCTCGATGAAGCCCGGCTCGGTCATCGTCGACCTGGCCGCGCCGCAGGGCGGCAACTGCCCGCTGACCGAGGCGGGCCGCACCGTCGTCAAGCACGGGGTCACCCTGGTGGGCGAGACCAACCTGCCGGCCCTGGTGGCGGCCGACGCCTCGGCGCTGTACGCGCGCAACGTGCTCGACTTCCTGAAGCTGGTGCTGCCCAAGGACGGCGGCCTGAAGATCGACCTGGAAGACGACATCGTGGCGGCCTGCCTGGTGGCCCACGACGGCGAAGTCAGGAGGAAGTAGCCATGGAAGTCAGCCACACCGTCCTCAACCTCATCATCTTCGTGCTGGCCATCTACGTGGGCTACCACGTGGTCTGGACCGTCACGCCGGCGCTGCACACGCCGCTGATGGCGGTCACCAACGCGATCTCCGCCATCGTGATCGTCGGCGCCATGCTGGCGGCCGCGCAGACCGAGACCTGGGCCGGGCGCACCATGGGCATCCTGGCAGTCGCGCTCGCGGCGGTGAACATCTTCGGCGGCTTCCTGGTCACGCGCCGGATGCTGGAGATGTTCAGGAAGAAAGAGAAGAAGGCGCCCGCAGGAGAGCCGAAATGAGCATGAACGTGGTCGTGCTGCTGTACCTGGCAGCCTCCGTCTGCTTCATCCAGGCGCTCAAGGGCCTCTCGCACCCGACGACCTCGATCCGCGGCAACGCGTTCGGCATGGCCGGCATGGCCATCGCGGTGCTGACGACGGCGGCGCTCATCGTCCAGCTGTCGGGCGGCTCCGGCCGCGGGCTGGTGTGGGTGCTCCTTGGCTTGGTGGTCGGCGGCGGCTATGGCGCCTACCGCGCCAAGACGGTCGAGATGACCAAGATGCCGGAGCTGGTGGCGTTCTTCCACAGCATGATCGGCCTGGCGGCGGTGTTCATCGCGGTGGCCGCGGTGCTGGAGCCTTCGGCCCTGCTGCAGGACCTGCCGCGCGGCGCGCCGATCCCCACCGGCAACCGGCTGGAGCTCTTCCTGGGCGCGGCGATCGGCGCGATCACCTTCTCGGGCTCGGTCATCGCCTTCGGCAAGCTGTCGGGGACCTACAAGTTCCGCCTGTTCCAGGGCGCACCGGTGGTCTTCCAGGGCCAGCACCTGCTCAACCTGGCGCTGGGCCTGCTGACGATCGGGCTCGGCCTGGTCTTCACCTTCACCGGCAGCTGGACCGCATTCTTCGCGATGCTGGCGCTGTCGTTCGTGATGGGCGTGCTGATCATCATCCCGATCGGCGGTGCCGACATGCCGGTGGTGGTCTCGATGCTCAACTCGTACTCGGGCTGGGCGGCGGCGGGCATCGGCTTCTCGCTCAACAACAGCATGCTGATCATCGCGGGATCGCTGGTGGGCAGCTCGGGCGCGATCCTGAGCTACATCATGTGCAAGGCGATGAACCGCTCGTTCTTCAACGTGATCCTGGGCGGGTTCGGCGGCGAGGCCGGCCAGGCGGCCACCGGCTCCGCGGTGCAGCGCAACGTCAAGAGCGGCAGCGCGGACGACGCCGCTTTCGTGCTGTCGAACGCGGAAACCGTGGTCATCGTCCCCGGCTACGGCCTGGCGGTGGCCCGCGCCCAGCACGCGGTCAAGGAGCTTGCGCTCAAGCTCACGGAGAAGGGCATCACCGTCAAGTACGCGATCCATCCGGTGGCCGGGCGCATGCCGGGCCACATGAACGTGCTGCTGGCCGAAGCCGAGGTGCCGTACGACCAGGTCTTCGAGATGGAAGACATCAACGGCGAGTTCGGCCAGGCCGACGTGGCCATCGTGCTGGGCGCCAACGACGTGGTGAACCCCGCCGCACTGCAGAAGGGCAGCCCGATCTACGGCATGCCGATCCTGGAGGCCTACAAGGCCAAGACCGTGATCGTCAACAAGCGGTCGATGGCCGCGGGCTATGCGGGCCTGGACAACGAACTGTTCTACATGGACAAGACCATGATGGTGTTCGGCGACGCCAAGAAGGTCGTCGAGGACATGGGCAAGGCCATCGAATAGAGCGGCCTCCCGGTTCAGCCTCAGGGTAAAACACAAGCGCGCGGGCAATCCTTCTGCGGACAATCCCGCGGTCACACACGACCAACACGAGGAGAACGATGGACATGAGCCAGCCCGCCCAACATCCCTGGCTGAGCGCCTACCCCGCGGGCGTTCCGGCCGAGATCGATCCGTCGCAGTACCAGTCGCTCGTCCAGTTGATGGAAGAGAGCTTCGGGAAGTTCGCCTCGCGCACGGCCTACAGCTTCATGGGCAAGGAAGTCACCTACGGGCAGACCGACTCGCTCAGCCGCGCCTTCGCCGCGTACCTGCAGGGCCTGGGGCTGGCCAAGGGCGATCGCGTGGCGATCATGATGCCCAACGTTCCCCAGTACCCGGTGGTGGTGGCAGCCATCCTGCGCGCCGGCCTGGTGGTCGTGAACGTCAACCCGCTGTACACGCCGCGCGAACTCGAGCACCAGCTGAAGGACTCCGGGTCCAAGGCCATCGTCATCATCGAGAACTTCGCCAACACGCTGCAGCAGTGCATCGCCGCGACCCCGGTCAAGCACGTGGTGCTCACCGCCATGGGCGACCAGCTGGGCTTGGTGAAGGGCGCGCTGGTCAACTACGTGGTGCGCAACGTCAAGAAGATGGTGCCCGCCTTCGACTTGCCGGGCGCGGTGCGCTTCAACGACGCCGTGGCGCGCGGCACCCGGGGCTCGCTCAAGCCGGTCGAGATCCGCCCGGACGACGTGGCCGTGCTGCAGTACACCGGCGGCACCACCGGCGTGTCCAAGGGCGCGGTGCTCCTGCACCGCAACGTGATCGCCAACGTGCTGCAGTCCGAAGTCTGGAACGCGCCGGTGATGGCCAAGGTGCCTACCGGCGAGCAGCCCACCGGCGTCTGCGCGCTGCCGCTGTACCACATCTTCGCGTTCACGGTCGGGATGATGCTGTCGATGCGCACCGGCGGCAAACTGATCCTGATCCCCAATCCGCGCGACCTGCCCGCCGTGCTCAAGGAGCTGTCCAAGCAGACCTTCCACAGCTTCCCTGCGGTCAACACGCTCTTCAACGGGCTGGCCAACCACCCGGACTTCAACAAGGTGAACTGGGGCAACCTGAAGGTGTCGGTCGGCGGCGGCATGGCGGTGCAGGGCGCCGTGGCCAAGCTGTGGCTGGACAAGACCGGCTGCCCGATCTGCGAAGGCTATGGCCTGTCGGAGACGTCGCCATCGGCCAGCTGCAACCCGGTGACCAGCACCGAGTACACCGGCACCATCGGCGTGCCGCTGCCTTCCACCGTGATGAAGCTGCTGGACGACGAGGGCAACGAGGTGCCCCTGGGCCAGCCGGGCGAGATCGCGATCAAGGGCCCGCAGGTGATGGCGGGCTACTGGCAGCGCCCGGACGAGACCGCCAAGGTCATGACCGCCGACGGCTTCTTCAAGTCGGGCGACATCGGCATCATGGACGCGCGCGGCTACTTCAAGATCGTCGACCGCAAGAAGGACATGGTCCTGGTCTCGGGCTTCAACGTGTACCCGAACGAGGTCGAGGACGTGGTGGCCAAGCTCGACGGCGTGATGGAGTGCGCCGTCGTGGCCGTGGCCGACGAGAAGACGGGCGAGGCGGTCAAGCTGGTGATTGTCAAGAAGGACCAGTCGCTGACCGAGGAGAAGGTGCGCGAGTACTGCCGCGCCAACCTCACCGGCTACAAGCAGCCCAAGGTGATCGAGTTCCGCACCGACCTGCCCAAGACGCCGGTCGGCAAGATCCTGCGGCGCGAACTGCGCGACAAGAAATAGGCGCGGTCATCCCCGTTCGCGGGGACGCAGGGCGAAAGGCCGGGCAGTGCCCGGCCTTTTTTTACCTTCGGTGGCGCAAAATTGCCTCCCATGCGAATCGCCATCGTCTCCGCCATGCGCGAGGAGCTGGAGGCCGTCCTGGATCTGATGCCGGACGAGAGCCGGGAGGTGGTCGCCGGCCGCGAGTTCTGGGTCGGCCGCCTGCACGGCCGGGAGGTCGTGGCGGTGCTCTCGCGCATCGGCAAGGTCGCGGCGGCCACCACGGCCAGCGTGCTGCTCGAGCGGTTTCGTGTCGGCGAGATCGTCTTCACCGGCGTGGCGGGCGGTCTCGGCGCGGGGGTGGGCGTGGGTGACGTGGTGGTGGCCGACGCGTTCCTGCAGCATGACCTGGATGCGTCCCCGCTGTTTCCTCGCCACGAAGTGCCCCTCTACGGCACCAGCCGCTTTTCGACGGATGCGGCGTTGAGCGCCCGCCTCGCCCAGGCGGTGCGCCAGGCCCTTCCCGCGGCGCGGCTGCATCGCGGCCTGGTGGTCAGCGGCGACCGGTTCGTGTCCACCACGGCCGAGAGCCGCGCCCTGCAGTCGGCGCTGCCGGACGCCTCGGCGGTGGAGATGGAGGGTGCGGCGATCGCGCAGGTCTGCCACGACTTCGGCGTGCCGTTCGCGGCCGTGCGGACCATCTCGGACCGCGCCGACGACGCGGCGCATGCCGACTTCGCCAGCTTCTTGCGCGAGGTGGCGGGCCCCCACTCGGCCGCCATCGTGCGCGCGCTGCTCGCCTGAGGCGGCGCGCTCAGCGTTCGAAGTCGCGCTTGAGCGCCAGCACCCACGAGGAGGTGCCTGCGCCGTGCAGGCGAACGGCCCGGCTGAGGTCCAGTGTCCAGTCCTTGGCCGGCGTCCAGCGCAGCGCGGCGCGGGCGAAGTGGCCGCCTTCCTGGCGGAAGCGCTCGCCGATCAGCGTCCAGGCACCGCCGCCCGGGGTCCAGTCGATGCTGATGCCGCCGCGGCGCTCGTCGTCGCCCTCGTGGACGAAGTCGCGGCCGAGGTTGGCGTGCAGCGAAAGGTCCTCACGCGGGGCCCAGGACAACAGGCCGGCGGCCGTCGTGCCCTGGTAGCGCGGACGTGCGCGGGCCTGCCAGCCGCGCGAGACGGCCACGCCGGCGCTCCAGCCCTCGGCGACCTCGCGGGCCCACTTCAGCTCCACGGCCTGGTCGGTCAGGGAGCTGCCGTCTTCGCGCGTGTAGTCGCCGGCGATCCCGAGCTGCACCGGACCGACGCGACAGGCCGCGCCCAGGTGCAGCAGGCGCGCAGGACGCGCCCGTTCGATCCAGGTCTGCACCTCGCACGCACCCGGATCCAGGATCTCGGCGTCGTCGACTGCATGGTGGCCGCCGGCGGCCAGTGCGGCAGGGGTGGTGCCGGCCACGAGGCAGGCCAGCAGGCAATGGCGGAGGTGAGGGTTCATGTCGGGCGCGCCGGCAAAAGGCTGAGATTAGCTTCGCCGTGAACCCGCCGTGTCAGCGCAGCCAGCCGCGCTTGCGGAAATACCACATCGGCACGAGCGCGCTGGCTGCCATCGCGAGCAGCGCAAAGGGGTAGCCCAGGCGCCACTGCAGCTCCGGCATGAACTGGAAGTTCATGCCGTAGAGGCTGGCCACCAGCGTCGGCGGCAGGAGGGCCACGCTGGCCACGGAGAAGATCTTGATGATCTTGTTCTGGTTGATGTTGATGAAGCCCACGGTGGCATCCATCAGGAAGTTGATCTTGTCGAACAGGAAGGCGGTGTGGTTGTCCAGGGATTCGATGTCGCGCAGGATCTGCCGCGCCTCCTCGAACTGGTCGGCCGAGAGCATCCGGCTGCGCATCATGAAGCTGACCGCCCGGCGGGTGTCCATGACGTTGCGCCGGATGCGGCCGTTCAGGTCCTCCTGCCGGGCGATGTCGCCCAGCACCTCGCCGGCCAGCGTGTCGGTCACTTCGCCGGCGAGCACCTGCTTGCTGACCTTCTCCAGTTCGTCGTAGATGCCTTCGAGCGCGTCGGCAGAGTACTCGGCGTCCGCGTCGAACAGCTTGAGCAGCACGTCCTTGGCGTCCTCGATGAGCCCCGGGGCGCGCCGCGCGCGCAGCCGCAGCAGCCGGAACACCGGCACGTCCTCGTCGTGGATCGAGAACAGCACGCCCTTGCTGCGCAGGGCGTCGTTCATCTGGTTCAGGATGAACGCCACGCGGACCGCGCGGGGCTCCTCGTCATCGGCGATCAGGAAGTCGCTGCGGATGTGGAGCTCGCCGTTGTCTTCCTCGTAGAAGCGGGCGGACTCCTCGATGTCCTCGTCCATCGCATCCTCGGGAATGGACAGGCCGTAGTACTGCTTGACCCAGCGCTTTTCCTCCAGCGTGGGCGACTCCAGGTCGACCCAGATCGGCTGGAAGCGCGACAGTTCCTCCAGCGACTCGATCTCTTCCTGGAACAGGCGCCCGTTGGCGAGCGTGAAGATGTTGAGCATGGCTCACTCCGTGACGGGAATGTTCTTTTGGGGCGTTGCGGCAGGTGCTTCCAACGCCGGTCACGGACGTTGAAAGCTACCGAGGTGGGTAGGGTTCCAAGGAGCCAACTCCGATGTGGGGAGGCCGCGATTATGCCGCGCGTGCCTCGACGAATGCCAGCAGTTCGTCCTTGCGCGCGAACGCATCCTGCTCGCCGAGCGCCATCAGCGCACGCACGAATCCGGGCTCGAAGAGCAGGTAGCTGGCCAGGGCGCCGCCGCCCTTTGGCGCCCCCAGGCCCCCGAGCGCGCGGCGTACCGCGGCCGGCAGCAGGTGGGCGTGCGACTGGGCGATCGCGTCGAGCGACTGCGACGGCTGCACGGCGAGCACCTCGATCGCGCGGTACGGCAGCACGCCGGCCACCTCGCGGGGCAGCTGCTGCAGGGTGCGGGTGACCCGCTGCGCCTGCTCCACGTCGGCCTGCAGGGTGTCGTGGAACACGCTCGCCATGGCGTGGCCGGCGATCGCGCCCAGCGAGGGCTCCCCCGTGCCCGCGCTGCCGGCCAGGCCGGCGCGCTCGGGCTGGCCGGCGCCGATCACCAGGATCCGGTGCGCACCCAGGTGCATGGCCGGCGACAGCGGGGAGACCTGCCGCATCGAGCCGTCGCCGAAGTACTCGCGGCGGCCGTCCACCCACAGCGGGGTCGCGGGGAACAGGAACGGGATGGCGCTGGACGCCATGAGGTGCTCGATCGTGAGCGGCTGGAACTCGGCGCGCCGGCCGGGCCGCTCCCAGCGCGCGTGCCGGCGGTCGTCCGCCGTGTGGCAGAAGGTCCAGTGCACGCCCGTGGTGTAGCTGGAGGCGGTGACTGCCACCGTGTCGATCGCGCCCGAGGCCAGCGCCTGCTCGATGCCGGCGAGCGACACCGCGCGGTGGAGGGTGTCGACCAGGGGCATGGTGTCCAGCACGGCGCCCTCCCGGCGGGCCTGGCCCCACAGCCGCACCGCGGCGACGAGCCGGCTGAACCGCACCCAGACGGGCAGCCGCAGGTGGTAGACGTCCTCGCAGTGCAATCGCAGCCAGAAGGCGGCTAATGCGTCGAACGCCGCAAGGCCCTGGGTCGCGGCACTGGCGAGGTAGGCGGCGTTCAGCGCCCCCGCCGACGTTCCCACCACCACCCGGAAGGGAAAGGCGTCGGGCCGGTCGGGCCGCAGCCGGAGCATCGAGGCCAGGGCCTGCAGCACGCCGACCTGGTAGGCGGTGCGCGCGCCTCCTCCCATGAGCACCAGCGCCTGGACCGGTCGGTCCGGGCGCACCAGGCCGGCGTGGAGGGTGGTGGCGAGGCTCATCGGTCGGGTCGTGCGCGCCGATGGTAGGGCACGCCGCGGCCCAGCGCGGTCAGGGCGCGGGGCGGGGCTGCGTCGATGGGCGGACGTCGCACTTGAGCACGCTGCCCATGTACGCCAGCGCCGCCGCCTTGGCGCCTTCGGTCTCCGCTGCCGTGCAATCCGAGGGCACCCAGGTGTCGAATTCCCGCAGGAACGCATCGGCCGCCGTCATCTGGACGCACATGTCGGTCGCCAGCCCGCAGATGACCAGTTCCGTCGTCTCCATCTCGCGCAGCAGCAGCTCGAGCGGAGAGGCATAGAAAGCCGAATGGCGCGGCTTCAGGATGGTGAGGTCGTCGGCCTGCGGGTAGAGAGCACGGGCGATGTCGCCGGCTTCGCCCTCCAGTCCGAGGCAGGTCGCCACCAGGCTGTGGAAGTCCGACTGCCAGACCCCGTAGTTGTCGTTCGCGTAGACGGTGACCACCCCTTCGGCGCCCAGGCGGGCCTTGAGCGCGGCCGTGGCGCGGGCTGCGGCCAGCGCGGGGGCGGCCAGGTGCTCGGCCCCGGGGAAGTCCAGGGACGTGATGAAGTCCACCAGGAGAAGTACGCGCTGACTCTTCGGGAGCCGGCACGGGCGCAGACGCGTGCCGCGGGATGGGATCGACATGTGCAGATTCTCGGCAGGCGGCGTGCCTGGACCGGACGTCCGACGTTCCGGCTGGCCGCAGGAGCTGTCCTACAAACCTGGGCCGAGCTGTCCGACATCCCCGATGAGGTCGGCCCCCTACATTGCCTCCATCCCACCCGTCCGGCCCCTGCCGGCGGGCCCCCCATCAGGAGCAGTACCGATGATCCAGCTAGCGAACGACCCGAACGCAAGCCGCGCGAGCTGGCGTCCGGAAGCGGCCGACGAGAAGGCTGCCGCGAACGCGCCCCAGCGCGGCCGCTCCGGCCACGCGTGGCCGTTCCTGAGCCCCCATGCCCGGCGTCCTGCGCAGCAGGAAGGTCCGAAGAACCACCGTGAAGACAGCGGCAGCTGACGGCCGCAACCAACGAAAGCCCGACCATGCTGACCGAAACCAAGACCCCCAACAAGTTCGCCGATGCACCCCGCGACAAGCCGCAGGGTGACCGCGTGGAGCACGCCAACCTCGAGCGCCCGGGCGCCCAGGCCCACCCGCGGGCCCGGTCGACGGACTGGAGCCGCTACGCCCATCGGGCGGCCGGATGGCAGTGGCATTGAGTCGGCACGGAAGCGTCCGCCAACTCACGAAAAAAGCGGCCTGCGGGCCGCTTTTTTCATGCCTGCGCCGCTGCGGGGCCTGTCGGCGAGCCCGGCCGCTTTTTTGTATCCGCACCTGCAGATCCATTGTCTTTTGGGAAGGCCGGGCGCATAGTGGGTTCCAACGCAGTTCGACCTTCTTCCTCTGTCGCCGGACTTCCGGCGGCTTTCCAACCCGAGTGAACCAGGAGGCTTTCGATGAACTTGACGATCAGCGGTCACCATCTCGCAGTCACCCCCGCACTGAGAAGCTACGTGACCACCAAGCTCGATCGGATCACACGCCACTTCGACCAGGTCGTGGACATCAAGGTTCTCCTCACGGTGGAAAAGCAGAAGGAAAAGGAACGACGACAGCGCGCCGAGTGCCGCATCCATGTCAAGGGCAGCGACATGTTCGCGGAGAGCTCCCACGAAGACCTGTATGCCGCCCTGGACGAGTTGGTCGACAAGCTCGACCGCCAGGTGGGCCGCCACAAGACGCGGCTGCAGGACCACCACCATCCGGCGCCCAAGCGCCTGATGTGACCCACTTTCCAAGGGCCCGCCGGGCCCTTGTTCACGGATGGGCCGGCACGCCGTCCGAGGCGCATGTTGCGCTGCAGCGAGGGCAGGGTCGAGGTGCATAATCGCCTTCCCCGACCATGAACCGCCTCGCTGCCATCCTGCCTGCCCCCCAGGTGCTCGTGAGCGTCGACGCCACCAGCAAGAAGCGCGCGTTCGAAGAGGCGGGCCTGCTGTTCGAGAACCTGCACGGACTGTCGCGCGCCCTCATCACGGACAGCCTGTTCGCACGGGAGCGCCTCGGCTCGACCGGCCTTGGCCATGGCGTGGCGATCCCGCACGGCCGCATCAAGGGCCTCAAGGCGCCGATGGCCGCGCTGTTCCAGCTGGCCAACGCGATCGGCTTCGACGCGCCCGACGAGCAGCCGGTGAACCTGCTGATCTTCCTGCTGGTGCCCGAGGCCGCCACCCAGAAGCACCTGGAGATCCTGTCCGAGATCGCGGAACTGCTGTCCGACGCGCCCCTGCGCGAGAAGATCAAGGCCAGCACCGATGCGGCCGAGCTGCACCGGCTGATCGCCACCTGGCAGTCCGCCCAGCCGGCGTGAAACCGACCGTCGTCAGCGCGGACGTCCTGTTCGAGGACCACCGCGGACAGCTCAAGTGGGAGTGGGTCGCCGGGCTGGGGGCCTCGGAGCGGCGCTTCGACGAGATCGCGGTGCGTGCCGCGCGCTCCGGCGCCGACCTGGTCGGCTACCTCAACTACATCCACCCGTACCGCGTCCAGATCCTGGGCGAGCGGGAGATCGCCTACCTCACCAATGCCACCGCGGAGGACTGCGCCCGGCGCATCTCCCGCATCGTCACCCTCGAGCCGCCGGTGCTGGTGCTGACCGATGGGCAGGTCGCGCCCGATGCGTTGCTGTCCATGTGCGAGCGGGCCCAGATCCCGATGTTCGCGACCCAGGAGCCGTCGGCCTTCGTGATCGACGTGCTGCGGGCCTACCTGTCCAAGCACTTCGCCGAGCGCACCTCGATGCACGGCGTGTTCATGGACATCCTGGGGCTGGGCGTGCTGATCACCGGGGAGTCCGGCCTCGGCAAGAGCGAACTCGGCCTGGAGCTGATCACGCGCGGCAACGGCCTGGTGGCCGACGATGCGGTGGATCTCTACCGCGTGAACCAGACCACCATCGAGGGCCGCTGCCCCGAGTTGCTGCAGAACCTGCTGGAGGTGCGCGGCATCGGCCTGCTGGACATCCGCGCGATCTTCGGCGAGACCGCGGTGCGCCGGAAGATGCGCCTGCGGCTCATCGTGCACCTCGTGCGGCGGGAGACCCTGGAGCGGGACTACGAGCGCCTGCCCTACGAGCCGTTGGTGCAGGACGTGCTGGGCGTGCCGGTGCGCAAGGCGGTGATCCAGGTGGTGGCCGGCCGCAACATCGCCGTGCTGGTCGAGGCGGCGGTGCGCAACACCATCCTGCAACTGCGGGGTGTCGACACCTACCAGGAGTTCGTCGAGCGGCACCGCCGCGCGATGGAAAAAGGCGGCTAGGGCAAGGGCCGCGCGCACTGCGTGTGCTCCCTGCCCGGCGAGGGCGCCGGCCCTTGCTCGAGGCGGCCCGGCGCGGCGGCCGGGCTTGCGCGCGAGCTGTCCTCACTTGCCGCGGTTGGGGCAGGGGTTCTTCGTGCAGTGCGCGTACAGCGAGAGCGCGTGGTCGGCGATCGCGAAGCCCTTGGCCTTGGCGACCGCATGTTGCCGCTTCTCGATCTCGGCGTCGTAGAACTCCTCCACTCGGCCGCAGTCGAGGCACACCATGTGGTCGTGGTGCGTGCCTTCGTTCAGCTCGTACACGGCCTTGCCGCTCTCGAAGTGGCTGCGCGAGAGGATGCCCGCCTGCTCGAACTGCGTGAGCACGCGGTACACCGTGGCCAGGCCGATGTCCGAGCGCTCCTCCAGGAGCACGCGGTACACGTCCTCGGCCGTCATGTGCCGCTGCGATCCCTTCTGGAACACGTCCAGGATCTTCAGCCGCGGCAGCGTTGCCTTGAGGCCGGTGTTCTTCAGTTCTTCGATGTTCGCCATGAGCTGTTTGCACGAGGCCACCGAAGGGCTCCCCGCTACAATCGACCGGATCATATCCCCAGCGTCGAAGACCATGCCCAGCCTGCGCGCCCACCTCCTTCGCACCTGCACCGCACTTGCGGCCGCGGCGGTGCTGGCCGCCTGCGGCACGATCGACGGTGCCAGCCGCCGCGTGGCCTCGGTGGTCACGCCCTACAAGGTCGAGGTGGTGCAGGGCAACTTCATCTCGCGCGAGCAGGTCGAGCTGCTCAAGCCCGGGCTGACGCGGCTGCAGGTCCGCGAGTTGCTGGGCACGCCGCTGGTGACCAGCGTCTTCCATGGCGACCGCTGGGACTACGTCTTCACCCTCAAGCGGCAGGGCGTCGAGCCGCAGGCGCGCCGGCTGAGCGTGTTCTTCAAGGGCGACACCCTCGAGCGCTTCGAAGGCGACCCCATGCCCAGCGAGGCGGAATTCGTGGCCGCCATCGGCACCAAGCCGCGCGGCGCCGGCAAGGTGCCGGTGCTCGAGGCCACCGAGGAGCAGTTGCAGAAGGCCGCGGGCAACAAGCCTGCCGCCGAGCCGAAGCCCGCCGCACCGGCACCGGCGCCGGCCGCCTACCCGCCCCTCGAGCCTGCGGCGCGCTGACCGGCATGGCAACGCAGGCTGCCGCCATGCACCAGGTCGCCGTGGCCGGGGCCACGGGCCGGATGGGCCAGATGCTGATCGAAGCCATCCGCGCCTCGGGCGACTGCCAGCTCGCCGGCGCGCTCGACGTCGCCTCCAGCCCGGCGATCGGCAACGACGCGGCCGCGTTCCTGGGGGTCGCCAGCGGGGTGCCGGTCGTGTCGGACGTGCGCGCCGGGCTCGCGAAGGCCAAGGTCCTGATCGACTTCACCCGGCCCGAGGGCACCATGGCGCACCTGGACGCCTGCAGGGCGCTGGGCGTCCACGCGGTCATCGGCACCACCGGCTTCAGCGAAGCCCAGAAGGCCCGCATCGCCGAGATCTCGCGCGACATCGCCGTCGTCATGGCCCCCAACATGAGCGTCGGCGTCAACGTCACGCTCAAGCTGCTGCAGATGGCCGCGCAGGCGCTGGCCACCGGATACGACATCGAGATCATCGAGGCGCACCACCGGCACAAGGTGGATGCGCCCTCCGGCACGGCGCTGAAGATGGGCGAGGTGATCGCCTCCGCCCTCGGTCGCGACCTCAAGGACTGCGCCGTCTATGCCCGCGAGGGCGTGACCGGCGAGCGCGACCCCTCCACCATCGGCTTCGCCACGGTGCGGGGCGGCGACATCGTCGGCGACCACACCGTGCTGTTCGCCGGCACCGGCGAGCGCATCGAGATCACCCACCGTTCGTCCAGCCGCGCCACGTATGCGCAGGGCAGCCTGCGCGCCGTCCGCTTCCTCGCGGGGCGGCGCACGGGGCTGTACGACATGTTCGACGTGCTGGGCCTGAACTGACCGGGGCGCCGACGGGCGCACCGGCGAGGGGAGAGACGACGTGGACCTTACGCAGCTGTTCAGCCAGGCCGATGCCGTGGGGCGCGCGGTCGCGCTCCTGCTGCTGGCCATGTCGGTGGCGAGCTGGGTGGTCATCCTCTGGAAGGGCTGGCTGCTGCGCCGTGCGCAAGGGGACGTCGGGCGTTCCATCGCCGCGTTCTGGCAGTCGGGAAGCCTGCAGGAGGCCCGGCCCCGGGTGGAAGCCTTCGACCGCGAAGCCCTGCTGCTGCCGCTGATCGACGCGACGCAGGTGCAGGCGCCGGGCTCCCTGGCCGCCGCCGGTGACCGCAGCCAGCAACTCACTCGGCTGCTGCGCGACGCGCTGCACCGGGTGCTCGACAAGCTGCAGTTCGGCCAGGTGCTGCTGGCCACCGTGGGCTCCATCGCGCCCTTCGTCGGCCTTCTCGGCACGGTTTGGGGCATCTACCATGCCCTCGCGGGCATCGCGAGCGCCGGCACCATCAGCATCGACCGGGTGGCCGGCCCCGTGGGCGAGGCGCTCATCATGACCGCGGCGGGCCTGGCCGTCGCGATTCCCGCCGTACTCGGCTACAACGTCTTCGGGCGCCGCATCGGCCGCATCGAGGCCGACCTGGAAGGCTTCGCGCGCGACCTGCGGGAGCTGGCGACGCACCACCCCGGCGAGGCGGCCTGATGGCGTTCGGACGCCTCGAGCGCACCGAGGGGCCGCGCCCCATGAGCGACATCAACGTCACGCCGCTGGTCGACGTCATGCTGGTGCTGGTGGTGATCCTCATCATCACGGCCCCGCTGATGGCCAGCGCCATCCGCATGGAGCTGCCGCGCGCCGACGCGGCGCCGGCCGCCGACGCAATCCGGTCGGTCACCGTGGCGCTGGACGCGGCCGGACGCACCTTCTTCAACGACCAGCCGGTGGACGCCGCCGGCCTGGCCGAGCGGCTGGCGGCGACCGCCCGCCAGGGGCTGGACACCGAGGTGCAACTGCGCGCCGACCAGTCGGTGCCCTATGGGCGCGTGGTCGAGGTGATGGGCGCCGCCCAGAAGGCGGGCCTGAACCGGATCGGGTTCATCGCGGAGCCGCCGGCCCGCTGAAGGCGGCGCCGGGGCCCGCGCAGCGCCGCCCTAGAATTCCCGCCATGCAAGACAAGTACAACCACCTCGAGGTCGAGCGCGCCGCCCAGGCGCACTGGACCGCACGCGACGCCTATCGCGTGGTCGAGGATCCGCGCAGGAAGAAGTTCTACGCCTGCTCGATGCTGCCGTACCCCAGCGGCAAGCTGCACATGGGCCACGTGCGCAACTACACGATCAACGACATGTTGACGCGCTACCTGCGCATGAATGGTTACAACGTGCTGATGCCCATGGGCTGGGACGCCTTCGGCCTGCCCGCGGAGAACGCGGCGCTGAAGAACAAGGTGCCGCCGGCGAAGTGGACCTACGACAACATCGCCTACATGAAGCGGCAGATGCAGGCGATGGGACTGGCCATCGACTGGTCGCGCGAGGTCGCCACCTGCGATCCGTCGTACTACAAGTGGAACCAGTGGCTGTTCCTGAAGATGCTCGAGAAGGGCATTGCCTACCGCAAGACCCAGGTGGTGAACTGGGATCCGGTCGACCAGACCGTGCTGGCCAACGAGCAGGTGATCGACGGCAAGGGCTGGCGCACCGGCGCCGTGGTGGAAAAGCGCGAAATCCCCGGCTACTACCTGAAGATCACCGACTACGCGGCCGAGCTGCTCGACCACGTGCAGAACAAGCTGCCGGGCTGGCCCGAGCGCGTGAAGCTGATGCAGGAGAACTGGATCGGCCGCAGCGAGGGGGTGCGCTTCGCCTTCACCCACGAGATCCGCGGCCACGACGGCCAGCTGATCGGCGACGGCCGCATGCACGTGTTCACCACGCGCGCCGACACCATCATGGGCGTGACGTTCTGTGCGGTCGCCCCGGAGCACCCGCTGGCCACGCACGCCGCGCGCACCCAGCCCCGGCTCGCCCGCTTCATCGAGGACTGCAAGAAGGGCGGCACGACCGAGGCCGAACTGGCGCTGCGCGACAAGGAAGGCATGCCGACGGGCCTGGTGGTGTTCCACCCGATCACGGGCGAACCGGTCGACGTCTGGGTGGGCAACTACGTGCTCATGGGCTATGGCGACGGCGCCGTGATGGGCGTGCCGGGACACGACGAGCGCGACTTCGCGTTCGCGCTCAAGTACAACCTGCCGATCATGCAGGTGGTCCACGTCGACGGCGAGACGTACGACTACAAGCAGTGGCACGACTGGTACGGCGACAAGACGCGCGGCGTCACCGTCAATTCGGGCGTCTTCAGCGGCTTCGGCTACCAGGAGGCGGTGACCGCGGTGGCCCACGCGCTGGAGCAGAAGGGCCTGGGCGAGAAGAAGACCACCTGGCGCCTGCGCGACTGGGGCGTGAGCCGCCAGCGCTACTGGGGCACGCCCATTCCCATCATCCACTGCCCCGAGCACGGCGCGGTGCCGGTGCCCGAGAAGGACCTGCCGGTCGTGCTGCCGCAGGACTGCGTGCCGGACGGCAGCGGCAATCCGCTGAACAAGCGGGAGGACTTCCTGGCCTGCAACTGCCCGGTGTGCGGACAGCCATCGCGGCGCGAGACCGACACGATGGACACCTTCGTGGACAGCTCGTGGTACTTCATGCGCTACTGCGATCCGGCCGACGCGCAGGCGATGGTCGGGGCCGGAACGCGGTACTGGATGCCGATGGACCAGTACATCGGCGGCATCGAGCACGCCATCCTGCACCTGCTCTACGCGCGGTTCTGGACCAAGGTCATGCGCGACCTGGGGCTGGTGTCGATCGACGAGCCGTTCACCAAGCTCCTCACCCAGGGCATGGTCCTGAACGAGGCCTTCTCCCGCACCGGCGAGAAGGCCGGCAAGCAGTACTACTGGGCCCACGAGCTGGACATCGCGCGGGACGAGCATGCGAAGGTGATCTCCGCCACGGCCAAGGCCGACGGCCAGCCGGTCACCTACGAGGGCTGGACCACGATGTCCAAGTCCAAGAACAACGGCGTGGACCCGCAGGACCTGATCGAGAAGTACGGCGCCGACACGGCGCGCCTGTACACCATGTTCACCGCGCCGCCCGAGGCCACGCTGGAGTGGAACGACGCCGCCCTGGAGGGCAGCTACCGGTTCCTGCGGCGGGTCTGGAACTTCGGCCACCGGCTGGCTGCAACGGGTGCGGTGGCCGGGCACGTGCTGCAGCTGGGTGCCGCGGCCCGCTTCGGCAAGTCGGCCAAGGCGCTGCGCCGTGAACTGCACGGCGTGCTCAAGCAGGTGGACTACGACTATGTCCGCATGCAATACAACACCGTCGTCTCCGGCGCGATGAAGATGCTGAACGCGCTCGAGGACTTCAAGGCCGCGGACGACGAAGGCGCCGCCGTGGTGCAGGCCGAGGGCTTCGGCATGCTCCTGCGCGTGCTGTACCCCGCCACGCCGCACATCGCGCACCAGCTCTGGGACGCGCTGGGCTACACCGCCCTGCACGGCGAGCTGCTGGACGCGCCCTGGCCCAAGGTGGACGAAGAGGCGCTGCAGCAGGACGAGGTCGAGCTGGTGCTGCAGGTGAACGGCAAGCTGCGGGGGTCGGTGCTGGTGCCCGCCGGCGCGTCGCGCGAGGAGATCGAGCGGCTCGCCCTGGCCAGCGAGGCCTTCACCAAGCACGCGCCCGGGGCCACGCCGAAGAAGGTGGTGGTCGTGCCCGGCCGGCTGGTCAACGTGGTGGTGGCGTGATGCGGCGCCGACTGCTGGTGCTGGTGACGGCACTCTCCGCGTCTTTGGCCGGCTGCGGCTTCGAGCTGCGCAAGGCTCCCGAGTTTGCCTTCCAGTCGATCTCCATCGGCAGCACCTCTGCCCTGGCCAACGAGCTGCGCCGCAGCATCGCGTCCGCGGGCACGGTGCAGGTCGTGCCGATCGGCTCGGCCACGCCCGCGCAGGTGCAGATGGACATCCTGGGCGAAGGCCGCGAGAAGGTCGTGGTCGGCCTCAACGCCTCGGGACAGGTGCGCGAATTCCAGTTGCGCAGCACGGTGCGCTTCCGCCTGCGTGGCCCCCAGGGCCGCGAGCTCATCCCCGAGTCCGAACTGACCCAGCAGCGCGACGTGAGCTTCAACGAATCCGCGGTCCTGGCCAAGGAGGCCGAGGAAGGCCTGCTCTACCGCGACATGCAGACCGACCTGGTCCAGCAGCTCATGCGCAGGCTGGCCGCGGTCAAGACCCTGTAGGGCCAGCCGGACGCGGCGTTCTCCGACGGCGCCGCGCCTGCCGCGCTCCTAGACTGGCTCAACAGGGGCGCCCCTGCCCCGCGGGAGAGCCGCATGGACAGCCAGGCCGGACCGGGCAGCCAGGACCTCGTCGCCCTCGAGGCGCGTCACGGGGCGCGCAATTACCACCCGATCCCCGTCGTGGTCGAGCGCGCACTCGACTGCCTGGTGTGGGACGTCGAAGGGCGCGAGTACATCGACATGATGGGCGCCTACTCCGCGGTGAGCCATGGGCACCTGCACCCGCGGCTGGTCGCGGCCGCCCGGCGGCAGATGGAGAAGGTGGCCGTCACCTCGCGCGCCTACTACGGCAGCACCCTGGGGCCGTTCCTGGCACGGCTGTGCGCGGTCTCCGGCTTCGACCGGGCGCTGCCGATGAACACCGGGGCGGAAGCGGTGGAGACGGCGATCAAGTGTGCGCGGCGCTGGGGCCACCAGGTCAAGGGCATCCCCGACGGGCAGGCCGAGATCCTGGTCGCGCGCGGCAACTTCCACGGCCGCACCACCACCATCGTCGGCTTCTCCAGCGAGCCGGACTACCGCGCCGGCTTCGGGCCGTTCGCGCCCGGGTTCCGGCACTTCGACTTCGGCGACATGGCCAGCGTGGAAGCGGCTGCCGGCCCGAACACCTGCGCGGTGCTGATCGAGCCGATCCAGGGCGAGGCCGGCGTGCTGCTGCCGCCACCCGGCTTCTTTCCGGCACTGCGCGCGTGGTGCACGCGGCACCGCGTGCTGCTGATCGACGACGAGGTGCAGGCCGGCCTGGGCCGCACCGGCCGCTGGTTCGCCTTCGAGCACGAAGGCATCCGCCCGGACGCGCTGATCCTGGGCAAGGCGCTCGGGGGCGGCCTGCTGCCGGTGAGCGCGTTCCTCGCCGACGACGCGGTGATGGACGTGTTCGGTCCCGGCAGCCACGGCTCCACCTTCGGCGGCAACGCCCTGGCCGCGGCGGTGGCCCTGGAAGGCCTGCAGGTGCTGGAAGACGAGCGGCTGGTCGAGCGCGCCGCGCAGACGGGGCCGCTGCTGATGCAGCGGCTGCGGGAGGTGCAGGCCGCCGCGCCGGCGCTGATCCGCGACGTGCGCGGCCGGGGCCTGTGGATCGGCGTCGACATCGATCCGGCCCGGGGCAGCGCTCGCCGGCTGGTGGAGGCGCTCGCCGCCCGCGGCGTGCTCTCCAAGGAGACGCACGAGACCGTCATCCGCTTCGCACCGCCGCTCACCATCACGCCGGCGCTGATCGACCGGGCTGCCGTCATCTTCCGCGAGGTCGTGGCCGGCTGACCGGCCGCCGGGCAGGCCCGCCTCCGGTGCCGCGATGGCGCCGACTACACTCGCGGCCATGCAGCTCGCCGCCGCACAGTTGCCCGCCCACCTGCAGAAGGGACTGCGCTCGCTCTACACCCTGCACGGCGACGAGCCGCTGCTGGTGCAGGAAGCGGCGGACGCCATCCGGGCCGCGGCGCGCGCGCAGGGCTACACCGAGCGCACGGTGCACACGGTGGCCGGCGCCCACTTCGACTGGAGCGAGGTGCTGGCCGCCGGCGGATCGCTCAGCCTGTTCGCCGATCGCCAGATCGTGGAGGTCCGCATCCCCTCGGGCAAGCCCGGCAAGGAAGGCAGCCCGGCGCTGCAGCAGATGGCGCAGAACGCGCAGGACAACGACTCCACGCTCACCCTGGTGCTGCTCCCGCGCCTGGACAAGATGACCCGCTCGGGCGCCTGGTTCGCCGCCCTGGAGAGCTACGGCGTGACGGTGCAGGTCGATCCCGTCGAGCGTGCCCAGCTGCCGCAGTGGATCGCCCAGCGCATGGGCCAGCACGGCCAGCGCGTGATGCCCGGCGACGAGGGCCAGCGCACCCTGCAGTTCTTCGCCGACCGGGTCGAAGGCAACCTGCTGGCCGCCCACCAGGAGCTGCAGAAGCTCGCGCTGCTGCATCCCCCCGGCGAGCTGAGCTTCGAGCAGGTCGAGGCCGCGGTGCTGAACGTGGCCCGCTACGACGTCTTCAAGCTGTCCGAAGCCGTGCTGGCCGGCCAGGCCGGCCGCGTGCAACGGATGCTGGACGGTCTGCAGGCCGAAGGCGAGGCCGAGGTGCTGGTGCACTACACGCTGGCCGAGGACATCCGCGCGCTCAAGCGGGTCAAGGACGCCATGGGCGCCGGCCGGCCACTGCCGGTGGCCCTGCGCGAGCAGCGGGTCTGGGGCCTCAAGGAGCGCCTGTTCGAGCGGGTCCTGCCACGCCTGTCGGCCACCGCGCTGGACAACCTGCTGCACGCCGCGCACCTGGTGGACGGCATCGTCAAGGGGCTGAAGGCGCCGGGCTGGCCCACCGACGGCTGGCAGGCGCTGCACCGGCTGGCCATGCAGCTGTGCCAGGAATGCGGCGCGCAGCAGGCCCAGCCGGTGCGTGGGAAAATGCCCGCATGAACGCGCTGAACGTGGCCGAGTACATCCAGACGCTGGGCCTGCAGGCCCGGCAGGCGTCCGCACGCATGTCCAGCGCGCCGGCGGCGCAGAAGAATGCCGCCCTGCGCGGCCTGGCCGCCCTGCTGCGCGGCGCGGGCGCGACGCTTGCCGCCGAGAACGCCAAGGACATCGAGCGTGCGCGGGCCGCCGGCCTGGCGGCCCCGATGGTCGACCGCCTGAAGCTCACCCCGGCGATCGTGGAGACCCTCGCCCAGGGCTGCGAGCAGCTCGCCACGATGCCGGACATCATCGGCGAGATCCGCGGCATGACGCAGCAGCCCAGCGGCATCCGCGTGGGCCAGATGCGGGTGCCGATCGGCGTGTTCGGCATGGTGTTCGAGAGCCGGCCCAACGTCACCATCGAGGCGGCCAGCCTGTCCATCAAGAGCGGCAACGCGGCCATCCTGCGCGGCGGCTCCGAAGCCATCGAATCCAACCGCGCACTGGCTGCCCTGGTGCGCCAGGCGCTGGAGGACGCCGGCCTGCCCGCCGATGCGGTGCAGCTGGTGCACACCACCGACCGCGAGGCGGTGGGCCAGCTGATCGCCATGCCGCAGTTCGTCGACGTCGTCATCCCGCGCGGCGGCAAGGGCCTCATCGAGCGGATCAGCCGCGAGGCCAAGGTGCCCGTGATCAAGCACCTGGACGGCAACTGCCACGTCTACGTCGACGATCCCTGCGACCTGGACATGGCCGTCACGATCGCGGACAACGCCAAGACCCAGAAGTACAGCCCGTGCAACGCGATCGAGGGGCTGCTGGTGGCGCGCGCTGCGGCGGCCGCCTTCCTTCCCCGGATCGGCGCCGTCTATGCGGCCAAGGGCGTGGAGATGCGCTGCGACGCGCAAGCCCGGGCGCTGCTCGCCGGCGTGCCCGGGGCCCGCCTGCAGGACGCCACCGAGCAGGACTGGTACGAGGAGTACCTGGCACCCGTCATCAGCGTCAAGGTGGTGGACGGCCTGGACGCCGCCATCGCCCACATCAACCACTACTCGAGCCACCACACCGACGCGATCGTCACGCGCGACCACGTGCACGCGCAGCGCTTCCTGCGCGAGGTCGACTCCGCCAGCGTCATGGTCAACGCCAGCACGCGCTTCGCCGACGGATTCGAATACGGCCTGGGCGCCGAGATCGGCATCAGCACCGACAAGTTCCATGCGCGCGGCCCGGTCGGCATCGAAGGGCTGACCTCGCTCAAGTGGGTGGTGCTGGGGCAGGGCGAGATCCGCCGCTGACCGCAATGACCGACTACTGGACCGCCTCGGGCTGGCGGCTGCTGCGCCCCGGCCCCGACGGGCAGCTGCTCGTCACCGACGACTTCCTGCGCCACCTGCTGCAGCGGCCCGAGCTGGTGCCGCCGGCCGAGGCCTGCGCGGCGGAGGTCGCGCTGCACCACGCCTTGCTGGACGACCCGCGCCAGGAGGTCGACGCGGCGCGGCTGGCCCAGGTGGCCGACGAGGATGCACGCGCCAACTACGCGGTGTGGCTGCGCTTTCGCGGCCGCCTGCTGGCCCGGGACACGCTGGAGGCGAGCTACCTGCAGCTGTTCCGCGCCGACGTCGACGTGCCGCCGGTGCTGGTGCACGGGCTCACCCAGGTGATCCTGCGCCAGGTGCTGGGCGACGACCCCACCCCGGTGCAGGCGCGCGCCGCCGAACTGCTGTTCCGCACCCAGCGCATCTCGATCCAGGACGAGGGCCAGGTCATGGCCGCAGACGACGAGACGGTGGAGCGCCAGGCGCAGGCCGAGTTCGGCAACATCGCCGAATTGCTGCGGCAGGCCGGGGCGTCGCTGCGCACCGCCGAACTGGACGTGCTGAACGACGCCAACCAGGACCAGTACTGGAGCCGCAGCGAGGCGCACGACTTCGTGCTGGCCCTCAACCACGGCCAGCCTGGCCTGGCCGCCCTGTGCGAGGTGCTCGCCCTGTGGGTGCGGCACTTCCTGGGCGTGGAGGTGCGGATCACGCCGGAGCGCGAGATCGACGAGGACCAGTGGGTCTGGCACGTGGGCCTGGATGCGCAGGCCAGCGCGGTCCTCAACGCCCTGTACCAGGGGCAGGACATCGACCCCGCCCAAAGCCAGCGCATGCTGTGCCTGTTCCGGCTGGAGTTCTCCGATCCGCACGCCGTGCTGCCGCAGGTGGCTGGCCACCCGGTCTACCTGGCCATGGCCATGGACGAAGCCAACCGGCTGAAGCTCAAGCCGCAGAACCTGCTGCTCAACCTGCCGCTGGCCCGGCCGGCCTGAGCCCACGGCCGGGTTGCAACCGTCGCGTCCGGCCCCAGATTCCTACAATCCGAGTCGGACACTCACCGAAGGCTGCCGCGCATGGTTCCCCACCTGGTCACCGCCCTGAATGGGCCCATCAACGAGCTCGAGCAGCGCATCCTGGAGTCCATGCCCGCCATCGAGCGCTGGTTCCGGCTGGAGTGGATGGAGCACACGCCGCCCTTCTACACCTCGGTCGACGTGCGCAATGCCGGCTTCAAGCTGGCGCCGGTGGACACCAACCTCTATCCCGGCGGCTGGAACAACCTGACGCCCGAGATGCTGCCGCTGGCGGTGCAGTCGGCGATGGCCGCGATCGAGAAGATCTGCCCCGAGGCGCGCAACCTGCTGGTGATCCCGGAGAACCACACGCGCAACTCGTTCTACCTGGCCAACGTGCTGCAGTTGAAGCGCATCTTCCACATGGCCGGCCTGAACGTGCGCATCGGCTCGATCAGCCCGGAGATCAAGGAGCCCACCACGATCCAGCTGCCCACGGGCGAATCGATCGTGCTCGAGCCGGTGGTGCGCACCAAGACGCGCCTGGGGCTCAAGGACTTCGACCCCTGCACCATCCTGCTGAACAACGACCTGTCGGCGGGGCCGCCCGGCATTCTGGAGGACCTCCACGAGCAGTACCTGCTGCCGCCGCTGCATGCCGGCTGGTCGGTGCGCCGCAAGAGCCGCCACTTCCAGAGCTACGAGGAGGTCGCCAAGCGCTTCGGCAAGATGCTGGGCATCGACCCCTGGCTGATCAACCCGATGTTCAACCGCTGCGGCGAGGTCGACTTCCAGGCCGGCACCGGCATGGAGTGCCTCACCACCAACGTGGATGCACTGCTCACGCGGGTGCGCAAGAAGTACAAGGAATACGGCATCAACGAGAAGCCGTTCGTGATCGTCAAGGCCGACAACGGCACCTACGGCATGGGCATCATGACCGTGCGCGACGTCAAGGACCTGGAGCAGCTGAACCGGCGGACCAAGAACAAGATGGCGGTCGTCAAGGACGGCCAGGAGGTCCACGACGTCATCATCCAGGAAGGCGTGCAGACCTACGAGCGCATCCACGACGCGGTGGCCGAACCGGTGGTCTACATGATGGACCGCTACGTGGTGGGCGGTTTCTACCGCGTGCACCCCGAGCGCGGCATCGACGAGAACCTGAACGCCCCCGGTGCCGGCTTCGTGCCGCTGGCGTTCGCCGAGAGCACGCGCCTGCCCCAGCCCGGCGAGAAGCCGGGCGCCAGTGCGCCGAACCGCTTCTACATGTACGGCGTGATCGGCCGGCTGGCGATGCTGGCCGCCAGCTACGAGCTCGAGGCGACCGACCCGGATGCCGAGAGCTACGACTAAACCCGTCCGGGCGCGTTGCTGCGCTGCAACATGGGCGGGGGCGGGCGGTGCGGCGGCGCACAATAGCGCTCCCAAAGGAACCGGAACCCCGATCCCGGCCGCCTGAGCACAGGCGGGCAGGGGCATCGGGCCTCCCGTGCAACGAACGAAATCCTCGCTTGCGGCGCTGACCCTCGGCGCCATCGGCATCGTCTACGGCGACATCGGCACCAGCGTGCTGTACGCGCTGAAGGTGCTCTTCAATTCCGGACTGGTCCCGCTGACGCCCGCCAACATCTACGGCGTGCTGTCGATGGTGTTCTGGACGGTCACGGTCATCGTGTCGCTCAAGTACGTCACGCTGATCCTGCGGGCGGACTACAACGGCGAGGGCGGCCTCATCGCCATGCTGGCGCTGGCCTCCACCGCGGTCAACGACCAGCCGCGCCTGCGCCGCGTGCTGCTGGGCATCGGCATCTTCGGCACCGCGATCTTCTACGGCGACGGCGTCATCACGCCGGCGATCTCCGTGTTGTCCGCGGTCGAGGGGCTGGAGCTGCTCTCGCCGCGGTTCCGGCCGTACATCATGCCCACCGCGCTGCTGATCATCTTCGCCCTCTTCTGGGTGCAGAAGAACGGCACCAGCGGCATCGGCCGCCTGTTCGGCCCGATCTGCACGCTGTGGTTCCTCACCATCGCGGCGCTGGGCATCCCGCACATCCTCGCGCACCCGGAAGTGCTGGGCGCCCTGAGCCCCCACCACGCGCTGCGCTTCATCCTGCAGCATCCCGGCACCACCTTCGTGCTGCTGGGGGCGCTGGTCCTCGCCGTGACTGGCACCGAGGCGCTCTACGCCGACATGGGCCACTTCGGCAAGAAGCCGATCCGCCTGGCCTGGTTCTCGCTGGTCATGCCGGCCCTCCTGATCAACTACTTCGGCCAGGGCGCGATGCTGCTGTACACGCCGGAGGCGGTCGAGAACCCGTTCTACCGGATGGCGCCCTCCTGGGCGCTGGTGCCGCTGGTGGTCCTGGCCACCGCGGCCACGGTGATCGCGTCGCAGGCCTTGCTGTCGGCGGCCTTCTCGGTGACCAAGCAGGCCATCCAGCTGGGCTACCTGCCGCGCATGGAGATCCTGCACACCTCGGTGCGCGAAGCCGGGCAGGTCTACATCCCCGCGGTGAACTGGTCGCTGTTCGCGGCCATCGTGGTGGCGGTCGGCCTGTTCCGCAACTCCACCAACCTGGCGTCGGCGTACGGGATCGCGGTCACCACCGACATGCTGATCACCACCGTGCTCACGTTCTTCGTGATCCGCCACGCCTGGAAGCTGCCGCTGGCGCTGTGCGTCGCGGCCACCGGCATCTTCTTCCTGGTCGACCTGCTGTTCTTCGCCTCCAACGCGCTCAAGCTGCTGGAAGGCGGCTGGTTCCCGGTGCTGATCGGCCTCGTCATGTTCACGGTGATGATGACCTGGAAGCAGGGCCGCGCCATCCTCAACGACAAGCTGCGCGCCGACGCGATCGACCTCAAGAGCTTCCTGGAGGCGGTGTTCATCAGCCCGCCCACCCGGGTGGAGGGCACCGCCGTCTTCCTCACGGCCGAACCCGGCACCGTGCCCAACGCGCTGCTGCACAACCTCAAGCACAACAAGGTGCTGCACGAGCACAACCTGTTCGTCACCGTGCGCAGCCACGAGGTGCCCTGGATCGGCATGTCCAAGCGGCTGGCGGTCGAGGCCCTGGGCCACAACTGCTGGCAGGTGGAGATCCACTACGGCTTCAAGAACGACTTCGACGTGCCGCGGGCGCTGGAGCAGATGCGCGGCCGGGGCTGCGAGATCCAGGCGATGACGACCAGCTACTTCCTCTCGCGCGACGTGATCGTCCCCACCATCGGCGGCGGCATGGCCACCTGGCGCGAGAAGCTGTTCGCCCAGATGCACCACAACGCCAGCGCCGCGGCCGACTTCCTCAAGCTGCCGAACAACGCCGTGGTGGAGCTCGGTTCCAAGATCGAGATCTGAGCGAAATCGGCCTCGGGCCCGCACCGGGAGCGGGCAGGCAGCTATCAATTCGATAGCAGGCGTCTTCGGTGCGGCACCGGAAGCGGCGCCTCGTTCCAGGCGTTCGGCGTGCCCGACGCCCGGTAGGCGCGCAGCGCCAGCGCCCGCGCGATCACGCGGGCCGGATCCACCAGCCGCAGCTCCGCGGCCGCGCCGGCCGCCTGCAGCGCCAGCGGGATCTCGGTGCACCCCATCACCAGCGTCGCGCAGCCGTGCCGCTGCGCCAGCGCCACGGCCACGTCCTCGAACGCGCGCCGCGCGCACACCAGGTCGCCGGCCTTCACGCCGCGGTAGATGCCGTCCATGAGGCGCTGCCGCTCGTGCGGCAGCGGCAGGTGGCAGCGCAGCCCGGCGTCGGCGAAGGCGTCCTGGTAGAGGCGGCTGGCGTAGGTGCCCTCGGTGGCCAGCAGGCCCGCCTCGGGCACGCCGCGCCGCGCCAGGTCGGCCGCGACTTCACGCACGCCGTGCAGCACCTCCAGGTCGGGGAACGATGCCTGCAGTTCGCCGTGCCAGGCGTGCGCGGTGTTGCAGGCGATGGCCAGCGTGCGGGCGCCCAGGGCGCCCAGGCGTGCCGCCGCCTGCTTCATCGCCTCCAGCGGCCGCGCCGCGCCGTCCGGCTGCCGCAGCGCGCTGCTGCGGTCCGGCACCGGCACCTGGGCCAGCCAGTGTTCCGGGTAGGCCTGGTCGGTGACGGGCCGGCCGCAGGCCTGCAGCACGTCGGTGCAGGCCTCGACGAACAGGCGGACGAAGTCGGCGCCGGCCGCCGGCCCCATGCCGCCGAGGATGCCGACGGTGGCAGGCGGCTGGCAGACGAGCGGGGTCGAAGCGCCGGCAGCGCCCATGGTCGTGGTTCCGGGTGGGGGAGGTTGGGCGCTGCGCCGGGCCGGGGCCGGGGAGCCGGCTCGCGCCGGCGCAGCGTGTCGGATCGCGGGCCCCGGCCTGCACCGGGGGGCGTTCCTCTGCTTCAGGTCGCCGGCTTGTCGCTCAGGGCCTTCAAGTTGTCCTTGAGCTCGGGCGCCATCGGCAGGTTCAGGTTCACGTTGTTGGGCGGGATCGGCGAGGTGAACCACTTCGCATACAGCTTCTCAAAGCGGCCGTCCTTCATCATGCCGCCGATCACGCCGTCGACCAGCTGCTTGAACTGCGGGTCGTCCTTGCGCAGCATGCAAGCGTACGGCTCGACCTGCAGCGACTCGCCCACCACGTCCCAGTCGGCCTGGTTCTTGTCATTGGCCTTCAGGCCGAACAGCAGGATGTCGTCCATGCCGAACGCGACGGCGCGGCCGCTGTCGACCAGCAGCTTGGACTCGTCGTGGTCCTTGGCGGTCAGGATGTTCATGTCCAGGGCCTTGTCCTGGTTGTAGCGGCGCAGCACCTGCAGGTTGGTGGTGCCGGCCGTGGTGGCGATGGTCTTGCCCTTCAGGTCCGCATAGTTCCTGATGCCGGAGTTCTTCTTCACCAGCAGGCGCGTGCCGGTGTAGAAGTGGTTGATCGCGAACGCCACTTCCTTGCCGCGGGTGGAGTTGTTCGTCGTGGAGCCGCACTCGAGGTCGACCGTGCCGTTGGACAGCAGCGGGATGCGGTTTTGGGAGGTCACGGCCTGCCAGGCCACTTCCAGGTTGGGCTTGTTGGTGACCTTCTTGACCTCGGCGGCGATGGCCTCGGCGACCTCGACCATCATGCCGACCGGCTTGCCCGGGCCGGCCAGGTAGCTGAAGGGAACCGACGCTTCGCGGTAAGCCAGCGTGATCTTGTTGCTGTCGGACACCTTCTTCAGGGTCTCTTGGGCGGACACGCCGATGGTGGCCATCATCAGCGCCAGGGGCACCAGGGTCTTGAGCTTCATGGGGAACTCCTCACGGGTCAGGGAAACGTCGGGGACGCGGCGCGCCACTCGCGCCGCGGGCACAGTGTAGGGAGGGTGCGCCGGCCCGCGCCACTGCGTAAACCAGTAGGCGGCATCACCAAAACTCATGCATGGCGCTTGCGGGGCGCCCGGGCGGCGGGCGGGGCCGCGCCGCTGCCGGCCGACGCCTGCGCCAGCACCTGCTGCACCGCCCGGGTGAAGGCGCGCACCGCGACCGAGCCTGCCCCGCTGGCCGGCCGCGCCGCCTCCACCGACACCGGGATGGCCGGCTGCAGGGGCAGCACGTCCACCTGCGCCGGATCGGCCGACAGGGCGGTGCAGCCGTCCACCAGCGCCACCCCCATCCCGTGCCGGGCCAGCGACAGGGCCGCGTGGTAGGTCTGCACGGTGATGGTCGAGGTCAGGCCGACCCCGGCCTCCTGGCAGGCCTGTGCCAGCGTCAGGCCGAGGGCATGGGTGCTGTCCAGCCCGATCACCGGCAGCCGCGCCAGCTCCTGCAGCGTCACGGCGCCCCGGCGCAGCGTGGCGGCGCCCAGCACCCCGTGCGCCGCCACGCAGACCATGCCGGTCCGGCCGACCGGCTCCAGCGCCAGCGCCGGATGCGCCACCGGGCTGTAGAGGAACCCGACGTCGGCCTCGCGCAGCAGCAGGGCCGACACCATCTGCGGCGAGTGGAGGGTCTTGATCGACACGGCGACCCCCGGGTGGCGCTGGGCGAACAGCTTCACCGCCCGGGGCAGCACCTCGTGCCCGAGCGCCAGGATCGAGGCGACCCGGATCTCCTGCGCGCCACGCCCCGCCTTGAGCGTGGCCGACAGGCGCTGCACCTCCTGCAGCGAGCCGAACACCTTCTCCACGTGCGGGTACAGCGCCAGCGCTTCCGCCGTCGGCACCAGGCGGTTGTGGTGGCGCTGGAACAGCGCGAACCCGAGCTGCACCTCGGCGTGCGCCAGGGTGCGGCTGACGGCCGGCTGCGTGACGTTGATCAGCCGGGCCGCCCCGCTCACGCTGCCGGTCAGCATGACCGCGTTGAAGACCTCGATGTGGCGCAGGCGCATGGCGACTCCTCGTGCGCGACAGTATCGCGCCCGCCGTGGTGGCCGACCGCCCGGCTAGCAGGTCGGCGGTGTCCCTGCACGTCACGGGACGCGCCCTGCGTGCTACGGTGCCGCCATGCCCGCCGACCTCTCCGCCTTCGCGATCACCCGCAAGTGGCCCGCCCGCCACCCCGACCGCCTGCAGCTCTATTCGCTGCCCACGCCCAACGGCGTGAAGGTCTCCATCGCCCTGGAGGAGCTCGGCCTTCCGTACGAGCCCCACCGGGTGGACTTCGAGCGCCAGGACCAGACCTCGCCGGAGTTCCTCTCGCTGAACCCGAACAACAAGATCCCGGCCATCCTCGACCCCGACGGTCCCGGCGGTCGGCCGCTCGCCCTGTTCGAGTCGGGCGCCATCCTGCTGTACCTGGCCGAGAAGGCGGGCCGCCTGCTGCCGCAGGACCCGGCCGCGCGCTGGCACGCGGTGCAGTGGCTGATGTTCCAGATGGGCGGGGTCGGTCCCATGTTCGGCCAGCTCGGCTTCTTCCACAAGTTCGCCGGCAAGGACTACGAGGACAAGCGGCCGCGCGACCGCTATGTGGCCGAGACCAGGCGGCTGCTGGGCGTGCTCGACCGGCAGCTCGCGGACCGAGCCTGGCTGGTTGGCGACGAGTACACGGTGGCGGACATCGCGGTGTTCCCGTGGGTGCGCAACCTGGTCGGCTTCTATGGCGCCGGCGAGCTGGTGCAGTTCGACGGCTTCACGCACGTGCAGCGGGCGCTCGCGGCCTTTGTCGCCCGGCCCGCGGTGCAGCGGGGCCTGGCCATTCCCGCGGCGCCGCACGCCTGATGGCGGCCCGCGGCCGCCGCACGGCCGTGGGGGACAATCCGCGCCGATGCGCTTCTTCCGCGACCTGAGCCTGTCCGCTGCCGCCGCAGGCTTCGTGGCGGTGCTGGTGGGCTTCACCAGCTCGGTGGCCATCGTCTTCCAGGCCGCGCAGGCCTTCCAGGCCACGCCGCAGCAGCTGGCCTCCTGGATGTGGGCGCTGGGCCTGGGCATGGGGCTCTGTTCTGCCATCCCGTCGCTGGTGTTGCGCCAGCCGGTGATGGTGGCCTGGTCCACGCCCGGCGCCGCGGTGCTGGCGACCGCCGGGCTCGCCGGGGGCTTCACGATGGCGGAGGCGGTGGGTGCATTCCTCGCCTGCGGCGCGCTGATCGTGGTAGCCGGCGCCACCGGCTGGTTCGAACGCGTGATGGATCGCATCCCGGTCGCCATCGCGTCGGCCCTGCTGGCCGGGGTGCTCGCCCGCTTCGGCCTGCAGGCCTTCGCTGCCGCGCAGACCGCGCTGCCGCTGGTGCTTGCCATGCTGGGCACGTACCTGCTCGCGCGCCGGGCGGCACCGCGCTATGCGGTGGTTGCCACGCTGGTGGTGGCGATCGCGGTGGTGGCCGCGCAGGGGCGCCTGCAGCTGCAGGGGGTGACGTTCGCGCTGGCCGAGCCCGTGTTCGTGGCGCCCGCCTTCAGCTTCGCCGCATTCACCAGCCTGGCCCTGCCGCTCTTCATCGTGACCATGGCGTCGCAGAACCTGCCCGGGGTGGCCGCCATCCGCGCCGCCGGCTACCCGATGCCGATCTCGGCCATCGTCACCATCACCGGCGTTGCCATGCTGCTGCTGGCGCCGTTCGGTGCCTTCGCCCTGTGCCTGTCGGCGATCACGGCGGCCATGTGCATGGGGCCGCAGGCGCACGAGGACCCGCGGCGCCGCTACACCGCTGCGGTGGTGTGCGGCGCCCTGTACGTCGGGGTGGGCCTGGTCGGCGGTGCCGTGGCCGGCCTGCTGACGGCGTTTCCGGCCGAACTGGTGGCCGCCATCGCCGGCATCGCGCTGCTGGGCAGCATCGGCGGCGGACTAGCGGCCGCGGTGGCCGACGAGCGGCACCGCGAGCCGGCGCTCATCACCTTCCTGGTGACCCTGAGCGGCGTGGTCATCGCCGGCGTGGGCTCGGCCTTCTGGGGCGTGGTGGCCGGCGCGCTCGCGCTTTTTGTGCAACAGTGGCGCCGACCCGCCGCCCCCACACCCTGACCCGGATGAACCTGCTCTTCGTCGCCGACCCGCTGGAGGCCTTCAAGGTCTACAAGGACACCACCTTCTCGATGATGCGGGAGGCGCAGCGCCGCGGCCACCGCATCGCCGCCTGCGAGCCGCGCCAGATCTCCTGGACGTCCGGCGGCCGGGTCCAGGCCGGGGTGCGCGAGATCCGCCTGACCGGCGACGCCGACGCCTGGTTCGAGGTCACCGCCAGCGGCGTGCGCGAGCTGCGGGGCTACGACGCGGTGCTGATGCGCAAGGACCCGCCGTTCGACTCCGAGTACTTCTACGCCACGCACCTGCTGGAGCAGGCCGAGCGCGAGGGTGCGCGCGTGTTCAACAGCCCCCGGGCGCTGCGCGACCATCCCGAGAAGCTGGCGATCCTGGAGTTCCCGCAGTTCGTCAGCCCGACGCTGGTCACCCGCGATCCCGACGAGGTGCGCCGCTTCCACGCCGCGCATGGCGACGTGATCCTCAAGCCGCTGGACGGCATGGGCGGCATGGGCATCTTCCGCGTGCGCGCCGACGGCCTGAATCTGGGCGCCATCACGGAGACCCTCAATGCCGGCGGCGCCACCACGGTGATGGTGCAGCGCTTCGTGCCGGAGATCGCTCAGGGCGACAAGCGCATCCTGGTGATCGGCGGCCAGCCCGTCCCCTTCAGCCTGGCGCGCATCCCGCAGGGCACCGAGGTGCGCGGCAACCTGGCCGCGGGCGGCAAGGGCGTCGCGCAGCCGCTCAGCGCCCGCGACCGCGAGATCGCCCAGGCGCTGGGCCCCGTGCTGGCCGCGCGCGGCTTGCTGCTGGTGGGGCTGGACGTGATCGGCGAGTGCCTGACCGAGATCAACGTCACCAGCCCGACCTGCTTCCAGGAGATCACCGAGCAGGCCGGCTTCGACGTGCCGGCCATGTTCGTCGACGCGCTGGAGGCGGCAGTCGCGCTCAGGCGTTGAGCAGCACCTCGAAGCCGCCGTAGATCATCCGTTTGCCGTCGAAGGGCATGTCGGCCATGCCCGGCATGCGCGGGTCGGCCATGAACTTCTTCATGCCTTCGTCCCGCGCCGCGCGCGACGGCCAGCTGATCCACGAGAACACGACGGTCTCGTCCGGCTGGCGCTGCACCGCCATGGGAAACGACGTGAGCTTGCCCTCCGGCACGTCGTCGCCCCAGCACTCCACCACGCTCAGTGCGCCGTGCTCGCGAAAGAGCGCCGCTGCGGTGCGGGCATGCTCGCGGTACACCTCACGCTTGGCGGTCGGCACCGCCAGCACGAATCCATCCACATAGTTCATCGGTTGCTCCTGTCGGGTTGAACGGGACGCGGCACGTCCCTCCTGCACGACGAACGACGGCCGCCGGATTCGACACCGGGCCGGGCCGGCCCCGCCGCGCGCCCATGCAACTCAGCCGGCCGTGCCGTCCACGAACACCCGCAGCTCGCCGGGCTGCATGCGGGTCCAGGCCTCGTTGGTGGTCAGCGGCGCGGTGACCACCACCGCGACGCGGTCGTGGGGCGTGGTGGTGCGCGAGAAGTCGACCGACAGGTCCTCGTCCGCCAGCTGCGCATGGGCGAAGGGATGCCGGCGCTCCACGTAGAAGAGGTTGGTGGCGCAATGGGACCACAGCGCCTCGCCGTTGGACAGCAGGAAGTTGAAGGGCCCGTGCCGGGCGACCTGCGGCGCCAGCTCGCGCAGGGTCAAGGTCAGCTCGGCCACGCTGGGCACGCCGGCGTGCGACTTCCACAGCTCCTGCATGATCCAGCAGAACGCGCGTTCGCTGTCGGTGCTGCCGACCGGCTGGAAGCCGGCATGCAGGCGCGGGTGGAAATCCTTCAGGTCGCCGTTGTGGGCGAACACCCAGTAGCGGCCCCACAGTTCGCGCACGAAGGGGTGGCAGTTCTCCAGCGCCACCGCGCCCTGCGTGGCCTTGCGGATGTGCGCGACCACGTTGCGGCTCTGGATCGGGTAGCGGCGGATCAGCGCGGCCACCGGCGAATCCGACGCCGGCTGGTGGTCCACGAAGTGGCGCAGGCCGCGGCCCTCGAAGAACGCGATGCCCCAGCCGTCGGCGTGGTGGTCGGTGCGCCCGCCACGCTGGGCGAAGCCGCTGAAGCTGAACGTGACGTCGGTCGGCGTGTTGCAGTTCATCCCGAGCAGCTGGCACATGCGGCCATTATTCGCGACCGCGCCGTGGCGCGGGGCGCGGACTTCAGCCCGGCGGTGCAGCGGCGGCGCAGGCCGGGCAGATGCAGGCCAGGCGGCGCGCGCCCGGCGGCACGGTGGACAGCAGCTCGGCAGAGAAATCCACGCCGGTGCACCAGCACGGCGGCTGCGCCGCGCCTGTCTCGCGCTCCACTTCCATGGCGCAGCGGTTCGGCTGCCCGCACAGCGGGCACGCGGCGGGGTCGGTCACGACTCGGGGGGCGCCGGACGGCATCGGTCCAGTTTAGCCCTCGGGCAGGCGGATCGCCTCGGCCAGGTGCTGGTAGGCGGCGGCGATCCGGCGCAGGTGGCGCGATTCGGGATGGGCCAGCAGCCACAGCAGCGACTCGCAGCCTTCCAGCGGCTCGGTCAGCGCCTGCAGCTGCGGCTCCACCTCCAGCATGAACAGCGGCACGACGCCGACGCCGAGCCCGCACTTGATCGCATCGACCACCCCCACGATGCCGTCCACCAGGTGCCGCGGGGCCAGCCGGGGCAGGTGGCGCCGCCGCCAGCGCACCGAGGGGTGCTCGGGCATGGCCTCGTCCGGCGCGATCCAGTCGGCGGTGTCCAGGTCGGTGCCGCGCCGCGGCCTGCGTGCGCGCAGGCCGCACACCGCGAAGCGGATACGTCCCAGCGGCCGGCCGACCAGGTGCTCCGGCGGCTTGGGTGTCGCGCGCAGCGCGAGGTCGGCATCGCGCCTGGACAGGCTCATGAGCTCGTTGGTGGCGCGCAGCTCCAGCTGCAGCAGCGGGTGGGCGCGCGCCAGGGTGGGCAGCACGGGCAGCACCAGCCCGCGCAGCACCGAGTCGGTGGTGGACAGGCGGACCCGGCCGGCCACTTGCGCGGCACCGCCGGTGGCGGCCGCGTTGGCCGCCTCCAGCTCGGCCTCGATCCGTTCCGCATGCCTGGCCACTTCCGCCGCCGCTTCGGCCGGCAGGTAGCCCTGCCGCGAGCGCTCGAACAGGCGCTGGCCCAGCCCCTTCTCGATGCGCTGCAGGGACCGGAACACGGTCGACGGGTCGCTGCCGCAGCGCGCTGCCGCCTCGGCCAGCGTGCGGCCGCGCACCAGCGCCAGCACCACCTGCAGGTCCGCGGGCGTCAGCTGGTATTGCATCCTTGCAATGGTTGATTTCATCGCTGCGTATTTTCGTTGCGCCGGTGCAATCATACAGTGCGGGCTCCTTCACTCCTCCACGAGGTCCGCACATGAACGTCCTTGCTCCTTCTTCCCCGTCGATCCCGCAACACGGGGGCTCGTCCCTCGGCCCGCTGGTCCTGCGCGCCGCGCTGGGGAGCATGTGGATCGCCCATGCCCTGCTCAAGGTGCTGGTCTTCACGCTGGCCGGCGCCGCGGCGTTCTTCGAATCCGTCGGACTGCCCGGCGTGCTGGTCTACCCGGTCGTCGCGGCCGAACTGGCGGGCGGCGCCGCCATCCTGGCCGGCTTCTATGGGCGCCAGGTGTCGCTGCTGCTGGTGCCCGTGCTCGCCGTCGCCGCCTGGGTGCACCTGCCGAACGGCTGGGTGTTCACCGCGCCGAACGGCGGCTGGGAGTACCCCGTGTTCCTGCTGCTCGCCTCGCTCGCCCACTGGCTGGTCGGAGACGGCGCCTGGGCTGCGCGGCGCAGCCGGCTGCTGGTGCCCGCTTGATTCAACCCTGTTCTTCCAATTCCTTTTCTGGAGATCCCCCATGAAGCTCTACTACAGCCCCGCCTACTGCTCCCTGGCCGTCCACATCGCCCTGCGCGAAGCCGGTCTCGAATTCGAGCTGCGCCAGGTCGACACGGTGGCCGGCCGCGTTGCGGACGGCAGCGACTTCCGCGCCGTCAACCCCCGCGGCTACGTGCCCGTGCTCGAGCTGGACGACGGCAGCCGCCACACGGAAGTCGCCGCCCTGCTGCAGCACGTGGGCGACCAGGCGCCCGGCACCGGCCTGATGCCGGCGGCGGGCACCCGCGCCCGGTTCGAGGTCCTGCAGTGGCTCACCTTCGTGTCGAGCGAGCTGCACAAGGTGTTCAGCCCCTGGCTGTTCCACAAGGAGACCGCCGACAGCACCCGCAAGGCCTGCCGGGAGAAGCTGGCGCTGCGCTTTTCCGACCTCGATCAACGCCTGCAGGGCCGCGACTGGCTGGTGGGCCAGGGCTTCACCGTGGCCGATGCCTATGCCTTCACCACCCTCTCGTGGGCGCCCATGCTCGGCATCTCCCTCGCGTCCTGGCCCCACCTGTCGGCCTGGGTGGACCGGGTGCGCGCCCGGCCCGCCGTGCGCACCGCCCTGCAGGCCGAAGGGCTGCTGCGGCCATGAACGCGCCGGCGACGCTCACGCTGGTGAGCCATCCCCTGTGCCCGTACGTGCAGCGCGCGGCCATCGTGCTGCACGAGAAGGGCGTGCCCTTCCGGCGCCGCTGGGTGGACCTGGCGCGCAAGCCCGGCTGGTTCACCGCGATCTCGCCGCTGGGCAAGACGCCGGTCCTCCTGGACGGCAAGGTGCCGCTGTTCGAGTCCGCCGCGATCTGCGAGTACCTCGACGAGATCCTGCTGCCGGCCTTGCATCCCCGCGACCCGCTGCAGCGTGCGCGGCACCGCGGCTGGATGGAGTTCGGCTCGAACGTGCTGAACACCATCGCGGGCTTCTATGCAGCGCCCGACGACGCGGCGCTGGAGCGCCAGCGGGCGGTGCTGCGCAGCCGGCTCGAGCAGCTGGAAGCTGCGCTCGACGGGGCGGGTCCGTGGTTCTCGGGTGCGGACTTCGCGTTGGTCGACGCCATCTTCGCCCCCGTCTTCCGCTACTTCGACGTGTTCGAGGCGCTGGGGGAACCGGCGCTCACCGGTGGCCTGGCGCGCGTGCAGGCCTGGCGGGCGGCGCTCGCGGCGCGGCCGTCGGTGCAGGCGTCGGCGCCCACGGACCATGCGCATCGGCTCGCTGGCTTCCTGCGGGAGCGCGGCAGCGCCTTGTCGCGGCGGATCGCCGCGCGCGGCGTGGCGGCGCTGGTGGCCTAGGCGGCCAGCGCTTCGTCGCGCGGCTGCGCCAGGGCGTCCAGGGCCTGCTGCACCACCTCGCCGGTGTCGACCCGGCGCAGCAGCCGCGCGGCCACCAGCCGTTGCAGGCTGCGCAGCGTCATGGAGTGGGGCTGGCGCCCCTCGCTCACGAACATGAAGAGCGTGCCGCGCGAGCTGCGCCACACCAGCTGGGCGCGTCGCCACTTCTGGCGCGAGAACAGGTCGACCCAGGCGCCTTCTGCCAGGCCGGCGATGGTCGCCTCGACGGCGGAAGCTGCGGGCGTGCTGGCAGCGGCAGCGTCCGGGAAGTCCTCCAGCGGGAACAGCGGCGCGTAGTCGCTCGGGACGGTGTCCTCGAACCCGCAGACCTGCAGCTCGCCCGGCGCCAGCCACAGCATCTCGGTCGGCCGCGGCGTCTGCGGCGCCGCCGGCTCCAGCAGGGCCTCGCCGAGCGGCGCGGCCACACTGGCTTCGAAGACCTGCTTGCGGTGCTTGGCGCGCAGCTTGAGCACCGGACGGTGCAGCTGCTCCAGGGCCTGGAAGAAGGTCGAGTTCTCCAGGGGCGACTGGCCCAGCAGGTCCAGACCCTCGCGCACCTTGGCCAGCGTGCGCGGGATCAGCTCGAAGGCGCGCGCCGGCTCGCGCAGGGTCGCGTCGCGCTTGACGCTCCACAGCAGGTCGCTCACCACCCCGAGGAAGCCGCCGGGATCGACCTGGCCCGTCCCGTGGTGCAGCCGCGCGTGCGCCAGCACCAGCGCCCAGGTGTGGAAGAGGAAGTCCTGCACCAGCGCAGGGGCGCCTTCCAGGTCGCTGCGGTGGCTCAGCTCCCAGGCGATCTGCTCGGCTTCGGCCTGGCGGCGCTCGGCGAACTGCACCGCCTCCAGGACCTGCGCGCGCCCGGCGTCCTGGGCCGCGTCCTGCTCGGCCCAGCCGGCCTGCAGGGCCGCCAGCGACTGCGCGAACACGTCCGGATCGCCGGTCAGCTCGCGTGCATTGAGCGCGTTGAAGGTCTCGCGCACCGGCTCGAAGAAGCTGGCGAAGCCGCTGTCGAACTCGTCGTTGTAGCGGAAGCTGCGGACGGCCACCGCCTCCAGCAGCTGCCGCGCGGGGTGCTCGGTGTCGCCGAGGAACTGCGGCGCGTGCAGTGCGAGCCGGCCGAGCGCCGGCTCCACGGCGACGATCGCCTCGCGCACCGGCGCCAACAGGCGCGGGTCCTGGGCCACCTCGTCGACGAGTTGGCGCACCACCTCCAGGCCCATCGCCTGGCCGACTTCGCGTGCCTGCTGCTTGAGCCGGGTGCGCACGAGCGAGCGCTGGCGCGGCACACCGAAGGCGCCCCAGCGCTCGGTGCTCAGTGCGCTGGCGGTGCCCAGGCGCCGCGGCGGCCGGTCGACCGGGGCCAGGTGCGCATGCCGGCGCTCGTCGGCCGGCTCGGGTGGCGGGTCGTCGTGCCCGGCCTCCAGTTCGGCCAGCTCTTCGCCGACGCGCGCGTAGTAGCCGGAGGCCAGCGGCTGGCCGACCGGCAGCGCGCGGGCGTCGCCGCCACCGCGCAGGAAGTCGCGCACCAGCGGCCCCCGGATCGCCTCGAAGGCGGTGTGCAGCCAGTGCGAGAGCAGGGCGACCGACGCCCCGGCGGCCCCGCTGCCGCGGCCGCCACCGGCGGGCAGGGCGGTGCCGCCGATGGGCGTGAAGCCGGTGGCCAGCCCCTCCAGCGGCGCGGGCTGCGAGGCGAGCGTGCGCTCCAGGGGCGCGGGTCCGGTGAGCACGCGGTAGTCGGCGGCGCGGACCCCGGCCTGCGCCAGCAACTTGGTGCTGGCGCGGTACAGGTGGAGCAGGTCGTGTGCCAGCGGCTCGGCCATGTGCCGCAGCCACAGGGCCGGCCAGCCGGGGGAGGGCAGGCGCTCGGCGCCCATCAGGCGGCGCAGCGCCTGGGTGAACACCTCGGGACGCAGGGGATTGCACTCGGGATGCACCCCGTCCAGTCCGAGCGCGGCGCTCATCAGGAGGTCGAGTTCGGCCAGGGCGGCTTCCACCTGCGGCGCCACCTCCTGCGCCAGCCGCGCGCTCTCGATCGATTCCATCAGGTCGCCGTCGTCCACCAGGGTGAGCGACGAACCGCGCACCATGGGCGTGCGTGGCGGCGGTGGCGATTCCAAGGCCGACCGCAGGGTGACCGGGAAGGTGTCGCGCCAGCGCGGCGCCAGCCGCAGCAGCTCGCGCGAGGCGGCCTGCAATTCGCGCCAGTCCACCGCGCCCCCGGCGCGTGCCAGCGCCTCACGGTCGAGCGCCTCCGCCGCATGGGCTGCGGCACGCTCGATCAGCCGGGCGGCGCGGGAGACCGCCTCGTTGAAGCAGGGACGGACGACGTTCGGAAGGTCAGCCATGGGTGCGCACCAGTGTATGCAGCGCCACCCGCGCTGGCTCAGCAGGACCGTTGCCCTGCCGCCAATTGAATCAGGTCGTTACAGCCGTTACGGCTGTGTCATCGGTCAGGCCCGGCCCGCCTTGACCTTCAGGCGCCAAGCGTGCAGCAGGGGCTCGGTGTAGCCGGAGGGCTGCTCCTTGCCCTTGAACACGAGGTCCTGTGCGGCGCGGAACGCCGCCGAGTCCTCCCAGCGCCCGGCCATGGGCTGGTAGGCCGGGTCGCCCGCGTTCTGCCGGTCGACCACCGCAGCCATCCGCCGGAAGGTCTCCTCCACCTGCTCGCGCGTGACCACGCCATGCTGGAGCCAGTTGGCGATGTGCTGGCTGGAGATGCGCAGCGTCGCCCGGTCTTCCATCAGGCCCACGTTGTGGATGTCGGGCACCTTGGAGCAGCCCACGCCCTGGTCGATCCAGCGCACGACGTAGCCGAGGATGCCCTGCACGTTGTTGTCCAGCTCCTGCTGGCGCTCCTGCGCCGTCCACTTGGCCTCCGGCGCCACGGGCACCTGCAGCAGGCCGGCCAGCAGTTCCTCGCGCTGCGACGCCGCATCGACCTTCTCCAGCTCGCGTTGCACCGTCGACACGTCGACCTGGTGGTAGTGCAGCGCGTGCAGCGTGGCGGCGGTGGGCGACGGCACCCAGGCGGTGTTGGCACCGGCCTTCGGATGCGCGACCTTCTGCTCCAGCATGGCGGCCATCAGGTCCGGCATGGCCCACATGCCCTTGCCGATCTGGGCGCGCCCCCGCAGCCCGCAGGACAGGCCGACCAGCACGTTGTTCTTCTCGTACGCCTGGATCCAGGCACTGGACTTCATGTCGCCCTTGCGGAACATGGGTCCAGCCAGCATCGCCGTGTGCATCTCGTCGCCGGTGCGGTCCAGGAAGCCCGTGTTGATGAAGGCCACGCGCGCCGCGGCCTCGGCGATGCAAGCCTGCAGGTTCACGCTGGTGCGGCGCTCCTCGTCCATGATGCCCAGCTTCACGGTGTTGGCCGGCAGGCCGAGCATCTGCTCGACCCGGCCGAACAGCTCGCTGGCGAACGCCACCTCGCGCGGCCCGTGCATCTTCGGCTTGACGATGTAGACCGAGCCGCTGCGCGAGTTGCGGATGCCGTTGGCGCCGCGTCCCTGCAGGTCGTGCATCGCGATCGCGGTGGTCACCACGGCGTCCAGGATGCCTTCCGGGATCTCCTTGCCGCCGTCCCACAGGACCGCGGGGTTGGTCATGAGGTGGCCGACGTTGCGCACGAACATGAGCGAGCGCCCGTGCAGCCGGACCTCGCCGCCGCCGGGCGCGGTGTACTGGCGGTCGGGATTCAGGCCGCGCGTGAAGCGGCGCCCGCCCTTGCTCACCTCCTCGGTCAGCGTGCCCTTCAGGATGCCCAGCCAGTTGCGGTAGGCCAGCACCTTGTCCTGCGCGTCGACCACCGCCACCGAGTCCTCCAGGTCGAGGATTGTGGAGAGGGCGGCCTCGAGCACGACGTCCGTCACGCCGGCCGCGTCGGTGCTGCCGATCGGCGTGCTGCGGTCGATCCGGATGTCCAGGTGGATGCCGTGGTGCCGCAGCAGCACGGACGAAGGGGCCGCCGCGTCCCCCTGGTAGCCGACGAACTGCTCGGGATCCTGCAGCCCGGCGCTGGCGCCGCCGCGCAGGAGGACGGCCAGGCGGCCCCCGTCCACGCGGTAGCCGGTGGCATCGGCATGCGACCCGCCGGCCAGCGGGGCGGCCTGGTCGAGCACCTGCCGCGCGTAGGCGATCACCTTGGCGCCGCGCACTTCGTTGTAGCCGGGTCCCCTGTCGGCACCACCGGCCTCGGGGATCACGTCGGTGCCGTACAGCGCGTCGTAGAGCGAGCCCCAGCGGGCGTTGGCGGCGTTGAGTGCGTAGCGTGCGTTCAGGATCGGCACCACCAGCTGCGGCCCGGCCTGCAGGGCGAGTTCCGCATCCACGTTGGCGGTGGTCGCCTTCGTGCCCGCCGGCACCGGCACGAGATAGCCGATCTGCTCGAGGAAGGCGCGGTAAGCCCGCATGTCCTGGATCGGGCCGGGGTGGGCCTGATGCCAGCGGTCCAGTTCGGCCTGCAGGCGGTCGCGCTCGGCCAGCAGGGCGGCATTCTTGGGCGCCAGCTCGTGCACCAGCGCGTCGAAGCGTGTCCAGAACGCAGCAGGGTCGACGCCGGTGCCGGGCAGCACCTCGGTCTCGATGAACCGGTGCAGTTCGGTGGCAACTTCGAGCCGGTGGGCGGTGGTGCGGGCGGTCATGGCAGGCGTCCTGAAGAAAATGAATGAACTCGCACGCGGCGACGTGTGCCGCGCGCAGGGCGCCACTGTATTTGGAACCTGACTGGAGATTAAGCCCTGCGGAAGTGATTGATCATTTACTCTGACGCGTGTAATTCGCGGCGGAAGGCCAGCGCAGCCTGTGCGACGTCGCTGCGGCATGAACGGGGACGCGAGGTCCAGCCCAGCAATCAATTCAGGGTCGATGGCGGCTGATTTTGAACCTGCGTCCGCATAATGGACGTCTGCAATGGACAAGCTCAAGCAACTCGAGTCCTTCGTCTCCGTGGCGACGCGGGGCAGCCTGACCGCAGCCGCGAAGGCCGAAGGCGTGGCCCCGGCCATCATGGGGCGCCGGCTGGATGCGCTGGAGGAGCGGCTGGGCGTGAAGCTGCTGGTGCGCACCACGCGCCGGCTCACCCTGACCCACGAGGGCAGCGCGTTCCTGGAGGACTGCCAGCGGCTGCTGGCCGACATTGCCAACGCCGAAGCCAGTGTGAGCGCCGGCGGCGTGAAGGCGAGTGGTCACTTGCGCATCACCGCCCCGGCCGGCTTCGGACGGCGCCACGTGGCGCCGCTGGTGCCGCGGTTCCGGGCCGAGCACGCGGACGTCACCATCTCGCTCAACCTCAGCGACCGCGTGGTCGACCTCGCGGTGGAAGGCTACGACTGTGCGGTGCGGGTCGGCGACCTGCCCGACTCGTCGCTCGTCAGCGTGCGCATGGCCGACAACCGCCGCCTGTGCGTTGCGACGCCGGGCTACCTGGAGCGGCACGGCACGCCCGCGCACCCCAACGACCTGGCCCGCTTCCACTGCCTCACGCTCTCGAGCGACGCGTCGCAGGTGCGTGGCTGGGCGTTCCGCGTGCCCCGCGGCGGCGCGCGGCAGCGGGACGGCGCGCAGCCGGAGCCGGGCCCGGAGAGCTGGGAGGTGATCCACCTGCGTCCGGGCGGACCGCTGGATTGCTCGGACGGGCAGGTGCTGCACGACTGGTGCCTGCAGGGCTGGGGCATCGCCTGGCGCAGCACCTGGGAGGTCGAGGACGACCTGCGCGCCGGCCGCCTGGTGGAGGTGCTGGCCGACTACGCCGCGCCGCCCAACGGCATCTACGCGGTGTTCCCGCAACGCAAGCACCTGCCGGTGCGGGTGCGGCTCTGGATCGACTTCCTCAAGCAGCACTTCGGGCGGCCGGAGTTCTGGCAGGCGACGTGAAGCGGTGACGGCCGAAGCACTCCTGTCGTATGCCCACCTGCTGGCGATCCTGACGCTGGTGGTGTTCGTCGCCAGCGAGGCGGCGCTGTGCCGGCCCGAGTGGCTCAATGCAGCCGTGGTCGAGCGGCTGGTGACGGTCGACCGCATCTACGGCATCGCCGCGCTCGCGGTGCTGGCCACGGGGATCGCACGCGTCTTGCTGGGCGCCAAGGGCGGTGCCTGGTATGGCGGCAACTGGCTGCTGTGGCTCAAGTTCGGCCTGTTCGTGCTGGTCGGCGCCATGTCGATCCGGCCAACGCTGCGGTTTGCGGCCTGGCGCAAGGCCTTGCGCGCCGACGGATCGCTGCCGGCACCCGAGGAGGTGCGGCAGGTGCGCCGCTGGGTGATGCAGCAGGCGCACGTGATCCCGTTCATCCCGCTGGCCGCGGTGTTCCTCGCGCGGGGCTTCGGCAACGGGTGATCACGCGGGGCGGCAGTCCGCCCCGGCACCTCAGGACTTCTTGAGGCAGGTCTTCATGAAGGCGCGGCGCGCATCGCCCTTGAGCGCGTTCTCGCGCGCCTTGGCGTTGCAGGCCTTCATGCGGGCCTGTTGCTCGGCGCGCGGCCCCGATGCCGCGGATGTGCTGTTGGTGGCGGCCGGTGCGGCAGGAACTGCAGCGGCAGCTTTGGCGGCAGGTTTGGTCGCCGGCGGGGCGGCGGCCGTGCCGGCCGGTTGGGCGGCCGCCGTGCCGGCGGTGAGCGCCAGGGACAGGGCGATTGGGGTCAGGACGTGGCGCATGGCTCCTCCGGTTCGAAGCGTTGTGGTGGGACGCGCGTTGTAGCGCGTCCCCGGCCGCGCGCGCAGGTGCGCGGCCTGGCGACGTCCCCCGAGTGGCGGAGCCGGCCGCGGCCGGCCGTCAGGCCTTGGCGTCCTTCTTCAGGCACTCGCTCATGAAGGCCTTGCGCTCGTCGCCCTTCTTGCCGGCCGCGTCCTTGTTGCAGGCCTTCATCTTGTCCTGCTGGGACACCGGCTTGGCCTTCAGGCACTGGCTCATGAAGGCCTTGCGTTCGTCACCCTTCTTGTCGCCCGCGTCCTTGTTGCAGGTGGCCATCTTGTTCTGTTGGGCGGTCTTGGCGGCCGAGGGTGCGCTGGCCGCCTTGGCGGCGGACGGCGCGCTGGCAGCGGCGGCCGGCGCCTGGGCGTGTACCTGGCCGGCAGCGAGTGCGAAGCCGAGCAAGGTGGTTGTCAAGAGCTTGTGCATGAAAGTCTCCATAGATTGAAGGATGTCCGGCGGACGCCCAGTCAACGCGCCAGCCCGGCCGGCAGCCGACAGGGGGTGCGGCACCGGCGCCGCGGACGTCGCCGTGTGCTCCCCCCGGCTGGCGCGCCGGGGGCGGCCGGGAGCCGATCCGTAAAATCCCGCGATGCTCCTCGTCAAAGAACAATTGCTGGCTGCGCTGGCGTCCGCCCTGGATGTGCTCTCCCCGGGCGCCGGCGCCAAGGCGGTGTTCGAATCGCCCAAGTCGGCCGCTCACGGCGACCTGGCCTGCACCGCCGCCATGCAGCTGGCCAAGCCGCTCCAGCGCAATCCGCGCCAGGTTGCCGAAACGCTCCGCTCCGCGCTGTTGCAGTCGCCGGCCTTCCAGTCCTGGGTGGACGCGGTCGAGATCGCCGGCCCCGGCTTCCTGAACATCCGGCTGAAGCCTGCGGCCAAGCAGGAGGTGGTGCGCGAGGTGCTCGCCGCCGGCGAACGCTTCGGGCACCGTCCCGCCACCGGCGACAAGATGATGGTGGAGTTCGTCTCGGCCAACCCCACCGGGCCGCTGCACGTCGGCCACGGCCGCCAGGCGGCGCTGGGCGATGCGATCTGCAACCTGTACGCCACCCAAGGTTGGCAGGTGCACCGGGAGTTCTATTACAACGACGCCGGCGTGCAGATCGCCACGCTGGCCACGTCGACGCAGCTGCGCGCCAAGGGCTTGAAGCCCGGCGATGCGGGCTGGCCCGAGGCGGCCTACAACGGGGACTACATCGCCGACATCGCCCGCGACTTCCTGGCGAAGAAGACGGTGCAGGCCGACGACCGCAGCTTCACCGCCTCGGGCGACGTGGACGACCTGGACGGCATCCGGCAGTTCGCGGTGGCCTACCTGCGCCACGAGCAGGACCTGGACCTGCAGGCGTTCGCGGTCCGGTTCGACCACTACTACCTCGAGTCCAGCCTCTACACCAGCGGCAAGGTCGATGGCGCGGTGCAGCGGCTGCAGGCCGCCGGCAAGACCTACGAGCAGGACGGCGCGCTGTGGCTCAAGTCCACCGAGTACGGCGACGACAAGGACCGCGTGATGCGCAAGTCCGACGGCACGTACACCTACTTCGTGCCCGACGTGGCCTACCACATCACCAAGTGGGAGCGGGGCTTCCGCAAGGCGGTGAACATCCAGGGCACCGACCACCACGGCACCATCGCCCGCGTGCGCGCGGGGCTGCAGGCGGCCGGCGCCGGCATCCCGCAGGGCTACCCCGACTACGTTCTGCACACCATGGTGCGGGTGATGCGCGGGGGCGAGGAGGTGAAGATCTCCAAGCGCGCCGGCAGCTACGTGACGCTGCGCGACCTGGTGGAATGGACCAGCAAGGATGCGGTGCGCTTCTTCCTGCTGTCGAGGAAGCCCGACACCGAGTACGTGTTCGACGTCGACCTGGCGCTGGCGCAGAACAACGACAACCCGGTGTACTACGTGCAGTACGCGCATGCGCGCATCTGCTCGGTGCTGGCGGCCTGGAAGGACAAGGACGGTGGCGATCCGTCCACGCTGGCCGGGGTCGACCTGTCGGCGCTGGAGAGCCCGGCCGCGTTGTCACTGATGCTGCAACTGGCCAGGTACCCCGACATGCTCGCCGCCGCCGCCACCGATTTCGCCCCGCATGACGTGACCTTCTACCTGCGCGAGCTCGCGAGCGCCTACCACTCCTACTATGATGCCGAGCGCATCCTGGTCGACGACGCCACGGTGCGTGCGGCACGCCTGGCACTGGTGGCTGCCACGGCCCAGGTGCTGCGCAACGGATTGGCCGTTCTCGGTGTGGGCGCACCGGAAAAGATGTGATGAAGACGACGAAATTTCAGCGTGGCAATGTGCTGGTGGGCATCATCATCGGCGTGGTGCTGGGCCTCGGCGCCGCGCTGGCGGTCGCGGTCTATGTGACGAAGGTGCCCGTGCCCTTCCTCAGCAAGAACCAGGGACGCACGCCCGAGCAGGACGCCGCCGAGTCCCGCAAGAACCAGAACTGGGACCCGAACGCGCCGCTGTACGGCCGCAACCCGGCCAAGCCCCTGCCGCCGGCGCCCGCCGTCGCCGGCCCCGCGGCCCCGCCGGCCCCGCCGGCTGCACCCGCCGCGTCGGCGGCCGCGCGGCCGGCCTCGGCCGCCGCCGCGCGCGCGCCGTCGGCCGATCCGCTGGGCGACCTGGCGGCGGCGCGTGCCGGCAACCCCGCGGCCGACCCCTTCCTCTACTTCGTCCAGGTGGGAGCGTTCCGCACCCAGGAAGATGCCGAGGCGCAACGTGCGAAGCTCTCGCTCATGGGCATCGAGGCGCGCGTCACCGAGCGCGAGCAGTCCGGCCGCCAGGTGTACCGGGTGCGGGTGGGCCCCTTCGACAAGAAGGACGATGCCGACCGCAACAAGGAGAAGCTCGAAGCCGGCGGCATGGAAACCGCGCTGGTGCGGGTGCAACGCTGAGCCACGGAACCTTCGGCCGCCGCCAAGGCTCTGATGCCCACAAGGAGTGAAACTGGAATGAACCGACGCGAGTTTTCCGCAGGCAGCGCCTGTGCCGTGGCCCTGGCGGGCCTGGGCCTGCCCCACCTGGCCTGGGCGCAGAAGAAGCCCGAGGAGGGCAGCGACTACAAGACGCTGGACAAGCGCGTCGCCACCGAGGCGCCCGCCGGCAAGATCGAGGTGGTGGAGTTCTTCTGGTACAGCTGCCCGCACTGCAATGCCTTCGAGCCGCAGCTGGAAGCCTGGCAAAAGCAGCTGCCCGCCGACGTCGTGCTGCGCCGGGTGCCGGTGGCCTTCCGCGACGACTTCGTGCCGCAGCAGCGCCTGTTCTACACGCTGGAAGCGCTCAACCGCATGGACCTGCACGGCAAGGTGTTCCAGGCCATCCACGTCGACAAGCAGCCGACCAACAAGGAAGACCTGATCCTCGCCTGGGCGCAGAAGAACGGCCTGGACAAGGCGAAGTTCCAGGAGGTCTACAACTCCTTCAGCGTGCAGACCAAGTCGCGCAAGGCCTCGCAGCTGCAGGACGCCTTCAAGGTCGAGGGCGTCCCGGCCCTGGGCATCGCCGGGCGCTGGTACACCGACGGCACCATGGCCGGCACCATGCCCAAGGCACTGCAGGTCACCGACTACCTGGTCGCCGAGGCTCGCAAGAGCCGCTGACCGACTGCGCATGCGCCCGCCCCGACGGTGCGCACGCCTCCCGAAACGGGCCCGCTGCGGCGGGCTTTTTTCATGGGGCGGCCACAGGGTGGCGGCTACAATGGCCAGCAAGATTCATGCCTTTATGAAAACCGCACTGTTCGCCGTCCTCCTGTCGCTGGGTTCGCTCGTCGCCGCCCCGGCGCTGGCCGAGCGGGCAGACCGCAACCAGCCCATGAACGTCGAGGCGGACGCCCTGCGCTACGACGACCTGCGGCAGACCAGCGTCTTCACCGGGCGGGTGGTGCTGACCAAGGGCACCATCGTCATCCGCGGGGCGCGGGTGGACGTGCGCCAGGACCCCGAAGGCTTCCAGCACGGCGTCGTCACCGCCGAGCCCGGCAAGCGCGCCTTCTACCGGCAAAAGCGCGAGGGGCTGGACGAGTACATCGAGGGCGAGGCCGAGGTCATCGAATACGACGGCCGCGCCGACCGCGTGAAGTTCATCCGCCGTGCCGAGATGCGCCGCCTGCGTGGCGCGACGGTGGCCGACGAGATGGTCGGCAGCGTGATCACCTACGACAACACCACCGACGTCTTCGCGGTCGACGGCGGCGCCGGCTCGGCCACCCCGGGCGGGCGCGTGCGGGCCGTGCTCGCGCCGCGCGACGGCGCCAGCGCACCCGCCTCCGCGGCTGCGGGCGCGCCCCGCGCGGCGGCCACGCCGCCGGCACAACTGCGTCCGAGCACCGGCCTGGCCGGGGAACGGCGGTGAGGATGGACCTGTCCGAGGCGGCCAACCCGGCCGCGGCGCCGGCCATGGTGCGCAGCCGCCTGGAGGCGCGGCACCTGCAGAAGTCCTACGGCAGCCGCAAGGTCGTCAAGGACGTCTCGCTGGGTGTCGACAAGGGTGAAGTGGTGGGGCTGCTGGGCCCGAACGGCGCCGGCAAGACCACCTCGTTCTACATGATCGTGGGCCTGGTGCGCGCCGATGCGGGCGAGATCTCGATCGACGGGCAGCCGGTCGAGCACATGCCGATCCACCGGCGCTCGCGCCTGGGACTGTCCTACCTGCCGCAGGAAGCCTCGATCTTCCGCAAGCTGAACGTCGCCGAGAACATCCGCGCGGTGCTCGAGCTGCAGCGCGGACCCGACGGCCGGGCGCTGTCGCGCGAGGCGATCGAGGAGCGGCTGAACACGCTGCTGCAGGACCTGCGCGTCGACCACCTGCGCGATTCACCCTCCGTGGCCCTCTCCGGTGGCGAGCGGCGGCGGGTCGAGATCGCCCGCGCCCTGGCCACGCAGCCGCGCTTCATCCTGCTGGACGAGCCGTTCGCCGGCATCGACCCCATCGCCGTGATTGAGATCCAGCGGATCATCGGGTTCCTGAAGTCGCGCGGGATCGGCGTGCTGATCACCGACCACAACGTCCGCGAGACGCTGGGCATCTGCGACCACGCCTACATCATCAGCGACGGCCACGTGCTGGCGCAGGGCACGCCCTCGGAGATCGTCAACAACGCCGACGTGCGCCGGGTCTACCTCGGCGAACACTTCCGGATGTAGTTCCATGCTGGACGTTGCAGACGAGCGCGCCGCCGGCCCGGTCCGGGGCGCGGGGGCGCCCATGCCGCCGCTGGCCGCGCACGCCGCTGCGCGTGCGGAGTCGCCATGAAACAGGGGCTGTCGCTCCGCGTCTCGCAGCACCTGGCCCTGACGCCGCAGCTGCAGCAGTCGATCCGCCTGCTGCAGCTGTCCACGCTGGAGCTGGCCCAGGAAGTCGAGCAGATGCTCGGCGACAACCCGTTCCTGGAAGTCACCCAGGAGGAGGCCCCGCGCGAGGAGTTCGGGCTCGCCAAGGCCGACACGCCCCCGGCCGAGCACGATGCCGACGCCGGCGGCGACTTCGCCGCATTCGAGACTTCCGAGAGCACCGGCGCCGCCGCAGCGCCCGAGGCCGAGACCGCACCCGTGGACACCGCGCCGAACGACTGGGAAGGCGACGGCAGCACCGAGGTGGTGCCGGACGACGGCGAGTGGGGCGGCGAGGCGCAGGCCAAGCGCAACAACCTCGGCGGCGACGACGAGGTCGATGCGGCCGACCTCGCCCACGGGCACGAGTCGCTGCAATCCCACCTGCACCGCCAGGCACTGGCGCTGCGGCTGGCCGAGGAGGACCGCGCCGCGCTGCGCTTCCTGATCGAGTCGCTCAACGACGACGGCTACCTCGAGGACACGCTCGAGGCCCTGGCCGCCGGGCTCGCCCCCGGCGATGCCGAGCAGCAGGAGGAACTGGTGCACCGCTTCACGGTGGCGCTGCGGCTGCTGCACCACCTCGAGCCCACCGGCGTCGGCGCCCGGTCGCTGGCCGAGTGCCTCACGCTGCAATTGCAGGCGCTGCACGCCGATCACCCCGGTCCGGCCTGTGCGGCGGCCCTGGCGCTGTGCCGCCTGCCCATGGAGCTGCTGGCCAAGCGCGACGTCAAGCGCATGGCGCAGCTGTGCGGCCACCCCGAGGCCGACGTCAAGGCCGCCATCGGCCTCATCACCCGGCTGGAGCCCAAGCCCGGCCGCCGCTTCGTGAACGTGGAGCGCAACATCGTCGTGCCCGACGTGCTGGTCAGCAAGGTCGGCCGCGGCAACCAGTTCCGGTTCCGGGTGCAGCTCAACCCCGACGTGATGCCGCGCCTGCGGGTGCACGACGTGTACGCCGGCGCGCTCAAGGCGCACAAGGGCGAGGGCCACCAGGCGCTGCAGCAGCGGCTGCAGGAGGCGCGCTGGTTCATCAAGAACATCCAGCAGCGCTTCGACACCATCCTGCGCGTGTCCAATGCGATCGTGGAGCGGCAGAAGAACTTCTTCGTCCACGGCGAGCTGGCGATGCGGCCGCTGGTGCTGCGCGAGATCGCCGACGAACTCGGCCTGCACGAGTCGACGATCTCGCGCGTGACGACGGCCAAGTACATGGCCACGCCCTACGGCACCTTCGAGCTCAAGTACTTCTTCGGCTCCGCGCTGGGCACCGAGACCGGCGGCAATGCGTCCTCCACCGCGGTGCGGGCGCTGATCCGCCAGTTCGTCGCCGCCGAGAGCACCAGGAAGCCGCTGTCGGACAGCCAGATCTCGGACATGCTCAAGGAGCAGGGCATCGAGTGTGCGCGGCGCACCGTGGCCAAGTACCGCGAGGCGCTGCGCATCGCGCCGGCCAACCTGCGCAAGGCGCTCTGAACCTCCCGGAGACCGATGACCGACCTGCAACTGTTCCTGCCCTGCGCGGCCGGGGTCGAGGACCTCCTGGCCGACGAGGTGCACCACCTCACCGGCCTGGCCGGCGACGACCTGCTGGTCGGCCGCGCCGGCGTGGTGGTGCGCGCGCCGTGGCGCGAGGCGCTGCGCCTGAACCTGCACAGCCGGCTGGCGCAGCGCGTGCTGGTCCAGTTGTCGCACACGCCCTACCGCGCCGAGCAGGACCTGTACGACGCCGCATCCGCCGTGGCCTGGGAGGCGTGGTTCACCAAGGACCACAGCTTCAAGGTCGAGGTGACGGCGCAGCACAGCCCCCTGAAAAGCCTCAACTTCGCGGCGCTGAAGATCAAGGACGCAGTGGCCGACCGGTTCCGCCACAAGGCCGGCGCCCGCCCGGACGTCGACACGCAGTGGCCCGACGTGCGCCTGTTCGCCCATCTGACCTCGACGCACTGCACGCTGTACATCGACACCAGTGGCGAGCCGCTCTTCAAGCGCGGCTGGCGCGAGGACAAGGGCGAGGCACCGCTGAAGGAGACGCTGGCCGCCGCCATGATCGCCGCCAGCGGCTGGGACGGCACGGTTCCGCTCTACGACCCCTGCTGCGGCAGCGGCACCATCGCCATCGAGGCGGCCCAGATCGCCTGCCGCATCGCGCCCGGCATGCTGCGCCGCTTCGCCTTCGAGAAGCTGCTTCCGCACCAGTCGCACGTCTGGACTGCTATCAAAACAGAAGCGAAGTCGCGCGAAACGCCGGGGGCTGCAGCCATTTTCGGCAGCGACGTGGCGTTCCGCATGGTCGATTTCGCGGCCCGCAATGCCGAGCGTGCCGGCGTCGCGCGCATGGTCAACTTCCGCGGCGGCGACGCCTTGCAGCGGATGCCGCCCGGCGACACCCCGGGCGTCATGCTGGTCAACCCGCCCTACGGCGAGCGCATCGAAACCGCGGGCGTCGCGGGCCGCACCCAGGGCGGCCGTGAACGCCCCGAGTCCGACGGCGGTGCCGATTTCTTCGTGCAGCTGGCCGCCCACTGGAAGAAGCACTACGCGGGCTGGACCGCGTGGGTGCTCACGCCCGACCTCAAGCTGCCCGGCCGCATGCGCCTGAAGGAGTCGCGCCGCGTCCCCATGTGGAACGGGCCGATCGAGTGCCGGCTGTTCCGCTTCGACATGGTGGCCGGCTCGGCCCGCACGAAGGAGCCAGCCTGAGCGCGGCGGCGATCGTCCTGGACACCAACGTCGTGCTGGACGTGTTCGTCTTTCGCGATGCGGCGGCCGCGCCGGTGCTGGCGGCGCTGCAGGCCGGCCAAGCGGGCTGGTTCGCGACCGCGGCGATGCGCGAGGAACTGGCGCGCGTGCTGCACTACCCGAAGGTGGCGCCCCGGGTTGCCTTCCACGGCCACAGCGCCGACGCAGTGCTCGCCCTCTTCGATCGCCATGCCGTCCTGGTGGCGGCGCCCGCCAAGGCGCCGGTCACCTGCTCGGACCCGGACGACCAGATCTTCGTCGACCTGGCCGTCGACCGCCGCGCGCTGCTGCTCTCCAAGGACCGGGCCGTCCTGGCACTGCGCAAGCGGCTGGCCCGCCTCGACGTCGCCACCCGCTCCACCTTCCACCCGCCCCCCGGACCTTTCCCGACATGACCGCCACCAACCCCGTGCCCGAGCTGCCGCCGCTGGGCCCCGACGACTTCGACGCGCAGGACGCGGTGCTCGACGTGCTGCGCGAGAGCAACGAGTTCACGCCCGACTGGGAGTTCTGCGAGGGCTTCCTGGCGGCCCTGGTGGTGGGCCGCCGCACCGTCCCGCCCGAGGAGTACTGGCCGGTGCTGCTGGGCGAGGGCTTCCGTCCCATGTCCCAGATGGAGTTCGTGTGGCGGTTCCAGCGCCGCATGCAGGAGGTGCAGGCCGCGCTGGATGCGCCCGTCGACACCCTGGAGGACGAGCGCGCCTACCAGCCCGAGATCCTCGACGTGCGCGGCGCCGTGCTGGCGCTGCCGGAGGGCGAACGCGGCGACGGCCGCATCGAGGACCTGCCGTCCTTCGGCGAGGCCTGGGCGCACGGCTTCCTGCATACGGTGCAGAACTTCCCCGACGACTGGGCCGCGCCGCGCGACCGCGAGCAGGCCGACCTGCTGGCGGACACGCTGGACTGCATCGAGGCGCTGGCCGCGCCCGACACCGGGGTGCCCGCGTTGTCCATGCACGCGGAGGACGGCCCGCCCAGCGTGAGCGAGGACCGGCTGGACGCCTATGGCGAGGCGCTCTGGGCGGTGTACGACCTGCGCCAGTTCTGGAAGAGCCTGGGTCCCCGCACAGGCACGCTGCGCAAGCCGCCGGAGCCGGGGCGCAACGATCCCTGCCCGTGCGGCAGCGGCAAGAAATTCAAGAAGTGCCACGGCGCCTGATCGCGCCCGGCGCGCGGCACTAGGAGACGAGCTGCGGCGCGCCCTGCGCGATGACGTCCTCGGCGAAGCGCAGCACGGCAGCCACGGTGGCGGACTGCTTCGACTCGCGCCGCCACGCCAGCCAGAGGTCACGTCGCACCAGCACCGCCGGTGTCAGCCGCACCAGCGCCGCCGAGGCGTCGCCCAGGTGGCAAGGCAGCAGCGCGATGCCCACGCCGGCGGCGGCTGCGCCGGCCATGTCGGCCAGCTCGCGGCTGCGCAGGGCGATGGTGGCGCCGGCGGCGTGCTCCTCGACCCAGCGCGCGGCCGGCGTCTCGGCGAGGAAGGTGTCGTAGCCGATCAGCTGGTGGCCGCGCAGGTCCGTTGGGTCCGCAGCGGGTGGCCGCCGGGCCAGGTAGGGGCGGCTGGCGTACAGCGACCACCCGACCTCGCCCACCCGCTTGGCCACCAGCTCCGGGTCCCGCACGGGCCCGGCGCGCAGGGCCAGGTCGGCTTCACCACCGGTGAGGTCGACCGGCTTGGAGCTGCTCACCAGCTCGAGTTCGACCGGCGGGCTGCCATCGAGCAGCTCCGACAGCCGCGACGTGAAGAAGGAAGTGAAGCCGGACGGCACGGCCATGCGCACGCGATTGCCTTCCGTGCCCACCGCGGCGTGCACGGCTTGGATGGCCGCCTCGACGCCGGCTGCCGAGACCGACACGCGCTCGCCCAGCGCGGTGAGCCGGATGCCCTCCGGCGTGCGCAGGACGAGCGCGCCGCCCAGTGCCCGCTCCAGCCGGGCCAGGCGCCGTCCGACGGTCGTGTGCTCCACCTGCAGCGCACGTGCGGCGCCCGCCAGCGTGCCGCTGCGGGACGCGGCCAGGAACACGCGCAGGTCGTCCCAGTCGAACGTGGTGGAGGTCTCGGCCATCATGGCCAGTCTAGCCTGCTGTGCAGAAAAGCACAGGGGGTGTGCTCGGTCCGGGAATGGACAGCCCGGGGTGTGGCGAGGAGCATCGTGACTTTCGCCATGGAGTACCCGATGTCCGTCCTCGTCACCACCCGCGTGCCCGCCTTCCGCGGCCAGGAGCTGTTCCTCTCCCGCCTGGGCACGCTCCTGCGCCAGGCGCCCGGCTTCGTGTTGCATGCCGCGCGGCAGGAGGGCGACGACCTGCAGCTCACCGAGATCTGGTCCACGGTCTCGGACGCCGACCGCTTCTACCTGTCCCACATGCTCCCGTTGGTGCCCTGCGACGTGCGCCCGGAGCGCAGCTACGCACCGCTGCAGACCCTGGTGCATGGCGCCGTGCAGCCGTCCAGCGCCTCGGGCACGTGGCCGGCGACGCGCGGCGCGCAGGTCCACCGCCTTGCCGCCTGAGCGGCGGCCGCCGAAGCGCGCAGCGCACGCGCTCCGCGCGCCGCGTCAGTCGCGCATGAACGACCAGAGCGCGTCGGCCGTCTCCTGCGGCAGCTCCTCGGGGATGAAGTGGCCGCTCGGCAGCGCCTGTCCGCTCACCTGGCCGGCGCACTGCGCCTGCCACAGCGCCAGCGGATCGAACATGCGCCCGACCAGGCCGCGCGCGCCCCACAGCGCCAGCAGGTCGCAGCGCACCTGCTCGCCGCGGGCGCGGCTCTCGCGGTCGTGTTCCAGGTCGATCCCGGCGGCGGCGCGGTAGTCCTCGCAGGCGGCATGGATCGCCTCGGGCCGGCAGAAGCACCGCTCGTACTCGGCCAGCGCCTGCGGCTCCAGGTGCGCCATGCCGGCCGATCCCCAGCCGCCCAGCTTTACGTGCAGGTACAGCTTCGGGTCGCCGCCGATCATGGTCTCGGGCAGCGGCGACGGCTGGATCAGGTGGAACCAGTGGTAGTAGGAGCGGGCGAACGCCATGTCGGTCCTGGCGTACATGTCCAGCGTGGGCGCGATGTCCAGCACGCACAGCTTGCGCACCCGCTGCGGATGGTCGAGGGCCAGCCGGTGCGCGACACGGCCGCCGCGGTCGTGTCCGCACAGGTAGAAGGTGCTGGCGCCCAGCTGCGACATCAGGGCCACCAGGTCGCCCGCCATCACGCGCTTGCTGTAGTTGGCGTGGTCCGGCGCGCCCGGCGGCATCGAGGAATCGCCGTACCCGCGCAGGTCGGGCATCACCAGGAAGTAGTCGCCGGCCAGCTGCTGCGCCGCGCGGTGCCAGATCGCGTGCGTCTGCGGAAATCCGTGCAGCAGCAGCAACGCCGGCTTGCCGCGCGCGCCCCCGTGCCGCGCGAAGAGCTCGACCTCCCCGACCCGGTGGCGGGCGGCCTCGAAGCCGTCGAACCAGCGGGCCGTGCTCATGCCGCCTCCCGCGCCAGGTGCTTGCGCAGGTTGGCGGCGGCCTGGCTGCGCACCTTGCCACGCAGCAAGGGCGTCCAGCCCAGCACCACGCCCGGCGCGCCGAGCGCCTGGCGCGACCAGCGCCAGAAGTCGAAGCGGTCGCGGTGCGTGCGGATGCGGCCATCCGGCGCGAAGCCGAAGGTGGCGTCGATGCGGTTGTGCACCAGCCGGCCGGTGGCGCTGAACCGGTACCAGGCTTCCCAGTGCGCCTGCCCCTGCGCGGCGTCGGCCTGCACGCCGCTCCACTCCAGCCGCCAGACGTCGCGGCCCTGCGCCTGCACGGCCTGGCACAGCATGCGCCACATGCCGCCGATCTCGCGCCGGCCCTGCAGCGTGAAGGCCTCGTCGGCGAACGCGGCGTCGTCGGTGTAGCAGGCCGCCATGGCGTCGGCGTCGAGCCGCGCGAAGGCGGCGTAGAAGGTCTCGATCGTCTGCTGCGGTTGCATCACATTCCTCCTACAGCGCCTTGGGGATGGCCTGCGCCAGAAAATCGTACACCGCCCGGATGCGCGCGTTGCCGCGGATCTCCCGGTGCACGGTCAGCCAGATCGGCAGCGGCGGGATCTTCAGCATCGGCAGCACGCCCACCACCTGCGGGTCGGTGGCCGCCAGGTAGTCGGCGACGAAGCCGATGCCCAGGCCGGCGCGCACCGCCTGCCAGTGCACCACCAGGTCGTCCGAACGCAGGGCGAACGATTCGCGCGTGACCGGGTAGCCGTACTGCTGGAAGGCCTTGAGCACGCCGCCGTCGCGGTCGTCGGCGATCACCTCATGCGTGAGCACGTCCTCCAGCTGCCGCGGCGTGCCGCGCCGGCGCAGGTAGTCGCGGTGGGCGTAGGCACCCAGCGTGATGCGGGCGATGCGCCTGGCCACCAGCGTGGCCTGTTCCGGCTGCACCATGCGCAGCGCGATGTCGGCCTCCCGGCGCAGCAGGTTGCTCACCGCATTGCTGGCGACCAGCTCCACCTGCACCTGCGGCAGGGCCAGCCGCATCTGCATCAGGATGGGTGGCAGCAGGAAGCAGGCGACCGGCTGGCTGGCCGACAGGCGCACGGTGCCCGAGATGCCGGTGTCGGCCGTCGAGGCGCTGCGCGCCAGCTGGTCGGCACCGCGTTCCATCGCGCGAGCCGCCTCCGCCAGCCGCTGCGCCGCTTCGGTCGGCAGCAACCCGCGCCCGGTGCGCTCGAACAGCACGGTCGCGAGCTGCGACTCCAGCTCTGCGATGTGGCGGCCGATGGTCGGCTGGCTCGCGCGCAGGGCCCGCGCGGCGCCCAGCAGGCTGCCGTGGTCGAGCGCCGCGAGGAAGGAGGGCACCAGGCTCCAGTCGAAAGAGGTATTCATTCGTGAATAGCTGGTATGGACCGTTAGGCAATTGTCGGATACCGGTGCGGTTTTCACAATCGGGCCATCGATCCACCAGGAGCCCCCCGATGCAACCTCCCTCCACCGTCCTCGTCCTCGGCGCCCGCGGCCGTTTCGGCAGCGCCGCCGTCGACGCTTTCGCCGCCGCCGGCTGGCAGGTGCTGGCGCAGTGCCGCCCCGGGCGCGCCGGTGCGGCACGCCCCGGCGTGCACTGGCTGCCGCTTCCGGCCGGCGACACGGGCGCGCTGGCCGCCGCGGCCACCGGGGCCGACGTCGTGGTGCATGGGCTCAGCCCCGCCTACACGCACCGCGCCTGGCGCACCGGGGTGCCGCGCCTCACGCAGGCCGCCATCGACCTCGCGCGCGCCCTGCAGGCCACGCTGATGCTGCCGGCCAGCGTCTACAACTTCGGCGACGGCATGCCCGCGAGGCTCCTGGAGGGCACGCCCCAGGCCCCCACCACCTTCAAGGGCCGCATGCGGATCGCCAGCGAAGCCATGGTCCGAGCCGCCACGCAGGACGGCGGCCTGCGTGCCGTGGTCATCCGCGCCGGCGACTTCTTCGGCAGCGGCAGCGGCGCCTGGTTCGACCGCGTCATGGCGTCCGGCCTGCCGGGCGGCCGCTTCACCTACCCCGGCACCATGGACGTCCCGACCGCCTGGGCCTTCCTGCCGGACCTCGCGCAGGCCTTCGTGCAGGTGGCACGCGTGCGCGAAGCGCTGGAGCCCTGGGAGGTCCTGCACTTCGCCGGCCACACCTGCACCGGCGCCGACTGGGCCGAGGCCCTGCAGCGCGAGGCCCATGCGCGCGGCTGGCTGGCGCCGCAGGCCCGCCTGCGGACCCGCACGCTGCCCTGGCCGCTGCTGCGGGTCGCGGCGCTGGCCATCCCCACGCTCGCCGCCCTGTGCGAGATGCGCTACCTCTGGCGCACGCCGCATGCGCTGGTCAACACCCGGATGGCGGCGCTGGCGGGGCCCGAGCCGCACACGCCGTTCCAGGTCGCCGTGTCCCGGGCGCTGGACGACCTCGCCCTTGCCGCGCCGGCCCGACTGGCCGCCGCCTGACCCCCCCCGCACCCAGGAGCCACCATGCAACGCAGATCCTTCATCCGTCTCGTCGGCGGCGGCGCGGTCGTCGCGGCCACGGCCACCGGTGCCGGCGCCTACGCGCTGCGCAGCGCCTATCCCGCCGAGGCCGTCGAGGCCTGGCGCGGCCCCGGCGCCGAGGCCGAGCCGCGCCGGCGGGCGCTCGCCTACGCGATCACCGCGCCCAACCCGCACAACCTGCAGCCCTGGCTGGCCGACCTGCGCGAGCCGGGCGTCATCACGCTCTTCACCGACCGCCGGCGGGTGCTGCCGCAGACCGATCCATTCGGCCGGCAGATCCTGGTGGGGCACGGCGCCTTCCTGGAGCTGCTGGTGATCGCGCTGGCGCAGCAGGGCCTGCAGACCCAGGTCACGCTGTGGCCCCAGGGTGAACTGCCGCAGGACCTGGGCGCGTGGGACCAGCGGCCGGTCGCGCGGCTCACCCTCGCCCCGGGCGGCACGCCCGATCCGCTCTTCGCGCAGATCCTGCAGCGCCACACGCCCAAGAGCGACTTCGACACCTCGCGCCCGGTGACGCCGGACACGCTGCAGCAGCTGCTCGCCGCGCACCGCGCCGCGGCGGTGCAGGCCGCCGGAACGGTCGATCCGGGCCGGCTTGCACCGCTGCGCGGACTCTGCTGGCAATCGGCGCAGGTCGAGCTGCTCACGCCCACCACCGTGATGGAGAGCGTGCACCTCACCCGCGTCGGGCCGGCCGAGATCCTGCGGCACCGGGACGGCATCTCCATCAACAGCGCCATGCCGCGCATCGCCGACGCGCTAGGCCTGTTCGACCGCAGCCAGCCGCCCGCCAAGGGCTCGCCGGCGTACGAGCAGATGATGGCCCGCTTCCGCGGCCACAGCGACACCGCCATGGGGTTCGCCTGGGTGGCCACGCCCGGCAACACGCGCAGCCAGCAAATCGAGGCCGGCCGCGCCTACGTGCGCCTGCAGCTGAAGGCCACCGAACTCGGGGTCGGCATGCATCCGATGAGCCAGGCGTTGCAGGAGTTCAAGGAGATGCAGCCGCACTTCGAGGCGGCGCATCGCCTGCTGCTCGGCCGCGGCGCGCCGCGCGGCGCCGGCGATGCCACGGTGCAGATGTTCTGCCGCCTCGGCTACACCGCGCAGCCCGCCCCGGCCACGCCGCGGCGGCCGCTGCAGGCCTTCCTGGCCTAGCGAAGGCCCGCGCCGGGCCCGCGTTCTTCTACCATCGGGCCCCATGCAGATCGAACGCGACGACCTCACCCGGCCGCAGGTGCATGCCCTGCTGGAGGAACACCTGGCCGACATGCGTGCGTGGTCTCCGCCGGAGAGCGTGCACGCGCTGGACCTGTCCAGGCTGCGCAGCCCCGACATCAGCTTCTGGACGGCGTGGGACGGCGACCGGCTGCTGGCCTGCGGCGCGCTCAAGCAGCTGTCGCCCACCCACGGTGAGATCAAGTCGATGCGCACGCCGACGGCCTTGCGCCGCCGCGGCGCCGCGCGGGCGATGCTGGCGCACATCCTGGCCGAAGCCAGCGCGCGCGGCTACGAACGCCTCAGCCTGGAGACCGGCTCGCAGGACGGCTTCGCGCCGGCACGGCAGCTCTATGCCGCCGCCGGCTTCGAGGTGTGCGGGCCGTTCGGCGGCTACCGGCCGGACCCGAACAGCGTGTTCATGACGCTGGAACTCGCGAGGGCACCGGCGCCGGCCGAGCTGCCGCCGCTGCCCGCCACGCCCGTGGGCCGCTACCGGCACTACAAGGGCCGCTTCTACGAGGTGGTCGGCGCGGCGCGCCACAGCGAGACGCACGAGGCGCTGGTGGTGTACCGGCCGCTGTACGGCACGCGCGAGCTGTGGGTGCGGCCGCACGCCATGTTCTTCGGCAGCGTGGAGGCCGACGGCCGGATGCAGCCCCGGTTCGCGCCCGCGCCCGACTGAGCGGGCGGCCGTGCCCGGCCCTCAGGCCGCGGCGACGAGGTCGACCAGCCGGCGCAACGCGTGCACCACCGTCTGGCGGCGCACCGCGGCGCGGTCGCCGTCGAAGCGCATCGTCTCGCTCGAGAGGCGTCCGTCGACCATGAAGCCGAACCAGACGGTGCCGACCGGCTTGTCGGCGGTGCCGCCGCCGGGGCCGGCCACCCCGGTGACGGCCACCGCCACTTGCGCGTGGGCATGGCGCACGGCGCCGAAGGCCATGGCGCGCGCCACCTTCTCGCTCACCGCGCCGTGCGCCGCGACCAGCCCGGGGTCGACGCCCAGGGCTTCGACCTTGGCGTCGTTGGAGTAGGTGACGTGGCCGCGCTCGAACCAGCGGCTCGAGCCCGCCAGCTCGGTGCAGGCCGCGGCGATCAGGCCGCCGGTGCAGCTCTCCGCGGTGGCCAGCATCCACCCCTTTTCCAGGAGCAGATTGGCCAGTCGACCGCACAGCGCCTCGAACTTTAGCTCATCTTTTGATAGCGGTTCGGTCACAGGTGCCTCCAGGCGGCCAGCACGAACAAGGTGCAGAACGCCGCCACCAGGTCGTCGAAGATGATGCCCAGCCCGCCGCGCCAGCCCCAGCCGTGGAACTGCCGGTCGGCCCAGCCCACCGGACCGGGCTTGACCGCATCGAGGAAGCGGAAGATCGCGAAGGCGGCGAGTTGCGCCAGCCAGCCGGCCGGCAGCAGCACCCACAGCACCAGCCAGAACGACATGATCTCGTCGACCACGATGGCGCCGGGGTCCAGCACGCGCAGGTGCCGGGCGGTGACGGTGCTGGCCCACCAGCCCACGGGCACGCTGGCCACCACCACCCAGCCCAGCACCGTGGGCGGCAGCCAGGCCTGCATTGCCAGGAAGGCGGCCCAGGCCCACAGCGTGCCGACGGTGCCCGGCGCGACCGGGCTGAGGCCGGAGCCGAAACCCAGCGCGATGCAGTGCGCCGGATGCGCGAACAGGAAACGCACGGTCGGCCGCAGCACCGCCGGTTGCAGCGGCGGCACGGGGGCGGCGGCGCCCGCCTCGGCGCTCATGCGCGCACCGCCTCGGGCACTCGGGGCTGGGCGAACCACTCGGCCCACCAAGCGATGCAGGCGCGGATCTTCGGCAGCCGGTGCCGGGCGCCGGCGGTCACGGCGTAGACCGGCACCGGCTGCACGTCGACGTGGGCGGCGAGCACCGGCACCAGCAGCTGCTGGCGCACCAGTTCGTCGCCCACCAGCGTGGCGAGCCGCCCGATGCCCAGGCCTTGCAGCACCATGGTGGCGGCCATGTTGGTGTCGTTGGTGCGCCAGTGCCCCTCGGTCGCCACCGTCAGCGGCTTGCCGCCCACGCGGAACGGCCACTGGTTCAGCATGGGCACCGCGTTGTTGGTCACCAGCCGGTGCTCGTGCAGCGCCTCGGGATGGGCCGGCAGCCCGTGCCGGGCCGCATACGACGGCGCGGCATAGAGCGCGCGGCCCAGCGTGCCGATCTGGCGCGCCACCACCGTGTCGGGCAGGCTGGCCGCGGTGCGGATGGCCAGGTCGATGCCGTCGCGGGCCATGTCGGACAGCCGGTCGCCCACCTCCAGCTCGATGCGCAGCCCGGGATGGCGCTGCGCCAGGCCGGCCAGGCTGGGCACCAGCTGGTAGTGCGCCACCACGGTGCTGGCGGCCACCCGCACCAGCCCGCTCACGTCGCCGCGACGCGTGGCGAACTCGCCTTCCAGTTCATCCAGGGTTCCGAGCATGCGCCGGCCGTGCTCGAGGAAGGTCTCGCCTTCCGGGCTGAGCGACAGGCCATGGGTGGAGCGGTGCAGCAGGCGGGCGCCGCAGGCCTGCTCGATGCGCGACAGCGCGCGCGACACCTGGCTGACCGGCACGTCGCGCTCGCGCGCCACCGCCGACAGCGTGCCCAGCTCGACCACGCGGGCGAACAGCTGCAGGTCCTCGAAAGCCAGCGAGCGCATGGGGCGCATGGTAGCTCGGGGCCGCGACGGTGTTGCGGCGCCTGCAAGGGCGACTTGCCGCTGGCGCCGTTTCGCCGGCGCGGGGTGCTGCCGAGAGTGCAGGCATCAACGACGAGGACCGCCATGCACGCCGATCTCTCTCCCGCCCGCGACCGGCAACTGCGCGACGAGGCCGTGCAGCGCGCCGGCGTGCTGCGCCAGCAGGCGATCGAGGACGCCTGGCACCTGCTGGCCCACGCCGTCCGCCGGGCCTGGGCCTGGCGTCGCGCCGCGCGCCGCCCGCCGGCCGTGCCGGGCCGGGGCTAGCGCGCCGGCGCGGCCGCGCGCGCCGGCACCGACGGCCGCGTGCCGACGGGCACGCAACTGCCGAAGCGGCGGCGGAACACGCGCGGCTCCAGCGGCCGCGGCAACGACCAGAGCCCGCGGCCGGCCTGGCGGGCGCGCGACTGCAGGGCGTCGTACGCACCGGGGCTGCGGCGCCAGCGGTACGACCACGCGTGGCCCTGCTCCACCATCCAGGCGCCGACGTCCTCGCCACGCCACTGCAGCCGGCCGAGCGTGCGGCCGTAGTCGTCGTCGGCCCCCGCGAGCACGGTCACGCGCTGGCGGGCCAGCCGGCGCTGCAGCGCCTGCCGCGATTGCGGGCCCCAGTTCTGGCACAACTCGGGCGCGTCGATGCCTTCCAGGCGCAGCGCGATCGGCCGCCCTCCCTGGAGCGGCCGGACCCAGACGGTGTCGCCGTCGGTGACGTGGGTGACGGTGGCGCCGAAGCTGCGCGGCCCGGGCGCCGCCGCCGCGGGCGCGGCGATGGCGGGCACGAGCAGCAGCGCTGCGTGCAGGAGGAGGGCGTGGAGGTGGAGGCCGAGGGCGTGGAGGGGGCGCGGCATGGATGCGTGCTCAACGCCCCAGCGACCCCCGCAGCCGACCGCCGCCCGCGGTCAGGCGAAATGGTCGAACGATCCCCAGCGCTGCGGCACCGGGCGCCCGGCCCCGTCCACCAGCCGCAGTCCGGGCTCGGCCTCGATGCGCCCGATGCGGGTGACGGCGGTGCCGCTGCCGGCGGCTGCCGCGGCCACGGCGCCGGCGCGGTCAGGCGGCGCGGTGAACGCCAGCTCGTAGTCGTCGCCGCCCGCCAGCACGCAGGCGAGCGTCGCGTCGACATCGAGCCCGGCGGCGGCACCGGTGGCCAGGAGCGTGGCGGCGTGCTGCGTGCCGATGCACGCGCCGACCGCCGAGGCGTGCAGCACGTGCGCCAGGTCGCCCAGCAGTCCGTCGCTGATGTCGATGGCGGCGCTGGCGATGCCCCGCAGCGCCTGGCCCAGCGCGATGCGCGGCGTGGGTTCCTCCAGGCGCCGCCGCGCCTGCTCCAGCACCGCCGCCGGCACCGTGCGCGTGCCGCGGAACACCTCGAGCGCCAGCCGGGCGTCGCCCAGCGTGCCGCTCACGTACACGTCGTCGCCGGCGCGCGCGCCACTGCGCAGCAGGGCCTGGCCGGGCGGCACCTCGCCGAACACGGTGATGCCGATGGCGAGCGGGCCCCGCGTGGTGTCGCCCCCGACCAGGGTGCAGCCGCTCGCATCCGCCAGCGCGAAGAGCCCGCGCGCGAAGCCTTCGAGCCAGGCGGCGTCGGCCGCCGGCAGCGCCAGCGACAGCGTGAAGCCGAGCGGCCGCGCGCCGCAGGCCGCCAGGTCGCTCAGGTTGACCGCCAGGGCCTTGTGCCCGAGCCGCTGCGGATCGACCGTGGAGAGGAAGTGCCGGCCTTCCAGCAGCAGGTCGGACGAGACCGCCAGCTGCTGGCCCGGCGTGGGTGCCAAGAGGGCGCAGTCGTCCCCCACGCCGAGGGCGACCCCCGCGCCGGGCGGGCCGGCACGGCGGAAAAAGCGTTCGATGAGCTCGAATTCACCCATGGGCGGCCGAGGATAACCGCGACCCGCGCGGCACCCGGCGCCCGCAGGCGGTCAGACGCGGTGGGAGCGGCCGCGCACCATGCCGTAGATGAACAGCAGGATGACCGCGCCGATGATCGAGGCGATCCAGCCGGCCGGCTCGGTCTCGGTGTACCAGCCCATGGCCATGCCGACGTAGCGCGCGATGAACGCGCCGGCGATGCCCAGCAACGTGGTCATGATCAGGCCCATCCGGTCGTTGCCGGGCTTGATGGCCCGGGCCAGCAGCCCGACGATGAATCCGACGACGATGGTTCCGATGATCGACATTCCAGATCTCCCTTTGAAGTTGAAGCACCCCTCGCGGTGCTGCAGGAATTCTGGGGAGGCGCCGCGGGCCGCCATGTAGGACGGCGGCGCTGCCCGAAGGCGGCGCGGTGCGCCCTCAGGCGCCCTTGAAGCGTTCGCCGCCCTGGCGCACCACCTCGGCCAGCAGCCGCTCGCGGGCCTGCCGCTGCCGCAGCCAGCGGGCGTCGTTGGTGCCCAGCTCGGCGTCCTCGGCCAGCAGCTGGATGGCGGGCCCCGCGCCGAGCCGCTGCGCATGCGGGCCGAGTTGACGCAGCGTCAGCAGGATGTGGTCGCGCAGCGGCATGTGGCGGCCGGTGACCGGGTCCACGTACACCGCCTCCAGGCCGAAGCGGCAGGCCTGGAAGCGGTTGTAGGTGTAGACCATGTAGTCGTCCTCGGCCGGCATGAAGGGCTGCTCGTGCAGGAACCAGCTGGCCAGCGACTGCACCAGGCCGGCCAGGGCCGCGGCCCGGGCGATGGTCAGTGGCGTGTCGAAGACCCGGATCTCGATCGTCCCGTATTCGGGTTTGGGCCGGATGTCCCAGTAGAAGTCCTTCATGCTCTTGACCACCCCGGTGCGGGTGGTCTTGGCGAAGAACGCCTCGAAGCCGTCCCAGGTCAGGGTGAAGGGCGCACGGCCGGACATGGGGAACGCGAACACCGAATTGAGGCGCGCCGAGTCGAACTGCGTGTCCTGCCCCTGCACGAACGGCGAGGAGGCCGACAGCGCGATGAAGTGCGGGATGTAGCGCGACATGCGGTGCAGCATCAGCAGCGCCGCGTCGGCATCCGGACAGCCCACGTGCACGTGCTGGCCGAAGATGGTGAACTGCTTGGACAGGTAGCCGTACAGCTCGGACAGCTCGCGGAAACGCGGGCGGTCGTAGATGCGTTGCTGGTGCCACTGCTGGAACGGGTGCGTGCCGCCGCCCACCACCGCGATGTTGAGCTTGTCCGCGCAGCGCACCAGGCCGTCGCGCAGCTGGCCCAGCTCCTGCAGCACCTGCTGCGCCGAGTCGCACACGCCGGTGGAGATCTCGATCATGCTGGACGTCATCTCCGGCACCACCGAGCCCGGCAGGTCCAGCTTGGACATGAGGCGCAGCATCTCGTCGGAGTAGGGCGCCAGGTCGTAGTCGTGGGTATTGACCAGCTGCAGCTCGAGTTCCACACCCAGGGTGAGTGGCGCCGACCGCGTGAACGCCTCGAGGCTGGGCGCGGCTGCCGGCGATTCGCCGGCGGGCGTCACGTCCGCAGCCAGGGCTTCACGCACGCTGCGCCCCGGGGCCGCCCTGGCCGGCCGAACCCATGGCTTCAGGCCGCGAGCTCTCTCGGGCCCGGAAGATCACGAAGGTGGCGATGATCGCGCCCAGCACTTCCATCAGCAGGATCGCCGGCAGCGCAATGGAGGCGATGCGCGGCCCCAGCGTGATCGAGGCGCTGGCGAACTGCGACACCAGCAGCAGCGCGACCGACGACATCGGCGACATCGCCCAGCCGGTCATGAACGCCTGGCGCATGTTGGTGCCGCTGCCGGGGTTGGCCAGCAGCACGCCGGCCAGCTTCGCCGCCGCGCGGGCGCCGATCAGGGCCAGCACGATGCCGGCCACCGCCGGGTTCCATTCGGCCTGCGCCGCCACGACGGCCACCAGCACGAAGCTGAGCATCACCAGCAGCGAGGCCGCCGTGCCCAGCTGGCGCGGCCAGGCCCATGGCCGCGGGTGGAACTGCTTGAGCAGCAGGCCGGCCAGCAGCGCGGCCAGCGGCGCGGAACCACCGAAGTGCGAGGCGATGGTGGTGCCCGCCGCCAGCAGCGTGAGCAGCACGATCGAGGTGTTTTCGCTGGTGGGGCTGAGCACGTGCAGCGAGAAGCGCAACGCCATCGCCAGCGCCCCGCCGGCCACCACCGACAGGCCCAGCACCACGCCCACCGGCGACAGCAGCGCGATGAGGTCGGTCTCCTCGCGGTGCATCAGGCCTGCCCGCGCTGCCACCAGCGTCAGCGCATACAGCGCGCCGAGCGCCGACAGCACGATGGCGCGTTCGGTCACCGGGCCGGCGCCCCGGGTGTCGGCCACCACCCGGCTGAGCACGGCCGGCGAGGACACGATGGCCACCAGCGCGAGCGCGTCGGCCACGGACGGCCGCACGTCCAGCCAGCGCAGCGTGAAGTAGACCGCCACGTAGGTCAGGCTGGCCTCCAGCACGCTCTGCAGCAGCACCATGGGGTTGTGGCGGAACCAGCGCAGCGCAATGCGGCCGCCGGTCTCGAACAGCACGACCGAGGCGCCCAGCTCCAGCAGGAAGAGGCCGATGCCCTGCAGGGGCCAGGCCGCGCCGGTGAAGCCCGCCAGCCCGGCCAGCGCGCCCACGGCGGAGTAGCCCACCACCTTGGGCAGGCCCATGTGCCGCTGCACCAGGTGGCCCGCTGCGGCGGCCAGCGCCAGCAGGAGGGACCACTGCACGGTGGGCAGCCCGACCGACGGTTTCAACCACTGGCCCCAGATGGCCATGATCTCGTTCATGGGGTTCCCTCGCGGCGGACTGTAATCGCGCCCCATGGCTGAGCCTGTAGGACGGAGCGCTGTCCTGACGCTATCGATTCGATAGCGGTCGACCCAATAAGTGCGGGGGCTGCGGCCTAGTGGAGCACCCGGCGCGAGCCGTCTTCCAGCAGGAAGGGCGCGATCTCCACGTCGAAGCGGGCACCGTCCTCGGCCACGCAGAAGTAGCTGCCGTGCATGGTGCCGGTGGGCGTGCGCAGGCGGCAGCCGCTGCTGTACTGGAAGGACTGGCCCGGTGCCAGCAGGGGCTGGTGGCCCACCACGCCCAGTCCCTTGACTTCCTCGATGCGGCCCGACGCGTCGGTGATGATCCAGTGGCGCGCGATCAGCTGCGCGGGCACCTCGCCGGTGTTGGTGACCGTGATCGCGTACGAGAAGCTGTAGACGCCCTGCTGCGGGTCCGACTGCTCGGGCAGGTAGGCGGGCTGGACGTCGACGCGGAACTGGTACCTGGCCATCGGCCGATGGTACCCGCGGATGCGTTTGCGACAATCGGGCCATGAGCAAGACCCACCGCATCGCCCCCTCGATCCTCTCCGCCGATTTCGCCCGGCTGGGGCAGGAAGTGCAGGACGTCATCGGCGCCGGGGCCGACTGGATCCACTTCGACGTGATGGACAACCACTACGTCCCCAACCTCACCTTCGGGCCGATGGTGTGCGCCGCGCTCAAGCCGCATGCCCGGCGCGCGGACGGAACGCCCGTGCCGGTGGACGTGCACCTCATGGTGCAGCCGGTCGATGCGCTGGCCCAGGCCTTCGCCGACGCCGGAGCCGACTACATCAGCTTCCATCCCGACGCGTCGGGCCATGCGCACCGCAGCGTGCAGGCGATCCGCGCGCGTGGCTGCAAGCCCGGCCTGGTGTTCAACCCGGCGGCCCCGCTGGACGTGCTGGACTGGCTGATCGACGACATCGACCTCATCCTCATCATGAGCGTGAATCCCGGCTTCGGCGGCCAAGGCTTCATCGACTCGGCGCTGCGCAAGGTCGAGCAGGCCAGGAAGCGCATCGACGCCAGCGGCCGCGACATCCGGCTGGAAGTGGACGGCGGGATCAAGGGCGACAACATCGCCCGCGTGGCCGCCGCCGGTGCCGACACCTTCGTGGCCGGCAGCGCCATCTTCGGCAAGCCGGACTACAAGGCGGTCATCGACGGCATGCGAGCCGCGCTGCAGGGCTGACCTGCGCGGACAACCGGCGCTGGCCGGTGATCAGGGGCGGAACTGCTTCTCGCCGTCCGGCAGGTCCTCGCGCAGCTTGTCGTAGGTGGCGTCGAGTTCGGCGCCCTTGCTGGTGTCGGTCAGGCCGCGTTCCATGTCCTTCTGCGCGGCTTCGGCCATGCGGCGGTTGGAGGGCTCCATGTTGGCCTGGTTGTCGGCCGACTCGTCCCGCTCGTGCGGCATGCGCGGCACGCCGTGCTGCGTCTCGCCCTGTTCGGTGACGGTGTTGCCGGCGCGGGCGTCCGGGTGCTGGCCGCCCAGGCCGGTCTCGGGGGGGTTCTCCATGCGTTTGCGCATCGGGTTGCTCCTGGCTGGTGGTTTGCGATCGTCCTCTGCTGCTGGCTGACATGGGGTAGGACCTCTCGAGGCCGGGCTGTAGGCGCAGGGGCGCTCCTGCGTTCAGGGCGGGAAGTCGGAGGTCCGCCAAGTTCGCGGGCACATGCGAGACTGCAAGTAGGAAGCGCCACCGCGCGTGGCCCCGGTGCGCATTTCGCCGTTGTCGGCGCCGTCCTACCCGCCGGCTCCGCGTCGTCGGACAAACTCGCCCGCTGCAGGGCTACGGTGCGTTCCCCTTGAGCTAGGCAAGATTCGGAGGTCGTCTTTCGGTCCCCGAGGAGAGCTGCCATGGAGATGATCGCTGCAGTCCCTGAATGGCTGGTGTGGTGCGCTGCCGGTGCGGCAGGCGCCTTCGCATTGACCGTGCTGGTGAGCACGATCGAAGCTGCCCTCGACCTCGAGACCTGAGCCGACCCAGAACGACACGCGGCGCGCGGGATGTGACGCGCCGCCCCAGGAGATTCCATGGCCCAGTCCAGACCGGACGCGCAGCGCAAACCCAAGTCCGGCGACGCCGGGGCCGCCAAGCAGAAGCAACTGGAGGGGTTCACCCAGGAGCCGGAGAACACCCTCACCACCAGCCAGGGCGTGGTGGTTCCCGACAACCACAACTCGCTGCGCGCCGGCGCGCGCGGGCCGACGCTGCTGGAAGACTTCATCCTGCGCGAGAAGCTCACGCACTTCGACCACGAGCGCATCCCCGAGCGCGTGGTGCACGCCCGGGGCGCCGGCGCCCACGGCTACTTCGAGCTGTACAAGTCGCTTGGCCAGTACACCAAGGCGGACTTCCTGCAGGAGGCGGGCGCGCGCACGCCGGTGTTCGTGCGCTTTTCCACCGTGGCCGGCGAGCGCGGCTCCGCCGACACGGTGCGCGACCTGCGGGGCTTCGCGGTCAAGTTCTACACGCGTGAGGGCAACTACGACCTGGTGGGCGCCAGCCTGCCCGTCTTCTTCATCCAGGACGCGATGAAGTTCCCCGACCTGGTGCACGCGCTCAAGCCCGAGCCCCACCACGGGATGCCGCAGGCCTCCAGTGCGCACGACACCTTCTGGGATTTCGTCTCGCTCATGCCCGAGAGCACGCACGCCCTGCTGTGGCTGATGTCCGACCGGGGCCTGCCGCGCAGCTGGCGGATGATGGAAGGCTTCGGCGTGCACACCTTCCGCTTCGTCAATGCCCACGGGGTGGCGCACTTCGTCAAGTTCCACTGGAAGCCCAAGCTGGGCAAGCACGCGCTGGCGTGGGACGAGGCGCAGAAGCTGGCGGGCCGCGACCCCGACTTCCACCGCCGGGACCTGTGGGAGTCGATCCTGCGCGGGCCCTGCCCCGAGTGGGAGCTCGGCCTGCAGCTGGTGGAGGAGTCCAAGGCCGAGGCCCTGGGCTTCGACCTGCTCGACCCCACCAAGCTGATCCCGGAAGAGATGGTGCCGGTGCAGCTGGTGGGCAAGCTGGTGCTCAACCGCAACCCGGACAACTTCTTCGCCGAGACCGAGCAGGTCGCCTTCCATCCGGGCCACCTGGTGCCGGGCATCGACTTCAGCAACGACCCGCTGCTGCAGGGCCGGCTGTTCTCCTACACCGACACCCAGCTGGCGCGACTGCGCGGGCCCAACTTCCACGAGCTGCCGATCAACCGCAGCCTGTGCCCCTTCCACAACCACCAGCGCGACGGCGCGCACCGCATGACCGTGCCGCGCGGCCAGGTGAGCTACGAGCCGAACACGCTGGGCAACGGGTCGGAGTTTCGCGTGGACGGCGCGCACCAGGGCTTCCAGAGCATGGCCGACGAGATGGAGTCGCCCAAGGTGCGCCGCCGCAGCCCCAGCTTCGACGACCACTTCAGCCAGGCCACGCTGTTCTGGAACAGCCAGAGCGCGGCCGAGAAGGAGCACATCGTCTGCGCCTTCCAGTTCGAGCTGTCGCGGGTGGAGACGCCCGCCATCCGCCAGCGGGTGATCGACAACCTGGCGCACGTCGACCCGCGGCTGGCGCGCAAGGTGGGCGAGCCGCTCGGACTGGTGCCGGATGCGAAGGCGGCCGCCGGACGCGCGGGCTTCCGCGAAGCGCGCGGCAAGCTGCCGATCGAGTCGTCGCCGGCCCTCAGCATGGAGGCACCTGCCGGCACCATCGCCACGCGGCGCGTGGCCGTGCTGGTGGCGCCCGGGGTCGAGATCGGGGCGCTGAAGATCGTGCAGCAGGCGCTGGCCGACCACCAGGCCGTGGTGCGCATCGTCGCGGCGCACCTCGGCGTGGTGGCCACCTCCTCCGGGCAGCAGCTGCCGGTGGACCACAGCTTCCTCAACACGTCCTCGCTGGTGTTCGATGCGGTGCTGGTGCCCGGCGGCGCCGCGCATGCGCAGGCCCTGGCCAGGAGCGGCGATGCGGTGCACTTCGTGCTGGAGGCCTACCGGCACTGCAAGCCGATCTGCCTGATCGGCGACGGATCGCTCCTGCTGGGCGCGCTGCAGCTTGACCCGGAGGCGCCGGCACCGGCCGGCGTGCTGATCGGCAAGGGCGACCCGGCCTCGCGCGTGCCCCTGGCCAACGACTTCGTGAACGCGATCGCCCGCCACCGGCACTGGGGCCGCGCACACCTGGAGTCGGTGCCCGCCTAGCGCCCGCTGCCGCGGCCCACCGGGCTGCGGCACACTGCCCGCCCATGGACTCGCTTCGCGGATTGCAGGCCGCCATCGTCGACCTGGACGGCACGATGGTCGACACCCTGCCCGACTTCTGCGCGGCGCTCGATGCCGTGTTCTCCGAACTCGGCCTGCCGGTCCTGGCGCCCGACACGGTGGAACGGCTGGTGGGCAAGGGCTCGGAGCACCTGATCCGCTCGGCGCTGGCGGCGGTCGGCGCGGACCCGGATCGCTACGAGGCGGCGTGGGCGGCCTACCAGCGGCACTACGCGCAGGTGAACGGCCGCCACGCCCGCGTGTACCCGGGCGTGCACGAGGGGCTGGGCGTGCTGCGCGGCGCCGGCCTGCCGCTCGCCTGCGTGACCAACAAGCCGACGGCCTTCGCCCGTGACCTGCTGGCGCGCAAGGGGCTGGACGCGCACTTCGCCCACGTGTTCGGCGGCGACGCGTTCGAGCGCAAGAAGCCCGATCCGCTGCCGCTCCTGCGCGCCTGCACCGCGCTCGGTGCGCAGCCCGGACGCACGCTGGTGCTGGGCGACTCCAGCAACGACGCTGCGGCCGCGCGGGCCGCCGGCTGCCCGGTGGTGCTGGTCACCTACGGCTACAACCACGGCGAGCCGGTGCGGTCGGTGCCCGCCGACGGCTTCGTGGATTCGCTCGCGGCGCTGGCCGGCTGGCGCTAGGGGCCGGCCAGGGCGTGCAGGGCAGGGCGCTCAGGCGGACGGCTTGCCGAGCAGCGCGTCCTTGAGCTTCCAGTCGGCCGGGTTGGGCCCCAGCCAGATGCGCAGCAGCGCATTGAAGAACTCCGGCTCCTTGAACGGCTCGCCCTGCGGCTGGCCCTTGACCGAGACGATGGTTCCGGCGCCCGGCACCCACTCGATGGTGAACGACTCCCCGGCATTGAGCTTCTTGTGGTCGGTGAAGATCTGGCTCATGCGCAGCACGCCCGGGATGAGCTTGGAGAACGCCGCCTTGTCCATGTTGTCCTCGACGCCGCGCGAGAACAGCCGGCCGAGCTCGCTGGAGTCGATGTCGCGCAGCATGGTGATGGCGATGCGCTTGCCGCCCGGCATCGCGAGCACCTCCTCGGGCGTGTTGGCCTTCTTCGGCAGGTACAGGCCCGCGGTGTACACCTTGAAGACGGCCTTGTAGCGCACGCCGGCGCCATTGAGCTGCAGCTTCGTGCCGCGCAGCTCGGCGGTGTCGTCGTACTTGACGCCGGACACGGTGACCTGCGCGTGCGCCCCGGTCGCCACGAGAAGGCCCACCAAGCCGGCCCACAGGATGCGGGATCCCACCATCGTCGTCTCCTTCACAAAAAAGAACGCCCGTTCACTTGTTGCCAATTGTTGCTGCGGCGCAGCGTGGACGGCATCAGGGTTTTCGCTGGGCAGGAACCCTTTGCTACACTGCCCGACGATGTTCATCCACCGCACCACCATCACAGGTTGCTCCGGCCGGGGAGCCTGGCCCTGGCGCAAGCCTGATCACGTGCGTTCCTGATTGCACGGGGCAGCCCGTGCCCCGCGTCCCGCCCGCCGGGACACCCCTCTCTCCTGATGGAAGCGCCTGCGCGCCGCCCGAGCTTGTGGAGGCTCACCATGATCACCGAACTCGAATTCAAGAGCCTGGCGCTCGAAGGCTACAACCGCATCCCCCTCATCGCCGAGGCATTCGCGGACCTGGAAACCCCGCTCTCCCTGTACCTCAAGCTGGCCCATGCCAAGGGCAATGGCCGCCACAGCTTCCTGCTGGAGTCGGTGGTGGGCGGCGAGCGCTTCGGCCGCTACTCGTTCATCGGCCTGCCCGCCCGCACCCTGCTGCGGGCCAGCGGCTTCGGCGCCGACGCGGCCACCGAGGTGGTGACCGACGGCGAGGTGGTGGAGCGGGCGGCCGGCAACCCGCTGGACTTCGTCGCGGCCTACCAGAAGCGCTTCAAGGTGGCGCTGCGGCCGGGCCTGCCGCGGTTCTGCGGCGGGCTGGCCGGCTACTTCGGCTACGACGTGGTGCGCCACATCGAGAAGAAGCTGGAGAAGAGCTGCCCGCCCGACACCCTAGGCTGCCCCGACGTGCTGCTGCTGCAGTGCGAGGAGCTGGCCGTCATCGACAACCTCTCGGGCAAGCTGTACCTGATCGTCTATGCCGATCCGTCGCGGCCGGAGGCGTACAGCAACGGCAAGAAGCGGCTGCGCGAGCTGAAGGAGCTGCTCAAGTACTCGGTGAGCGCGCCGCAGGTCAAGCAGACCCAGACCTTCCCCGCGGAGCGCGAGTTCGCCAAGGCCGACTACCTGGCGGCGGTGGAGCGCGCCAAGGAGCTGATCGCCGCCGGCGACTTCATGCAGGTGCAGGTGGGGCAGCGGATCAAGAAGCGCTACACCGAGTCCCCCTTGTCGCTGTACCGCGCGCTGCGTTCGCTGAACCCCAGCCCGTACATGTACTACTACGACTTCGGCGGCTTCCAGGTCGTGGGCGCGTCGCCCGAGATCCTGGTGCGGCAGGAGGAGACGCCCGAGGGCCGCAAGGTCACCATCCGCCCACTGGCCGGCACGCGTCCGCGCGGCGCCACCCCGGCGATCGACAAGGCGGTGGAGCAGGAGCTGGTCAACGACCCCAAGGAACGCGCCGAGCACGTGATGCTGATCGACCTGGCGCGCAACGACATCGGGCGCATCGCCAAAACCGGCAGCGTGAAGGTCACCGAGGCGTTCGCGGTGGAGCGCTACAGCCACGTGATGCACATCGTGAGCAACGTCGAGGGCCTGCTGAACGAGGGCATGACCAGCATCGACGTGCTGAAGGCCACCTTCCCGGCCGGCACCCTGACCGGCGCGCCGAAGGTGCACGCGATGGAGCTGATCGACCAGCTGGAGCCCTCCAAGCGCGGCCTCTACGGCGGCGCCTGCGGCTACCTCAGCTTCGCCGGCGACATGGACGTGGCCATCGCGATCCGCACCGGCATCGTCAAGGACCAGATGCTCTACGTCCAGGCCGCGGCCGGCGTGGTGGCCGACTCGGTGCCCGAGCTGGAGTGGAAGGAAACCGAGGCCAAGGCGCGGGCGCTGCTGCGGGCATCGGAGCTGGTCGAGGAGGGGCTGGAGTGAACTCCGAATTCGGACTGCCGGACGCAGAGGACGCAAAGATTTCGCAGAGGACGCAGAAGGAACAGCCAAACGTTGTCGAGAACGACTGGTCGCACGAGATCATCGGCGCGGCCGTGGAGGTGCAACGGGTGCTGGGCGTGGGGTTGCTGGAAGGTGCTTATGCCGCGGCGCTGGCGATCGAGCTGGATGAGCGCCAACTCAACTTCGAGCGGGAAGTGCCGGTCCACGGCAGGTTCAAGGGGCGCGACGTCGGAGTGGCGTACCGCGCCGACTTCGTCGTGGAGCGATCGGTCATCCTGGAGTTGAAGGCGGCCGAGGCGCTGACCGAGATGCACCGTGCCCAGTTGCTGTCGTACCTGCGTCTGTCCGGCCTGAAGCTGGGTCTGCTGATCAACTTCCACGTCTTTCCGCTGACCAAGGGCGTCCATCGCATGGTGAACAAGCTATGACTTCCTTCTTGCATCCCTTTTGCGTCCTCTGCGGAACCTTCGCGTCCTCTGCGTCCGGCTGCCCGCATCCGTCTTCGAAGGAGATCGCATGAAACTCCTCATGATCGACAACTACGACAGCTTCACCTACAACATCGTCCAGTACTTCGGTGAGCTGGGCGCGCAGGTAGACGTGTTCCGCAACGACGAGATCACGGTCGCCGGGATCGCCGAGCGGCGGCCGGACCGGCTGGTGGTCTCGCCGGGGCCGTGCTCGCCGGCCGAGGCGGGGATCTCGGTTGAGGCCATCCGGCACTTCGCCGGCAAGCTGCCGATCCTGGGCGTGTGCCTGGGCCACCAGAGCATCGGGGCGGCGTTCGGCGGCCGCATCGTGCGCGCCCGGCAGCTGATGCACGGCAAGACCAGCGAGATCACGACCACCCGCGAAGGGGTGTTCGCCGGCTTGCCGGAACGCTTCACCGTCAACCGCTACCACTCCCTCGCGATCGAGAAGGACAGCTGTCCGGCCGACCTGGCCGCCACCGCCTGGACCGACGACGGCGAGATCATGGGGGTGCGCCACCGCACCCTGCCGGTCCAGGGCGTGCAGTTCCATCCCGAGTCCATCCTCACCGAGCACGGCCACGCCATGCTGAAGAACTTCCTGGAGCAGCGGTGAGGACGACGTTTGCTCCCGATTTGATAGCTTGTGGCCCGCGTCCAGAGCGGGCTGGAGGCCGATTCGATGCCTGAAATCGTCGACCTGCGCAGCGACACGGTCACCCGCCCCACGGCTGCGATGCGGGCGGCCATGCAGGCGGCGCCGCTGGGCGACGACGTGTTCGGGGACGACCCCAGCGTCAATGCGCTGCAGGAGGAGCTGGCGGCACTGCTGGGCTTCGAGGCGGCGCTCTTCGTGCCCACGGGGACCCAGGGGAACCTGTGCGCGCTGCTGGCGCACTGCCAGCGCGGCGACGAGTACATCGTGGGACAGCAGCAGCACTGCTACCGCTGGGAAGGCGGCGGCGCCGCGGTGTTCGGCAGCATCCAGCCCCAGCCGCTGGACCACGCGCCCGACGGCACGCTGCCGCTGGCCGCCATTGAAGCGGCGGTGAAGCCGGACGACCCGCACTTCGCCCGCACCCGCCTGCTGGCCCTGGAGAACACGCTGGGCGGCAAGGTGATGCCCCTGGCATACCTCGCACAGGCCACGGCGCTGGCCCGGCGCAAGGGCCTGGCCTGCCACCTCGACGGGGCGCGCCTGTTCAACGCGGCCGTCGCGCAGGCGGCCGCCACCGGCAGCGACGCCCGTGCCGAGGCGCGCCGCATCGCCGGCCTGTTCGATTCGGTGTCGGTGTGCTTCAGCAAGGGGCTGGGCACGCCGGCCGGCTCGGTGCTGTGCGGCTCCGCCGAGCTCATCGCCCGTGCGCGACGGGTCCGCAAGATGGCCGGCGGCGGCATGCGGCAGGCGGGCGTGCTGGCGGCCGCCGCATCGCATGCGCTGGCCCACCACGTGGAGCGGCTGGCCGACGACCACGCGCTGGCCCGCCGGCTGGCGGACGGGCTGGCGGGACTGCCCGGGGTGCGGGTGGAGCCGCCGCAGACCAACATCGTCTTCGTCGACCTGGACGGCGCGGCGAAGGACCGCGCCGACGGCCTGCTGGAGCACCTGCGCGCGCAGGGCGTGCTCGCCACCGGCCTCTACCGGCTGCGCTTCGTGACCCACCTGGACGTCGATGCGGCCGGCGTGGACCGTGCCGTCGCGGCGATTCGCCGCCACCTGGAGGCCTGAAGCCGTGCCCGACGCGCACCAGTTGCTGCTGTTCATCGCCGCCGGTTGGCTGCTGAACCTCACGCCGGGACCCGACGTGCTCTACATCGTGACGAACGCCCTGCGTGCCGGGGTGCGCGCGGGCGTCGTGGCCGGGCTGGGCATCACCGCGGGCTGCTTCGTCCACGTGTTCGGGGCGGCGCTGGGGGTGGGCGCGTTGCTCGCCACCTCGGCCACGGCGTTCACGCTGCTCAAGTGGGCGGGCGCCGCCTACCTGGTGTGGATGGGCGCACGCCTGCTGCTCGCCCGCGCGCCGCAGGCGACCGCCGACCTGCGCGCGCTGGCGCGCGACCAGCCGGCCGTGGGGCTGGGTGCGGTGTTCCTGGGCGGCTTCTGGACCAACGTGCTCAACCCCAAGGTGGCCATCTTCTTCCTGGCCTTCGTGCCGCAGTTCATCGCGCCGGACGCGCCCAGCAAGACGCTCGCGTTCCTGGCGCTGGGCGTGCTGTTCAACGTGAACAGCATCCCGGTCAACACCGGCTGGGCGGTGGGGGCCGCCTGGATGGCGCGCCGCGATGCGGTGCAGCGCGGCATGCACCTGCTGGACCGTGCCGCCGGCGCGATGTTCATCGGCTTCGGTCTGAAGCTGGCGCTGTCCGACAATCCGACCCGCTGACGACACGACACGACACGAGACGAGGAGACCACCATGCCCATCACCCCGCAGGAGGCGCTGCAGCGCACCATCGAGCACCGCGAGATCTTCCACGACGAGATGCTCAAGGTGGTGCGGCTGATCATGAGCGGCGAGCTGTCGCCGGTGATGACGGCCGCCCTCATCACCGGCCTGCGCGTGAAGAAGGAGACCATCGGCGAGATCACCGCTGCGGCGGAGGTGATGCGCGAGTTCTCCACCAAGGTGCACATCGCCGACAAGACCCACCTGGTCGACATCGTGGGCACGGGCGGCGACGGCTCGCACACCTTCAACATCTCCACCTGCACCATGTTCGTGGCGGCGGCGGCCGGGGCCAAGGTCAGCAAGCACGGCGGTCGCAGCGTGAGCAGCAAGTCGGGCAGCGCCGACGTGCTGGAGAGTTTGGGCGTCAACATCAACCTGCCGCCCGAGGCGATCGCGCGCTGCGTGCAGGAGGTCGGCATCGGCTTCATGTTCGCGCCCAACCACCATCCCGCGATGAAGAACGTGGCGCCGGTGCGCAAGGAACTGGGCGTGCGGACCATCTTCAACATTCTGGGGCCGCTGACCAACCCGGCGAGCGCGCCGAACATCCTGATGGGCGTGTTCCACCCGGACCTGGTGGGCATTCAGGTGCGGGCCCTGCAGCGCCTCGGTGCCGAACACGCGCTGGTGGTCTACGGCCGGGACGGCATGGACGAGGTGAGCCTGGGCGCGGCCACGCTGGTGGGCGAGCTGCAGGACGGCCAGGTGCGCGAGTACGAGATCCATCCGGAGGACTTCGGCCTGCCAATGGCCAGCAACCGGGCGCTGAAGGTCGAGACGCCGGAGCAGTCCAAGGCGATGCTGCTGTCGGTGCTGGACGACCAGCCGGGCGCGGCGCGAGACATCGTGGTCTTCAACGCCGGGGTCGCGCTGTACGCGGCCAACGTGGTGGCCGACATCCCCGCCGGCATCGCACGTGCGCGGCAGGCGCTGGCCTCCGGCGCGGCCAAGGCACGGCTGGAGCGGCTGGTGGCCCTGTCGCGCGAACTGGCGGGTTGAGCATGTCGGACATCCTGGACAAGATCGTTGCGGTCAAGCGGGAGGAGGTCGCCGCCGCCCGGCGCAAGGTTCCGCTGGAAGCCATGCGCGCGGACGCGCAGAGCCGCGTGCTCACGCGCGACTTCGTCGGGGCGCTGCGCAGCCGCATCGCGGCCGGGCGGCCGGCGGTGATCGCCGAAGTGAAGAAGGCCAGCCCCAGCAAGGGCGTTCTGCGCGAGGACTTCATCCCCGCGGACATCGCGCAGAGCTACGCGGAGCACGGCGCCGCCTGCCTCTCGGTGCTGACCGACCGGCAGTTCTTCCAGGGACAGCCCGACTTCCTGAAGCAGGCGCGGGCCTCGTGCGACCTGCCGGTGCTGCGCAAGGATTTCGTCGTCGACCCCTACCAGGTGTACGAGTCGCGGGCCATGGGCGCCGACTGCGTCCTGCTGATCGCCGCCTGCCTGGACGACGCGCAGATGGCCGAGCTGGAGGCGATCGCGCTCGGCCTCGACATGGCGGTGCTCGTCGAGGTGCACGACGGCGCGGAACTGCAGCGGGCGCTGAAGCTGCGCACGCCGCTCATCGGCATCAACAACCGCAACCTGCGCACCTTCGAGGTGTCGCTGGACACCACCCTGGGCCTGCTGGCCGACGTGCCGCAGGGGCGGCTGCTGGTGACCGAGTCGGGCATCCTCGCGCGGCCGGACGTCGACCGCATGCGGGCGGCGGGCGTGCACGCATTCCTGGTGGGCGAGGCCTTCATGCGCGCACCCGACCCGGGGGCGGCACTGGCAGCGCTGTTCGGCTGAAGGCGGTGGTGCAGGCCGCACTGCCAGGGGTGGAGAACGGCCCGCCGCGCCTGCGCGCCTGGGACCCGCTCGGCGTGCCCCTGGCCGACGGCTGGCGTGACGTGGTCGAGCCGTTCTTCGCCGGTGCCGCGGGCCGGGCCCTGTCCGGCTTTCTGCAGGAGCGCCTGGCGGCTGGCGCCGTGGTCTTCCCGCCCCGCCCCTTGCGCGCGCTCGAGACCACGCCACTGCATCGCGTGCATGCGGTGATCCTGGGCCAGGACCCGTACCACGGCGCCGGCCAGGCGGAAGGCCTGGCCTTCTCGGTGCCTCCCGGCGTCCGTCCGCCGCCCTCGCTGCGCAACATCCACCTGGAGTTGCATGGCCCGGCAGTGCCCGGCGCCGCCCGCTCGGGATCCTTGCTGCCGTGGGCGGAGCACGGGGTGCTGCTGCTCAACACCAGCCTCACGGTCGAGGAGGGCCAGCCGGGCAGCCATGCGCGCAAGGGCTGGGAGGGCTTCACCGACGCGCTGCTGGCCCACGTGGCGCGCAACGCCACGCCGTGCGTGTACCTGCTGTGGGGCGCCCATGCGCAGGCCAAGGCGGCACTGGTGCGGCAGGAAGCCCAGGCCCACGGTCGCGAGGTGCTGGTGCTGCAGGCCAACCATCCGTCGCCGCTGTCGGCCCGCCGGCCGCCGGTGCCCTTCGTCGGCTGCGGCCACTTCGCCCAGGCGCGCGACTGGCTGGCCGCGCGCGGGTGCCCCGGTTTCTTCGCCTAGCCCCGGCGCCGCAGCAGCTGGGCCAGCCGCGGCCGGAAGCCCCGCCGTGCGGGCCCAGGAGGGGCGGCAGCCGGGTGTCGCCTGCGCTGCCAGGCGCCCGGGCCGTCCCAGACGGCCACCTTCTCCCACAGCCGCGCCAGCGCGGCGCGGGCCGCGGCGCGTGGGTCCTGGCCGGCGTCCGCCGCCCGGGCGTAGCTGCTGGCCAGCACGGTGGCGTTCAGTGCGCCGGCACTCGTGCCGCTGAGCCCTTCGATCCCGATGCGCGGGTCGGCCAGCAGGGCGTCGAGCACGCCCCAAGGTGAACGCGCCGTGCGAGCCGCCGCCCTGCAGGGCCAGGTTGATCATGTGCATGGCCGCCAGTGTGCAAGTTCCGTGCGCTTTTGGCCGGCAGTGCCTGTGCAGCAGCCGTTCCTGTCCCAGGCCCCCGCGTGCACCCGGGGGGCGCGCTGCCGGCCCGAGCGGGAACGCTCCAGCAGGCGAAACATGGTATATTTCGAGGTTCGCCGGAGGGGTGCCCGAGTGGCTAAAGGGGGCAGACTGTAAATCTGTTGGCTTACGCCTACGCTGGTTCGAATCCAGCCTCCTCCACCAGCCTCGCCAGTCGAGGTCGGCGATGCGTGTTTCGAGAGATCGAGTGGTAGCGGCAAGGAAGCCCGAGCCCGTTGGGGTGCGGGGATCCGCCCGGGGCTCCTTGGATTGCGCCCGATGCGGGTGTAGTTCAATGGTAGAACCTTAGCCTTCCAAGCTAATGACGCGGGTTCGATTCCCGCCACCCGCTCCAGACGGTCTCGCGGTGCCGCACGGAAGTTGTTGTTGCCCGGGTGGGCAAAAGAATTTCGCCCTTGTGGCTCAGTGGTAGAGCACTCCCTTGGTAAGGGAGAGGTCGCGGGTCCGATTCCCGCCAAGGGCACCAGAAGTTGAAGTGATCGTCAGAACTTTTTTCGGAAGGCGAAAAAATGGCAAAAGGTAAATTCGAGCGCACCAAGCCGCACGTCAACGTGGGCACGATCGGCCACGTGGACCACGGCAAGACCACGCTGACGGCGGCGATCACGACGGTGCTGTCGACCAAGTTCGGCGGCGAAGCCAAGGCCTACGACCAGATCGATGCGGCGCCCGAAGAAAAGGCCCGCGGCATCACGATCAACACCGCGCACGTGGAGTACGAGACGCAGAACCGTCACTACGCGCACGTGGACTGCCCCGGCCACGCCGACTACGTCAAGAACATGATCACCGGTGCTGCCCAGATGGACGGCGCCATCCTGGTGTGCTCGGCCGCCGACGGCCCGATGCCCCAGACCCGCGAGCACATCCTGCTGGCGCGCCAGGTGGGCGTGCCGCACATCATCGTGTTCCTGAACAAGTGCGACATGGTCGACGACGCCGAGCTCCTGGAGCTGGTCGAGATGGAAGTGCGCGAGCTGCTCACCAAGTACGACTTCCCCGGCGACGACACCCCGATCATCCACGGCTCGGCCAAGCTGGCGCTGGAAGGCGACAAGGGCAAGCTGGGTGAGGAGGCCATCATGAAGCTGGCCGACGCGATGGACAGCTACTTCCCCACGCCCCAGCGCGCGGTGGACGGCGCGTTCCTGATGCCGGTGGAAGACGTGTTCTCCATCTCCGGCCGCGGCACCGTGGTGACCGGGCGCGTCGAGCGTGGCGTGGTCAAGGTCGGCGAGGAAATCGAGATCGTGGGCATCAAGGCCACGCAAAAGACCACCTGCACGGGCGTGGAGATGTTCCGCAAGCTCCTGGACCAGGGCCAGGCCGGCGACAACGTGGGCATCCTCTTGCGCGGCACCAAGCGCGAGGACGTCGAGCGTGGCCAGGTGCTGTGCAAGCCCGGTTCGGTCAAGCCGCACACGCACTTCACCGCCGAGATCTACGTGCTGTCCAAGGACGAGGGCGGCCGCCACACGCCGTTCTTCAACAACTACCGTCCCCAGTTCTACTTCCGCACGACGGACGTGACGGGCGCCATCGAGCTGCCCAAGGACAAGGAGATGGTCATGCCCGGGGACAACGTGTCGATCACGGTCAAGCTGATCGCCCCGATCGCCATGGAAGAAGGCCTGCGCTTTGCCATCCGCGAAGGCGGCAAGACCGTGGGCTCCGGCGTCGTCGCCAAGATCATGGAATAAGGCCGAAAGGCCGCGGAGGGGTATAGCTCAATTGGCAGAGCGTCGGTCTCCAAAACCGAAGGTTGTAGGTTCGATTCCTACTGCCCCTGCCACCTGAGTGGCGCCGCGAAACGCCCGCAAGGGCACCCGGAAACCAAGCCCGTCCGCGTGACGGGCTTCACCGTCTCTAGGAGACGGTCGCAATCAAAGCAGGAACACGCCATTCATGGCCACTTCTCAAGTTGAAACCGTCAGCACCGGCGCCGACAAGGCCAAGCTCGGTGCGGCCATCGCGCTGGTGATCGCCGCGCTGGCCGGCTTCTACCTGCTCGGCCGCCAGGGCGCGGTGGCGCAGTGGGGAGCGCTGGTGGTGGGCCTGGCCGCGGCCTTCGTCGTGTTCATGACGTCGGAGACCGGCAAGGAGTTTGCCGCCTTCGGCCGCGATGCGTGGAAGGAAGTCAAGAAGGTCGTCTGGCCGACCCGCAAGGAAACGATCCAGATGACGGCCTACGTGTTCGGCTTCGTGGTCGTCATGGCGCTGTTCCTGTGGCTGACCGACAAGACCCTCGAGTGGCTGTTCTACGACCTGATCCTGGGCTGGAAGCAATAAATGAGCGACATCGAAACCTCCCAGGCCGGCGCCGCCGACCAGGCGCCCGCCAAGCCGGTCAACCCCGACCTGCGCTGGTACGTGGTGCACGCCTACTCGGGCATGGAGAAGGCCGTCGAGCGCAACATCCGCGAGCGCATCACGCGCGCCGGCATGCAGGACATGTTCGGCGAGATCCTGGTGCCCACCGAGGAAGTGGTCGAGATCAAGAACGGCCAGAAGCGCACGTCGGAGCGCCGCTTCTACCCCGGCTACGTGCTGGTGCAGATGATCATGAACGACGACACCTGGCACCTGGTCAAGCACACCAACAAGGTGACCGGTTTCGTCGGCGGCGCCAAGAACCGCCCGGCGCCCATCTCGGAGGACGAGGTCGCCAAGATCCTCGGCCAGATGGAAGAAGGCGTCGAGAAGCCGCGCCACAAGGTCGAGTTCGTGGTGGGCGAGTACGTGCGCGTCAAGGACGGTCCGTTCACCGACTTCAACGGCACGGTCGAGGAAGTCAACTACGAGAAGAACAAGGTTCGCGTGTCGGTGACGATCTTCGGTCGTGCCACGCCCGTGGAACTCGAATTCAGCCAGGTCGAGAAGACCTGACCAAGCGGTTCGCGCTCGCCGGCTCGGCGCGGATTGGAAACCAAGAGCTGTAACCCCCGGGGAGCCGAGGCCTGCATGGCCGAGGCGTTTGGACCCGCAAGGAGTAAGAAACCATGGCGAAGAAAATCGTCGGTTTTGTCAAGCTGCAAGTGCCGGCTGGCAAGGCCAACCCGTCGCCCCCGATCGGCCCGGCCCTGGGCCAGCGCGGCCTCAACATCATGGAATTCTGCAAGGCGTTCAACGCCCAGACCCAGGGTGTCGAGCCCGGCCTGCCGCTGCCGGTGGTGATCACCGCCTACGCGGACAAGAGCTTCACCTTCATCATCAAGACGCCGCCGGCGACCACCTTGATCAAGAAGGCGATCAAGCTGGACAAGGGCTCGTCCAAGCCGCACAGCGACAAGGTCGGCAAGATCACCCGGGCCCAGCTCGAGGAGATCGCCAAGACCAAGCTGAAGGACATGAACGCGGCCAGCATCGATGCGGCCGTGAAGACCCTGGCGGGCTCGGCCCGCTCGATGGGCGTGACCGTGGAGGGCGTGTAAATGGCCAAGCTGACCAAGAAGCAGAAAGCCCTTGCGGGCAAGGTCGACAGCAACAAGCTGTACCCGCTGACCGAGGCGATCGCGATCGTCAAGGAATGCGCGACCGCCAAGTTCGATGAGTCCATCGACGTGGCCGTGCAGCTGGGCATCGACGCCAAGAAGTCCGACCAGGTGGTGCGTGGCGCCGTCGTGATGCCCAACGGCACCGGCAAGACCAAGCGTGTGGCCGTGTTCGCCCAGGGCGCCAAGGCCGAGGAAGCCAAGGCCGCCGGTGCCGACGTGGTCGGCATGGACGACCTGGCTGCCCGCGTCAAGGCCGGCGACATGCCGTTCGACGTGGTGATCGCCGCCCCCGACGCGATGCGCGTGGTGGGAACGCTGGGCCAGATCCTCGGCCCGCGTGGCCTGATGCCGAACCCGAAGGTCGGCACCGTGACGCCTGACGTGGCCACTGCGGTGAAGAACGCCAAGGCCGGCCAGGTGCAGTTCCGCGTCGACAAGGCAGGCATCGTGCACGGCACGATCGGCCGCCGCTCGTTCGACGCCGACAAGCTGCAGGGCAACCTGGCAGCGCTGATCGATGCGCTGAACAAGGCCAAGCCGGCGTCGAGCAAGGGCATCTACCTGCGCAAGGTGGCGGTGTCCTCGACCATGGGCGTGGGTGTCCGCGTGGACACCCAGACGCTGACGGCGCAGGCGTGAGAGATACGGCCGGCCCCGCAAGGGCCGGCCGCTGTGGTGGGTCGGCCGGGCGCGTGAGCGCGAAGGCCGGGCCATCCAAGACCGTTGGTGCGGGGCGACCCGCTTAATCCGCAACCGCGAGGCGGCGGGCCAACGCAGATGGCGATCCCGCCGCGATGGAATCGAGAAGTTTCCTCGGGGTTTGGTCGCTGCAAGAGAGCCGCGCCGCCAGGTGAACACCGGACGGCGCATTTGGAAGGAGTAGACCTTGAGTCTGAATCGCAGTGAGAAGCAAGCGGTCATTGAAGAAGTGACCGGCCTCGCCGCCAAAGCTCAAACGCTGGTGATGGCGGAATACCGCGGCATCACGGTCGCCGACATGACGAAACTGCGCAATGCAGCGCGCAGCAGTGGCGTGAGCCTGAGTGTTCTGAAGAACACCCTGGCCCGCCGTGCTGTCGCCGGCAGCAGTTTCGAAGTGGCCGGGGACCAGATGACCGGTCCGCTGATCTACGGCTTCTCCGTGGACGCTGTGGCCGCCGCCAAGGTGGTGGCCGATTTCGCGAAGACCAACGACAAGCTGGTCATCCGCGGGGGCGTCTACGGCGGCAAGTCGCTGGACGTCAACGGCGTGAAGCAGCTGGCCAGCATTCCCACCAAGGAAGTGCTGTTGGCCCAGCTGTGCGGGCTGTTGAAGTCGCCGATCTCCCGCACCGCCGTGGTGCTGGGCGCGCTGGCGGCCAAAAAAGGCGAAGCAACCGAAGCCGCCGCTGCCTGAGCGCCGGCGTTCACCCAACTTTTAGGAAACAGAAAATGGCATTCGACAAAGACGCATTCCTGACCGCGCTGGACAGCATGTCGGTCATGGAACTCAACGACCTGGTCAAGGCGATCGAAGAGAAGTTCGGCGTGTCCGCCGCCGCGATGGCCGCCCCGGCCGCCGGTGGCGGTGGTGGTGGCGCTGCCGCCGCTGCCGAAGAGAAGACCGAATTCACCGTGGTGCTGCAGGAAGCCGGCGCGAACAAGGTGTCGGTCATCAAGGCCGTGCGCGAGATCACCGGCCTGGGCCTGAAGGAAGCCAAGGACCTGGTGGACGGTGCTCCGAAGCCCGTCAAGGAAGGCATTGCCAAGGCCGACGCCGAGGCTGCCAAGAAGAAGCTGGAAGAAGCCGGCGCCAAGGTCGAACTCAAGTAATTCGACCCCGCGCCGAGGCTGGAGCGTCCGAAAGGGCCTCCAGCCTTTGGTGCTTCTTAGGGAGCGTGCTGAACGCACTCGAAAAAACTGGCCCAATCGAGGGTTCCCCCAGTTTTTTCGAGTGTCTTCTGACCCCGACTGCAGAAGGCACCTTGGTTCGGGCCGTGTGCAATGCACGGCCGTCCGCCATGGTTGGTAGTGGCCAACCCGCCAAGCAACGCCAGCCCCGCTCGCAGGGACTGGCGCGTCAGTTGCGCAAGAGCTCAATCGCCCGGAGATCTCATGGCCTATTCTTATACCGAACGCAAGCGCATCCGCAAAAGCTTCGGCAAACGCGACAGCGTGCTGGAAGTCCCGTACCTGCTGCAGATGCAGAAGGACGCGTACACCGCCTTCCTCCAAGCAGACAGCGCGCCTCAGAAACGCACCATCGAGGGCCTCCAGGCGGCTTTCGACGCCGCATTCCCGATCGTCTCGCACAACGGGTTTGTCGAGATGAAGTTCATCGAATACAACCTGGCCAAGCCCGCCTTCGACGTGCGCGAGTGCCAGACCCGCGGGCTGACCTTCGCCTCGGCCGTGCGGGCCAAGGTGCAGCTGATCATCTATGACCGCGAGAGCTCCACGCCGCAGTCCAAGGTGGTCAAGGAAGTGAAGGAGCAGGAGGTCTACATGGGCGAAGTGCCCCTGATGACCGACAAGGGCTCCTTCATCATCAACGGCACCGAGCGCGTGATCGTCTCGCAGCTGCACCGCTCGCCCGGCGTGTTCTTCGAGCACGACAAGGGCAAGACGCACAGCTCGGGCAAGCTGCTGTTCAGCGCCCGCATCATTCCCTACCGCGGCTCCTGGCTCGACTTCGAGTTCGATCCGAAGGACGTGCTGTACTTCCGCGTGGACCGTCGACGCAAGATGCCGGTCACGATCCTGCTCAAGGCCATCGGCCTGACGCCCGAGTCGATCCTGGCGAACTTCTTCGTCAACGACAACTTCCGGCTGATGGACAGCGGCGCGCAGATGGAATTCGTGCCCGAGCGCCTGCGCGGCGAGGTCGCCCGCTTCGACATCACCGACAAGTCCGGCAAGGTCGTCGTGGCCAAGGACAAGCGCGTCACCGCGCGCCACACCCGTGACCTCGAGCAGTCCGGCACCACGCACATCAGCGTGCCCGAGGACTACCTGATCGGCCGCGTGGTCGCCCGCAGCATCGTCGACGCCGACACCGGCGAGATCATCGCCAAGGCCAACGACGAGCTGACCGAGGCGCTGCTCAAGAAGCTGCGCACGGCCGGTGTGCAGGACCTGCAGGTGATCTACACCAACGAGCTCGACCAGGGTCCGTACATCAGCCAGACGCTGCGCATCGACGAGACCGTCGACGAGTTCGCCGCCCGCGTCGCCATCTACCGGATGATGCGACCCGGCGAGCCGCCGACGGAAGACGCGGTCCAGGCCCTGTTCCAGCGCCTGTTCTACAACCCGGACACGTACGACCTGTCGCGCGTGGGCCGCATGAAGTTCAACGCCAAGGTCGGCCGTGACGAGAGCACCGGCCCGATGGTCCTGACCAACGAGGACATCCTCGCGGTGGTCAAGATCCTGGTGGACCTGCGCAATGGCCGCGGTGAAGTCGACGACATCGACCACCTGGGCAACCGCCGCGTGCGCTGCGTCGGCGAGCTGGCGGAAAACCAGTACCGCACCGGTCTGGCCCGCATCGAGAAGGCCGTCAAGGAACGCCTCGGCCAGGCCGAGCAAGAGCCGCTGATGCCGCACGACCTGATCAACTCCAAGCCGATCTCCGCGGCTTTGAAGGAGTTCTTCGGCGCGTCGCAGCTGTCGCAGTTCATGGACCAGACCAACCCGCTGTCCGAGATCACGCACAAGCGGCGCGTCTCGGCCCTGGGCCCGGGCGGCCTGACCCGCGAGCGCGCCGGCTTCGAAGTGCGCGACGTGCACGTCACCCACTACGGCCGCGTGTGCCCGATCGAGACGCCGGAAGGCCCGAACATCGGCCTGATCAACTCGCTGGCCCTGTACGCGCGCCTGAACGAATACGGCTTCATCGAGACGCCGTACCGCCGGGTGGTGGACGGCAAGGTCACGAACGAGATCGACTACTTGTCGGCCATCGAGGAAGGCAAGTACGTGATCGCCCAGGCCAACGCGGTGCTGGACGAGCAGGGCCGCCTGACCGGCGAGCTGGTCTCCGCACGTGAGCGCGGCGAATCCATCCTGTGCGGTGCCGAGCGCATCCAGTACATGGACGTGTCGCCGGCGCAGATCGTCTCGGTGGCCGCCTCGCTGGTGCCGTTCCTGGAGCACGACGACGCCAACCGCGCGCTGATGGGCGCCAACATGCAGCGCCAGGCGGTGCCCGTGCTGCGGCCGGAAAAGGCCTTCGTCGGCACCGGCATCGAGCGCGTCTCCGCGGTCGACTCGGGCACCGTCGTGACGGCCAACCGCGGCGGGGTGGTCGACTACGTGGATGCCACCCGGATCGTGGTGCGTGTGAACGACGACGAGGCCCAGGCCGGCGAAGTCGGCGTGGACATCTACAACCTGATCAAGTACCAGCGTTCCAACCAGAACACGAACATCCACCAGCGCCCCATCGTCAAGCGCGGCGACAAGATCGCCAAGGGCGACGTGGTGGCCGACGGCGCCAGCACCGACCTGGGCGAGCTCGCGCTCGGCCAGAACATGCTGGTCGCGTTCATGCCCTGGAACGGCTACAACTTCGAGGACTCCATCCTCATCAGCGAGCGCGTCGTCGCCGACGACCGCTACACCTCGATCCACATCGAGGAGCTGGTCGTGATGGCCCGCGACACCAAGCTGGGTGCCGAGGAGATCACGCGCGACATCCCGAACCTGTCCGAGCAGCAGCTGAACCGCCTGGACGAGAGCGGCATCATCTACGTGGGCGCGGAAGTCATGCCGGGCGACACGCTGGTGGGCAAGGTCACGCCCAAGGGCGAGACCACGCTGACGCCGGAGGAGAAGCTCCTGCGCGCGATCTTCGGCGAGAAGGCTTCGGACGTGAAGGACACCTCGCTTCGCGTGGACCAGGGCAGCCAGGGCACCGTGATCGACGTGCAGGTCTTCACCCGTGAAGGCATCCAGCGCGACAAGCGCGCGCAGCAGATCATCGACGACGAGCTCAAGCGCTTCCGTCTGGACCTGAACGACCAGCTGCGCATCGTGGAGGCCGACGCGTTCGACCGGATCGAGAAGCTGCTGAGCGGCAAGGTCGCCAACGGCGGCCCGCAGAAGCTGGCCAAGGGCACCAAGATCGACAAGGCCTACCTGCAGTCGATCGAGAAGTACCACTGGTTCGACGTGCGCCCCGCGGACGACGACGTCGCCTCGCAGCTCGAGTCGATCAAGAACTCGATCGAGCAGCAGCGCCACAGCTTCGACCTGGCCTTCGAGGAAAAGCGCAAGAAGCTGACACAGGGCGACGAGCTGCCGGCCGGCGTGCTGAAGATGGTCAAGGTCTACCTGGCCGTCAAGCGCCGCCTGCAGCCCGGCGACAAGATGGCCGGCCGCCACGGCAACAAGGGCGTGGTGTCCAAGATCGTTCCGGTCGAGGACATGCCCTACATGGCCGACGGCACGCCGTGCGACATCGTGCTCAACCCGCTGGGCGTGCCGTCGCGCATGAACGTGGGCCAGGTGCTGGAAGTGCACCTGGGCTGGGCTGCCAAGGGCATTGGCCAGCGGATCGGGGACATGCTGCAGCAACAGGCCAAGGTGGCCGAGCTGCGCAAGTTCATGGACGAGCTGTACAACCGGTCCGGCCGCAAGGAAGACCTGGCCAAGCTGTCCGACGACGACGTGCTGGAGATGGCGGGTGAGCTGGCCAAGGGTGTTCCGTTCGCGACCCCCGTGTTCGACGGGGCGGCCGAGGAGGAGATCCGCGGCATGCTCAAGCTCGCGTTCCCGGAAGAGATCGCGCAGCGCAAGGGCCTGACGGCCACGCGCACCCAGGCGCACCTGTACGACGGCCGCACCGGCGACCAGTTCGACCGGCCGGTCACCGTGGGCTACATGCACGTGCTCAAGCTGCACCATCTGGTGGACGACAAGATGCACGCACGCTCGACCGGCCCCTACAGCCTGGTCACGCAGCAACCGCTGGGCGGCAAGGCCCAGTTCGGCGGACAGCGTTTCGGCGAGATGGAGGTGTGGGCGCTGGAAGCCTACGGCGCCGCCTACACGCTGCAGGAAATGCTCACCGTGAAGTCCGACGACGTGCAGGGCCGCACCAAGGTGTACGAGTCCATCGTCAAGGGTGAACACGCCATCGAGGCCGGCATGCCGGAATCGTTCAACGTCCTGGTCAAGGAGATCCGCTCCCTGGGCCTGGACATGGAACTCGAGCGTTCGTAATCAGGAAGGATTGAGTCAATGAAATCGCTACTCGACCTGTTCAAGCAATTCACGCCGGACGAGCATTTCGATGCCATCCGCATCGGCATGGCCTCGCCGGAGAAGATCCGCTCCTGGTCCTTCGGTGAGGTGAAGAAGCCCGAGACGATCAACTACCGCACCTTCAAGCCCGAGCGGGACGGCCTCTTCTGCGCGAAGATCTTCGGCCCCATCAAGGACTACGAGTGCCTGTGCGGCAAGTACAAGCGCCTGAAGCACCGTGGGGTGATCTGCGAGAAGTGCGGCGTGGAAGTCACGCAGACCAAGGTGCGCCGCGAGCGCATGGGCCACATCGACCTGGCTGCACCCTGCGCGCACATCTGGTTCCTGAAGTCGCTGCCCTCGCGGCTGGGCCTCGTGCTCGACATGACGCTGCGCGACATCGAGCGCGTGCTGTACTTCGAAGCCTACGTGGTGACCGACCCCGGCATGACCCCGCTGAAGAAGTTCAGCATCATGTCCGAGGACGACTATGACGCCAAGCGCAAGGAATATGGCGACGAGTACGTCGCCAAGATGGGCGCCGAAGGCATCAAGGACCTGCTCATGGGCATCGACCTCGACATCGAGATCGAGAAGCTGCGCGGGGACCTGACCGGCTCCGAAGTGAAGGTCAAGAAGAACGCCAAGCGCCTGAAGGTGCTCGAGGCGTTCAAGAAGTCCGGCATCAAGCCCGAGTGGATGGTGATGGACGTCTTGCCGGTGCTGCCGCCGGACCTGCGTCCGCTGGTGCCCCTGGACGGCGGCCGCTTCGCGACCTCCGACCTGAACGACCTGTATCGCCGCGTCATCAACCGCAACTCGCGCCTGCGCCGCCTGCTGGAGCTGAAGGCTCCGGAAATCATCGCGCGCAACGAGAAGCGGATGCTGCAGGAAGCCGTGGACAGCTTGCTGGACAACGGCCGCCGCGGCAAGGCGATGACGGGCGCGAACAAGCGCGCCCTGAAGTCCCTGGCCGACATGATCAAGGGCAAGTCGGGCCGCTTCCGCCAGAACCTGCTGGGCAAGCGCGTCGACTACTCGGGCCGTTCGGTCATCACCGTGGGCCCGACGCTCAAGCTGCACCAGTGCGGACTGCCCAAGCTGATGGCGCTGGAGCTGTTCAAGCCGTTTATCTTCTCGCGTTTGGAGGCGATGGGCATCGCCACCACGATCAAGGCCGCGAAGAAGGAAGTCGAGTCCGGCACGCCGGTGGTCTGGGACATCCTGGAAGAGGTCATCAAGGAGCACCCGGTCATGCTGAACCGGGCGCCCACGCTGCACCGCCTGGGCATCCAGGCCTTCGAGCCGATCCTGATCGAAGGCAAGGCCATCCAGCTGCACCCGCTGGTCTGTGCGGCGTTCAACGCCGACTTCGACGGCGACCAGATGGCCGTCCACGTGCCGCTGTCGGTGGAAGCGCAGATGGAAGCCCGCACGCTGATGCTGGCCTCCAACAACGTGCTGTTCCCCGCCAACGGTGAGCCGTCCATCGTGCCGTCGCAGGACGTCGTGCTGGGCCTGTACTACACCACCCGCGAGAAGATCAACGGCAAGGGCGAGGGCATGATCTTCGCCGACGTGGGCGAGGTCCAGCGTGCGCTGGATGCGGGGATCGTCGACCTGACGAGCCGCATCGCGGTGCGCCTGACCGAGTACAACAAGGACCGCAACACCGGCGAATTCGTCGCGTCGACCAGCCTGGTGGACACCACGGCCGGCCGCGCACTGCTGTCGGAGATCCTGCCGAAGGGGCTGGGCTTCTCCAACATCAACAAGGCGCTGAAGAAGAAGGAGATCAGCAAGCTGATCAACGCGTCCTTCCGCAAGTGCGGCCTGAAGGAGACGGTGGTCTTCGCCGACAAGCTGCTGCAGAACGGCTTCCGGCTCGCCACCAAGGCGGGCATCTCCATCGCCGTGGACGACATGCTGGTGCCGCCCCAGAAGGCGGAGATCATCGCCCGCGCGGAAGGCGAGGTGAAGGAGATCGCCCAGCAGTACGCCTCCGGCCTGGTGACAGCCGGCGAGCGCTACAACAAGGTGGTGGACATCTGGGGCAAGGCCGGGGACGAAGTCTCCAAGGTCATGATGGCCCAGCTGGCCAAGGAGAAGACCACCGACCGCAACGGCAAGGAAGTGGACCAGGAGTCGTTCAACTCCATCTACATGATGGCCGACTCGGGCGCCCGCGGTTCCGCCGCGCAGATCCGCCAGCTGGCAGGCATGCGGGGCCTGATGGCCAAGCCGGACGGCTCGATCATCGAGACGCCCATCACGGCCAACTTCCGTGAAGGCCTGAACGTGCTGCAGTACTTCATCTCCACCCACGGCGCCCGCAAGGGCCTGGCGGACACGGCGCTGAAGACGGCGAACTCGGGCTACCTGACCCGCCGCCTGGTCGACGTGACCCAGGACCTGGTGGTGACGGAAGACGACTGCGGCACGCAGGAAGGCTCGCTCATGCGCGCCATCGTGGAAGGCGGCGAGGTCATCGAATCGCTGCGCGACCGGATCCTCGGCCGCGTCGCCGCGGAGGACGTGCTGCATCCCGAGTCCCGCAACGTGATCGTCAAGGCCGGCAGCATGCTGGACGAAGACGTGATCGAGGAGCTGGAGAGCGTCGGCGTGGACGAGGTGAAGGTGCGCACCGCGCTGACCTGCTCCACCCGCTTCGGCCTGTGCGCGCGCTGCTACGGCCGTGACCTCGGCCGCGGCGGCATGGTCAACGTCGGCGAGGCCGTCGGCGTGATCGCAGCCCAGTCGATCGGCGAGCCCGGCACCCAGCTGACGATGCGGACCTTCCACATCGGTGGCGCCGCCTCGCGCGCGGCCATCGCGTCGAGCGTGGAAGCCAAGTCCAACGGCGTGATCGGCTTCAACAGCACGATGCGCTACGTCACCAACGGCAAGGGTGAGCTGGTGGTGATCGCCCGCTCCGGCGAGGTCGTCATCCACGACGAGCATGGCCGCGAGCGTGAGCGCCACAAGGTGCCATACGGCGCCACGCTGACGGTCAAGGCCGACCAGCAGGTCAAGGCCGGCACCATCCTGGCCAACTGGGATCCCCTGACCCGTCCGATCATCACGGAGTTCGCCGGCAAGGTGAAGTTCGAGAACGTCGAAGAGGGCCTGACGGTCGCCAAGCAGGTCGACGAGGTCACCGGCCTGTCGACGCTGGTCGTGATCGACCCCAAGCGCCGCGGCTCCGCCAAGGTGGTCCGCCCGCAGGTCAAGCTGATCGACGCCGGTGGCGGCGAGGTCAAGATCCCGGGCACCGACCACTCGGTGACCATCGGCTTCCAGGTCGGTGCGCTGATCCAGGTGCGTGACGGCCAGGACGTCGCCCCCGGGGAAGTGCTGGCCCGCATCCCGATCGAGGGCCAGAAGACCCGCGACATCACGGGCGGCCTGCCGCGCGTGGCCGAGCTGTTCGAGGCGCGTTCGCCGAAGGACAAGGGCGTGCTGGCGGAGATGACCGGCACGGTGTCGTTCGGCAAGGAGACCAAGGGCAAGATCCGCCTGCAGATCACCGATCCGGAAGGCGGCGTCCACGAGGAGCTGGTGCCCAAGGAGAAGAACATCCTGGTGCACGAGGGCCAGGTGGTCAACAAGGGCGAGTCGGTGGTCGACGGACCGGCGGATCCCCAGGACATCCTGCGCCTCCTGGGCATGGAGGAGCTGGCCCGCTACATCGTGGACGAGGTGCAGGACGTCTACCGCCTCCAGGGCGTGAAGATCAACGACAAGCACATCGAGGTGATCGTGCGCCAGATGCTGCGCCGCGTGATCGTCGAGAACCCGGGCGAGTCGAGCTACATCGCGGGCGAACAGGTCGAGCGTTCGGAGATGCTGGACACCAACGACGCCCTGCGTGCGGACAACAAGATCCCCGCGACCTACAGCAACCTGCTGCTGGGCATCACGAAGGCGTCGCTCTCGACCGATTCGTTCATCTCGGCCGCCTCCTTCCAGGAGACCACCCGGGTGCTGACCGAAGCGGCGATCATGGGCAAGCGCGACGAGCTGCGTGGCCTGAAGGAGAACGTCATCGTCGGCCGCCTGATCCCTGCGGGCACCGGCATGGCCTACCACCAGGCGCGCAAGGCCAAGGATGCGATGGACGAGGCCGAGCGCCGCGCCATCGCAGAGTCCGAGGCCGCCGAGCTTGCCGGCCTGTCGGACGACGCTGCCGTCACGCCGGCCAGTGAAGGTGCTGCGGCCGAGTAATCGGGCGCTTCACTAAACTAGACGCCCCCGCCGGGTTTCCCGGCGGGGGCGTTCTTCATTCCACATGCCATCTCCATTCGTCTTCTGGGGCGCTGCCGCGGTCCTGCTGTTTTGGGCCGTCGGGGCGTACAACCGCCTGGTGCGGCTGCGCGGCGAAGTCAACACCGCGTTTTCGGCCCTCGACACGGAGCTCTCGCGCCAGGTCCAGCTCGTCGCGCAGCTTCTTCCGGAAGGTCAGGACCACCCGGCGTCCGTCTTCGACGGCGCGGAGGGCTCCTTCTGGGGCGGTCTGCAAGGAGCCGCGTCGCAGTTGGAGGCCGCCCTGGTCTCGGCCCGCGCACGGCCCCTGGACGGCGAGCGCGTGGCGGCGCTGGCATCCGCGCAGTCAGTGCTCGCCATGGCGTGGGACCGCGCGGAGCGGGACGATGCGCATGACCTGGCCGGCGCGCGGCTGCCGGAGACGCTGACCGCAACGCGTGCGCAGCTCACCGCCCAGTGCATCGCCGAGGCCGAGCGCTTCAGCCAAACAGTGGCCCGCTACAACCATGCGATCGGTCAGTTCCCAGCACTGCTGATGGCTTGGCTGTTCGGCTTCCGGCCGGGCCGGGGCATCGAGGCCATGCCGGCGCCACTCGCCCGAACCTGAGTCCGTCCGCGTGCAACCCAGCCTCCCCTTGTGGCAGCAGCTCCAGGCCGCCGCCGCCGTGCTCGCCGCGGTGCGGGCCGGCGAATCGGCGACGGCCGCAGTCGCCCGTGTCCCATCCGGCCTGCGCCCCGCCGCCCAGGCCTTGTCCTACCAAGCCTTGCGGCAGCTCGGTCGGGCGGAGGCGCTTCGGCGGCTGCTCGCCCGCCGCGCGCCACCGCCGGATGTCGATGCCTTGCTGTGCACGGCCCTGGCCCTGTGCTGGACGGGAGCCGACACGCCCTATGCCCCATTCACGCTGGTGGACCAGGCGGTCGAAGCTGCCAAGCGTGCGCCCGCAACCGCTGGCCAGTCCGGGTTCCTGAATGCCTGCCTGCGCCGCTTCCTGCGGGAGCGGGCGGCGCTGGTAGCGGCTACGGACGCCGATCCGGTCGCGCGCTGGAACCATCCCCGCTGGTGGATCGAGCGGCTGCGGCGGGACCATCCGCGGGACTGGGAGCCGATCCTGGCGGCGAACAACACCGCGCCACCGATGGTCCTGCGCGCGAACGCACGTCGCGGCAGTGCCGATGCGTTGCAGCAGCGGCTGCTCGAGGCGGGCGTCGAGACGCGGCGGGTTGGAGCGCAGGGACTGCTGCTCCTGCAGCCGCGCCCTGTGCACGACATTCCTGGCTTCGAGGAAGGCGCGTGGTCCGTGCAGGACGCGGCCGCGCAGCTGGCCGCGCCCCTGCTGCTGGACGGTCTGCACGGAAGCCGGCCAGGGCGCCTGCGGATCCTGGACGCCTGTGCGGCGCCCGGCGGCAAGACGGCCCACCTGCTCGAACTGGCGGACGCAGAGTTGGTGGCCCTGGACATCGACCCGCAGCGCTGCCGCAGCATCGAGGACACGCTGGCGCGGCTGGGCCTTTCGGCACGGGTGCTGGCCGCCGATGCCGCGCGGGTGCCATCGTGGTGGGACGGCGTGCCGTTCGATGCCATCTTGCTCGATGCACCCTGCACCGCGTCCGGCATCGTGCGCCGCCATCCGGACGTGCGCTGGTTGCGACGCGAGACGGACCTGCAGCAGCTGGGGCAGCAGCAGCAAAGGCTGATGGATGCCCTGTGGCCCGTGCTGCGGCCCGGCGGACGGCTCGTCTACTGCACGTGTTCGGTCTTCCGTGCTGAAGGCGAACAGCGCGTGGAAGCGTTTCTTGCACACAACAAAGCGGCTGTTTTGCGGCCCGGGCCCGGCCATTTGCTGCCCCGGACCGGGGCGGGGGCGCAAGCCCTCCCGGACAATCTCCCAGGTGATCACGACGGATTCTTTTACGCATCGCTGGACAAGCGCACGGACGCTCCGGCGGTGGCTTGAAGGCGGGGTGTTGGCATGGACAGTGGCCTGCTGCCTCCTCGGGGCAGCGCCTGCGCAGGCGCAGTCCGCCGACGTCACGCAGCTGCGGCTGGAGCGGACGGAAGAAGGCGTGCTCTTGAGCGCCACGGTGCAGTTCGAGTTGCCCCCTGCCGTCGACGATGCCCTGCAAAAGGGCATCCCGATGTTCTTTGTCGCCGAGGCCGCGCTCCTGCGTGACCGTTGGTACTGGTACGACAAGCAGGTGGCCAGCGGCACGCGCCACATGCGGCTGTCGTACCAGCCGCTGACCCGCCGCTGGAGGCTCCAGGTGTCGGCGTCTCCCATCGGCAGCTCCGGGTTGGCCCTGGGACAGAGTTTCGAATCCCGCGAGGAGGCCCTGCGGGCGGTCCAGCACCTGTCCCGCTGGAAGATCGCCGAGCTCTCCGAACTGGAAGCGGACGCCCGCTACAGCGTGGATTTCCGTTTCCGGCTGGACGTGTCACAGCTGCCGCGGCCGTTCCAGATCGGAGCGGTCGGGCACGCCGAGTGGAACATCAGCGCGGCGCGCAACCAGCGGTTGGCACTCGAGAACGGCCGGTGAACAGCGACCCCGGGGCGGCCGTGCCGGCTGCCAAGCCCACGTTCGGGACCTCCCGTGCCATGCGCTGGGCGCTGCTGGTCGGCGCCGCGGTGGTGGTGGGCATCGGCATCGTGCTGATGTTCCTGCTGACCCAGGCCACCGGAAACCGGGAGCTGTACGAGCGCAACTACGGTCGCCTGTTCGCCCTGAACATGGTGGTCGCGGGCCTGCTGCTCCTGGTGATCGCGTGGGTGGCGGTGCGCCTGGCGTCCCGGCTGCGGCGTGGCAAGTTCGGAAGCCGGCTCCTGGTGAAGCTTGCCGCGATCTTCGCGTTGGTCGGGTTCGCGCCCGGATTGCTGATCTACGTGGTGTCGTACCAGTTCGTGTCGCGGTCGATCGAGAGCTGGTTCGACCTCAAGGTGGAAGGTGCACTGGACGCCGGCCTGAGCCTGGGACGCAGCACACTCGACACGCTGGCGGCCGACCTCGCCAACAAGACCCGCTCCGCCGCGACGCAGCTGGCGCAGACGCCGGACACGTCGGCCGCCGTGGCGCTCGACCGGTTGCGGGAGCAGTTGTCGGCCAACGACCTGATCTTGTGGAGCGCCAACGGCCAGCTGATCGCCAGCGCGGGGCAGTCGCGCTTCCTGCTCAACCCAGAACGCCCCACACCGCAACAGCTTCGCAACGTGCGGGCCCAGCGGTCGACCTCCATCATCGAAGGCCTGGAGGAGCCCGCACTCAGCGCGGTCAGCCAGGCGCGCATCAAGGCGCTTGCCGTGGTGCCGGGACCCAGCCTGGGCCTGCTTGGCGAGCAGCGCATCCTGCAGGCCACGCAGAGCCTGCCGCCGACGCTCGTGGCCAACGCGATCGCCGTCCAGGAGGCCAACCGCGAGTACCAGGAGCGGGCGCTGGCCCGTGGCGGGCTGCAACGCATGTACATCGGCACGCTGACCCTCAGCCTCTTCCTGGCAGTGTTCGGCGCCATCTTCCTGGCGGTGCTGCTCGGCAACCAGCTGGCCCGGCCGCTGTTGCTGCTGGCGGCGGGCGTGCGCGAAGTGGCGGCTGGCGACCTGTCGCCCAAGCCGGTGCTGCAGGGCAAGGACGAGCTCGGTGGCCTGACACGGTCTTTCGCCGACATGACGCAGCAGCTGGCCGACGCGCGCGCCGCCGTCGAACAGAGCATGGGCCAGGTGAATGCCGCCCGCGCCCACCTCCAGACCATTCTGGACAACCTCACCGCCGGCGTGATCGTCCTCGATCCTCGGGGCCACATCCTGTCCTCGAATCCCGGCGCCACCCGCATCCTGCGCGCACCACTCGCGGCGCACGAGGGGCAGCGCCTGGCCAGCGTGCCCGGGCTGGAGGCATTCGCCTCCGCCGTGCAGGCGCAGTTCGACGACTTTGTGAACGAGCGGCGCCAGCATGGGCTGGACCACTGGCAGCAGTCCTTCGAGCTGCATCCTTCGCAGCCGGGCCTGCCGCCGCGGGACGATGCGATCACGCTGGTGGCCCGCGGCGCGGAGATGCCATCCGAGACCCCGGGTACGTCCGAGCGGCTCCTCGTGTTCGACGACATCTCCGAGATCGTGTCTGCGCAGCGTGCGCAGGCATGGGGTGAGGTGGCCCGGCGCCTGGCGCACGAGATCAAGAATCCTCTGACGCCGATCCAGCTGTCCGCCGAACGCCTCGCGCACAAGCTCGGCGACAAGGTGGCCGAACCGGAGCGCGCGATCCTGCGCAAGTCGGTGCAGACCATCGTCGACCAGGTCGACGCGATGAAGCGGCTGGTGAACGAGTTCCGCGACTATGCGCGGCTTCCGGCCGCGGAACTCAAGCCGATCGACCTCAATGCCGTGGTGTCCGACGTGCTCCATCTCTATGCGCGCGACGGCGAGAGTGCCGCGCCGGCGTACGTGCCGGTGCGCGCCGAGCTCGATCCGCAATGCCCGGCGATCCTGGGCGACGCCCAGCAGCTGCGGCAGGTGATCCACAACCTCTTGCAGAATGCGCAGGATGCCAGCGAGGGCCGGCCGGGCGCGCAGGTCCTGATCAGGACGCAGTGGAGCGAGGCGAACCGCCGCGTGCGGCTGATCATCCAGGATGGCGGCACCGGCTTCCCCGAGCACATCCTCAAGCGCGCCTTCGAACCCTACGTGACCACCAAGGACAAAGGCACCGGGCTGGGCCTGGCCGTGGTGAAAAAGATCGCCGATGAGCACGGAGCCCGCATCGACGTGAAAAACCGGGTGGACGATGGCGTCGTTGCTGGGGCTCAAGTCTCGCTATCATTTGCAGTTGCGGCTTAACAACACGCCTGCCGCTGCGGCGGGCGAGCGTTTGACGGGCAAACATGGCAAACATCCTGGTGGTCGACGACGAACTCGGCATTCGCGACCTTCTCTCCGAGATCCTCAACGACGAGGGACACAACGTCGAATTGGCGCAGAACGCTGCGCAGGCGCGCACCGCCCGCGCCCGCGCGCGGCCGGACCTGGTGCTGCTGGACATCTGGATGCCGGACACCGACGGCGTGACGCTGCTCAAGGAGTGGTCGGGTAGCGGGCAGCTCACGATGCCCGTGATCATGATGTCGGGGCACGCCACGATCGAGACCGCAGTGGAGGCCACGAAGATCGGCGCGCAGTCCTTCCTGGAAAAGCCGATCACGATGCAGAAGCTGCTCAAGGCCGTGGAAGCGGCGCTGTCGCGGGAGCCGGCCGCGCCTGGGATCGTGCGCAAGCCGGGACCCGGCTACGTGTCGCCGCCGGTGGCGCCGGTCGTCGAGCTCACGGTCGAAGCCGCCATGACCGGCGGCCAGACCATCCCGGCGCCCGTTGAGATGGGGCCCCAGGCGCGCCAGACGTTCGAGCTGGACAAGCCCTTGCGCGATGCGCGGGACGAATTCGAGAAAAGCTACTTCGAGTTCCACCTGGCCAAGGAGGGCGGCTCCATGACCCGCGTGGCAGAGAAGACGGGCCTGGAGCGCACCCACCTGTACCGCAAGCTCAAGCAGCTCGGCGTGGATCTCTCCCGCGGGAAGCGGGCGCCGGCCTAGGCTATAATTTCCGGCTCACGGCCCGGTAGCTCAGTTGGTAGAGCAGCGGATTGAAAATCCGCGTGTCGGTGGTTCGATTCCGCCCCAGGCCACCAGTCTTCATGCGCCCCAGCGCCCGATCAGGGTTCTGGGGCGTTTCTACAAAACTGTCGGGATTTCTACAAAGGCTGCCCGCGCGATGCCGAAAAACACTCAGCCGTCGCAGGTCGATCCACTTCGCGAGTGGGCGATGGCTGAGGGCATGGCGGTAAGGGCGGAGGAGATGGTGCGAAACACACTGGCCAACCACCTCCAGCACGGTACTGAAATGCCAACCGACGAGATGCAGGCGAACGCCCGGCTGCTTCGGGAGCGCGCTGATGCGCTCTTTGCAGTGATTCGTCAGGACCAGAAGAAGTAAGCGGTGAGCACCAACGGAGACGCTACCTAAGCGGTTTGACGAGCTCGCCTCGTCGCGAGCGCACGTAGTGCTCCGTCATATCCCGGTTCCGATGCGCGAGTAGCTTTTGCGAGTGCGCCAGGTCACCGGTATCCGTGGCTGTCTTCGCCCTCAGGTCCCGGAACTGGAAGCTGACGCCGGCGGCTTTGCGTGCCTTGTCGAAGCGTCCGCGCAGCGCAGAAGCTGTTAGAGGCTGACCGTTGTCGTCTTGGATCAAGTACGGGCTGATAGCGGATCGCGGGCGAGCGATGATCCCGCCGATGAGCGCAGCCAGTTCGCCGACCATCTCGATGCCAATTCGAGCGCCTGTCTTGTTCTGAGTGATCCACAGCGCGCCTTCGCGGAGGTCCGTTCGTTTGATCTTGAGGATATCTGCCGGTCGCTGCCCGGTCAGCAGGGCTAGGTCCATGGCGTCGGCCACGGCAGCATCTGCGCAGGCTTTCACCTTGGCGAATTCGTCGTCTGTGACGTACCGATCGCGGCCGGATTCCTTGAACCCCCTGACGCCCTGACAAGGGTTCTGGAGGGCCGTGTAGCCCCACTCCCGCGCCTTGTTAAAGATGTGCGAGAAGAGCGCCTTCTCGCGATTCGCCCTGACCGGGGCTACTTTCCCGCGAATGTCCATGTATTCGCGGATGTGCATGGGCAGTATCGCGTCTATTGGCATGTGGCCGAAGACCCGGAGCAAGTGCAAGAGCTCCTTGTCGTTGTCTTTTCGCGTGCGAACAGCCTTAGTTGGGTAGACCTCTCGGACATAGCGCTTGACGACTGCCGAGAACAATCGGCTTGAGTCGTCAGCCTGTACCCCCTCCAGTTGCGCCCACAGCCTCAAAGCCTCGGCCCTGTCGCTGGAAAGCTTCCGCCAGACTCGGGGCGTACCCGCAACGTGGTAATACGTCTTGCCCTTCCGGTGGAAGCGCGGTGGATCATCAAAGTTGGATTGGCGTCTACGGCCCATCAAACGACCCTCAGAGCGCCAAAATTGGGCCGCTGGACCATGGCGGCGTCCTCTGCGCACCCGAGCATCTTCTCGGCGTACTTGCGAGCCACCACAGGCCTACCGATTGCGTTTACTTCAAAGCGCCAGCCCTTGCGCTGAAGCCAGTCGATCTGAAGCCGGTTCAGCTTAAAGCCGGTGATGTCCTGCACCTCGTCTGGAGTCAGGAGGAAGGGGGTGGTTCCGGGGTTACCCATTGCAGGTCAGGCAGCACCAGCGGCCCAGTCAATGAACGAAAAAGGCCCGTCCGCCCAGCGATCAGGTAATGGACCATTGGGGTACAGGCGCAGCCCGGAAGGGACGACAACTCGCGAGTACATGGGCTCGAGAATTTCCCCTGTCTCGCGCACCACACGACGACCGGCGATCGTACGGAGATCGCCGACTCCGAAGCGCTGTTTGCACCACTGGGGCCAATTGAGCCAGGTACAGACCGACCGGGCCTGCGTGGTGAGTCCACCGTAGCCATGGATGCGAGCTCCTTTGGGGAAGGCCTGCAGCGGCCCGGTTTTGGAGAGGTACTTCATGAGGTAGCCGATGGGAGCGCGGCCTATGACCGTCTGGGTCATACCGTGCGGCCACCAGCCACGCTTGTCGAACTTGGGCAGCTGGAGCCGTATGGGCAGCCAGATCGCGAGGTGATAGTGGATGGCTCCCCGCTTCTGCAGCTCCGCGACCCAGACGTACTTGAAGGTGATCACCTGACGCTGACACCACTTCCGCACGGCAGCCATGCAGTCGGAAAGGTGGCGGGGGAGCCAGTCGCCGATCCCGCGATACGTGAGGGTGACGAACCAGACCCGCTCTCGATGGCCTCTGGCGACGGTAAGTTCGTGCCACTTGGCGCATGCCCAGACGGTGCGTTTCAGGCGTCCGAGCCGACGCTTCTGCACCATCCCGACATCGAAGCTGATTTCTAGGGGTTGTGTCCCACTTGTTTTAGATGAGACAAGCCCGGCAGCCTGCGGCCGCCCGGGGCGCGCACCCGCGCATCCCCGGCCATCCGAGGCTGCCCATGCGGGGTCGAAATAGGGAGAAGGGGACGCCATGTCCCCGGAATGTAGAGGAGAACCGAAGTCCCCGCAAGGGGACTACAAGTCCCTTAGTGGCCTTCCAGCAACTTTCGCTCTGTGCGGTCGATGGATTTGTCCTCGCCGGAAACCGCTTTCCAGAAGTTGGAGAGTGTTTTGGCGATGGAGAGGGCGCGCGAGCGGTGCGACTGACTGCCCTCCTCGGGGAACTCCTCGCGGACAGTGATTCCGAGAATCTGCTCGTACTTTCGAATAGTCTTCTTGCTGTGAACAAGGACGAGCACCTTCCAGCCGACGTAGTGGCCGAGGGCGTACATGCCTAACGCGGCTTCCAGCTCGTCGGTCTGGCCATCGAAGCGGTCCACGGCGTCCTGGAGGACCTGCCCGAATCGCGCGAGCTTTGCCTCGTCAAGGTTCTCGATCGGTTGCTTGGGCTTTTTGGCCATAGCAGCAGGATAGCAGGCAGGGAACCGCACGTCCCCTGATCGAGTTGCCCACCGCTGCGGGCGTTCGTCGCAAGCGACGCCCTCCGCCGTGGACAACTCTAACTCTGCGGGGATTTGGACCCGTTGGTCCCGCCTTTAATCTCTTCAATAGTGGCGGAGGCTTGATCTTGATGAGATTGCGACCAGACAGGGAGGATGAATTCGCAGTTTGGAATCGCAGCTAGCGGCTGCACTCGCTCCAAGATTGACTCCAGACGACCACACATGAGGGCTAAGCAAGTACGGAAGTCCGTACCGGGCGAGGGGTCCCCGAAGTAGTCACGTCGAAGCTCCGCAAAAAAGGGGAGGGGGTGAAGAGGCAGCAAAAGTGACTTCAGCCGATCGGCATGCGACCCAGATTGCAGCGACACACCAACGACTTCATGAGCGAAGGAGTTTCTGATCTTGCGGACCAGGTGGAGTGACTTGGCGAACTGGGGACCGATCAGACCTAGACGATGGCTTGCGTTGATCTTCGCGCTGAAAGTCGAAAGCGGAGAATCGCCATCAAGTAGCTCGTCGGCAGACCCGCTAGTCGGTAGAAGGTATCGATCGATGATCTGACCGAGAAGCGCGTCAAGTTTTGCAGCGCCAAGGATCACCGCTGCTCTATCGCTCTCCGTCTTGAATTCCTTGACGAACTCCTCAAACGCTTCGAACCACGCGGGATAACTTGCCATTCTTTCTCCAGCTTCTACAACGCTGAGCACAGCCAAGGGCGTGCACGTACCTGCGGCGCAGCTTTATGTAGAAGACTGCAGACCTAAGTGCGCGGAATCTAACGGAAAACCCAGGAGATTGAAAATCCGCGTGTCGGTGGTTCGATTCCGCCCCAGGCCACCATCTAAGACGCCTCGGCAGCTCTAGGGCTTCCGGGGCGTTGTCACATCCGGCTGACACGCCGCCACAGGGGCCGCGCGCCCAGTCGTACCTAAGGCCGGCTTGCAAACGACGGGGTCGGCCCCTCTTCAAGCCGGCTTCTTGCCCGTTTTCCGGGGCTTTTTTTCGGGCCGAGAAGGGGCGGCCACCGCGCTGGCTGTATCTCGCTCATCTGCGGTCCATCCGCTGAGCTCGAAGCCGTCCAACTCGGCCTGTAGCTGCTCCATCGGCTGTGCCGCGTTCGTTGCCTGACGGTAGGCACGCCACATAAGCTTGTGAGCCTCTGGATGATCGCTGGCATGAATCATGTAGAACATGATCCTGCCTTCGTCGCCTCTACTGAGGATCGGCCAAGCCACCGCCGAGCCGTAGCCCAGCTCCTCTTTGAAGCGAGCGACGAATAGCTTTGCGTAGTCATGAGAGCTGCGGCAGCTTTGCAGCAACGCAGTGTCCGGCCCGCCCCACCACTCGCGCAGAACGGCCTCGTCCTTCAACGCGTGGATCGAGCGCGCCAGCCAGCCCACAGGCAAGAAATAGAACTGCTCAATCTTGGGCCCCGGCTTGTACTGAGCGATCTTGCGCACCGTAGCCCATTTGCACTCGAACGTACGCTGATCGAGAAGGCAGAAGGTGGCCTCCTTTTCGCGGATTGCACCAGGCACGAGGATCGAATCAACGAGCTGGTTGAAGTCGCCTTGGCGCACCTCGATCGCTCGCTTGTCGCCGGCTTGAGCGCGGTCTTCACGCAGCTGCTGAAGGTGCTGAACCTGAGCCCCGGCAAGATCACTCAGGATGAAGCGCCTGAGCCATCGCGGCTCAATCTCAAGCACGCGCTTAGCGGCCCAACTGTCGTCGTTGTAGAACTCGACCTGCGGACCAGCGAAGCCGTCGATGTACGTACCGTGCTTGGTGATCAGGATGAAGAATCGGACGTACAGCTGAATGAGCTTCGCCTTGTTTTCCGTCCAGACAGGATAGCCGTCACCGATACCCCCGCCTTTGAAGCTCACATCGATTTGAGCAACCCCGTCCTTCTCGGGCGGGGCGGGGAACATGTCTAGCTGCTCCTCGCCCCTTCCATCGCCGGGAACTGATCCCATGTTCTCCCCTTCAGTGTTCGGCCCGCTGCCGTCTTCCCCACGCTCACCACCGACACCTTTTCTTTCCCGCGGTAGAAGTGAACAACCTTCCTCGTGGCGCCGTGAGGTAGCTCCAAGCTAGCTGCCGGAGCCCAGTGGCCCCATTGCTTGAAATGAAAGGGCACGCACGCCGCCGCACATTGTTGCTGCAGCTGCTCTGGCCAGGTAGGGTCCATTGGTCGGGCACCGTGCCCAGACTCGCCGCCTGCGATAACCCAATCCACGCGGGCACGCCCCCCCACTGACTTCAGGTACTCAGATAGATCGAGTGCACCAAGCAAGGGCTCGCAAGACACGAATCGGACAGCGGGGCTCTTGAACTCCAGCAAATACGGAAGGCGCTTGCGCGCGTACTCCTGATCCTCAACCGTCGTCCCAAGCCAGACATGCGAGGGCAGCTCATAGCCTTTCGGGAGAAGCTTCTTCACCAGGTGAATCCGCTTCGTGAGAAGAAGCCAATCGAGCATCGGAGTGGCCTCGATCAGGTCCAGCAGACGCCTGCGCGGCGCGACTAGGTCAGGACGGTTCTCGAACACGTCGGCCATCGACGCGCAGAAAACCCGCCGCCTCGCTCCCTCTGCCTCAGCTTCCCGATTCCACTTCAAAGGCTCGCGCCAATGATGATCCGAAAAGAAGCGTCGCTCAGACTCTGGCCCCCATACGGCAGAGCCAACGCGCTTGGCCCAAGACTCTGCGTAGCAGTGGTCGCATGCACCAGACACCTTCACACAGCCCCACCAAGGGTTGAAAGTGTGGTGTGTCCATTCGATGCTTGAATCCTTCCCCATACTGTCACATTCTACTGGATAAACATCCAGTTAGCCGCGTCCGTTATTAACTCCGCATCAGTTCTTTAACTCATCTTAGCGTGCCAGAATCGCCAATCTTGACCGCAAGAAGCACATAGGGAAGCAGTATGGCAGCTCAACAAAAGCGGCGCGTCGTGGTGTTGCACAGCGGCGGGCTTGACTCTACTGTGTGCCTGCGCTTGGCGGTGCAGCGTGGTCACGAGGTGCTGAGCCTCGGGGTTAACTACAACCAGACGCACCTAGTTGAACTCCACTACGCCGCTAAGGAGTGCGCAGCTCTCGGCGTGCCGCGTAAGGTCGTGAACGTGGTCTGGGAAAAGCCAGATCGGCACGTCCCGACCAATCGTTCGCTGAAGGAGATCAAAACCGGTGTATCCACCGCTTTCCTGCCAGGCCGGAACGGTGTGTTTTTGATGCTCGCAGCAGCTGAAGCGGCCGGTCAGGGTGCTCATGAGGTTTGGACCGGCCTCAACTCTGTGGATTTTTCGGGGTACCCGGATGCGCGGGCTGAATTTGTCGAAAGCTTTCAGCGCATGCTCGCGTTCGCGATACCCAAAGGTCCGCGAATCGTCGCGCCGCTTCAGCAGAAATCTAAGCCTCAAATCGCCCGCATGGCTAAGAAGCTTGGATTGAGCCAGTTCGATACTTGGAGCTGCTATCGGCCGGTAATCGCCTCTGCGGGGCTAGTCCCCTGCGAAGCGTGTGACGCCTGCAAGCTACACCAATACGCTTGGAGCGGCATCAAGGGAAATGCTGCCGCAGCCCCATGACTAGACCATCCATCTGCTTGGTCGCGTGCACGAGTCGAAAGGCCCTCTACCCTCAAAAGGCCGAGTTTATCTATCGCTCGCCGCTGTTCTTGGCGGCACGCTCCTATGCGGAGACAAGATGTAGCCAGTGGTACATCCTTTCTGCGAAGCATGGTCTACTTTCTCCACACGACGTGATTGAGCCGTATGACACATCTCTCCACCAAATGAGCGATGCTGGAAGAGAGGGTTGGAGCCGAAACGTTCTGGAGCAGCTCAGAGGAAGGATGCCGCCCGACGCTGACGTTGTCTTCCTGGCGGGAGGCGCATACAGGTCATTTCTAGAACTGACATTGCGTGAACAAGGTCATCGAACCGCCGCGCCAATGTCCTCGCTCGGCATCGGCAGTCAGGTTGCGTGGCTGCAGAAAGTTGCCAATAGCAGCGTCAGGATAGCTCACATCGACCGACTTTACGAGCTGCTTCAACGCGTTCGTAACGTTGCTGGAGGTCCTGGAGCGCTGAACGCTCATTCCGCAAGGTCTGTGCGTGCCCAACGGGGAATCTATTTCTTCTTCGAGGCAGGCGAGCGGAGGATGACGTCCCCCTTTGAGGATAGGGTGACGCGTATTGGCACCCACTCAGTGAGTCTCGGCTCGAAGGCTACGCTTTGGAACCGTCTGCGCACACACAGGGGCGGTGCCAATGGCCTAGGGAACCATCGCGGCTCAATTTTTCGCCTACACGTAGGAGAGGCACTGCTTAATCGTAGTAGTCTTGTCGAGTGTTTCTCCACATGGGGGCGTGGGCAAACCGCGACTGAGGAAGTGCGTCGCGGCGAGGAAGAGATTGAGTTGGAAGTCTCTGAGACGATCGGCAAGATGGATGTGCTGTGGCTGGAGGTCGGCGACGCGGCGTCGCCAGACAGTGATCGGACTTATCTAGAACGAAACCTGATTGCACTTTTAGCTGGGCGTGATGGCCCGCTGGATCTGCCTAGCGACACCTGGCTCGGATGCTGGAGCGGCCGCGATGCGATCCGGTCCTCGGGACTTTGGAACATCAATCACATCTACGATGAGTTTGACCCTCGGGCGCTCGACGTACTCGAAGCGTATGTCGAGATGGCTGAAGGCAAGGGGTTGCGTACATCGAGCTCAATTGCACCAACAGGTTGGCGTCAAGCGCTTCCGAAGCGCCATAACGGGCCGCAGATTGCATTGTTATAGGGGGCGAGCAGTGCCAACGGAAGCAGACTTGGCGAATTTCTTGCGCGCAAATTCGCGCGCTGTCGCCCACTTAAGGTCACAAGTCCGGAAGAAGCGATTTGGACTCGTGCTCGGCGCAGGCATTAGCGCTGACTTCAATGTGCCAGGATGGAGCGATCTTGTTGCTGCAATCGCTGCGGACACTTCTGTCGACGGGACTGCGCTACTGAGCGGCGAGGCAAAGAACCGTTCATGGCCATACAAGACTGAGCTTCTTTTCCAACGCTTCAGGCGTCGAAAATTGGGGGCGGACGCAGATTCTTCTGACATCGTTCAGGAAAATTCAATCGCTGCTGATTGGCTCGTTCTCTGCCAACGATGCATTTACGACGGCGCCAAGCAAGAAATTGAGCTTGCGCTACGGGAGCACCCTTACCTTGATGCAATGCTGCCCTTGATTAGGGCGAGTTTGCTCACCGTCACCTATAACTTCGACGACTTCCTTGAGCGAGCCCTTGCGCTGCGAAAGAGAGAGCAGGACAAGAGTAGTCGTGGATTCGAAGCTGTCACTGATCCCTGGCCGCAATTCCGCCGAACTGATAGCGTCATCTACCATGTTCACGGCTACGTGCCAAAAGGTCTGATGGAAGGCACGGTGGACAGATTTGTGTTTTCCGAAGCGTCCTATTCCAAGCAGTACGTTGGCGCTCGCGGTCACGATAGTGCATTCATGACGGCGCATTTCGCGCGGAACACTTGTTTGCTCGTTGGTTGTTCGCTGGAGGATGAGCTTAGGAACGTTCTGATGCGCGGTGCACAGATCAATCCTGGGAACTATCACTATTACATCCACTTTATTCCGGACGGCAGAACGATCTCTGCGGAGGAGCGGGAACACATTGAAGAGACTAACTTCAAGGTATACAATCTGCTTACCATTTTCGCGAGTTCTGCCCAGATCGCGTGCTTGTTTCGCTTAATTGACCCTGAGGCAGTGTCTGAGCCCGACTTGCGCGACCTTGCGGCAGAGACAAGTACTCCTCAGCAGTTCACCTACTACATGACGGGGGCAATTGGTGTTGGTAAGAGCACGACTGCCAATCTGCTGCGAAGCCTGACAGTCTTGGACGAATGGCTTGAGCGTCGATTAGATATCCTCGGAAAGCCGTGGGATGAACTAACGCCAGGGGAGAAGTCGATCGCGGATGGTTGGATTGCTGATCAGTTCAAGAAGAAGAACGACGCGCTTCGCCATCAAGACTCGATGTCGATCCGAGTTGTTGATAGACCACCTTTGGATCCTTTGGCATTCACGCCGCCAGCAGAACGCGAGGCGAAGGCTGCCGCACTCTTACAGACGATCTGCCATGGTTCTGCGTACCCAGTTCAGGAGGGCGTTGTGATCCTGCTCTTGGGTATTCCTGAGGAGCTATCGGCCAGGGTTCGAGCAACTGGTCGTGCCGACTACACTCCCGAGAAGCTCGAAAAGATGCAGCAAACCATGAAGGATCTGTACCAGGCAACACCCGGCGTCGTCACTATCGATACGCGCTATCTCACTATTCCAGAGGTGACGAAGAGAGTTGCTCAAGTCATTCACAGGGAGGAGTACAAGCCCGTGAACTTGATGGGTGTGTTGTCAGCCCACGCGTCACCTGCAGCGTGAAGCACATGCTGGACCGGCCGCTAATCTATTTTGCCGCGCCGCTCTTTTCTGAGGCGGAACTCGCCTTCAATGTTAAGGTGGCCGCTGCGCTTGAGCGCCACGCGCAGGTCTATCTTCCTCAGCGCGACGGCGGAAAGTTGGTCGACTTGGTCGCTCTTGGAGTGCCGCTTGACCCCGCTTACAAAACTATTTTCGATCGAGATATCGAGGCGCTGCGGGAGTCAGACGTTCTGTTCCTCCTCATGGACGGGCGATCAATCGATGAGGGAGCCGCATTCGAACTAGGCTTTGCGGCCGCTCTCGGGAAGGCATGTGTCGGATTGCAGACTGACCCAAGAAGGCTTCTGCCGCTTGGCAACAATCCCATGATTCAGGTGCCGCTCACTCGAATCTTCCGCACGGTCGATGAAGCGTCCGAATGGACGCGACAGTTTTCGTCCCGCTTTGTTGGCGCAGTACCTTGATGGGAACTCAAGGGTTCAGAGGCACGTTCGGTATCTTACGAATTCGCTGGCCTACTACGCCTCTAGATCGTTAGGAGGTCGCGTTCTGAAGCAAACCGGCGCATGGCGACCTGTCGCGTTCGACATATATGCGGATTGTGTCGAGCCGGCAGGGCCCGCATCACTTCTGCAGGGCTGACTTGAGAGGCTTCACGCCGTAGTAGCCGCACACTGTGAGCTGGATCGTTCGCAGAAGCGGGTACAGCTCTGGGACGGCGTTCTTGCCCATGATGCCGCACCCTCTGACCTTCTCCGCAATTTGCGCCATTAGCTCGTCGATTGAAAGGATCTTGGCGCCACAAAGTTCATCCCTGCCCTTGGGGTGAGACACCAGCACGGCGATGCGCTCGACCTTTGTCTTCGGGCTCAGCCAGGGGAAGACTGTGTCGAACATGTACTTCTCGCCGGACTCGAACTTCTTCTTGAACCGACTTTCCCTGGTACTCCACGAATTTGCATCGATGGATGGCTCGATGTGCACCAAGTGTTTGGTCTTCGGGTGGAACGCGATGACGTCCAACTCCATTTCCCATCCACCGTGCTTCAGCCGACCAACCTTCAAGTTCCGCTTCACAAGGTAGCCGGACCAGTCGTAGTACTCGGCGATGAGGTCTTCGAGATGGGACATGGCGGCATATTAATGCTGAGTTAGCATGCGGAATCTAGGGGCCGAAATGCTGCTGCTGAATCTCGATCCGAAGACAACACGGGCCACGCTCCATACCGCGGATTGCCGGACCATTCCCGACCCTCTCGGCACGGCGCACAAACTAATTGACCGCATGGGCCGTGACGGTGGCTGGTTTGTGGTGAGTTCCCAGCAGCAGGCGATTGACCTAGCGGCAACTCATGTCCCTCGAGCGACGGTGCTTCGCTGTGCCCGCTGCTGAAAGGAACCGATGTGATCGCAGAAGTTGGTTTCAAGGGTCTGTGGGTCGTCGCCAAGTACCTTCCCGCCTTCTTGCTTCGCCGCTACTTCACTGCCGACCGGCTTGCCGGCTTAGTGTATGTAGACGTTATGCCGCGCAATGACTCGGTCACGTTGAACCTGGCTGCACCTGCCACCGCTGCCGTCAACCTTCAAGTTATCAACCTTGCGCCCGTAGCCATTCAGTTGGAGCAGGCCGAATTCCGACTCACAGCTGGGAACGTCTCTACGAAGTTCACCGTGGTACGGAAGCAGCGTTTTGGGGTGGGAGAAATCGCTTATATCCACTGCGATCAGAACCTTCAAGACAGCCAGGCTCGCGCAATCGCACAGCAAATGAGTGACCTCCGCATCACCTTAGACGGCCATATTGAGTTTTCGTCCGCCATCCGAGCGTTCCCACGAGAGATACGCTATCTAGAAGGTATCCGGGCACGATTCTTCAACGAGAACTTCTGGAAGCAAGATCCCGCCCCAGGATAGTTGGAGACCGTACGAACCTGCCCCGTTGCGTGTGTATGCGCCCCCATGCTGTCGTTCGTTTGCGAGGGCCGATGGTGAGCCAAGCCTTGCAGGTGGCCAGTGGCGCGTGACAACCCTAGAGGGCCAATCGGATCACTGCGAGAGGTTCCAGCACCTCGAGAAGGCTCGGGAGAGCATTGAACGCATCGGGAAGATGATCGACAAGGCATCCCCAGAGATGAAGAAAATCATTGAGGAGGCAGAGGCGAACTCGGAAGAAGCGAAGCAACAACGGGCGGCAGACAAGGACCTGCAGGATCAAGTGCGTAGCCTGGACACGAAGTGAGTCTGAGTGCTCGACCAAGTGGTTTTTATGAACCCGTTTGCATCATGGGCAGCTAGTACTTCCTAGCCCACTCATCTACCAAGCGCGCGCCTGCTGTCCATGTGACGGGGGCGCGTTTCCACTTTCTGAAAGGAGAAACAACTGATCTGGATCATCCCCGCGGCCGTTGCTGCACTCTCGTTCTTCAAGCTTGGAAGCCTCTACGTCTGGGTGTACGTCATGTCCCTCGTCATAAAGGCTTTGGTCACCGCCTGCCTCTTGCTCCTAACAGGTGCCGCAGGAGTCCTATGCCTGCGATTGCGATGGCATAGACGCAAGTAAGAGTCATCCGCGCTCCAACCCCTGACGCCCTCGGTTCACGCCCTGGGCGTCTTTTCATTTGTGGAAAGGAATCAGCATGAAGGAGTTCCCGTGATCGTCCTCTTGGCAACTGAGGACGCTGCGAAGGTGCAGCACCCAGAGCTGCGCTCAGCTGCCTTAAGTCGCCTGCAGTTCCTGGGCTCAGAGGACATGCTCGGCGGAGACACGCCAAGTGCCGTGATCGTGATGGAGCCGGGCGCCGACCTGATCGGTCTCAGCGGTTGGATCGGCTTCGATGTCCTGTCAGCCCGCTACACAACATGCCGCTTTGACGAGAGCGGCTACGCCCGCACGTTCGAAGTGCTGGAAGAGCACTCAGCGTTCTTCGAGATGGTGTTCGTCCTCAGCGACTACGGAGATGGTGCCGTCGTCTTGGTGCCAAAGCAGCGGAGCATCGATGCCGACTTGCTCGCCATGTGCGCCATGCATGCGGTTCCTGCACCTCAGGAGTCGCCGTGACTCATCCCATTCGCCTACCAGCGGCCACCTTCGGGTGGCTTTTTCATTCTGGAGCCCGCCACCTCCATTCGTGAAGGCACTCCAGTGTCTTCCCTTATGCAGGGCACCCAGCCCGCGTTCTCGCAACGGAACCGGCCTGGCTGGGCACTTACGGTGTCACTGGTTCTGCCGCGGGAGACCTGGCTGGGACCTGGCCCTGGCTCTGTCATCCCTGGGCGGAATCGCCCGCCTAACGCCTCCTTCGCCCTCACCAGAAAAGTGAGGAAAGCGGTGTATCTGTAATGAAGGAATTCGCCTTCGCTCACCAACCAATCTCAAGGAGAACCACATGGAACATCGCATTCTCAAGGTCGCCACGTGCCTGTCCCTGTCGGGGCGGTCAATGCTGACCTATCACCTGGGCGCAAGTGCTGCAGGAGACGTCTGCTTCCGCATCTGGGACACAGACGGCAAGGGCATCTATAGCAAGGAGTGGGTGTGTGCCGGGGACATCCAAAAGGTGCTCGCACAGCACCAGTCCATTGCTGCTCCGCTGCTGCTGCCGCTCTTCAAGGTCGGCCGCTCGGTGAACAGTGCGGGCTTCCTCCTCGCTGCCCTGAAGAACGAGGGGCTCGTCACGAACCATCCGGAGGAGCCTCACCGCTACGTCCGTGTGGAGTCTCTGGCCTTCGTGGAGGAGGTCACTCGCCTGATGAAGGCCGGGGTCAGCCTCGATTCTGAGCAGGTGCCGGCGATGAAGAAGCGCCGCAGGGGTGGCCGTGTTCCTGCCTGGTCTGCCGAAACCGTCGGCGGCGAAGGCTAGGAGCTCGATGCTGTTCCAGATAGCTGCACTCGCCGCGGTCGTCTTGATCGTCGTTGCTCTTTCGCCGCTGCACGCCATAGCGCTCCTGTGCGTCTGTGTGCTGCTTGCTCTTCACCCCGTCCTAGCTGTCGCGGCGATCGGCCTCGCTGCAGGCGCCTTCCTGCTTGTCAATCAACTCTCTACTAGGAGACCTCGAAATGGCCTACGAAGACTACCTCGCCGACGCAATTGATCGGATTCTCGCGCTCGATCTGCCCGAAGAAGCCTACTCGCAAGCTCTGGCTGATGAAGCCGAACTGCTTTCCTGCGCAGGTAAGGGCGACTGACTTCCCGAACACGCGACCCCTCTCCCTTTTCCCCCCCTTTCCCCTTACCTGACCGCCGTATCCGCTTTCCTGTGGAGGCACAGCCATGGCCGGCGAAGGGGGGAGCCACCTAAGGAGTCAACAAATGACATCACCGATCTATCGCGAGCAATTGAGCGAAGCGCAGCGCGGACCTCACACCGCCAAGCTGTTTGGCATCCGCTTCCCGCTCCAGGTGGAGCCGTATGCCTTCGACAGTGCCGGCGCCCTCTCCGACCAGTACGACGGCGGCTTCTGGGAGTTCTACGTCCTCTGCAACGGAGGCTTCTACATGGCGCCGACCAGCCGAGAGACCTTCCAAGTCGTGTGTGCCAACGGTTTCGAGGGGGAACTGTCCGCGGACGCCTTCGGGATCACTGCCTGCCTCTACGCCTACAGCCTGCTGTCTTTCGCGGCAGACGGGAAGCTGGCGGAGGAGTGCAAACGGCAGTACCACTGGCTGCGGGAGTACGCCGGCCAGCACCCGGAGGCAGTGGTGATCTGGAGAGCCACGGATTGAGGTGAAGCGGCACGACCAAATTTGTCGTTCAGCGGCAACGAACGGTCGTGCTTTTTCAACTTAGTCCGTAGTTGTTTCGAGGGGGCAACCTGCATGATCGCCGCCTCAAACCTTCCTGGCGACAGGAAATCGCGGGTGATCTCACTCGCTTGGTGCCGTTCCTTAAAAACCCGAACACACGTCCTCTGTGCCTTAGCAATCGGCGTGGAGTGGGACGTAGAGATTCAAGGGAGTCAGGTGACTTCCGCCTTTAGGCCCCGCATGTGAGGGCTCACAGAACCTCAAAGAGTTCATGGAAAACTTTTCAGAAACATTTGGCGCCCCGGTCTTGGCCGAGGGTGACCTTTCAGAAAACCGGGGGAACGGGGAAACCGGCCCCGCATCTGCCCCCTCCGATGTCACCAACACCGCATTCCTCACAGCCATCTACGACGAACTACCAGAGTGCGTAAGTGCGGCGGTCTGCTCAAAGCAAGGTGATCCGACTGCGGGAGGGTGGACAGCAATGCCGGCAGCTTCGGCGCACAGTAGATGCGGGCCAGCTACAAATAATTATTTGAACTGCTCCAGCTTTCGAATCACCGACGACGGAGTTCGGGCACGCAAGGAGCATTTCTACGCGTGCCATTTCTTGCTCCTCGATGATCTCGGGACCAAGGTGCCGCTGGAACTCCTGCGCGCTCTTCCGCTGTCCTGGCGCTTAGAGACCAGCCCTGGCAACTACCAAGGTGGCATCCTGTTCCGTGAACCGATCACTGATGCGGCGACCGCCAAGCAGCTCCTGGACGCACTGATTGCTGCAGGATTGTGTGACGCTGGCGCATCTGGACCCACGGCGCGATGGGCGCGATTGCCGATTGGCATCAACGGGAAGCTCAAGTACCGGGCAGACGATGGCACACCATTTCGTTGCAAGCTCGTTGAGTGGCATCCGTCACTAAGGTACACACCAACGGAGATCGCCGAGCGGCTGCACCTGAACTTGGACAAGCCCGCTCAGACCCCGAAGGGGAGAGTGCCGCAACGACCAAGGACGGAGAACCCCTACTTCGTGGAGGCCGCAGACGAAAACCCAGTGATCACGGCTTTGAGGACGCATGGCCTGTACAAGCGCTTGATCGCGCCTGGAAAGCACGAGGTCACGTGCCCTTGGGTCCACGAACATACCGATGCACTGGACACCGGCGCGGCTTACTTCGAACCGAATAGTGAGTTCCCAGTCGGCGGCTACTGCTGCCAGCACTCGCATCGGGACCAGTACCGCATACCGCAACTGCTTCAGCATCTGGACGTAGGGTTTGTTGATGCCCGGAACCGGCCGACGATCACGGTGGCGCCTGGTGCCATGCACTCCGCTGTTGATGCCGCTGAGAGAGTGCTGGCGGGCGGCGGGAGGTACTTCCAGGCAGGCGGGATGATCGCAACCGTTGGCAAGGATCCTGTTACTGGTGACCCGAGAATCATCCCGGCCAACGTTTCCTCGCTCACGCTTGATCTGTCGCGCTCTGCCGAATGGGTTTCGGAAGGCAAGGATGGGGCGAAGTCGATTGACCCGTCCCCCAAGCACGTCAAGGCACTCCATGAGTCCCAAGACTTTCGACACCTACCAAAGCTCACAGGCTTCGCGCGGCAGCCTTATTTCAGGGACTCGGACGGGACTCTCGTCAGTTCCGCGGGCTATGACGCTGAGTCCGAAAGAATCGGTGTGTTTGAGGCTTCGAAGTACCGGCTACCAATGCCTACCCGTGAGGAAGCTGAGAAGGGTCTGGCGGAACTGAAGAGCTTACTGTCCGAATTTCACTTCGCATCCGAACAGGATCGGGCGGCTACCCTTTCGGCGCTGCTCACCGCAGCTGTCCGGCCGAGTCTGCCAGTAGCCCCGGCGTTCCACGTGCAAGCCTCGACGCCTGGCAGCGGGAAGACGTATCTGTGTGAGTTGATCGGACTGTTTGCGGGACCTGCGCCCAACGTCAAGGTCACCTACCCGGCGAGCGCGGAGGAGGCGACCAAGATGATGTTGGCCGTGCTGATGTCCGCCCCGGGCGTAGTCGAGTTTGACGATATGGACAGTGACTGGAAGCCGTTCAGCCCGATCAAAAGAGCGCTTACCGCGTCCACAACGTCGGACCGGATGCTGGGAGTCAGTAAGACCATCACCGTCAGTACACGGACGCTCTTTCTTGGCTCGGGGAACAACGTGGGTCCAACGCGTGACCTGCTGCGGCGTGTGCTGACGATCCGACTCGAGCCTCAGGTCCAGTCTCCTGCGACCTTGAAGTACGCGTCGTCCCCGGTAGCTCGGGTTCGGGCTGAACGCGAGCGCTTTGTCGTCGCGGCACTTACGATCATTCGGGCGTGGCAGGCCGCGGGGTCACCTCGGAGTTCTGACGCGATTGCGAGCTATGGGGGTGAGTGGTCTGACTACTGCAGGCACCCGCTGATTTGGCTGGGGATCCGAGACCCGGTGGCGACGATCGTCACGCAGCTTTCCGCAGATCCTGAGGAGGAAGCGTTGGGCCGCGCGATGACGCAATGGCACCGACAGTTTGGAACGAAGCCCGTGACTGTCCGCGAGGTAAAGGCACAGGCTGTCTTGAACGACGAGTTGCAAGATGCCTTGACGGAGCTCCCCGTGACGGACTTCAAAGGTGGCATCAACTCCAACAAGCTCGGCTGGTACCTGAGAGGCAAGATCGGCCGCATAGTCAACAGTCGCAAATTCGAGCGGGTGGAAGCGTCAGAGCGCACCGCGTGGGCGCTGCGCCCCGCAGGCCCGGTTTCTCCAGTTTGCCCACCTTTGGCGGCGTCAGAGCAAGCCGCATCCCAGACCTCGCACGACGAGATTGATCACGCGACGTTCTAGTCGCACTCCGTAACCACACTGCCGGCGTCCTGATGCACCTCGCATCGGGCGCTGGCGATCGTCCGTTTTTTCTTGGAAGGAGAACCTATGGCCGTCGTGAAAGACCTAGACCAAGCGTTCGTTGACCACAAACTGATTTGCCCGCCCGGCGCATCCAAGTTCGAGTTCGTAGCCCCAGGGGGCACGGGGCTCTACATCCTGGTGCATGCCTCGAAGCCGGGGCAGGGCACCTACTTTCTGCGCTACAGGGATCCCGCCACGGGCAAGACCCGTCACGCGCTGCTGGGGAAGACCGCCGATATGTCGCTGGATGCCGCTGGGGCCGCTACGGCAGCTTTTCGGGCGACCTTGGGGCAGTCCCCCGCCCAGCCCGCGGCGGTGTCACCTGCGCCGCCAAATGCAGCCGCCACTTCATCACCGGCCTCCGCAGGCCGCGATGGCGAAATGACGCTCGACGCGTTCATGACCGACCTGTACTTCCCGCACGTGAAGGTGCACAAGCGCTCGTGGAAGCGGGATGACCAGCTGTACCGACTGCGCATCAAGGCGAAGTTCGGGGATCGGGCCATGTCCAGCATCGCTCGCCGCGAGGTTAATCAGTTCAAGATCGCGCTCCTAGGATCTGGGCTGAGCAAAGCCTCTGTCAACCACCACATCCAGCTGCTGCGGCATGTCTTCAACCTAAGCGTTTCGTGGGAGATCCTGGATCGGAACGTGCTCACCGGCATCGAGCTGCTGCACCTGGACAACCAGGTCGAAAACTACCTGGACGACGAGGCGGTTGATCGCTTTATGGAAGTGGCGAAGACGGACGAGAACAGAAACGTCTGCATGATCCTGATCTTCCTCCTGAGTACGGGCGCTCGCCTGGGTGAAGCTCTGTCGGCTCAGTGGGCACAGGTGGATCGCGAGAAGAGGGTCTGGAAGATCCCGGCGACGAACTCGAAGTCCAAGAAGCTGAAGTACCTGCCGATCAACGATGGTGCGCTGTGGGTGCTCGATCAATTGGGGTCGGAGGGAAAGTCACCGTACGTCTTTCCTTCGCCTGCAACTGGCAAGCCGTACACGACCATCACTCGGGCGTGGTATCGGATCCGGCAGAAGGCTGGAATCGCAGACAACGTGCGAATCCACGATCTTCGTCACAGCTTTGCGAGCCGACTTCTGTCACGCGGGAGGAGTCTGTACGAGGCCCAGCGGCTGCTTGGCCATGCGGATCCCCGAACCACGATGCGTTGTGCGCACATGGACATGAGGGTCATGCACGAAGCCTCGAACTCGGCGGCATTGGCCGTCCCTGACGCTTAGCCGGCCGCCTTGCCTGCATGAGTTCACTGGATGAGAATCCGGGACGAGCTCAGCAGGGAAGGTGGGGAACGGCTATGGCATACGCAGAAGAGGTTTTGTCGTTCGAGGATGCAATTAAAGCACTTGGTCAGAAAACGAAGCATGTGCTGCTTGGGAACGGATTCAGCATTGCGTGTGATCCCATCTTTAGCTATTCAAGTCTTTACGACGCGGCTGTTTCAATGGGGCTCAGTGATCGAGCTCAGTCCGTCTTCCAGCGTCTGGGAACGTCAAATTTCGAAGCAGTCTTGAGGCTTCTAGAAGACGCAGACTGGGTCGCCCGCACGTATGGGCTTCTCGCGGGAGAGGGCTCCGAGCTTCTTACCGACGCCGAAGTCATTAAGCGGACTCTAGTAGAGGCGGTTGCGAAGTCGCATCTTGAGCACACCGGTAAGGTGTCGGATGAGAAGAAGGCGGCTGCCTTAGCCTTTTTAAGGCCGTTCAAGAACGTCTTCACAACCAACTACGACCTCCTAGCATACTGGGTGAACCTCGCCGCGCCTGGGGGGCCGCCCTGGGGAGACGGGTTCCGGGAAGACAAGAATGAGCCGGACGCCGAGTACGTCGTGTTCAGTGAAAGGTTGGGGTCTCAGCCCGGTCTTTTCTACCTGCACGGTGGCCTTCATTTATTTGTCGAAGCCGGAGAGTTGAAGAAGCACTGCTGGTGTCGGACCGGCAAACCGCTTACCCAGTCCATACGCGACGGGCTAGACCAAGACCGCTACCCCGTGTTCGTTGCGGAAGGCACGGCAGCGCAGAAGCTGGAGCACATTCAACGAAGTGGCTACCTCTGGTACTGCCTAGACAAGTTCTCGCGGGTGGAAAGCCCCTTGGTCGTTTTCGGTCATACGCTGGGTGAGTCTGATGGGCACATTGCAGATGCGATTGCGCGAAACATGAAGCTTCCGGTGATCGCGGTGGGGTTGTTCGGGGACCCGAAATCAACGACCAATCAGAACACTTACGCCAGTGCCATGCAGTTGAAGGGCGTTCGGGAGGAGCTACTTGGAAAGGGGCAAAAAGGGGTTGAGCTTTCCGTCCTCTTCTTCGACAGCGAAACCGCAAAGGTTTGGGGGCCGGGGGCGTAGCGATGGGACGAAACGAAGAAGGAATCACCGAAATCTTTCGTGAAACCTTGCGGTCGGCCGGAACCGCGAGGTTCTTCCCTCTTGGTGGCCAGGATCGCCACACGCTTTCCGATGACTTGATTGCTCGTAGCGGGTACTTCTGCTTGGTCGAGATGAAATTCAGCGGGGCGCAGATTCGAGATGAGGGCAAGAAGTTGGACAGGGTCCGGCGTCTATGTGCTGCCTTGGCCTCTGATTCCGCGTTTCGTGCGCTTCACGATTCCTGCCACTTCATCGCAGCACGGAGTGGCCCAAAGCTCTCTGTAATGCCGTATCGCAGTCGCGTCTGTGTGCCAGGAATTCTGGGGGCACCGTGCGAGATGTCTGCGAATGGCGTCAACTACACAGGTGAAGCGTTTGCCGCCGGTTTTTTCGGGACTCCTCCCAGCACTTGCTCACCGACCGAGGATTTCAAGAGCTATCTTGATCGGTTGCTGCAAGTGGTAACTGAAGGGGAGGTCCGAAACCTCGAATTGATCGTTCGAGGTCGGGCAAACGGCGGTGAGTTCGCTATTGCGGAAGTCACAGATCTGCATGAGCTCCAACGACTGCTCTGAAGGACCCTCAGCAACTGGTCAGCACGCCTAAGCAAGTTCGGCTAAGGTTCGGCACGAGTTCGGTTCGGTTCGGCAGCGGCAGAAAAGCCTTAGGTTTCATTGCCTTAGCGGACCGGCTATGGGACTAGTTTGGATTGAAAATCCGCGTGTCGGTGGTTCGATTCCGCCCCAGGCCACCAGAATCGCAAAGCCCCTGATCTGCAATGGATCAGGGGCTTTTTGCATGTGGCCGGCGCTGGGCTCAGCCTGGGTCGGGGCCGCGTCGGTGTGAGAGGTGCGGCCAAAGCAGGTTGAGCCCCAACCCAGCCAAGACCAGTCCGGCTGCGACCAGCTTCCACAACGGCAGGGTTTCGCCAAGCCACCATGCGGAGGCGGTGATGCCGAAGACCGGGACGAGAAGCGCCATCGGCGTGATCGTGGCCGCCTGGTAGCGGGCCAGCAGCCAACTCCAGGCGGCGTATCCAAAAAGCGTGTTGGCCCACGACTGCCACAGGACAGCCGCCCAGGTGGCGGGAGATGCCTGCACGACGCCCTGCACGATCCTGGGCCAGCCCTCGACGGCGAGCGACAGCGACAACAGCACGGGAATCGAGAACGCGCTCGACCACACCACGTACGACAGCATGTTGATGCTGCCTGCGCGTTTGGTCAGGAGGTTGCCGGCGGCCCAAGACATGGCGGCGCCGAGGACGAGGAACAGCCCGGACCAAGTGGTGCTGGCGTCGGTGTTCCAGCCGACGAGGATGAGGCCGCAGGCCGCCAGCAGGACGGCAAGCACCTGGTAGGCCTTGACCCGCTCATGGGACAGCCACATCGCCAACCCGATGGTGAAGAAGACCTGTGTCTGCACGACCAGGGACGCCAAACCCGGCGAGATCCGCCCGTCCATGGCGATGTAGAGCAGCCCGAACTGGCCGGCCCCGATGAGCAGTCCGTAGGAAGCCAGGTTCCCCAGGGCGACCCGCGGCCGGGGCAGGAAGAACGCGGCAGGGACGAGTGCGAAAAAGAAGCGCAAGGCCGCGAACGTCAGCGGTGGCAGCTCGTGAAGGGCCACCTTGATCACGACAAAGTTCGTCCCCCAGACCGCGACGACCGCGAGCGCGAGGAGGGCATGGGTGGCAGACAGTCTGGACATGCCCGTCGAGCATACGGCGGCGCGAGGCGCGGCCGCCCGCCCTTCCACCCTGTCGGCCAAGGCTGACAGCAGCGGAAGCTTCGCACTGAGTGCCCGGCCGCAGCGCAAGCGCCAGCATGGGTGCATTGCACAGCAGGAGGCGCCGAATGCCCAGTGACACCACACCCGATCCGCGCGACATGCAACGCATGCCAGAGGAGCAGCAGATCCCGCAGCCGCTTGCCGGCCGGCAGTCGGAGACGGTGTCCCAGGCGGACATTCGCAACCGGCCGGCCCTTCCCGACCGGCCGGTGACCATGCCGGCCGATGTGGAGGACGAGGACGCCGATCCGGTGGTGGAGAGCGGCCCTCTGGGTGAGAGCGACAGCGAGCTCAATCGCGGGTGAGCAGCATGCGACGCCTGCACGATGTTCCCGCCCCCGAGTCCGTGCCGCCGCTGGACGCTCCGACCCAGCCACCGGACGGCGGCAAGCCGAAGATGCCGCCCTCGGAAGGTGGACGGCAAAAACCGCCGGTGGAACTGCCAGGCCAGCCCGGCGCCCCCGAGCGTGTTTGAACGGGCTTGAGCAGGCTTGAGCTGGCGGGTCTCAGTCCCGCGTGACGCGGAGCACTTCCTCGAGCGAGGTGATGCCCTCGCGCACCAGGCGTTGGCCGTCGTCCCGCATCAGCGTCATGCCTGCCGCCAGGGCGGCGTCACGGATCTGGGCCTCGGAGCCGCGGTTGTGGATGAGCGTGCGGATGTTCTCGTCCGCCAGCATGAGCTCGAACACGCCGGTGCGCCCCTGGTAGCCGGTCTGTCCGCAGGCCGAGCACCCCGGTCCGCCGCATTGCCCGCACAACTTGCGAACCAGGCGTTGCGCCAGCACCCCGAGCAAGGAGGACGACAGGAGGAAAGGCTCCACACCCATGTCGGTCAGGCGGGTGACGGCGCTGGCGGCATCGTTGGTGTGCAGGGTGGCGAGCACCAGGTGGCCCGTGAGCGACGCCTGGATCGCAATCTGGGCGGTCTCGTAGTCGCGGATCTCGCCGATCATGATGACGTCCGGGTCCTGCCGCAGGATGGCCCGCAACGCCTTGGCGAAATCCAGGTCGATCTTCCCGTTCACCTGGGTCTGCCCGATTCCCGGGAGTTCGTACTCGATCGGATCTTCCACGGTCATGATGTTGCTGCTGCCCGCATCGAGGCGGGAGAGCGCCGCATAGAGCGTGGTGGTCTTGCCCGAGCCGGTGGGCCCGGTGACGAGGATGATGCCGTGGGGTTGACCGATCAGGCCCAGGAAACGCTCGAGCGTCTTGCCGGTCATGCCAACGGCTTCCAGGCTGATCTTGCTGTCGCTCTTGTCCAGGAGACGCAGCACGGCGCGCTCACCGTGCGCGCTGGGGAGGGTCGAGACCCGCACGTCGACCGCCCGGGTTCCGATGCGAAGCGAGATCCGGCCGTCCTGGGGCAAGCGCTTCTCGGCGATGTCCAGGTCGGCCATGATCTTCAGGCGCGAGATCAGTGCGGCGTGCAGGGCCCGGTTCGGTTGCACCACTTCGCGCAGGGTGCCATCCACCCGGAAGCGCACGGACGAGTGCCGCTCGTAGGGCTCGATGTGGATGTCGCTCGCGCCGTCGCGTGCAGCCTGCGTCAGCAAGGCATTGAGCATGCGGATGATGGGAGCGTCGTCGCTGGTCTCCAGCAGGTCCTCGACGGCGGGCAGCTCCTGCATCATGCGCGAGAGGTCTGCGTCGTTCTGGACTTCACTGACGACGGTCGCCGCGCTCGACTCCCCCTGCGCGTAGGCTGCGCTGATCCGCTGCGCGAGCGCCTGCGGGTCGACCTGCTGCAAGGCGCGCACCTGGAACTTGCGCATCACCTCGCTCCACGCACTGGCCGCCGGCGCCGCGGAGTGCCACAGCGTCATGGCGGCACCGTCGTCTTCCAGCAGCAACTGGTGGGTGCGCGCGAAGCTGTAGGGCAGGGGATAGCGAGCGGCCATGTTCAGCGCACCGGTGCGGTCTGTGCGGGCGGCGACGCCGGCGTGGCCGGCGGCAGCGGTGTCGCCTGGACGGGAGGCGCGCCCGGTGAAGCCGGCGGCGAGGTGAGGGGAGGCGGCACGGCACCCGACACGCCGGGCACCTGCGGCGTGCGGGGCACGGGCACCGGCAGAGCCGGCGCCGAGTTGATGGGCACGACGATGCTCGACTGCGGCTGCGCGGCTTCCTGCTTGAGGCGCATCATCTCGTAGCGATCCAGCGACAGCTCATCCGTCTGGGGCGCATCGCGCACGACCACGGGACGCAGGAACACCATCAGGTTCGTCTTGCGACGGCTGCGCGCCTCGCTGCGGAAGAGATTGCCGAGCACCGGGACGTCGCCCAGGCCCGGCACCTTCTCCTGCGTGCCGGAGTACTCGTCCTGGAGCAGGCCGCCGAGCACCACGATCGCACCGTCGTCGACCAGCACGTTCGACTCGATCGAACGCTTGTTGGTGATGAGGCCGGTGGCCGAATTGATGGAGGATGCCTGGACGCTGGAGACCTCCTGGAAGATCTGCATCTTGACCGTGCCGTTCTCGCTGATCTGGGGCTTCACGCGCAACGTCAGGCCCACGTCCTTGCGCTCGATCGTCTGGAACGGGTTGACGGAACCGTTCGAAGCCCCGGTGTTGGTGAACTGGCCGGTGACGAACGGGACGTTCTGCCCGATCACGATGCGTGCTTCCTCGTTGTCCAGCGTGAGCAGGTTGGGTGTGGACAGGATGTTGCCATCCGCGTTGGACTCGAGGAACCGGGCCAGTGCGCCCAGCACGTAGGTGCCGCTGATGTTGCGCACCAGGCCGATGTTGATGCCGGTCGACGGGGCCGCGGCCCCGCTGGTGATGCCCTGCTGCAGGCTGATGATGTTGGTCCCGCCCACCCCGAAGTTGGTTCCCAGCACACCGATGTTGCGGTCCCCGCGGTTGCCGAAGATGTTCTGCCACTGCACGCCGAATTCCGCGGCCTTGTCGGCATTGACCTCGGCGATCAGGCTTTCGACAAAGACCTGGGCGCGCCGCGCGTCCAACCGGTCGATGACGGCCCGCAGCTGACGGTACTGGGGTTCCGGCGCCGTGATGATGAGTGAGTTGGTGGCCTGGTCCGCCTGGATCTGTCCTCCCGTCGAGGGCTGGGCGAGTGGCTGCGCTGCGGCGGCCGCCGGGTTGGCGGCCTGGCCGCCGGGAGCCGTGACACCGCCTGCGCCCGTGTTGAGCAGGCCACCCCCGACCACGCCGGCTGGCGCACCTGGCGTCGTGGTGGCCATGCCGGCCATCGCGGCGCGGAGTGTCGTGGCCAGGCGGACCGCGTCCGCGTTCTTGAGATAGACGACGTAGATGTTCCCGCTGGGGTTCTGCGCGCCGGGCTGGTCCAGGCGCTCGACCAGGTTGCGCACCAGGTTGAGACGCGCGGGATTGGCGGCCCGCACGATCAGGCTGTTGCTGCGTGATTCGGGAATCACGGTCGTGCGAAAGGAGGTGTCGGCCTGCCCCTGCGCCGCGGCAACCGGCGTCGTTCCACCACCGCCCGTGTCCACCAGCCGCTGCACCACCGGTGCCAGGTCGGCCGCCAATGCGTTGCGCAAGGGGAGCACCTCGACGTCGGTCGCGTTGGAGACGTCGAGCGCGGAAATGATGCGCCCGATGCGCTGGAGGTTGTCGGCGTAGTCGGTGATCACCAGCGAGTTGTTGCCGGGGTTCACGTTGATGGTGTTGTTCGGGCTGATCAGCGGCCGCAGGATCGGGACCAGGTTGTTGGCGGTCTCGTAGTTGAGCCGGAAGATCTGGGTGACGATCTGCGCGCCGCCGGGCGGCGAACCGATTGAGACCGTGCCGCCCTGCAGCTTGGCATCGGCCTCGGGCACCACCTTGAGCAGGCCGGCGGAATCGACCACGGTGAAGCCGGACAGGCGCAGCGCCGAGACGAACTGGTTGAACGCGGTCTGCGGCGGCACGGGACGCTCGGTGGACAGGGAAATCGTGCCCTTCACCCGCGGATCGACCACGATGTTGCGTCCGGTGATGGCCGCCATGGTCCGGGCCACGGCTTCGATCTCGGCATTGGCGAAATTGAGCGTCACCGGCTCGCGGGTCCGCTGCGCCTGCGCGCCGCCGGTGCCCGCCAGCAGCGTGCCGGCCAGGATGGAAACCAGTACACGACGGATGTTCATGACAGTCAGCCTATGGTGATGATGGAACGGGCGCCGTTGCGCCGGCCGATGATGTTGAGCAGGTTGGACAGGGCGGCTTCGCGCTCCGGTGCCGCGCTCGCCTCTCCGGCAAAGCGAAGGCGCGAGCCCACCCATTGGCCGGTGCCGGACAGCTGCAATGCGCCTTCGAGCGTGGCCAATTGAAGGACAGGCACGGCGCCGCCCGACAGGACCAGCTGGTAGGTCCCCATCGGCCGCAGCGTCGTCAGCCGTGACGCCATGCGCTGCGCGGTCAACTCTGCCCGCCCGGCGACGGACAGCCGCCCCTCGATCCATTCCAGCGTGAGCCCGCGGGTCTGCAGGCCCAGGTCGCCTTCGAACTGCAAGGTGTTCCACGGGGTGCCCAATCCGGCAAGGAGCGCCGCGGGCCACTGCGTCTGGCTGTCCTGTACCGCGAGCACGGCGCGCCGCCAGCCGGGGCTCCAGCGCAGCACCATGGGCTGGGGGATGCAGCACTCCGCGCCGAGCGACAGACGCATGCCGGTGAAGGCGGGGCGCAGCGTCCAGGCCATTCGCGAGGGCAGGGCGGCCGCGTCGTTGCTGCCCGCGCCGGCGGTCAGCACAACTTGGCCCGAACCGTTCCAGACCGTGCCGCGAACATCCTGCAGGAGGACGCGACCGCCCGTTCCGGCTGCCACGCGATGTGCCAGCCATTGGGCGGGCAGGAACAGGACGATGGTGGCCAACAGCCCGAGCACGGCCCCCGCAGCGGCCCAGTGCCAGGGGCTGCGCGTCCGGTTCCGTGGGTTCGTGCGCGCCATGGGAATCGCCATGCGCATCAACGCGGCGGCAGGGTCAGCACCAGGGTGCCGTCCCACCCGCCCCCGGCACCCCGCGTCAGGCGGGCTTCGGACGGCACCGCCCGCGCGTTCACCCGCGCCTGCGCCAGCCACCCGGCGAGCGCATCGGCGGGTGTCTGGGTGAGGGTGAGCGTCACCCGCTCCCCGGCGATGACCATCCGCGCCGTCGTCCCCAGGCGCTGCCGGATCGAGGTCTCCAGAAGCTGGACGGCTTCGTCCGGTTGGAGCCGCGGTTGCGCCTGGAGTGCTTGCGCCTGTTGCTGCAGGCCCCGCATGCGGGCGAGCTGCGCGTCCAGCGACCGGTGCTGGGTTTCGGCCGTTCGCAGCACGGCCAGCGCAGGCGCCACCAGCAGCCACCACAGCAGTGCCAGCGCGACGAGCGCCGCTGCGGACCCGACCAACAGCCGTTCGCGGCGCCCCATGCCGTTCCACAGTCCTGCGGCTTGCGGTGGAAGCTTCATGGCGCCTCCGCCCGCAGCACGAGGGCGTCGCCTTGCACCACGACCGCATAGCCTTGGCTGCGCAGCGCCTTCAGTAGCGGTTGGGCTTCGGCCTCATTGCCCGCCAGCCCTCGCAGCCGCAGCTCGGTGCCGGAAAACTCCATGCTGCTCACCGTCCGACCTGCCGGGGCCGCCGCCGCGACCACGCCCAGCATGGTTTCCAGGTCGCGGCCGGACGTGCCGCCTGCGCGTTGGCGCAAGGCGGCGACTTCCCGCTCCATCTGGACCGGCGCATCCACCACCGCCCGGACCTGGGGAAATGTCTGGGTGAGGATGGACCTGGCCGCTTCGCGCTTGCTGGCCAGCGCCCCGCGCTCCTTCCACGCCCAGGCATTGAGGCCCAGCAGTTGCACCGCGACCAGCAGGACGGCACCCCAACGGGCCGGGCGCCAGTGCGGCGCCCTCAGGAACTCGATCCAGCGGGTGGATGCCTTCTTCCAGGCACGCGTGCGGCCGGTGCTCGCAAATTCGAGCTGCGCCAGGTCCCACCGGGTCTGGGTCGCCGAGAGCAGGCGCGACCCGGGCTGCTGCAGCACGGGTGAACGCTGGAGGACCTGCTCTGCCGCGGCCGCGACGGGAGGCTCGGCCAGGCAGGGCGTGTCGTCCTCGAAGCGAGGGAGAAGTGCCAGAGACCCGGAGTTCAGGGGCACGGTGAAGACGCCATCCGAGCCCGCGGCAATCAGCCGGGCGTGATCGGCCTCTCCGACGGCAAAGAGCGTGGTGACCCCTTCGGGTGCGAACTCCGGCACGATGCGGCTCGGCCGCCGGCCGGCAGCTTCGAGTGATTGGACGGCAGCACGCAGCCAGGCCCGGTCGCACGCGGCAACCCAGGCCGTTGCTCCCGCCGCGGCGCGGGGCTCCAGCGCGAAGTGCAACTGGTCGGTTTCGTCGAGGAGGCGGTCTTCCAGCAGGCCGTCGAGCACTGCGCGCAGCCTCGGCGAGCGCGGGCCGGTGCCCTTCGGAAGCTCGACGCGGTGCCAGGACAACATGTCGGCTGGCACGATGGCGATGACTTCGCTGCCCGTCCCGCTCGGGGCGGGCAGCAATGCCAGGGGCGCAGTCGCGTGCTTCGTGATGACGCGCGTGTCCGGCGTCACGTAATAGTCCAGTTCGGTCTGTGACGTGACGGTGGTGGATGGAAGCAGGACGAGCAGCGAACTCATGGACGAACCATTCTAGGGAAATGGCCAGCTCAGCCGTGTCGCGGCGTGCGGCTTTACCGCATCGCGGCGGCCCGGGCGGCGCCGCCGGCGGCATCCAACACACCACGGTCGCGCTGGAGGGTGCGCACGTCCAGCCCGTCGCGCTGCACGACGGACCGCTCTTCCACGATGAGCTGGTCCAGGCGCAAGCGACCGCGCACTTCGAAGAAGCGGGAGGAGGTGGCGACGGTGCCCTCGGTGAACGCAGCGGCGTGCTGCGGCAGCTCACGCGTCGCCTCCGATGTGTTGCGGAAGGGGGACTGGGCACGCCGGGCGACGAGCTCCTGGGCTTCCGCCAAATTGATGCCGTTGACCGCCGCATAGATGACCTCTGCTGACGCGGTGTTGAGGTTCACGGGTGTCCGCGTGGGAAGCACGGTGACATGGGGCGTCAGCCGCGCCACCGTGTCACGGGACAGTCCGAGCCAGGTCAGGTCGCCCACCCGCTGGGGCAGCAGCGGGGCTTGCCCCGCCGAGCGGTTGTCCGTGCTGATGTCCGACGCGAACCGCAGGTTCTCGGCCATGCGGTTGAGCTGCGCCTGCGGAAGATTGAGCAACTCGAAGAGGCGCTGGAAGCTGCGCAGTCCGACTTCGGAGATCCGGCCGGCCTCGACCAGGTTGGTCACGTTCAGGAGCGCCTGCTGGTCGATGATGGTTCCGGACAGGAAGACGTTCTCGTTGTCCGTGCCGGGGTCCGAGGCTCCCGTGGTGCTCGCGGCCAGGAAGGTGGAGAGCCGCGCCTCCTGGAGGGGAACGGCCCAAGGCTCGGCCAAGTGGTCGGCGCCGCCCGCACGCGCGTCCTCCCGGAGGATGAGCCGTGCCCAGTCGAGTGCACCCGTCAGGACCCAGGACGCTTGGCTGCGTGCTCGCTCGGCGCTTTCCACCTCGACGCTGCGCCATTGCTGCCAGAGCGCGGCTGCAGCGAACGTCGCCACCAGCGTCACCGTCAGCATCGCAGTCAGCAGGGCGGCACCACGTTGCCGTGCGGCGGTCATGACTTGCCGCCCCCCACCGTCGGGCGGACCCAGTCGCGTGTCAGTTCACCGGTGATCGCCTGTCCGGGCGACAGCGTGAGCACGATGCGGACGCCGTCCGGGAGCTGCGCCGTGCGTGTGCCGGCGACCGGGGGTTGCGCGGGCGGGCGGCCAGGCGTCGTCGGTGCCTGCGTGGCGTCGCTCGAGAGCGGGTTGGTCCATGCGTCTGCACGGAAATAGAAGACCTGCCAGTCCTGCAGCCCTGTCACGGAGACTTCGCTGGCGCCGCCGTCGGAGGAACTCGCCTGTGCCCAGGCATCGGCGCGGCGCCAGGCATCCTCGACTTCCCCGCGCGTCGTGACGGGCGGCGACTGCCAGCGCATCCAGCGCGGCACCCCATTGGCGGACACGCGGCGGCCCCAGCCCACCACGACCACGCCGTCAGGGGCGGCAGCGGGTGCACGGCGCGTCATGCGCAGGACCCGGCCGTTCCAGTCGAGTGCGGTCGTCTGGGGCAGCTGCACGATGGCGTCCAGGTCGGCGGACCATTGGGCCAGACCGACCTGCAGCACTTGCACTTCGTCGGCGCGGGTCTGCGTGGATTGCTGGGCGCGCACCATCCCGTCGAGGCCGCGCCAGCTCAGCACCGCCATCAGCGACATGGCGAACAGCGCGACCATGAGCTCGATCAGCGTGAAGCCGCGCGAGCCGGGTGGACGGTGCGCCATGGCTCAGTACCGCCCCACCACGGTGGACAAGCGCAGCACGGGCGCAGCGGCCTCGAACACTTGGGCGTCCACCCGCAGGAAATTGGGGTTCGGGGTCGGGGCGACCGTCAAGGCGACTTCGAAGTCCGTGTTGCCCTGCCGGCACGTCGACCGGCGCTCTCCGGCCCCCGGCATCTGGCGCGCCAATCGCACGCGGGCCATCTCATTCTCGGCACACAGCTGTGCCAGCAACACGCTGGATTGGCGCAGCGCATTGCGCGTGAGGGAGGCCGTGGCCTGCAGGCCGGCCGTGAGCGCAATCGCCACGATGCCGAGCGCAACCAGCACCTCCACCAAGGTGAAACCGAAGTGGCGGCGGATCGTCATGGCTGTGCGTCGCCCGCCACGGTGAAGGGGCCGAGCCCATCGGTCGCGATGCGCAGCGTGCGTCCGGGCAGTTCCGTGGAGCCGAGCACCACGGCTTGCCGCGCGATCACGGGTTCGGGACCGAGCACCACCCGCTCGTCACCCGCCGCCACCGTGCTGGGGTGAAGCCAGCGTTCGGGCAATGCGCCGCTCGGCACGCCCTCGAACCGGAAGCCGCCTTCCACCGCATGCCACACGACGGGCAGGCCGCTGCTGCGGGACTGCGCGCGCGCGGACTCGAACAAGGCCGACAGGCGCTGGGCTTCGCGTTCCAGCTGGGTGGAGGCGCTGTCGCGCAGTGCAAAGCCCACGCCTGCCGTCGCGATCGCCATGATCGCGATCACGACCAGCAACTCGATCAGCGTGAAGCCGCGCGATGAAGGTCGGCCAGCCGGCACGCGGGGCAAGGCCTCACTGCCAGGAGCCGACGTCCGCATTGTTGCCCTCGCCACCGGGCTGGCCATCCGCGCCGTAGGACAGCACGTCGATCTCACCACGCACGCCGGGGTTGAGGTACTGGTAAGGACGGCCCCACGGGTCGTTGGGCAGCTTGTCCAGGTAGGGCTTCCAGTTTGGCGGCGTCGGTCCCGCGCCAGGCCGGGCGACGAGGGCCTGCAGCCCCTGCTCCGCGGTCGGGTAGCGCTGGTTGTCCAGGCGATACAGCTTGAGCGCCTGCACGATGTTGTTGACGTCCGTGCGCGCAGCGGTGGCCCGGGCGTCGTCGGCCCGATCGAGCACGTTGGGCACGATCAATGCGGCGAGCACACCGATGATCACGAGCACGACCATCAATTCGATGAGCGTGAAGCCGGCATGGCGCAGGCGGCGGACAGCAGAACGAAAGTGGGGCAACAGGGGCTTCGGGTCACGCATCGTTCAATGATAATCGTCGCATGGTGAGCAATACGGGCTCCAACTGGACAGTGCGCATCGCGACGTTCGTCGTCTGGGCTGCGGCTGCGGCGAGTGCTGCGTACTGGGGATTGAAGCTTGTGAGCGGGAATGCATCCGCGCCGCCCATCGCGGCGCCGCTGCGCGCCGCGCCTGTCGCGGATGCGGGTGCAGTCGCCCGTCTGCTCGGACACAACGCGTCGAGCACGCCGAGCCCATCGGTGGCGCAGCCCACCCTGGCGAGCCGGTTCAGCCTGGTCGGCGTGGTGGCCGGAGCCTCGCAGCGCGGTGCTGCGCTCCTCGTGGTGGATGGGCGGCCGGCCAAGCCCTACCGCGTCGGAAGCCAGGTGGATGCGGACCTGGTGTTGCAGGCCGTCGAGCCCCGGCGGGCGGTGTTGGCCGCATCGGCCGATGGCCCCCCGGTGCTCACGCTCGAGCTGCCCACCCAGCAGCGCTGAGGCGGGAGGTCTCAGCCGCCTGCCGTGCGGAGCGGCAGCGGGTGGACTTCCCATCCGCCGAACGGCATCGGACCGCCTGGCCAGTCCGCGGCCGCTGCCGGCAACGCTTGCCCTTGCAGCAGCAGCCGGACCGCTCGGATCACGCCCGCATGGGTGATCCAGACCACGTCGCCGGCGTTCGGGTCGATTTGCTGGAACGCGTCGGACACCCGGCGCATGAGTCCTCGCACCGACTCGCCTCCTCCGGGACGGTGGTCGATGAAGTCCTCCGTCCACGCCGCCATGGCATCCTGACCGATGGCCTCCCAGGCGCGGCCTTCCCAGTGGCCGAAGTCGAACTCCCGAAGACGGGCATCGTGCCGCGTGCGCAGATCCGGCCGCAGGGTCTCCAAGGCATCGGCCAGTTGCCGGCAGCGTGTGGAAGGGGAGGTGCGCACGTCGCATCGCAACGGCACGGCGGCGGCGAGGGCCTGGGCGGCCACCTGCGTGGCCGGCACGTCTGCGCGAACGTCCAGTCGGCCGTAGCACAGGCCATGGGCGCCCTCCACTGCCGCATGCCGGACCAGCCACAGGTTCATGTGTTGCCCAGCGCGATGGCCGCTCCCAAGTAGAACGCCACCTCGCAGAGCTGTTGCGTGGCCCCGAGCCCGTCGCCCGTGAATCCCTGCAGGCGCCGCGCCAGCAGCCGGTGCATCCACCATAGGGCTGCGCCGCTGGCCGCCAGCGCGGCGAGCAGGAATGCGGCGCCTTGCGCGAGCGCCACGATGGCGCAGGGCACGGCGCACCAGGCCAGTCCGGTGGCCAACGCCCGCGGCGAGATGCGGTCGGCCAGCGGCTTGCTCTTGGAGTGTTCCGCGTCGCCCACGTGCGGCAGGCGGTGGATCAGCAGCAGGGGCCAGAAGCGGGACACCACGTGGCCGGCCAAGAGCGCGGCCAGCGCTGCGGCAGGTGAGACGTTCGCCAGCACCGCGAGCAGGCCCACCTTGGACAGCAGCATCAGCACGAGCGCCACGGCGCCGAAACTTCCGATGCGGGAGTCCTTCATGATTTCCAGCGCGCGGCCCCGCTCGTGGCTGCCGCCGAGGCCATCGGCAAGGTCCGCCAACCCATCCTCGTGGAACGCGCCGGTCGTCCAGGCGGTGCAGGCGCAGCACGCCACGGCCGCGGCGAAGGCGGTGGAGGGTGTCGCCGGCAGCATCCAGAAGGTCGAGCCCCAGGCGACGCACGCCAAGATGCCCACCAGCCACCCGACGCCCGGGAAATGCGCGGCGCTGGCACGGAGCATCGCAGGCTGGAAATCGATCCAGCTGGCGAGCGTTCCCGTGACCGGCAGTCGCGTGAAGAATTGCACCGCCACCAGGTAGTGGCGGGCGAAGCTGCGTGCGCCGGTCGCCAGGCTCATCCGCTGCGCAGGAAGAGCCGGTAGACGGGGTTGCCGGTTTCCTCGACGTGCGGATAGCCCAGGGTGTCCAGGAAGTCGGCGAACGCCTTTCCATCGGCCTTCGGCACCTGCAGGCCGACGAGGATGCGCCCGTAGTCGGCCCCTTGGTTGCGGTAGTGGAACAAGGTGATGTTCCAGTTGGGGCGCATGTGCGAGAGGAACTTCATCAAGGCGCCCGGACGTTCCGGGAACACGAAGCGAAGCAGCCGCTCGTCCTGCGCTAGGGTCGAGTGGCCACCGACCATGTGGCGCACGTGCTCCTTGGCGAGTTCATCGTGGGTGAGGTCCAGCGCTTCAAAGCCGTGGCGGGTGAAGTTGGCCGCGATGCGTGCCGATTCCCCCTTCCCATGCGTGGTCAGGCCGACGAACACGTGGGCTCGTGCCGAGTCGCTGATGCGGTAGTTGAACTCGGTCACGTTGCGTGCGCCGCCGGGCAGCTCCCCGATCAGCGCGCAGAAGCGCTTGAAGCTGCCGCGCTCCTCGGGGATGGTCACCGCGAACAAGGCCTCGCGCTCCTCGCCCACTTCCGCCCGCTCCGCGACGAAGCGCAGGCGGTCGAAATTCATGTTGGCGCCACACAGGATCGCCGCGTACGTCTCGCCCCGGGTCTTGTGCGCGGAGACGTACTGCTTGACTGCGGCGACCGCCAGTGCACCCGCGGGCTCCACGATGCTGCGCGTGTCGACGAACACGTCCTTGATGGCGGCGCACACCGCATCGGTGTCCACCGAAATGAACTCGTCGACGAGCTCGCGAGCCAGCCGGAACGTCTCGTTGCCCACCAGCTTGACCGCCGTCCCGTCGGAGAAGAGTCCCACGTCCGCGAGGGTGACGCGCTTGCGTGCGGCGACCGACTGCATCATGGCGTCGGAGTCGCGCGTCTGCACGCCGACGACCTTGACCTCGGGCCGCACCGCCTTGATGTAGCTGGCCACACCCGAGACCAGGCCACCTCCGCCGATGGCCACGAAGACGGCGTGGAGCGGTCCCTGGTGCTGGCGCAGGATCTCCATGCCGATCGTGCCCTGACCGGCGATGACGTCCGGATCATCGAATGGATGGATGAAGGTCAGCCCCTGCTGCGCGCACAGGGCGGAGGCGTGTTCGAAGGCGTCGGAGTAGCTCTCGCCATGGAGCACGACCTCGCCGCCCAGGCCCTTGACGCCATCGACCTTGAGTTGCGGGGTCGTCACCGGCATGACGATCACGGCCCGGGTGCCGAGGCGGTGGGCCGCCATCGCCACCCCTTGCGCATGGTTGCCTGCCGAAGCGCAGATCACGCCCCGACGCAGTTCCTCGGGCGACAGCCGCGACATCTTGTTGTAGGCGCCGCGCAGCTTGAAGCTGAACACGGGCTGCTGGTCTTCCCGCTTGAGCAGGACCTTGTTGTGCAAGCGCCGGCTGAGTGCCTTGGCCGGCTCGAGAGCGGACTCGACCGCGACGTCGTAGACCCGGGCGTTCAGGATCCGCTGGAGGTAGTCGGCCGGCTTCAGGGACTTGGTCATGCGGCGCGAATGATACGGGTCGAGCTCAGCAGCGCCTGGCGACCGCGGGATGAAAAAAGCCCCCGGACCTTGCGATCCGGGGGCCAAGTCCACCTCAGGTGAAGGTGGAGGAGACAAGAGGCAGCGCAGCGACCTTCGCTATGCTTCGCACCAGTATAGCCGCGGGTTGCTGCGTTGCAGCAACCGGGCCGTCGTCATGGACACACAAGGCGCCGACGTGTTGCGGCGAACGCACCAATGGAATGCACAGTCTCCTGGACCGGCCCGGCCGGTACCCGCTCCGGCATGGGCTTCGTTGCCGAAACCGGCAGCGGCCATGTGCTGGCCATGGATGGGGCGCCGGACGAGGCGCGCCCCGAGAACGGCGGGCGCAACCTGGCGCCGCGACCCATGGAGACCGTCCTGGCCGGGACCGGCGGCTGCACGGCCTACGACGTGGTGCTGATCCTGCGCCGGGGCCGCCACGCCGTGAGTGGCTGTACCGTGCAACTGAAGGCAGAGCGGGCGCAGACGGACCCCAAGGTGTTCACCGCCATCCACATGCACTTCACCGTGACCGGCAAAGGCATCCCGCCCGCCGCCGTCGAGCGGGCCGTCGCCATGAGCCACGAGAAGTACTGCTCCGCCACGGCGATGCTGGCCAAGACGGCGGCGGTCACCACGAGCTTCGACTTGCGCGAGTCCTGATCAGATGTAGTGCGCGGTGGTCGTCATGACCCGTGCCGCCGCGCGCATCAAGGCCTTGGCGGGCCCCGGCAGGTCCGCGGCGCCCGCGGCCAGTGCCTCGGCGGCATGCTCGGCCTCGTCGGCCTTCATCTGGGAGACGATCGCCCGCGATGCGTGATCGGGTGCGGGCAGGCGCTCCAGATGGCTCTCGAGGTGGCTTTCCACCTGCCGCTCGGTCTCGACCACGAAGCCCAGGCTGACACGGTCGCCTGCGCGCCCCGCCACGAGGCCGAGGGCGAATGCGCCGGCATACCAGAGCGGATTGAGCAGCGACGGACGGGCGCCGAGTTCGTCCAGGCGCGACCGCGTCCACGCCAGGTGGTCGGTTTCCTCCCGTGCGGCAGCCTCGAACTGCCGCCGCAGGGCCGGATCGGTGGTCGCGACGGCTTGGGCGGTGTAGAGCGCCTGCGCGCACACCTCCCCAACGTGGTTCACGCGCATCAAGGCAGCAGATTCGCGGCGTTGCTCGGAAGTGAGCACTGTCTCATCGCCGGCGACGGTGGGGCAGGCGCGCACGGCCTGGGGACGGGCGAAAAGGGTTCTCAATGCGCTGTCTGCAGCGCCCAGCAAGCGGTCCATTCAGGCAGTTTACGGGTCGTGGCGAATGGGCGCGTCGGGCGTGGCGAGCGCCCCTCGTCGGCTACGGAGTGCTGCGGTGGTGTGCCCGTAGCGGCTGTTGCGCCAGTCCGACTCAGCTGCAGCGTCGTGTTGTCCCCGTGCAACGAATCACCGCGCCGAAGGCTAAATCCTTTGCGCCCCAAAAGCCGCTCTGGTGCAATAGCGCCAACTTCCCAAAAGGAGGTTGGCCCGGGGATCCGGCGGGTGCACGTGAGTGCCTGCGTTTCGTGCCCCTTCGTACCGGAGCCCTATGTTTAACCTTGGAGAAACTTGCATGAAAAAGTCCCTGATTGCTCTGGCTGTCCTGGCTGCCGCCGGTGCCGCCTCTGCCCAATCGTCGGTCACCCTGTTCGGCGTGGTGGACGTCGGTGTCACCAGCGCCCGTGGCGCTGGCAACGGCCGCGTGACCTCCCTGAACGACTCCATGAACAGCTCTTCGCGCCTCGGTTTCCGTGGCGTGGAAGACCTGGGTGGTGGCCTGTCCGCCTCGTTCTGGCTTGAGGCCGGCATCAACCCCGACAACGGTACGGGCGACGCCACCAACGTGAACAACCAGAACGTGGCTGCCTTCAACGCGGTGACCGGCGCTGGCGCCGCGGTCCGCCCCGGCTCGCAAGGCCTGACCTTCAACCGCCGCTCGACCCTGAGCCTGGCTGGTGGTTTCGGTGAACTGCGCCTGGGTCGCGACCTGACCCCGTCGTTCCAGAACTTCGCTGCCTACGATCCGTTCGGCACCGTGGGTTCGGGTTCCTCGACCAACATGCTGATCGGCGCCGGTGGTGGTACCGCAGCTGCCGCCGCGCTGCCGACCTCGGTCCGCGCTTCGAACGGCATCGCCTACTACACCCCGGGCAACCTGGGCGGCTTCTTCGGCTCCGCCCTGTACGCCTTCGGCGAGAACGCCAGCAACGCTGCTGGTGGTACCGCTGACGATGGCGACACCGTGTCCCTGCGCGTCGGCTATGCAGCAGGTCCCTTCGCCCTGTCTGCCGGCTACCTGAACACCGAGTACGCCACTGGCGACTACCGTCAGACCAACCTGGGCGGTTCTTGGGACTTCGGCGTTGCGAAGCTGATGACTGTCGTGGCCCGTGACCAGATCCAGGCCGTTGGCGCTGGTGTCGGTTCGCGTCAGAGCAGCTGGCAGATCGGTACCCTGGTGCCGTTCGGCGCTGGCGAGTTCAAGGCTTCGTACATCCGCACGAACCGCGCCAACACCAACGACGATGGCAGCCAGCTGGCTCTGGGCTACGTCCACAACCTGTCCAAGCGCACCGCGGTGTACACCACCTGGGCTCGCGTCGACAACCGTGGCAACGGCGTGGCATTCAGCAACGGCCGTGCAGCAACGACCCCGGGCGGCAACACCACCGCCATCGACCTGGGCCTGCGCCACGCCTTCTAATTGCCAGGCTGGGCAACCAGCCGATGCAAATAAGAAACTTGAAAAGCCGCCTTCGGGCGGCTTTTTTTATGATGAGCATCGGCAGCCAACGGTCTTCCACGGCGCCAGCACCCGCGTGGTGCTGGTGGCTTGCCGTTCTGTTCGTTCTCTCCGGCTGCACGACAGTGCCCCGTGAAACCGCGACATTGGCGGTGACGCCCTGGGCGCAGGCGTCCATCGTCGCAGTGCCGGACCCGGCCGGAGGTCCAGCCCGAGGCTGGCACCACCAGGCGCTCCCCGGCAAGAAGCCCGTCGACTTCTCCTCCGTGCACAAGGACGGCCGCCACGTCTTGGCCGCCAGTGGCACGTCGGCCGCGAGCGTCGTGCGGCACCGCGTTCGCATCGAGCCGGCCGAACTCACGCAGGTGCGCTTTTCCTGGAAAGTCCCCCAACTCATCCCCGCCGCCGACCTCGCCGTGCGCGAGACGGACGACTCGCCGGTGCGCGTGATGCTCGCGTTCGAAGGCGACCGCAGCAAGCTGTCCTCGCGCGATCTCCTGCTGTCCGAACTCGCCCGCACGGTCACTGGCGAGGAGTTGCCGTACGCGACCCTCATGTACGTCTGGTGCAACCAGCGTGCGCCCGGCACTGTGGTGCGCAGCCCGCGCACCGACCGCATCCGCAAGCTGGTGCTCGAATCCGGCCCCGACCGCCTGAACCAGTGGCTGGAGTACGAGCGCGACATCCGGGCCGACTTCGAGCGCGCCTTCGGCGAACCTCCGGGTGCGCTCGTGGGCATCGCGCTCATGACCGACGGCGACAACACCCGCAGCCTCTCGCGGGCCTGGTATGGGCCGGTTCGGCTCGGCCGGGCTGGCACGGTCGATGCAAGGTGATGTGGGCGCAAGCGGGCGTTTTCCGGGGGAAACCCTTTTGACGGCGCCCGGCGCGCATTGCATAGTCCCGCTTCCAGAAATTCCAAGAGGATTCCAATGAGGATCAACTCCGCACTGCTGTGTGTCGCGGCTGCCGCTGCGATCGTGGCGTCTCCGGCCGCTTCGGCCAAGACCTTCCGCTGGGCCAGCGCCGGCGAAATCTCCACCTGGGACATCCATTCCCAGAACAACGCGCTGCAGAACGGCATCCATGCCGCCGTGTACGAGGCGCTGGTCTACTACAACAGCCGCACGTTCAAGATCGAGCCGGTGCTCGCCACGTCCTGGAACCAGGTGTCGCCCACGCAGCTGCGCGTGAACCTGCGCCAGAACGTCAAGTTCCATGACGGCAGTGCGTTCACCGCCGACGACGCGGTCTACTCGCTCGAGCGGGCGATGATGAAGACATCGAACTTCACGCCCTACACCGCCGGCATCGACAAGGTCGTGAAGGTGAACGCCAACACGATCGACATCATCACCAAGCGCCCCAACCCGGTGCTGCTGAACCAGCTGACCGAGCTGCGCATGATGAGCAAGGCCTGGGCGGAGAAGAACAACTCCGTCGAGCCCAAGGACATCCGCAACGTCACCCAGGAAACCTTCGCCAACCGCAACGCGATGGGCACGGGCCCCTTCGTGCTGAAGCAATGGGTGCCGGACCAGCGCATGGTCTTCGCGGCCAACCCGGCCTGGTGGGGCAAGCTGGAGGGCAACCTCACCGAGATCATCTACACCCCGATCAAGTCGGAAGCCACCCGCGTCGCGGCGCTGCTCTCCGGCGAGGTCGACCTGGTGCTCGATCCCAGCCCGCAAGACCTGCCGCGCCTGCGCAGCAACAACAACCTGAAGGTGATCGACGGCGTCGAAAGCCGCACGATCTTCTTCGGCATGGACCAGCACCGCGACGAGCTGCCCGGGTCGAACATCAAGGGCAAGAACCCGCTGAAGGACCAGCGCGTGCGCAAGGCCCTGTACCAGGCGATCGACATCGACAGCCTGATGCGCGTGACCATGCGCGGCCTGGGCCAGCCCACCGGCACCCTGATCGCGCCGCAGGTGAACGGCTGGACCGAAGGCCTGCACAAGCGCATGCCGTTCGACCAGGAAGCCGCGAAGAAGCTGCTGGCCGAAGCAGGCTACCCGCAAGGCTTCGAAGTCGACTTCGCCTGCCCGAACAATCGCTACATCAACGACGAAGAGATCTGCCAGGCCGTGACCGCCATGTGGTCGCGCATCGGCGTGCGTGCCAAGCTGCGCACCCTGCCGCTGGTGACCTACTTCCCGATGATCCAGCGCTACGAAGCCAGCATCTACATGCTGGGCTGGGGCGTGCCGACCTTCGACGCCATGTACAGCCTGCAGTCGCTGGTGCGCACCGTGGGCACCGACGGTGACGGCAACTACAACGTGGGCCGCTACAGCAATCCGAAGGTGGACGCCGTGATCGACCAGGCCAAGGTCGAGACCGACACGCTCGTGCGCAACCGCCGCCTGGTGCAGGCGCTCCAGATGAGCAACGACGACGTCTCCCACATCCCGCTGCACAACCAGATCATTCCCTGGGCCATGAAACGCACCGTCGACGTGGTGCACCGTCCGGACAACCGGATCGACTGGCGCCTGGTGAAGGTCAACTGACCCAGGTTCGTCGGCGGCCCCGCAGGCCGCCTGTTTCGCAGGGTGGGGGCCGCAAGGCCCCCACTCGTTTCTACCGTGGCTGGCGCGTTGCTTGCTCTGCTAGCATCGCCACGCTTTCGATTGACCGATGTTCGCATTCATTCTTCGCCGCCTGCTCCAGGCCGTGGTCGTCATGGTCACGGTGGCCTTCATCGCCTTCTTGCTGTTCCAGTTCGTGGGCGACCCCGTCGTCTTCCTGCTGGGGCAGGACGCCACCGCTGAGCAGATCCGCGAGCTGCGCGCCGACCTGGGGCTGGACAAGCCCTTCTTCGTGCAGTTCTGGCATTTCCTGCTCAACGCGGTGCAAGGGGAGTTCGGCCTCAGCCTGCGCCAGGGCGCCAAGGTCTCGCGCCTGATCGCGGAACGCTTCCCCGCGACGCTCGAGCTGGCCTTGGTGGCCGCGTTCCTGGCGCTGGCCATCGGCATCCCGATGGGCGTGTACTCCGCGCTGCGCCGCGGCACCTTCCTCAGCCAGGTCTTCATGACCATCTCGCTGCTGGGCGTGTCGCTGCCGACCTTCCTGATCGGCATCCTGCTGATCCTGGTCTTCGCCGTCACCCTCGGCTGGTTCCCCAGCTTCGGCCGCGGCGACACCGTGCAGATGGGCTGGTGGAGCTCCGGCCTGCTCACGCCCAAGGGCTGGCACCACATCGTGCTGCCGGCGCTCACGCTGGCGATCTTCCAGCTCACGCTGATCATGCGGCTGGTGCGCGCCGAGATGCTGGAGGTGCTGCGCACCGACTACATCAAGTTCGCGCGGGCCCGGGGCCTCTCCAACCGGGCGATCCACTTCGGGCACGCGCTGAAGAACACCCTGGTGCCGGTGATGACCATCACGGGCCTGCAGCTGGGCGGCCTGATCGCCTTCGCCATCATCACCGAGACCGTGTTCCAGTGGCCGGGCATGGGCCTGCTCTTCATCCAGGCGGTCACCTTCGCCGACATCCCGGTGATGGCGGCCTACCTGTGCCTGATCGCACTGATCTTCGTGGTGATCAACCTGGTCGTCGACCTGCTGTACTTCGCCGTGGACCCGCGCCTGCGCGTGGGCGGATCCAAGGGGCATTGAAGATGCTGGCGACCCTGCCCGCCACCCGCCTCAAGGCCAACGGTCGTGCGTTCGCGCACATCGCGCAGTACCACCCGGAACTCACGGCCTTCCGCCGCGACCTGCATGCACATCCGGAGCTTGGCTTCGAGGAGGTCTACACGGCGGCGCGCGTCCAGGAAGCGCTCAAGGCCTGTGGCGTCGACGAGATCCACCCGGGTATCGGCAAGACCGGCGTGGTCGGGGTGATCCGCGGCAAGTCGACCCGCAGCGGCCGCATGGTCGGCCTGCGGGCCGACATGGATGCGCTGACGATGGCCGAGAGCAACGAGTTCGCCTGGCGCTCCACCCGCAGCGGCATGATGCATGGCTGCGGGCACGACGGCCACACCGCCATGCTGGTGGGTGCCGCCCGGTACCTGGCCGAGACGCGCAACTTCGACGGCACCGCCGTCGTGATCTTCCAGCCGGGCGAGGAGGGCTTCGCCGGCGCCAAGGCCATGATCGAGGACGGCCTGTTCGACCGGTTCCCGGTCTCGGCGGTCTACGGCATGCACAACTGGCCCGGCCTGCCGCCGGGAACCATCGGCCTGCGGCCCGGGTCGATGATGGCGGCGGCCGACCGGGTCACCATCGAGATCACCGGCAAGGGCGGCCATGGCGCACATGCCTACCTGGCCGTCGACCCCGTGCTGGTGGCCGCGCACATCATCACCGCGGTGCAGAGCATCGTCTCGCGCAACGTCCGGCCCGTCGACGGTGCCGTGATCAGCCTGTGCGCGATGCAGGCGGGGGACGTCCATGCCATGAGCGTGATCCCCGGCAAGGCCACGCTGGTGGGCACCGTGCGCACCTTCACGCCCTCGGTCCAGGACATGGTGCAGCGGCGACTCACCGAGCTGTGCAGCGCGGTCGCGCTCGGCTTCGGCGCCACCGCCGCCGTGCACTACGAACGCATCTACCCGGCCACCATCAACAGCACCGAGGAAGCGATGTTCGCCGCCGACGTCGCCGAGACGCTGGTCGGTGGCGACCACGTGCTGCGCGACCTCGAGCCCAGCATGGGCGCGGAGGACTTCTCCTTCATGCTGCAGGTCAAGCCGGGCGCGTACCTGCGCATCGGCCAGGGCGGCGAGGGCAGCTGCATGCTGCACAACAGCCGCTACGACTTCAACGACGAAATCCTGCCCCTCGGCTCGGCGCTGCACGCCAGCCTCGCGGAGCAATCCATGCCCCTGGCGGCCGCCTGACCGGCGCACCGCCCACCCATTTGCCAAGGAGCCTACCCATGAAGATGAAGACCACCCTGCTGTCCGCCGCCATCCTGTGCGCTTTCGCCACTGCGGCCTCGGCCCAGGTCGTGCGCATCGCCAACCAGGGCGATGCACTGTCCATGGACCCGCACTCGCTCAACGAGTCCCTGCAGCTGTCCGTGAACAGCAACGTGTACGAGCCGCTGGTGGGCCGCAACAAGGACCTGTCGCTCGCGCCCTCGCTCGCCACCTCCTGGAAGCAGACCTCGCCGACCGTGTGGCGCTTCGAGCTGCGCAAGGGCGTGCAGTTCCACGACGGCACGCCGTTCACCGCCGAGGACGTGCTCTTCTCCTTCGCCCGCACCCAGGTGGATGGCTCGGACATGAAGAGCTACACCAACGACATCAAGCAGGTGCGCAAGATCAACGACCACACGGTCGAGATCGAGACCAACGCGCCGTTCCCGATCCTGCCGGACGTCGTCACGCAGGTCTTCATCATGAGCAAGGCCTGGTGCGAGACCAACCAGGCGACCCGCCCGGTGGACCGTCGCAAGGGCATCGAGAACGCCGCCTCCTTCCGTGCCAACGGCACCGGCCCGTACCGCCTGCGCGAGCGGCAGCCGAACGTGCGCACCACCTTCGTGCGCAACGGAAACTACTGGGGCAAGATCGAAGGCAACGTCCAGGAGGTGATCTTCACCCCCATCGGCAACGACGCCACCCGCGTGGCGGCGCTGCTGTCCGGAGAGGTCGACGTGATGGAGCCGGTGCCGGTGCAGGACATCGACCGCATCTCGTCGTCTGCCAACGCCCAGGCGCTGGTGGCGCCCGAGCTGCGCACCATCTTCCTCGGCATGGACCAGCGCCGCGACGAGCTGCAGTACTCCAGCGTCAAGGGCAAGAACCCGTTCAAGGACAAGCGCGTTCGCCAGGCCTTCTACCAGGCCATCGACATCGAGGGCATCAAGCGCACCGTGATGCGCAACGCCTCGCTGCCCACCGCCCTCATGATCGGGCCGGGCATCAACGGCTTCACCCAGGAGCAGAACAAGCGGCTGCCCTTCGATCCGGACGGCGCCAAGAAGCTGCTGGCCGACGCCGGCTACCCGAACGGCTTCGAGGTCACGATGAACTGCCCGAACGACCGCTACGTGAACGACGCGCGCATCTGCCAGACCGTCGCCGCGAACCTGGCGCGCGTGGGCGTCAAGATCAATCTGGCCGCGGAAACCAAGGGCACCTACTTCCCCAAGATCCTGCGCCGCGACACCAGCTTCTACCTGCTCGGCTGGACTCCCAGCACCTACGACGCCCACAACACGCTCAACGCGATCATGTCCTGCCCCAACGACAAGGGCGCCGGACAGTTCAACCTGGGCAGCTATTGCAACCCGAAGGTCGACGAGCTCACGCGTGCCGTGCAGTCCGAGACCGACAAGGCAAAGCGCCTCGCGATGATCAAGGAAGCCTTCCAGATCCATGCGGACGACATCGGCCACCTGCCGCTGCACCAGCAGTCGCTGGCTTGGGGCGTGAGCAAGAAGGTCAAGGTCGTCCAGCGTGGCGACAACTACCTCGACTTCAAGTGGATCACGGTCCAGAAGTAAGCACCTGCTGAGCCCGGGCGCCGCACCGTGCGGCGCCCTCTTTTCCGGAATCCATGAGACAGACCTTTGCCCGCTGGTTCGACAGCGACCTGAGCTACAGCTTCCGCACCTCGCCCGTGGCGATGGTGGCGGCTGCCATCGCCCTCGTGTGTGCCTTCTGCGCAGCCTTCGCCGGCTGGGTGGCGCCGCACAACCCGTTTGACCTCACCACCCTGGTGCTGTCGGATGCCCGCCTGCCTCCCGCCTGGCAAGGCGAAGGCAGCACCAAGTACCTCCTGGGCACCGACGACCAGGGCCGCGACATCCTGTCGGCGCTGATGTACGGCGCCCGCATCTCCCTGGTGGTGGGCATCGCCTCGGTGCTGTTCTCCATGCTGATCGGCGTGGCGCTCGGTTTGCTCGCCGGCTTCAAGGGCGGCTGGATCGATGCCTTCCTCATGCGCGTGTGCGACGTCATGCTCAGCTTCCCGCCCATCCTGGTGGCGCTGCTGATCGCCGGCGTGGGCCGCGCGCTGTTTCCGGACGCGCACAACACGGTGGCCTTCGGCGTGCTGATCGTGTCCATCACGCTCACCGGCTGGGTGCAGTACGCGCGCACGGTCCGCGGCACCACGATGGTCGAGCGCAACAAGGAATACGTGCAGGCCGCGCGCGTGACGGGCGTGGCGCCCCTGCGCATCATGGTGCGGCACGTGCTGCCCAACGTGATGGGACCGGTGCTCGTGCTGGCCACCATCCACGTGGCGACGGCCATCATCACCGAGGCGACGCTCTCCTTCCTGGGGGTCGGCGTGCCGCCCACCTCGCCGTCGCTGGGCACGCTGATCCGCGTGGGCAACGACTACCTCTTCTCGGGCGAGTGGTGGATCACCATCTTCCCGGGCCTGATGCTCATCCTCATCGCCCTGTCGGTCAACCTATTGGGCGACTGGCTGCGCGACGCGCTCAACCCGCGCCTGCGTTGACACCTTCCATCCGATGAGCCTCCTCGAAGTCAAGAACCTCGTCGTCGAGTTCCCCGGCCGCCGCGGCACGCTGCGGGCGCTCGACAGCATTTCCTTTTCCATCGCACCGGGCGAGATCCTGGGCGTGGTCGGCGAGTCGGGTGCGGGCAAGAGCCTCACCGGCGCGTCCATCATCGGCCTGCTCGAGCCACCGGGCCGGGTCGCGTCGGGCCAGATCCTGCTGGAAGGCCAGCGCATCGACAACCTGAAGCACGACCAGATGCGGCACATCCGCGGCCGCAAGATCGGCGCGATCTTCCAGGATCCGCTGACTTCGCTGAACCCGCTCTACACCGTGGGGCGCCAGCTGATGGAGACGATCCAGGCGCACCTGCCGGTGAACGAGGCCGAAGCCCGCCGCCGCGCCGTCAGCCTGCTCGAGGACACGGGCATCCCGGCCGCCGCGGAGCGCATCGACCACTACCCGCACCAGTTCAGCGGCGGCATGCGGCAGCGCGTGGTGATCGCGCTGGCACTGGCGGCCGAGCCCAAGCTGATCGTGGCGGACGAGCCCACCACCGCGCTGGACGTGTCGATCCAGGCGCAGATCATCCAGCTGCTCAAGCGCATCTGCAAGGACCGCGGCGCGGCCGTCATGCTGATCACGCACGACATGGGCGTGATTGCCGAGACCTGCGACCGGGTGGCTGTCATGTACGCCGGCCGCATCGCCGAGATCGGACCGGTGCACGAGGTGATCAACACGCCCGCGCATCCCTACACCATGGGCCTCATGGCCTCCATTCCCGACATGGAAGTCGAGCGCGAGCGCCTGAACCAGATCGACGGCGCCATGCCGCGCCTGAATGCCATCCCGCCCGGCTGCGCTTACAACCCGCGCTGCCCGCGGGCCTTCGAGCGCTGCACCCGCGAGCGCCCCGAACTGCTGGAGGCGGGCGCCACGCGCGCCGCCTGCTGGCTGCACGACGCCCACCAGTCCACTTCGCTCGCAGGAGCCACGGCATGACCGCGATCGCCACCGAACAGCCGGTCGGCCTCGGCCGCGCCGCGCCCGCTGCCGCCGCAACCGCTGCATCGGCCTCCACCGCGCTGGTGCAGGCGCGCGACCTGGCCAAGACCTTCGACGTGTCGGCACCTTGGCTCAACCGCGTGATCGAGCGCAAGCCGCGACAGCTGCTGCACGCCGTCGACGGCGTGAGCTTCGACATCGAGCGCGGCCAGACGCTGGCCCTGGTCGGTGAGTCCGGCTGCGGCAAGAGCACGGTGGCGCGGCTCCTGGTCGGCCTGTACGAACCCACCCGCGGCGGCCTCACCTTCAACGGCCAGGATGCGCACGCCGCCTTCAAGACGCCCGAGGGCCGCAAGCTGCGTCGGCGCATCCAGATGATCTTCCAGGACCCGTACGCGAGCCTGAACCCGCGCTGGACGGTCGAGGACATCGTGGCGGAGCCGCTGCGCGAGCACGAGATCCTCTCGGGCGACGGCCCGCTGCGCGAGCGGGTCGGCCAGCTGCTCCAGAGCGTGGGCCTGTCCCCGCTGGACATGCCCAAGTACCCGCACCAGTTCTCGGGCGGGCAGCGCCAGCGCATCTCGATTGCCCGGGCGCTGGCGACCGAGCCCGAGTTCCTGGTCTGCGACGAGCCCACCTCCGCGCTCGACGTGAGCGTGCAGGCCCAGGTGCTCAACATCATGAAGGACCTGCAGCGCAAGCAGGGCCTGACCTACCTCTTCATCTCGCACAACCTGGCCGTCGTGCGCCACGTGTCCGACCAGGTCGGCGTGATGTACCTGGGCCGGCTCGTCGAGCTGGCCGGCAAGCACCAGCTTTTCGGCCAGCCCCGGCACCCGTACACCCGGATGCTGCTGGACGCGATCCCGAAGATGCACGACACCGGCCGCTCCCGCACCCCGGTGCAGGGCGAGGTGCCCAACCCGCTCAACCCGCCCACCGGCTGCGCCTTCAACCCGCGCTGCCCGCATGCCAACGACCGCTGCCGCATGGAGCGCCCCGCGCTGCTGACCATCGGCGGCATCCGGATCGCCTGCCATGCGGTGGAAGAGGGCCGGATCTAGTCCCACGACCAGGAGTTCGCCATGCGCCTGCACGCCGTTTCGCTCTTGACCCTCGGCGCCGCCTTGCTGGCCAGCGCGCCGGCCCAGGCCCAGGACACCGCCTGGACGGGCGAACAGATCCGCGCGAACTGGTCCGGCAAGAAACTTCTGTTCCGGTCGACGGCAGGCCTCACCGAGATGCGGATGCGCGCCGACGGCGGGGCCGATGTCGTGGCCGCCAATGGCATGAGCGACACGGGCCAGTGGCGCGTGAACGACAAGGCCTATTGCGTGAAGTGGCAGAAGTTCCGCAGCGGCGAGGAGCGCTGTTTCGGCGTGATCCAGCGTGGCGACAAGGTGCACACCGTGGGCCCGGACGGCGCCATCACTGCCGAACTCGTCCGCGTCATCGACTGAACTCTTCGAGGCGAATCGGCCTCGGGCTCGCTCCAGCCGCGGGCAATGCGCTATCGAAACCGTAGCAAGAGCGTCTCGCGCGTGCAGGTCAGGCGTAGCGCTTCGTGCGCAGGTTGTTCTTCATCTCGCGCAGCAGCGGCTGCAGCCGCGCGGCGCCGATCCGCAGCGCCACGCAGGTGGCCAGCACGTCCACGATCATGAGGTGCAGCAGCCGCGACACCATCGGGCTGTAGCGGTCGTAGCCTTCCGGATGGTCTGCGGCCAAATGGATGTGCCCGGCCGTGGCCAACGGCGAGCCGCTGGCCGTGATGACGATGGTGGTCGCACCGTTCTTGCGGGCGATGTCGCACGCGTCCATCAGGTCCCGGGTGCGCCCCGAGTTCGAGATGACCACCACGCAGTCGCCCGGCCCCAGCAGCGACGCGCTCATCACCTGCAGGTGGCCATCGCTGTAGGCCACGGTGTTCACGCCCAGGCGGAAGAACTTGTGCTGGGCGTCCTGCGCCACGATGCCCGAGTTGCCCACGCCGTAGAACTCGATGCGGCGGCCGGTCTCGTAGGTGGCGACCAGGGCTTCGCAGGCCCGCTCGACCGCGTAGGTGGAGGCATCGTTGCGGTACTTCAGGAACGCCGCCACGGTGTTGTCGATCACCTTGACCAGCACCTCGCCGGCCTTGTCGTCGGCGTCCACGCTGCGGTGGATGAACGGCACCCCCTCGCTCACGCTGCCGGCCAGCTTCAGCTTGAAGTCGGACAGCCCGTCGTAGCCCATGCTGCGGCAAAAGCGGATGACGGTCGGCTTGCTCACGCTGGCACGTTCGGCCAGCTCGCTCACCGGCAGGCTGGCGAACGCCCGCGGGTCGCCCAGCACCAGCCGGCCGACCCGCTGTTCGGCCGCGGCCAGCGACGGCAGCGATGCCCGGATGCGGTCGAGCATCGTGCCGGCGCCCGGCGCGTTCACTGCTCCTCGCTCCAGCAGAACCCGTCACGCGCGATCATCGCGCTGGCCGCGCTCGGCCCCCAGCTTCCGGCGGCGTAGGGCCGCAGGCCGGTCTCGCTGCCGTGCCAGGCCTGCAGCAGCGGCTCCACCCAGCGCCAGGCCGCTTCCTGCTCATCGCTGCGCACGAAGAGATTCAGGCGGCCGTCGATCACGTCCAGCAACAGGCGCTCGTAGGCGCCGACGCGCTCGGAGCCGAAGCGCGAGTCGAAGTCCAGGTCCAGGTGCACCGGCGACAGCGATTGGGCCGCCTGGCGGCGGGTCTCCTGGCCCTGCGCCAGCAGGTGCAGCTGCAGCCCGTCGCGCGGTTGCAGCTGGATCACCAGGCGGTTGGCGGCCCCCAGTGGCGTGCGGAAGATCGCATGCGGTGCCGCGCGGAAATTGACCACGATGTGGGCGTCCCGGCCCGCCAGCCGCTTGCCGGTGCGGATGTAGAACGGCACGCCGGCCCAGCGCCAGTTGGCGATCACCGCACGCAACGCGACGAAGGTCTCGGTCGTGCTCTCCGGGTTCACGCCGGGCTCGTCGCGGTAGGCGGCCACCGCCTCGCCGGCGACCGTCCCGGCGGCGTACTGGCCGCGCACGGCGAACTGGGCCATCGCGTCCGGCGTCCACGGGCGCAGGGAGCGCAGCACCTTCAGCTTCTCGTCGCGGATGGCGTCGGCATCGGCGCTGATCGGCGGCTCCATCGCCAGTGCGCAGAGCAGCTGCAAGGCATGGTTCTGCACCATGTCGCGCAGGGCGCCCGTGCTGTCGTAGAACGCGCCGCGCTTTTCGACGCCCAGGTCTTCGGCGATGGTGATCTGGATGTTGGCGATGTGCTCGCGCCGCCAGAGCGGCTCGAACAGGGCGTTGCCGAATCGCAGCGCGAAGAGGTTCTGGACCGACGGCTTGCCCAGGTAGTGGTCGATCCGGAAGACCTGCTGCTCCGACAGCACCCGGCGCACCGTGTCATTGATCGCCCGGTTGGAGGCGAGGTCGTGCCCGAGCGGCTTTTCCAGCACGATGCGCGTGGCCGGCGTGTTCAGGCCGGCCGCGGCCAGCTGTTCGCAGACCGCGGTGAACAGCGCCGGCGCCGTGGCCAGGTACATGACCACGGTGTCGGCGTTGCGCTGCGCCAGGCGGTCCTTCAGCCGCCCGTAGTCCTCGGGGCGCGACAGGTCCATCCGCTGGAACTGCAGCAGTTCCGCGAACCGCCCGAACTCCTCCGCGCTGGGCCGCTTGGCCAGGTCGACGTTCTCGAAGCGCTGGCGGATGAGTTGCCGGTACTGCTCGTTGCTGAGGTCGTCGCGGGCGACGCCGACGATGCGGCCGTCAACCGGCAGGGTGCCGTGGCGAAACGCCTGGAACAGCGCCGGCATCAGCTTGCGCCAGGCCAGGTCACCGGTGCCGCCGAAAAGTACGAGGTCGAAGCTCATGGGAGTGCGTGCGGGTGGAACGCGGTCACTGTAACTTGGTTTCAGGTCATCCGTCGCAAGCTCGACCGCGCCTGCGGCTGAGCTGCAATGGTGCCGGCGGCTCACCGGTAACCGGATTACATGCGCGCGCAGCCCGTCGCGGCAGCGGTGGAACCATAATCCGGGCCACCATGAACCAACTCGAAGCGCTCAAGCAGTTCACGACGGTGGTGGCCGACACCGGCGACTTCCGGCAGCTGGCCCAGTTCCAACCCCAGGACGCGACCACCAACCCGTCGCTCATCCTGAAGGCCGTCCAGAAGTCCGAGTACGCGCCCTTGCTGCGGGAAACCATGCAGCAGTGGCGTGGCCGCTCGCTGGAGGAGGCGATGGACCGGCTGCTGGTGCGCTTCGGTCGCGAGATCCTCTCCATCATCCCCGGCCGCGTGTCGACCGAGGTGGACGCCCGGCTGAGCTTCAACACCGGTGCGACGGTTGCCCGCGCCGAGCGGATCATCGAGCTCTACCGCGCGGAGGGCGTGCCGGTCGACCGCGTGCTGATCAAGATCGCCTCCACGTGGGAGGGCATCCAGGCTGCCGCGCGGCTGGAGCAGCGCGGCATCCACACCAACCTGACCCTGCTGTTCTCGTTCTGCCAGGCGGTCGCCTGCGGCCAGGCCGGGGTGCGGCTGATCTCGCCTTTCGTGGGCCGCATCTACGACTGGTACAAGAAGTCGGCGGGCGCGGGCTGGGACGAGGCAGCCAGTGCCGGTCCCAACGACCCCGGCGTGCGGTCGGTGCGCCAGATCTACCTGCACTACAAGCATTTCGGCATTGCCACCGAGGTGATGGGTGCGAGCTTTCGCAACATCGGGCAGATCCAGGCGCTGGCCGGTTGCGACCTCCTCACCATCAGCCCCGAGTTGCTGGCGGAACTCGCGGCCACGCAGGCGCCCCTGTCCCGCGCGCTCGACCCCGCCGCCGCCCGCAGCCTCGCGCTCGAGCCCGTGCAGTACGACGAGGCCGGCTTCCGCTTCGCCTTGAACCAGGATGCCATGGCCACCGAGAAACTCGCCGAAGGCATCCGCGCGTTCGCCGCCGATGCCGTGAAGCTCGAGCGCCTGATGCAGGAGGCCTGACGCATGGCGCCCACCGTTCCCCTGCGCTGCGACGAGACGCCGACGTGGAAGGCGCTGCAGCAGCACTTCGCGCTGGGCGGGCTCGCCTTCAACCTGCGCACCGCGCTGCGCGACGATGCCGGCCGGGTGGCAGCCTTCAGCCAGCAGGCGCCGCACGTCTGGGCCGACCTGTCCAAGAACCTGATGGACCGGCAGACCGAGGCGCTGCTGTTCCAGATGGCGCGCGAGTGCGGGCTGGAGGCCCAGCGTGACGCCATGTTCCGTGGCGACCCGATCAATGCCACGGAAGGCCGCCAGGTCATGCACTTCCTGCTGCGGCGGCCGCGCGGGGTGCCGGGGCCGCTGGCGGCCGAGTCGGGCCAGGTGCACGAGACGCTGGACGCCATGCTGGCCTATGCCGACGCCGTGCGCGGCGACGACGCGATCACCGACGTGGTCAACATCGGCATCGGCGGATCGGACCTGGGCCCACAGATGGCGGTGCTCGCGCTGGATGAATTCGTGGCGCCGGCCAAGCGCTTCCACTTCGTGTCGAACATCGACGGCCACGAGCTGGCCGGCGTGCTGCGCCGCCTGCGGCCGCAGAACACGTTGTTCCTGGTGGCCTCCAAGACGTTCACCACGCTGGAGACGATGACCAACGCCCGCTCGGCGCGTCGCTGGTTCACCGAGCAGGGCGGCACCGACGTGGCGCGGCACTTTGCCGCCCTCACCACCAACGTGCAGGCCGCGGCCGAGTTCGGCATCTCGCGCACCTTCGGCTTCTGGGACTGGGTGGGTGGCCGCTACTCGATGTGGTCCGCCATCGGCCTGCCGATGGCCATCGGCGTGGGCGCCGAGGCGTTCCGCGCCTTGCTGGCCGGTGCGCACGCCATGGACGAACACTTCCGCACGGCGCCGCTGGAGCGCAACCTTCCGGTGCGGCTGGCGCTGCTGGACCTCTGGTACCGCAACTTCCATGGCTTCGCGAGCCGCAGCGTGGCCCCTTACCACTGCGCGTTGCGCCGGGTGCCGGCCTACCTGCAGCAGCTGGAGATGGAGAGCAACGGCAAGCGGGTCGACCGGCAGGGCCGCGCCGTGCCGTTCTCCACCTCGCCGGTGGTCTGGGGCGAGCCCGGCACGAACGGCCAGCACGCGTACTTCCAGATGCTCCACCAGGGCACGGACGTGGTGCCGGTCGAGTTCATCGCGGTTCGGCAGGCTTCCCACGGCCTGGCGGACCACCAGCCGCAACTGCTCGCCAACGTGGTGGCGCAGGCGCAGGCGCTGATGCAGGGCAAGGACGATCCGGGCGGCCACCGCCACTTTCCCGGCAACCGTCCCAGCACGGTGCTGCTGCTGGAGCGGCTGGACCCTGCATCGCTGGGCGCCCTCATCGCCCTGTACGAACACCGGGTGTTCACGGCGGGAGCGCTGTGGGGCATCAACAGCTTCGACCAATGGGGCGTGGAACTGGGCAAGGTGCTCGCCAAGGACATCGCGCCGCGGCTGGCTTCGGGCGACACGACGGGGCTGGATCCGTCCACCGCCGGCCTGGTGCGGCGGCTGGCGTCGTAGCAGCGCGCCGAGGACGCTTGCGTGACGCAGGTCACGCGCGAAAGTCATCCATGCGCCTATGATCCTCCGCGGGCCCTCTGGCCTGATGAGGAGAATGCGTGGAAGACTTTCAAAAAGCCGTCAAGACCTGCCTGAACAAATACGCCAATTTCAACGGCCGCGCCGCGCGGCCGGAGTTCTGGTGGTTCTTCCTGTTCCAGGTGGCCATCTACTTCGTGGCCAGCCTGGTCCACGGCCTGCTGTACCTGCTGGCGTTCCTGGCGCTGCTGCTGCCCTCGGTGGCGGTCGGCGTGCGCCGCATGCACGACATCGGCAAGAGCGGCTGGTTCCTGCTGCTGGGCCTGATCCCGTTCGTGGGGCTGGTGCTGCTGTACTTCGCGGCGCAACCGGGGCAGCCCGGCGACAACGCCTACGGCCCGCAACCGGCCGGCGCCCCGGGCGGCGAACTGGCCCCTGGCCAGCAATAAGCGGCGACACACGGAGCCCACGGCAAGGCCGCAGCGGCTGCACCAAAGAAAAGCCGGGCAGTGCCCGGCTTTTTCGTTGCGAACAGCACGCGAAGGGCGCGATGCGCCCCCCACGCGGACGGACACTCACATGTCCATGCCGCCCATGCCGCCCATGCCACCCATGCCGCCGCCGGGCATTGCCGGGGCTTCGTCCTTGGGCGCCTCGGCGACCATGGCTTCGGTGGTCAGCATCAGCGATGCGACGGACGCGGCGTTCTGCAGCGCGGTGCGGGTCACCTTGGTCGGGTCCAGGATGCCCATCTCGATCATGTCGCCGTAGGTGTCGTTGGCGGCGTTGAAGCCGTAGTTGCCCTTGCCGGCCAGCACGGCGTTCACCACGACGGAGGCTTCGCCGCCGGCGTTGTAGACGATCTCGCGCAGGGGAGCCTCGATCGCCTTGAGCACCAGCTTGATGCCGGCGTCCTGGTCGGGGTTGTCACCCTTGATCTCGCCAGCCGCTTGCTTGGCGCGCAGCAGGGCCACGCCACCGCCGGCCACGATGCCTTCTTCCACGGCAGCGCGGGTGGCGTGCAGCGCGTCTTCCACGCGAGCCTTCTTTTCCTTCATCTCGACTTCGGTGGCGGCACCGACCTTGATGACGGCCACGCCGCCGGCCAGCTTGGCCACGCGTTCCTGCAGCTTCTCGCGGTCGTAGTCGCTGGTGGCTTCCTCGATCTGGACGCGGATCTGCTTGACACGCGCCTCGATGTCGGCAGCGGCACCGGCGCCGTCGATGATGGTGGTGTTTTCCTTGCCCACTTCGATGCGCTTGGCCTGGCCCAGGTCGGCCAGGGTCACCTTCTCGAGAGTGAGGCCCACTTCCTCGGCGATCACCTTGCCGCCCGTCAGGATGGCGATGTCTTCCAGCATGGCCTTGCGGCGGTCGCCGAAGCCCGGAGCCTTGACGGCCACGACCTTCAGGATGCCGCGGATGGTGTTGACCACCAGGGTCGCCAGCGCTTCGCCTTCGACTTCTTCCGCGATGATCAGCAGCGGACGGCCGGCCTTGGCGACTTGCTCCAGGGTGGGCAGCAGGTCACGGATGTTGCTGATCTTCTTGTCGAACAGCAGCACGAACGGGTTCTCGAGGAGAGCCGACTGCTTTTCCGGGTTGTTGATGAAGTAGGGCGACAGGTAGCCGCGGTCGAACTGCATGCCTTCGACGACGTCCAGCTCGTTGTTCAGCGACTTGCCGTCTTCGACGGTGATCACGCCTTCCTTGCCGACCTTGTCCATGGCGTCGGCAATGATCTTGCCGATCGATTCGTCGCTGTTGGCGGAGATGGAGCCGACCTGCGCGATTTCCTTGGAGGTGGTGGTGGGCTTGGAGGCCTTCTTCAGCTGCTCGGTCAGGGCCAGGACGGCCTTGTCGATGCCGCGCTTGAGGTCCATCGGGTTCATGCCGGCGGCCACGTACTTCATCCCTTCGCGCACGATGGCCTGGGCCAGCACCGTGGCGGTGGTGGTGCCGTCACCGGCGTTGTCGCTGGTCTTGGAAGCGACTTCCTTGACCATCTGCGCGCCCATGTTCTGGAGCTTGTCCTTGAGCTCGATTTCCTTGGCCACGGACACGCCGTCCTTGGTCACGGTGGGGGCGCCGAACGAGCGCTCGAGCACCACGTTGCGGCCCTTGGGGCCCAGGGTCACCTTGACCGCATTGGCCAGGATGTTCACGCCTTCGACCATGCGGGCGCGGGCGTCACCGCCGAAAACTACGTCTTTAGCTGCCATGTTGAGTTACCTCGATGCTGTGGAATGTGGGGGGAGGGTGGCTCAGGCGGCCTTCTTGAGGCCGGCGGCGGGAGCGCCTTCGACGACTGCGAACAGGTCGTCTTCCTTCATCACCAGCAGTTCTTCGCCATCGACCTTGACGGTCTGGCCGCTGTACTTGCCGAAGAGCACGCGGTCGCCGACGGCGATGTTCGGGGCGATCAGCTCGCCCTTGTCGTTCTTGCGGCCCGGGCCGACGGCCAGGACTTCACCCTGGTCCGGCTTTTCGGCGGCGTTGTCCGGGATCACGATGCCCGACGCGGTGCGGGTCTCGTTTTCCAGGCGCTTGACGATCACGCGGTCGTGCAGAGGACGAAGTTTCATTGCATCTCCTTCAATGGAAGCGTTTGACATCAAAAGGCGCCAACAAAGTTAGCGCCCCTTAACTTGTGGGAACGAGGTCAGACGAGGCCAGCTCATCTGTTAGCACTCAGTTCCGGCGAGTGCTAATGATAGGGCATTCCGTGTCGGTTTCAAGCCCTCGGCCCTGTCGGACCGGACGCCGTGGGCAAAAGACAGGCGTCCACCAAGTCGGGGACGACAGCACCAGGCGGCTGCGCTACACCCCGGCGGATGCGCATCCTCCTCCTTGCCTGCTGCCTCGCCCTCCTGAGTGGATGCGGGGGAGACGACCACCGGTTCGATGAACTCACCGCCGCGGTTGCCACGGCGGCCCCGGCTGTGCCGGAACCGCCCACGGGCCTCGCCGCGACGTACGGCATCAAGCAGGTTCAGCTCACCTGGGACGCGGTGGCGGCCCCTGCAGGTGGCGGAAGTGTCACGTACCGCTTGCAGGAGGACCCGGATGGAGACGGGCCGCTGCCCGCAGCGCAGGTGGGCGGGCCGCTGGCCAGCGCCAGCCACACCCAAGTGATCGACGGCCTGCTCCACACCCGGCTGAACGCCCGCTACAGCGTCCAGGCGTGCAACGACCTGGGCTGCAGCACCGCCACCGCGCCGGTCCAAGCCGACGTGGCGCAGGCCATCGGCTACTTCAAGGCGGCGAACGCCGCTGCCGGGGACCAGTTCGGGCTGGCCGTGGCCATCTCGGGCGACGGAGCCACGCTGGCAGTGGGCGCGCCGCTGCAGGACGCCGGCGCTGCGAACTCGGGAGCCGTGTACGTCTTCCGTCGCGGCCCGGCTGGCTGGAGCCAGGAGGCCTACCTCAAGGCGAGCAACGCAGGGGCAGCCGACAGCTTCGGTGCCAGCGTCGCGCTCTCAACGGACGGCAACACGCTCGCCGTCGGCGCGTACCTCGAGAAGGGCGGCGGTGCGGGCGTCGGCGCGAACCAGCTGGACGACTCGATGAATTTCGCAGGCGCCGCCTATGTCTTCGTCCGCGACGGCGCATCCTGGCAGCAACAGGCGTACATCAAGGCCAGCAACCCGGAGCAGAACGACGAATTCGGCGGCAGCGTGGCGCTGTCCGGCGATGGCAACACACTGGCCGTCGGCGCCGTCGGCGAGGATGGCGGCGCCACCGGCATCGGCGGATCCCAGCTCAATGGCGCGGAACTCTCCGGCGCCGTCTATCTGTTCGGCCGGGATGCAGCGGGCAACTGGAGCCAGCTGGCGTACGTGAAGGCATCCAACGCCGGACCCGGTGACCGATTCGGGCACAGCGTCGCGCTCTCTGCCGACGGGGGCACACTCGCGGTGGGGGCGGTGCACGAAGCCAGTGGCGCATCCGGCGTCGGGGGCAGCCAGGCGGACAATTCGCTGGTGCACGCTGGCGCGGTGTACGTGTTTGCGCGGGATCCCCTGGGCAACTGGGCCCAGCAGTCCTACCTCAAAGCCAGCCAGCCGGGGGCACAGCAGGTGTTCGGCACCAGCGTCGCCCTGTCGGCCGACGGAAGCGTACTGGCCGCCGGAGCAACAGGCGAAGCCGCGGCCGCCGGCGCGGTCGATGTCTTCGTGCGAAACCCCGTCGGTGCTTGGTCGCACCAGGCCTTGGTGAAGCCGGCCGGGACGGCCCCGAACCAGTGGTTCGGCCGGTCGGTTGCGCTGTCCGCAGACGGGGCCACCCTTGCCGTGGGCAGCCGCAACGAGAGCAGCCAGGCCACGGGCATCGACGGCAATGCTGCAGACACCTCGGCGCCGGAGGCCGGTGCCGCGCATGTCTTCACGCGGACGCTGGGCGCCTGGACCCAGCGCGCCTACCTCAAGGCCAGCAACACCGGCGCGGGCGACCGCTTCTCCTCGGTGGCGCTCAGTGCCGACGGCAGGACCCTTGCGGTGGGCGCGCGCAACGAGGACAGCGCCGCCACGGGCATCGGCGGCAACCAGGCGGACGAGACCGCGGCGAACGCGGGCGCGGTCTACCTGTACTGACGGCGCGCAGTGGCCGGCCGTCAGCTGCGCCCGGACAGCGGCCGCTCGCATGCCGCCACCAGGGCGTCGAGCAAACCTTGTGCGCTGACCGGCTTGAACACGGCCTGGAGGCCGGATTGACGCATCTGCTGCAGCGCGTCCGGACCGGTCTCACCCGTCACCATCACCGTGGGCACGACCAGCCCGTGCTGCGATGCGAGCGTGCGCGCGAAATCCAGCCCGCTCACACCGCCGCCCAGACGCAGGTCGCAGACCAGCGCACCGGTTCCGCCCGAGTCCACCGCCACGCGCAGGTGTTCCAGGGCTTGTTCGCAGGTGGAAGCTTGCAGGACGCGAACCTTGTAGCTGGACAGCACGCTTCCCACCGCAGCCTGAATGTCCTCTTCGTCGTCGAGCACGACCACCCAAGAGGGCAGCCGGGCGGTCTGCGAGAGGAAGATGCCCGGGGTGACGTCGCCCGGCATCGGGTCGGCGTCCTCCAGCAGTTGTGATGCGGGGACGAGCACACGGAAGACGCTGCCGCGGTCGACCCGGGATCGCACTTCCAGTCCGAGCCCGAGCAGGTTGGTCAGCCGCTTGACCACGGCCAGCCCGATGCCGAGCCCCAAGGCGCGGTCACGCCCAGGATTGCGCAGCTGGTAGAACTCCTCGAAGATCTTGTCCAGCTGGTCTTCGGGGATCCCGAAACCGGTGTCCCAGACTTCGATGGCAATGCCGCCGCTTCGCCGCCGCGCCGCGACCAGCACGCCACCCTGTGGCGTGTACTTCAGCGCGTTGCTCACCAGATTGGCCAGCATGCGCTCGAGGTGGGCGCGGTCCGTGAGGACGCGCAGGGACGTGGAGCGGAAGCGCAACTGCAGTTGCCGCTCGGCCGCATCGGGCGAGAACACGCTGTGCAGTTGCTGGAAGACCTGTTGCAGCGGAACGTGCTCCTGCTTGGCCACCACGATGCCGGCGTCGAGCTTGGATACGTCCAGCATGGCATCGAGCGATTGGCTCAGCGCCCGCACGGCGCCCAGGGATCGGCTCGCACTGTCGTGGTGAGGCGTGCCCCGCAGGTTGTGCTCCAGGGCCCCGCTGAAGAGAGCGATCGCATGCATCGGCTGCCGCAGGTCATGGCTCGCGGCCGCCAGGAACCGCGACTTGTCGGCGCTCGCCTTCTCGACCACGCCGATCTGCTCCGAGAGCCGGCGGTTCAGCGCGACATTCACCAGGCGCTCGTGGAGTGCCTTGGTCAGCATCTCGTTGTGCTGCAGTGCAAACCGGTTGCTCTGGAACAGGTAGATGAAGGCCAACACCGCAGCCACGCGCATGGCGGTGCTCTCGTGCAGGGCCAGCGCCACGCACAGCAGCGCGACGATCGGCACGCAGAAGGCCAGCAACGCGTTGCGCACGGGCGCCACCCAAGTCTGCCCACCGCTGTGGATCGCCAGCACGGTCACCGTCACCAGGATGGTCGCGGTCAAGTCCCCGGGTTCGAACATGAGCAATGGCGCCGCGCCCCACAGCAAGCCGCTGAGTCCCAGCCGCAGGATGTAGCCGCGTTCCCAGTCGGCGTCGGCAATCGCAGCCGCGGGGTTCGCGTAGTAGCGCTTGACCCAGGCGGAGCGGATCAGCTGCATCACGTGGATGGCCGCGCCCCAGGCCAGGGCGTTCACGTTGCCCAGTTGCAGGAACACGTAGACCCAGAGCACCATCGCCATGGCAAAGGCGACCGCGCTGGAGTGGCGGTTGGTGTGGAAGAAGATCAGTCCGTACTGCTCCTCCTTCACGCGTTGCCAGATCGCACGGTCTTCTTCCGGCGAGATCGCGATCCTGGCCGTGGCAGTGTCCATCGAAGTCCCCTCGAAACCTCAGGCCGCGGCGGCAGCGGCGCCCCGGCCGTTCGGGCCGTCCGGGTGCATTCTGGGGGTGTTCGGCGGCGCCGTCGATGGGCCAGCCGCAGCGGCTCCCAGGGGGCGGATTCAGCGGCGGGCGAAGGCCCCCCGTCGCCGGTGCTCCGCGAGTGCGGCCACCGTGGTGCACAGGAGCCCGTGGCGCCGCGCGAACGCAGTCACCTGCGCGCCGCGCGCCATGCTGCCGTCCGGGTTCATCAGCTCGCACAGCACGCCGGCGGGCGCGAAGCCCGCAAGCACCGCCAGGTCGACGGCCGCCTCGGTGTGACCCTGCCGCTCGAGCACCCCGCCTGGCTTGGCCACCAGCGGGAACACGTGTCCGGGCGAGACGATCTCGCTGTGCTCCAGCGTGGACCGCAGGGCGCACTGGATGGTCTGGACGCGGTCGGCCGCGCTCACGCCGGTGCTCACGCCGTGCGCGGCCTCGATCGACTGCGTGAAGGCGGTCGCGTGGCGCGAGCGGTTGACCTCCACCATCGGCCGCAGCTTCAGCGCACTGGCCTTGTCGCCCGTGATGCAGAGGCAGACGATGCCGCTGCCCTCGCGGATCATCATGGCCATGACGTCGGCCGAAATGCGCTCGGCCGCACAGACCAGGTCGGCCTCGTTCTCGCGGCCGGCGTCGTCCAGCACCAGGACCGGCCGTCCTGCGCGGATGGCATCGAGCACGGCCGCGATGGGGCTGAGGGGAACGGCGCCCGCGGCCGCCGTGGGAGAAGGGGAATCGATCATCGTGAAACGCTCCTGTCGGTTGAGAACAAAAACGCTCCAAGGCTCGCAAGAACGCCGCAACGCCGGCTGCAGCCAGCGCATTGGCACATCGCCGCACCATCGGCGTGGCGAATCTTCTTTCATCCGGACTCTGACCGTCGGCCCCAGCATCGGACTGGGTCTGCTGACCCTGGCGCACAAGGAACGGTGCGCCAGGCGCTCGCGGGCTCGCAGCGGACGCTGCCTACCGCCGGTGGGGAATTCCACCCCGCCCTGAAGACCACAGCATCCTATCGAGCGCCGGGTTCTATAGTTGGCGCCATGGAGACATGGCATGCGGGCTGACGTGAAGCCCGGCGCACGCTGGCAGCATCCGTGGGCGCGCCGGGCCGCGTTGGCGAGACGGCGCGCGCAGCGGCTTCCGCCGGCCGCGCGCGGCCTGATGTGGTCCGTGGCCGCGGGACTGCTCTTCGTGCTGCTGAACACCCTGATGCGCGGCCTGTCCCTCCAGCTCGATCCCTTCCAGACCCAGTTCCTGCGCTACCTCGCGGGGCTGGGCGTCATGCTCCCGCTCGTCCTGCGCGGCGGGTTGGCCGCGTACCGCCCCACCCATGTGGGCGGGCAGTTCGCGCGCGGCGCCGTGCACACCGTCGGGCTGGGCCTCTGGTTCGTTGCCGTGCCGCACATCACCCTGGCGGACACCACGGCGATCGGCTTCACCACACCCATCTTCATCATGATCGGCGCAGCGCTGGTCTTCGGCGAGCGGATGCGCTGGGAGCGGTGGCTCGCCGCGCTGCTGGGCTTCGGCGGTGTCCTTGTCGTCGTGGGGCCGCAGCTGAACGCGACCGGCGGCCACTACACGCTGGTGATGCTGGCCTCGGCACCGGTGTTCGCGGCATCGTTCCTGATCACCAAGGGGCTGACCCGCTACGAACGTCCTGAAGTGATCGTGGTGTGGCAGGCGATCACGGTCACCGCCTTCAGCCTGCCGCTGGCCTTGTTGCACTGGCGCTGGCCCGATGCGGTCCAGTGGCTGCTGTTCGTGGCCTGCGGCGTGCTGGGCAGTGCAGGCCACTACTGCCTCACCCGCTCCTTCAGCATCGCCGACATCTCGGCCACCCAGTCGGTCAAGTTCCTGGACCTGGTGTGGGCCACCGCGCTGGGCTGGCTGGTGTTCGCCGACCTCCCCAGCCGCTGGACGCTTGCAGGCGGCGCCGTGATCTGCGCGTCGACGGTCTGGATCGCTCGGCGCGAAGCCCGAGGCCGGGCCCTCGGGCGCGGCTGAGCAGTCACGGCCTCCGCGCCGGATCAGCCGCGCCGGTTCGCGATGCCAGCCGCCACGTGGCCGGCGGGCACGTGCCGCGCCGCCTGGTCGACGTGGCGTGTCTGGTCGTCGAAGAAGAAGTCGGGCTCGAACTCGCGCAGGAACTCGCCCTTGGGCAATCCGCCGAGGAACATGGCCTCGTCCACGTGAATGTTCCACTGCATGAGCGTGCGGATCGCGCGTTCGTGGGCGGGCGCGCTGCGGGCGGTGACCAGCGCAGTGCGGATCTTCATGGCCGGGGTCCCGGCCGCCTGCAGGCGGTGCAGGGCGGCCAGCAGCGGCTTGAACGGCCCATCGGGTAGCGGGTGGAGTGCCTTGTGCAGCTCGTGCTCCTGGAAGGCGCCGAGTCCCTGGCTCTGGAAGACGCGCTCGGCTTCGTCGGAGAAGAGCACGGCGTCGCCGTCGAACGCAATGCGCACTTCGTTCGGGTGGTTGCTGCCGGCCTGGACCGATTCGGTCAGCACCCGGGCAGCCGGAAAGCCCGCCGCGAGCGCCTCGCGCACGTCCTCGGCGTTGGCGGACAGGAACAGGTGGGCACGCAGCGGCCGCAGGTAGCGAAATGGCGAGCGTCCCTGCGTGAACACACCGCGCTCCAGCTTGATCTGGTTGGCGTGACCCGAGCGGAAGATGCGCATTCCCGAGACCGGATCGTTGCGCGACAGGATCACCACTTCCACGCGCTGCGTGGTGGTGTCGTTGAACGCTAGCAGCTTCTGGATGAGCGAGAACGCGATACCGGGCCGCGCCGGCTCGTCCAGGCGCTGCAGCTGCAGTGCCATGTAGGCCTGCGCATCGCCGCCTTCGAAGATCCGGTTCTCCTCCTCGAAGTTGAACAGCGCACGCGACGAGATGGCGACGACCAGCTTGTCGTCCAGGGAGGGCGTCATCGCTTCACGCTCCGCTCACCGTGTGAACTGGTTCAGCTGGATGATGGGGAGCAGGACTGCCAGCACGATCAGCATGACCACCAAGCCCATGGTGACGATGAGCAGGGGCTCGAGGATCGTGGCCAGCTGCATCGCGCGGCGCTGGACCTCGTTGCCCAACTGGTTCGCGGCGCGTTGCAGCATCAGCGGCAGCTGTCCGGTCTGCTCACCCAGGCGGGCGAACATGCTCACCAGGCCCGGGAAGCGCTTCTTCTGGCCCATGGCGGAGGCCAGGGGAGCACCTTCGCGCACCAGCACGAGTGCATCCATGGCGTCGGCGCGCATCGCCCGGTTGCCCAGCGTTTCGCCGGCCGCCTGCAGCGCTCGGAGGATGGGCACGCCCGCGCCCGCCAGCATGGCCAGCGTGCTGGAGAAACGCGCGGCGTTGTAGCCGCGGGACAGGTGGCCCACCAGCGGCAGCCGCAGCCAGGCGGCGTCGAATCGAATCCGGAAATCCTCGTTGCGCAGTGCCAGCCGCAGCAGCACCGCGGCGCCGACCAGCAGCAGGGCCATCAACCAGCCCCACTCCCGCACGCCGGCACTGATGGCCAGCATGAGCGTGGTGAGGAAGGGAAGCGCCCGGCGGCTGCCGGCGAACACCTGGGCCACCTGGGGCACGACATAGGTCACCAGGAACAGCACGATCACGATGGCGACCAAGGTGACGATGGCCGGGTACAGGGCGGCCCCGATGAGCCGGGCGCGAAGTGCCTGCCGGTTCTCCAGGTCGTCGGCCAGCCGCTCCAGGACCATGCCCAGGTGCCCGCTCTGCTCCCCTGCACCGATGACGGCGATGTAGACATCCGAAAACTCGCGGGGGTACTGCGCCAACGCCTTGGCGAAGGAGGAGCCCGCATTCACCTCGGCGCGCAAGGCGGCGAGCAGGCTGCGTTCACGTTCCGTCGGGGCCTCGTCCGTCAACGCCGTGAGTGCTCGCTCCAGCGGCAGCCCCGATGAAACAAGGCCGGCGAGCTGCCTGGTCCAAACCGCCAGCGCGGTGGCGTTGAACACCGGCCGACGCCAGGCGGAACCGCCGGCGCCCGAGGTGCCGCCACCCTGGACGGGCGTGACCTGGAGGGGAATGAGGGACTGGTTGCGCAGGAGGCTGCGGGCGGCCTTGGCACTGTCGGCCTCCATCACGCCCTTGCGGGATTGCCCTGCAGCATCGAGGGCTTCGAAGGAGTACGCGGGCATGGCGCATTATCGAGCGCCCGCCCAGGCCCGCGGGTGCCGTTTCAGTGCAGCGGTTCTGCGGGCCGTTGTGTGACGGGTGCCTCGCAGAGCGTGAACTCGATGGGGGTGTCCACCAGATCCTCGAGGAGGAGGAAGGGCCGCTCGGCGACCGAAGTCATGGTCCAGGGCCGGACCGCTTCCACCAAGTGGACGAGGGGTTGTGCTTGCGGCTGACGGTTCAAGGTGCTCTCCACGGATCAGGTGTGTGCCGCAAGTCTAGAAATCGGCCCGCCCTGCGGGCTAGGGCAAATGCCTAAGCAGCCTCAGCCGTTTTGCCATTCATTGTCTTGCTGCTGTGTTGCATCCTCGCACCAAGCTGGTGTGGGGGAACTGCCAACAGCACGGCAGTTTTCTCCAAACTCAACCGAAAACTGGCGGCAATCCGGATACTTGCGGCGGAACGCTACCAATCGGGATGAAGCTCGTCGGCAACGGTCCGAAGCCGTTCACCTGAGTGCTACGACCGCCGGTCGATTCGCGTCAGTAACGTTTGCGAACCTCCACTTACAATTGATTACATGAGTGTTCGATCCACCTCGGCGGTACCGCCGTACTGAAGATGAGCGATATGAACGTCCCCTTGGAAGTCACGGCTGCGCAGGGTTGGGGTGACTTCACCAGTGGCGTGCGTCATGAGACCTCCCCGGCCGATCCGTTGGTGGATTGCCTGGTCGAGGTGGCCCGGATCCATGGTCGGTCCACGTCGCCGGCCAGCCTCACGGCGGGGCTGCCGCTCACCGCCAGCGGGCTGACGCCAACGCTGTTCGGCCGCGCGGCTGCCCGGGTTGGCTTGTCTTCCAAGGTGATTCGAAAGTCGCTGGATGCGCTCGATCCGGCGCTGCTGCCCGCCATCCTGCTCCTGCGCGGGGACACGGCTTGCCTGCTGCTGGGCTGGGACGAGGAGGGGACGGTGGCGCAACTGCTCTTTCCCGGAGATGCGGGCCAGGGCGCGGTGGCGCTTGCGCGTGCCGAGCTGGAGCGGCGTTACATCGGGGTGGCGATCGTCGCCAAGCCGAGCTTCCGGTTCGATCGGCGCGCACCGGAGGTGGCGAGCCTGCGGCAGCGGCATTGGTTCTGGGGCGCCGTGCAGGACCAGCTCCCCCTCTATCGCGACATCCTGGGCGCGGCGTTCCTGATCAACATGTTTGCGCTGGCGATGCCCATCTTCAGCATGAACGTGTACGACCGCGTGGTTCCGAACTTCGCCGTCGAGACTCTCTGGATGCTGGCGCTGGGCGTCGCGATCGTGATGGGCATCGACTATGCGATGCGGCTGATGCGGGGCCACTTCGTGGACCTGGCGGGCACCCGGATCGATCTCAAGCTGTCGACCCTGATCATGGAGCGCGTGCTCGGCATGCGACTGGCCGAGCGGCCGCAGTCGGTCGGGGCCTATGCCAACACCTTGCGCTCGTTCGAGTCGGTCCGCGACTTCATCGCTTCGGCAACGGTGACCGCCATTGTCGACCTGCCGTTCGCCCTGCTGTTCCTGGGCGTGCTGGCCTGGATCTCGCCGCCCCTGGTGTTCGTGCCGATCGTCGGGCTGGCGGTGATCGTGGCGTACAGCTACGTGGTGCAAGGACGCATGCACGCCTTGGCCGAGACGACCTTCAGGGCATCGGCCATGCGCAATGCCACCCTGATCGAAGCGCTGACCGCGATGGAAACCATCAAGGCCCATGGCGCCGAGCGGATCATGCAGACCAAGCTGGAGGAGACCGCCGCCTTCCTGGCACGCACCAGCGCGCAGTTGCGCCTGGCGTCATCCTCCGTGACGAACGCGGTCGCGAGCTTCCAGCAGGTGGTGAACGTGGCCACCATCGTGGCCGGCGTCTACCTGATCCAGGCCGGCTCGTTGACGATGGGCGGATTGATCGCCTGCACCATGCTGGGCGGACGCGCGCTGGGGCCCCTGGGCCAGGTGGTCGGCCTGATGCTCCAGTACCAGAATGCCCGCACCGCGCTCAAGTCGCTCGAGCAGACGATGAGCCAGAAGCCGGAGCGCGCGCTGGAGGCCCAGTACCTGCAGCGGACCGGCATCTCAGGCGAGATCGCATTCGAGAACGTGCACTTCACGTACCCCAATCGGGAGCAGGCGGCACTGCGGGGTGTCTCGTTCCGGATCCGGCCGGGCGAGAAGGTCGTGGTCATTGGCCGGGTGGGCTCCGGCAAGACCACGCTGCAGCGGCTCATCCTCGGGCTGTATGCGCCCACCGAGGGGCTGGTGACCGTGGACGGCATCGACATCCGCCAGGTGGACCCGGCGGAGCTGCGCCGCAACATCGGCTACGTGGACCAGGACGCGACGCTGTTCTACGGCAGCCTGCGCGACAACATCGCGATCGCGGCCCCGTTCGCGGACGATGCCGCCATCCTGGCGGCAGCGGACGTTGGTGGCCTGACGGAGTACGCGAACCGCCATCCACAAGGCTTCGACATGTTGATCGGCGAGCGTGGGGAGTCCCTGTCCGGCGGGCAGCGGCAAGGTGTCGCGATTGCGCGCGCCGCGTTGCTCGATCCGCCGATCGTGCTGCTGGACGAGCCGACCGGCTCCATGGACTACTCGTCCGAAGCACAGTTCAAGCAGCGCCTGCGCAGCTTCGCAGCCAGGAAGACCATGCTCATCGTCACGCACCGCACCAGCCTGCTGGAACTGGCCGACCGCATCCTGGTGCTGGACGAAGGCCAGGTGGTGGCGGACGGGCCGCGCGACCAGGTCATGGCGGACCTCAAGGCCGGCCGGGTGGGGAAGGCGGCATGAACAAGGAGCAGGAGCAGACGCCCGAGGCGCCGGTGCAGGCCGTCGCCCCGCCGCGACGCGCCGCGGCCAGCGGACGCGATGTGTTCGTCACCGACGCCGACCAGGCCATCATCGAGCAGGAACCCGCACGTGCGCGCATCCTGATGCGCAGCTTCTGGGCCGTGCTGGCACTTGCCCTGGTCTGGGCCGCCGTCACGGAGGTGGATGAAGTGACCCGGGGTGAGGGACGGGTGATTCCGTCGCGCCAACTCCAGGTGCTGCAGAGCCTGGATGGCGGCGTGGTGTCGGAAATTCTCGTCAAGGAAGGCCAGGTGGTCGAAGCCGGGCAGGTCCTGGTCAACATCGACACCACCCGCTTCGATTCCTCGGTCCAGGAGAACAGGGCGCAGTTCCTCGCGCTGCAGGCGCGTGCGGCCCGCCTGCGTGCGCTCGCGGAAGACAAGCCTTTTGTTCCGCCACCCGAGGTGCAGGCGGAGGCGCCGCGCATCGTCGAGGCCGAGCTGCAGAGCTACGAGGCCAGCAAGTCGACGCTGGCGGCGCAGTTGGGGATGGCGCAGCAGCAGCTCGCACAGCGCCAGCAGGAGCTCGGCGAGATGCGGGCCCGGCGTGAACAGGCCGCCCGTGCATACGAGCTGACGGCCAAGGAGCTCTCGTACACCAAGCCGCTCATCTCGAGTGGCGCGGTGTCGGAAGTGGAACTGCTGCGCCTGGAGCGGGACGCCGCACGCTTCCTGGGTGAGCGTGACATTGCGGCCGCGCAGATCCTGAAAACGCAGTCTGCCATTGCGGAGGCGGGCCGCAAGGTGCAGGAAGTGACCCTGAACTTCCGCAGCGAGGTTCGCAAGGAATTGTCGGACACCCTGGGCAAGCTGAACGTGAGCAGTGCAGGCGGAGTCGGGCTTGCGGACAAGGTGGACAAGTCTTCCCTGCGCTCGCCGATGAAGGGCACGGTCAAGCGGATCCTCGTGACCACCGTGGGCGGCGTGGTGCAGCCGGGCAAGGACGTGATCGAAGTGGTTCCCCTGGAAGAAAGCTTGCTGCTCGACGCGAAAGTGCTCGCCAAGGACATCGGGTTCCTGCGGCCCGGAGACAAGGCCAAGGTGAAGTTCACCGCCTACGACTTCTCGATCTACGGCGGCCTTGACGGCAAGGTCGACCTGATCGGCGCCGACTCGATCACCGACGAACGCGGCAACACGTTCTACATGGTTCGCGTGCGCACCGAAAAATCGCAGCTTGGGCAGGGGCTGCCCGTGATTCCGGGCATGACCGCCGAAGTCGACATCCTGACCGGCCGCAAGACGATCCTGTCGTACTTGCTCAAGCCCGTTCTCAAAGCCAAGCAGGCCGCCCTCACGGAGCGCTAGGTGGCAGGCACGGGTGACCAAGTCCGAGGAAGTTCATCTTTTCATTTGCGCACGCGGCCACATGCTGCCGCGCTGGCGTGAGGCGTTCCGCGGGGCGAAGGCGGCCAAGCCGGTCGAAGGCGATCTGAGCAAGCCGGCCGGGCTGCCGCAGGTCGTTTGGCTCCGCCTTGCATCGAACGAAGACGTCGCGCAGCAGCTCGCCCGCGTGCCGTCGGCGCTGCGTGGGGTGCCGCTGGTCGTGCTGAGCGACCTGCCCGCGGACGAGGAGGCGCTCGCCGCGTTCGCCGCGGGGGCCCGGGGCTACTGCAACACCCACGCGACTGCGGCCGTGCTGCAGCAGGTTGCGGGGGTGGTGCTGCAGGGTGGCTTGTGGATCGGACAGAGCCTCATGCAGCGCCTGCTGGGCGCGACCGCGCGCGTCCCCGTTCCTGCCGCGGCGCGGGCAGACCATCCCGAGGCGTGGATGGACGCCCTCACGGAGCGGGAGCGCGAAGTCGCCCGCGCCGTGGCGTCCGGGGCGAGCAACAAGGAAGTGGCGCGCATGCTCGGCATCACGGAGCGGACGGTGAAGGCGCATGTCGGCGCCGTCCTGGAGAAGCTGGGCGTGCGGGATCGGCTGCAGCTGTCGCTGGTGGTCAACGGACGAATGGACACCCCCGCGGGATGAGCGGCGCCGCCTAGTACCTCCGTACAGTTCCGCTGGCTCTGCCGGCCGCCTACAGTGGCTCAACAACAAGGATCGGGGCTCTTTTTCTCATGGCTCAGCAGACCATCATCGGCCACGTCGTTCTGATCGAGGGCGTCGCCTTCGCGAAATCGGCGGACGGCCAGCAGCGGCAACTCAAGTTCGGTGATCCGGTGTTCGACGGCGAAACGGTGGTCACCCTGGCGGCCTCCCGTGTCGAGCTCGCGTTCGACCAGGGCGGCACCAAGTTCCTGTTGCGGTCCAAGGAAGCCGTCCGCCTCGATTCCACGGTGTTCGGCAACCTGCTGGAGGATTCGACCGACTCGGCGCTGCTGCCACGCGTGGGTGAACTGACGACGCTGGTGCGCGCCATCGTGGACGGCAGCAGCCTGTCGCGCCTGATGGAGGAGATCAACGGCACCCCGGCACTGCTGTCGCGCATCTCCAGCGATGTCAATGTCAACCGGGCCGACGAGGGCAACCACTTCGTCCAGCTGTTCCGCACCGCGGAGGCGACGGGGCTTCCGTCGTTCGAGGTCAAGGGCCTGGACCGCGTGGTGGAGCCGGTGGTGCCCGTCGGCGTGGGCTTCCCGGGCGGTGGGTCGGTGCCCGCAGGCCCGATCCACTCGGTCGGGCCATCGCCTGCGCCGCTGCCGGGTGGAGGGGGTGGCGGCGGTCCGTCGCCCGCTCCGAATCCGGTGCCGGCTCCACCCGCCCCGGTTCCTGCGCCACCTGCGATGGCGGATGCCAACGAATCGGTCGCGACCAACGAGGATGTTCCGGTCAGCGGATCGGTGCTCACCGGGACGACCAGTCCGAACGGTCCTGTCTCGCTGCTCTCGTTCCGTGTTGCAGGCGATCCCACCGTCTACATGGCTGGGCAGACGGCCACCATGGTTGGTGTCGGCACCTTGACGATGGGCGCGGATGGTGCGTACACGTTTACGCCCGCGGCGGATTACTGGGGATCCATCCCCATGGTGACGTACACCGTCGGCGATGGTGTGCTCACGGACACTTCCACGTTGTCGGTCTCGATGATCCCCAACAACGACGCGCCGACGATCGAGGTGACGGCGAACGACTTCACCGAAGACGATGCGGCGGTGGTTGAAGGCGCGGTGGTGGCGACGTACGTGACGTCGGACCCGGAAGGCGGAGCGCTGACGGTGACGTTCACTGGAGCGAGCAACGCGGCTGGGTACTACGCGCTGAACACGGCGACGGGCCAGGTGACGCTGACGGCGGCGGGGGTGACGCGAGTGAACGCCGGGCTGGCGCTGCCGGCGGTGTCGCTGACGGTGACGGACAACGGCACGCCTGGACTGACGGGAAGCGACAGCGACACGCCGGTGGTGACGCCGGTGAACGACCAGGCGCCGACGATCGAGGTGACGGCGAACGACTTCACCGAAGACGATGCGGCGGTGGTTGAAGGCGCGGTGGTGGCGACGTACGTGACGTCGGACCCGGAAGGCGGAGCGCTGACGGTGACGTTCACTG